>Ga0163144_10000014_pt1 | contig 471319 bp, 429 predicted proteins | sample OliLak19BULKMAT1_FD_123175 | JGI IMG/M metagenome (GOLD analysis project Ga0163144, IMG submission 123175) | Freshwater microbial mat bacterial communities from Lake Vanda, McMurdo Dry Valleys, Antarctica - Oligotrophic Lake LV.19.BULKMAT1 | ecosystem: Environmental > Aquatic > Freshwater >...
CCAGGGGTCGGACTCGGCGTGGGAACGGCGAGATCAACGTCACGCCCTTCGTGGACGTCGTGCTCGTGTTGCTCATCATCTTCATGGTGACGGCGCCGCTGATGTTGCAGGGCATGGACGTAAACCTGCCGCAGACGACGACGCAACCGATCCAGATGACCAACGCGCCGCTCGTGCTGACGGTGACGAAGGCAGGCGAGTATTCGATCGCGAAGAAGGTCATTCCGTCGGACGAGCTGGAGACGAAGCTCGCAGCGCTCTTCGAGGAGCGGGGAGAGAAAGAGCTCTTCCTGCGCGCCGACGAAGCGGCGCCTTACGGATTCGTCGTCCAGGCGATGGCCGCGGCCCGTCGCGCCGGGGCCACGCGCCTCGGCATCGTGACCGAGGAAGAGCGGCGTTGAGCGCCGAGTCGATCGGCTGGCACGACGAGCAGGACGAGGGAGAACGGCGTCGCGTTCGCAGGGCGATGTCCATCTCGATCGCTGTCCACGTTGTGCTGTTCGCCGCTCTCGTGATCTCGCCGCCCGTATCCTTCGAGCCGATGCCCCAGTCGATCGCCGTCGAGCTGATCGCCGGTCCCGAGCTCGCCGCCCCGGCTGCCCCGCGCCCCGCCGCAAGGCGCAGGGCCCCGCCGCCGCCCCCTGCGCCCGAGCCTCCGGCCGAGGAAGCCGCCCCCGAGCCGCCGCCTACGCCGGCTCCGCCCATGCCGAAGGCGCCGGTCCAAGTCCTGCCGGAAAACGAGCCGCAGCCCCAGAAGAAGGTGGAGCAGCCGCCGGAAAAGAAGCCGAAAGAAGTCGCGAAGGCGGAGAGCAAGCCGAAGACGCCCGCGAAGGAGCCCGTCAAAAAGGCCGAGCAGCAGCCCGAAGAGTCGCTCAGCCTGGACGACGCGATGAAATCCCTGAACGAGGAGCTCGGCGAGGACGAGACCACGGATCTGCTCGCGCCGGCGCCGTCGCGGCCCGCCGATCGTCCGGTCGCCGAGTCGGGGGGCGCGGCCGAGTCGCGGGCGGGGGCGAGCGTGAATCCCCAGGACGCTGCGTGGGGTCTCGCGATGCGGCGCCGGATCCAGAGCAAGTGGGTGACACTCTCGCAGTATCAAGGCCGCGGCCTCGTGACGGTTTTGGCGCTCGAGCTCACGGCGGCGGGCGAGTTGATCGGCGACCCCGAAGTGGTTCGCACGTCGGGTGATCCTTTTTTCGACGACCATGCGGTGCAGGGGGTGCTCATGGCGAAGCCGCTGCCCGTGCCGCCACGAGCGGGTCGACTGATTCTGATCTTTCCTTCGGAGGAGAACTGAGCACCATGCGGCACTGGACGACGAATTGGATCTTGGCGGGGCTGATCGTGCTCGCGCTGACGGCTGGCCTGACCAAGCAGGGCGCAGCGCAGGGGCTCGAGGGCGAGAAGGGGCCGCTGCCGACGCTCGAGATCACGCCGGGCAATGTGAAGGCCTTCCGGGCCGCGGTCCTGCGCTTCGCGGAGGTTGGACCGCCTGTCGGCGAAGCGCGCGTCTCGGCGCTGCGCGACGAAATCGATCGGGGCCTCGACTTCTCGAGCGTCGTCCTGCCGCTCGGCCGCGCGGCCTACCTCGCTTCGGAGCAGAGCGCGCCGCTCTCCGAGTCGTCGATCGATTGTGAGACCTGGAAGCAGAGCGGCGCCGACGCGGTGGTGCAGGGCGAGCTCAAGCGCGAGAACACGCGCCTGCGGGCCGATCTGCGCATCTGGGACATGGCGCGTTGCAAGGAGCAGAAGAGGGGCTTCGTGGTCGGCGAACGCGACGACCTCGCGAAGCTCGGGCGGATGATCGCGGACCAGATCGTCGACGCGCTGACCGGCACGCCGGGTGTCTCGGCGACGGAGCTCGCCTTCATCTCGGATCGAAGTGGAACCCGCGAGCTCTATGTGATGTCCGTCGACGGCCGCAAACAACGGCCCGCGACCCGGGTCAACTCGCTCAAGATGTTCCCGGAGTGGGTGCCCGACGGCAGCGCGATCCTCTACATCGCCTATGCGAAGGCCCAGCCCGGCCTATTCCTGACGTCGCGGAGCCCGCTCGTGAAGCCCGGCCCGATCCTCCAGAGTCATTTCGCGGGGCGTCCGGTCTACCGCGGCCGCTTCGATCCGACCGGCGAGGAGCTCGCCGTCGTCTCGAGCGTCGACGGCGCAGCGGAGCTCTTCCTGGTCAAACGCCAGGGCGGTCAACCGCGACGGCTGACGAACCACCCGGCGATCGACATCACCCCCGCCTGGTCCCCGGACGGGCGCCAGATCGCCTTCGTGTCGGACCGCAGCGGCAGCCCGCAGCTCTACATCATGAACCGCGACGGCAGCAATCTTCAGCGCCTGACCTTCACGGGGTCCTACAACGCCGCGCCGACCTGGTCGCCCGACGGACGCTGGATCGCCTACGAGACGCGGGTCCGCGGTCAGTTCGACATCTGGCTGATCGACCCGTCGGGGCAGATCAACTTCCCCGTCATCCAGCACCCGAAGAGCGACGAGGGGCCGACCTGGTCCCCCGACGGCCGCAAGCTCGCCTTCAGCTCGAGCCGACGGGGTCGTTACGACATCTACGTCGCCGATTGGAACGGCGAGAACGTCTTGCGTGTCACGGAATCGGCAGGAAGCAACATTCAGCCCGCCTGGGGTCCGCACCCCCGTTAGCGCCTGCTAGACTGCGCCGCCCCAAAACGGCCAGGTGGAGCTCGAGCTCGAACTGGAGGTCATGCCGATGTCTGAGAAATGCCGGTCGGAGAATTACCGGGTCAGCGGCGTCGTGGTCGCCGGGCTCTGCCTGCTCCTGCTCTCGGCCGGATGTGTGACTCAGGGCGATTTCCTGCGCCTCGAGGAAGACGTCGCCTCGATGAAGCGAACCGGCCGAACGGGCGCGGATCCCTTCGCCCGGATCGCCCAGCTCTCCTCGGACATGGACGTCCTGCGCCAGGAGGTACGCGACCTCCAGGGCGAGCTCGAGCTCGCGCGTAAAGAGGCGGCGGATGCCCTCGCCGAGGTCCGCAAGACCCGGACTGCGGTCGCCCAGAGCTCTCTCGGGCGGGGCGCGGGTGGGGCGGCGGCATCGGACTACTACAGCGGCTCCGGCGCTTCCGGCAGCTCGAGCGGGACACCGGGCGATCCGTCCGCGGCGGGCGCCGGTGTCGACCCGGGGGCCGCAGCGGGTGCAGGCGCGTCGAGCGGCGGGGCGGCGGGCGGATCGCCCGACCAGGAGCTCGCGACCTATCAAAAGGCGCTCGACACCTGGCGCACCGACGACTTCAAGGGCTGCATCGATCAGTTCACGGGATTCCTCCAGGTCTATCCTGCCTCGAGCTATTCGGACGACGCCGCCTACTGGCTCGCGGACTGCACCTACAGCACCAAGGAATACAAGCGAGCGGTCGTCCGGTTCAACGCCGTGGTGAACGTCTATCCGCAGAGCCCGAAGGCGCCCGATGCGTTGTATCGCCAGGGCGAGTCGCTCCTCAAGCTGGGACCGAAATTCCACGAGGCGGCGCGGACCGTATTCAAGCGTGTCGAGAAGGAGTACCCGGACTCCCCGCGAGCCGGCGAAGCAAAGCGCCAGCTCGAGACGATCGGCGCGGGTGCCGGTCCGGCCTGAACGACGAGGCGATTCAAGGAAGCGGGCGACATGGTGCGCCTGAACGACGGAGCAAAGCGTTGAAGAAGCGTGACATGTTGCGGTTCAAGAAGATCCTCGAAGCCCAGCGCGACGAGCTGCTCGGCAATGCCCAGAAGACCATCACCGGGGAGATCCATCTCGACCCGGATGATTTTCCCGACGAGATCGACGCCGCGTCCTCGGAGATGAACCTCGCCTTCCAGGGGCGTTTGCGGGAGCGCGAGCGAGGGCTGATCGGAAAGATCCAGTCCGCGTTGCGCAAGATCGAGGAAGGCGTGTACGGCGAGTGCGAATCGTGCGGCGAGGAGATTTCGCTGAAGCGGATCGAGGCGCGGCCGGTCGCCGAGCTCTGCATCGACTGCAAGGCCGAGCAGGAAGCGTTCGAGCGCCGCAACGCCTGACCCGTTCGCCGCTCACAGGGCCTCAGGTCAGAAGGGTCGCGCATGTCTCTGACCGGGTCGCCCATCGTCCTCGGCATCGAAAGCTCGTGTGACGAGATGGCGGCCGCGGTGGTCCGCGACGGCGGCGAGATCCTGGCGAGCACGGTCCATGGGCAGTTCGAGGTCCACTCGCCCTACGGCGGCGTCGTTCCCGAGCTGGCGAGCCGCGACCATGTCCGGGCCATCTCGTCCGTCGTCGAGTCCGCGCTGGCGGAGGCTCGCATCGGCCTCGGTGATCTCGACGGCATCGCCGTCACCGCGGGCCCGGGGCTGATCGGCTCGCTGCTCGTCGGTCTCTCCTTCGCCAAGGCGCTCGCCTACTCGCAGGGTCTGCCCTTCGTCGGCGTCCACCACCTCGTAGGCCACCTCGTCGCGGCCGAGCTCGCCTCCCGCATGACTCCGAACGGCGTCGACGCGACCGAGCCCCTCGAGCCGCCCTACGTCGGCCTCGTCGTCTCGGGAGGCCATACGGCCCTCTACCGCGTCCCTGCAGCCGGTGCGCCCACGCCCCTCGGCGAGACCCGGGACGATGCCGCCGGGGAAGCCTTCGACAAGGTCGCGAAGCTGCTCGGGCTGCCCTTTCCAGGCGGCCCCGCGATCTCGAAGCTGGCCGAGCAAGGCGATCCCCGGGCGGTCGAGCTGCCGCGCCCGATGCGCGGCCGCGAGGGCCTCGACTTCTCCTACAGCGGTCTCAAGACGGCGGTCTCCCTGGCGGTCGCGCGCCAGGGCGGGCTTGCGGCGCTCTCGGACTCGGCGAAGGCCAATCTCGCAGCGTCCTTCGAGGCGGTCGTCGTCGAGAGCCTGGTCGAGCGGACGCTGCGCGCGGCGCGGCAGGAGGGGGTCGATCGGATCGCCGTCGTCGGCGGTGTGGCGGCCAATGGCCGACTCCGCCGGGAGATGCAGGCGGCGGCGGCTCGGGACGGACGCCGGGCGATCTTCCCGCCGATGTCGCTCTGCACCGACAACGCCGTCATGATCGCGGCGGCGGGGACCCGCCTACTACGGCGGGGGGTGCGCGACGATCTCTCGCTGGAGGCCTTCTCTCGCGTTCCGATCGGCGAGACGCCCTGGCGAGCTCGCGGCGGCGACGGGATGCAAACGTGAACGCAGCGCGCCTGCGCGAGCTGCTCGCCCTGCACGGGCTGCATCTTTCGCGCGACCTCGGCCAGAACTTCCTGCTCGACGCGGATTTCGCCGACGAGCTCGCGCGCCGCGCGGGGGCCTCGCCAGGGGATCTCGTGATCGAGGTCGGGACGGGGCTCGGCGTCCTCACGCGAGCGCTCGCCGCCCGGGCCGGCCGGGTCCAAACCGTCGAGATCGATTCGGGCCTCGTCCGCGTCCTGCAGGCCGAGGGGCTGCTCCCCGAGAACGTCGAGCTGGTCCACGGCGACGCGCGCCGGCTCGACTGGCGGCGACTCCTCGAGCAGGCCGGACAGCCGGTGCGCGTGATCGCGAATCTCCCGTACTCGGTCGCGACGCCGCTGCTGCGCGTCTTCCTCGAGCACCGCGCGCTGCTCGCCGACTGGTCCGTCATGATCCAGCGCGAGGTCGCCGCGCGCATGATGGCCGCGACCGGCGAGCGGGATTACGGCTCACTCGCCGTGCTCCACCGGCTCGCCGCCGATGTCGAGACGATCGCGAGCCTCGGCCCGGAGCGATTCTTTCCGCGACCGAAGGTCGAATCGAGCTTCGTGCGCGTCTGGCCGCGCGAGAGCGGGCCGCTCGCGGAGGGGGATCTCGCGCGGGTCGAACGGGTCGCGCGGGCGGCGTTCTCCCAGCGTCGAAAAGTCGTGACGAACGGGCTCGCGCGGGTGGCCGAACGGCGCTTCGCGGCGCTGCCGCCGAGCGAGCACAAGGAAGCGCTCGAGGGGCTCTTGCGAACGGTCGGGATCGATCCGCGGCTGCGCCCCGAACGCATCGAGCCCGAGGCCTGGCTCGCCCTGGCGCGGGCCTGGGGCGACGAGCCCGATGTCGCTTCCGAGGATCCGGGAGACCGCGATGGCTGAGCTCGGGATGCGCGACGAAGATCGGGTCGCGGCGCTGCTCGAGCTCGCAGCCCGGGCCGATCTCGAGGTGCGCATCCTCTCTGCGAAGGCGGCGGCCGAGGACGGCGCGCCGAGGCAGAGCGCGGCCTGCCGGGTCGGGGCCCGGGTCTGGGTCTTGATCGTCCCGGACGACCCGCCCGCTCATCAGGCAGCAGCCCTGGCGCAGGCCCTCGGCCACTACTGCGCCGAGTTCCTGGAGACCTGCTTCGTTGCACCGGCCCTGCGCGACTACATCGACCTACAGCGAAAAAGCCGTTGACCCTCGAAATCGTTGAACCTAGAATCAACGCGTTCGAGGGGCACCGCAGGTTGCGGGCTCCATCTGAAAACGGACCGGGCTCTCTTTTCCGATCGGGCGATGCCTCGAGTCAGAAAAGTCCGGAATACGCAGAGCGTTCCTCAGAGTCACCCGAATAACGCTTGGATCCCGGAGTCCGGGACTGAGACGATATCCAAACGGGTTGCTGGGTCAGGCACGACGCAAGCTCTCTCTTCCGAGTCCAAGAGGGCTTCGAGAATAGTCAGTGGAGTCAGCTCCTGACTCGCCTGACCGGCCGACCCGCTGCCAGCGGATGAGCTCCGAGAGCGATCTCGATTCCAGACGGACCCCGGGCACGCCAGAGCCAAATCAGCGCCACAGGAGACATCCCCCATGTCGACCGTGACCACTGCCTCCGCGACCCGCGAACACCGGGTCACCCTCCGCTCGCTCGCCAGCCGCAAGCGCAAGGGTGTTCCCTTCACCGTCCTAACCGCCTACGACTTCACCTTCGCCCGGCTCTTCGATGAAGCCGGGATCGATGTGTTGCTGGTCGGGGACTCGCTCGGCAACGTCGTGCAGGGCCACGATACGACGCTGCCCGTGACCCTCGACGACGTCGTCTACCACACGCGGCTCGTCGCTCGCGGCGTGCGGCGCGCGATGGTGGTCGCCGACATGCCGTTCGGTTCGTACCAGGTCGGGCCCGAGGACGCGGTGCGGAGCGCGATCCGCCTCGTGAAGGACGGCGGGGCCCAGGCGGTCAAGCTCGAAGGCGGTGTCGACATCGCCGAGTCGATCCGGCGGATCGTTTCGGCGCAGGTTCCGGTCATGGGCCATGTCGGGCTGACGCCGCAGTCGGTGCATCCGATGGGCGGCTACCGCGTCCAGGGCCGCGGCGATGAGGGGCGAGCGCGGGTGATCGCCGATGCGCTGGCGGTCGAGGCCGCGGGGGCGTTCGCGGTCGTGCTCGAGGGCATTCCCCAGGATCTCGGCAAGGAGATCAGCGAGCGTCTCGAGATCCCGACCATCGGCATCGGCGCCGGCGTCCACTGCGACGCGCAGGTGCTCGTGATGCACGACCTGCTCGGGCTCAATGATGCGACCCCGACCTTCGTCAAGCAGTACGCGAGCCTCGGGTCGGAGACCTCGAAGGCGGCTCGCGCCTACATCGACGAAGTCGTGAATCGGAAGTTCCCGGCCGAGGCCCACGTCTACCGTTAGGCGGTGACGGGACCTCTCGAGCGGGAGTCGAAGCCATGCAGATCTCGAAGACACAGATCTTGAAGACGAAGAGTGAGCTGCAGTCCTGGTCGGACGCCGAGCGACGAGCCGGGCGTCGCGTGGCCCTCGTGCCGACGATGGGCGCGCTCCACCGTGGACATATCGCGCTCGTCGCGCTCGCACGGCGCTACGCCGAGAGCGTCGTCGTCTCGATCTTCGTCAATCCGACCCAGTTCAACGACCGACGGGATTTCGAAGGCTATCCGCGCACGCTCGATTCCGACCTGGCAGCGTGCCGTGGCGCCGGGGTCGACGTCGTCTTTCAGCCTTCCGCCGCCGAGATGTATCCGGAAGGCGCCTCGACCTGGGTCGACGTGGACGGGCTGACCGAGCCCCTCTGCGGCGCGAATCGACCGGGCCATTTCCGCGGCGTCAGCACCGTCGTGTCGAAGCTCTTGATCGCGGCGCGCCCGGACGTCGCGGTCTTCGGCGAGAAGGACTATCAGCAGCTCGCCGTGATTCGAAGGATGACGACGGATCTGGGCTTCGGGATCCGGATCGTGGGCGGTGAGACGGTGCGCGAACCGGATGGCCTCGCGCTCTCGAGCCGCAACGTCCGGCTCGGCACGACGGCCCGCCGGCAGGCACTCTGCATCGTGGAGAGCCTCGACCTGGCCGAGCGGATGCTGGCCGGCGGGGAACACGATACGGCGATCCTCGTCGAGGCCGTTCGCAAGACGCTCGCCCGCGCGACCCAGGCCCGCATCGACTACGCCGAGCTGCGCGACCCCGACACCCTCGCCGCCGTCACGGGGCGGATCGAGGGGCCGGTCCTGCTCGCGATCGCTCTGCAATTCGAGCCCGACCCCGACGGCCAGGGCTCGGCCGTGCGACTGATCGACAATCGTGTGCTCGGCCGGCGCCAGGCTGCCGGCCCGACCGCTTCGTGTCCCCCCGAACGAAAGTCAGAACGCCGAGAGGAGTTCCCCCGATGAACCGCACGCTTCTCAAGTCGAAGATCCACCGCGCCACCGTCACCGAGGCCAACGTCGAGTACGAAGGCTCGGTCACGATCGACCGCAATCTGCTCGAAGCGGCGGACATGCTCCCCTACGAGCGCGTCGACATCTGGAACTGCACGAACGGCAATCGCCTCTCGACCTATGTGATCGAGGGGCAGCGGGGGGGAGGCCAGATCTGCATCAACGGGGCCGCGGCGCATCTGATGAAGCCCGGCGACAAGGTCATCATCGCGAGCTGGGCGGAGGTCCCGGACGAGATGGCGCGCGGCTTCGACGCCATCCGGATCTTCGTCGACTCCGAGAACCGCATCCGCGAGGACTGATCTTCCCGGAAGCAGTGCCCCGACTCGGCTACGCTGACGCCCCGATGGCCCCGAAAGACGACAAAAAGAAGACCGACGCCGAGGGGCGCCTCGTCGTCGCGACGAATCGCCGGGCGCGCTTCGAATACGAGATCGTCGATACCTGGGAGGCGGGGATCGTGCTGACCGGGCCCGAGGTCAAGAGCCTGCGCGATGCGCGGGCGAACCTCGGCGATGCCTACGCCCAGATCCATCGCGGCGAGCTCTGGCTCGAGAAGCTCCATATCTCGCCCTACGAGCCCGCGACCCGCGACAATCCCAGCGACCCGCAACGACGGCGCAAGCTCCTGCTCCACCGGAGCGAAATCTCCCGCCTCGACGGACGAGTGACCGAGAAGGGATTGACCCTGGTCCCCCTGACGCTCTATTTCCGCGGCGGACGCGCCAAGGTCGAATTGGCCCTGGCCCGGGGCAAGCAACAGCACGACAAGCGACAGACGATCCGCCGTCGCGAGCACGATCGCGAGACACAGCGGGTCATGCGACGGCATACGCGTTAGGGGGGACTGCGATGTTGAGATGGATCATCGGATTGGTGATCAGCTCGCCCCTCCTTTTCGGCGTTGCCCTCTACGTCGCGAGCGAGCACGGCGGCGAGACGGTCCAGCTCGAGACCCTCGACGAACGGGGAGCCTCGTTCTTCACGACGCTGTGGGTCGTGGATCTCCATGGCCAGCCCTGGATTCGGTCTGGAGATCCCGAGGCAGCCTGGCTTCAGCGGCTGAAGACCAACCCCCAGGTCTTCTTGACCCGGGGCGACCAGCGAATGCCCTACCGGGCCGAGGTCTCCGACGGCGATGCCCATCGCATCAACGAGGCGATGCGGGAGAAGTACGCCGAAGCCGACCAGCTCGTCTCGCTGATCCACGAGCCCGAAGCGGTGGTCGCCATCCGGCTGATCGAGCCCTCGAGCTTCGAGCCTTAGCCTCCTGCCAAAACCCTCCATTTTGCGTGCTGCCTGCCGATACCGGGTGCGCGGGGCCAGGGCCGACTTGCCCGGGCCCCGGGCGAGGATCCATGCAGCAGGGCAGGACGAAGCCGGCGCCCGCCGCCGGTCCCGGCAACAAGACCATCGCGACGACCCTCCTCGAGCTGCTGGCCGTGCGCGGTCGGGCGGGGGCACGCGACCGTGCGATGCGGGCCCTGGGCTTCGCCGAAGGCGGGCTCGCGGAGGCCCCGGTCTGGCTCGACGCTGCTGCCCTCGACCGGATGTTCCTCGCAATCGACCTCGACCCCGGCCTCGCTCGGGCGATCGGGCATCGACTTTGCGCCCCGGATGCCACCGGGCTCCAGCTCTACGGCCTCGGCCTCGCGACCCCCGAGAAGGCGTATCGCCGCATCCAGGCCCTGCTGCCGCGGGCGCGCCGCGAGTCCGCTTGGCGAGTCGAGTCGATGGGCGACGCCCGGGCCGAGCTCGTCTTCTCGAACGAGGCGATCGGGGCCGGGGAGGCAGGCGCCGTGGATGCTGCCGCGGCGCGCGGTGCCGGGTTCGGCGACGGCTCGCGGGTCGCGGCGATGCAGTGTGCCCTTCGGGTCGGCATGCTCGAGGCGGTGCCGGGGCTCTACGGGCTTCTGCCGGCCCACGTCACCTCGTCGACCTGCATGGCGAAGGGAGACGACGACTGTCGTTATGCGATCGATTGGCAGCGCGCTTCGTACAGCGGCGTCGCGGTCGGCGGGGCGAGCGGGGGCCTGCTCGCGGTCGTGACGTCCGTCGTCGCGGCAGCGAACGATGCTTCGGGCTTCTTCCTGTCCGGACTCCTCGCCGCAACGTTTTTCACCCTCGGCCTCGCTGCGGGCCGCGCCTTCGATCTGCACCGCCAGCTCGCGGCCGTCGCGGGCGCACGGCGTGGACATCTGGCGCTCTTCGACCAGGTCGATGCCGTGCTCGCGGAGAAGCTCGATGCGCTCTCGCGGCTCGACGCGACCCTCGAACAGGGCCCGCTTGCCCGCAGACCGGAGCGCGACGCGACCTTCGACGAGGATCCGCTCTCCTTCGTCGATCTCCGGCGCCTCGTGAGCCGGGCGATCGAGAAGGTGAGGCCCCAGGTCGCCGATTGGGCAGAGATCCGATTCGACTGTGACGAACGGATCCGCGCGGTCGTTTGCGAGCCGATCCAGGTCGAGCAGGTCGTCGACGAGCTGCTCCAGAATGCGATCGAGGCTTCGCTCGGCGCAGGCGATTCGCCGGAGATCCTCGTCTCGCTGCGAGACGTGCCGCGCGGCGTCGAGCTCACGATCGAGGATCACGGTCAAGGCATCGAGTCGAACGACGTCGACGAGACCTTCGACCCGTTCTTCGAGGAGCGGCCCGCCGGACTCGACCGGGGCTTCGGGCTGCCCGTCTGTCTGCGCATCATCGAGGCCCATGGCGGCGAGCTGCGCATCGCGAGTGCGACGCAGGGCGGAACGCGGGTCACGGTGCTTCTACCCGCGGAAGAGAATGCCGAGACGAATTCGGGAGGCAACTAGCATGATGGGAAGACGGCTGGCGCTGGGGTTGGTGGTCGGTGCGCTCCTGCTCGGATGTGCGCCCCAGCCGGGCGAGCTCGAGCCGCTGCCTCGGCATCCGTTTCCGCGCTGGGTCTCGAAGCTCGAGGCGGGCAAGAGCGACGAAGAGGGCGTGCGGAAGCGCTTCGGGGAGCCCGATGAGGTCGAGCAGAGCGTGCGCGGGGGGCTCGTCTACCGCTATCGCTACGCCGAGGTCCGCTGGCCCGACGCCGATCCCGATCGGCCGGTCGTGAGCGCGAACGGGAAGGTCCGGCGACGGCCCGACACGGCGCTCGAGGACGTAGGGGACGCGATCGCCGAGTTCGGGGCCTGGCTCGATTGGCTGATGTTCTACCCCCCGAAGCAGCCGCGGCCCGTCGGACCGCGCTGGCTCCCGGCCGTGATCCACGATCTCGAGCTCGATTTCGACCTCGAGGGCAAGCTCGTCCGCTACCGCTACGTCCCGGAAAAAGGTCGCGCCCCGGTCCCCCGCAGCGGAGTATGATCCGCCGCGTGGCGGCGTCGACCCGAGACGCATCGCCGCGCGAGGAGATCCGCATGACGACGATCGCGACGGCGAGTGGGACGACGACTTCGAGCCAGCTCGGGCGAACCCTGATGCACGAGCATCTCGTGATCGGTTATCCCGGATCCGAGAGCCATACGAGCCGCCCGGGGATCTCGAAGAGCGAACAGGTCAAGGTCTGCGTCGACAAGATCCACGCGCTGCAGGCGCTGGGCTATGCGACCCTCATCGATCCCTGTCCCAACGACCTTGGTCGTGACGTCGAGCTCGCAGCGAAGGTCGGGCAGGCGACCGGCTTCCACATCGTCTGCGCGACCGGTCTCTACAAACAATCGGAGGGCGGTTACCCGTACTGGCATTTCCGTTCGAATTTCGGCCCGCAGGTCGACTTCATGGCCGAGCTCTTCATCCGCGAGCTGACAGAAGGAATCGGCGAAACCGGCATCCGCGCCGGCATCATCAAGGTCGCGAGCGGTCCCGGCCAGATCACCGACTACGAGAAGACGGTCCTGCTGGCCGCCGCCAAGGCCTCGATCGCGACGGGCGCCCCGATCACGACGCATACCGACAACGGCACGATGGGCGACGTCCAGCAGCGGATCCTGACCGAGGCCGGCGTTCCCGCGAGCCGGATCGTGATCGGCCATTCGTGCGGCACGGACGACCACGCCTATCACATCGGGATCGCCCGCGGCGGCTCGTACCTCGGCTTCGACCGCTTCGGGATCGACGCGCTCTTCCCCGACGCGAAGCGCGTCGCGTCCCTCGTGAAGCTGATCCGGGCCGGGGCAGGGGACCGGGTCGTCGTGTCCCACGACTCGGTCTGGTGCTGGAAGGGAGAGCCCATCCCGGCGGAGCGGATGGCGAGCCTCTCGCCCGACGCCTTCGACCCGACCTTCTTCTCGCGCAAGATCATCCCGCAGCTGCGCGATGCCGGCGTCTCGGACGAGGCGATCGAGGGGCTGCTGGTCGCGAATCCGCGCCGGGTCTTCGAGGGCGGGAAGCTCCCGGCGCTCGCCTGACGGGAAGTCGGCGCTATCGTCCGGCCGCCCGAAACGGCAGAACCCCGACCAAGGAGCCCGAACATGCAGGCCGCGATTCTCACCGAGCTGAACAAGGACCTCCTGATCCGCAACGACGTCGAGGTCTTTGGGCTCGGGCCCCGGGACGTGCGCGTGAAGATCAAGGCCTCGGGCGTCTGCCATTCGGACGTCTCGGCGCAAAACGGCACGATCCCGTCGGGCACGCCCTGTGTGCTCGGCCACGAAGGTGCGGGCGTGGTCCAGGAGGTCGGTGCGGCGGTGACGAGTGTCGCGCCCGGAGACCACGTGATTCTGTCGTTCGTGCCGGCCTGCAACAACTGCAAGCCCTGCTTCCGCCACCAGTCCTACCTCTGCAACCACGGCATGGTCCAGGCGACTTCGCCGCATTTCATGATCGACGGCAAGCCGGTGATGGGCATGACGGGCCTCGGGACCTTCGCGGAAGAGGTCATCATCGGCGAGCCGGGTGTCGTCAAGATCCCGACCGACGTTCCCCTCGACATCGCCGCGCTGATCGGCTGCGGTGTGACGACGGGCGTCGGCGCGTCGATCAACAGCGCGCAGGTGACTCCGGGATCCTCCGTCGTCGTGTTCGGCTGCGGCGGTGTCGGCATCTCGGCGATCCAGGGCGCGCGTATCGCCGGCGCGTCGGCGATCCTCGCGGTCGACACGATGCCCAACAAGCTCGAGCAGGCGAAGCATTTCGGCGCGACCCACGTCACGACCCCCGATGGCCTCGATTCCATGAAGCAGGCGATCACCGGCGGCGAGGGCTTCGACTTCGCGCTCGAGTGTGTCGGCCATCCGTCGACCATCCGCGCGACCTACGACGCGGCGCGCCGGGGCGGCAAGGCCGTGATCGTCGGCGTCGGTCGGATCGAGCAGATGGTGCAGTTCAGCGCATTCGAGCTCTTCTTCGGCGACAAGACGCTGCGCGGCTCGATCTACGGCAGCGCGAACGTGCGGACCTTCATGCCCGAGCTGCTCTCGCTCTGGAAGGCGGGCAAGCTCGACCTCGAGAGCATGATCACCCGCCGCATCAAGCTCGCCGAAGTCAACGACGCGTTCCGTGCGATGCAGGCGGGGGAAGTGATCCGTTCGGTCATCGACTTCTGATCGGTCATTCGACGAGCGGACCCGTCGAATGACCTGAACACGAGATCGGTCATTCGACGAGGCGACTCAACCCGCCCAGTCGACGAAGATCGGTGAGGACCACGCGCGGGGCTCTTCCGTGCCGAGGCAGTCGTCGGTCGGGGCGCCGCTGCAGAGCTTTGCGTCGAGGCAGCGACCCGAGGCATCGCGGTCGCAGGTGATGCCGGCGGCGTTGACGGCGGGGGCCGGGGGCTCGTGGGCGCGGACGTAGTAGACCGTGTCGCGTCCGTTCTCGGCGTAGTCCGGGTCTTCGAATCGGACGCTGCAGCCAGCGGGTGAGCCGTCGCAGGCGAAGCTCTTCCAGGGATCCTCGATCAAGGCCGCGATCGGCTCGCCGGGCTTGCTCTGCGGGCGGATCCGGACGACGTCGATGCGGGTGATCGGGCGTCGCGTCGGAGCCGGGTTGTAACACTCGCCTTTGCAAACGTGCTCGAGCCGTTCGGGGCCGAGGGCCGTCGTTGCGTAGTCGGGACAGCCTGGGAGCTGCTCGAAAGAGCCGACGGCGCGAGCCTCGAAGGTCGGATTCGCGTTCGTGCGGATCTCCCCGCCCATCGGAATGCGCGCTGCCGTCGCGTCGGGATTCGGATCGACGAGATCGAACCAGAGCAGGATGCGCGGACCGCTGGTGCCGTACACCTCCCGGCGTTCGAGCGAGCTCCAGATCGCGTCGCGCGACCGGCCTTCCGCGTGGACCGCGACGAGGCCGCCCGTCATGAAATAAGACGCCTGGCGCTCCATCTCCATCAAGGCGAAGCCTTTGAGGCTCGAGTCCTTCGGGTCGTAGCGGCGGGATTCGGCGAGCGGGGTTTCGGGCGGGGGCGTGAGCGTCCGCTGGAGCATGGGGTCGGCGTCGGCGACGTTGCTGCGGGATTCCGTGAAGCCGCTGCGGTGGATTTCCTTGTAGCCGGTTCCCGGGCGCCCGAAATGATTGTCGCTCGAGGCCATCAGCCCGAAACGGAAGCGGCGGGCCGAGCCGTCCGGGGTGTCGAAATTCGAGAGCGCCAGGATGTACTGCGCCGCGCCGCCCGGGCGGTAGTTGAAGGCCGGCTCGTCGCAGTCGCGACACTGTCCGGCGTCGAGCCAGTCGGCGGCCCGTGCGCCGGGGACGGTCAAATGGGCCTGGCTGCCGGCGAGGGCGGCGTTCTCCCGGGCGCCGACCGCGCGCGCGCCGCAGACCTCGCGCGATTCGCCCGTGGCGAGGCAGCGCTCTTCGATGATCTCGCCCGCGCGCCAGCAGGTCGGCAGGTAGCTCGCCGTCGGCTCGGGGCAGGTGGCATTGCCATCGGCGTCGAAGCGGACGGCTTCGAAATCGCGGTGCTGCTCCGAGTTGCCGTGGCCCGAGTAGATCTCGAGGAGCGTCTGGCGATCCTCGTCGTGGAGCGGGCCGGCGAGCTGCTTCGACCACTCCGAGCCCGGGGGCGTGTAGAAGCCCCAGGTCGTGCCGTGTGGGATCACGATCGATTCGAAGCCCCAATCGTCGAGCTTCTCGAATAACAGGTCGGGCGTCTCGACGAGCTCCAGGCAATCGCGCGGGAGATCGCGGACGGGGACACCGAGGGGGCACGTCTCGAGATCGCGCCGCTCCTGGAAGAAGCGGGCGAGGCCGTGCATGCGCTCCTGGCCGAGGGCGTGGAGGAAGGCACCGCTCGAGACCGTTCCGAAGGGATTGCCCGCGGCGATGCGCGCCCGCGCACCGGGGGCACCGATCGGCCGGGTCGGAACGCCGCCCTCTTCGAGATTGCGCAGGACGACGTTCTTGTGGCCGTAGTGGCCGCCGGGGGTCGCGCCGACCTGGGTCCACTCCCAGCCGAGGAAGGCGACCGTGTCGGGCTCCGCGCCTTCGCCGGCGACGGCGTTGCAGGCGCGGATGCTGTCGACGGTCTCGGTCCAATGGGTCGGCGTGATGCTCTCGGCGTGGTCGTTGATCGACCAGAAATCGAGGGCCGAGCAGAAGCGGGCGAAGTCGCAGGCGTCGGCCGGCGGATGGGCGCCTTCGCCGCCGGTCATGGGCAGGCTCAGCATGAAGGCGTCGAAGGAGAAGGTCGTGTGGACGTGGAGATCGCCGAAGAGGATCTGCTTCGGGGGGGCCACGCCTGACGCACTGGCGGGGATTGCGGCGTCGGACTCGGGGACGGGGCTCTCGGGCGAGGTCGTGGGACGCGTCTTCGCGGTCACGGCGCCGGGAGCCTCGTGGGCGCCGAGCCCGCCGCGGCCGACGTAGCGGAACCAGAGACCGAGGACCATGAGGAGCAGGAGGGCGATCAGCACGAGTCGTCGGGACAAGCGGGAGGTCTCCGGGCGAGGCCGTCCTCGAACGGGGACGCCGCCGCGCGCAGGACCACGCTATCACACGAGAACTCTCTTAGAGCGCTGCCGAAGCCATCGATCGATCCAGTGCCTCGAGCTCGCTCGTACGCACGCGAAGCTCCGCTTCGAGACCGGGGATCTCGGCCGCGAGTCGCGTCTTCTCGTCGTAGAGCCGCTTCATCCGGGCGGCCAGCTGGATGCGTTGCTCGGGCAGGAGTACCGGATTCAGCTGCGCACTCGCGACCACCACGAGCTCCTCGCCGATGGATTCGATCCGCTGCGTCCGGTCGCCGATCGCCCGCTCGAGGGTCAGCACGTTGTCACGGGCGACGTAGAGAGTCCTGCCGCGCTCGAACGACGCCAGGAAGGCGTCGCGCTGGTCGGCGGGGCAGACGTTGGCGTGACCTTCGCCGCTCTGGCCGAGCTCGAAGGCGTTGCTCGCGTCGCAGAACTCCGCGACGCCCTGGCGCCAGCCCAGCTGGTAGGCCGCCCGGTCCGGGGTCACGCCATGGGGAATGCAGGCATCCTGGTGGGCCAGCAGACGGCTCGAGCGGTAGCCGAGCGTCCCGTCGCGGTATCCGATCGTCTCCCAATCCCCGGCGGCGCACTGGCTTTCGCTGACGCTGGCGTTCCGGGAGCAGGCGATGCCGCTCGAGAGGAGAAGCACGAGAACGAGGATTCGGCGCACGGCAGACCTCCGACCGGTTGGGGCGATCGATCGGAAGGCTGTTCGGCCGCCGGCGCGTCGGACTTGCTCGCAAGCGGAGCGAGCTTCGTAGGCAACTTCGAGGCTTTGGGCGCGTCGATCGAGGCGCTGGCTCGCAAGACGAGTCCGTCCGGTCTTCGGCCGCCAGGAATCTTCGTCGAATCTCTCCGCGACCCCATGGGGCCGGTTGCCCATTGGAATTCGGGGTGTAGCTTGCCGCGCGTGGGGGCGATCGGTTTCGACGGGTCGTCGAGGTCGGGCGCCGCGTGTCGAGGTCGTAGCCACCTCGTTAAACTGCTGCAGTCTGGTAGACAATAACTGCCAATGACAACTACGCTCTCGCTGCCTAACTAACCCTTAGGAACTAGCGACATCCGTCCAGGACGTCTCCTATCGGGGCACGGATGTAATGAGGAGACTGGCTCCCGAGCGCTGCTCGGCCGTATCCGGGAGCGAGATCACGTCGAGCTAGGGTGTGCTTGGGCCGTCTCTTCTCCTGGCCCACCCGAAATCAAGCGGAGACTACACACGTAGACGCGTCCGTCGGACGCGATTCGGACGCGGGTTCGATTCCCGCCGCCTCCACCATTTTCCGCTTCCAGAGAATCCGCCGTCGTTCGGGCGCAAACGCCAGAACCTGCCGCATATGGGTTGGCACACGCGATTCGCCGCGGGTGGCCTCGACGCCTTCTTGTGGCACGTTCGAGCGATGGAAGAAAGATTCCTCGGCATCGATTTTTCAGGCGGGGCACCTCCCTGGAAGCCTCGCTGCTCGCGACCGACGGTCTGGATTGCCACGATCGAAGGCGAATGCTTGTCCGATCTCCGGCCGATTCAGGATTTATCTGGAGTTGGCACTCCGTTCGACCGGCTCGTCGCGTTGCTCGAGCGCGGGGAGTTTCGGGCCGCGGGTATCGATGCCCCCTTCTGTATTCCATCCCGCCACGTGCCGAGCGGAGGTCATCCTGCTCTGTTGCGCGCGGTCGCGGCCATGGAGATGGCGGGTGACCGGCGGTTTCCGCGTGGCGCGGCGCTGGTTGAATACGCCATCGGTGTGGCGCCGCTTGAAAGGGCCAAGCCCTTGCGTGAGACCGAGCAGGCGTGGCGTTCGCGAGGGGTCAATGTCCGTTCGACACTCTGGAATGGACCGCGTCCCGGTGCGCCGTTCACGGTCGCATGCCTGACCTTGCTGGCGCGATCCCGTCGACCTGTCTGGCCCTGGAACGACGGTCCCGGGATGCTAGTCGAGGTATTTCCAGCGGCGCAGCTGAATCAATGGGGTCTGCCGTTCTGCGGCTATGCCGGCCATGCGGCCCGGCCCGTTCGTGAGGGGATCGTCGCGGCTCTGGAATCGCGGATCGGCATCTCCCAGGATATGCAGGCCGAAATGCTGGACTCACCGGATGCGCTCGACGCGGTGCTCGCGAGTCTCGGAGCGATGGCTGCGGCCGAGGGCAGTCTTGGTGTTCCGCTGCCCCCAGATTGGGAACGGGAGGGCGCGATTGCCGTCCACACTTGATCCCCAACACGTCAGGCGCGGAGGTGCGCGTATGAATCGCGATCGTACCGCGATCGAAAAAGAGACCTCCCGACGACCATGCCTGCGTGATCTACGGCACCGCAATAACTTCCAGTTCAAAGCAATACTTGGATCCAGCACGGCAAATACCGGATCGCCCTGATGGTCGTTCCGGCGTACTCGCTCTGGTAGATCTCGGGGCCGTCCGGCGGGACGGGTTTCGTGGCGTCCAGACGGGCTCGTAACCTGCGTGTGGAGGGGCTCGAGCCCGATGCGATTTCCTTCGGATTCCTTCTGGCGCTTGATAGCGTCCGCGCTCGCGCCGGTGCTCGTCTCCTCCGTCGTGGCGATTCTCTCGATTCCGACGTACCCCGCATTTGCGGCCCTGATTGCGACCGGGACCGGAACGGCCAATACCACCGCGCCGAATCCGGACCCCGGCTTCAACCGGCTCGGCGTCGTCAACGGCCTTTCGGCCGTGTATTTCCGCAACGGCTGGGTCCTGACCGCAAACCATGTCGGAACGGCGACGTTCTGGCTCGCCGCAACGGGCTATGCACCCGTCCCCGGGTCGACCGTGCGGTTCAGCAATCCCGATTCGTCGCTGGCAGACCTGATCGCGTTCAAGCTCTCGACGCGTCCCGCGCTCTCCAACATCGCTCTCGCCGACACTCCGGTCAGCGTGTCGACTCTCGTGACCTTGATCGGGCGCGGCGTCGACCGCGGGACGGCGACGAGCTGGATGGGGATCGGCGGATGGACCTGGGGGGGCTCGAGCACGATGCGCTGGGGCACCAATCGCATCAGCGCGGTCGGCGACTTCGTCCTCGATACCCGGGCCTTCAGGACCACGTTCGACGACATCCGAAATCCGTCCCCCGGAGAGCACGAGGGCGACCTCGTCGTCGGCGATTCCGGGGGCGGTGCGTTCACGGGAACCGGGACGTCGGCGAAGCTCGTCGGGATCCTCTTCGCCCGGTCGACCTACGGAGGCCAACCCGCGAATACCTCGCTCTATGGCAACCACGGCCTGATCGCCGATCTCTACGCCTATCGAAACGACATCCTCGCCGTCGTCGATCGCCCCGACTGCAACGACGGTCTCGACGAGGACGGTGACGGGTTGGTCGATTATCCGAGCGATCCCGGCTGTACAAACGCCAGCGATGCCTCCGAGCGGGGCGTGGGCTTTGCGTGCGACAACGGCGTGGACGACGACGGGGATTCCGCGATCGACTTCCCGAGCGACACGGGCTGCCTTCATCCGAGCAACGCGATCGAGGCGCCGGAGCCGGGGATCGGCCTATCGCTCGGGTTCGGCGTCCTCACGGTCGCAACGACCTGGCGCCGTCGCGGACGCTGAAGGGCGAGGGCGCAGGGACTCCAGACCTACTCAGCCCTCGCCGTCTGCAGCGAGCGAAGATAGTTCGCCGTATCCCAGATCTCCGCTTCCGAAAGCGTCCCGTCGAACGCCGGCATATCGCTCCCCTTCCCATAGGTGATCCGCGCGGCGATCAGCTCGGCGGACTTCGTATAGCTGGGCGAGAGGAAGTGAGTCGGGACCGACTTCAGCGCCTTCGCATCAGTTCCCGCGCCATCGGCGTTCGCCCCATGGCACGAGGCGCAGTGGGCCGCGAACACGACCTGGCCTCGGGCCCCGGAATCGGGGTCACTCTGCGAGGGATTGTCCTCGAGCAGGAAGAGGCCCATTCGGACGTGCGAGCAGCCGGTCATCGCGATGACCGCGCCGACGACGAGAATGAGCCTCTTCATGGGTCAGTCCTTCGCTCCGTCCGCCTTGGGCGCTGCGTCGTCGCCCGTCGGGGGGTGGCCCGGCGGCATCGCGGACGCCTGCGCCGGAGCGACCTCGATCAGCTCGACATCGAATGCGAGCGCCGCGCCGGGCATGATCTTCGGCGGCGCGCCGCGGTCTCCGTACGCGATGCTCGCCGGGCAGACGAGCCGGGCCTTGCCGCCGACCTTCATCTTCTGCACGCCTTCGGTCCAGCACGGGATCACGCCATTGAGCGGAAACTCTGCCGGCGTTCCGCGATCGACGGAGCTGTCGAAGACCGTCCCGTCGCGCAGGGTGCCGTGGTAGTGGACCTTCACGGTGTCGGTAGCCTCGGGCGTTGCGCCGGTACCGGGCTCGACCTCCCGATACACGAGCCCCGATGCCAGCTTCTCGGCGCCCGCCTCGGCGGCAGCCGCGGTCAGGAAGTCTTCCGAGGCCTTCGCCTCGTCCGCCGAAGCAGCGGCGACGCGCGCCATCCCGAACTCCTGGATCTTGGGCATCTGGGCCTCGAGCTCGACCTCGGGCGGCCGACCGAGCGCGCCGTCCTTCAAGCCCCGAGAGAGGGTTCCGAGCTCGGCCTCGGTCAGGTGGAACGGCGCGAGCTCACGCGCGAGCGCCAGCCCGAGCGCATAGATCGTCTTCTGGTCGTCGGTAGCGAGATCCCCGGCTGCGGCATTCGCCCCCCCCTCCGTCTCCTTTTGACACGCAAGCAGGGCGAAAATGGCTGCGAACACGAATACCAAACGCAAGAGCCGGGTCATCGTCGAGGTCCTTCCATGAGAATCGGCTCCACGGCATGCGACGCATGCTCGAATGGGGACCGGTTGGGTTTGAAGCGGTGATTACGAGCCCGCCTTTAACGCAGGCGGATGGGTGAATCGCCAGGATTGGCAGATTGATCTTTCTCGGCGGTGCCGAAAACGCAGCGTATTCTTCCGATTCCGATCGACCCTCGCAACCGGCTCTCGGGCCAGGAGATCAGCATGAAGGTCCAGACGATTCTCGTTCCCACCGATTTCTCTCCCGACGGCCGATCCGCGCTCGCCAAAACCAAGGACTTTGCGCGGGCGAGCGCGAGCAACCAGGTCGACGCGGTCGTGGCGGCGACCGCGAAGGACGGCATCCAGGCGGAGGGCCTCTTGATCGAGGATCGCCCGGCGCCCGCGATCATCGACGCGGCGAAGCGGCTGCCCGCCGACCTGATCGTGATGGGAACCCGAGGCCTCACAGGCCTCGCGCACGTCGTGCTCGGCAGCGTCGCCGACCGCGTGCTGCGCGAGGCGAGCTGTCCGGTGCTCACGGTCAAGGCGACGGATTGACTCTCCATTCGCTTCCGATGTAGCAAGGCGGGCGGGGCTCGTCCGGTGGTACGCTGGTCACGCGCGGCCGAAATGGCCGCCGCGTGAGAGGGAATACGATGCCCGCCAGTGACTCCGATCCGCTCGATTCCTCCGTTTCACCGCAGGCGATTCGTAGTGCCGTCGAGATCGCGATCCGGCTGGGCTCGATCGGCCTGCTCGTCGGCTGGTGCCTCCTGATCATCGCGCCTTTTCTCGGCATCGTCGTCTGGGCGCTGATCATCACGATCGCGGTCGACGATGGATTCGAGAAGGTCTGCGACTGGCTGGGGGGGCGGCGGATCCTGGCCGCGGTGCTGTATGTCGGGCTCGCATTGCTCCTGATCTTCGGTCCGACCATCCTGCTTTCGGAGACGCTCGTTTCGGCCGCGCAGGAATACGCGCACACCTTGAAGGGCGGGAAGCTCGTCGTGCCCCCGCCGAACGAAGCGATCCGGGATCTGCCTGTGATCGGGACATGGGTCTACGACGGCTGGCTGCGAGCGAGCCAGAACGTCGGCGAGACGCTCACGCGGTTTTCGCCGCAGCTCCGAACGGTGTCCAAATGGCTGCTGGCCACCGCCAGCAGCGTCGGGCTCGGAATCCTCCAGCTGATCGCTTCGATCCTGATCGCGGGTCTGATGCTCGTGCGAAGCAAGCTGCGTCGTGAAGCGATCCAACGGTTCGCGATTCGGATGGCGGGACCCGTTCGTGGTCCGGAGCTCGCGAGCCTGGCGACGGCGACGGTGCGCAGTGTCGTTCAGGGCATTCTCGGCGTCGCGGCGCTGCAAGCCATCCTGGCGGGCACCGGGTTCGTGATCGCGGGGATTCCCGGTGCCGGGCTTTGGGCGCTGCTGGTGTTGGTCTCCGCAATCGTCCAGCTGCCCGTGATTCTCGCCATGGCGATTCCGATCGTGATCGGGTTCTCGACGCTCTCGGGGCTGGCCGCTGCCGGTCTGCTCGTCTGGTGCATGGCGATCGGTCTGATCGACAACATCCTGAAGCCGATCCTCTTCGGCCGCGGTGTCGCGGTCCCGATGTTGGTGATCTTCATGGGCGCACTCGGCGGCATGTTGATGATGGGGATCGTCGGCCTGTTTCTCGGGTCGGTCGTCCTCGCGGTCGGCTTCGAGCTCTTCAAGGCCTGGTTGGCGGATTCGGATGCCGGCGGATCGTCCGCGGGCCTGACGTCCGCCGTGGCATCGGGGTCGAATCCGCGCGCGTCGGGCTGAAGGTCTGACGAGCTCAGGGCAGGAGGCCTTCTTTGCGCAGCTTGCCAGCGACCGCATCGGCCACGCCCGCCACGAGCTGTTCGATGTTGCTCGGATTCATCGATCGCGACACCCCGGACCAGAGCAGCTTGCCCTGCTCGACCGAGTAGATATCGGTCTGGATGCGCACGATCGTGTCGCTCCGCACCGAGACCGGGTCGTAGAAGGCACCCGGTCGCCCGTAGTAGCCCCACATCCCACCGGCCGGATAAGCGTATGCGGGGGTCTCCACCGTGATCTGCTCCTGCGAGGAGACGAAGCTCACGAGGACCGCGCCGTCGAATCCCTGGCTCTTCATCTTTTCCCGGGCGGGGGTTGTAGAAGCGAGCTCGCGATCTTCGAGCACGAGGTAGGACGGGGTGACGGACATCGTGCCCGCCTGGGCCCGCTGGCCCTTCTGGAGCACGAGCACCAGCTCGTCCTCCGCCTTCCGCCGCAGCGCGCCATCCCGCGCCATGGCGACCACCACGACCTTTTTGAATTGGAGCGACTCGGGCCGGGTGGCCGGGTCTCGCCAGGTGCTCTCGATCTGCGCCGTCGCACAGCCCAGGAAAAGGCTTGCGACGAGACAAGGGATTCCCAGCAGTACGTGTCGAATCATGGAGCTTCTCCTCGGCGTGAAGGGCCGCGGCAGTATAGGTGAGGCGCCCGAACCGGGAAGTTGCTAGGCGCCCGAGGCCGGCTGACGACCGGCTATCGTGCGCGCCTACGAGCGCGACATCGAGTAGCCGGCGGTCTTCCGTGTAATCGGCGTGTCGTGCCCGCTCATTGGATCTCCGGGACGCCCGGGGATGAGGGAGGTCGATGGGACGCGTCGATGGAAAGCACGTCGTGATCACCGGGGCGGCCCAGGGCATCGGCCTTGGCTGTGTCCGGATCTTCGCGGCCGAAGGCGCGAACGTCAGCGCCTTCGACCTGAAGCCGCCGCCTGCGCTCGGAGACACGGTCGTTTTCCAAGCCTGCGACGTGCGGGGGCGGGAGGACGTCGAGCGCGCCCTGGCGGCGGCACGTGCCCGCTTCGGACCGATCGACTGCGTTCTCCACGTCGCGGGAACTGCGTGGCACGCGGATCTGGCCCATAACACCGACGCCGATTACGACGCCATGATGGACGTCCACGTTCGTGCGGCCTTCCATCTGCTCCGCGGCGTCGTCGACGAGTGGAAGGCGCGAGGATCGGGCAAATTCATCGGTGTGACGTCGCCGGCGGCCGTGCGGGGGCAGGTGAATGGGACGATCTACAGCGCCGCAAAATCGGCTCTGATCGGGATCGTCCGTTCGGCGGCCCTCGAGCTCGCGCCCCACGGAATCCAAATCAACGCGATCCTGCCGATGGCGGCGACGCCGATGACCGAGATCGCCCGCGTCGATCCCGAGATCAACGCGAAGTACCTGTCCCGCGTGCCGCTCGGTCGTTGGGGCGAGCCGGACGAAATCGGTCGGGTGTTCTTGTTTCTCGCCTCGAGCGACGCCGACTACATCACCGGCGTCATCCTGCCGGTCGACGGGGGTCGGATCCTCTGAGGTCTTCAGCGCGCCGCGCGTCGGCGCCCCGCGATTCCGATTAGGCCAAGCCCGATCAGGACCGCGGTCGAAGGCTCGGGGATGGGCGTCGCCGAGTGGACGTCGATGACGAGGGTATCGATTTCGAGCATCCCGGCGGTCGCCGAGATGAAGACGCCGTTCACGCCGGTGATGCCGCTGAGCGCGCGGGTGAACCAGATGCCGTAGGGCCACGGATCATGCGGCATGCCGTAGTCGTCGATCTCGAATTGCGTCCACTGGCTCTCGAGGTCGCTCACCGTGGGATCGAAGGCGGTGCTGACGAGCAGCTGGATATGGTCGGGGTCGGTGGCCCAGCCGAGGCGCGCGAGGCCCGAGTTGAGCGAGTCGCGCGAGGTGATCGAGTAGTCGATCGACACGAGGTCGAAGCTCGCACCGCTCTCGAGCGTGATGTAGATGCCCTGGAGGTCGTTCGTGTAGGCGTGGATCCGCTCGGTCCGGCCGTCGGCGCGACCGCTGTAGTTGGGATCGATGTGCGTGTGATTTTCGGAAGAGAACGCGGCCGTGGGAGTGCCGACATTGGTTGCCCAGAAGCCGTCGGAGCGAATGCCGTTGGACTCCACCCAGTAGCGCGCATGGCCGCTCTCGGAGAATCCGCCGAGCTCTCCGTCGTCGAAGGTCAGGGTCATCGGAATCGCGGCTGCCGACCCCGCGACCAGCAAGCCTGCCGCGAGGGTCAGCGCCAACGCCGGGATCAATGACGGGTTCTTCTGCCTGTTCATCTCATTCATATAAAGGGTCGACGAGCTCAACACCACGTATTCCATTCCCTTTCGATGCGTTCAACGAACGCCGCGCCCCAGCGGGCCTACATCTGCCACTTCAGCTCTGGCTCGTACGCGACGGGGCATACGCAATCAACGTGCCAACATCAACTTCGATCGATCGGGCCCGTCGGCCGCTGGCTTACAGCGTCTCTTGCCGACGGAACGCACACCCGCGCAATCACTGCCGAACTAGCTTCCGGACTAATGGGTAAATTGCTACCCAGCCTGCCTCATCAGGGAGGTGTCCACGGGAGCCCGAACCGGGACATTCTGCGCGTTCCATGCGCCTCGAAGGGGTCTCCCGACCCTTCGTCGCGGGCCCCACCCGGCCATTGCGAGGCGCACGGTATCTCTTCTCCCCGCAGAATGCGCCGCGTCGGACGGTTGCGGGCAGCCCCGCAGCCCGCAGAGTGGCATGCTCCTCGAAACAGGAGGCCGAGATGCGCAACGACGACGAGCTCCTTCGATCTGGGATGGCGGTCGCCCTCGCACGGCGCCGCGAGGCGATCGAGCAGGGGATGGTGCCGAGGGGCTGGAAGATCGGCCTCAATGTCAGCGCGGTGCAGGCCCATTTCGGCGTCGGGGGGCCGTGTGTCGGTTGGCTCGACGGACGCCGGATCCTGGCGAGCGGGGCGGTCGTCGATTTCCTGCCGGAGGCCGGCATGCGCATCGAGCCGGAGGTCTGTCTGCGCGTCGGCGCCGGCGGGCGGCTCGAGGCGATCGCGCCCGCTCTCGAGATCGTCGACTTCACGACCCCGCCGAAGGACCTCTTCGCCCTGCTTTCATCGTCCATCCTGCACCTCGCCGCCGTGGTCGGCGAGTTCGTTTCGCCCGACCGTGCCGTCGAGCTCGGGACGCGCTGGCCGCGGCTCGAGGTCAGCGGGCAGGCGACGCCGCCCCTCGGCGCCGGCCTCGTGCCCGCTGACCTGCAGACGGCCGCTGACTTCGTCCGCGACATCTTGCCTCGATTCGGCGAGGCGCTGTTGCCCGGCGACCTGATCCTCGCCGGCTCCTATGCGGCGGCCGTCCCCCCGCTCGAGCGGGGCGGCCGGGCGCAGGCCGATTTCGGTCCGCTCGGCTCGGTCGCGGTCTCTCGCCGCGCGTAAAACTCGGGACCGCGGCGAGGGGTGGAGCTGCGGGATCCCGAGCGCCCTGGCAACTCATTGCAGTTATGCAATTATCTGAGGGCAGCGCCCAACCCTGGAGGTTCCCCGCCATGCGCACGCCCATCTGCGACAAGCTCGGCATCGAGTTCCCGATCTTCGCTTTCTCCCATTGCCGCGACGTCGTCGCCGCCGTGACCAATGCCGGCGGCTTCGGCGTGCTCGGCGCGCTGGCCTTCGATCCGGCGCAGCTCGAGATCGAGCTGTCCTGGATCGACGACCACGTCGGCGGCAAGCCCTATGGCGTCGATTTCGCGATGCCGGCGAATTACGTGGGGAAGGGGGGTGGCGAGTCCGCGAGCATCGAGAGCCTGCGCGCGATGATCCCCGACGAGATCTGGAAATTCGCAAACGGCATTCTCGAAGAGAATGGCGTTCCGCCGCTCCCGCCCGAGGTCGGCACACGCAAGACCAAGGCCGCCGGACTCGGCGTCGACGCCGAGGGTCCGGGTCAGGTCGACGTGTCCCTGGCCCACAAGAACGTGAAGCTGCTCGTCAACGCCCTCGGCCCGCCGCCCGCGTATGTCGTCGAGCGCGCCCACGCCGCAGGCGTCTGGGTCGGCGGCCTCGCGGGCAGCGTCGCGCATGCGAAGAAGCAGGTCGCGCAGGGCGTCGACGTGATCATCGCTCAGGGAACCGAGGCGGGCGGTCATACCGGCGAGATCTCGACGATGGTGCTCGTTCCCGACGTCGTCGATGCGGTAGGCGACCGGGTTCCGGTGCTCGCGGCCGGCGGCATCGGTAGCGGCAGGCAGATGGCGGCGGCCCTCGCCCTCGGCGCGCAGGGGGCGTGGACCGGATCGATCTGGCTCACGGTCGCCGAGGCCGATACGAGTCCCGAGTCGGTGGAGAACCTGCTCGCGGCGGAGTCGCGGGACGCGGTGCGCTCGCGATCGATGACGGGCAAGCCGGCGCGCCAGCTGCGGACCGCCTGGACGGAGGCCTGGGAGCGACCCGGTGCGCCGAAGACGCTGCCCATGCCGCTTCAGGGAATCGTCTTCTCGGAGCTGGCCCACCGCGTGACGCGCTCGCGCAATCGCGCGCTCTCCGGGAGCCCGGTCGGCCAGATCGTGTCGCGCATGAACACGGTGCGCGCCAGTCGCGACGTCGTGCGCGAGATGGTCGAGGAGTGCGTCGAGGCGAAGGATCGGCTCGACGCGCTCTTCGGCGGGGCATGAAGGGAGACGGATTGGCGGCACGCAGGCGATCGGGGACCGGTACGGACCTTCTCCTGCTTCGGCTCCACGAGTACAACGAGCTCGTGGCGGCGAGCGCGCGCAGCTCGGCGCAGCACGATCGCATCGTGCGCGCCGCGGCCCTGCCCGTGACGGGTTCGGGGCTGTCGCTGCTGGGTCTCGTAGCGCGCCACGGTCCCGTCGCCGTCGGTGAAGTTGCGCGCCGCGTCGGCGTCAATGCGTCGACGGCGAGCCGCCAGCTCCGGCCCCTCGAAGAGCTCGAGCTGATCGTGCGCGAGCTGGATCCCGCCGACGCCCGCATCGCGCGGTTCCGGGCGACGCCGGCTGGAGCGCGCGCCCTGGAACGGGCACGCGAGGTGATGCTGAACGACTACCGGGTCGCAACTCGCGACTGGGCGCCGGCGGATCGTGAGCGCCTGGCGGAGCTGCTCGCGACCCTGCGCGCCGACCTCGTCCGTACCCGCGCCGACGAGAGCGGCTGGTCGATCGAGCCTGGCGAGGGCCAGGAGCGCTAGGCGAGCGCCTCGCTCGCTCGCCAAAGACGGTATCGTCGACCCTCGAACCGCGACGAGGGGAAAGAGTCGATGCAGAACGAGGGGACGAACGGGGTACACCATGTTGTATGGTGCGTGCGACCGGAGAGCTTTCCGGCGCTCCGCGCGTTCTGGGAGGGGACGGTCGGCCTCGCGCTCGAGGAGCTCGATCTGCCCGAGCTCGGGCTCAAGATCCTGATCTCCTGGACCGGCGGCGTCGAGATCATGGCGCCCTTCTACGAGACCGGCGCACTCGCCGACGTCGCGCGCCAATTCCTCGCGCAACGCGGCGAGGGCGTCTACACCGTCGTCGTCAACGTGCGGGGAATCGATGGCCTCGTCGATTCCCTCGTCGCGCAAGGCGCGAGCCTCCTCTTTCGTGAGACGGTTTCGCCGGACGAGGTCCTCGCGCGGAAGCTCTCGGACGGAGCGCGTTTCTCCATCCTGCAGGCGGGCTTCGAACGCGTCTGCGGCATGCCGATCTGCCTGCAGGAGATCGTGCCCGAGTAGGCGCGACTCCGCGCCGCGCCTAACGCGCAGCGGCCCGGTCGAGATCGGCCTCGAGGGTGCGCGCCGCGAGCAGCGAATGCACGATGCCCCAGGCGTTCGCGAGCAGCAGGGCTGCGAGGGAGATCCGGATCGCGTTTTCTCCATGGGAAGCCGCGAGCCCGTCGTTCAGGACGCCCACGAGCGTCGGGCCGAGGCCCATGCCGACCAGGTTCAGGACGAAGAGCAGCACCGCCGACGCCATCGCACGCATGCGCAGCTGGGCGAGGTTCTGGGCGACGGTGTAGGACGGCGGTCCGAAGATCACGTTCAGGAAGTTGACTGGCGCGAAGGCGAGCAGCGCCCAGTTCGGATCGGGCGACAGCACGAAGAGCAGGTGGAACGGCACCTGGAGCACCGCCGCCCCGATCGGAATCCAGACGAGCCAGCGCCGGTCCCGTCGAGCCAGCCGGTCCGAGAGAACGCCGGCGACGATCGCGCCGGCTACACCGAGGCCGATTCCCAGCCCCGCCTTGAGCCCCGTCTCCGCATAGCCCATTCCGTGGACGCGGCGCATGAAGGTCGGGGCCCAGGCGAGCAGGCCGTAGCAGGTGATCCCGTAGAGACCGGCCGACAGGGCCAGATGGCGGAAGGTCGGGAGCGAGAGGAGGTAGCGGAGCGTCGTCCTGATGTCGGGCGCATCCGTCGGATCGGGCGCATCGGCGAGGCCCTCGGACTCGCCGCGTCGCGGCTCGGGGAGCGTCGCGCGCACGATCCACGCGACGATCAGTCCCGGCAGGCCGACGAGGAAGAAAGCGGACCTCCAGCCGAAGCGCTCCTGGAGCGTTCCGCCGAGCATCAGGCCGAACAACACGCCGAAGCTCGCGCCCGTGCTGTAGATCGCGAGCGCGCGGGCGCGGCGTTCGGGCGGAAACAGATCGGAGAGGATGGCATGGGCGGCGGGTGTCGCGCTGGCCTCGCCGACCCCGACTCCGATCCGCACGAGGGCGAGCTGTCCGAAGCTCGTGACGAGTCCCGATGCCGCGGTCAGGAGACTCCAGAGCGCGATGCCGACCGCCATCACGTTTCGCCGCGAGCCCTGATCCGCCATGCGTGCGATCGGAATCCCGGCCAGGGTATAGAAGAAGGCGAACGCAAATCCCGTGAGCAGCCCCATCTCCGTATCCGAGGCGCCGAGCTCTTCCTTGATCGGCTGGAGCAGGATGACCAGCAGATTGCGGTCGACGAAATTGAGCGCATAGACGACGACCAGGACGGCGAGCACGTAGTTCTGTCGGGCGCGGCTCGCAGGCGCCGCAGCTTCGGGGGGCTTCAAGAGATTCCTCGCTGGACTCGACCGTGGAACGGCGAAAGCGACGCTACCGGAATGTGATGAATCTCGCTTTTTCAGCGCCTGAGTGGGTCTGGTCACGGTCGAATACCCCATTCCAGGCGATGATCGCATGAGGGGGGCGACTATCATCAATAGATGTGGATCGGAGAATCGCGGGCAGGAACAGGTAGTCATCACGAGCTCGAATGGGGCGGAACAATCATGACGCGAATCGGGATGTGGATCCTCGCAGGGCTTTGGATGGTTGGGCCGGTCGTCGCAGGAGCCCAGGACTTCACGGTGACGCGCGTCGCGACGGGACTGCTCGCTCCCGTATTCCTGAGCGCCCCTGCCGGCGACGATGCGCGAGTCTTCGTCGTCGAGCAGCACACGGGCCAGATCCGGATCCTGCGCCGGAATACCTGGACACTCGATTCGACGCCCTTCCTCACCGTCCCCGGAATCAGTCAGGGCAGCGAGCAGGGTCTGCTCGGTCTCGCCTTCCACCCGGACTATGCGACGAACGGCTTCTTCTACGTCTACCTCACCGATCCCGCAACGCGCGTCCGCCGCTATCAGGTCTCCGCTAACCCGGACCTCGCCGACGCAGCGAGTGGAACGCCGGTGCTCGCGTTCGCGCAGCCGCAATCGAATCACAACGGCGGCTGGATCGGGTTCGGCGTCGACCGCTATCTCTATATCGCGAGCGGAGACGGCGGGGGCACCAATGATTCGGATACGGGACATACGCCCGGTACCGGCAACGCCCAGGACATCACCTCCAACCGCCTCGGGAAGATCCTGCGCGTCGACGTCGACGCCGATGCATTTCCCGGGGATGCGGACGAGAACTGGTCGGCACCGTCCGACAACCCGTTCGTCGGCGCGACCGGCGACGACGAGATCTGGGTCTTCGGCCTTCGCAATCCCTGGCGCGCGAGCTTCGATCGGCAGACGGGCGATTTCTTCATCGGCGACGTGGGGCAGGGGGCTTGTGAAGAGGTCGACGTCCAACCGGCGGCGAGCGGGGGCGGCGAGAACTACGGCTGGCGACAGCGCGAGGGCGTGATCGCGACGCCCTCCGGCGGGGTAGGAGGCCCGGCTCCGGCCGGGGCGGTGAACCCGTTTCTCGACTACTCCCACGGCGGCGCGAGCGTCTGCTCGAATCCGGGGGGATCGTTCACCGGCATCGCCGTGACCGGCGGCTATGTCTATCGGGGCCCTGCGACCTCGTTGCAGGGACGTTATTTCTTCGCCGATTTCGGCCGGGGACGGCTCTGGTCGGCGATCTGGGACGGATCGAATCCTGCGGGCTTCAACGGTCGGAACTACACGAGCCTCGTCGATCACGGGAGCGACCCCGACTTCGCCCCCGACTTCGGCACGATCGGTACGATCTCATCCTTCGGCGAGGACTCGCAAGGAAATCTCTACGTCCTGGACCACGGCGACGGGGAGGTCTTTCTCGTGCCGGAGCCCGATGCAGCCTGGCTCGGGGGCGTGCTCCTCTTTGGAGCGATCGGGCTCGCTCGATTGCGCATGGGCTGATCGAGGGGCGTTCGGCCCCGAGCTGCGCTTTCGTTCCGACATGACACGACTTCGATTCGGTACGGGCACCACCGTCCGGCGCTTCGACGACTACCGGGTCTGGCTCGCGACGGCGGAGGCGACGGGCTTCGATCTCCTCACCTGCGGCGACAGCCAGTCGCTCTGGGCGGATTGTTTTTCGCTGATGACCTTCGCCGCGATGTCGACCCGGCATGCCGACCTCGCGATCACCGTGTCGAACCCAGCGACCCGCCACCCCGCCGTGATCGCGTCGGCCTGCGCTTCCGTCCAGCAGCTCGCGGGTGGTCGCTTCCGCTACGGCTTGTCGTCGGGCGATAGCGCGCTGCGCAACATCGGGGTCGAGCCCGCGTCGGTTCGCGAGATCGAGCGGGCGATGCGCGCCGTCCAGGCGATGACGGCGGGCCGCACCTACGACGATCAGGGCACGCCTCTCGCGCTGCACTGGCTCGCCGATCCGAAGCCCGTGCCCGTCTGGCTCGCTGCGGAAGGGCCGCGCACCCAGCGCCTCGCCGGTCGCCACGCCGACGGCATCATCCTCTCGAATTGTCTCACCCCCGAGCGGCTCGCCGTCTCGATGGAGCACATCGCCGCGGGCGCGGCCGAAGTCGGCCGATCGATCGAGGAGATCGAGATCTGGCACATGTGCAATCTCATTTTTGCGCCGAGCGAGCGCGAGGGCATCGACTCGATCCGTTCCGTGCTGGCGGGCACGGCCAATCACGTCTTCCGTTTCACGCTCGAGGGCAAAGGACTGCCGCCCGGTCTCGAGGACCGCGTCCGCGGACTCATGAGCGAGTACCAGTCCCGCTTCCACGCCCATCCGGGCGCGACGAATCCCAACGAAGGACTGATCGATAAATACGGCCTGCGCGACTATCTCGCGCGCCAGGGTACGATCGCCGGTCCCCCCGAGCACTGCGTCGAACGACTCCACGAAGTCGCGTCCTACGGCGTTCGCAATCTGATCGTCTCCCAGTTCATCAGCGACCAGCCGACCTGGATGCGGACGTTTGGCGAGCAGGTCCTGACTCATTTTCGTTGAAGGGGCATCGGTGAAGAACATCGAAAAGAAATCACTCTGTCGCATCTGCACCGCCCAGTGTCCCATCGTCGTCGAGATCGACGGGGAGGGACGTCCGGTCTCCGCCCGCGGTGACAAACAGAATCCCCATTCCGAGGGCTTCTTCTGTCTGAAGGGCAAACACTTCCCGGAGATGCACAAGAGTCCGAATCGCCTGCGCCATTCGCTCCTGCGCAACGCGAACGGCGTCTACGAGCCGATCGATGCCGAGCGGGCGATGGACGCCGTCGCCGAGCGGCTGCAGGCGATCCTCGATCGCCACGGCCCCGAGTCCGTCGCGGTCTACACGGGCACACTCTTCTACCAGCTGCCCCAGACGGCGGCGATGGCGACGGCCTGGATGGACGCGCTGCGGCTGCGGCTTCGCTTCTCGAGCGGAACGATCGATCAGCCGGGCAAGCAGATCGCCGCAGCGGCCCACGGCCAATGGCTCGGCGGGAGCCACGTCTTCGACGAGTCCGACGTCTGGATGCTCGTCGGCACGAACCCCCTCGTCGCGATCTCCGGCGGGATTCCGCATGCGAATCCCGGACGCCGACTCGAGCGCGCCCAGGCCCGCGGTCTCGCCCTGATCGTCGTCGACCCGCGTCGCAGCGAGACGGCCAAACGCGCGGCGCTCCATCTCCAGCCCCGGCCGGGCAGCGACCCCGCCGTGCTCGCCGGAATCCTTCGCGAGCTGATCCACGGGGGATTCGTCGATCGGGACTTCGTCGCCGAGAACGTCGACGGACTCGATGCCCTCGAGCGGGCAGTCGCGCCGTTTACGCCGGAGGCCGTCGCAATCCGGGCCGACGTCCCGGCGGACGCGATTCGCGAGGCCGCGCGTCTATTCGGGTCTGCGCGCAAGGGCTCGGTCACGGCCGGAACCGGGGTCAACATGTCGGGCTGGAGCAATCTGACCGAATACCTCGTGGCGTGCATGAACTCGATCTGCGGCCGCTTCCGCAGGGCGGGGGATCGCGTCGTCAATCCGGGCGTCCTGACGACGCGGCGCGTCTTCAAGGCTCAGTCGCTTCCGCCGTACAAGATCGATGGCTACGGAAAGCCCCTTCGCTCTCGGCCCGACATGCCGCCCGCCGTCTGCGGACTTCCGACCTCGGCGCTCGCGGACGAGATCCTGCTCACGGGCGACGACCGCGTACGCGCCCTGATCACGATCGGCGGGAATCCGATGCGCGCCTGGCCCGATCCGATCCGGACCAAGGCCGCTCTCGAAAAGCTCGAGCTCCACGTCGTCGTCGACCCCCGCTTCACCGACACGGCGCGACTCGCCGACATCGTGCTCGCGCCGAAGCTTCCGCTCGAATCTCCGGGTTCGACGCTCTCGACCGAGAACCTCTTCACCGTCTCGCCCGCGCTCGGCTACAGCGAGCCGTATGGCCAGTACGCAGCGCCGATCGTCGCGCCCCCGCAAGGCTCCGACCTGCGCGAAGACTGGGAGTTCTTCTACGGGCTCGCGCAGCGCATGGGACTCGAGCTCGAGCTGCCGGCGGGTGTCTTTCCGATCCCCGGTATCAAGACGCCGCGCACGAAGCTCGACATGCAGAGCAAGCCCAGCTCGGAGGAGATGCTCGATCTCGTGACGAAGGGCTCGCGGATCGAGCTCGAACGCCTGCGGCGGGATCCCGGGACGGTGCTCTTCTACGACGAGGAGCCGGTCTTCGTCGAGGCGCGCGATGCGGGAAATGCGGCGAAGCTACAGGTCGGAAACGCCCTCCTGCTCGACGATCTGCTCGCCTTCGCTGCCGGCGATCTCTACGCTCGCGCGGGCTACGACTATCGACTGGTGAGTCGGCGGATGGCGAATACCTTCAACTCCCTCGGCACCGACATCGATGCCCTGACCCGTCGCTACGGCACCAATCCCGCCTTCGTGCATCCCGAGGATCTTGCGAGCGCAGGGCTCGCCCGGGGCGATCTCGTCCGGGTCACGTCGCCCCACGGCGAGATCGAGGCCGTTGCCTGGCCGGATCCCGATCTGCGGCGCGGGGTCGTCTCGATGTGCCATTGCTGGGGTGCCATGCCCGGAGAAGCCTCGGACGTGCGAAAGGCCGGAATCAATACCGGCCTGCTGATCAGCGTCGAAGAAGACTGCTCGCGCTTCTCGGGCATTCCGCTCATGAGCGCGATCCCGGTCCGGCTCGCGCGCGCCTAGCAATCGGCCGCGTCAACCCGGCCCCGCACGCCGCCGCGCGCCGCGACAAGATGCCGCATCCCGCCTTCGGGTCCCGGCCGCTAGCTTGCGGTCTTACCCGGACGAAGGAGTCCCGATGAGCAGGTCGATGGTCTCCGAACACCCGTGGATTCTGACGGCGATCGCATTCTGGGCCGCGCTGGGCCTTCTCGTGGTCGCCCGAGCGGATGCCCACACGACGATCAAGACGCAGACGACCGAAGGGGTCCGCGACGACAATGCTCTCCGGATCGGCCATGGCTGCGAGGGCGATCATCCCGTGATCGCGCAGAGCGTCGTCTTCCCGACCGATCTGCCGGAGATCACGACCAGCGACCCGAACGTCCTCGTCAGCGACCTGTCCGAGGTCATCACGGCGGACAGCCTCGCCGGACTCGCGCAGAGCATCCAGGACCGCAGCATCTTCACGTTCCAGGACGAGACCCTCGACGCCGACGGCAATGTCGTCGGGTTCCGGGCCGGGAATGGCTCGCTCGAGGTCAACCTCGTGGGACGCGTGCCCTTCCAATTCAGCGCGCCGACCTTCGTCGCGCAGTCGTGTGCCCGGCGGTTGCTGATCAAGGTTGCAATCGCCGACATCTGCAGCGTGAAGCCGCCCTTCCTGGATCCCCACAAGGTCAATCTCTGGATCCCAGACAACGGTTCGGCCGTGGCCATCGAGGGCGTGGCAGCAGGCGTCGAGGGCATCGGAGGAGCGGCGACGCTGACGGTGAATCGAAGCTTGACGACCAACGTGCTGCCGAGCCATTGTGGGGCCGGCTTCGACGTGACGGTCACGCCGTCCGCCGCCCAGGTGGATCGCGACCTTCCGATTCCGTTCTACTGGTTGCACAAGAAGCCGCCGCGCTGAATCGGCAGGAGCTCGTTTGTCCCGGTCGTCGACCCCGCTCAATACCGCCTTCCGGTCGTTGGTTCCGCTGCTGATCGCATCGGGGCTGGTGCTCGTCGCCGGCCCCGCAACCGCGCACACCCAGTCCGGGTCGCTCGGAAACGGGGCTGCAGCGACGGACAGCTACCAGATCCTCTGCTCCGACGACGGCGCCGGACCGCCGGCCTCGCTCTCGGTGCAGGTCCTCGACGGGGGGCCCGTGGCTGCGCCGCTCGTGAGCGTCCAGGTTCGCAATGGTCTCTTGCTCGCGAGCTCGACGGATCCGACCGACGGCGACGCGACGGCGAGCCCGCTGATCCATGTCAACGTCGACGCAGGCCTTGCCTTCGACGTCTTGATCGACAAGAGCGGCACCGGCGCGGAGAACTACGTGTTGTCGTTCCACTGCCTGACGGGTCCCGGTGGGACCGGCCTGCATACAGGCACCGACATCGTCACGCGCCAGAACCAGTAGGCCGCGCCGTCGACCCGCGCGGGCGATGACTACTTCACGAGGGTGACCGGAACCTTCGCCGCGTGAACGACCTTCATCGCGACGGAGCCGAGCAGGAGCCCGCCCATCGCGCTCATCCCGCGCGTGCCCATCACGATCCCGTCGCAGCCGAGCTCGTCGGCACGCTTGGCGATCGTCTGGGCGATGGGGCCTACCAGGATCTCCTTCGTGTGCGGGACACCCGCCGCCGCGAGCTCCCGCATGACGGGCTCGAGGACGCCTTCGCTCTGCTTGCGCTGAAGCTCGTCGATCTTCTCCTTCGATACGTAGACCGCAACCTCGCCGAAGACGATCGGCTCCTCGTGGGCGGATACGACGTGGATCGAGATGGCTCCGTTGGTCTTTGCGCGCGAGATCGCGTGGCGGAGCGCCCGCATCGAGTTTTCCGAGCCGTCCACGGGTACCAAAAGCGTTTGCATCGGGGCGCTCCTCCTTCGTTCGGGATCGGTATTCCGTTCGACCGACATCGTGGACTAGGTGCAGTGATCGTGCCAGCCGGACAGTCGCCTGCTCGGGGTTCGAGGGACCTCCGACACGGCGATCGACGAGGCAGGGACATCGTGTCACGTCGAGCTTCCGCGACGGGACAGTACGACTCGGCGGGTCGAACCGGCGAGGCTCGGGTGCGAAGGGGCTGATGACGGTCAGGTCGCAGCGGCGGTGGGCAGTCGACCCACGCCGAGCTGGATCGTGCCGCAGGGAAAGACCGAGACTCGGGTCCCGCCCTGATGTTTGTCGGTGAGCCAGCCGAGCGTCTCCGGCCAGGTCTTGAAGACGATGGTCTCGTCGCGGGCGGCGGGTTGGAGCGAGCCGCGATCGATGCCCGGTGCGAAGAAGACGAGGTCGCGACCCTTCACGCGGGGTGGGCGGCGGGCGTCGAGACGCATGCCGGGACCGAAGAGCCAATGGCTCCCGAGCCCTTCGCTGCCGTCGAGGGCGACGACGACGGTCCCGCCTTCGCGCACCAGCGGCGCAGGCGCGGTCTGCCAGGGCGCGAACGCCGTCAGGTACTGGAGGAATTCGGCGTCCTTGGGATAGACCGAGAGCACGCAGACATCGGCCGCCGCGGGGGTCGGCGTCGAGAAGATACGGCGTGCGATCTCGGCGCCTTCGCGATGGGCCGCGACGACGTCGCCGGTGACGAGGCCGGCGAGTCCGAGTCGCGAGCTCGGGATCGCGTTCACGATGAAATCGACGCCGGCCATGCGGGCGGCCTCGTCGGACTCCTGGCGCGCCTCGGTCTCGACGACGGCATAACGGCCGCGGGTGCAGGTTCCGCGGTGGTAGGCCTCAGCCGACGCGAGGCTCGCGATGCCCGGGAAGAGGAGCTTCGAGCCTCCCGAGAAGCCGGCAGCGCCGTGCGGAATAATCGAGCCGACGAGGATCTTGAGATCCGATTGCATGAACTCCGCGTTGATCTCGACCGGAGAGCCGAATCGCGTACGACCGATCGGAACACAGCCGTCCCAGGCGAAATGATTCGAGACGGCGCAGCGGGCAAGCACGTCCGCGCCGAGCTTCTTCTCGAAGTCGGGTCGCGTCATCGGCCGATGATTCGCGACGCCCGCGAGGATCAGGACGTGCTCGTCGGAGATCCCCGCGGCGCGGAGCTCGTCGAGAACGGCGGGGACGAGCCGCTCGCCGGGCGTCGGTCGGGAGAGATCGTCGATCACGATGCAGGGCCTCCGCTTACCGCGGGCGAGCTCGCGCAGGGGCCTCGTTCCGATCGGTCGGGCGAAGGCTTCGGCGACGCCCGCGCGGCCGATGTCGGGGCCATCGTTCGGGGGACAAACCTCTACTCGCCAGGAGGCCGGAAACGGCAGCTCGAGGTCGCGGTCGTCGTACCAGGCGCCGAACCGGATGAAAGCGGAGTTCGAGGCGCTCGGGTCGCGGGGCATGGGGCTCACCGGGAGAAACCTATCAGAGGGGTCTCGAGCCTGCCGGAAGATGGCTGAGACTTCGACGGACGATCGGGCGTGATAGAGTCGCGAAGATGACCGCCGCGAGCGACCCGCGCGACACGACCGACCCCGACGAGATCCTGCGAGCGATCCTGGATCCGGCTCGGCGCGGCGCGCTCTACCCCTGGCTCCATCGCCTGCGCGAGCTGGCCCCCGTCCACCGCAGCGAGAGTCTGCTCGTCCCGGGTAGCTACGTGCTTTCCCGGTACGCCGACATCCGCGCCGTGCTGCGCCATCCGCGGGCCTTCAGCGATGAGCGCAACGCCGACATCTTCGACGTGGGCGAGGCGGGCTCGACGTTCACGGCGATGATGCGCAAGCAGATCCTCTACCTCTCGCCTCCCGATCACGATCGCATCCGGGCGCTCGTCGCACGCCATTTTACGCCGCGAAGCGTCGAACGTTGGCGGCCTGCGGCCGAGCGAGAGGTCGAGAGCCTGCTCGACGCGGCCGTCGCCCGAGGCAAGCTCGATCTGGTGAGGGATCTCGGCTATCCGCTGCCGATCGCGGTGATCTGCGAGATGCTGGGCATCCCGAAAAGCGACGTACCGCTGTTCTTCCAGTGGGCCCACGATTTCGCGCGCCGGGGCGACGTCGCCGCCCTGACTCCCGACGTGATCCGCCTCGGCGAGGAAGCGACTCTCGGATTCCGCGACTACTTCCTCGACCTCGCGCGCGCGCGGCGCAAGCAGCCGAGAGAGGATCTACTGACGCTGATCGCGACCGCGCGGGACGATCGCGGTCCGCTCTCCGACGACGAGCTGGCCGCGACCTGCGTGATCCTGCTCCAGGCCGGTCACGAGACGACGGCGGATCTGATCTCGCTCGGGATTCGCGGTCTCTTGCGGTCGCCGCCGGCCCTCGCTCGGCTCCGCGCGGAGCCCGCGCGCCTCGTCGATGCGGTCGAAGAGCTTCTCCGCTGGGATACATCCGTCCAGATCAGCCAACGGCGAAGCCACGACGAGATCGAGCTCGGCGGCGTCCGCGTGCCGGCGGGCGCGACCTGTGTGCTCCTCAATGGTGCGGCCAATCGCGACCCCGCGCAGTACCCCGACCCCGATACGATCGACGTCACCCGCGCTCCGAGAGACCACCTCGCCTTCGGCCTCGGCCGCCATCGCTGTCTCGGGGCTGCGCTCGCGCGGGTCGAGATCCAGGCCGCGATCGCCGCCATCCTCCGACGGTTCCCCAAGCTCGAGCTCGCCGGCGAGCCGGTCTTCCGCGGCTCATTCTTCTTGCGCGGTTTATCGTCGCTGCCGCTCGCGTTCGAGACCGGATCCCAGAAAGGCCTCGGATGAAGCTCTCGCAGATCGCCGTTCGGTTCGCGGTGACCCCGCTCGGCGCAGCGCTCGACCGGTTCTCGGTTCGGTGGATCGGGCACTCGCCGGTCTCGTGGATCTTCGCCCGCTCGGAGGGCGTCGACTACAACCCGCCGCTGCTGCTGACGACCCACGGCCGCAAATCCGGTCGAGACAGAACGGTCGTGCTGCCGTATTTCTCGGCGGGAAAGGGGCGGATCGCGATCGTCGGCTCGCGCGGCGGCATGCCGACGGATCCCCAATGGGCGCGGAACCTGCGCGCGGATCCGACGGCCTCGGTATTCCTGCGACGTCAATCGATCGCGGTCGAGGCGAAGGTCGCAGCGGGCAACGAGCGGGAGCTGCTCTGGAGCTCGATCACGACGCGCTCGCCCGTGTACCTGACCTATCAGAAGCGGGCGGCCGGGCACCGCGAGATTCCGGTCTTCGTCCTCACCGCCCGGGACGGCTCATCGCTTCGGATGTAATGCTCGGATCGGCGATGCGGACCTCGGCGCGGGTGAAGGCGGGGGCATCGTCCCGCTGGTAGTCCCAGGGCTGCGCACCGAGCTCTTTCATCAGGACCCGGACGTAGGCGTCCTGGCGGCGTCGCGCCTCTTCGATCGGGACGCCGCGATTCAGGATCGCGAAGTAGACGAGGCCCTGCTTTTTCGTTCGCAGCGCCCCGGCGAGGGCGCAAGCGCCGTAGTCGCCGTAGGTCCCGGTCTTGGCGACGACGACGCCGCGGCCGTCCGGTCCGACGAGCCGCTTCTTCAATGTGCCGTCGTCGACGCCCGCGACCGGCATCACGCTCGCGAGGTCGAGGCCGTGGCCTTCGAGCTCCTGCTCGAGGGCACGCAGGATTGCGACGGTCGCGCGCGGGCTCATGCGATTGGCCGGGTGGGCCCCGGCGCCGTCGCCCAGCACGAGCTCCTCGCGGTAGGCGGCCGGGAGCAGCAGACGGATCCGATCCTGGACGGCCCGGATTCCGCCGGCGGCGTCCGAGAACGGGGCGAAGATGTTATTCGAGTAGCCGTTCAGTGCCTTGAGGATGAAGAGCAGCGGCTGGGAACGGTGGGTGACCAGGAGCGACTCCGCGCCCGAGGCCGGGATGGCGGTTTTCGAGAAGACGAGCCGGGGTACCGCGGCGCTGGCATCCCGCGTGCTCGTGCGAACGGCCTGCCATGCGGCCGGCGCGACGCCGCCGTCGAGGGCCCTGCGAAGGCGCGGGGCGAGAGAGTCTGCTTTCCAGTTGAACAGGAGCTTGCCCTCCACGACGAGCTCGCCGTTCACCTCGCGGAGCCCCCCCTTTCGCAGCGCACGGACTGCGAGCAGCACATTCTCGTCGACGAAATAAGGATCCCCGCTGGCTCGGACGACGAGGGGTCCTTCGAGCGTTCCCGACCGGACTGGGCCGCCCGCCATGAATCGGGTCTCGAAGCGATGTTCGGGACCGAGCACGCGCAGCAGGGCGAGAGTCGTCGGGATCTTCGAGACCGAGGCGGGATGGACGGCCCGGGATGCGGCCTCCGAAACGAGCACGATTCCGTCTGCGGTCTCGACCTGTACGCCCTGACGTGCTCCGACGAGTCGCCGCGCTTCGGCCGCGAGGTCCGCCGCACGAACCGGGCCGACCGTGAGCAGAGCCAGGATCGCGATGAGCACGAGCCCGCAAGATCGAAAGGCCATGAAGAATCTCCCCCTCTCCGGTACGCCGCGGGCAGCATGCCGTGGGACCCCGGCTCCGGGCAATCCCGAGCGGTCGGAAATCGCGATCGTCACGTGCGGACATCCGCTCTATCGTGACCGCAGACCCGGTTCGACCGCGACGGAACCCGCCGGGTTCACCGCAGCTTCAGGAGCTTCATCGTCATGATCCTCGACCACCTGACGCTCCCCGTCGCCGACTACGCCACGAGCAAGCAGTTCTACCTCCGGGCCCTGGCTCCCCTCGAGATCGGGATCGTCGTCGAGTTCGGCGAGGTCGCGGGCTTCGGTCGGGACGGAAAGGGCGAGCTCTGGCTCTCGGGCGGGAGAGCGCTGCCTCCGATGCATATCGCCTTCGCCGCTTCGACCCGCGCCGAGGTCGAAGCGTTCCATGCTGCCGCCCTCGCCGCCGGGGCGAAGGACAATGGAGCGCCGGGCATCCGCGCGATCTACCACCCGCACTACTACGCGGCCTTCGTGATCGCGCCGGAGGGCCACAACATCGAAGCCGTCTGTCATCAGCCGGAGCATCAGCCGGAGCATCAGCCGGAGCACCGGCCGGAGTGAGTATGGGGCTGCTCGTCGATCGGGTGGTGTTGGTTTCGGGATTCGGTCCGGGGCTCGGTCGTTCCGTCGCGGCGGCGGCGCTGCGCGAGGGGGCCTTCGTCGCGCTCGGCGACCTCGACGGCGAGCGGGCCCGCGCGATTCGCGAGGAGCTCGATCCGAGCGGCGCGCGCAGCCTGGTCACCGCTCTCGATATCACCTCCGATTCCTCGTGCGAGGCGATGATGGCGCAGGTCAAGGAGCGCTTCGGGCGTCTCGACGGCGTCGTCCACGTCGCAGCCCTCGACCACGTCGTCGGCGGTCTGCTCGAGGGTGGCCTCGACGATTGGGACCGGACGTCGGCGGTGAACGTGAAGGGGACGATGCGCATGACGAAGGCCGCCGTTCCGCTGCTGCAGGAACGCGGCGGATCGGTCGTCGTGATCGGGACCGTCGGTGCCTTCCGGCCGCGGATCGAGGTCCTGCGCTTCGCCTATGCGATGTCGAAGGGGGCATTGCTGACGGCGGTGCGGTATCTCGCCCGCGAGCTCGGCCGCCACCGGATCCGGGTCAATACCATCGCCCCCGGCTTCAAATGGGGCCCGGTCCTCGAAGGCTGGGCGAAGGGCGAGGCCGAGAAGCAGGGCGTGACGCTCTCCGAGATCGTGGCCGGGCTCGAGCGAGATACCTCGCTCGGGAGCCTCGCCTCGGACGACGACGTGGCGAACTCGGTCGTCTTCTTCCTCAGCGATCTGTCGGCAAAGGTGACGGGCCAGACGCTCGTGGTCGATGCCGGAAGTTATCTGGGCTGAAGCGGGCCGCGTCGAGAGCATTTGTTGCGACCTCGGACGTGTCCCCTGCGCGCGTCCGTGCAAAAGGAGTACTTCGATCATGCCCCGTTTCGAGCTCACGCGCGGTCTCCTCGATCCCGGAATCTTCTCGGACAATGCGTCGAAGATGTGGTCCTTCTACGAGGACGTCGTCGGCCTCCCGAAGCTCGAGAGCCTGCGCCACAGCCCGACCTATCAAGAGGTCTTCTTCACCCTCCCGCCCGGCAAGCTGAAGGTCCAGTCCTTCGACACGCCGATGGGACCGGCGGTGACGGGCTACAAGGAGCTCCTCGTTGCACGCGATGGACTCGCTTCCGCGAAGGCGCTGCGTGATCCGGACGGGCTCGCGGTCACGCTCGTGCCGAAGGGCTCCCGCGGTGTGACGAGCGCCGGCATCGTCGTCGGCGTCCGCGACGTCGCCGCGCAGACGCGATTCCTGATCGAGGGCATGGGCGCTCGTCCGCACGAGGGTGGGTTGCGCGTCGGGGACACGCAGGTCTTCGTCGAAGAGGACGCAAATGCGAGGCCCGCGACGCCGACCTGCCGGCGGGGCTTCGTCTACATCACGTTGATCGTGAACGATTGCCGAGCGGCCCATGCGGCCCTCGTCGCGGCCGGCGCCGAGCACAGCGCCCGGGTACTGCGCCTGATGGACCGCTGTCTCTTCTCGTGGGTCCGGGATCCCGGCGGCAACTGGATCGAGATCATCCAGTATGCGGAGCTCTCCGGTCCGCTACCCGAGGTCGAACGGCTCGCGGATCATTGGGCCGAGGTCGAGAAGTGGCGGGACCACGGGACGGCCTACTGAGCGCCGCGCGAGGTACCGGGATGCGTTATCAGGTCTTCGGCAATACGGGTCTCAAGGTCTCCGAGGTAGCACTCGGGGCGATGACCTTCGGTGAGGAATGGGGCTGGGGCAGCTCGAAGGCCGAGAGCCGCGCGGTCTTCGAAGGCTTCGCCGAGGCCGGCGGCAACTTCATCGATACCGCCGACGTCTACACCGGCGGCTCGAGCGAGCGGATTCTCGGCGAGCTGATGGGCGCCGAGCGCGATCGCTTCGTCGTCTCGACGAAGTTCACGGCGGGGCCCGCGGCGAAGGACCCCAACGCCGCGGGCAACTCCCGCAAGCATATGATCCGTTCCCTCGAAGCAAGCCTCACGCGCCTCGGGACCGACCATGTCGACGTCTACTGGGTCCACGTCTGGGACTACCTGACGCCGATCGAAGAGGTGATGCAGGCCTTCGACGATGTCGTGCGCAGCGGAAAGGTTCTCTACGTCGGCCTCTCCGACACGCCCGCCTGGGTCGTCGCGCGCGGACAGACCCTCGCCGAAGCCCACGGTGCGACACGCCTCGCGAGCGTCCAGATCCAGTACAGCTTGACCGAGCGCCGCGTCGAGGCCGACTACTTCACCCTCGCCGAGACCCTCGACCTCGCGATCTGCTGCTGGTCGCCGCTGGACCAGGGCCTGCTGACCGGGAAGTACGCGCCGGCGGGCGGGCTCGCGAGCGAGTCGCGCCGAAGCGCGCTCCACGGCGAGTCGATCCCGGCCACGAAGGCACCGATCGTCGCTGAACTCGTCGCGGTCGCGCATGAGCTTGGCTGCAGCCCTGCTGCGCTCGCACTTCGCTGGATCCGGCGCCGCTCGCCACGGGCGATCCCGATCGTCGGGGCACGCACGCGCCGCCAGCTCGAGGACAGTCTGGGCGCCGTCGATCTCGTGCTGCCCGACGCGCAGTTCGAGCGCCTCGAACGCGTCAGCCAGGTCGCCCAGGCCTGGCCTCATGAAATGCTCTCGAGCCCTGCCCAGACCGGCTTCACCTACGGCGGCTACCTCGACCGGATCGATTCGGCGCGCCCCATGCCGATGAGGGGAGCAGGTGGGGCGGGGCCGAAGAGCTATCTGGCGTCGGGGGATTAGGGCGCGCGAGTTGCGTGGGGTCGATCCTGGCCGCCAGCGCTCAGTAGATGACCTTCTGCTCCACCAGCTCCGCATAACGCGATTCGGACAACCCGAGCAGCCCCTTCAGGACCCGATCGTTGTCCTGGCCGATCATCGGCCCGGGCCGCACGACCGTGCGGCTGCGGCTCATCTTCACGAACGGGGCGTAGACGGTCTCGCGGAAGCCCTGCGGATTCTCGATCTCGACGAAGGTCCGGCGCGCGGCGAAATGCGGATCGTTCGAGAGGCTCGGGATGTCGAGGACGGGGGTCGCCGCGATGCCGCGTGCCTGGAGCCTCGAGCACAGCGCGTGCATGTCTTGGGGCCGAGTCCAGTCGGCAAGGCGTGCATGCAGGGCATCGAGTCCCGCGAGACGACCGGCGCGGATCTCGAAGGCACTCGCTCGGATCCATTCCTGATCGACCGCGGCCGCGAGCGCGCGCCACTCTGCGTCGTCCTCCACGACGATCGCGATCCATTGGTCCTCGCCCTTACACGGAAAGACACCGTGGGGGGCCGCCTGGCCGAGCGGATGGCGGTTGCCGAGCGGTCCGCCGACGCGGCCGTTCAGCATGTAGTCCAGGAAGGCGGGAGCGATGAGGTGGGACAGGCCTTCCTGTTGCGAGAGCTCGATCAGCTGGCCTTCTCCGGTCAGTCGGCGCTGATGGAGCGCGGCGAGGACGGCGAAGGCGCCGAGCATGCCGTTGTGCGCGTCGGCCATCGGCTGCTCGAAGGGAATGACGTCGCCCGGGCCGTAGCCCGTCAGGCTGTCGAGGCCCGTCAGGCTCGCGAGGGCATTGCCGTAGGTCCGGACGTTCGCGAGCGGACCGGTGTGGCCCGCCGCGGGCATCGAGAGAAGCACGATGTCCGGGCGGACTTTGCAGAGGTCCGAATAACGGACTTCACAGCGCTCGGCGACGCCGGGGCCGAAGTTCTCGATCGCGACGTCGCAGCGGGCGACCAGTGCGTGGGAGAGCTCGCGGCCCTCGGGCTTTGCGAGGTCGAGGCTGACGCTTCCGTTGCCCGCCCACATGTTGTGCTGCGTCAGCGAACGCTCGGGATGAGGCTTCGGGTCCTCGAACGGGGGGACGTGGCGGATGATGTCGATTCGCGCGCGGCTCTCGACCTTGATGACGTCCGCGCCGAGAAAGCCCAGAACCTGGCCCACCATCGGTCCCGCCCAGACCCAGCCGAAATTGGCGACGCGCAAGCCTTCGAGGGGCAAGCGACCCTGGCCAGGGAGAGTCAGATCGACTGCCGCGATGGGTTCGCGGCGCGCGGGCCCACGGACCTCGAGGCGTGCCGATGCGGGTCCTGAATCGAGCGAGTCGCGCGAATTGCGCGCGTCTCGCGCTGCGTGGCCGCGCCGCGCTTCCTCGAGGACCTCGTTCGTATGCTCCCCGAGCCGTGGCGCGCGACCGGCGAGGCCGATCCGGCCCTTTCCCGGGCGAAACGGCGCGCCGAGGTTCGGCATCGGCTCGCCGCCGTCCGAGGATCCCGTCGTTCCGATGAATCCGCGTCCGACGATGTGCGGATGCTTCACGAATTCCTCGACCGTCATGACGGCCGTCGAGGGCGAGCCCGCCGCCTGGCAGAGCTCCATGACCTCCCATTTGCTGCGGGTCCGCGTCCACTCCTCGAGCAGGGGATAGACGACGTCGCGCTCGGCGCCGCGCTTCCAGACGTCGTCGAAGATCTCGAGCTGCATCCACTCGGGATCGCCCATGACCTTCGAAAGGCCCTTCCACTGGCCGGGCTCGAGGGCGAAGACCCAGGCGTGGCCGTCGGCGCAGGGGAGGATCGAAGCCGGGGCGCCCGAGAGACCGATGCCGGTCCGCTTGTTGACATAGCCGTGACGGCGAAAGCCCGGGACGTTCCAGCCGCCGACCATCGTGGTCGCGAGGAGTTCGGCGGTCGAGAGATCGAGCTGTTGGCCGCCCCCGACGACCTCGCGGCCGTAGACCGCGGCGAGGGCCCAGGTCGCGCCGGCGATTGCGCCGTAGAAGTCGGCGAGGAAGGTGCCCTGCTCGAGCGGGGCCTGATCCGGGCGGCCGCAGTAGCGGTGGCCGCTGCCGGAGAAGTGATAGGCGTTGTGGTCGTAGCCCTTCCAGTCGCGGTAAGGGCCGGTCTGACCGAAGGGCGTGAGCGAGAGCATCACCAGGTTCGAGTTGTCCCGGGCGAGGGTCTCGTAGTCCAGGCCCAGGCGCGCGAGCTCCCCCGGTCGGCGGCTCTCGATCAGGATGTCGGCGCTGGCGGCGAGCGCGCGGAAATCATCGCGGTCCGCCGGGCGTTCGAGATCGAGGACGACGGAGCGTTTTTCCGCGTTCAGGAAATGGAAGAGACCGCTGCGCTCGGGATCCGGTCGGTCCTCCTCGAACGGTCCCCATTGCCGCGTGACGTCGCCTGCGGGCGTCTCGACCTTGATGACGCGCGCACCCGATTCGGCGAAGAGCCGACCGCAGTAGGGAGCGGCGATGCGATCGCCGAGCTCGACCACCGTGAGTCCTTCGAGGAGGCTTCGAGCAGCGGGATTCAACATGGCTCTGACGAACTCCTCGTTACCCGTCGCGGGTCGGCGAGATGGCCCTCCGCGGATTTCGCGAGACTAGGGAAGAGCGATAGGCTGCGGCAGTCCACCCGCGAGGAGGAAAGAGATGACGACGGCTTCGGGGGCGCCCCGCGCTCCGCTTCGAGGCGAGAAGATCCTGATCACCGGCCCCGCCGGCCGTGTCGCTTTCCCGCTGGCTGCCCGGCTGGCCCGGGAAAACGAAGTCTGGGGCATCGCGCGCTTCGGCCGTGCGGTCGAGCGCGCGCAGGTCGAGGCCGCCGGAATCCGGACCCGAAGCATCGATCTCAGCTCGGCCGTCTGGGGCGACCTGCCGACCGACTTCACGCTCGTACTCCATTTTGCCGCAGCGATCGGGACGAGCCTCTCGTTCGCCGAATCGATCCGCATCAACGGCGACGGAACCGGTCACCTCATGAACCGCTGCCGCAACGCGCGCGCTTGCCTGGTTGCTTCTAGCCGAGCGGTCTACGCCGAGCCGTTGGACCCCGATCGGATCCAGCACGAATCGGATCCCCTCGGCGGCGATTCGCCGCTTCCGTACTCGCCGACCTACCGCGTCTCGAAGCTCGCCCAGGAGGCGGTCGCGAGCTTCTGGGCGGAGGAGCTGCGCCTGCCGACGATCCTCACGCGGCTCAACGTCGTCTACGGCGACAACGGCGGACTGCCCATGATGCTGCTCGAGGGGATGAAGGCGGGCAGACCGGTTCCGCTCGGTCCCCACGGCGCCACCCGCGCCGGACCGATCCACCACGACGATCTCTTCGATCAGCTCCCTGGGCTGCTTGCCGGGGCCTCCATTCCGGCCACGATCGTCAACTGGGCGGCCGACGAGCCGGTCGACATGCGCGAGCTATGTATCTACATGGCCGACCTGACGGGCTGCGAGGCGCGCTTCGTCGTGACCTCGGACGTCTCGGGGACGCGACCCTCGGATCCGACGCTCCGCAAGCGGCTCGCGGGGCCGTGCCGCGTCGATTGGCGCGACGGGATCCGACGGATGATCGAAGCGAATCATCCCGAATGGCTCGTCGAGGGGAAGTCGCGCGCCTAGCTGGGGTCGCCTTCAGCCCGGCTGGCGTAAGGAAGGACGTGGGCTTCTCGATAGGCCGCGAACTCCCGCCGGATGGCGTCGGCGTCGAGCCCGAACTGCTCGAGCGCGTAGCCGTGCGGAGGGCGCTTGTCGCGCCCGTTCTCCGCAATGAATCGCGCCATCCCGTCGCGCACGGTCGCGGGAAGCTCGAGCCCGACGGCTCCGTAGATCCGCTCGACGACCGCGAGCGGATCCGCGACGACGTCGCCGAACCAGACGTCGACGAAGCGCTCGGTCGCGACCGATCGCCGGACCTGCTCGAGGCGCCGGAGGCGCGCCCGCGCCGTCGTGAGCGCGTAGTCGGCGCATTCGAGGGGATCGACCGACTCGCTCGTCAGCCGGCGCAGCTCGAGAGCCATGCTCGCGAGGGAGGGGAGGGTGTCGAGGGGGTCGCGGTGGGTCTGGACGACGGTGGCGTCGGGGTGGTTCTCGAAGATCCGGTCGAGGTGGATCATGTGGTGCGGGGCCTTGAGGACGAAGGGGCCGACGGGCTCGCCGCGCATGCGCTTCTGCCACTGCAGGAAGCGCAGGAACCGCGCGTGGTCGCGGTAGGTCGCGCGGCCGTCCTGCTCGAGATGCCAGCGCAGGTAGCTCGGCACGTTCATCGAGCCTGCGGGCGTCGAGGATTGAAAGGCGTGCTCGAGCAGCATCAGGTCTTCGTCGGGGGCGAGTGCATCGAGGGGGTGGACGGCGGCGAGCGCCGGATTGTGGACCAGCATCGCGGCGACCTGGGCTTCGGAATCGGCGATGCGTGGGTCGCGCAGGCGCTTCGCCTCCGCGAGGTCCCAGCCGGGAAAGGGCGCGGGATGACGGCACTCCCACCAGGCCAGCGAGCTCATGCGTGGATCGCGAGCGAGGATGCGGTGGAGCAGGGTCGTCCCGGTCCGGGGGAAGCCGACGACGACGAAGCGGACGTCGACCTTCTCGGCCTCGATCTGCGGATGGCGCGCGAGGAAGGCGTGGGTCTCGAGGCGGGCGGCGAGGAGACCGACGATGCGCGTGCGCTGGCCCGCTCGGCCGGCGCGCGTCAGGCGCGCCTCGTTCTCGAGGCTCCAGAGGAGTCGGCGCAGCGGCTCGCGAAACGATTCGTCGCCGAAAGCGTCGAGGCCCGTCCGCTCGCGGGCGGCGGCTTCGAGGGAGGCCTCGTCGAGGCGGGTATCCGGCGTGGTCGCCTCGAGGGCGCCCGGTCGGAGCGTCATCGTGGCCTAACGTCCCGCGACGAGATCGTCGAAGCGGACGACACGGCATTCCGGCTCGGGCGGGTCGTAGGCGAGGTTCCAGCGCAGGCCCATCGTGCCGTTCGTATGGCCCGCCGTGTCCATCCAATTGCCGAATCCCGGGTCGCGGGCCGAGACGATGATCCGGAACGAGCCGTCGGCCTCGAGCTTCACGCTGTGCTTGTTCACCGTGATCGGGTGGTAGCGGTAGTCGAGGGACTCGAGCCAGTAGTTGTTGAGCTGGAAGTTCCAGTAGCGGCAGACGGGAGGCTTCGCGGTGATGACGAGCGCTTCGTCCGGCGCGAGCTTCCAGTAGCCGTGGTAGAAGACCTGGTTGGTCGCCTTGTGGGCCGGTCCGCGAACGGAATCCGGCGGAGCGTGGAGCTCGTTCGGTCGCTTGGCGAAGCTCTCGGCCCAGCCCGTGAAGAGATCGACGGAGCCCTTCACGAAGACCGAGGCGGCCTGGAAGGCGCGGTCGAGGGCGGCGGGATCGAGGGGAGGCGGCGGGGCGCTGACGCCGAGGCACTCGATCTCGAGCTCGACCGGGACCTCGGTCGACTTGTCGAGAAAGAACTCGCGCACGATCAAGCTCGACGTCCGCGGCTCCATCGCGATCCAGTTTCCGGGCTGCGGCTTCTGCGAGAGCAGGATCTCGAAGCGGCCCTCGGCGTCGACCGCGAGGTCGGCCGAGTCCATGTAGCCGCTGCAGCCCGAAGGGGATGGATCGCCGTAGCTGCCGTAATAGCTCCCGATGCCGAGATAGGTCGAGCTTCCGCGTCGGCCGCGGATGCGGTACTCGAGGCTGCCGTCGAGGCAGCAGTTCTGGTAGCGGCAGTCGGGGTTGTCCGCGCCGAGCTTCGCGTCCTCCCGGGCCATCTGGTAGAAGCGCGGGCGCTCGGGGTCGCTGTGCTCGACGAAGCGCTCGAGGGCGAGGCGCAGGAGGCGCGAGAGGTGGCGGTAGCCTTCGGCGCGATCGAGGGCGTCGTCGGGAGACGTGTCGCGGAAGAGCGCCGAGCGCGCGCCCTTCAGGCTCTCGCAGAACTCGTCCCAGGCGCGTCCGTCGAGGATGCGCTCGGTCGCAGCACGGTCTTCGGTTCGATCATCGATTCGATCATCCAAGACGTGGTCCTCGTCGTGGTTCGGTCCGTCGTTCGGCCCTGTTGCCTCGGAATCGCGAAGCTACGATAACCCAGCCGCGACCTTCGTCGTCGGTCGGATCGGGCCGTTCGCGAGCTCGGACCGCGAGCGGGCGAGACCCGGATGAAGCCGGGATCGAGTCCGGATGGAGAGAGGGATCGATGGCGGATCAAGGGCGAAGTCGGGCCTGCATCGTGGGCATCGGCGAGACGAAGTACGCACGCGACAAGACCGCGTCGAATACCAATCTCGGTCTCCAGCTCGAGGCCTCGATCAAGGCGATTGCGGACGCGGGGCTGTCCCGGCGCGACATCGACGGCGTCATGCCCTTCCTGAATCTCGCGAACGCCGAGGAGGTCATGGCGAATCTCGGCTGCGACAAGGTTCGCTTCGCCGCGACCGTCGCCATGGGAGGCGCGACGCCGGTCGCGTCGATCGCGCTCGCAGCCGACGTCCTCGCCGCAGGGCGGGCTTCGGCGATCCTGGTCCCGGCGGGCATCGCCGCCTTCTCGGGGCCTCGAACGCGGGAGCTCGTGCTCGATCCCGCGCGATTGCCGGGCGGTGTGCACGCCGCCGACTACTACTTCCCGCACGGGTACACGGCGCCGATGCAGTGGTACGCCGTCATGGCGAAGCGGCACATGTACGAGTTCGGGACGACCCGTGAGCAGCTCGGCGCCGTCGCGGTCGCGATGCGAAAGCATGCCCAGCTCAACCCCAACGCCGTCATGCGCGGGCGGCCGATGACGATGGCCGACTATCTCGCCTCGCCGATGTTCGCCGACCCCTATCTGATGCTCGATTGCTGTCTCGAGACGGACGGGGCCGCGGCGTTCGTCGTCACGACCGAGGAGCGAGCGCGGGACCTCGCGAAGCCGATCGTCCGCGTCGAAGGCGCCGGCGCCGCTCAGCCGCATCCCGCCGACGAGATCACCAATCGTCGCGACATCTTCCGGACGGGTCTCGGCAACGCGGCGCCCGAGGCCTTCGGCCGGGCGGGCGTGCGTCCCTCGGATCTCGACTTCGCGATGATCTACGACTGCTTCACCTTCGAGCTGATCCACCAGATCGAGGAGCTCGGGCTCTGCAAGCGCGGAGAAGGGGGACCCTTCGTCGAAGGCGGTCGCATCGAGCTCGGCGGCGAGCTCCCGGTGAACACCCACGGCGGGCTCCTCTCCGAGGCCCACGTCGTCGGCATCAACCACGTGATCGAGGCGGTCAAGCAGCTGCGCGGCGTGTGCGGCGAGCGGCAGGTCGCGAATGCGGAGCTCGGTGTCGTGACGGGCTGGGGCGATTTCGGGGACGGCAGCGTCGCGATCCTGTCGCGCGGTTGAGACTTCGGCGAACCGGGAACGGCGTCTGCTACTCCCGCTAGAAAGCGAGAATCATGGCTTCTTTGAGTGCGCTCGGCGCGGACGAGATCGGATCGAAGGGGACGGGCGACGAGTTCTACGCCTGGTGCGCGCGGGGCGAGCTTCGCCTGCGACGTTGCCAGGCCTGCCGCGAGTGGTGCCACGTCCCGCGCCTGACGTGTCCGAACTGCGCCTCGACCGACTGGGCCTGGGAGCAGGTCAAGGGAACGGGTCGCGTCTATACCTGGACCGTCGTCCACCGCGCCATGCACCCCGCCTTCCTGGGCGACGTGCCCTACGCCGTCCTCGTCGTGGAGCTCGACGAGGGACCGCGGCTCGTGTCGGGCCTCGTCGACTGTCCCCTGGACGAGCTGGTCATGGAGATGCCGGTCGAGGTCGTGTTCGAGCGGAGCGATCGTCTGGGCGACCGGGTGCTTCCGCGTTTTCGTCGGATTTCGAAGCCTGCAGCGGGAGATGCACGATGATGGAATGCCTGCCGAAGACGATCGCGTTCGAGAAACGCGGCCATATCGCCGTCTTCACGATCGACCGTCCCGAGGCGCTGAACGCCTTCACCCGCGAGATGCTCGTCGGTATGGACGCGGGCTTCGCCGAGTTCCAGGCGGATCCCGATCTCTGGGTCGCGATCCTGACGGGCCGCGGCGAGCGCGCCTTCTGCGCCGGAATGGACCTCAAGGACGCGCTCCCCCAGATCACGGGCGGCGACGAAATGGGCTACGAGGACCACACGAAGCGCCCCTTCTCGGACGTCTACAAGCCGATCATCGCCGCCGTGAACGGAGCCTGCATCGCAGGCGGCGTGGAGTTCATGCTGGGCACCGATCTGCGTCTCGCCGTCCCCCATGCGACCTTTGCGCTGGCCGAGACGCGTTGGGGCGTGATTCCGACGGGCGGCTCCCACGTGCGGCTGCCGCAGCAGATTCCCTGGGCTGTCGCGATGGAGCTGCTCCTCACGGCGCAGACCATCACGGCGCAGCGCGCCTACGAGGTTGGCCTCGTCAATCGGATCGTCGAGCCGGCGGAGCTGATGCCGGCAGCGATCGAGTGGGCCGAGAAGATCTGCAAGAACGGGCCGCTCGCGGTGCGGACGGCGAAGGAGATTGCGGTGCGGGCGCTGCAGCAGGCGACGCCCTTCGTGCTCGAGAAGGCGATCGGGGCCCGGGTCTTCGCGTCCGAGGATGCGAAGGAGGGGCCGCGGGCGTTTGCGGAGAAGCGGGCGCCGCGGTTTACGGGGAAGTAGAGCCAGGGAGTCCGTGCAGGCTGGATCCGGAGGCGGAGCGCTTGCGCCGCCTTTCGCACGGCAGTCGCCCGAGCGCGTCAGCGGTACCAGCAGAGCTGCTCGCTCGTGGCGAGCAGGGCGCCGGCGCGGCTCCACATCCGGAGCTGGGCGCCCGACGTGCTCTGCTCGCCTCGCGTGCCGACCGCCTCGTTCAACAGGTAGTCTTCACCGGCCGCGGCGAGCTCGTCGGGGGTCGCATGGAAGTAAACCGACATCGTGACCGTCGCCGACGGACGCGGGCCGTCGTTCCAGTAGAACGAGCGCGGTGCGAACTGGTCGGCCAGGTAGGCGAGCAGCGTATGATCGAGCGGCCGGGGCTCGACCAACTGGATCCACGCCCCCGAGTAGGTGCTCGCCTGATCGAACGGCGGGTGACCCCAGATCGGCCGGATCAGGGTCTGCTGTCCCTGCGCGCCGGGCGCGTGGAACTCCGAAAGCGACGTCGGATCCGGGGCCGCAGGCATCACCGGCTCGATGTGCGCGTCCGACTCCCGGCGGTTCGCCAGCGTCACCATCGCGTGAGCCAGCACCCGATCCCCGTCGGACGGGAGCAGCTCGGCTCGCCAGTGCGCGAGGGACCGGCCGCCTCCCAGGCGAGTCACCGCCAACACGACGTCCTCGCCCGGGGTGATCTTATCCACGAAATGGACCGTCAACGCTGCGGGCGTCGCCGTCGAGCCCTCGCCGCCCGCCGTCCGCAGCACCGCCTGCAGCGAGACCGCGGCGGTCCAGCCGCCGAACATGCCGCTGATCGACTCGTGTCGGCGGTCTGCGTGCGCTCGCCAACGGCCGCCGTCGAGCGCATGGAGCACCAACGCTTCGTCGAACGACGTCTGCGCCCGCACCTTTTTCAGGTTCCCGCCGGCGTCTCGATCTCGTAGAGCCTCTTCGCGTTGTCCCAGAGCAGCCGGCGGCGGTACGGCTCGGACAGGGTGCCCAGGCTCCTCGTGATCGTATCGTGAACCTCCTGGCCGTAGATCGAAGTCGGATGCGGGAAGTCCGTCTCGAACATGATGTTGTCCTTGCCGACGAACTCGAGCATCGCGTCGTCCGGGATCCGCTCGAACCAGCAGCACGCGTAGACCTGGCGCCGGAAGTACTCGGAGGGCAGCAGCGGCATGTCGCTGCGCGCCTTCTTGACCGCCATCGCCTTGTACTGGTAGTCGGCCGACTGGAGCAGGAAGGGCAGCCAGCCGATCCCGCTCTCGACGGAGATGAAGCGGAGCTTGGGATAGCGAGTCAGGATGCCGCTGAAGAGCAGGTCGAGGACGTGGGCTCCGTTCATCATGAATAGCTTTGCGCCGGCACGCGCCGACGTCGCGGCATAACCCTCGACCTCGACTCGATCGTCGGAGAACTCGTCGCCGAAGTCCCCGCTCCCGATGTGGAAGCTGATGGGGAGGTCATGGGCCTCGGCGGCGGCCCAGATCGGATCCCAGTGCTTGTGGGCCATCAGGGGCAGGCCGAAGCTCTGGGGCTCGCCGGTGAAGAGGACGCCGCGATGGCCCATCTTCGCACAGCGCTCGATCTCCTTGACCGAGGCCGACACGTCCCAGATGGGCAGGGTCATGACCGGGATGAGGCGTCGGCTGTCTGCCGCCGACCAGTCGATCAGGAAGTCGTTGTAGGCGTGGACGCAGGCGAGCTTCGCCTCGGGATCGTTGAGGCGTCCGAAGACCTGGTTGCCGAAGCCGCCGACGTTCGGGTAGAGGACCATCGCCCAGATGCCCTGCTCGTCCATGTAGCGAAGGCGTGCATGGGAATCGTAGGCGCCCGGAACCATCTGCTCGTAGCGCGGCGGGTAGGAGGGGTAGGGCTCCTTCCAACCCGCGATGGCCGTGACGCCGACCGAGTTGATCCACTGGTCGCCGATGTACCAGCACTCGGCCTGCTTCTCCGGATCCCACTCGACGCGCGGGACGCGCATCTTCATCGAGGCGGGGACCCGACTCGTCCAGAGATCCGCCGGCTCCGTCACATGGGTATCGGAATCGATGATCGTGTAGCGGGGGCTCGATTGGGCCATCTCAGGGGAACTCCTTCAAGATCCGCGGCTCGTCCGGCAGCTGGCGCATGCCAGACGGGGCTCACGGGGTGGTCGCTCGATTCTTTTCTACCAAACGTTTGCTCAAAAACCAGGACTGACAATATAATGGCCGAGCGGCGAGAGCAATCGGGGTCAACGCACGGGAAAGACGCCCTCGCCGAGAACCTTCCACCAGCCCGACATGAGCTCGGGGACGCGGTGCTCGGCCGGATCGAACCAGAAGGCAGTGCCCTTCACGAGGTCCATCAGGATGCGGAAGAGGAAGCGAGCCTCGACGTCACTGCGGATCTGGCCCGCCCGGATGCCGGCCCCGATCACGTCGACGTAGATGCGTTCGATCTCGTCGACCGCCTGGCGGAGATAGGCATAATGCTCGTCGCGAAAAGTCCGGTTGAGCTCGGCCTGCAGGATCGCGTTCTCGTGGGGATGCTCGAGCATCGCCTCGAGGCTCGTCTCGACCAGCCACGAAAGCTGGGTCCGCTCGTCCCCCGGCCGCTCTGCACAGCGTCGATAGCGCTCGAGGAGCGCGTCGACGTAGGGCCGCATCAGCCCGTCGAGGATGCTCTCCTTGTTCTCGAAGTGGTAGTAGAGGCTGCCCGCCAGGACGCCGACCTCTTCGGCGATTTGGCGCACGGTCGTCTCGCGCACACCGCGCACCGCGAAAAGTCGCCCCGCCGCGGCGAGAATTTCGGCGCGTCTTCGCTCGCGAATCGGAGAATCGGCGGCGACTACCATGAAAGCACCATGAAAGCATGCTAGCGAACACTCGCGTCCCGGCCCGGGACTCGCGCCAGGAGGACCCTTCATGACGACGACCCCCGACCTCGATCGATCACGCGACACGGCTCTTGCGGCGGAGATGAGTCGCCCCGAGCAGGTGCTCGAGGCGATCCTCGACCCGAAGCGGCGCGGCTCGCTCTATCCCTTCCTCCACCGCCTCCGCGCCCTCGCGCCGCTGTTTCGGACCGACATGATCTCGGGCAAGCCGGCCTGGGTGCTGACTCGCTATGCCGACGTCCGCGAGGCGCTCAAGCATCCGGACGTCCGCAGCGACGCCCGCGGCGTCGACGTATTCGACGTCGGTCCTGCCGGTCGTCATTTCGTCGAGATGCAGAAGAATACGCTGCTCTTCCTCGAACCCGACAAGCACGACCGGGTGCGCGGCCTGATCTCGAAGGCATTCACGCCGCGCTCGGTCGACCAGCGCGACGATCGGATCCGCGAGGTGATCCACGAGCTGCTCGACCGCGTCGAGTCGAAGGGTCGCATGGATCTCGTCCACGACTTCGCGTTCCTGCTGCCCGTGATCGTGATCTGCGAGATGCTGGGCGTGCCGACGGAAGACCTGCCGCGTTTCTACGACTGGGCCCATCAATCGACGGCGCGCGGCGAGATCGGCAAGGTCACCGATGCGATCATCCGCCAGGGCGAAGAGGCGACGCTGGGCTACTCCGCCTACTTCCTCGAGCTGATCGAGGACCACCGCCGCCGTCCCCGCGCCGATCTGATGAGCGCGTTGATCGACGCCCGCGACGAAGACGGCAAGGGGCTCGGCGACGGCGATCTCGTCGGCAGCTGTTACATCCTGCTGCAGGCCGGTCACGGTACGACCCAGGATCTGCTCGGCATGGGCATGCTCGCGCTGTTCCAGAATCCCGAGCAGCTCGCATTCCTGCGCGGCGAGCGCGCGGCGATCCCGACCGCGGTCGAGGAGCTGCTGCGTTACGACACGTCGGTGCAGATCAGCCAGCGCGTCGCCGACGTGCCGATCGAGCTCGGGGGCGTCCGGATTCCGGCGGGCGAGGTCTGCATCATCTTCAACGGCGGGGCGAATCGGGATCCGGCTGTCTTCGCCGACCCGGATCGCCTCGACGTGCGCCGCGACCCGAATCCCCATCTCTCTTTCGGTCTCGGTCGCCACACCTGTCTCGGCCAGTCCCAGGCGCGCAGCGAGCTGCAGGGCGCCTTCGACATCCTGCTCGAGCGCTTCCCGGAGCTTCGCCTCGACGACGCGAGTCCGCCGGCCTACCGCGACAGTCTCTTCCTGCGCGGTCTCGCGACGTTGCCCGTGCTGTTCTGAGACGAGCCTGGAGGTCGCCGGGCGCCGGGGTCCGGGCCGATCAGGCCCGCGCCGCCTCGTCGACCAGCACGCAGTGGGTCCCGGCGTAGATCGTCGCCATGCATTTGTTGCAGTGCACACAGAGCGATTCGCTCGCCTCGCGGCGGGTCATCCGATTCACCCGCTCCGGATCGCGCAGCAGCCCGCGGCCCATCGCGACGAATTCGAACCCGTCGGCCATCGCCTGCTCGATCGTGTCCCGGCGATTGATGCCCCCGAGCAGCACGAGTGGCATCCGCAGCGCCGCCCGGAACTGGCGCGCATAGCTCCGGAAATACGCCTCCTCGAAGGGGTAAGCGCGGAAGAAGAAGCGCCCGAAGAGCTTGAGTCCGAGGTCGCGGCCTTCAGGATCCGGTTGCGGAGCGTGATGGGGCCCAGGCGAGCCGGGGCGAAGGCGTCGGGCGGAGTCGTCAGCGATCGATTCTGGCAAGTGGGCGCGGTGCGCGCCAGACTGAACCGGGGCGCGACCTGCGCAGAGGAGGGTTCGGCATGTGCGACGAGAAGGCCTTTGCGGATCACGACGAGTTCGTACGAACGGCGGGCGAGCTCACGCGCCGGGAGTTCGGCGTTTTCTCGGCGGGGGTCGGGCTCGCGGCGATCTGGCCCGGGGCCGTCCAGGCGGCCGACGCGATCCGGGTCGTCGAGCAGGAGGTCGTCGTCACGACGCCCGACGGAAGCGCGGATTGTTATTTCGTACACCCCGCGAGCGGAAAGCATCCCGGCGTGATCCTCTGGCCCGACGCATTCGGCCTGCGGACCGCGATGCGCCAGATGGGCAAGCGGCTCGCGACCTCGGGCTACTCGGTGCTCGTCGTGAATCCCTACTACCGCAAGACGAAGGCGCCCTTCCTGCCGGAGGGCGCGAGCTTCGCCGACCCCGATACGCGCGAGAAGATCATGGCGATGATGGGCTCGCTCTCGCCGGCGACGCATGCGGCGGATGCGCGGGCCTTCGTCGACTACCTCGACGGCATGCCTTCGGTCGATCGCGGCCGCAAGGTCGGAACGATGGGGTACTGCATGGGCGGGCCGATCACCTTCCGGACCGCCGCCGCGCGGCCCGATCGGGTCGGGGCCGCGGCCTCGTTTCACGGCGGCGGCCTCGTGACGGACAAGCCGGACAGCCCCCACAAGCTCGTGCCGACGATGAAGGCGAGCGTCCTCGTCGCGATCGCGGCGAACGACGACGAGCAGGAGCCCGCGGCGAAGGACGTCCTGCGAGAGGTCTTCGCGAAGAGTCGTCTCGAGGCGGAGATCGAGGTCTACGCCGGGGCGCTCCACGGCTGGTGCCCCCCGGACATGCCCGTCTACGACGAGGCGAAGGCCGAGCGCGCCTGGAGTCGCCTGCTCGTGCTCTTTGGCCGAGCGCTGGCGAAGCCGGCGTAGGGGGCGGGTCGTGGCCGATCTCGTAGCCCGCATCGCCCTGCTCGAGCGAAAGCTCGACGAGTCTCTCGCCCGCGAGGCGATTCGTGATCTCGGCGCGCGCTACTGCCATGCCGTCGTTGCGGGCGGCGGCATGCCGCTCGTCGATCTCTTCACCGACGACGGCTGCATGCAGGGCGACGCGATCCCCGCTCTGGGTCGGCCCGCCAGCGAGACCCGCGGTCGCGCCGCGCTGATCGCGGTCTACGGGGAGTTCACGGGTCGACTCACGCTACGTCCCTTTCTCCACAATCACTTGATCGACATCGACGGCGGGCTCGATGGCGATCGGGCCAAGGGCATCTGCTCGGTCGAGATCCGGGCAGTCGAAAACGGCATCGCCTACGACATCGCGGGGCATTACCACGATCGTTATCGCCGCGAGGCCGGCGTGTGGAAGTTCGAGCATCGGCATTTCGTGCTCTACTACTGGGTCAAGGCCGACCGCTGAGGTCGCCGGGATAGGCGCGCGCAGCGCCGTTCGACAAGCCAAGGAGGAATCGCCATGAAGATCCAGAATGTCTCCCACATCGCCGTCGGCGTCCGCGACATGGACCGCTCGCTCGTCTTCTACCGTGACGTCCTCGGCCTGCACGTCTCCCTCGATGCGTTGGAAGAGCTGCCGCCGATCGGCGACGCACCCGCGATCAAGCGCCGCGGCGTCTACCTGCGCTGGCGCGAGGGATCGAACGAGAGCTTCATCGTGCTCGATCAGCAGCTCTCGCGTCCTCCTTTCGGAGAGCCCGCGCAGACCTTCCAGGTCGGGACGCACCACTGGGGGCTCTGGGTCGACGACATCGAAGCCTTCGTCGCGCGAGCCGACGCCGCGGGAGTCCCGATCGTCGTGCGTCCGGCCAACGGCGACACGCTCGCCTACGGTGAGCCGGCGGGCGGCGTCGTCCGGACGGCCTTCCTGCGCGATCCCGACGGCAACATCGTTCAGCTCGATCAGCGGGCTTGAAGGCTCTTGATGGGCTGACAGCTCTTTGCGGGTTGCACGCTCGACCGGGATCGGGTTCGATCTCGCGGTTGCGAATCATCACTCCGACAAGCCAGACACGAGAGGATCCTCCATGCCCGTCTACTTCATCGCGCAGGTTCAGATCAACGACCAGGCCGGCTACCAGGCCTATCAAGAGGCGGCGGCCAAGGCCCCCTTCGAGGGCGTCAAGGTGCTCGCGATGGACGACAAGCCCGAGGTCATCGAGGGGACCTGGTCCGGTCCGAAGACGGTGATCCTGGAGTTCGAATCCGAGGCGAAGATGAAGGCCTGGTACAACTCACCGGGGTACCAGGCGGCGGCGAAGATCCGCTGGCAGGCGACGAAGTCGAACGTCGTGATGGTCCACGGGCTCGGCTGAGATGCGACGGCTCGAGCGATCCGGCGCAGGGGATGGGGCGCACGGCTACGGCCGGGCGAGGGTCGCGGCATGACGCTCGCGACGGCCATCCTCGGGCGAACGGGATTCGCCGTGACCCGACTCGGATTCGGTGCCATGGAGCTCGGCGGCATCGCCGGCGTGCTGCCGGAGGGCCAGGTCGAGCGCCTGCTCCACGGTGTGCTCGACGCCGGCATCAATCTGATCGACACCTCCCCCGACTACCGTGCGTCGGAGGAGTTGATCGGACGCCATCTCGCGCGCAGACGGAACGAGTACTTCCTGGCGAGCAAATGCGGCTGTCTCGTCGACCGGGCGCCGGAGCTTCGCAACGGCAAGCTCGAGCACGACTTCAGCCCCCGGAACGTCCGAGCGGGTGTCGAGCAGAGTCTGAGGCGGCTCGCGACGGATCATCTCGATCTCGTGCAGATCCACTCGAGTCCGTCGCGGGCCCTGATCGAGCAGCAGGGCACCGTCGAGACCATGCGCGAGCTGAAGCGCGAGGGAAAGATCCGCTTCCTGGGCATGTCGAGCGTGCTCCCCGATCTGCGCGATCACATCGCCATGGACGTGTTCGACGTCTTCCAGATCCCGTACTCGGCGCTTCAGCCGGAGCACGAGGCGGTGATCCACGAGGCCGTGCGCGCGGGAGCCGGCACGATCATCCGGGGCGGCGTCGCGCGGGGTGCCCCCGACATCGAGCCCGAACGAGTCCCGGGCCAGGATTTCTGGAAGGCGTTCGTGCAAGCGAAGCGCGATCTCTGGCAGGCGGCGAAGCTCGACGAGCTCGCCGAAGGGCTCGGCAAGACGGCCTTCCTGCTGCGCTTCGTGCTCGCGCACTCCGATCTGCACACGACGATCGTCGGCACTTCGAAGCCCGAGCATCTCGCCGCGAACGTCGCCGTCGCGAGCCAGGGGCCGCTCCCGGCCGATCTGGTTAGCGAGGCGGAGCGCCGGATCCGCGCGGCGCTGTCGGCCGACCCGGAAGGACAGCGAAGATGACCTACAAGGCCTGGAGCCGGGGCTTCGCGACGCTGGCGATCGGGGGCATTCTCTTTCCCATCGGCGAGGTCGCGCATCGCTGATCCGATGTGCACACGCGCCGCAGGCCGGCAGGTCAGGACCCGATCCCATGATCCTCGACATCTTCAATGAGCTCCAGAGCGCCGAGGGCGCCCGCTCCCTGGATGCAGGTCAGCTGCTCGCCGAAACCCTCGAGCAGGTCCGGCTCGCCGACGAGCTCGGCTACGGATGCTGGTGGTCCGTCGAGCACCACACCTCGCCCGAGTTCAGCATGAGCTCGGCTCCCGACCTCTGGCTCGCGGTCCTGTCCCAGCACACGCGCCGCATCCGCCTCGGTACGGCGGGCATCCTCTCGCCCTTCGAGATCAACCATCCGATCCGCGTCGCCGAGCGGGCCGCCTTCATCGACGTGCTCTCGGGTGGGCGACTCGAGCTCGGGCTCGCTCGCTCGGGCGGCGCAGAGTGGGAGACCTTCGGCGTCGATCCGGCGACGACGAGCGCGTCTCTCGAGGAGGCCCTGCGCATGCTGCCGCGTATCTGGGCGCCCGGGGAGTTCGAATGGAAGAGCGATTTCACGCGGATTCCGCCGCGCGAGATCGTGCCCAAGCCGGTGCAGAAGCCGCATCCGCCGCTCTGGCAGACGGTCAGTACACCGGTCTCCTCGGAGAACGCGGGTCGGCTCGGCGTCGGCCTGCTCGCTGCGGCGCCGCTCGCGACGCTCGAGTACATCGCCGAGCAGATCGCCGCGTACGAGCGCGGGCTCGCCGCGTGTCGTGAGCCCGCCGGCGCGTTCGTGAACGCGCAGCGCGCGGTCTTCGTGCTGGTCCACTGCGCCGAGACGCGGCAGGAGGTCGTCGACTCCCGCGCCGCTGAGGCCGCGCTCTGGTTCATGAACGCGGCGCCCTTCACCTTCCGCGTGGCCCGTGACAACTGGTTCAACATCGTGCGCGGCCACGCGACCCAGAGCGCCGCCGGCAGCCCGGCCCTCGACGGACCCGAGCGTCCGCCGACACCGCAGGAGCTCGCGGATCCGAATCCGACGATCCGGCTGCTCCATCGCCAACGCGCGGGACTTCCGATCGATCCGGAGGAGGCCCTCGCCGCGGTCGAGGTGATTCCGACGGCGGTGATCGGCGACGTCGACCATTGTCGCAAGAAGCTGCGTGCGATCCAGGCGCTCGGAGTCGACCGGCTGCTCTGCCTGATGCAGTTCGGAGCGTTGCCCCAAGCGCGCGTGATGAGCAGCCTGCGGGCGCTGGGGAAGTCGGTTCTGCCGGAGCTACTCGGCTGAGGCGCAGGGGGGCGGCGCGATTCGCGCCGTTTCGTCCTCGACTTGCCTATTGATTGCCCGCTGAAATCGCAACTTCGCCGCCAGGGTGACCGGCCGCCGCGGTTCGCCTATCGTACGTGACCCGTTCACGGTGCCCCGAGTCAGCATGCTGCGTCGACCTTTCCGTGTCCTCCCCCGTCTCTCGCTTCGGCGGGCAAGTGTGCTCGTCGCCCTCGCGGCGGTGTGCGCGACGGTCGGCGGAGTCTTCGTGTTCCTCTCCGTCGTCTGGTCGGGACTCCCGGACGTCGGCGACCTCGACCGGTATCGGCCGCCGCTCCCGAGCCTGGTACTCGACCGACATGGCGTGACGATCGGCCGTTTCGTCGAGGAGCGGCGCGAGCTGATCGCGCTCCGCGACCTGCCGCCCCACGTGATCGACGCGATCCTCGCCGCCGAGGACGACGGCTTCTACCGCCACTCGGGCATCGACGTCTTCGGCATGCTCCGCGCCGCCGTGGCGAACCTCCGGGCCGGGCGGATCGAACAGGGCGCCAGCACGATCACGCAGCAGGTCGCCAAGAACATCTTCCTGAATCCCGAGCGGACCTACATGCGCAAGCTGCGGGACGTGGCGCTCGCGATCCAGATCGAGCTGACCCTCAGCAAGGACGAGATCCTCGAGATCTACCTGAACCAGATCTACTTCGGGAGCGGCGCCTACGGAATCGCCGAGGCGGCGATGACCTATTTCGGCAAGCCCGTCGGATCGCTCTCGATCGCGGAGGCGGCCTTGATCGCGGGGCTTCCGCCCGCGCCCTCGCGGCGCTCGCCCCACAACGATCCGCGCGCGGCCGAGGAGAACCGCCGCAGCGTGATCCTGCGGATGCGGGATACGGGCCGGCTCTCGCGAAGTGCGGCGTCGGCGGCGTTGGCCGAGAACGTGAAGATCGTCGATCCGGTCCTGCGCGAGAAGTACACGGATGCCGCCTATTTCGTCGAGGAGGTGCGTCAGCAGATCTTCGACGCGCTCGGCAGCGAGCTCGTCCTGCGCGGAGGGCTCCGCATCGAGACGACCCTCGATGCCCGGATGCAGCGGGAGGCCGTCGTGGCCCTGCGCGAGGGGCTCGAGGCGATGCGGGCGGATTCCGTTCGTGACTCGAAGGGGCGACCCGCCGAGGGCGCGCTCGTCGCCCTCGACGTGAAATCGGGCGACGTGCTGGCGATGGTCGGCGGATACGACTTTGCGAAGAGCCGTTTCAATCGAGCCGTCCAGGCGAAGCGGCAGCCGGGCTCGGCGTTCAAGCCCTTCGCCTACGGCGCGGCGCTCGAGGCGGGGTTCCCGCCCAATGCGACGCTCTACGACTATCAAGTCGAGTTCCGCGACCGGCAGACCGGAAAATGGTGGCGGCCGAAGAACTACACGGGTCGGTTCCGAGGCCCCATCAGCATGACCGAGGCCTTCGCACGGTCGCTCAACAATCCGACGATTCGACTGGTCGAGGAGGTCGGCGTCGATCGCGTGATCGACTTCGCGCGCCGCGCGGGCATCCGCTCGAAGCTCTCGCGCAATCTCGCGCTCGGGCTCGGGACGAACGAGGTGACGCTGCTCGAGATCACGTCAGCGTACGGAACCTTCGCCCGTGGCGGCCGAGCACGCGATCCGCGGATCGTCCGACGGGTCGTCGACGCGGACGGGAAGGTCTTGCTCGAAGACCTGAAGGCCGCGGATCTGCCGCCGAGACTGACGAAAAAGCGGATCTCCTCCATCGATGCGTACCTCACGACCTACCTGATGAAAGAGGCAGTTCGCGCGTGGTACGGCACGGGCCACAGGGCGGCGAAGCTCGGCAACGGGATTGCCGGCAAGACGGGCTCGACGAACGAGAACCGCGACGCCTGGTTCCTCGGATTTACGCCGGAGGTCGTCACGGGAGTCTGGGTCGGACACGACGACCGGACGCCCATGGCGAAATACCGCACGGGGGCGGGGGCGGCGCTGCCGATATGGACGGCCTTCATGGACCGCGCCCTCGAGGGAAAGAAGCACGGTGATTTTCCCGTGCCGGACGGACTTCGATTCGCGGGTGTGAGCAGCGAGACCGGGGAATGGGTCCGCAGCACCGTCCAATACCCGGGCTGGGTTCCCGTCGCCGCCGATCGCAGGACCCGCCGGGCGAGATTCGTACCCGCGCCGGTGCTCCCGGAGGAGGAGGGGCTCGATCCGATCCTGGCGGGCGGAGTACCGGTTCTACCGGAGGCGCCGAACGCCGTGCCGTTCGCGCCGAACGCCCAAGTCGATGGGACCCTCATCCCGAACGTGCAGCCTCCGCTCGCCCCGGTGGGCGCCGGTCCCGCGGCGGATCGGTCCGCTTCCGAACCGCGTCGTCCTGCCGCTCCGCCCGAGGTGCCGCGCCGACCGGAATCCGCTCGTCGCCCCGATCCGGCCTGGTGAATCGACGCATGGACGCGATGTCGGCGTCGTCACGAAAGCCGACTCGCCTCGCCCCTGCGCCTACCACGACGCGCCCTTGGTATGCGACATGGCCGAGAGGGCCAGGGGCGACTTCGGTGAGTTGAGGCCGCCATCGACGTCGAGGATCGCTCCGGTGATGTACTGCGCGTCCGGAGAGCAGAGGAAGGTCGCCGCCGCGGCGATGTCGCGAGGCGTTCCCAGGCGCGCGCCGGGCGTCCAGCGGAGCAGCTCCGCCTCCATCTCGGGCCTGGCCCGGAACAGACCGTCTTCGAGCATCGAGGTCCGGATCGAGCCGCTCCGGATCGCATTCACGCGGATCTTCGGCGCGAACTCGAGAGCCATCATGTTGGTGATCTGCTCGAGCGCGGCCTTCGCCGCGCCGTAGGCGACACCGCCGTAGTCGGCGAGGATCGCCATTCCCGACGAGATGTTGATGATCGCTCCGCCACCGCCCGCCTGCATGTGGGGAATCGCGAAGCGCGAGAGATGGAGCGGCGCGATCGCGTTCAAACGGAATACGTCGAGGATCTCCTCGTCGGTCGACTCGAGCGTCGAGTAGGCGCCACCCGCGCCGGCATTGTTCGCGACGAGATCGATCCGCCCGTACTCCGCGACGGTCGCGTCGACGAGCGACCGCAGCTCGCTCTCGACCCGCGCATCACAGCCGATGGCCCGCGCCGTACCACCCGCCGCCCGGATCTCGCCGGCCACCTGCTCGATCTGATCCAGGGAGCGCGCCGCGCAGACGACCTTTGCCCCATTCGCGGCCCAGGTCTTCGCGATCTCTCGTCCGATGCCGCGGCCCGCCCCCGTCACGATCGCGACCTTGCCCGAGAAATCGACCTGCATGGCGAAAACCTCCCTCTCGCTCCATTCTGAACGCCGTTCTCGCCCGTTGCGCAGCTCGCCCGGGGCGGGTGAAACCCGATTCATGGTTAGCACCGATCGATTGGTTGGTCGCATTCGCGCGTGATAGGATGATGCGACCCATCGGAGGGAAGTGATGTTAAGCAACATTCGCCGTCGTTCGGGTTGGATCGCCCTGGCCGGGGTCGTGCCGGTGCTCGCATCGTCGATCTTCTTTCTTTGCGCATCTCCGCTTCGGGCCGACGAGACCTGTCAGTCGCCGTATCTGGCGAAGATCGTCGGCCAGGAGGATTTCCTCTACGTCTGGACCGTCGGCATCGAGGGCGTGGGCGATGGCTGGGACAAGCTGGTCACGATCGGCGTGAATCCGGCGCGCAAGGACTACGGAAAGGTCATCCACACTCTCTCGGTCGGCAGCCGCAACGAAGCCCATCACGCGGGCTTCACGGACGATCGGCGCCATCTCTGGGCAGGCGGCCTCGACTCCAGCCTGATCTTCGTCTTCGACGTGGGCAGCGACCCGGCGAAGCCGAAGCTCGTCCGTACCCTGCGCGACTTTCCGAAGCAGACCGGCTGGGTCGGACCGCACACCTTCTACCCGATCCCCGGCCGCATGTTGATCACGGGTCTCTCGAACGCTGCCGACAAGGGCGGGCGAACGGGTTTTGCCGAGTACAACAACGACGGCACCCTCGTGCGCACGGTCCCCATGCCCGCGAACGCGAATTACGGCTACGACCTCCGCATCAATCCGATCCTGAACCGCATGCTCTCGTCCTCGTTCTCGGGGCATCGCAACTACATGCGCAAGCTCTCCGACCTGCTCGGCGACCCCGAAGCGATGAAGAATTTCGGCAACTCGATGGTGGTCTGGGACTTCCATGCGCGGCGGCCTCTGCAGGTGCTCGACGTGCCGGGCGCGCCGCTGGAGATCCGCTGGGCGCTCGCCCCCGACGCCGAGTACGCCTTCACGAGCACCGCCCTGACCTCGAAGCTCTGGGGTGTCTTCCGAAAAACGGACGGGAGCTTCGAAGCAGTCGAGGTCGGAACGATCGGGGACCCGACGAAAACGCCGCTCCCCGTCGACATCAGTCTGTCGCGCGACGACAAGACGCTCTTCGTCGATACGTTCATGGACGGCATGGTGCGCGTCTACGATGTCTCGAATCCGCGCGCGGCGAAGCAGATCTACGAGCACAAGATCGGCTCGCAGGTCAACATGGTGAGCCAGAGCTGGGACGGGAAGCGGCTTTACTTCACGAGCTCGCTGCTCGCGAACTGGGACGGCACGGGCCACCCCGACGATCAGTTCGTGAAGGGCTTCCTCTGGGACGGTAAGCGGCTCGCCCCGACCTTCGCGATCGATTTCCGATCCGAGAAGCTGGGCCGACCGCATCACATGCACTTCGGCCAGCGCGGCTTCTGGGGCGCGCAGGCCGCGTCCGGCGGATGATGCGGCGCGGGGGCCTAGGGGTCGTGCTCGCCGCGGTCGGCGCGCTGGTCGCCGCGAGGGCGACCGCCGACCCGGACGTCGGCGCGGTGACGCCGACCCACGCCGATCACGCCGGCACTCCGGAGTCGACGCCGCATCCGACATCGGAGTCGAATTCGAACGCCCGCTTCGATGCTCCCCCGCCCGGGAGCTACGCGCTTCCGGTCATCGACCAGATCGCGCAGCACGCGCTTCTGGGGATCTCGGGACTTCGCGAGCCCCTCTTGACGATCGCGCCGGGAGAGCTCGCCGTCGTCTCGTTCGTCTACCTGAGCTGCGACGAGGCCTGTCCCCTCTCGACGGCGCTGCTCCACCAGCTCGATCGCGCGCTCGCGCAGGACGCGAAGCTCGCGCGTCGGGTCGAGCTCGTCACCGTCAGCTTCGACCCCGGGCGCGATACGCCGCAGGCGATGGCGGAGCTGCGCGAGCGAATGGCGCCGAAAGGCCGCTGGCGTTTCCTGACCGCAAAGGACGAAGCTTCGCTGCGTCCCGTGCTCGCGGATTTCGGTCAGGACGCGATCTCGATTCCGGGCGGGAAGAACGGGCCCGATGCGCTTCGGCACGTGTTGAAGCTGTTTCTCGTCGATGGGAGCGGGGCGGTGCGACAGATCTACTCGACGGGATTTCTCGATCTGCGACTGGTGATGGCGGATCTGAAGACGCTCTTGCCCTCGCTGCCATGACGCGGATCATCCTCTGGCGCCGAGCTGCCCGCTCCACCCGGACGGGGATCCATCGGGACCGCGAACGACAGCCTGAACGAGACCCGGGAGCACCGATGCGATGAACGACGCGCACGATCTCTTCTACGACCCCTACCTCGCCGAGCACCAGCGCGACGCCCATGCGATCTACCGACGCCTGCGCGAGGAGGCCCCCGTCTACCACAATCCAGAGCGGGGCATCTGGGCGATCTCGCGCTTCGAGGACGTCTGGAACGCGACCCTCGACCTCGACTCGCTCTCGACCGAGGGGATCGAGGAGACGCAGACCCTGCTTCCGATGTTGAACTTCATGGATCCGCCGCGCCACGATCGGCTCCGCGCCCTGGTCTCGCGCGCCTTCACTCCCCGCCGCGTGAACGAGATGGAAGCGCGTGTGCGCGGGATCGCTCGGGAGCTCCTCGATGCGCTCGAGGGACGCTCGCGATGCGAGCTCGTGCATGCCTTCGCGGAGCCGCTTCCCGGCCGCATCATCGCCGAGATGATCGGTGTCCCGCCCGAACGCCGCGAGACCTTCCTCTCGCATACGCGCTGCATGCTGACGACGGATCCCGCGCTTACGATCACCGAGACGATCGAAGAGCCATCGAAGCGGATCTACGAGGAGTTCGCGCGACTCCTCGACGAGCGTCGCCGGCGTCCCGCCGAGGACTTGATGAGCGCGCTGGTCGCGGCGGAGATCGACGGCGAGCGGCTCTCCGACGCCGAGATCCAGGGCTTCTGCTATCAGCTGATCGTCGCAGGCAACGACACGACGACGTCCTTGATCGGCAATGCTGCCGTGCTGTTCGCGCAGCATCCGGATCAAAGACAGGGGCTGACGCGCGAGCCTGCGCGGATCCCGGAGGCGATCGAAGAGGTGCTCCGGTACGAGCCGCCGGCGCAGGCTTTGCCGCGGCAGACGCGCAAGCCCTTCGTGCTCCATGGCCGGACGATCCCGATCGACCAGCGTGTCCTGCTCGTCTGGGCTGCAGCGAATCTCGACGAACGCGAGTTCGAGGACCCCGAGCGGTTCGACGTGGCGCGCAAGCAGAAGCGCCATCTGGCCTTCGGCCACGGTGTTCATTTCTGCCTCGGCGCCTCGCTCGCGCGGATGGAGGCGCGTATCGCCTTCGAGGAGCTGCTCGCGCGCTACCCGAATTACGCGCTCGCGCAGGAGCCGGGCTGGGTCCAGTCGCGCTGGGCCCGCGCCCACGGCGAGATCGAGATCGCGCTCGGTCATCGTGTATGAGCGTCGTCGCCGTTCTTCGTAGGGCGACCGTGAGCGTCGCGCTCGGCCTGTGCCTCGTCGTGATCGGCGTCGTTGACGGTTCCTCCGCAATCGATGCATTCGCCGCGGAAGCTCGCATGAGTTCCGCTGCGGTTGCGACGACGGACGAGAGCGCCCGGATGGAGGCGGCCTACGGGCGCTTCATCGCCGCGGTGCACGAGGCCGGCGAGATCGTGAAACGGCATCCCTTCTATCGGGATCCGGTCAACCGCGCGAGCGGATTTGCGTTCATCTCCAGCATGCTGATCGCGACGCTCGAAGAGGACCTGATCCAGGACGTCGATCATCCGCTCTTCCGGGTGCTCGATTTCCGGATCCGGGAAGGCGGCGACAATCCCGATCAGCGTTACCTCTTCACGCGGGTCCGCGGTGACGCGACCTATCGCATCTGGGGCCGGCTCGGGAAGCAGCGCGGCCTCGAGCTCCAGCTCTACGCAGGGGAGCCGTGGCGCAAGGGGGGAGGGCGCTCGGTCTCGACGCTCGCCTACCGCGATCTGAAGCTCGACGAGGAAGGCCGCTTCGAGGTCTTCCTGTCGCCGCAGAAGCGTGCCGGCAACTGGCTCGCGAATGCGCCGGACGCGACCGAGCTGATCGTGCGACAGGTCTTCAGCGATTGGAAGAACGAGGCGCCTGGCGAGGTCCACATCGACCGCGTGGGCTTCGAAGGGAAGTCGAAGCCCGTGATGACGACGGCATCGATGACGGAGCGCTTCGAACGCGCGGCGGACGACCTGACGCGCACGGTCGCGACCTGGCCCGACTTCGTGCTCGAGAGCTACATGAAGGCGCGGCCGGCGAACACGTTTTCGGCGCCCGCGGATCCGACCGCCGTCGGCGGCGTGACGGGTCGCTTCATGAGCACGGGGCATTTCGAGCTGGCCCCCGACGAAGCGCTCGTCGTCACCCTCTGGCCGATCGACGCCCTCTATCAGGGCTTCCAGCTGACCGATCCCTGGTTCTCGTCCCTCGAATATGCGAATCGCCAGACGAGCCTGTCGGCGGATCAGGCGCATCGCAGCGCCGACGGCGCCTATCGCATCGTCGTCGCCGCCCGGGATCCCGGCATCCAGAACTGGCTCGACACGACGGGCCTGCCAAAGGGAACGATGCTGGTCCGCTTCGACGGAAGCGAGCTCGACTCGTTCCCGAAGAGCAAGCTTCCGATCGTACGCAAGGTCCGCTTCGAGGCCCTGCGCGAAGCGCTCCCCGCCGACACGCCCGCCTTCGACGAGGCGATGCGCGAGGCGCAGATCGCGGAGCGACGGCGCCATGTGCAGATCCGTTTCGGAAAATGAAGCGCGCCTCTTGATCGACTTCGATCCGTACAGCGAGGCCTTTCTCGACGATCCCCACGCGAGCTACGCGCGGCTGCGCGAGGAGAGTCCGGTCCACTTCTCGGAGCGCGTCGGAGCGACGTTCCTGTCGCGATTCGAGGACATCTGGGCCGCAACCCAGAGCCGCAAGCTCTCCGTTGCCGGCGGCATCACCCCATCGCAGCTCCTGCTCGGCGCGCCGCCGAATCCGAAGATGCCGAGCCAGATGGATCCGCCGCGGCATGGAGCCGTTCGCGCCGTCCTGTCCCCGCATTTCCGACCGGGCGCTGTCGCGCGTCTCGAAGCGGAGATCCGCGGCATCGCGCGAACGTGCATCGAGGCCGCGCTCGCAACCGGTCGCCTCGACATCGCCGCCGAGCTCGGGGCCCCGATTTCGGCCCAAATGGCCTGCCGCGTCGTCGGCTTTCCACTCGGGCATGCGGAGGCCCTCTCGCAGCGTGTGAACGCCTTCTTCCACCGCCGTCCGGGACATCGCGGCGAGACCGAGAAGGCGACCGAGGCCGCGGCGGCGCTCTACGCCTGGGTCGCCGAGTTCGTGGCGTCGTTGCGGAGCGAGCCGTCGCGCGCGACGGGGCTCGCCGCCGATCTGCTCGCCTGCCGGATCGACGGGCGCGCGCTCGACGACGAGGATCTGCTGCACGCCGTCGTGAATCTGTTGATTGCCGCCTCCGACACGTTCCCGAAGGCCCTCGCGGCCACAGTCGATCGTCTGGTACGGAGCCCCGATCAACGCCGGGCTGCGGTCCTCGATCCGACCCTCCTTCCCGGCGCCTTCCAGGAGGCCGTGCGCATCGATACGCCGACCCAGTTCCAGGGGCGCACGGTGCTCGAGTCGATCGAGCTCGGCGGACGAACCTTGAAACCGGGAGAGCGGGTCTGTTTCCTGTTCGCCGCCGCCAATCGCGATCCGCTCGAATTCGATGCGCCCGAACATTTCGACATGCGTCGTTCGCCGCCCCGGACCCTCGCCTTCGGCAACGGAATCCACCTCTGCCTCGGTCGACCGCTCGCGATGCTCGAGGCGCGCGTCGCCCTCGAGGAGCTCTTCGCGCGGATCCCCGAGCCCGTCCCGCTCCGCGCCGAGGCCTCTTTCGCGCGAACCGAATACGTTCGGGGCTGGCTGCGTTTCCCGGTCGAGTTCGAGACGGCGACGAAGGAGAACCGATGAATCGATCCGTTTCCCGCCCACTGATCACGGGTGAAGCCGCGATCCGGATCCTCGACGCGGCGCTCGCGCGGGCGCGCGAAGAGGGGCAGGCAGTCGTCGTCGCGGTCGTCGACGCGAGCGGGCTGCTCGTCGGATTCGTGGCCGAGCAGGGGGCGCCGCGCATCTCTCATGGGGTCGCCCGCGACAAGGCCTTCACGGCGGCGATGACGGGGATGTCGTCCCAGGCGTGGAAGGAGCTCATGGACCAGATGCCCGCGAACGAGCGCGAGATCGTGCTTCGGGCCGAGGGCTACATCGGGACCGACGGCGGATTCCCGATCCTCGAGGCCGGGCAGGTGATCGGCGGGGTCGGCGTCTCGGGGGCGACCGGCGCGCTCGATGCGATCTGCGCGAAGGCGGGAATCACGGCGATCGACGCGGATCGCTGAGCGCGCGGCAGATCGCCCGGTCTGTCGTCCCTGTTCGTCGTTCCCGCGAGCGGAACTAATCCGGCCGCGCCGCTCCGTCGACCGCGGGCGAAGCGAAGACGGCATGGACGCCGCCGTCGACGGGCAAGGTGACTCCGTTGATGAAGCTCGCTTCGTCCGAGGCGAGGAAGACGGCGGCGTGGGCGATGTCCTCGGGCGTTCCGAGGCGGCCGACCGGGACCTGCGCTTCGAAACGGCGCAGTCCGTCGCGGACCGTGGCGAGCCAGGAGAGGAAGCCGGGCGTCGCCATCGGACCGGGAGAGATCGCGTTGGCCCGGATCCCGTAGCGCCCGTAGTCGGCGGCGATGCTGCGGGCCAGCGAGATGACGCCGGCCTTCGCCATGCCGTAGACCGCGAGATGGCGCACGGCCCGGAGCCCCGCGCCCGAGGTCGTCATCAGGATGACGCCTTTTCGCTGCTCCATCATCACGCGCAAGGCACATTGGGTTCCATAGAAGACCGAGTCGAGGTTGAGCGCGATGAGCCGGCGGTAGTCCGCGATCGAGACCGATTCCGTCGGCTGTGGGATCGCGCCTCCGGCGTTGTTGAAGAAGACGTCGAGTCGACCGAGGTCGCGAGCCGTCTTCGCGACGAGGGCCTCGACCTCTTCGGGCTTCGTCATGTCCGCGACATGGGCGACGGCGCGGCCGCCCCCGGCGAGGATCTCGTCGACGATCGTCGCCGCAGCGCGCGGATCGATGTCGTTGACGACGACGCTGGCGCCGTGCGTCGCGAAGAGCCTCGCGCTCGCTGCGCCGATGCCACTGCCCGCCCCGGTGATGACAGCAATCTTGCCGTCCAATCGATTTCCCATCGGGGCATCCTAACACGGCCGGCCGAGCCGGGGGCAGGGCTCGGGCTGGCCGGGCACGTGAGTCGGCGGGCGCTTTGTGCCAGACTCGCCCGGGACACGAACGGAGGAACACGGGGTGGTCAAGCTGGGTACGAATCTCCCCGAGCATCTGATCGGAACCGATCCGGTTGCTCTCGCCGAATTTCTCTCCGGGCTCGAGCAGCTCGGCTACGGCTACGTGACCATCGGCGATCACGTCCTCGGCGCCGATACGAGCGTAAGGCCCGATTGGAAGCCCTTCCACGGCCACCCGCCCCTCTACGACCACCGCATGGTCTGGCATGAACCTCTCGTCCTGTTCGGCTATCTCGCCGCGTTGACGAAGACACTCGAGCTCTGCACGGGCATCTTGATCAGCCCACAGCGGCAGACCGCGCTGCTCGCCAAGCAGGCCGCCGAGGCCGACATCCTCTCCGGCGGCCGCATCCGCTTCGTGATCGCCGCCGGCTGGAACGACGTCGAGTACGAGGCGTTGAACGTCGACTTCAAGAAGCGCGGCAAGATCATGGAGGAGCAGTTCGAGCTGATGCGCGAGCTCTGGAGCAAGGAGATCGTGACCTATCATGGTCATCACCACACCGTGACCGCCGCCGGCATCAATCCGCTTCCGACAAACAAGCGGATTCCGCTCTGGGTCGGCGGTCAGTCGCCGGTCGTGCTGCGGCGCTGCGGTCGTCTCGGCGACGGCTGGTTCCCGTACTACCCCTACTTCAGCGAGTCGCAGATCCGCGCCGATCGAGCCGTGATCGAGAAGTCGGCTCGAGCGGCCGGCCGCGATCCGGCGTCGATCGGGATCGAGGGCGCGATCTATTTCGAGGACGCGCGCTTCCCGAAGCCGAAGGACGGCCGCAAGCCGCCCCATTTCCTCGAAGAATGCGTCGAGTACGCGAAATGGTGGAAGTCCTTCGGCGCCGACCGCTTCTGGGTCACCGCGCCCTGGGCCGAGCTCGGTCCGGAAGAGACGGGCGTTCGCGAGGAAGGAAAGGCCTGGAGCGGCGTCGACAAACGACTGCGCGAGCTCGAGCGATTCATCCAGGCGGTGGGACGGGATTTCTGAGCGCGTCGCCGCTCCAGCTGAGCTCCTCGCGGCGGGCAATGATGCGCCAGCCGTCTCGCGTCCGTTCGAGGCGGTCGCTGTAGAAGAGGCCGGTCGTCGTGAGCCTGCGGACGCCGTCCTGCTCCATCGTCACGTGGCATACGACAGGTACGCGGGTCGTCGCGACGTCGCCCGCGAGGACGAGGCGAAGGCCCCCGGTCACGCGCTGGGCGTGGGGCATCGAGGGCTTCAGCGAAGCCAGCCAGCGCCGGTAATCCGGATAGCGTTGGAGGGGCACACCGAAGTCGCGCAGGTCGATCTCGGCGTCGGCGGTGAAGGTTGTATCGTAGGCGGCGAAGTCCCAGGCTTCGGCGGCGGCGAGCTGACGGTCGTAGAGGTCCGTGATGGCGAAGCGGTCATTCAATTCTTCGAGGGAGTGGCGGCGATCCATGGGGTCCTCGTTCGGGGGCGCGAGCTCGGGTGGGGCCGATCTGGCCGTGGGATTCCCATAGCATGACCGACGCGATGCCGGCACAGCTCGTCGACTGGATCGAGGCCGAGACGGGGGCGCGCGTGCTCTCTGCGAAGCGCGGCGGCGAGGGCGCGAGCCGCCAGGCCTGGGCGGTCGAGCTGACGAGCGGGAGGGGGGAGCAGAGCCTCTTCTGTCTGCGCGATCGGACGGCCGGCTCTGGCGGCTCGAATCGTGATGCGGACGTGCTCCGGGCGCTCGCGGGGACGGGCATTCCGGTGCCCCGGGTCCATGCGGCGAGTGCTGCGCTCGGGGCGCTGCTGCTCGCTCGGGTCCGCGGCCGCAGCGATTTCCCGGTCGTCGACCGCGAAGAGGAACGGGAGCCCACCGCCCGGGACCTGATGCGCCTCACTGCGGCGCTTCACGCGCTCGATCCCCGGCGCCTCGCGATCGAGCATCTCGGGGCGCCGACGGCCGCGATCGGACATGCCCCGCGCCAGCTCGATTCGCTCGACGCGCTGCTCCGAAGCCTCGGCAACGGTGCGCTCGCAGTCCAGACCTTCGCAGCGACCTGGCTCCGGCAAAGTCCTCCCGTCGCTTCGCGCACGAGTCTCGTCCACAGCGACATGGGCCCAGGCAACTTCCTCGCCGAGGGCGGCCGGGTCACGGCGCTGCTCGACTGGGAGGTCGCGCACTGGGGCGATCCCATGGAAGACCTCGCGGCCATCGCGGTGCGCGACATGGCGACACCGATCGGCCCGCTCGACCGGCGTTATGCGGAGTACACGGCCGCAGGAGGGGCCCCGGTCGATCTCGCGGGGATCGCCTGGTACCGGGTCTTCATCCTCGCGCGCAATACGAGCCTGATCGCGCTCGGTCTCCGCCGCAATCTCGCTGCCCGCGAGCGCGTGCCGCTCGAGCGCTTCCAGCTCCTGCTGCTTCGGGCGCTCGCGCTCTGCCTCTGCGACGTCGTCGGCATCGAACGTCCGGAGCACGATGCGGCCGTGTCACTCGAAGCGACCGACATGCAAGCGCTCGCCCGTCGATTGGCCGTCGAGCTGCAGTCCCGGGCCCGCGCGGAGACGGCTCTCCTCGGTCCGCTCGCAGACCGCGTTCCGCAGAGGCTCGCTGCGTCGTGATCGCCGGTCAGGATCCCACGCTCACGGTCTCCGACGCAGACGACGATTTTCATCGACCGACGACCGCCGACCCGAGCTGGATCGAGACCGTCTGGTTTCCATTCTGGATTCCCGAACAGGAGATCAGCGTCTACGCGCGGGTCTGGTTCCGGCCGAACGCAGGCGAGCAGGGCGGAGCCGTCCACGCCTGGCGCGGGACCTCCGAGGTCCTCGCCTACGATGGCTGGACGGAGCCATTCCCGGGCTTCGGGGATCTGCGCAGCCTCGAGCTCGCGCGGGGCTTTCGCCTGATCTGCGAAGTCCCGTTGACGCGCTACCGCATATTGCACCGAGGCCCCCGCATCGACGTCGACGTGACCTTCCATGCGCGCATGGAGCCCAATCCGGTCGCGCCGGCAGATTCCCCGGGCATGTTCGCGGGTCATCTCGAGCAGCCCGGCCGGGTCACGGGACGCGTGCGCCTCGGCGAGCGCGAGTTCGCCGTCGATTGCGGCAGCATTCGCGACCGGTCCTGGGGCCCGCGCACGATGCGGAGCGATCTTCGCCTCGGCAACGCCCACGGCACCTCGCCCGGCGGCGACGCGTTCTTCGCCTACGTGAATCCCGACGCTCGCGGCATCGAGCGGATCACGAGCGGCTATCTGCTTCAAGACGGGCAGGCAGCCCATGTCGTCGCGGGGGAGCGACGGACCGACTGGGACGGGAATCATCCGCGGGCGCTTCGCGTCGAGCTCCTCGACGCGCTCGGCCGCAGGGCTCTCTATCGCGGGCGGGTCGCGAATCGCCAGGCAGTCGATGGGGGCAATGAGATCTACGCCTTGCTGAATCTGGTCGAGTGGCAGAGAGACGAGGCAGATTCGGGCGACGTCTGGGGCGAGAACCACGATATCTGGTCGCGGACCGCATGGATCGCAGCCGGACGCGAGGCGCTCCCGAAACGCTGAAGCGGACCGAGTTCCGAAGGCGTGTAGGGCGGAGATTCGAGGGCTAATCCGGCCGTGGGCGCGGGTACATCGTCTCGAGCAGCGCGTCCCAATCGCGATCGCCGAGGCTCGCCCGCAGCCGGATCAGCTCCTCGGCCATCGCGCCGACGACGACGCGGGTCGGTGCGGGCTCCGCAGTCGCCGCCTCGACACACGCCTTCGCAACCTCCTCGGGTGTCGAAATGCCCGGGACCTCTCCGGCGAACGAGCGCGTCAGCGCCGCGCGGAGCCCCGCGGTGAACGTGGCGTAGGGTCCCGTCTCCGGGCCGGCGAGGCGGGTCAGCGAGGTCGAGCCGTAGGCGCTCGCGACGAGCCCCGGCTCGACGATCACGACGTCGATGCCGAAGCGCGCCACCTCGAAGCGCAATACGTCGCCGATCGCCTCGAGGGCGTACTTCGAAGCGTGATAGGCGGCGCCGCCCGGGAAGGCGATGCGCCCGCCCATGCTCGACATCAAGAGGATCCGGCCGCGCCGCTGCTCGCGCATGCGCGGAAGGACCCGCTGGGTCACGGCGATCGCGCCGAAGAGATTCGTTTCGAGCTGGGCGCGGAAGCGGTCGACGGAGAGCTCTTCGAATGCCCCCTGCTGTCCGTAACCTGCGTTGTCGACGAGCACGTCGACGGCGCCGTGGCTCGCTTCGATCTCGCCGACGACGCGGTCGATGGATGCGGGATCGGTGACGTCGAGGGCGCGCGCGAGGCAGCCTACGGAGACGAGCTCGTCGAGGTCTGCGAGGCGTCGGGCGGTTGCAAAGACCGTGAAGCCGGCCTCGGCGAAGCGGCGGGCGCAGGCGGCGCCGATGCCGGAGGAGCAGCCGGTGATCAGGGTCGCGGGCTTCATCGTGATCTCAGAGCAGCTCTTCGATGTCCTTTTCGATCTTCTCCGGCGTGTCGGCCGAGCCGTAGCGCTTCACGACCTCGCCCTTCCCGTCGACGAGGAACTTCGTGAAGTTCCACTTGATGCCCTCGGTCCCGAGGATGCCGGGAGAGGCGCTCTTCATGTGCTGGTAGAGGGGGTGTGCCGAGGGGCCATTGACCTCGACCTTCGCGAACATCGGAAATGTCACGTCGTAGGAGGTCGAGCAGAAGCTCTGGATCTCTGCCTCGCTGCCCGGCTCCTGATGGCCGAATTGATCGCAGGGAAAGCCGAGCACGACGAGACCGCGATCGCGGAGCCTGCGCCAGAGGGCCTCAAGACCCTTGTACTGCGGCGTGAAGCCGCACTTGCTCGCGACGTTCACGACCAGGAGCGTCTTGCCGGCGTAGTCGGCGAGGGACTGCGTCTTGCCGTCGATCGTCTTCGCTTCGAAATCGTGCACGTTCATGGCGATGCCTCGCTGGGGAGTGGGGAGAGTGCTCTCTCAGACTAGGGGCCGGCTCGGAGCGCAGCAAGGCGGCGGGCCGGCGCAGGCCGGGTTTGGTTAAAGTCGGGCGCTCCGGGCAGGCCGTCGTCCGGATCTTGGCCGTGGAGGATCTCGTGCCCGCCGACATTCATCTCGACGATCTCGCCGCGCCGGTGCTGCCCGAAGCGGTTCGCGCCCTGAACGCCGTCTCCGTCGAGGAAGCGCGCCGACGCGTTCCCCTCGACGAGATGAGCGTCCTGGCCGAAGCCCGGGCCGCGGCGGATCTCGAAGATTTCGGGTCCGAGTTCTTTCGCGAGGGGCTCAGTGTCCTGCTCGCCGCCCTCGAGGCGGAAGCGGAGCTGACGCTTCTCGGCCGGATGTCGGCGCGCTCGCAGATCGTGAAGCTGCTCGTCAATCGACTGCGCCTCGAGGCGGCGGTCGTGCGTCATCCCGAAGCGCTGCGCGTACCGATCGAGCGCCCCGTGATCATCGTCGGCCTTCCGCGAACGGGAACGAGTCATCTCCACAATCTCCTCTCCGGCCACCCGGATCTGCGCTTCCTGCCCTACTGGGAGAGCAGCGAGCCGATCGCCGCCGACGGCGACGTCGCCCGGCCGGGCGCGCCGGACCCGCGCATCGCGCGCATCCAGGCCGGCCTCGATCAGGGCATGGCGCTGATTCCGCATCAGCAGGCCATGCACGAGATCGACGCGCTGACGCCCCACGAGGAGATCGGCTTCTTCTCGATGGACTTCGCCTGCCCGATCTTCTTCACGTCGTTCAAGGTGCCGAGCTACCGCGCCTGGTACCGGAAGACCGACATCACCCGGAGCTATGCCTACGCGCGCCGCGTGCTGCAGGTCGTGTCTTTCCTGCGCGACGGCGGGAAGCGCTGGGTCCTGAAGAGCCCGATGCATCTCGAGCGCCTGGTCTCCCTGATGAAGACCTATCCCGATGCGCGAGTCGTGATGTCCTTCCGCGACCCGGCCCGCGTCGTGCTCTCGATGGCGATCATGACGGCCTACGGCCGGCGCCTGGTCCAGCAGACGATCGATCCGATCTACATCGGACGGCAGGTCGCGGACAACGTCCAGGACCGCTTCGACGCGGCGGTCCGCGACCTCCATGCGGTCCCGGTCGAGCAGCGCTGCGACGTTCATTTCGAGGCCTACATGAAGGATCCGATGACGGCCGTGCGGCGGGTGCTCGAGTTCGCCGGTCTCGATGCGAGCGATGCGACGATGGAGCGCATGCGCGCCTATCAGGATGCCCATCCGCGCGGCAAATTCGGCCGGGTCGTCTACCGCTACGAGGACGTCGGGATCGATCCGGCCGAGCTGCGCGCTCGGGCGCGGCGGTACATCGAGACCTTCGGTCTCGCCCACGAGGCGGATTGAGATGGGCGTGCAGCTCGAGCTGGATGCCGATCGCGGGTTCCGGATCGTCGTCGCGCATGCGGATCCCGGAATCCGGAACTGGCTCGATACGGCAGGGCGCCGGTCGGGCACGATACACTGGCGCCACATGCTACCCGCCGAGGCCGTCTCGGCACCGAGCTGTCGTGCCGTGTCCTTCGAGGAGGTCTGTCGGGGATGAGTGGAAAGCTTAAGCTGTCGATTGCGTGTGCACCGGGGCCGAAGGCGCGGGAGCTCGCGGTCCGGGCCGAGGCCCTCGGCTACGACCGGATCTGGCTCTTCGACTCGGCGGCGCTCTACGAGGACGTCTGGATCCACCTCGCGCAGATCGCCGAGGGGACGCGGCGGATCGGGATCGGGACGTCGGTGCTCGTCCCGAACCTGCGCCACGTCATGACGACCGCATCGGCGATCGCGACCGTCGCTCGCCTCGCGCCCGGACGCCTCGCCTGCGCATTCGGCACGGGCTTCACGGCCCGCGCGGTGCTCGGCCAGAAGGCCTTGTCCTGGAAGTTCACGCGCACCTACCTCGAGCAGCTCCGCGGTCTGCTCGCGGGCCGCGTCGTCGAGATCGAGGGCAGGCCCTGTCAGATGATCCACCGCCCCGAGCTCGCGCAGAAGCGGCCCATCGACGTGCCGCTGCTGCTCTCGGCCTTCGGTCCGAAGGGGCTCGCGATCACGCACGAGATCGCCGATGGCTGGATGGGATTCGCGGCGCCGCCGGAGCGCTTCGATTGGGCGGTGCAGATGGTGACCGGGACGGTGCTCGATCCCGGCGAGTCACCGCAGTCGGCGCGGGTGGTCGAGGCGTTCGGTCCCTGGCAGGTCGGCATGTACCACGCGACCTGGGAGGCGAATCCGGCAGCCGTGACCTCGCTCCCGGGCGGGCAGGAGTGGTTCGAGAAGATCGCCGCGGCGCGACCTGAGCGCGAGCGACATCTCGCCGTGCACGACGGTCATGTGACCCATCTGAACGCCGCCGATCGCGCGGCGCTCGCGACCTTCAAGGGCCAGATCCCCTGGTACGGCTGGGTCGGGGAGGCCGACGCGATTCGGAAGCGGGCCGACGAGGCGGCGGCGGCCGGGACGACGGAGATCCTCTACGTGCCTTCGGGCGACGACCTGTTGCGCGAGGCCGAGGCCTTCTACCAGGCGATGAATCCGGAGTGAAGTGGATGGACCAGATCCTGAACTTCGTGCAGCTGACCGAATCGATCGGGACCTCCGGTCAGCCGACCCCCGAGCAGTTCGCCGACATCGCGGCGGCGGGCTACGTCGCGGTCGTGAACCTCGCCGTGCCCGACTCGCATAACGCCGTCGCGAACGAGGGCAGCCTCGTCACGGCGACGGGAATGGTCTACGTCCAGATCCCGGTGAAGTGGGAGGCGCCGACCCTCGCGGATCTCCAGCGCTTCATCCAGACGATGCGGACCTTCGAAGGCGAGCGCGTCTTCGTCCACTGCGCGATGAACCTGCGCGTCTCGGCGTTCATGTACCACTACCTGACCGTCGAGAAGGGGCTCGAGCCGGAAGCGGCGCGCTCGCCGATCCTCGAGAAGTGGGCGCCGAAGATGGACGAGGTCTGGAAGGGCTTTCTGGCGCTGTCGCCGGGCTTGATCAGGGGGAAGTGAAGTCCCGCGCTGCCATCCGCCGGTCGATCTCGGCATGCAGCTGCTGGATCCGCTGCTCCTGCTCCGAGAGCCGGACGCCCGTACAGCCCGCCGAGGCCAGCCCTCGCTGCACCAGCGCCATGTTCGCCACGTCCTGCTCGAGGACGAAGCCGAGCTCTGATCGACGGCGCGCGAGTATCCCTGGCAATCGAATCCTTCATCCGCTCCCCTCGTCCTGTTCGGCTGGCTGTCGAACACCGGATGCGCCACCGTCGAGTCGCGCAGAATAGAGCCGGACGATTACGGGCGCACCGTCCGGGGAGGCAGGCTCGCGGTGATCAAGATCCTCTCCGTCAAGACGCGCCGCGAAGATACGCCGCGAGACGCGTTCCGGCGCCACTACGAAGAGCGCCATGTCCCCCTCGGCCTCGGTTTCATCGATCGCTTTCGCTGGCGCAAATACGCGCGCAATCACGTCGTTGCCGTCCACTTCGGCCGCGCCGATTTCGATTGCCTGACGGAGTTCTGGGTCGCGAGCCGTGCCGACCAGGAATCGACGCGGGCCTTCGCGCTCGAGCCCGGCTTCCACGTTCTCGACGAGGACGACGCGCGCTTCCTCGACATCGGTCGCCGCTTCTCGTGCGAGCTCGAGGAATTGATGCTCTCCGGGACGCGGGCCGCCGTCGATCCTCCCGGAACGCGCCGGCTCACGGCGATCTTCGCGCGACCCGAGGCGAGCGATCCCGCGCAATTCGCCCGCGGCCTCGAGGCCGAGATCCGAGGCGGGGCGTGGAGCGGGCTGATGGGCGCTGCGCCCGCCGCGCGGGTCGCGCTCGACCTGCGCGTGTCCGATGAGCCGCGCCCGAACGACTTTGCGGCGCTCGCCTCGGTCTGGTCGGCTCCCGGCGGCACGCTTCCGCGCTTCGATTGGAAGGGCGAGCACCACCCGGTCGGGGTCGTCGAGCTCGAAGTCGTCGAGACGCCCGCGAGCGCGTTGTTCGCCCCGGCGTAACATGCGGTCTCCGCCCCTGGGCGGCCCCGTGAACAGGGAGAAGAGCATGGCGGAAATGAGCGGCTGGCAGGAAGTGGCGAAGCGGATCCAACGCCTCGAGGACATCGAGGCGATCAAGCGGGTCAAGTACAAGTATTTCCGCTGCTTCGATACGGCGAACGTTGCCGAGATCGCGGACGTCTTCACGGAAGACGTCGTCATCACGGTCGTGGGAGGCGTCTACAAATTCGAGCTCCAGGGGCGGGACAACTATCTTGCGATGGTCCGCGACGGCGCTCATTCCGAGATGATCACCCAGCACAACGGCCACCACCCCGAGATCGACCTGACGAGCGACACCACCGCGACGGGCCTCTGGTACTTGAACGACTACGTGCTCGAGTTCCGCCGCAAGCAGCACATCATGGGCACGGCCTTCTACCGCGACACCTACGTCAAGGAGCAGGACGGGAAGTGGCGCATCCAGCGGACCGAGTTCGAGCGCATCTGGGAGATCTCCGAGACGATCTTGAAGAAGCCCAACGTGACCTACAGCTACCTCGCGACCCACGGCCACCGGCTGCCGCCGGGCGACGTCGCGCCATTCAAGCGCGACGACTGAACGAGCGGCGAGCTCGGCGCCGAGCGACACGACACGACAGGACACGATCGGGATCGGGATCGAGACGAGAGGGACGTGCCATGGCGGAGATTCTGCTGGCGGGGAAGGTGGCCCTCGTGACCGGCGGCGCATCGGGAATCGGTGAGGCAACGGCGCGGGAGCTCGCGCGCCAGGGGGCCGCGGTCGCTTTGCTCGATCGCGAGAAGGCGGGGATCGAGCGCGTGGTCGCGGCGATCTGCGAGCAGGGCGGGAAGGCGACGGGCCACCGCGTCGACCTGGGCCAGATCGAGTCGATTCCCGTGGCGGTCGCCGAGGTGCTGCGCGCACACGCTCGCATCCACATCCTGGTCAACGCCGCGGGCATCTCGGGGGACGAGGGGGAGATCCTGACCCAGTCCGAGGCGAACTGGGACCGCGTGCTCGCGATCAACCTCAAGGCGCCCTTCCGGTTGATCCAGGAAGTCGCGCGCCACATGATCGAGCGCGGCGGCGGCGGTCGGATCGTGAACGTGACCTCGAGCTCGGCCCACCGCGCGCGTCGCTCGATGGCGCCCTACGGCGCGGCGAAAGCGGGGCTTGCACAGCTGACCCGCACGGCGGCAGCGGATCTCGGCCGCTTCGACATCAACGTCAACGCCGTCGCGCCGGGCGTGACGATGACGCCGATGACGAAGACCATCGGTAACGAGGAGGCTTTCGCTCGGGTGATCGCCGAGGGGCCGCTCTCGAATCTGCTCGGCCGCGTGTCCCAGCCCGAGGACGTGGCGAGCGCGATCGTATACCTCTGTCTGCCGGGCAGCAGGCAGATCACGGGTCAGACGATCCATACGAGCGCCGGGGCGGTCGTGTGAGGCGAGCCGGTGGGCGGTAGGCGGCGGCTCCGCTAGCGTGATCCCGAATGCTGAGCGCCGCCCGCCACGACTACCCCGACGATGCGAGCCTCGTCGAAGATTACTTCGAGCGCGGCTGGACCGATGGACTACCGATCGTTCCGCCGACTCCCGAGCGTGTCGAGGCCATGCTCGAGCTCGCGGGCCTCGTCCCGGACCGGGTCCTCGGCGGCGTACCGACCCGCGAGGTCGTCGTGACCGCGGAGCACGCCGCGATCAACGCCGTCATGGCGGGTTGCAAGCCCGAGTACTTTCCGACGGTCGTGGCCGCGGTCCGCGCCCATCTCGACGAGATGGGCAATTGCCATAGCACGACCGGAACGCTCTCGGGTGCGAGCCAGATCGTGGTCGTCAATGGCCCGATTCGAAACGAGATCGGGATCCAGTGCCGCGACGCCTGCTTCGGACCAGGATTCCGGGCGAACGCGACGATCGGGCGGGCGCTGCGGCTCGTGATCCGAAACGTCTGTCGCGCCGTTCCCGGCGTCTTCGATCGCGCGAGCCTCTCGACGCCCTTCCGTTATTCGTTCTGCTTCGGGGAGGACGAGGAGGCCAACGACTGGCTTCCGCTCCACGTCGAGCGGGGCTTCGCGCCCGGCGACAGCACGGCCACGGTCCACTCGACGATGCAGGTCTGCGAAGTCATGGACTACATGAGCCGAACGCCGGAAGCGATCTGCGACGGCTGGCTTGCAGAGATCCTGAGGCGCGGCATCTTCGCGGATCGATTCGTCGGAGAGGCGAACATCCTGATCGTCGTCTCCTTCGAGCACCAGCGCTATTTCACGCAGGCGGGCTGGTCGAAGGCGGACCTGCGCAGCTACCTCTGGCAACGCTGTCAGGCCTCGGGCGAGAATGCCAAGCGCATCATGCTCGGGGGTCCCGAGGGCTTCCTGATCGTCGGCGCCGGCGGTCCGGGACATGCGACGACCTGGCTCTTCTTTCCCCACCTCGCCCGGGCGATCACGCAGCGGATCGAATCGGCGAGCGAATCACGGAGGACCTGAAATGACGCAAGCATCCAGAGGCATCGTGGGACTCGATCCGACGAGCGGCTCGCTCGAGCGACCGAGCGGGCGAAAGCTTGCCGTGCGGCCGCGGAATCTCGACGGCCAGGTCATCGGTCTGGTGACCAACGGCCTCGGGCGCAGCCAGGAGCTCCTCTCCGCCCTCTCCGACGAGCTCGCGAAGATCGCTCGCCCGGGCGGTGTGATCCATGTCGTGAAGAACAGCGTGTCGATCGCGCCGGAGCGGGCGGATTGGGCACGGCTCACGTCGGAGGCATCGGTCGCGATCACCGGCTTCGGGGGTTGAGGCAGCTGCAGTGCGCGCAGTTTGCGCGACGCGATGGAGCTCGAGTGGGCAGGCGTTCCGAGTCTGGCGATCATCCACGAAGCCGTGCGCGGTTCTGCGGAATCGATGGCGAAGCTCTCCGGCTTTCCGGACTACGAATTCCTGCGGGTCGATTATCCCTGGACCCCGACCGCCGTCTGGACCGACGACGAGGTCCGGGATCTGGCGCGAATCCTGGCGCCCAAAGTGCTCGCGAAGCTCAGTCGCGACGAGTGCTAGCGAAGAGGGCCGGAGAAGAGGGTAGGGAGGACGCATGGCGACGCAGACCCATGGGGCGATCCAATCGGGGCTCGATGCGGGGATACTCCGCGTGATCGAGGCCTTCGATGAAATCGTACGGCCCGAGGGCGGCAGCGTCTCCTTCCTGGACCTCGACGGCGGGAAGCTCCGGGTGGTCTACGTGGCCGGGGTCAACGACGATTGTCCGACCTGCGTCATGGAGCCCGACGCCCTGGGACTCATGATGCAGGACATGCTGCGGGATGAGTCGCCCTCGATCGAGGAGGTGGTCGTCCATGTCGCTTCTCCTTCCGAGGTCGGAGCGTGACCGCGGCGACCGTCCGCGACGAAGCGATCGAATCCCTGCTCGCCGAGCTGGCTTCGATGAAGAAGCGGCTGACGGCGCTCGAAGACCGCGACGCGATTCGCGAGCTGACGCACCGCTACATGCAGGCCATGCACGACGCGCGCTTCGAGGACGCCGTCGACTGCTTTGCCGACGACGCCGAGTACGACCACGGCCTGCTCGGTGAGCTGCGCGGGAAGGCCGACCTGCGGACCTTCTACACGAAGTTCATGCCCGCCTTCGAGTCCGCCGGCGGCTGGTCCTACGACGTCCTCGCCAATCCCCTGATCCGGATCGACGGCGATCGGGCCGAGGGCCGCTGGTTCCTGCTGACGTTCCTGATCGACCCGGATACCCAGAAGCCCGCCTGGGCGATGGCGACCCTCGAGTACGAGTACGCGCGGGAAGCCACGGGTTGGCGCTTCAAGAAGAATCGCTGCGTCCACGAGCACATCCTCGCCCCCTACGACAAGGGCTGGGGACCCGAAGGCGGCTCGAAGCTCCCGAACGCCGCCGACGCGCTCCCGATCCAGCATTTCGACAAGATCCGCGCCCAGGGCGGCAAGCAGCGCCCCGGCAAGACCTGCCGCTCGATCCGCGGATGGACCGTGCCGACGATGGAGCCGGAAGACGTCGAGCCGCCGCATTAGGCGTTCGCGAGCCTACTGTCCGCCCCCGTGCACGTAGATCGTCTGGCCGTTGACGTACGACGCGTCCCCCGAGACGAGGAAGGCCACGACGCTCGCGACCTGCTCGGGTCGGCAGACGCGACCGTAGGGCACGACCGCGTCGAGATCGCGCATGTCCTGGCCCCCGAGTGCGGTGACGTAACGCATGCCGAGCGGCGTTTCGACGAGGCCCGGCGCGACGGTGTTGACGTGGATCCCGTGGCCGCGTTCCTCCTTCGCGAGGACGGCGGCGAGCGCCTCGAGGGCGGACTTGCTCATGCAGTAGGGCGCATAGCCCGCGCCCTTCACCTCCGTCACCATGCTCGAGACCATCACGATGTCGCCGCGCGCGAGGGTACGCATGCCGGGCAGCACGAGGCGCGAGAGATGATGCGGGGCGATTGCGTTGATCTGGAGCACGCGGAGCAGGGCCTCCGGCGGGGTCTCGGCGACGGGCGTACCGTCCCAGTCGACGCCGGCGTTGTTGACGAGGATCCCGATCGGTCCGAGGGTCTCGAGGGTCCGGGCGACGAGCTCCTCTCCCGCCGCGAGGTCCTCCGCGGGCGCGCGCACGGCGAGTCCGCGCCGACCCCGGCTCTCGATCGCCGCGACACACTCGGCCGCGGCTTCCGCGTCGTTCGCATAGCTGATCGCGACGTCCGCTCCGTCGGCGGCGAGCCGAATCGCGATCGCACGGCCGATCCCCCGGCTCGCCCCGGTCACGAGGGCGACGCGTCCCTTCGACTGCATGGGCTCTCCCCGACTCGCCGCGCGATGCGCGCGCGATTCATTCTGCCGTCGAGACTTTCGCGGCGGCATCCATTCAAGCACACTCGCGGCGAGCTCGGGGAGTGAGACCGCCGTGACCGATCCCTGGATCACCGAATACACCCGCTTCGTCGTCGCCCTCGCCGCGATCATCGATCCCCTCGCGGCGATCCCCTTCTTCCTCCAGCTGACCGAGAGCTACACCGTCGAAGAGAGGCGAAGGACGGCCCGTACGGCGGCGATCGTCGTCGCCGTCGTGCTCGCCGTCGCCGCGGTGACGGGCGATCTGCTGCTGCGGATGATGGGGACGAGCCTGCCGGCCTTCCGCGTCGGGGGCGGCATCGTGATGTTGCTGATGGCGATCTCGATGCTCGGGGCCCAGCAGACGCCGCTGCGTCAGACGCCGGAAGAGCTCGTGACGTCGGGGGACAAGACGGGGGTCGCGGTCGTCCCGCTCGGCATCCCGCTGCTCGCCGGCCCGGGCGCGATCAGCGCCGTCGTGATCCAGATGGATCGGGGAACGGGGCTGGTCCACGGCCTGCTCGTGGTCGCGAGCATCCTGCTCGTCGCGGGGTCGTGCGCCGTCATCTTCCGCCACGCCGAGCGGGTCGGGCGGGCGATCGGGCCGATCGGGCTCAACGTGATCGTGCGCCTCTTCGGGCTCATCCTCGCAGCGATCGCGATCGAGACCATCGCAACCGGTCTCAAGCTGCTCTTCCCGCCGCTCGCGGGCTGACGGACGCGGGCGCGGCCCGCTTCGCGCCCGTCGTCGCGACACTTCGGGAATCGCACACCTAACGCCGTCGGACCCGCAGCGCCGCCGGCGCGCGCAGGACCGTCCGCCGCGGCAGTGCGGCCGCCCGGTCGACGAGCTCGACGTCGGGCATCCGCCGCGTCAGCACCTCGAGAGCGACCGCCATGTTGCGACGCGCGAGGTGGATCCCGGGGCAGCTCTTCGGACCGCGGCCGAAGACGAGATTCGGCGGCTGCACGCGGTCGAGGTCGAAATGATCGGGATCGCGGACGGCCTCGGGATCCCGGTTGGCGCCGGCGATCGCGAACAGGATCCAGCTGTCGGCGGGAAAGTCGACGCCGCGGAAAGTCGTCGGCTCGCTGCGTGAGAGCCGCGGCAGCACCGCGATCGGTGTGTCGTACCGGAGCCCCTCGTTCACTGCCGCCGGGATGTCGCCCGGATTGCGAACGATCCGTTCCCAGGCGCCGGCGTGCAGGAAGAGCGCCGAGAGCAGGTTGCCGAGGGAGCCATGGGTCGTTTCGCCGCCGGTCGGAAAGAGCAGCCGCACGTGGGAGAAGACCTCTTCGTCGGACAATTTGCGGCCGTCGACCTCGGCCTGGAGCAGCTCGGAGATCACGTCGTTCTGCGGTCGTCGTCGCCGCTCCTCGACGATCGGGGCGAGGAAGTCCGACAGGGATTGACGGGCCCGCCGGCCCCGTTCGGGATCCTCGCGGTAGCTGAGCAGGCCGAGGGCCCAGGTGTGGAACTCGTCCTCGCGGTCGTGCGGGAGACCTAATAGACGGCTGATGACGAGATAGGGAAAGCGGGCCGTGAAATCCCGCACGAGGTCGATCTCCTCACGGTCGGCCAGGCGATCGGCGACACGGTCGACGAGCTCGTTCGCGAGGGCGGCGAGGCCAGAATGCTCGTAGCTCGCGACGGCGCGGGAGCGGAAGGCGGGGGTCGCGAGCTTGCGAAAGAGGAGGTGGCTCGCGGGGTCCGGGTCCGAGATGAAGCTCTTGCCGATCGCGGGCTCGAAGGACGCCTGGTACATGCGGTGGCCCGGGAGGACATGCTCGTCGAGGAAGGCCTCTTCGAGCGCCTTGTGGCCCGTGATGACGAAGCAGGGCAGGCCGAGAAAGCGCGTCGGTTGGACGGGGCCGCGCTCGCGGAAGCCGCGCAGGACCTGGTGGAGCGAATCGCCCGGCAGCTCGTGCAGCGCGAAGTCGACCTCGTCGAGGGCCATGGTCGTCATTTCGAATCTCTCCTTCTCTCGTCAGGCGAAGCGCTGCACGCTCGGGCCCACGCGACGAGCATGGACGGCGAGGTCCGCGCGATCGAATCCGTACACCCGGATCGCGTTATCGCCGAGCATCGCGCGCAGCTCGGCCTCCGGCACCCCCGCGAAGGTCGTCGCGAGCGCGGCCGCGGTGTCGGGCCAGGTACCCTCGTCGTGCGGAAAATCCGAGCCCCAGAGGATCGTCGATACGCCGATCTCGTGGCGCATGGCGCATTCGTCGCGGGTCATGAACGAGGCCCCGACGCTGCACTGACGCGCCCAGTAGTCGGAGGGCTTGCGCGAGAGGCCCGAGGTCAGGGTCGCAGAGGAGACGGTGCCCGCGTACTGCATGTCGAGGCGTTTCAGCATCCCCGGGATCCAGTCGGCCAACTGCTCGGTGAAGACGAGGCGGAGCTTCGGGTGGCGTTCGAGGACGCCGGACCAGAGCAGGTGCCAGAAGAGACGGTGGGCGAACCAGCAGACCTCGGTGAAGAAGATCGAGGTCGCGCCGGGCAGGTTGCCGAGCTCGAGGCCCTCGCCGCCGTGGGTATGGATCGGGAGCTCGAGGGCTTCGCAGGCCGACCAGATCGGTTCGAAGCGCGGATCGTGCCAGCCGGGGCCCGAGAGCGGCTGGCTCCTCAGGATCACGCCGCGCAGTCCCGCCTTCCGCGCCCATTCGATTTCCTTCACCACCGCGGCGACGTTGTCGACGATCCCGACCAGGGCGAGTCCTGCGTGGCGCTCGGGCGCGGGCGAGTCGCGCAGGAAATCGGCGAGCCAGCGGTTGTAGGCGCGGCAGCCGGCGGTGGCAGCGGCTGGATCGTTCGGATCGAAGGGATGGCCGAAGATGTTGTAGAAGGGCGGGGCGTTGCGGCCGGCGGGCTGGGGAAAGATCACCTCCGCGGCGATGCCGTCGCGATCGAGCTCGGCGAGCCGGCGGCTCGCGCTCCAGCGCGACGAGAGGGGATCGCGCTCGCCGTCGCCGTCTCCGGACGGGGCGAACGGTCCGATGATGTCCGCCGCGCGCCGCGCGACCGCTGCCGGATCGGCGAGCAGCGCGTCGTAGCGGTTGCGATAGGCCGCCTCGAGGTAGTCCCGGTAAACGGCCGGGCTCGCGGCAGCATGGCAGTCACAGGAGACGATCGTCAAGCGGTCCATCGCGAACCTCCTCGTCCGACGTTTGCCGCACGGCCTGCGGTCGATGACGTCGGCGCTACGCGGCGTCAACCCAGATGCAAGTCGACGCCGGTATCGCGCAGGACGCGCCGGTTGTAGTCGGCGTTGCGCTCGAGCGATCCCACATGGATCCACTCCTCGTCGGAGAGCGAGAGTCTCCAACCCAGCAGCGGCAGCATGTCCGGGCCGACCGGGAATCGCAGCCGTCGATCGTCGCCCTCGATCACGTCGCGGATCTTCTGGCTCACGAGATCCGCCGGCGCCACGGGCTTGTCGGGATTGCGGAAGAAGGCGTGGACGCGGCGGCCGTGAGGGTAGATCGTGTCGAGGGCGTACTGCGGAAGGCTCGTCGTGGCCATCGCCGTGTCGATGATGCCGGGCTCGACCAGCGCGACCCGGATGCCATGCCCTGCGACCTCCTGGGCGAGGGATTCGCTGAAGCTCTCGAGCGCGAACTTCGACGCGGTGTAGGCCGCCTGTCCGAAGAAGGCGACCCGGCCAGCAATCGAGGTCACGTTGACGATGCAGCCGCTCCTTCGCTTGCGCATCGCAGGCAAGACCTGCTTCACGCAGCGGACCGCGCCGAAGAAGTTCGTCTGCATTACCCGTTGGTACTGCTCGATGCTCTCGTCTTCGACGGCATTGATGCTGTAGATGCCGGCGTTGTTGACGAGGGCGTCGATCGAGTTGGCGTGCTCGTCGAAGACGGCGGCGACCGAGGCGTCGTCGTCCACGTCGAGGGCCTGCACCGTCAGCGCAATCCCCTCATCGCCGGCGATCTTCGCGAGGTCGCAGGCCCCGGGCTTGCGCAGGGTCGCGACGACCTCGTGGCCCGCGCGCGCCAGCAGAAGCGCCGTGTCGTAGCCGATCCCTCGGCTGCATCCGGTGATAAGGACCTTCGACATGGTGTGCTCTCCTTTCAAGGGCATGCATTCCGGGCGTGCATTCCGGGCTCGAATGGGTTTCCCGGGCCTGACCGGGGCCGCCCGGGGCCCCCGACCGGCATCATGCTACCAGTCTGCGAGAGGGCGGCATCCGCGACCCGGCCTGCGAGTGTCCAGGATCGAAGCGCTGCGCGATCGACGCTGGGCCGATGTCTGCGTACCATCGCGGCGCTTCGTTTTGGACGTGGAACAGCCACACCATCAGACCCCGCCACCCGAAAAGGCACGAGACGAGCATGACGGTCGAATACGATCCCTTCTCCCACGAAGTCATCCACGGCGACAATCACGCCATCTACCGCCAGCTGCGGGAAGAGGCCCCGATCCACTACATGCCGCGCTGGGACGCCTTCGCGCTCTCGCGCTTCGAAGACGTCTGGTGGGCCTGCGAGGGAGACTTCGTCTCGAACGGCCGGGGCGGGACCTCGGCCCATCTGCTGACCAAGGTGCAGCCCGTCCTTCCGCTGCTCAACAACATGGATCCGCCGGACCATACGAAGCTCCGCGGCGGGCTCCGCAAGCATTTCATGCCGGCGCGCATGCGCTCGCTCGAGCCGTGGATCCGTCAGGTCGTGACGGGCCTGCTCGACAGCTGGTCGAGCGGCGATCGGATCGAGTTCGTCGAGGACTTCGCCCAGCGCCTCGCCATGCAGGTCGGCTGTCGCGTCATCGGTCTGCCGGTCGAGGACGAGCTCCTCCTGCGCCGGATGGTCAGCGCCTTCTTTGCGAGAAAGCCCGGGCAGGCGGGCATGACGGAAGAAGGGCTCGCGGCGATGATGGAGATGAACGGCTATCTGCGCCGGATCTCCGCCGAGCAGCGCGCGAAGCCCCCCGCCGAGCCCAACGCCATTACCGTCCTGCGCGAATACCGCGATACGAACGGCAACGCTCTCGACGACGACGCGATCGGGTCGCATCTCTCGCTGCTTTTGATCGGCGGGACCGACACGCTGCCCAAGGTGCTCGCGAACCTGATGCTGAGGCTGGGCCAGAACCCAGACCAACGCGCGGAGCTCGTGTCCGATCCGCAGCTCGCGGTGCCCGCCTTCAACGAGACGGTTCGGATCGACATGCCGACGAACAACATGTGTCGTCTGATCACGCGCGACGTCGAGCGCCATGGGACGGCGATGCGGGCCGGTCAGGTGATCGTGCTGCTCTACACCGCCGCCAATCGCGATCAGCGCGAGTTCCCCGATCCCGACCGCTACGACATCCACCGCAATCCGCCGCGCTCGCTCGGCTTCAGCCACGGCCATCACGCCTGCATCGGCCTGCACGTCGCTCGCAAAGAAGGCGAGATCGCGATCCAGGAGATCCTCTCCCGGTTCCCGAAGTTCGAGGTCGACACGACCGGCCTCCAGACCTACGCGACGGAGTTCGTGAAGGGCTATTCGGCAATGCCGGTGCGCTGGCAGAGCTGAGTCCGGGCGGACGGCTCAGGGCGTCTCGGCGAGGGGACGCGCCAAGGGGGCGATCGCGGCGCGGAGCGTGCGCGCGGCCTCGACCGCGCCGGGCGATTCAGAAGCCTCGGCGGTGAAGAGCCGGGCCGGATCGAGCTCGACGAAGACGAGCGGTGCGATCGACGCGAATTCCTCCACGAGAGCGCGGAGCTCGGACTCCGCGATCGGTCGCGGGCTCGCGTGGAGGAGCAGCTCCGGCGCGAGGGCGCGCAGGGCCTCGCAGTCGATGGGCGACGCCGAGTCGGGGACTGCGGCGCTCACGTCCGTCACGCTCTCGCCGCCCGCAGCTTCGATCAGCGCGGTTTCGAGGCGACGATTCCCGACGAGGGCGAGGGGCTCGAACGTCTGGATCGCCGCGACTCGCGGGCGCGAGAAGCCCTGCGACTCGGCCGCGATCTGCGCCAGCCGCCGCGACGCCTCGGCGATCCGCGGGCCGGCGGCCGCCGCGACGCCGAGGCGACCGGCGAGCTCTCCCCAGAGCGTGAATCCGTCGTTGAAATCGTGGACGGCGACGATCACCGTCCGGTAGTTCGCGCCGGCGAGTCGCGCGGCCAGCTCTGCGCGGGATTCGGGGACGACGATCAGATCGGGCTCGACGGCGCTGAGCGTCAGGAAGGCCGTCTCGTCGGCGTCCGGGATCGTCGGTCGACCGCTGAGTCCCGGCAGGTCGACCGAATCCGCGTCGACCGCGACGATCCGATCGACTGCGTCGAGCTCGAGCAGCAGGGCGCTCGCGAGGGGCGAGAGCGAGGCGATTCGCTGCGGGGTCGCCGTAGGGGTATCCGTCGCCTCGTCACGACCGCAGGCGAGGAGCAACGGAAGCGCGCAGAGCGCAACGAGCGCAACGAGCGCAGTCTGCGCCGTACCGCGAGCTCGGCGCGCGCAGCTCGGTGCCGGTCGATGATCCATGGATTCCCCCATTCCTGTAGCATGCCCGCATGCCTCGTCTTGGATGTTACCCCGCTTGACATCGCGACTCGCGCTCCACGCTCCCTTCTACACCCGCTACGGCCTCGCCCGCACCGGCGATCGCGAGGCTCCGCTCACGGTCGCCCCGTACCCGCCCATCTGCCGTCACGGTGCGCTCCGCGCGACGATCGTCGCGGCCGCCGTCGACCTCGTCGGAAGTCTCTTCACGCGGGAGGTCGCCGGAACGGACGTCCTCTTCACGACGGATCTCTCCGTGCGTCTGCCACGCGGCGGGACGCCGGCCGGGCTGCATACTCGCGGTCATGTGCTCCGCAGCGGGCGAACAGGGGTCACGACCGCGGTCGAGCTCTTCGAAGGGACAGCGCTCTGGGCCTACGGCGAGACGACCTTCGCGCGTCAGCCGCGGGCCGCCGGCGCGAACGTGACGCCCGCCGATCTCGCCCTTCCGAGTGTGTTCGAAAGTCATCCCCTCGAGTGCCCCCTCGATGATGAGGTCGGGGTCGAGGTCGTCGCCGCCGAGCGCGGAGCGGTCGAGCTCGTGCTCCGGCCGCAGGTCCTCAATACGGAGGGCACGCTCCAGGGCGCGCTCGTCGCGCTGCTCGTCGAGCGCGCCGGAGAGTGCCTCGCCGAGAGTCGCCTCGGCGTACCGCAGCGGATCGCCGAGCTCGACCTGCGTTATCTCCGTGCGGCGACGGTCGGACCGATTCGTTCGTGGGCAGACTTCGTCGGGGAGCCCGAGGTCGGGATGATCCGGGTCGAGCTGCGCGACGCGGGTCGTGAAGATCGCCTGACGACGACGGCGCTCCTGCGCACCGTCCCGGCGCGCTAGCGTAGTAGGCCATGGCCCAACCGACTCCGCCGCCCGCCATTTCCCGCGTCAAAGAGGCCCGCTTCGAAGAGCTCGCCGGCCAGAGCATCATCGTCACCGGTGGCACGCGCGGTATCGGTCTCGGCATCGTGCGTCTGCTCGCCGGCGCCGGCGCCCGCCTGATGGTCACCGGCCGCAAGCAACACCGCCTCGAGCGTGTCGCCGAGGAGCTGCGCGCCGCCGGAGCCGAATTCCGGACCGTCGTCTCGGACGTCGCCGACCGCGACGCGAGCCGGCGGCTCGCCGACGCGACCCTCGAGGCCTACGGCACGATCGATGGCCTCGTCGCGAACGCTCAGTCCTACATCCCCGTGACCCCGCTCGCCGAGATCACGCCGGAGAGCTTCGACCTCGTCCTCGATACCGGCCCGCGCGGGACGCTCTGGCTGATGCAAGCCGTCCTGCCTGCGATGCAGGCCCGCGGTCGCGGCCGCATCATCACCTTCGGCTCCTCGATGGGTCAGACCGGCGCCCCGGGCTACGGCCCGTACTCCGCCGCAAAGGAGGCGGTCCGCTCGCTCACGCGTACGGCGGCGCGGGAGTGGGGCCGTCACGGCATCACGGTGAATTGCATCTGCCCGGCTTCGGCATCCCATCGCATGCCGGTCGTGCAGGAAGGGCAGGCGACGCCCGAGCAGGCGGCGCGGGCGCGTGCCTTCGCGGCGATGTACGCGGATCATCCGCTCGGCCGCGACGGCGATCCGCTCGCGGACATCGCGCCGGTCGTGGCGTTCCTGCTCTCGGACGCGAGCCAGTACATGACCGGGCAGACGTTCATGGTCGACGGCGGGGGGATCATGCGAGCGTAAGACACCGAGCGCTGCGATCCGGCATTCTGGACGTTCGCGCTGCGACGCCCTGCTCGAGGAGATCCGCATGAGTCGATTGCAGAAAAACGCCGCGGGCGAAGGCGTCGAAGCGACGGATTCCGCCGCCGTCGCCGAGCCGACCGAGCTCGTCGCCTGGCGCGCTTTCTGCCGCCGCATCGAGTCCCTCGGCGAAGAGGTGTTGCATTCGCCCTATCCGCAGGGAGAGGGCGATGGCGCCGAGGCGATCGCGCACCTGGCCGAGCAGGTCTCCTGCTGGCTCGGTTATGCAACGGGCCACTTCGACACGACGGCGCCTTTCTTTCATCGCTCCAACGATCTCGTGAGCCAGTGGGGCGGGCCGAACCAGGACAACGTCTACCTCCACGCCCGCATCGATCCGACGCGCCGCTACCGGATTCGCGGCCGGATGCACGCCTGCGAGAAGTTCGTCCTGACGCTGCGCGTCGACTTCATGCACATGCCCGAATGGGGCACCCTCGAGACGATCACCTCTTCCGAGCGCGGCATCGGCCCCGGCGACGACTTCGAGCTCCTGCTCGGCGGCGACGGCAGCGATCCCGCGTTCACGCCGATCCCCGACCGCGTCACGACCGCGTCGCTCCGCCAGTACTACCTCGACTGGCAGCCCCGCGAGCCCGCCGTCTTCGCGATCGAATGTCTCGACGACGTGCCTGCGCCGCCGCGCCTCGACGGCGAGGCCGTCGCCTCGCGCCTCGCGACGGCCCTCGCCCAGACCGAGCGCTCGGTCAGCTACTGGAACGAATACCTCGAAGAGCATCGCAGGAAGGGCGTCGACAACGTCTTCGCCTTGCCCCAGACCCTGAAAAAGGGCCTCGGCGCGGCACGTTATGCCTTCTGCTTCTACGCTCTGGCCCCGGACGAGGTGCTCCTCGTCGAGACCGACGTCCCGGATGCGCGCTACTGGAACATGCAGCTCGCGACGATGGGCTGGTTCGAGCAGCCCGATCCGGTCCACCGCATCTCTTCCATCAATCACCGCCAGGCCCACGTCGACGCCGATGGTCGCCTGCGTTTCGTGATCGCCGAGCAGGATCCCGGCTGTCCGAACTGGCTCGATCCAGCCGATCATCCCGAAGGCCTGCTCACGTTCCGCTGGTTCTGGCCCGTTTCCGATCCGAGTCCGACGACGCGCGTCGTGAAGCGCGTCGATCTCGCAGCGGCGCTGCCGGAGGATTCGCCGCACATCCCCCCGGCCGAGCGCCGGTCGGAAATCCGCGCACGCATGGAGCATCTCGCATGGCGTTTCCGCTCCTGAGGTGCACATGAGTTGGCAGCCGCCTCCGCGGCCCGACTGGGTGGCCGCGATCAACGCGGGGCAGATCCTTCCGATCCACGCGGAGGCTCGGCTTCCCCTCGATCGCGACGCACTGCTTGCCGAGGCCCGCGCGCGGCTCGGCCTTGCCGACGGCGGAGTCGGCGATTTCGGCCATCCGCTCTTTCCCGTCGACGAGATGATCGAGGCCCTCGACCGGGTGCTCGATGCGATCGAGCGCGAGGCGTCGCTCCACGAGATGGGGCGCTTCATGACGCGCCGCTTCGTGTTGCGGCTTCTCGAGGTTCGGCTCCAGCTGATGGCCCATCTGCGCGCGGATCCGGGCGTCGTCGACGAGCCGATCGAAGCGCCGCTCTTCGTCGCCGGCGCCCCGAGAACCGGGACGACTTTGCTCCACGCGCTGCTGTCGACGGATCCTGCGCGCCGTGCTCCCCTCGGCTGGGAGCTGCTGCGACCGGTGCCGCCGCCGGATCCGGACCCCGAGCGCCGCGCACGCGATCCGCGCATCGAGCTCGTCGAGCGCGAGCTGACGCTGTCCCAGACCGTCGTCTCCGGGCTGCTCGCGATCCACGTCTACGGCGCGAGTCAGCCCAAGGAATGCCTCTCCGCGATGAGCTTCAGCTTCCGCTCCGAAGAGTTCACGACGCGCTACGACGTGCCGAGCTATGAGGCCTGGCTCTTCGGCGAGGCCGATCTCGCCCCCGCCTACGCGATGCACCGCCTCGTATTGCAATTCCTCCAGCGCCGGATGGGCAGAGCGCGCTGGACCCTCAAGTCCCCCGTCCATCTCCATTCGCTCCCGGAGCTCGAGGCGACCTATCCCGACGCTCGTGTCGCCATCACCCACCGCGATCCCGCCACGATGCTCGCGTCGCTGACGAGCCTCGTTGCCCACCTGCGCTGGGCCCACAGCGACACCGTCGACGCGCAGGCCCTCGCTCGCGTCCACGCCCGGCGTTGGGAGCACACTCTCGATCGACTCACGCAGGACGAGCTGCGCCAGGGCCCGAGCTCGTCCGGCAGGCTGCATCTTCGTTATTCGGATCTCGTCGCCGATCCCTACGCTCGGGTCGCCGAGCTCTACCGTTTCTTCGGTCTCGAGCTCGCCCCGGCTTTCGAGGCGAAGCTCCGAGCCGAGGTCGAGCGCCGTGTGGGTCGTGAGCACGGCGATCACGCCTACGACCTCGCGGCCCTCGGCCTCGACCGCGGCGAGCTCGGGCGGCGCTTCCGGTCGTACCGCGAGCGGTTCGCGATCGCCGAGGGCAATTGACCGGGAATCGAAGGGCGATCGAGCCGGGAGGTCGGGGTTTCGCCCCGCGCGGCGATGCGAGACCATGACGAGACCCGTTCGTGGAGGTCCAGCCCGCATGTCGACGCACGGAACGCCCCAGGAAAAGCTCTCCTTCTGCCGACTCTGCATGGGGCATTGCGGCATCGTCGCGACCGTCGACGATGCAGGCCGGCTCCTCCGGATCCGCGGGGATCAGGACGATCCCCAGACGCTGGGATATGCATGCTTCAAGGGCTTGACTGCGCCCGAGGCGCACGCGAGTCCCGAGCGGATCCTGTCGCCCCTGAAGAGGATGCCCGACGGACGCTTTGCGGAAGTTCCCCTCGAGCAGGTCCTCGACGAGATCGCGGGCAAGCTGCAGATGATCCTCGCCGAGGACGGTCCCGAGGCCATCGCTGGGTACAAGGGTGGGGGCGCGTTCTTCACGTCGAGCTCGCTGCGCATGCTGAACGCCTTCCTCGCGGCGATCGGCTCGCCCAAGGCGTTCTCGTCGGTCACGATCGATCAATCCGCGAAGGCGGTCGCCGTCGGTCGCATCGGAATCTGGCCCCCCGGCCGAACGCCCTTCCACCGCGGCGACGTCTTCCTGATCGTCGGCGGTAATCCCCTCGTCTCCGTTTCCACCAACGGCTTCGATACGCGCAACCCGCAAAAACGCCTGAAGGAGGCGAAGGCCCGGGGCATGAAGCTGATCGTGATCGATCCGCGCCAGAGCGAGACGGCGAAGCAGGCCGATCTCCATTTGCAACCGCTGCCCGGCGAGGATGCTGCGATCCTCGCCTGCCTCCTCCATGTCGTCCTCGAGCAGGGCTGGCACGACCGCGCGTTCTGCGACCGCTATGCGGACGATGTCGATGAGCTCCGTCGTGCCGTCGCGGGCTTTACCCCCGAGCGAGTCGCCCTGCGGGCCGGCGTCCGCGCGGAGGAGCTCATCGCCGTCGCCGAGCTTTTCGCGAAGCAGTCTCGGACCGGCGCCGCGACGAGCGCGACCGGCCCCGACATGTCGCCTCACGGAAATCTGTCCGAGCACCTCGTCGAATGTCTCAACGTCGTCTGCGGGCGTCTGCTCCGCGAAGGCGACCCGATCGATCATCCGGGTGCGATCGCTGCTCGATTCCCGCGCAAGGCGGAGGTCATGCCCGCGCCGCGCTGGTGGGAGACGGGCTACAAGAGCCGCATTGGCGAGTTCGGTCAAATCGACGGAGAGCTGCCGACGGGGATCCTTGCCGACGAGATCCTCACGCCGGGCAAGGGAAAGGTCCGAGCGCTCCTCGTTCACGGCGGCAATCCCGCTTCGGCGATCCCCGATACGCAGAAGGTCGTCCGCGCCCTCGAATCCCTCGAGCTGCTCGTCGCGATCGAGCCCTTCATGAGCCTGACGGCGTCACTCGCGCATTACATCCTGCCGCCGACGCTGCAGTACGAGCGCGCCGATCTTCCGCTCTTCATCTACGAGAACCTGCTGAGCCCCGTTCCGTACACGCGCTACACGAAGGCCATCGCGAGGCCCCCCGCCGGCGCCAGGGTATGCGACGACCACCGTTATTTCTGGGAGCTCGCGAAGCGCCTCGGCGTTACGTTGAATCATTTCGGGGTCGAGCTCGACGGCGCCGTCGCGCCGACGACCGACGAGCTGCTCGCGATCGCGGCGCGGCATGCGCCGATCGCCTTCGATGCGCTGAAGGCGGCGGAGCGCGGAGTCGTGCTCGACCGGGAGCCCTGCTTCGTCGAGCCCGGCGATGCGAAGAGTCCGCATCGATTCGCACTCGTGCCCGAAGACGTGGCGAGCGAGCTCGCGGCGGTCGCAGCCGAGCCGGCGGGGGGGGGGCGGATGCTGCGCGCGGCGCAGGGCTACGCCTACCGGCTCGCCGTCCGGCGGCTGCGCGACGGGCTCAACTCTGCGGGACTCGGACTGCCTTCGATCAAGGCGCGGCTGCCGTACAACCCCGTCTACATGAATCCGGCGGATATGCAGGACGAGGGCATCGCAGAGGGCGAACGGGTCGAGGTGCGGTCGGCGCATGGCTCGATCGAGGTCGTGGCCGAGGCCGATCCGACGATCCGCCGCGGCGTTGTCTCGATCGTGCACGGCTTCGGGCGCAACGCGGAGCGGGGCGGGAAGTACGAGGACGGCGGCGTGTCGGTCAACCGGCTGCTCAGCCTCGATCCGTCGGCGCGCGAGACGATCAACGCGATGCCGTGGATGAGCGGGATCGCCGTCGCGGTTCAGCGGGTGGGACCCGCGTGACCCTCGAAGCCCTGGGAAATCTCGGCGATTTCGTCGGCGGGATCGGTGTTGTCGTGACGCTGCTCTACCTGGCACAGCAGATCCGTCGCAATACCCGGTCGGTCGAGGCAGCGACGATTCAGTCGACGACGGAGCACTTCACTGCCTTCATGCAATGGCTCGCCGGCAACGCGGACCTGACAAGGATCTTCGAGGCGGGTAGCCGGGATTTCGAGGGACTCACGTCCGTGGATCGGATGCGCTTCGGCGGGATCCTGAACGTGGCGCTCCGCGGGACGGAGAACGCGCTGGCGCAGACACGACGAGGGCTGTTGCCCGAGAGCGCGTGGGAGAGCACTCGCAGCCAGCTTCGATTCGCCTTCCGGACGCCCGGCGTTTTAGCCTGGTGGAATCAGGGCGGACGCGATGGATTCAATCTCGAGCTGCGTCGTTGGGTCGAGCTCGAGGTGATCGGGGACGCGGCGGGCTGATGCGGGGCGGCGGCGCGCCGTGCCGTGCGCGCACGCCGGCCACGAGGATCGCTGCGATCGTCTCGACCTCGGGTCGCGTGACCCGCCGGCGCGTCGCGAGCTGGGCGAGCAGGAGCGGGCCCGCCACCATCTCGACGAGCGGCACCTCGCGGGCGGACGGCAAGAGCTCGCCGCGCTCGATCGCGCGTTCGATCGGTGAGCGCCACTCGCGCTGGCGCGGCTTCCAGAACGTCTCGACCCAGGCGTAGAGCGCGGGATGCGGCTCGCCCGCCCCGACGACGGCGCGCAGGATCGCCGTCGCATGGGGCTCGCGAATCAGCTTCAGTCGCGACGCGACGAAGGCCGCGACATCGGACTCGAAGCTCCCCGTGTCGATGTCCGGAAGTGCCAGGGCCTCGAGCTCGGCGAGGGCGTCCTCGAGGAGCTCCGCCGGCGAGGCCCAGCTCCGGTAGACGGTGGTCTTGTTGACCCCGGCTCGGCGAGCGACGGCGGGCAAGGTCACGGCATCGAAGCCCTCGCTCGAGAGCAGGTCGAGCGTCGCGCGCCGGACCGCATCCCGGACCTCGGCGTTGCGCCCGCCGGGGCGCCTCTGTTTGGGCACGGCCTTCGAGCGGCTTTTTTTCGTCTCCACAAAAGCAACTCTAGGTTGCTTTTGTCGAACGGGCCATCCATACTGCGACGCGAGCACGGAATGATTCCCGCGACCCGATCCGGGTCCGGCCGAATCGTTTCCGCTGAATCCACTGGAGACCGCCATGACGAGCCGCCCCCGCAATCCGATCGCGACCGACGAGCAGCACGCCCTCGAACGTCACGCCCTCGAGCTCTTCGCCCATCCCCGCATCGTGTCGACGGTGAAGGAGATCCGCGAGTACTGGCTCGCGTCTGTACCGCGTAGCCCCGACATGCTCTCCTGCTTCGATCGCTCCTTCGAGGAGGTGATGTTCGCGGCGATCGTCTGGTCGTTGAACCAGGATCCGCTCTACCCCAAGGTCATCACCATCACTCGCCTCCCGCATCAGCTCGGCGGTCAACGCATCCCCGGCACGCGCTGGGGCATCGACAATCCCGATTCCGTCTATCGTGTCATCCCGATCAGCGGGGCGGAGCGGTACGTGATCCGGGGCTCGCTGCCCGAGAATCGCGTGACCGAGAACTACTTCACGCTCTGGGATCCGAAGATGGGGACGGTCGACGTCCTCGACGGCAAGACGATCGTCATGAACCCCGACCGTAGCTTCGAGATCTTCGTCGACAGCGATCCGAAGGGGGATCGCAAGAACCACGTCCGCTCCGCGCCCCACGCGCACGAGTTCTACATCCGCGACGTCGTGATGGACTGGAAGAAGGAGATGATCAACTCCTTCTCGATCGAGCGGCTGGGCGGCAAGCCCTCGCGGCCCCCGAAGAGCCTCGCCGAAGAGCTCGATCTCGCGGTCGAGTACATGTGGAAATGGGCCAAGGAGACCGATCGCTGGGAGGCGCAGACGGCGGGCAAGCCCGAGAACAGCTTCGCCTTCACGATCGATCGCGACAGCGACGGCGCGCTGCGCAACCAGATCTACATCATGGGTCGCTTCAAGCTGCCGTCTCTCGACCACGCCCTGATCATCGACGTCGATCTCGGCGGCGCCGACTACTTCATCGCGCCGATCACCAACGTCTGGGGTACGACCAACGACATCTACACCCGCAACGGCAGCATGAATCGCGCCCAATCGGTCGCGAACGCCGACGGAACGCTCTCCTTCGTGCTCTCGCCGAAGGATCCCGGGGTCTGGAACTGGATCGATCCGTGCGACATGAAGGAAGGCACGCTCACGCTGCGCTGGGCCGAGTTCAAGGGCGGGAAGCCCGGACCGAGCCTGTCGGCGAAGGGCAAGGTCGTTCCGCTCGCCGAGGTCCGCAGCCATCTGCCGGCGGGCACGCGCTTCGTCTCCGCCGACGAGCGCAAGAGCCAGCTCGCCGAGCGCGCGGCGAGCTACGCCTGGCGCCTGGCCGAGAGCTGAGGGGAAGACGGTCATGGCCGAAGAGGACAAGGTCTGGTTGATCACGGGCTGCTCGACCGGCATGGGCCGTGAGTTCGCCGCCGAGGCGCTCCGCCAGGGCTACCGCGTCGTCGCGACGGCGCGGGACCCGAAGACGCTGCAGGAATTCGTCGATCGGCATCCGGAGCGGGCGAGGGCGCTCGCGCTCGACGTGACGGACGGAAAGCAGGTCACGGACGTAGTCGCGAAGACGCTCGCCGAGTTCGGTCGGATCGACGTCCTCGTCAACAACGCCGCCTACGGCTACCTCGCGGCCATCGAAGAAGGCGACGAGGCGGACGTCCGGGCGATGTTCGAGACGAATTTCTGGGGGCTGCTCGCCATGACTCGCGCCGTGCTCCCGCACATGCGCCGACAGAAGAGCGGCCACATCATCCAGAATTCCTCCCAGGCGGGGCTCATGTCGAAGCCCGGAACCGGCTTCTACAGCACGACGAAGTGGGCGGTCGAGGCCCTGACCGAGGCGCTGGTCGAAGAGGTGGCGCCTTTCGGCATCCGCGTCACGGCCCTCGAGCCCGGCCCCTACCGGACGGATTGGGCAGGCCGGTCGATGAAGCGCGCGAAGAGCCAGATCGCCGATTACGACGCGGTGCATGCCCGGGCCCAGATGATCGCGGACATGGATGGGAAGCAACCGGGGGATCCGCGGGGCGCGGCCGCGGCGCTGGTCGAGATCGTCCGGGCGAAGAATCCGCCGCGGCAGTTCCTGTTGGGCAAGCTCGTGCTCGATACGTATCGGGCGAAGCTCGATACGATCCGGGCATCGCTCGACGAATGGGAAGACCTGACGATTCGGGCGGACTACGCTCCCGACGACACTCCGGAATAGACCGACCCCCAATCGACGTCATTTGAGCAGGAGGGATCGATGAGCAACCGCAAGGCGACGGCAGCGAAGACGGCAGCGAAGAAGACGACCGCGAAGAAGACCGCGAAGGCGAAGACCGCGAAGTCGAAGGCGCGTGCGCCGAAGAAGTCGGCTCCGAAGCCGGTCGTCCCGAGCTTGACCCCGACCGAGAAGCGCGAAATCGTCGAGCGCTACATTGCGGCCTACAACAGCCGCAACATTCCCGCGATCCTCGCCCTCTACGCGCCGCGCGCGACGATGGAGGATCCGATCGGACTTCCGCCGGCGGTGGGTCACAAGGCGATCGCCGGGCTCTATCAAATGGGATTCGACATGGGCGTGACGGTTGCCCACGACGGTGCGGTCCGACTCGCCGGCAACGCCGTGGCGTTTCCGCTGATCGCCTCGTCGCCGACCTCGAGGCTCGAGGTCATCGACGTCTTCGACTTCGGTCGCGACGGCAAGATCGAGCACATGCGCGCGTACTGGGGCCCGGACAATCTCCAGGGAGATCTCGCCGTCCGCCAGTGAGGAGGTCGACCATGACCGAAGCGATCGTCGATCTCGACTACGACTCGATCTTGCGTGATGCGCGGGCGCGGGCGGGCGTCGGGGCGTTCTCGAACGAGTTCTATTTCCCGGTGCTCCGGCGTCTGCTCGAGGGATTCGAGAAGGAGTCGAATCTCAACGCGATGGGACGCACGATCCAGCGCGAGCGGATCGTGGGATTGCTCGCGACGAATCTCCGCTTCGAGTCGTACTGGGAGCAGTACCCCGAGATCGCGAACGAGCGCATCGTCGCCCCGATCGTGATCGTGGGCTTCGGTCGAACGGGCTCGACGCTGCTTCAACGTCTGATGGCGGCGGATCCGCGGGCCCACGCGCCGCTCTGGTGGGAAGGGCGCTTCCCGGTGCCGTTCGCGGGCGAATCGATCGAAAACCCCGTGCAGCGCATCCAGGCGGCGCTCGCGGAAGTCGAGATGATGTACGCGACGGTGCCCGGGCTCGAGTCGATCCATCCCCTCGACGCCATGCAGGCGGACGAGGAGATCCTGCTGCTCGAGCAGTCTTTCTACAGCGACTCGCCGGAGTCCTTCGCCAAGCTGACGGAGTTCGGTCCCTGGCGAGAGTCCCTCGACCAGACGCCGGGCTACGAGCACCTGAAGCGTCTCCTGCAATTCTTGCAGTGGCAAAAGCGACGACGCGGGATCGTGGCCGAGCGCTGGATCCTGAAGTCGCCCCAACACATCCACAACTGCGACGTCGTCCTGTCGGTCTTTCCGGGTGCGAAGATCGTCCAGACCCATCGCGATCCACTCGAGACGATTCCGTCCTGGGCGAGCCTCTGTTATTCCCTCTGGCAGCAGAACAGCGATACGGCGGATCCCGTCGTCTGCGGTCGCTACTGGGACGAGAAGATGGCCCGCGGCATCCGGCGCTGCATACAGGTCCGAGACGCCGGGAATCAGGACAAGTTCTTCGACGTCGACTACCGGGACACCGCCCGCGATCCCCTCGGCGTCGCCGCCGGGATCTGCGAGTTCGTCGGCTGGGAGCACACGGCCGAGGCCCGGGCGGCCCAGGAGCGCTGGCTCTCGGCGAACCGCCGGGACCAGCGGCCGCCCCACGAGTATTCACCCGAGACCTTCGGTTATACCGAGGCGGGCTTGAAGGCCCGCTACCGGGAGTACCGCGAGCGCTTCGTTCGCTAGCGTCCCGGCATGTCCCACATCACCCGTTACAGCCTGATGCCGATTCCCCCGATCGAGGCCCATACCCACTGGTTCGAGGCGGGCAACTTGAGGATCGGCGTCGAGTACCGCCTTCTCAACGACGCGATCGCCGCGGCGGCGCAGCTCGAGGCCGCAAACGGCAATGTGCCGGGCGTCGAGGCGAACGGACCGATCGACGACCGGGGAGTCTCGCTCCACGTCGTGGCCCGCCAGGACGGCGAGGACCGCGAGCTGCTGCGCTTCGACTGCTTCCAGGAAGATCCCCATTACCATTACGTCTCGTGGCGCGCCAAGAGCAACGAGATGATCCATCTCGACCCGGTCGCCGACGGCGACCCGCTGACCTGGGCACTCGATCGCCTCCGCGCACGGCTCCTGCCGATGCTGATCCGCGCGGGGGCGACGGACGTGGCGAAGAAGGTGGACGTACCGGCGGTCGATGCACTGCTGCCGCGCATCGCCGAAACTGCTTTTCGCCTGCGTTATGCGGACCACGACGAGGCGGCGATCCATGCGGCGGCGGTGCGCCAGGCCGCCGGCTGATTCCAGCTGATTTCGGCAGCATTGAGTTGAAAGAGGGGCACACGATGAAGCAGTTCGGGCGCGGCGACAGCGAGGCGGCGCGACTGCGCGCGAGGCTCGGTCATCCGGTGATCGACGCAGATGGCCATTTGATCGAGACACCGCCGGTCTTCATGCCCTTCTTCGAGGACTTCGTCCGGGACATCGCCGGCGGCGACATGGTCAAGCGCTTTCGCGCCGTCGGCGGAATGGACTTCGACGACATGGTGCTGCGGCCCTGGAGCGCGCTCTCCTGGGAAGAACGGCGCCGGGTCTGGGCGACGCGGCCCTCCTGGTGGTCGCTGCCGGCCGCGAACAGCCTCGATCGCGCCACGAGCCATATCCCGAAGCTGATGTACGAGCGCCTCGACGATTTCGGAATCGACTTCGCCGTCCTCTACGGAAGCCGCACGCTCACGACGACGGCGATCCGCGACGCCGAGATCCGCCAGGTCGCGTGTCGAGCGCTCAACGCCTTCAACGCGGAAGTCTATGCGCCGTACGCCGATCGCATGACCCCGGCCGCCCAGATTCCGACGCACACGCCGCAGGAGGCCATCGCCGAGCTCGAGCACGCGGTGGGCCAGCTCGGTCTGAAGGCCATCATGATCAACGGCCTGGTCCACCGCCCGATCGGCGGCCCCGCGCCCGCGTCCGCGAACGACCCGAAGCTCCCGAACTGGGGCGCGGGCAGCGGGGAGCGGATCGATGCCTTGGGCCTCGATTCGGAGTACGACTACGACCCGTTCTGGCGCCGCTGCGTCGAGCTCGGCGTCGCCCCCGCTTCCCATACGCCCGGCATGGGCTGGGGCAGCCGCCGCTCCGTCTCGAACTACATGGCGAATCACATCGGCTCCTTCGCGGCGAGTGCCGAAGCGGTCTGTCGCTCGCTCTTCATGGGCGGGGTCCCGCATCGCTTCCCCGAGCTGGCGTTCGGTCTGCTCGAGGGCGGCGTTGGATGGGCCTGCATCTTGTTCGCCGACATCCTCTCCCATTGGCAGAAGCGCAATCGAAATACGATCGGCCACCTCGACCCGAAACGCCTCGACAGCCAGCTCCTGCTCCGACTCTTCGACGAATACCAGGACGCCCACTTCCATCCGAAGGTCCCGGGCCTCGTCGAGAGCCTCGCGAAGCTCGAGCCCGCGCCGCCCTTCACCGACGAGTGGGTCCAGTGCGGCATCGAGCGCGAAGAGGACATCGTCGAGAACTTCGTGCCCCGCTTCTATTTCGGTTGCGAGGCGGACGATCCGACGGTCGCCTGGGCCTTCCGCGCGAAATCGAATCCCCACGGCGCGAAGCTCCGAGCGATGTTCAGCTCCGACATGGGCCACTGGGACGTGCCCGACATGGAGGAGATCGTCTGTGAGGCCTTCGAGCTCGTCGAGCACGGCCACCTCAACGAGGGCGATTTCCGCGAGTTCGTCTGCACGAACCCGATCCGCTTCTACACGCGCATGAACCCGAACTTCTTTGAAGGGACGCGGGTCGAGGCCGAGGCGGCGAAGGTCGTCGCGGCGGAGCGAGCGGTCGCGAGCCGATGAGCGCGAAACGCGCGATCGGGGCCCTGCGCGAGATCCACCGCCATCCAGTGAAGTCGATGGGGGGCGAGACGATCCGCGAGACGGCGGTCGAGAAGCGGTTCGGAGTCGTCGGGGACCGCGCATGGGCGATCCGGGACCTGGCCGCGGGGGAGATCCGCGGGGCCAAGAAGATCCCGGCGCTCCTCACCCTCGGCGCGCGCTATCTCGAGTCGCCTCGAAGCGCGGCATCGGCCCCGATCGAGATCGATCTGGGCGAGGGGCAGCGCGTACGGTCGGACGATCCGGCCGTTTCCGAGCGGATCGGCGAACGGCTCGGTAAGCCCGTGCAGCTCTGCGCCCGGCCGCCAGCGAGCGAGCTGGCCCACTATCGCCGCGCGCGTCCGATCACCGATCCCGAGAACGAGATCCGCGAGGCCTACGAGCTGCTGCCCGGCGAGCCGACCCCGTCGTTCGCCGATTCGCCGGTCGACTTCTCGATCGTGACCGAATACGTCTCGCCGCCCGGCACTTATTTCGATTTCTTCGACCTCCATCTGCTGTCGACGCGATCGCTCGCGAGCTTCGCTGCGCGTGTGCCCGATTCGATCGTCGACGCCCGCCGCTTCCGGCCCAACTTCGTCGTGGAGCTCGAGGGGGCGGGTGCGAGCGAAGCGGATGCGGGCGATACGGATTGGCCCGAGCTCGATTGGCTGGGCCGGGTCGTCTCGATCGGGGACGCGGTCCTCCAGATCACGATGCCGATGGCGCGGTGCGGCATGACGACCCATTCGCAGCCGGGGCTTCCCAAGGATCCACGCATCATGCGGGCCCTGGTGCAGGCGTGCGCCTTGAATCTCGGCGTCGCGGTGACGGTCGTGCGCGGCGGTCGCGTGCGAGCAGGCGATGCGATCCGGCTCGAGGAGGAATGAATTTGGAGATCGAACGCATCAATCCGAAGGGGCTCTTCGTGCTCGACGCCTTCACGCAGATCGTGCGGACGCGGGGCGGCCGGCTCGCCTTCATCGCGGGGCAGGGGGCCTTCGACGAGCACTTCAAGCTGATCGGCGAGGGCGATCTGTACGCCCAGGTCGTCCAGGCCTTCCGCAATCTGCGCGTCGCCGTCGAGTCGATCGGCGGGAAGGTCGAGCAGATCGTCAGCACGAACATGTACATCGTCGAGCTCGACGCAAAGAAGGTCGAGATCTTCGGCAAGGCGATGGCCGTCGCCCTCGATGGAAAGCCCTTTCCGCCCAACGCTTCGACGATGATCGGGGTCCAGTCGCTGGCGGGCGAGGGCATGCTCGTCGAGATCAGCGGCTTCGCGATCGTCGATTGATACGGGAGCACGAAGATGATCTCGGTGAACGATCTGATCTCACCGATCAATCCGCTGATCCGGGCGCTGCTCCGCTCGCCATTCCATTCGCTCGCCTCCGGCGCGCTGCTTGTGCTCTCCTGGTCCGGACGGACGAGCGGACGCCGCTACTCGATTCCGGTCGGCTACCAGCGTGACGGCGACGACATCGTCGTCATGCTGACGAAGCCCGCCGAAAAGAGCTGGTGGAAGAACTTCCGAATGCCCTGGCCGGCGGAGCTCTGGCTCCAGGGCCGGGAGCGAACGGCGATGGGTGAATGGATCGAGCCCGGGAGCGAATCCTTCTTCGCGCTCGTCGAGAAGACCCTTCGCGGGACCGCCTGGATGGCGGGCCAGCTCGGCCTCGAGGACTACGACCCCGCTCGAGGTCTCACGTCGGCGCAACGCGCCATCGTCTGCAAGAAGGCGGGAGCCGTCCGATTCGAGCTGACCGACTGAGATCGGGGCCGCGCCGGCGCTGGCGGAGCGCCGCGTTCTCGCGGACCATGCGGAGTGACCGCTCGGGGCGGGTCGCGCGGGCGTCGACGACCGCAGCCCCGTGATCGAGTCCCGATGAAACCATCCCCAGGAAGAGGCCCCGATGAACACCCTCGAAGAGATCGAAGCGATCCGCCAGCTCAAATACCGCTATCTGCGCGGCGTCGATCTCAAGCTCTGGGATCTGCTCGCGAGCACCTTCGCCCCCGACGCGGTCTCCGCCTACGACAGCGGCAAGAACGCCTACGTCGGCCGAGACGCGATCGTCGCCTGGCTACGCAACGCGATGGACAATCAGGTCGTCACGATGCATCAGGTCCACCATCCCGAGATCGAGCTGACCAGCGAGACGACGGCGCGCGGAACCTGGTATCTCGAGGACCGCGTCATCAACAACGGGCCCGCGCTCCCCGAGATGCCGGGCCACTCGATCCTGTTCGGCACGGCCTACTACGCCGACGAGTACACGAAGCGCGACGGGACGTGGCGGATCCAGAAGACGGGCTACGAGCGGGTCTACGTCGAGATCCGGCCCTACGAAAAGCCCGCCGTATTCAGCAGCCGATGGCTCGGACGCTAGGCGAGCGAGGGGCCGGCTGCGGTGCAACCTCCAGCCTCGGCGGGAGGGGGGTGAAATGAAACGATCGATCGTCCTGCCGCCGGAGGTCCGCGATCTCGAGCAGGCCCTCGGCTGGCTCGCGAAGGCCGAGGCCCAGGGATTCCATTCGGCGATGCTCGGCTGTGGCCACCACATGGATCCCCTCATGGTCTTCGCCGTCGCCCGCGAGCGGACCGATCGGATCCTGCTGACGACCAACATCATGCCGACCTTCACGCGCCATCCCCTCGTCATGGCGATGCAGGCGCGGACGGCGCAGGCGGCGCTCGGGGGACGGCTTCGGCTGGGCCTCGGGCCGGGCCATGCGTCGATCATCGAGGGCTGCTTCGGACTGCGCTTCGAACGTTTGATCCGCCATATGAGCGAGTACGTCGAGGTCCTGCGCCAGAGCTTCGCGAAGGGCCATGCCAAGCTCGACGGCGAGATGTACCGGGTCGATTGGCAGGTCGACGTCGAGGCGAAGGAGGTCCCGATCCTGATCGCGTCCCTCGGCGAGCAGATGTGCCGTCTGGCGGGACGCGTCGCCGACGGCGTGCTGCCCTGGCTCGCTCCGCCGGCCTACGTCCGGGACACGATCGTACCGACGCTGCGCGAGCAGGCGAAGAAGGCGGGGCGACCGGTGCCGACGGTCGTCATGATCATGCCGTGCATCCTCTCGAAGAATCGCGAGGAAGTGCGCGCCGGGGTGCTTTCGTATCTCTCGATCTATCCGCGGCTAGAGGCGTATGCGGCGCTACTACAGCGCTGCGGGGTACCCGATGCGGATCGCGCGCTGAAGGACGGCTGGACCGATGCGATGATCGACGCGGTCGTACCCCACGGCGACGAGGCCGCCCTCGAGGCCTCGATGCGGGCCTACGCAGCGGCGGGGGTCGATGAAATGGCGTTTCTGCCCGTAGGAGTCGGCGCCGATCCGCAGCGCTCGGTCGTGCGGACGTGGGATGCGCTGGCGGGCTTGATGTCGCGCGGGGCCTGACGGGCTTCGCCGGGAGGTTGCATGGATCGGGTCGCTGGACGGATCGTGCTGCTCACGAAATCGCTCGGAGCACGCGCCGTCGCCCTCGCGATTTTCGCCGTCCTCGCGGTTCTCGTCGCGGGCTCGGCCGCGGCGGAGGGCCGCGTGCTCTGGATCGCGATGACGAACGCCCAGAAGGATTCGGGCATCGTCGATGTGCTGCTGCCCGATTTCGTGGCGAAATCGGGCTATGCGGTCCGCGTCGTTGCTCGGGAGATCGGGGCCGTCGCGGTTCGCGCGCGCAAGGGCGAGGTCGACGTGATCTTCGCGGATTCGCCGGCGGTCGAGGAGGCGCTCGTCGCGGAGGGCGTCGCCGTGCGCCGTACGCCCTTCATGGAGAGTCGTTACGTGATCGTCGGGCCGAAGGCGGATCCAGCCGGCATCGCCCGGGTCCCGAAGCCGGAGGCGGCCCTCGGTCAGATCCTGCGGCTGCACATGCCGTTTGTCAGTCGCTTCGACGAGTCGTCTGCGCATCTCCGGGAGCGCGAGCTCCTGCGCGCGGCGGGCCTCGATCCCGATGCTCGCCTGGACGGCGTCTCCCGGACCGGGACGAGCATGCGCGAATCCTTGCGCACGGCGAGCGAACGGCGCGCCTACGTAATCGCGGATCTCGGGACCTTCCTCACGCTGAAGAACGAGGTCGAGCTCGCCGTGCTGTCGAAGCCGTCGCCCGCGCTCGGCGTCGTCCACTCGATCCTCCAGCTCGACCCGACCCGCTTTGAGCGGGCGCTCGAGATCGAGGGCGCAAAGGCCCTCGAGCAGTTCCTCGTCTCCCCCGAAGCCCAGGCGCGCATCGCTGCGTTTGGCGTCGATCGCTTCGGCGAGGCTCCGTTCGCGCCCCGAACGCGACCGTGACTGGTCTCGTCGGTCTGCGCCTGGAGCTCCTCCCGGCGCCCACGCTGGCGGCTCGATATCCCGTCGAGTACCACTCTATCGACCCCGGGCCGAGGCTTTCGAAGCCGAGGAGAGCACCATGCACGAGATCGCGATTCGCGGAGGGCTACTCATCGACGGAACCGGTGCCCCGGGCCGGCGACTCGACGTCGGGATCGCGAACGGGCGGATCGCCGAGCTTGCGCCGACGGTTCGCGGGGCGCGGGTGATCGACGCGTCGGGGCGGCTCGTGACCCCCGGCTTCATCGACATCCATACGCATTACGATCCGCAGGTCTTGTGGGACCCGGCGCTGACGCCGTCCTCCTGGCAGGGCGTGACGTCCGTCGTCGCCGGCAATTGCGGCTACAGCATCGCGCCGACGAAGGCCGCGGAGCGCGGCTCCCTGATGCGGACTCTCGACAAGGTCGAGGACATGCGGCTCGAGACCCTGGAAGCCGGGGTCGTCTGGGATTTCGAGTCCTACGGCGAATACCTCGCGCGCGTCGAGCGAGCCGGGGTTGCGATCAACTTCGGCGGCTATGTCGGACATACGCCGGTGCGTGCCTACGTGCTCGGGGACGATGCCTACGAGCGCAAGGCAACCGATGCCGAGATCGTGCGCATGAAGCAGGTCGTCGCGGACTCGATTCGCGGTGGGGCGCTGGGCTTCTCGTCGGATCGGGCAGGGTTCCACATCGGGGACGGCGGTCGGCCCGTTCCCTCCGTCATGTCGAGCCAGGAAGAGCTCGAGGCCCTGGCCTCCGTCGCCGGCGAGATCGGACTCGGCGTCGTCCATATTGCGGCGGGTGAGGAGTTCGACTGGATCTACGCGTTCCAGAAGAAGCTCGGCCGACGGCTCAACTGGTCCGCGATCCTGACGTATCCGGCGTCCTGGAAGTCCCGCGCGCCGTACGCGGAGAAGCTCGCGCGCCATCTCGATGCGCGGCGGGCCGGAGCCGACGTCTGGGCCCAGGTCACCTGCCGTCCGATCGTCCAGCAGATCGTGATGCGCGAGCCGACCTCCTTCTACCAGATGCCGGCCTTCGCCGAGCTCGCGGCGCTGCCCCACGTCGGTCGCCCGAAGCTCTACGCCGACCGCGCCTGGCGCGCGCGGGTCTCCGAGCAATTCGACTCGCGCAAATGGATCGATCCCGGCTGGCCGACCGTGACCCTCTCCGAGTCGCGCGCGCATCCGGAGCTCGTGGGCCGGTCGGTCCAGTCCCTCGCCGACGAGCGCGGGGTCACGCCCTTCGACGTCGTCTGCGACGTCTCGCTCGCCGACGATCTCCTGACCCGCTTCGAGATCGTCTTCGCGAACGACGACGTCGAAGGCGTCGGTCGACTCCTCGACGCGGAGGGCTGCATCCTCGGCCTCTCGGATGCCGGGGCCCACGTCGGTCAGATCTGCGACGCGGTCATGCCGACGGATTTCCTGTCGCGCTGGGTCCGCGACCGCGGACTGATGAGCGTCGAGCGCGGCATCCGGAAGCTGACTGGCGAGATCGGCCACGTCCTGAATCTCGACCGCGGCGTCCTGCGCGTGGGCTCGCCGGCGGACGTCGTCGTCCTCGATTGGGAGAAGATCGCCCCTGGTCCGATCCGCCGGGTCGCCGACATGCCCGCCGGCGGTGAACGCCTGATCGCGGACCAGCCGGGCGGCATCGACTACATGATCGTGAACGGCGTGCCCATCCGCAGCGAGGGCAGGACCGTCCACGAATCTCTCCCGCGCCTGCCCGGCCACATCCTGCGCCCCGCGGCCTGAGACGCCGAATGCCCCACCCGCGGCGTTTCCGATTCGGGCTCAAATTTCGGGCGGCAAACGACGGCGCGTCCCTTGCTGCGATGGCGCAGCGCGCCGAGTCCCTCGGCTATTCGACGATCCTGGTCTCGGACCACCCGACGCATCCGCAGCTCGCTCCCCTGGCCACCGCCGCGGCGCTCGCCTGCGCGACGACGCGGCTGCGCGTTGGCTCCAGCGTGCTCGCCAACGACTTCCGTCATCCGATCGTCCTCGCGAAGGAGGTCGCCAGTCTCGATCTGATCTCCGGCGGGCGCGTCGAGCTCGGGATCGGGACTGGTTGGAAGAAGGCCGAGTACGAGGCGATGGGCCTCGTCTTCGACCCCGCGTCGCAGCGGATCGAGCGGCTCCGGGAGGCGATCGCGATCCTGCGCGGCTTCTGGTCGGGCAAGCCGTATGCGCTCGATGGGAAGCATTATGCGGTGAAGGAGATCTCGGGCTTTCCGACCCCGGTCCAGGTGCGTGTGCCGCTCCTGATCGGCGGCGGGGGTCGCAAGGTCCTGTCGCTCGCCGCAGAGGCTGCGGACATCGTCGGCATCAACCCGGCGGCACGCTCGGGTGCCCACGACCTCGAGACCGATCTCGACTCGACGGCGGCCGCGACCGACGAGAAGCTCCGCTGGATCACGCAGGCAGCGGGCGCGCGGATGGACGAGCTCGAGCTCTGCATGCAGGTCTACGCGGACTGTGTGACGCAGAGCCGGACGGAGGGGGATCGGGCGCTCGCAGCGCGTTATGCGTTTTCGCTCGAGGAGGCCAGGCAGGTGCCGTATGCGTGGGTCGGGAGCGTCGACGAGATCTGCGAAGGGCTCGAGCAGAAGAGGGCGCGCTGGGGGGTCAGCTACTGGGTCGTGCCGGAGCATGCGATGGAGAGCCTGGCGCCTGTGGTGGGACGGATGACGGATCGCTGAGATCCGATCTCCCTGGAGTCCGACGACCATGCTCCATCGCCGCATCAAGCTCGGATTGCAGCTCGCGCTCCTGCTCGGACTCGCCGTCGAGCTCTACGAGATGCAGTGGATGAATGCGACCCTCGTCCTCTCCATTCTCGTCGTCACATTCCTCCCGCGACTGCTCTCGCGTGGGCTCGACTTCTACGTCCCGCCCCAGCTCGAGTTGATGGCGATCGGATTCGTGTTTGCGTCGGTATTTCTCGGGGAGACGAGGGATTTCTACGGTCGCTTCTGGTGGTGGGACATCCTGCTGCACGCGACGTCGGGCGGGCTGCTCGGGGCGCTCGGCTTCCTGCTCGTCTACGTGCTCAACGAGACGCCGCGCATCGATCTCCGCATGCGTCCCCGCTTTCTCGCGCTGTTTGCCTTCTGCTTCGCCGTGACGATCGGAACCGCGTGGGAGATCTTCGAGTTCGGAGTCGATCGGATCTTCGGAACGACGATGCAGAAGCCGACCTTCGGCGACGCCACTGGCCTGGTCGACACGATGGAGGACCTGATCGTCGATACGATCGGCGCTTCGATCGTGGTCCTGCTGGGCTACCGCTCAGCCAAACGCGGGACGGGTTCGCTGACCTCGAGGGTCATCGAGCGATTCGTCGCGGCGAACCCGAGGCTCTTTCCGGAGCTCTCGAGGCGACGTCGCACCGGGATCGGGGCGGCGATCCGGTCGCGGAATCACCGTTGGATCGATCGGAGATAATCCGTCAGCGCGCGGGAGTGCAGCAGCGAGGTGTACGCGGGATAGTGACCGGCTCGGTTCTCCTCCTGGAACACTGCTCCCCAGACCGGCATCTCCCGAGAGCCGTGCTCCGCAACGACGCGGCGTCCGTCGATGAAGCTCATCACGTCCGCCTCGTCGAAGCGGCCGCCGTTGCGCTCCGCAATCCGCGTCAGATCCGAGGGCACTCGCTGGAGCGACGCGGCGACCGGGCCGGCTCCGTCGCCGGATACGCCATGGCAAGAAGCGCAGTGTTGGAGGTAGAGCCCTTGTCCCGTCGGCGGGGTCTCGGAATGGCGGCAAGCCGCCAGCAGGGGGAGGACGGCGACGAGCACGAGCAGAAGTCGTCGCCGGGCAATCCCCATCGTGATCTTGAGCTTCATGGTCCCCCTCACTCTTCTGTAGTCTCGGTGGAGACCCTACGTCGTCCGGGCGCGTATGTCGGCTGGAGTCGACCGCGAGCTCCCGTCGCCAAGAGCCTACTCTGCGTTCGCTGAGAATGCAGCGACGAAGCGGCGGGACGATCCTTTCGGACGGCCGGTCTCAGCGAACCCGCGCTTCCCCCGCCTTCATCGAAGGCCGCTGACTCGTACAGCTGACGCCTCCGTCACACATCACCGTCTGACCCGTCACGAACCCCGCGAGATCACTCGCCAGCATCAGGACCGCCCCGCCGATGTCCTCCGGCAACGCGATGCGCCCGAGCGGGATCGAGGCGACGCGCTGCGCGATCGACTCGTCCGACAACCGCTCGCGCAACATCGGTCCGTCGATCGCCGTCGGCCCGACGCAGTTGACGCGGATGCGGTGGGGCGCGAGCTCGAGGGCCATCGTCTGGGTGAACTGGATGACGCCGGCCTTGACGGCGCCGTAGGGCGCGAGATTCGGCGAGCCGCGCAGGCCGGCGAGCGAGGCGATGAAGACGAGGGCGCCGGGGACACGGTCGGCGATCATGCGGCGGGAAATCGTGCGCGAGACGTTGAAGCAGGTCCGCAGGTTCTGGTCGATCGCGGTCTGCCAGAAATCCCAGCCCTGCTCGAGGACCGGAGAGGATGCGTGGGTTCCGAAGTTCCCGACGTTGTTGACGCCCACGCGGAGCGGCCCGAGCGTCTCGCGAGCCGCGGCGACGGCGCGCTCGAGATCCGGCTCGTCGATGGCGTTCGCGGCGAAGGCGAGGCCGCGCACGCCCTCGGCCTCGATCAGTCGTACGGTCTCTGCGGCGGTCGTCCGGTCCTGGTCGACGACGGCGACCTGCATGCCCGCCTTTGCGAAGAGGACGGCCATGGCGCGCCCCGAGCCGCGGCCGGCGCCGACGACGATCGCGTTCTGACCGGCGAGCCCCAGTAGATCGGGCATCGATGGATCCTCCCTGTCGCCGTTCACGTCGTTCGTTCGCCTAACGATACGCCCGGAACATGTCGCGCAGGTCCGTCGTCAGCACCGCCGGCTCTTCGGCCGGCGCGAAATGGCCGCCCTTCTCGTGGATCCGGAAGAAGACGCGGTTGAAATACGTTTCGCTCCAGCTCATGTCGCCGGGGGCCATGTCGGGCTTGAAGAGGGTGATCCCGGTCGGAGCCGCGACGACGGGCTGGTTCGGATGGTCGGGCCTCCAGGGATTGCGGCCGGCTTCGGCGTAGTAGCGCACCGACGTGACGAAGCTGTCCGTCAGCCAGTAGATCATCATCGTGTTGAGCAGATCGTCCTTCGAGAAGCGGCTCTCGACGTCGCCGTGCGTGTCGCCCCAGCTGCGCCTTCGTTCGAGGATCCAGGCGCACAGGCCCATCGGCGAGTCGTGCATCGCGAAGGCGAGGGTCTGGGGATCGAGATGCTGCACGGCGACGTGGCTCGCGAATTTGCGCTCCCAGGCGAGCAGCGCCTGCTTGTCGCCGGTGCCCTTGGCGATCGTGTCGAGGCTGCCGCCGATCGACCAGGGGCGGTCGCCAGAGAAGAATTCGAGGGGCGCGATGCCGGTGATGTGGACGCCGTGGACGTGGTCGGGATAGCGGTGGCCGAGCTGGAGAGTCACGAGGGAGCCCCAGTCGCCGCCGTGGGCGCAGAAACGTTTGTGACCCAGGACGTCTCGCATCAGCTTCGACCAGAGGTCCGCCGTGCGCCACCAGTTGATGCCGGTCTGCCGCAGCGGCGTCGAGAAGCCGAAGCCCGGGAGCGACGGGATGATGACGTCGAAGGCGTCCTTCGGGTCCCCGCCATGCGCGCTGGGATCGGTCAGCGGACCGATCACCTTCTGGAAATCCCAGAAGGTCCAGGGCCAGCCATGGGTCAGGAGCAGCGGCAGCGTGCGGCGGCCCTTGCCCTTCACATGGATGAAATGGATCGGGATACCGTCGATGTCGACGCGAAAATGCGGATAGGCGTTCATCGCCTTCTCCTGCGCGCGCCAGTCGTAGCCGTCGTGCCAGTAGGCGACGAGCTCGCGCAGGTACTTGCCGTTCGTGCCGTAGCTCCAGTCGTCGTTCGCGAAGTCGGGCGCCCAGCGGATGCCGGCGAGGCGGCGGCGGAGGTCGTGGAGCTTCGACTCGGGAATGTCGATCTTGAAGGGCTCGGGCTTCATGGAGCTCATGCGGGGACCTCTTTCTCTTCGACCTACTTCGACGCGCGGATCGCAGGGCGACTTCCACGCGTCCGGAGAGACTCGCAAGGAGTTGGCCGTCATGCGAGGGGGAGCGGGGGAAGAAGTGCTTGACTTCGCCGGGCCGGATCGGGGAAGCTCGATCGCGATGCAGCCCCATCCGAACCCGCCGGAGGCCGACCTGCCGGAGGATCCGATCCGGATCTTCGAGGGGATTCTCGCCGTGGATCGACGCGGCGAGAGGCTGCCTCGACTCTACGACCAGCTCCGCGCGCTCGCGCCGGTCTGGCGCGCCCCGGTCGAGCGCCTCGGCTGCCCCTGGATCATCACACGACATGCCGATGCGGCGGCCCTCGTCCGGAGCTCGGCCTTCATCAAGGACGAGAGACTCCTCGGTCTCGCGGGCGTCGGCGCTGGCGGCGCCTTCATCGACGTGATGCGGCGAATGTTCGCGTTCCAGGCTCCGGCGCAGCACCACCGCATGCGGGCCCTCGTGAACCGGGGCTTCACGCCGCGCTCGATCGAGAAGCTGCGGCCCGAGGTCCAGTCCCTCGTCGATGCGCTGATCGACGGCGTGATCGACCGGGGCGAGATGGATCTCGTCGTGGAGTTCGCGTTTCCGCTGCCAGTGACGGTGATCTGTCGCCTGCTCGGCGCGCCGGTCGGGGACGTTCCGCGCATCGAGGGCTGGGCGGTGACCTTCGCGCGGCGCGCGGATCCGGCGCAAGCGTTGAAGCCCGAGATGGAGAAGCTGGGCGACGAGGCGACGGTCGCGTTCGTCGACTACGTCAAGGGTTTGATCGCTGCACGGCGGGTCGCGCCGCAGGACGACCTCCTCTCGCGGCTGCTCGCCGTTCAGCGCGAGGCCCCCGAGCTGACCGACGACGACATCGCCGCGACGACGATCCTGCTCTTCCAGGCCGGTCACGAGACGACCGCCAATCTGATCGCGAAGGGCATGCTCGCGCTGCTGCGACAACCGGAGCAGCTCGCCTGGCTGCGCGCCCATCCCGAGGCGATCGAGGACGCGACGGAGGAGCTCCTGCGCTTCGATACGTCGGTCCAGATCAGCACGAAATACGCCTCGCGCGACGTGCCCTTCCACGGCGAGACGATCCGCGAAGGCGATCCCGTCACCTTCGTCTGGGGCGCCATCAACCGGGATCCGGCGCATTTCCCGGATCCGCATCGCCTCGACTTCGGGCGCATTGCCAAGGATCACTACAGCTTCGGCATGGGCCCGAACTTCTGCCTCGGCGCCTCGCTCGCGCGCCTCGAGATCCAGCACGCGGTCGGGTCGTTGGTCCAGCGTCTGCCGGGCCTTCGTCTCGTCGACGAGCCGATCGAGTACAAGCCGCAGCTCCATCTCCACGGCCTCGCGCGCCTGCGCGTCGCGTGGTGACGCGCGGTTCGCCGCGCCGGCCGCGTCAGAAGACGATCGTGGCGAGCCCCTCGAGATGGACCATGTCGGGCTTCACCGGCACGAAGATGAACTCGTCGCAGCCGACGTCCTCCATCCGGTGCACGGTGTCGCGAATCGCTTCCGGCGTCACGGTCCGCACGGCGGCGAGCAACTGCTCGACCTGACCGGGCAGAACCTTCGGATAGTATTCGTGGAAGTAGGCCGAGAGGTCCTCTTTGGCGCGGGGGCCCGCCGAGAAATAACAGCCGCAGACGAAGCGCGGCTGGCCGGCGCGGCCGTTCTCCCGCCACGAATCCTCGACGATCGCGCGCATGCGCCGAACCTCTTCCGGATCGGCCCCGAAGCTCCAGGTCACGGCGCCGTCGGCGAACGCGCCCGCGCGGCGCAGGGCCTTCGGGCCATTCGAGCCGAGCAGGATCTCGGGCCCGCCGAGACGGACGGGGGCCGGACCGATCGCGCGGGTCCCGGGCACGAGGGACTCACCCTTGAAGAGCTCACGGATCGTTCGCAGGCTCTCCTCGAAGCGTTGGCCACGGCCGGCACGCGGCGAGGGGGCGACGTCGTAGTCGTCGAGGGGCGTCCCCAGGCCTACGCCGAGGCTGAAGCGTCCACCCGAGAAATCATCGAGCGAGAGCGCCTGCTTCGCGACGACGCCGGGCGGATGGATCGGGAGGATGATGACGTTCGAGAGCAGGCGGATGCGCGAGGTGACGGCCGCGGCGGCCGTCAGCGCGAGGACCCAGTCGTAGCCCGAGTAGGTCAATCGCTCGCCCATGCAGAGCGAGGCGAAGCCCGCGGACTCGGCGGCAGCGGCCCAGCGCAGGACGAGGTCCTTGTTCGTGCCGCGCAGGTTGGTGGGCAGGCCGACGCCGACATCCATGGGGAGGACTCCTCGAGCGGGTGAACGAGCGAGCGGAAGCGATCGCGGTTTTGCCTATGCTAGCCCCGCGCGCAAGACCGCCACACCGATGACCAGGGCCCGTGTCGCGGGGCCGCCGATCATCCGCCAACCAAGAGGAGAGTCTCCCATGGGCAAGTACACGCGAGCCGAGCTGCTCGAGGCATTCGAGGACTACAAGCGCCGCCGCGACATTGCGTCGAAGACCGGCGACTGGAACGTCTGGGCCGACTGCTTTACCGACGATGCCGAGTACATCGAGCACGCCTACGGCGACATCCATGGCGGCCCGGCGATCCGGAAGTGGATCTGCGACGTGATGGCGCCGTTTCCGACGATGACGTTCCCGATCGACTGGATATGCGTCGACGAGGATCAGGGCGCGATCGTGTGGGGCGTGCAGAATGCGTTCCCAGAGCCCTATCAGCCGAACGGCGAGCCCTACGCGTTTCCCAACTGGTCGCGTCTCGTCTACGCCGGGAAGATCGGCGGGATCATGAAGTGGAAGTCGGAGGAAGACATCTACAACCCGGCGCGCGATTCGGCGCGGGTCTTCAAGGCGTGGATCAAGGCGGGCGGCCGGACGCGCAGCGGTGAGAAGATCCAGATGGTGCACCGGTAGGCGCAAGATGTCCGTCGGGTGGGAGCCCGGCGATTCAGCGCGCTAGCGCAATCACCTCATTCCCGATCCGCTCGATCGATTTCCAGCCCGTTTCCCAGTCCATCTGCGCCGAGCCGGGAGCGATCGTGACGAAATCGAGGCCGAGTTTTGCGAGCTCGTGCATGCGCGCCGCGGCATGAGCGACCGGCCCGACGATCGCGAAGCGGTCGACGTGGGCATCGTCGAGGGCGCGGGCCCCCTCGCCTTCGGCCTGGGCGTGCCGGTCCATCTCATAGCGCTGCGCGATGCTTCGGCCTTCGCTGCGCAGGGCCGGATCTCCGAGCTCGCTCGCCCCCTCCGACCAACCCGCGAAGCGCGCAAATACCGAAACCCCGCCTCGAGCGATCGTTCGGGCGCGCACGACGTCGTCGTCGACGACGCAGTTGACGAAGGCGCCATAGCGAAGCGCTGCGGGATCGCGGCCCGCGCGCACGACCGCGTCGTGGGCGCCAGCCATCGCACGTTCGAGGGTCTTCGCATCGGCGCCGACGCAGAAGACGAAGGCGTCGGCGTGGCGCGCAGCGATCTCGAGCACCTTCGGTCCCGATACGGCGACCTCGATCGGAACTCGCGGCAGCCCGAGCGAGGCGCTCCACTCGATGCGACTCGTCGCTGCGCCCCGAGCGGTCGATTCGCCGGCGAGATAGGCGCGAAGATGCGCCAGGTCCGCCTCGAAGGCTTCCGGCGTGGCGGGCTTCATCCCGATCTTCGCGAGGGCCGAGTCGCCGCGGCCGACGCCGCAGAAGGCGCGGCCGCCGCTCTCGTGCTGAAGGGCGAGGGCGGCGCTCGCCGTGACCGCGACGTCGCGGGTCGTCGTGTTCGTGACGCCGGTGCCGAGGCGGATCGACGAGCTCGTGCCGGCGGCCAGCATCAGCTGGCTCCAGGTCTCTGGCCCGAGGTTCTGGGTGTCGCCGAGGGCGAGATGGCTGAACCCGGCGGCTTCCGTGCGGCGGGCGATCTCCCGGGCCTTGCCCGGGTAGCCCAACATCAAGAGGCCGACGTCCATTGCGGGATACCTCGCATCGCGGCGGGAGAAGACGAGATCGCTCGCGACGAAGCTAGGTGCAGGGGCGGATGATCTTCTCGGCGAAGTCTTCCATGACGCGCTTCTTCTGGTCGAGGGTCGAGCGTTCGCCGAGGGCGAACTTGAACGGGTAGCTGATGCCCACCGTCATGCCCCGCGCCCCGAGGCGCTGGAAGGTCGCGACGTCGGGTGGGGTCATGAGTCCGACGACGGTCTCGAACGGGAGATGAGAACGTCCCGCTTCGGACCGCAGCCGCGCGAGCGTGGCGAGGATGCGGGGAACCTCCTCGGGCGTATTCCCGGCGCCGAGCCAGCCGTCGCAGAGCGTCGCCGTGCGGCGTAGCGCGGGCTCGCTCGCTCCGCCCATCCAGATCGGAACGCTCTTCTCCGGGGCCGGCGCGATCTGAAGCGGCGGAAAATCGAAGAAGCGCCCGTGGTGCTCGACCATGCCGCCGGCCCAGAGCTTGCGAAGGACCTCGATCATCTCGTCCGTCCGCTTGCCGCGAGTCCTGAAGTCGACGCCGTAGATGTCGAATTCTTCTTTCATCCAGCCGATGCCAGCGCCGAGAGCGAAGCGGTCGCTCGAGAGGATCGCGAGCGTACCGGTTGCGCGGGCGACCTCGAAGACGTTGCGGAGCGGCAGCACGTAGACGCTGACCGTGAACCGGAGCTTCTTCGTCGCCGCTGCGAGCGCGCCGATCGTCGCCCAGCAATCGGGGTAATCCGCGTCGGCACGCATCGGCGGGATGCCGTCCGTCGCATAGGGATAACCGGCCGCGATGTCGCGCGGATAGACGCCGTGGTCCCCGAGCATGCAGCCGTCGAATCCGACCTCTTCTGCAAACCGCGCCGTCTCGATCAGCTGCTCGGGCTCGACCCAGGTGAGCGCCTGCCAGAACTTCATCTCGTCTCCCGGTTCAGGGGGCGGTCAGCCCGTACACGATCGATCCGTCGGGCCTCACGTCGTAGACCTCGTAGCCCTCGGTGACGTTGGCGCCGTCCGCCGCCATCGCGACCGCGAACTTGTTCGAGGCATTGCGAGCGATGTCGAGCAGCAGCTCGACCTGCTGCGCGGGCGTGAAGTACTTCGCGATCTCCGCGATCTCTTCGTCGGAGACCCGGCCCGGCGTCCAGATGAACGCGTCGGTGAACGCGAGGGCGGCCTTCACCCCGTCGGAGAGGTCGCTCTCCTGATAGAAGTCGACGGCGGCGAACATGTCGTCATTCGCGCCGGCGACCATCGCCGAATGACTGCGGACCGATTTGCAGAAGCGGCACTGATGCGCCCGGGCTCCGCGCAGTCGGACGAGCTCCGTCATCACCGGATCGAGACCCTGCAGGCCCGGGATCACGCGGATGATCTCCTCGATCCCGTTCCAGACCGTCGCATCGGGCTTCAGGTTCCGGGTCTCGAGGCTCGGGCTCGCGATGCTCGGCCCGAAGAGTCGATCGAAGACGAAGCGCGCCCGCGCGACGACGTCGGCGACGTAAACGGCCTGTGCGAACTCGGCGGATCGATCACCGAGAGCCGCGAAGAGGGTCTTCCGCAGGTCGTCGTCGACTGACGAGACATCGAGGGTGAACTGCTCGGCGAAGGCGAGGGCACCCTTCCGGCTCTCGCTCAAGTCGGCGAACGAGCGCCACTGCGCCGCGTCGCGACCCTGCCAAGGACTCGCCCCGCACGCCGCCGGCCGCGCGAGGGCCGGAACCCCCTGGATCGCCGAGATCACGCGGGCCGCGAGATCGAGGAGATCCACGTCGACCCGCCGCCAGGCCACCGCCTCGAGATCGTCGAGGGCCACCGCCGCCGCCGGCGCAAAACGCGCGACCGCGCCGCGTCCGCCCCCCGTCTTCTGCGTGCTGGATTGTCGATTCTGCATGCGAGCCCCTTTCTCGAATTCTCCGTCGCCCCGAGACTGCGTGGGAATAACAGTGCGAGGTCGTCACGCTACAGCCGGCACCGATTCTGTCAATTCGGCTCTCGTGCCGGCATCTGCGCCGTGCCGTCGGTCCGCCGGTTGCGGCTCGCGACGTAGGCCTGGATCGCGATGACGTCGTCGCGGCTCAGGAATTCGGCGAAGCTGGGCATGCCAAGGGGCTCGCGCGCTCCGCCGAGGACGATCGCCTCGAACTGCTCGAGGGTCTCGGCCGAGGCGTCGCGAAGGTCGCGGATCGAGCCACCGCTGATGGCCTTCGGGCCGTGACAGCCGAGGCAGCGGTCGTGGTAGAGGACATTTCCCCGGGCGAGGAGCTCGGCCGGGGGCGGCGTCGCCGGAGGCATCGGGGCGTGGCCGCTGAGCGGTGGAGGCGTCGCCTTGCGCGGCGTTTCCGCTTTCGCGCCGAGGGCGTAGGTCAGCACGCGACCGCCGCCCCAGACGCCGGCGAGCAGTGCCGCCGGCCCCCCTGCGAGCGGGAAGCTTCCGCCCCAGCCCGCGGCGACGGTTACGTACTGGACGCCGTCGATGCGGTACGTGATCGGCGCGGCCATGACCCCGGTCCCGGCCTCGGCCTCCCAGAGCCTTCGTCCGTCGCTGGCGCGATAGGCGACGAGGCGTCCGTCGGCCGTGCCCTGGAAGACGAGGTTGCCGCCGGTTGCGAGGGTGCCGCCGTTGTAGGATGTCACGTACGGAACGCGCCAGACCTCGCGCTGCGCGACGGGATCCCAGGCGAGCAGAAACGCGTCGATCGTAGGCTTCTCGCTCTCGTCGAAGCTCGAGAAGTTCGACGGATCGACGGCGGTATTCATCTGGCCCGGGTGGGGCTCGAAGCGTCGATCGATCTGGAAGAGCATCGGGATGTCGAAGGCGGGGATGTAGACGAGACCCGTACCCGGATGGAAGGACATCGGATGCCAGTTGTGTCCGCCCGTCGGGCCCGGGTAGACGAGCTTCGGGGACTCGCTGTAGTCGAGCGCCGGATCGACGATCGGGCGGCCCTTCGCATCGACGCCCTTCGACCAGTTGACCGTCACGTAGGGCTCGGCCGATATGAACTCGCCGGTCTCGCGATCGATCACCCAGAAATAACCGTTCTTCGGCGCCTGCATCAGGACCTTGCGCGTTCGGTCCCCGATCTCGAGGTCGGCGAGGATCATGTGCTGGGTCGCGGTGTAGTCCCACGAATCGCCAGGCGTCGTCTGGAAATGCCAGACCAGCTCGCCCGTCGCGGGACGCAGCGCGAGGATCGACGAGAGGTAGAGATTGTCACCGCCCCCCGGACTCCGGACCGAGAGCGGGAAGGGTCCGCCGTTGCCGGTACCGACGTAGAGCAGGTCGAGCTCCGGGTCGTATGCCATCGCGTCCCAGGCGGTGCCGCCGCCGCCGAGCTCCCAGCCCCGTCCGTGCCAGGTCTTCGCGGCGATTTCCATCCCCTTCGACTCGAAGGGCTTCGCGGGATCGCCCGGGACCGTGTACGTCCGCCAGACGAGCTCGCCGGTCTCGGCGTGATAGGCCGAGACAAAGCCGCGCACACCGTACTCGGCGCCGCCGTTGCCGATCACGACGAGGCCGGCGACGACGCGGGGCGCGCCGGTGATGGAGTAGGGCTGCTTCGGATCGACGGTCAGCGTGTCCCAGAGAACCGCACCCGTTGCCGCGTGGAGCGCGACGAGTCGACCGTCGAGGGTGCCGACGAAGATCCGGCCGTCCTCCGCGGCGACCCCGCGATTGACGACGCCGCAGCAGGCCTTCAGCGCGTGGGCGCGCGGGACGAGCGGATCGTATTGCCAGCGGAGCTTCCCCGTTCGCGCGTCGAGGGCGTAGACGACGCTCCAGGGCCCCGTTACGTACATCGCGTCGCCGAGCACGAGGGGCGTCGCCTCGACGCCGTGGGTCGTCTCGAGATCGAAGCTCCAGGCGAGCCCGAGCCCGGCGACGTTCTGCTCGTCGATCCCGCCGAGCGGGCTGTAGCGCTGCTCGTCGTCGGTGCGCCCGTGGTCGAGCCAGCCTTCGTCGGGGGCAGCGGCGTGCGAGGTCGTGGCAACGCCGGCGGTCGCGGCGTCGCGGGGGGCCGCATCGGTGCCTCGTGGGCTCGAATACGGCATGCACGCAAGGGCGAGCCAAGCGGCCGCGAAGACAGCGAGGGCCACCCGACTGCTCCGAGCGCTTCCCGGCAGGCCGATTCCAATCGAGATGCGTTGGCGACGGGTCATGGAGATCTCCTGCAGCAGATCGGAAGCGGATGGGTCACGAGTCGAGGATCAGGCGCGCTCACGGTCGCACGAGCAGGATCGTGAGGCCACCGACGTGGCCCGCATGCTTGCGGCCTGCGGCGATCAGGCCGGGCATCACGGCGGCGGATTTCGTGACCGCGACGTCGACACCGTCGGCACCCACGTCATAGAGGGTCACGAAATCCGTTCCGCGACCGCGGCGCGGCTCACGCACCCATCGGCTCACGCCGGTGAAGGCACCCGAATCGAGCATGTCGGGCATGTGGACGACGTCGTTCCATGCATCCCACTCGCGTTCCTCGCGCGCGTCGTTGCACTCGACGTAGGCGAGGATGTGGCCGTGGAGCTCGGGGCCGGGCAGTGGCTTGTCCGCGTGGCGGCCGTGGGCGCGCAGGGCGTCTTCGGCGATGAGGCAGTGGTGGTGGTGGAGACGGCCTGCGCCGCGGAGCGCCGCTTCGCCGGCTTGCAGGCTTGCGAGGGTCGGAGTGACCTCCTCCGCGACTTCGATCAGGATCGCGTGGGTGAAGCCGACCGACGGCATCCACGGCTCCGGCTGGACGCGCAGGGCGAAGTGCGTAGCGGCACGCACACCCGGGGTCGCGCGCTGCATGGGGAGCAGGACATCGTCGAGCCAGCGCAGCCAATCGACGGTCTGCGCTGCGGCATTACAGCGCACGAATTGAAGGATGAGGCCGGCGGCTTTTTGCATGGTGCGCCTCCGGCTCGGAGTCTGCGCGGCGCCGGCTCCGACCGCCAGCGCTCGTGTCGAGATCGAGTCGCTGGCCCCCTCGTGCCGCTCGCTTCTGGGTTAACGTCGGAGGCATGTCGAAGCTCTCCCTCGCAGGTCGTAGCGTCGTCGTCGTCGGGGCCGGCGGCGGTGGAATCGGGACCGCGATCGTCCGTCTCGTCGCGTCCGAGGGCGCGTACGTCACCGCCGTCGATCGCGAGGACGCGGCCCTCGATCAGGCGATGGCCGTGATCGAGGCGGCGGGGGCCCGCGGACAGCGCTGCCTCGTCGACGCCGCGACCGCCGCGGGAGCGCGGGAGATCATGGAAGTCGCTGCGCGCGGCGGAGTCCCCCTCCACGGTCTCGTCAACGTCGTCGGCGGCCTGCCTCCGAATCGCTGGTCTTCGCTGCTCGACTACACGGAGGAGAATCTCGACGCGTTGCTGCGTTCGAATCTCAAGGTCGCGTTCCATACCTCCCAGGCCTTCGCCCGGGCGTTGTCCGCAAAGAAGCAGCCCGGCTGCATCGTCCAGATCGCGACCATCGCGGCGCTCCAGGCGATGCCCTTCGGTGCGGGCTATGCAACATCGAAGGCGGCGCTCCTCGCCCTCGCCCGGACGATGGCCCTCGAGTGGGGGCCGCTCGGCATCCGCGTGAACGCCGTCGCGCCGGGCACGATCCAGGTCCCGAAGAACGCCGCGAGCGGCGAGCATCCGCAGGACCGGGCCGTGATCCCGATGGGTCGCCGGGGCAAGCCCGAGGACATCGCCGGCGCCGTGCTCTTCCTGTTGTCCGATCTGGCAGCCTGGATCACCGGCCAGCTGATCCCGGTCGACGGCGGCGCGAGCATCCGCCCCGGATATCTCGACGAATCAGGGCTGCCGATCTTCGTGCGGGATCCCGCGCTGCGACGCCAGCTTCTGGGCCAGGATGCTTGAATCAGGATTCTCGAAACCGAGGTGGGGTAGACCGCGATGAGTGATTCCGTGTTGGGGCTCGAGGGCAAGGTCGTCGTCATCACGGGCGCGTCCCAGGGCGTGGGTCTCGGCTGCGCACGGCAATTCGCGCAGGTCGGGGCAGACGTCGTGATCACCGGCCGCCGGGCCGAGCCCCTCGAGAAGGCGGCGACGGAGCTGCGCGCGTTCGGACGCAAGGTCGTCACGGTCATCGGCGACGCAGAAGATCCGAAGGACGTGGCCTCGGTCATCGAGGCGGCGCGCACGCACTTCGGCCGGGTCGACGTCCTCGTCAACAACGTCGGCGGTCGACGCGGCAAGCCCGAGGGCACGATCCTCGATTCGGGTCCGGAATACTGGCGCGGCACGATCGAGCGCAATCTCGTCTCGGTCCTCACCTGCACGCAGGCCTTCGCCCGTTTCATGATCGAGACGAAGCGGCCTGGCGTCATCATCAACATCGCCTCCGTCGGTGCCTATCGCGCCTCCCCGCGCCTCGTTCCCTACGGTGCCTCGAAGGCGGGCCTCATCCAGGCGACGGGGACCCTCGCCCGTGAGCTGGCCCCCCACGGCATTCGCGTCTGCGGCGTTGCGCCGGGCATGGTCGACACGGACTCGCTGCGCGAGTGGTTCGACGAGAAGGGCCTCGCCGCCCGCGGCCGCAAGCTGGCGGCAGGGCGGATCGGTGTGCCCGACGACATCGGGCGCGCGGTCCTGATGCTCGCATCGGATCTCGGCTCGTGGATCTACGGCACGACGCTGATCGCCGACGGCGGCGAGCTGCTCGGCGACGTTCATTAGTCGCTGCCGGCGGGCCGGACGGGATCGAGAGCCATGACGAGACGATTCCCGACGGTCGACGCGCTGATCGCACAGGCCCGGGCCGAGACGGGGCTCGAGGCGTTCGGCGATGCCGAGTTCGTGCCCCCGCTCGAGGCGCTCGTCGATTCACTGGAGCGCGAGGCGGACCTCAATCCGACGGGCATCGCCCTGCAGCGCACGCGACTCGTCGAACTGTTGAAGAACCGCCTCCGCTTCCACGCCTTCCTCGAGCGTCATCCGGAGATCCTCGAGGAGCCGCTCGCGCCGCCGGTGATCATCCTCGGCCTCCCGCGGACCGGCACGACGATGCTCCAGCGCCTCCTGTCGAGCGATCCGCGTTTCATTCCGACGCGCTGGTACGAGGTCCGATTCCCGGTCCCCGTACTCGACTGGGACTTCGACGAGCGTCACGACGCCCGCATCCCGATGGGCAAGGCCGAGATCTCGGCGATGATCGAGGCCAATTCCGAGCTGCTCTCGATCCATCCGCTCGACGCGATGGCGCCCGACGAGGATCTCATGCTCCTCGAGACCACGTTCCTCAGCACCGTCCCCGGCTCGCAGGCCAATCTTCCGAGCTACAACGCCTTCTACGAGGCCGACGACGCCCGCATCTCGACCCGCTACCACCGCCGGCTCCTGCAATTCTTGCAGTGGCAGCGCCGGCGCGCGGGCCACGACGTCGACGGCAAGCCCTGGCTCCTGAAGGCGCCCTCCCACATGTTCATCTTCGAGTCGATGCGTCGGACCTATCCCGGCGCGCGCTTCATCCTGTCCCACCGCGACCCGCTCGCTTGCATTCCCTCGATCAGCAGCCTCTACTTCGAGCAGTGGAAGGTCTACTCCGTCCGACCGGATCCCGCGGAATGCGGTCGTTATTCGGCCCACTACTACGGGGCGGCTCTCGACCGCGTGGTCGCCGCGGCGGTGAAGGAGCCGGAGCGCTTCATCGACCTCGAGTACGAGGACCTGATGCGGCGGCAGGACGAGGTCCTCGAACGGATCTACGCGTTCCTCGGCTGGCCGATCGACGAGGAGACGCGGGTCGGCTTTGCGCATTGGCGCGCCGAGAATCCGCGCAACCGCCGCAAGCCCCACCACTATCGGATCGAGGATTTCGGGCTGACGCGCGACGGGCTCGAGCGCGACTACGCCGCGTATCGGCGAAGTCGCGGGTACGACCGGACGCCGACGCTCAATCCTTCAACGAGAACGGCGTGAAGTCCGTATGGCGGTCGTACCAGTCCTCGTTCTCCTGTCGCTTCAGCCAGTTGACGATCGCGTAGGTGACGGGCGTGAAGACGACCTCGACGGAGACCTTGAAGGCCCAGTTGAAGGCGATCACCTTCATCATCGTGCCCGGCTGCCAGGTCCCGAGAAATGCGATCGGATAGAACAGCGCGCTGTCGACGAGCTGGCCGACGGCGGTCGAGCCGATCGTACGTGTCCAGAGATGGCGCCCCTCGGTCCAGATCTTCATCTTCGCCATGACGTAGCTGTTCATGAAATCGCCACACCAGAAGGCGACGATCGACGCGACCACGATTCGCCCCGTATTCCCGAAGACGACCTCGAGGGCGGGCTGGATCGTGGCGTTGAAGGGCTCCTTCGGATCCGCCGGCATGTGGATCACGAAGAGCCCCATCACCGTCGCGAAGATCATCGAGATGAAGCCCGCCCAGATGACTTTGCGCGTGCGCGCATAGCCGTAGACCTCGGTCAGCACGTCGCCGAAGATGTAGGAGATCGGGAAGAAGAGATTCCCGGCGCCGAAGGTCAGCCCGAACAGGATGCAGGTCTTGCCGGGCCCGATCAGGTTCGAGCAGAGGAGCACAGTCACGAAGCCCGCCATCACCAGGTCGTAGTAGCGGTAGTGGCGCGGGTTCGGGATGGCGTCGACGGGCGGAGAGGCGTTTGCGGTCATCGGGTTTCCTGTCGAGGGCGGGCAGATGAGAAGGATTCTCCCACGTCGCCGACGGTCCGGAAACAGGGGCTCCGGGAATCACTGCGCTGGAGTCGGCGATTCGCCCGCGCATCGGGCCGGTCAGGGCGAGCGTGGCTTCGTCCCGGCCGGCTCGATCCGATCGAATTGCCCCCGTCGTTCGTCGAAGACGTAGAGCGCGCGCTCGGAGAAGGCGCTCGCGATCGTCTCGATCTGCATCCGGGTCGGCTCGAAGCGACCGAAGAGTACGGGCGCATCGAGGCTCGGTGGATTGACGACGTAGTCGACATGGAAGCTCGCGGGCGGTTGCTTGACGAGGACGAGCGCCGGTCGTACCTCGACCCGCTCCGCGACGAGCTGCTCGAAGTCTCGATGCTGTCGGCGAGAGGCTTCGAACGACGAGCTGCGCTGCAGCGCGATGCCGGTTCGGGTCTGCAGCGGCGGGTCGATCGGGAGCCACTGCCAGAAGGCCGGAACCAGCGCCAGCAGTGCCCAGATCGGGGCGAGGAAGGGTCGCTCGAACGCGCGCGCGCCTTCTTGGACGGCCTGGATGCCCCCCGCGAAGACGAGCGCGTAGAGCGGGATCGATTCGAAGACGTAGTGATAGGCGTGGATGCCGGCGAACCAGTAGGGCAGATGGGCGAGATGGAGCACCGCGATCGCTGCCGTGCATGGAAGCCAGAAATCGCCCCCGCGGCGGCGGCCGGCCGCCGCGCCAGCGACGATGACGACGAGTCCGACGGCGAACGGGATGGCGCCGATCGAGGCGTGGAGGCTGTACTTCAGGCGCGCACGCGCATTGCGGAGGGCGGACGGCCAGGTCAGGTTGCGCGCCCAACGATCGTAGTCGACGTCGCGCTTCAGGGTCTGGGCCGCGTCACCGCGAGTGCCGTTCTCGAAGCCGTAGACGTGACGGGGGGTGTAGATCTCGTTGTAGAGGCCGTAGGGTGTCTGCCAGACGCTGCCCGTGATCGAGAGATCGTGGGCGGCGAGGAAGAGCAGGCCGATCGCGAGCGGGAGTCCGGTCGCGACGAGCTGGCGGGCGGCCGACGACCTCGGTTTGCGTCTCAAGAATTCGAAGGCCAGGACGAGGCCGAAGGGAAGCCCGACCGAGGCGGCGGTCAGCGGTCGGCAGAGCATGGCGAGGGCGAGACCTGTCCCGGACACGAGTCCCCAGGCGAAGCGGCGGCGTTCGGACGTCGCCGCCGAGCGGGCCCGGGCGAAGCCGCTGAGAAATAGACCGAGGCCCAACAGCGTCGGTGCGTGGGCGACGAGGACGTTGCCGAATTCGGCCACACCCGGAGCGAGCGCAACGAGCGTGCCGGCGACGAATCCGATCCCGTTTCCTCCGATCGTACGGCCGGCGTCGAAGATCAGGAACGCGGCGAGGCTCATGGCGAGCCACTGCCCCAGATAGGGTGCATCGAGGGCGACGAAGGGGGCAAGCCAGAGCCCGGTTCCCGGAAAATAACGACTCGCGAAGCGACCCTCGTTGAGGACGTGGATCTGGTCGAAGAGTCCGGGAATCACATTCAGACCCGGAAGCCAGAAGCGCCCCAATGCATACGTCTTCGCCTGGAAGAGATAGCTGTATTCGTCGTGCATTCCGGGTGGGAGATCGAGCAGCGAGAGGCCGACCCGGGCACAGGTCGCGATGGCGAGCAAGAAGATGCCGCCGCCAAGCACGACCGCGGCGCGATGTCCCCGGCCGCGGGTCTCGAGGTCCTCGCGAGCTCGACCCCGACGGAGGAGCGCCGCAATTCCGACGAGAGCGACCCAGGCGAGTGCCCATGCGCCCAGCAGCGGCTCGATCCAGAACGTCTGCGATCGCAGCGACCAGCCGCCGAGGCCGAGCGCCGTCGCGACGGCGAGCCCCAGAACGAACGACTGCCCGAGGGCCCGCAATCCCATTCCGGCAGCCTACTTCTTCGCGGGGCGTTCCCCAGGAGGAGTCGCCCGCTTCCGATCGAGCTCCGGATCCCTTCCGGGCCCGAGACTCGCGGGCAGCGGCAGGAGCTCCCGCTTCGCGAGCGCGATCCGGATCTCCGCCCAGACCGGCGCCGCTTTCGGATAGCCGGCGTAGTTCGTGAAATGAATCAGCCACTCCCAGAGCTCCGCCGGGGTCAGGTCGCCGCTGTCGAGGGCACCTTCGATATGCGAGATGTAGCCGGGCGGCGAGGCGGCGTAAGCGGCCGCGGTCAGCGAGATGAGTCGCCGGTCGCGCATCGAAAGGCCCGGGCGCGTCCAGATCTGCGCGAAGACCTGCTCCTGGCTCATCTGCAGCCAGGGGTCGTCGTTGGGGATGTCGGCGTAGACCCGCCGCTGCATCTCGCGGCCGCGGGTCGCCTTTTCAGCCGCATCCGTCGTCTCCGATCCGCCTTCGCTGATGGCGGGCTGGGCGACGAGCAGGGCGACGCTGAAGATCACCACCGCGGTTTGGCTTCGAGCTCGGTGCGCACCCATCAAGCGATGTCCATCCGGTACAGCTCGACGGCGTTGTCCCGCACGATCCGTCGCCGTACATCCGCCGGCACACCCGCGAAGTTCTTCTCGATCCACTGGCGGGATTCCGGGAAGGTCGAGTCGGAGTGGGGGAAGTCCGAAGCCCACATGTAGTTGTCGCGACCGAAGATCTGGTGGGTCGCCGGTCCGACCGGATCGTCCTGGAAAGTCGCGAAGAGCTGACGGCGGAGATAGAAGCTCGGCGGCTCGGGCGTCGCGTTCGGCCAGAGGGCGCAGTACTTCTCGTGGCAGTGATCCATCCGGTACATGAAGTGCGGGATCCAGCCGACGTCGTTCTCCGCCGACACGATGCGCAGCTTCGGGAAGCGGTGGAGCACACCGCCGAACACGATCCGCGAGAGCGAGTCCTGGATCTCGTGCAGCACGCTCATGTACCAGACGCCCGAATGCGTCCGGCCCTGGACCGCATTGCTGACGGCGTTGCTGACGCGGCCGCGGCCGGCGATGATATGCAGCGAGACGGGCAGGTCGAGGGCCTCGGCGGCGCGCCAGAACGGATCGTAGGCCGGGTCGTCGTAGGGCCGATCTTCGGGCGGTGCGCCCCAGATCATCGCCGCCCGCATGCCCTGCTTGGCGATCGCCTCGAGATCGCGCACGGCTTGCGACACGTCTTCGAGGGACACCAGCCCGGCGCCGTAGAGGCGGCGGGGCGCATGGCTGCAGAACTCGGCGAGCCAGTCGTTGTAGGCGGCGAAGCAGGCGCGCTGGAGCTCCCCGTCACTGATCGCGAAGAGCTTCATCGCAAGCGACGGATACAGCACCTCGGCGTCGATGCCGTCGAGCTCCTGGTCGGCGATGCGCTCGACGGGATCCCAGCCCGAGGGTCGCGCGGCCTCGTAGCCCGCCTTCTGAAACTCGGCGAGCGCCTTGCCCGAGCGCCCGGCCGCGAAGCCGCCAGAGACGGGGAAGGGGGCCGTTCCTTCGGCGACGAAGAGCCAGGCCGGGCCGGCTCCCGGGTTCTTCTTGACGTAGGGCGCGCGATCGCGAAAGCGGCGATCGATGCGTTCCTGCCAGAGATCGGCGGGCTCGGTCACGTGGGAGTCTGCAGAGACGACGCCGTGCGGGGCCATGGGAAAACCTCCGGATCGACATGAGCCCACGCGGGATCGCGCCGGGCGCTTGCCGGACTCTAGTCCCGCGCACTCCGGGACGAAAGCCGGGAACGAAACGGCTCCTGGCGTCTTCCTGCGTCATTTTTCCGGCTCGTCTCGTGTCGGCCGGGCCCGCCGCCTCCATGTAGAATCGGGTCATGGACCTCATGCATGCCCTCGCCGAAGTGCTTCCCGCGACCGCCCGCCTCGAGAGCCCGGCGCTGCGCCAGTCCGTGCTGCGGACCTGGACTGCCTCCCTCGAGCGGTCGCCTCATGCGAGCCTCGCGGTCTCGCCCCAGGCGCCGCATATGCCGGCCCGACCGCTCCTCTCCCACGTCAACGAGGTCAATGCTCGCGCGCTCGATCTGATCGACGTCGCCCGGCGCGAGTACGGACTCAGGGTCGATTCCGATCTGGCCCTCGCGACCGCGATCCTCCACGACGTCGACAAGCCGATGATCTACCGGTACGACGGGAATGCGTTCAGCTACGCCGAAGGACGCACGCTGCGCGATCACGGTGCCCTCGGCGCCGAGCTCTGCGTCGAGCACGGCATTCCGCTCGAGATCGCCGAGATGGTTCGCCATCACAGTGCCTTCGCCTCGCAAGGGCTCCCGGGAACCGTCGAAGGCACCATCGTGCACTATGCCGATTGGGTCTCGAACGATTTCGCGGCGGTCCTGATGGGCGTCGAGACGATCCATGCCAGCACGCGCCCGGTGCCGAAGAACGAACGGACGAAGTGAGCCGCAGCCGCTGCCGGTTCTACGACTATCGCCAACCAGAGCTTGAATTCTTCCGCGCCTCGTCACAGGATCGCAGATCTCGAGGAGGAATCGATGGACGCCCAGAGCAAGAAGACCGCGCTTCGCATGATCCCGTACGGCCTCTACGTCTTGACGAGCGAGTCGGCGAGTGGCCGCGTCGCCGCCGCGACCGTCAACTGGGTGACCCAGGCATCCTTCGAGCCGCCGCTCGTCGCAGTGGGCGTAAAGAAGGATTCGAGTGCTCATGAGATCATCCAGGAGTCGCGCGCGTTTGCGCTGAACGTTCTCGGCAAGGGCCAGCAGGCGTTGGCCTTCAAGTTCTTCAAGGCCTTGACCCGTGAAGGCGACACGATCGGCGGCGAGAAGTTCTCGAAGGGGGCGTCCGGTGCACCGATCCTCGCGAGCACGATCGCGGCCATCGAATGCCGACTCGTGGAGACGATCGAGCGGGGCGATCACTCGATCTTCCTCGGCGAGGTCGTCGAGGCGAGTGTACCGACCGTGCCCGTCGGTCGCGCAGACGACGCGACGCTGATCCTCAAGGATCTCGGCGAAAATACCTTCTACGGGGGTTGAGTCCGCAGGGAAGGCGGCCTGACCCGATACCCCTAATGCCGTCCGAATCGAACCGGCAGCGCCTTCGGCCCCCGCAGCACGGTGCCCGTGATGCTGACCTTCTCCGGCTCGACGATCTGCATGTCGGGCAGGCGCTCGCTGAGCACCTTCAGGCTGACCTCCATCTCGCGGCGGGCGAGATGGGAGCCCAGGCAGAAATGCAGGCCGTGGCCGAAGGTCAGGAACTCCTTCTCCTTGCGCCACGGATCGAACTTCTCGGGCGACGCGAAGACCTCGGGATCGCGGTTCGCCGAGGTGATCGCGAAGTTGACCTGCGATCCGCCGGGGATCGTGGTCCCGGCCCACTCGATCTCCTTCGGCGCGAAGCGCGGCAGCAGCGCCGTCGGCGGCTCCCAGCGAAGCGACTCGTGGACCACCGACGGGATCACCGCGTCGTCGGCGCGCGCCGCCTCGAAGACCTCGGGATGGGTCAGCACGCCGACCATCATGCTGCCGAGGCCGCGATAGGTCGTGTCGGCACCGGCGGGAAAGAGGAGGCGGAGGAACGAGTAGATCTCCTCGTCGTCGAGGCGCTCGCCCTCGAGCTCCGCCGTGCAGAGCGACGACAGGAGATCGTCTCCGGGCTCTCGCCGGCGTTGGTCGATCAGCGGCTTCAGGTAGGCGTCGAACTCGCGCTTGGCCTGCATCGCGAAGTCGGGATCCCAGGGAAACGAGATCAGCCCGTCGCCCCAGCGCTTCAGCTGCTCGAAATCCGTCGGCGGGAAGTCGAGCAGGCGGGTGATGACGGTGAACGCATAACGCATCGTGTAGTCCTGGACGAGGTCCGAGGATCCCCGGCCGGCGAATCGGTCGACGAGCTCGTGGGCGACGGGCGTCAGGAATGCCTCGACGAAATCCTTCATGATGCGCGGACGAAAACCAACGGAGACCAGCGCGCGGTTGCGGCGGTGCTCCTGGCCCGCCATGCACTGGATCGTCTTGCCCATCGAGGGCGCCGACTGTCGGAGGTAGGCGGCCGCCGACGGAAAGCTCTCGTCGTCGGACATCGCGTCCTGCAGCGCCTGGAAGCGCGTGATCATGTAGCTGATCTCGCCGTGGTACTGAACGGGGGCGACGGCATGGCGGCCACGCAGGTCCGAGAGGATTCCGTGGAGGTTCGGGACTTCGTCGTTCGCGAAGTCGATGTGTCCGTACTCGGCCTGCTTCGCGGTCAGGGTCGTGGTCATGGCGCGTCCTCCCGGTAACGATTCACTCTACATCTTTGCGAGCGGCGCGGGCGGCCTATCGCCCCGTCCGCCGCCACTGGACGAGGGTGTAGGGCGGATCGCCGTCGAGATGGTCCTCGAAGAGGGGCTCGACCTCGGCGCCGATCTCGACCTTCGCCTCGGGATCTCCGGCGAGGTTGCCGAGCATGCGGATCCCGCCGGCGCCCGGCAGCTCGACGACGACGGGGACGTAGGGCAGGCCCGTCTTCGTGGCGGGGTGGACCGGATGCCAGACGCGCTCCCAGCTGAAGATCCGGCCGTTTCCGGGAGCCGGCTCGAAGCCGACCTCGAAGGAGAGGCATTTGTGGCAGAGCCACTCGGGACCCCATTGCCATGTCCGGCACTTCTTGCAGCGCTGGGCGACGAGCTCGTGGCGCCGTGTCGCCTCCCAGAACGGTGCGTCGAGGCCGTCGTTCGAGGGTCGCGGGGCCGGAAGGCCCTTCGGAAGCAGGTAGTCGCTCTTGGAATCGCTCATAACGTGCTCGCCGCCCCCACGATCATGTTGCTCGCCATCGGCACCATCGGCCCGGAGTTCACGAGCGCGATCTCTGCGCCCGGGACCTGACTCGTCGACTGCCCCCGGATCTGCCGCACGGCCTCGATGTTGAGCTCGAGGCCGTGCATGTAACACTCGGCGAGATTGCCTCCGCTCGTGTTGAGGGGAAGCTTGCCGTGCGGGGCGATCAGGTTCTCGAAGCTCAGGAACTCGTTGGCATTCTCGTAGCTGCAGAAGCCGTGCTCGATCAGACTCATGACGACGCCGCCGGTAAAGTTCTCGTAGCTCTGCACGACGTCGACGTCGGAGGGCTTCACGCCGGCCATCTCATAGAGGCGCGGCGCGAGCGTCTTGAAGCTCGAGGTCGCCATGTCGGGATGGTTCTGGATGCTGGCTCCGTCGCGGTAGCCCGAGCCCTGGGCGGCTCCGAGCAGATAGACCGGCGGCTGTTGCAGGTCCCGGGCGCGCTCGGCCGGGACGAGCACCATCGCGGCGGCGCCATCGTTCTCCATGCAGCAGTCGAAGAGCCCGAAGGGCTCGACGATCCAGCGCGCGGCGTCGTAGCCGGCCTCGTCGAGGGGGCGGCCGCGCATCACGGCGCGGGGATTCGACTGGGCGTGGTGGTACGAGGCCATCGCGACGGCGCGTTGCGTCGTGCGTTCGATTCCGTGCTCGTGCATCAGGCGCGTCGCGCGAAAGGCGAACATCTGGGCGGGGGACAGGACCCCGTACGGCGCCATGAACGCCATCCCGCCCGACACGGCGGCCGGGTAGTTCCCCTGGCCGAAACGATAGGTTTGGCCCTGGGCGAGACCCCGATAGACGACGACGCAATTCGCATAGCCCGCGGCGATCGCCGACGCCGCGTTAGCGACTGCTGCGGATCCGCCGCCCCCTCCGCCGCCGAAGACCATGTTCGCGAAGTGGAGCTCGGGCAGACCGAGCGCCGCGGCGATGCGCGCCGGGTCGTTCTGATCGTTGCTGAAGGAGGCGAAGCCGTCGACCTCCCGCGGATCGATCCCGGCGTCACGGCAGGCGGCGAGGATCGCCTGCAGCGTGAGGACGTACTCGGGCTCCTTGGCCTGACCGCGCTTGTAATAGGTCGACTCGCCGACGCCGGCGATCGCGACCTGGCCTCGGATGCTGCGTGTCATCGGTCGACTCCTCGTCGGGTGGGCGGCAAGCCGCGAAGCTCCAGTTTGTGGACTGCGATCAGGCGGACCTCAGTAAGCGGGAGAGGGCGCCACGCCCTCCGGCGTCGCCTCGCCGGCCATCACGACGACCCGGCGGGCGAAGCGCCAACGGCCGCCCTGTCGGACGAGCTCGTCGTGGTAGCGACCGATCGTCGCGATCGAAATGGTCTGCTTCCCCTTCGCATCCGTCGCGCTCGAGAAAGCCGAAAGATCGGTCCACACGAGCGCGCGGTCGGGACCCTGCAGGTCGATCACGGGCGTCAGGATGATGTGCTTTCCGGGCGAATCGGGCTGCATGCCGCCGATGCCGTCGGCGATTGCCTTGCGACCCCGCCAGGTCTGTCCCCAGACCTGGAAGACCGCGTCCTCGCTGAAGAGCTCGGCCCACTCGGTGATGCGCTTCGAATCGAGCAGCTGGGCGTAGATCGCCATCAACCGGCGGATCGCTTCGAGGGATTCGGAGTCAACCATCTTTGCACTTTACCAGAATCGCATTCCGCGCCACGATCGAATTTCGAGCCCGCTTCCACCCGCTCTCGGAGGACCGCATGGATCCGTCGGACATCCTTCTCACCGACCGTGTCGCGATCGTGACCGGCGCAGGCCAGGGCATCGGCGAGGGCATCGCAAAGGGCTTCGCCCGCTTCGGGGCCCATGTCGTGATTGCCGACAAGAACGCCGAGGCCGGCGAATGCACGGCGGCCTCCATCCGCGCGGAAGGTCGAAAGGCGCTCGCGATCCCGACCGACGTGCGCGAGTTCGAGCAGGTGAAGGCGATGGTCGACCAGACCGTGAAGGAGTTCGGCCGCCTCGACATCCTGGTCAACAACGTGGGCGGCGTGCGTTATGCGAAATTCCTCGACCTGGGACAGAAGGGCTGGGGGACCCACACGCGGCTCAACTTCGACGGCCTCTTCGGCCCGACCGACGCGGCGGTCCGCGCCATGATCGCCGGCGGCCGCGGCGGAGTCGTCCTCAACATCGCGAGCATCGAGGCGCTCCGCGCGGCCCCGATGTTCTCGGTCTACGCGGCCTGCAAGGCCGGCATGGTCAACTTCACGCGCTCGCTCGCCCTCGAGCTCGCGGAAGAGGGGATCCGCGTCAACGCCATTGCCCCCGACATCGTCGACACGCCCCATCTCCAGGCCTTCGAGGGCTCGGCGACCGGCGGCAGCCGCGAGGCCCGCGAGCGCGGCATCCCGCTGCGCCGCCCCGGGACCGTCGACGACTGCGCGAACGCCTGCATCTTCCTCGCCTCGGACATGGCGAGCTACGTGACCGGCGTGACGCTCTCCGTCGACGGCGGGACCTTTGCCTCGAGCGGCTGGACGCGCAATCCGGACGGGAGCTGGGGATTGTTTCACTGACAGTCCAATGACCCCGCGCGTCAGTCGACCTCGACGAAGTGGTGGTCCGGATAGTTGGTGCGCAGCATTTCGAGAAAGCTCTTCTTCCACGGGCGCGCCGGGCCCGTGATCGCGCGGCGCTTCGTCGGATCGGCAATGCCGCCGTAATAGCCCGCCTTCGGATCCTCGACGAGCTCGACGTCGAGCTGCGCGATTCGCGCCATGTACTCGCACATCTCGCGCTCGTCGACCCAGTCGTCGCCGGTCCAGTTCACGATCGTGGCGGGCACGCTCGCGGCGCCGAGCAGCGGCTCGATCCATTCGACGACGTCGCTGTTGTGGACGAGGGCGCAGTACGAACGGCCGCGGGGCGGCACGACGATCGGCTTCCCGGCCAGCATGTCCCGAAAGTAGAAGTCGGGGGCGCCCGAGCAGCCGATGCCGTAGTTCATGCCGAGGCGGCCGATCAGGGTCGGCAGCGAGTAGAGGCGAGCCAGCGTGCGGACGACGGCCTCGGCCGCGACCTTGCCGATGCCGTAGCTCGGCGCGAAGTGCTGATGGCAGCCGAGCGGAACGGTCTCGACGCGCGGGATCGAGTTGTCGGCGATCTCCGAGTAGGCGGCGAGGGACGAGACGTAGAGGAAGGATTTCGCGCGGCGGACGTGGTGCATCAGGAGGCCGGTGCCCTCCGCGTTGTCCCGGATCGAGGCGTCGAAGTCGTTCGCCACGGGGAAGATGTTGCAGGCCGCGTGGACGACATGGTCGAAGTCGTCGGGGAGCCCCGCGAAATCCTCCGAGCCGAGGGTCCAGGCATGGGTCCGGATCCCCTGGTCGTCGAGGCGCTTTCGGAGCGCCGCGTTCGTGAATCGCGCGGCCGCCCAGACCTCGTTCGACGGGGCGAGACTCTCGGCGATCGCGCGGGCGACCTCGCCGGTCGCGCCGGTGATCAGGATCTTCTCGTTCTTCAGCATGACGGGCTCCTCGGGCTCCTCGGGCGTAGGGGATTCGAGCGGGATCGGCGCGAGGCGATGCGATCCGGTCGGGTCGTCGGCTCAACTCGTCGGCGGCAGGGCGGCGAGGCCCGCGCGAATCTCGTCGTAGCGATGCTCGACGTCGCTCGCGATGTGGGGATGGGTCGGGATGACGAAGAGCCCACGGCGGAGCCCCTCTAGGGCCCGAGCGGCGATGTCGTCGGGTGTGAGGGAGAGCGTGCGCAGCTGCTCCTGGGCGTCGGCCGAGAGGCCGATCGATGCCGGCGGGACGCGCGCGGGACTCATCGACGTCGTCGATGCCGGGCCGGAGCGCGCGACGTTCGCTCCGGCGGTCGACGCGGGCCGCAGCGCGTTCGAGTTCTGGGACAGGCTCGTCGCGACGGGGCCGGGGCAGAGGACGCTGACGCCGATGCTCTCGCCGGCGAGATCCGCGCGCAGGCCGTCGGCCAGGGCGAGCACGCTGTGTTTGGTCATGAGATAGGCGGTGATCTGCATGGCGTGGATCAGGCGCGGGTAGGAGAGGGCGGCTTCGGAGCCGGTGATCAGGATATGGCCTGGTCGTTTGTTCTCTCGCAGCAGACGGACGAAGGGGCGGCAGGTGTCGAGGACGCCGCGGACATTGATGTCGAAGATCCAGTCGAGGTCCTCGCGCGAGGTCTCGAGGATCGGGCCCTGGCAGACGACGCCGGCATTGGCGCAGACGAGGTCGAGGCCGCCGAGCTCGCGCCAGGCGCGCTCGACGACGCGGGCCAGCGACGTCGTGTTGCGCACGTCGCAGGCGGCGAAGGGCGCGTCGAGGGCGTGGGCCGTTTCGCGCAGGCGCTCCTCCGCGACGTCGCAGAGGAAGACCCGGGCCCCGGCCCCGCGAAAGAGGCGCGCGAGGGCGGCGCCGATCCCGTCGGCGGCCCCCGTCACGAATACGTGCTTGTCGTCGAGCTTCGAAAAATCCATGGACGCAGGTCTCCTTGCCGGGCATCGATCGCGTGGCGCCGAGTCTAGTGCGGTCGCGCCGGGTCGCCTGGCCCCGTTGCGCGAGGGGAGCGCGCGGTCCACAGTCGGCTGGCACCGCAGGAGGAGAAAACGATGGATGCCCATGAGATCGAACGCCGCGCGACGGAGCGCCTCCTCCGCGGCGAGTCCTGGGACGATTTCTGCGACTCGTTGAAGGTCGCGGGTCGCATGGTCGACCAGTTCGGCGAGCTGCCTTCGGAGCAGGACCGCGCCGAGTGGTACCGCTTCCTTTCGCGGCTCGTGCGCAATGGCTTCGAGCGCTTCGTCGAGAACTGCGAGCCCGAGCGGCCGCGGCTTCGGGATGCGCCCTGGCGCAACAGCATCAATGTCCAGTGTCCCGACCAGGACCACCTGATGTGCGAGTTCGAGAACGGCGAGCAGGAATACCGGATCACCGGCACCCGCGGCACGCTTCCGTACTTCGTGATGGCGATCTGGACCGCCCCGCAGCCGGCGGATCTCGCGGCGCGGAGCTGGGCTGCGCGCGGAGCGTCGAGCCTCGGAGAGTTCGATCCCTCGAACCTCAAGACGACGACCTTCCTGAAGAGCGACGACATCGACTTCGATGCCGAAGGCCGCTTCGAGGTCATCCTGAGCCAGAAGCCGCGGCCGCGGAACTGGATTGCCCTCGCGCCCGACTCGACGGGCATCCTGATCCGGCTCGTCTACCACGACCGCGCGAAGACCGTCGCGCCGCAGTTCCGGATCGAGCGCCTCGACCGCCCGCAGCCGCGGCCGATCGAGGCCGACGAGGTCGCGGCGGGGCTCGCGAAGGCGGGGCAGCTCGTGCTCGGTTATGCGGAGCTCGTGCGCGCGTGGTGGCAGAACAATCTCTCGCTGCGGCCGAACCAGATCGAATTTTCCGAGGCGACCTACCTGTCGAACGGCGGTGTCCGCGACCGGCTGCACGGCTTCGGCTCCTGGGAGAAGCGCGCGGACGAGGCCCTCGTCGTCCGCTTCACGCCGACGCCCTGCGAGTACTGGATCCTGCAGATCTGCAATCTCTGGCAGGAGAACCTCGACGTCTACGAGGATGGTCAGGGCTACATCACGAAATTCGGTTGCCGCTACGAAGCCGACGGCTCGGTCGTCGCGGTCGTCGCCGACGCGGATCCCGGCGTCGGCGGGAATTGGATCGATTCCTTTCGGCACGAGCGGGGTATTTTCAGCCTCCGTCTCATCAAGACGGAGGGCGGCCCGGGGATCACGATCCATCGCGTGCCGCTCGCGCGCCTGCGGAGCCTCGGGCTCGCGGGGCTTGCGAAGGAGCCGGGGATCGTCAGCGGGGAGGTCACGTCATGAGGTCGGTTGGCGCGCCCGAGGCGTGGCGGAGGGGGCGTTAGTGGAGCTCGGGATCATCCTGCCGAATTCGGGGCCCTTTGCGGATCCCGGCGCCGTTCTCGCCGTCGCCGAAGCGGCCGAGGCGATGGACTACTCGGCGCTCTGGACGGCGGACCATCTCGTGCTGCCGATCGAGTCCGCGACGACCTATCCGTATCTGCGCGGCGCGAAGATCCGCCTCGAGCCGACGCATCCCTTCCTCGAGCCGTTGATCGCTCTGGCCGGGGTCGCGACGCGGACGCGGCGGATCAGGCTCGGGATCAGCGTCTATCTCGCGGCGCTGCGTCATCCGATCGCCGTGGCGAAGCAGGTTGCTTCCCTCGACCAGCTCTCGGCGGGGCGTGTGATCCTCGGCGTCGGGGCGGGCTGGATTCCCGAAGAGTACGAGACGCTCGGGATTTCCTTCGCCGAGCGCGGACGGGTGCTCGATGACCACATCGCGGCGATGCGCACGCTCTGGCGAGATGAGAAGCCCCGGCATGCGGGACCGCATTATCGCTTCGACAACCTGGGTTTCGAGCCGAAGCCGGTGCGCCGGGACGTGCCGGTCTGGATCGGCGGAAATAGCGTCGCGGCCCGCCGGCGCGCGGCCCGGCTCGGCGATGGCTGGCATGTGATCGACGTGCCCCTGGGCGAGCTCGAAGCCGGGATGGCTGCGCTCGCGCGCGAGTGTCGCGCGCAGGGCAGGCCACCCGAAGCCGTCTCGACCTCGATCCGCGCCCAGATCGCGCTGACGGAGGCGCATGTCCCCGAGGCCGATCGGCTCGTGCCGCTGACGGGGCCGGTCGAGGAGATTCTCGCGGACCTGCGCCGCTATCGCGCGCTCGGCGTCGCGCATGTCGCGCTCTGGCCCGCGGGCCGCTTCGACCGGGCCGATGTCTACATCGCGGCCATGGAGCGACTCGCGCGGGAGATCGTGGAGCCGCTTCGGACCGAAGCGAGGCCCCGCGTGTGAGCGCGGAGCGCGACGAGAGCAGGGGCAGGGCGGAGACCCGGTCAGAGGAGCGGATCACGGGTCTCGCATACGATCCCGCCGACCCGCAATTCCTCTCGGATCCAGCCGACTACTACCGCTGGCTCCGGGACGTGGAGCCGGTCCACCGCCATCCCGGCTCCGGCGCGGTCCTGCTCTCGCGCTTCGAAGACGTCTGGGAAGCGACCGCCGACTGGCAGCTGTATTCCTCCGCGAGTCCGGTCGCGAAGCTCCTCCACATGGCCTCGATGGATCCCCCGCTCCACGATCGCCTACGCACGAGCGTGGCGCGGGCATTCTCGCCAGCGAAGATCGCGGCGCTCGAGCCGTCGGTCCGCGCGCTCTGCCGGGAGCTGCTCGATCCGCTGCGGGATCGGGACGAGGTCGATCTCGTCGAGGCATTCTCGGCGATCTTCCCGAGCCGGGTGATCCATCGCTTGCTGGGCGTCGCCGAGGTTCTCGACGAGCCGATCCGCCACGCGGCCCTCGCGATCGGGGCGGCCCGGGACCCCGAGACCCTCGCGGCCCGCATGCGGGACTTCGTCGCGCAGACGCGCCGGCCCGAGTCGATCGACGCCACCGCGGCGCTCGGACTGATCCCGATGCTGCAACGAGAGTCGGGACCCGATGTGCTCTCGCCCGAGGAGATCGGCGGCGTGTTCAGCAATCTCGTGCTCGCCGGGACGGACACCGTCACGAACTTGATCGGCAACGGTCTCGTGCTGCTCCAGCGCGATCGCGACGCAAGGCGGCGGCTCGTCACCGATCCCGGGAAGATCCCGGCGGCGATCGAGGAGATGCTGCGATTCGAGTCCCCGGTCCAGTCCCTCGCCCGCCGCACGCTGCGCGACGTCTCGCTCCACGGGGTCCACATCCCGGCGGGCTCGGAGGTCCGGCTGCTCTGGGGCGCGGCGAACCGGGACGAGCGCGAGTTCGAGAATCCCGATGCCTTCGATTGCGAACGCGCGATCCGCCGCCATCTCGCGTTCGGCCACGGCATCCATTTTTGTCTCGGTGCGCGTCTCGCCCGCCTCGAGGCGCGCATCGCCTTCGAGGAGATCCTTGCGCGCTGGCCCGACTACCAGATCGACCTCGCCTCGCTCACGCGGTTGCCTTCGCTCTGGGTGCGAGCGTGGGAGGGCGTGCACGTCGCGCTGCGTTGACCGTGTCGGTCCGCATCGACGGTGTCATTCGATGCGGTTTGCGCGGGACCAGTCCGTATGGACGGGCGTCCCGGGCGCATCGACGCGTTCGTAGCCGTGGTGGCCGAAGTAGTCGCGTTGCGCCTGGATCAGGCTCGCGCTGCCGCGGGCGGTCGTCAGCGTGTCGAACCAGGCGAGCGACGCGGCGAGTCCCGGGATGGCAAGGCCGGCGGTCGTCGCGGCGGCGACCGTTCGTCGCCAGCCGGGGAGGCGTTCGCGAAGCTCGCCGACGAAGCCCGGCGAGAGGGCCAGGAGCGGGGCAGCGCCGGGCTGCGGTACCGGATCGGAAAAGGCCGTGCGCACGCGATCGAGGAAGCGCGCGCGGATGATGCAGCCGGCCTTCCAGATCCGGGCGACGCTCGCGAGATCGGTGCCGTAGTCGTAGGCGGCGCTCGCCCGCGCGAGCAGCTCGAATCCCTGGCTGTAGCTCGCGATCTTCGCCGCGTAGAGGGCGGCGCGCAGATCGTCGACGTCGACGCCGACGAGTTTCGGCGATGGCGTGTCCGATCGGGAAAAGAGCGCGCTCGCTGCGAGTCGTCGCTCGCGACCGGCGGAGAGCAGCCGCGCGTCGACGGCGGCGGTAATCGTCGGGATCGCGACCCCGAGCTCGAGGGCCGCCTCGATCGTCCAGCGACCCGTTCCCTTCTGCTCGGCCCGGTCGAGGACGGAGTCGAGCAGGAGACTGCCCCGGATCTCTGGATCCGCGGTGCGAAAGATCGCGGCCGTGATCTCGATGAGGTAGCTCTCGAGCTCGGCGGCGCCCCAGAGCTCGAAGGTCTCGGCGCAGCGCGCGGGGGCAAGACCGATTCCCTCGCGCAGCAACATCGCGATCTCGGCGATCAGCTGCATGTCGCCGTACTCGATTCCGTTGTGGACCATCTTGACGAAATGACCGGCGCTGCCGCGCCCGCAATCCGCGACGCAGGGGCCCGAGTCGGCGACGGCGGCGATCGACTCGAGGATCGGGCGCAGCCGCGCCCAAGCGGCGGGATCACCGCCGGGCATCATGGAGGGGCCGAGGAGCGCGCCCTCGCTGCCGCCCGAGACTCCCATCCCGACGAAATGCCAGCGCGCGCTCTTCGTCGCGGCGGCCCGGCGGTCGGTGTCGCGGAAGAAGCTGTTGCCGGCATCGACGACGACGTCGTCGGCCTCGAGCAGCGGCGCGAGCGCTGCGAGCGAGGCATCGACGGGATCGCCGGCGGGTACGAGCAGGATGATCGGCCGCGGGCGCGCGACGGCGGCGACGACGGCCGCGATCGAGTCGCAGGCGACGAAGCCCGCTTCGGGATGGCGCGCGGCGAGGCTCGGCGCCGCGTCGGGGCTTCGATCGTAGAGGGCGACACGCTGGCCGTGGCGAGCGAGATTGCGCGCGAGACTCGAGCCCATCACCCCGAGGCCGATCATCGCGATCGTGCAGGTCGGTCGGGTCATCAGGGGGCTCCGTGCAGCTCGAGATCCGTCACGACGACGAGCCCCGGCAAACCGGTCGCCGCGAGGCGCGGATCACCCGCGCACAGGCGCGCGAGGGCCTCGCGCTTCTCCTCGCCGACCGCGACGAGGAGCGTATGGCGGGCAGTCGCGAGGGCCGAGCGGGTCAGAGTGATGCGCCGGGACGGCGCTTTGGGGGCGTCCGGGACGAAGGCGACGCAGCCGTTCGTCGAAACGGGAAGCTCGGGAAAGAGCGAAGCGACGTGGCCATCGGCGCCCATGCCCAGCACGACGACGTCGAGCCTGCCCGCGAGCTCGCCGGCATAACGACGCGCGACCCGGGCGAGGGCGGCTTCGGGCGATTCACCGTCCTCGAAGAGGGGCAGCACGCGTGCTGGGGAAATGCGGATTGCAGGGGCCGACGCGCAGCCCGACTCGGGAGGCAGCAGGCCCTGTCGGATCGCCTCGCCGCGATTCGAATCGGGACTCGCGACGGGAACACAGCGCTCGTCGACCCAGGTCAGCGCGACGCGTCGCCAGACCTCTCCGAGCTCGGCCGCCGCACGGGCCACCGCGGCGAGGGCGGAGCCGCCGGGAATCGCGAGTCGGATCTCCGCCGGGCAGGGACCCTCGGCGAGTCTGCGAACGCAATCGGCGAGCCACCTGCCCGCCCGAGCGACGGGATCCGGGACGACGACGAGCTCGAACGCGAGCGGGCTTCGCGTAGCGAACCGCTCAGCCATTCGACCAGCTCCCCTGGCACGCTCCGAATAGCATCTCGGCCTCCGACGGCCCCGAGGTTCCGGCCTGGTACTCGAGGATCGGCGGAGCGCCCTGGCGTTGCCAGGAAGCCCGAACCGCATCCGCGTACTCCCACGAAGCCTCGATCTCGTCGCCGCGCAGGAAGAGCGTCTGGTCGCCGACGAGTGCGTCGGCCAGCAGCCGCTCGTAGGCGTCGGCCGAGGCATGTCCGAAATGATCGCGGTAGTCGAAGCGCAGCGTCGCCGGCTCCATGTCCATCGTGTTGCCCGGATGCTTCACGCCGAAGGACAGCTCGATCGATTCCTCGGGCTGGATCCGCAGGGTGAGGACATTGGGACGTGTCAGGCAGAGGTCGTCGCCTGCGAGGATCTGAGGTCCGTCGGCGGTGTCGAGCTCCGTCGGCCGGTTGAAGAGTTGGAGCGGAGGCGTGTGGAACTGGACCTTCACCTCCGTGAAGCGCGAGCCGAGTCGCTTGCCGTGGCGCAGCAGGAAGGGTACGCCGCTCCAGCGCCAGTTTTCGACGTGGGCCCGCAGGGCGACGTAGGTCTCGGTCCGCGAATCGGCGGCGACCCCTTCCTCTTCACGATAGCCGCGGACGAGCTCGTCCCCGATTCGACCCTTTACATAACGTGCCCGGACGGATCGCCGGAGCCCCGGCGCGGGCAGCGGATGGCGGAGCGCGCGGAGCACCTCGACCTTCTGGCCGCGGATGGCCTCGGCAGCGAGCGTCGAGGGCGGCTCCATCGCGACCAGCGCGAGGATCTGGAGCATGTGGTTCTGGACCATGTCTCGCAGCGCCCCGGTCTCGTCGTAGTAGCCGCCGCGCCCGTTCTCGACGCCGAGGGTCTCGGCGACGGTGATCTGCACGAGCTCCACATGGTGGCGATTCCAGAGGGGCTCGAAGATCGCGTTGTGGAAGCGGAAGCCGAGCAGATTCTGGACCGTCTCCTTCCCGAGGTAGTGATCGATCCGGTAGATCTGGTCTTCCTGGAGCGTGCGGTAGAGCTCGTGATTCAGGGTGCGGGCGGAGTGCAGGTCGTTGCCGAAGGGCTTCTCGACGACGATGCGGCGGAAGCCCTCGCCGCGTCCCCAGCGGTGGAGGAGGCCCGATGCGCCGAGACTCTCGGCAACGGCCGAGAAGAGCTGCGGCTTGAGCGAGAGATAGAAGAGGCGACCGGCTGTCCGTCCGCCCGGCAGGGCATCGAGCTGGCTGCCGAGGGCTTCCATCGCGGGACGGTCGCTGGTATCGGCCGTGTAGTAGGAGATGCGCGGGGCGAGGCGCTCGAAGGCGGCGCGGTTCTCCGGGGCCATGCTCTCGGCGAGCTGCGCGCGGAACTGCTCGGTCGAGAGCGGCGTTCGCGATACGCCGAGAATCGAGAAGCCCGAGGGCAGGCGCGGGTCGGCGTCGAGGCGCGCGAAGGCCGGGATCAGCTTGCGTCGCGTGAGATCCCCACTGGCACCGAAGATCACGACCTGGGGCGGTGAAGTCATGGACGCAGCATAGGCCGCGTGTGGCCCCTTTCGCTCGGGCGATCGCCGGTCTCAACCTTCTGTCGACTCGTCCTCCGACGATTCCCACTCCGCGGCTCGGTCCGCCGGCTCGATCCAGATCGGCGAGCTGACGGCGCGCTCCTGCAGCCATGCGACGGCGCCGGGCGGGGGCGCTACCCCGAGACGGATCGCGTCCCAGGTACTCCAGCGGCAGGTCGGAACCTGCAGCACGCGGACGTAGTAGAAGCTTCGCTCCCCGGCTTGATAGTCGGGAGCCGCGAAGGCGGCGGAGAGCTGGGACTGCCCCTGACCTTCGGCGATCGTGCACTTACCTGGATCCGGGGGTGTGCTCGCGAGGTCGCAGCGATGGGTCTTCGGATCGGGCGCCTGCCCTCCGGCGCAGGCGACGTCGTAGACGCGTTCCTGCGCCTGGCCGTCGGCCCCGATCCACGCCTTCACGACCTGAAGCCTCTCGAGGGGTGCCTCGCGCGGGTCCTGGATCGCCTCGACGAGAAAGGTCACGGTCCTCTTCTCGTCGGCACGGGTCTCGAGCACGCCGCCCATCGGGACGCCGCGCTCGTAGCCCGCCGCCGCCAGGCCGCTCGCGAGATCTGCGCTCGTGAGATCGAAGCCGCCGAAGAGGCGAACGGCGATGCGAGGTCCCGAGGTCGCGAAGACTTCCCGCGCGCGCAGGGAATCGAAGAGGTCTTCTCGAGTATTGGAGTGGGCCCAAACGCCGGCCAGGCCCGCGGCGCTGAAGGGCGACCCGCTCTGGCGGTCGCCGACCGAGATGCCCGAGGCATCGCCCTTCCCGAGCTGGAGCCGCGCTTCCGGCGTCCCGTCCAGGGTGCCGAGCTTGCCCGTGAAGTTGGCTTCCTCGGTCGGGCTCGTGGCGTTGTGGCTGTCGGAGGAGCCGATCATGCCGAACCGGTACGGATTCGGGATGCCGGCGGCCTCGAGCTCGAGGCCGTCCATCAGGGCACGCCGCGCATAGCTTCCCTGCGGCTTGCTCTTGTCCGCCGGCCGTCCGAGGACGCCTTCGAGCATCTCGAAGCCCGCCCATTCGTCGTTCGGCGAGAGCAGGGGATGGGCTTCCGATTGGCCCTTGATCTGGACGATCTCGGAGACCGGCTCGTTGCGGAGGCGGATCTCCGCATAACGGACGTCGATCGGTCGACCTGCGCGGTCGACGCGCTCGTACATCAGTCCGTTGCTGCCGTTGGCGTTGTGCGGGATCGCGATCACGTCCGAGCCCTCGGCGCGGGCCTTTTCCATCCAGACCCAGAGGTCTTCGGGGTTCTTGCTGTCGAGATCGGAGAAGGGTCGCGCGGGCACGTCATCGCCCCGGAAGATCACGTTGCGGTGGAGGTTCTGGCCGTCGGGCATCGGCGTGTACTCGTAGCCGACGAAGGCCGTGAACTCGCCGGGGACGCTGTGCTTGCCCGCGAGCTCGACCAGCCGCTGCCAGGTCGATTCGACCCATTTAGACTGATTCAGCTCGGGCATCAGCCGGTCGGCGGAGAGGGCGGCGAAGAGCTGCCCCATCGCGGCGCCGCTCGCCTTGGGATCGGCGCCCATGATGTCCCGGATCATCGGGACTTCGTGGATCGCGCTCTCGGCGTCCATCGCCTGTGCGCCGACGCCGAGATAGTTTGCGTGCTCGGTCACGGCGATGAAGTCGAGCGGCGGTCCCGCGAGCTCCGTCTTGACCCCGGAGATGTGGTCGATCTCGCCGCCGCGGGCGAAGCGGTAGGCGTCCTCGGGGCCCACACGCACGCCGAAGGCAAAGGCGTCGAGAGACCAGCCGGTGTGAACATGGAGGTCGCCGTAGTAGGCCTGCTTGAGCGGATCGCGAGCGACGGCTCCACCCACGGCTCCACTCACGGAGCCTCCGTCGGCGATGGACGGCTCGGTCGCGGCGTCGGTCGCCGACGGAAGGGCTGCGTCGGGGGCATCGTCGCCGAACTGCTCGCAGCCCGCTCCGGCAAAAGCGAGAAGGGCTGCGAGAGCGAAGATGCGACGGGATTTCGAGCAGAAGAGGGCGGACCGCACAGGCTGCGTCGAATCGATGGAAATCACCTCCCGGAGAGAGCCTTCGCCACCGGCATCGCCTCGATTGCATCGACCGCGCGGTCGAGCTCCCCAGGCACCTTCGTACGGCGGGCGAAGATCGAATACGCCACGGGAATCACGAAGAGCGTCAGAAGCGTCGCGACGAGCACCCCCGCGAAGACGACGATTCCGATGGCGCGGCGGCCACCCGACCCCGGACCGGAGCCGACCACCAGCGGAAACGCGCCGAGGGCCGTCGAGATGCTCGTCATCAGGATCGGGCGAAGGCGGGCGCGGGCGGCGTCCCGGATGGCCGTGTCGAAGGCGATGCCCCGGGCGCGGAGCTGGTTCGCGAACTCGACGAGCAGGATGCCGTTCTTGGCCGCCAGGCCGATCAGGATCGTCATCCCGATCTGGCTGTAGATGTTGAGCGTGCCGCGGGTCTCCCAGAGGCCGAAGAGCTCGGCACCGAGCGTCGTCAGATAGAGGCCCGCGAGACCGCCCGAGACTGCGAGGGGCACCGTCAGCATGATCACCATCGGATGAACGAAGCTCTCGAACTGGGCGGCGAGCACGAGGAAGACGATCAGCAGCGCCAGCACGAAGGTGAAGTAGGCGGCGCCGCTCGACTCGACGAACTCGAGCGAGTCGCCGTCGTAATCGAAGTGGGCGCTCTCGGGCAAGATCTCGCGGGCGAGCTTTTCGAGGGCGAAGAGGCCGTCGCCGAGACTCACGCCCGGGGCGAGGCTCGCTTCGATCGTCGCGGCGGGCAGCCGATTGAAGCGCCGAAGCGTGCCCGCGTCCGCCTGCTCGCGGACGCTCACGAGGTTCGAGAGGGGAATCAGCTCGCGTGTCCGTTCGGACCGGACGTAGAGGTTCGTCAGATCCGTCGGCGATGCGCGTTGCTCCTCGATCGCCTGCAGCACGACCTCGTATTCCTCGCCGCGATCCTGATAGGTCGTGACGCGGGCCGAGCCGAGCATCGTCTCGAGGGTTCGGCCGATGACGGAGACCGGGATGCCGAGATCCGCGGCGCGCTCCCGGTCGACCTCGATCCGGAGCTGGGGCTGGGTCGGGCGATAGGTGCCGAGCAGACCCGTGAGCTGCGGGAGCTCCGATGCTGCCGCGAGGACCTGCGTCTGCCACTCGCCGACCTCTTCGTGGCGCGAGCCGCCGAGCACGAGCTGGACGGGGCGACTCGAGGTCGAGCGGCCGAGGGTCGAGGGATTGACCGGAAAGGAGAGAACGCCAGGAAGCTTCATCGCGCCCATCGCGACGCGGCTCATGATCGAATCGGCCGAGAGGGGCCGCTCGTCCCAGGGTGTCAGCACCATGACGACCATGCCCGTGTTCATGGACGTGTTGGCCGACCATCCAAATGGAACTCGCGACAGCACGGATTGGACGAGCCCTTCCTCGACGAGCGGAAAGAGGACCTCGTTCTCGAGCTCGCGCATGTGGGCCGAGGTGTACTCGAAGGACGCTCCCTCCGGCGCCTGCATGATGATCATGAAGGCGCCTCGGTCCTCCTTCGGCTCGAGCTCGCGGGGCACCACGCTGAAGAGCCAGGCCGCCGAAAGGAAAGACACCAGCACGACGGCGAGGACGAGACCCTTGCGCCGGAGCGCCGCGTCGAGGGCGCGCGTGTAGATGGCCTGCGACTGCTCGACGACATGGTTCGCAATGCGCGCGAGACCCGCGTCGGGCTCCGTCGCGACCAGGATCTTCGAGCACATCATCGCCGACAGCGTGAGCGCGACGAAGGCGGAGACCGCGACGGCGACGGAGACCGTGACCGCGAGCTCGCGGAAGATCCGGCCCGTCGTTCCCTCGAGGAAGACGATCGGCACGAAGACGGCGATCACGACGAGGGTCGTCGCGATCACCGCGAACGCGACCTCGCGCGACCCGCGCAGCGCCGCCATCAGGGGCGGCTCGCCGAGCTCGATCCGCCGCTGGACGTTCTCGAGCACGACGATCGAATCGTCGACGACCAGACCGATCGAGAGGATCAGCGCCAGCAGCGTCAGCAGGTTGATCGAGAGGCCGAATGCCCAGAGGCCGGCGAAGGTCGCGACGAGGCAGATCGGCACCGTGACCGCGGGGATCAACGCCGCCCGCTTCGTTCCGAGAAAGAGATAGATGACGAAGACGACCAGGACCATTGCGATGACGAGCGTGTAGTAGACCTCGTCGACCGAGGCCTGGACGAACTCGGCGCTGTTCCAGCCCGGATCGAGCTTCATGCCTGTCGGGAGGCTCGGGATGATGCGATCGATCTCCTCGATCACCCCGTTCGCGACGCCGACGGTGTTCGCGGTCGATTGCTTGATGATGCCGATGCCGACGCGCGTCACACCGTTGCCCCGGAACTCGCCGGCCGCTTCGAGCGCACCGACCTCGACGCGCGCGACCTCGCCGAGGCGTACGAGCTGTCCGTCCTCGCCCCGGTCGACGACGAGGGCCCGGAAATCCTCCGCCGTGACGTAGCCGCGCTCGACGCGAACCGTGAGATCGCGAGATTTGGATTCGATGCGACCGGCCGGCAGCTCGACGTTCTGGGTCCGGAGCGCGTTCTCGATGTCGGCGACGGTCAGGCCGTGCGCGGCGAGGGCGACGCGGTCGAGCCAGATCCGCATCGAATAGTGCTTGGCGCCCGAGAGGATCACCCGGGCGACGCCGTCGACGACCGAGAAGCGGTCGACGAGGTCGCGCTCGGCGTAGTCCGTGAGCTCGAGGGGGCCGAACTCGTCCCCGGAGAGATTGATCCACATGATCGGACTGGCGCCCGACTGGGCCTTGTAGATCTCCGGCGCATCCGCGTCGTCGGGGATGTCGTCGCGCGCCTGGGAGACCCGATCGCGGACGTCGTTTGCGGCGCTGTCGATGTCGCGGGAGAGATCGAACTCGATCGTGATCCGCGAGATGCCCTCGCTGCTCTCGGAGACGATCTTGTGAATCCCCTCGAGGCCGGCGAGCCGATCCTCGATCGGCTTCGTGACGCGATTCTCGACGACGGCCGCCGAGGCGCCGATGTAGGCCGTCTCGACCGAGACGACCGGAGGATCGACGTCCGGGAGCTCGCGCAGCGGGAGATTCCGGAACGAGAGGGCGCCGAACGCCATCAGCAGGAGCGACATGACCATCGCGAGGACGGGGCGTCGCACGGATATGTCGGATAGACCCATCGTCCACTCTCCGCTCAGGCCTTCGGCGGTGCTTCCACGCGCAGGACCTTGACGACGCCACCCGGCGGAATCAGGGTCGCCCCATCGATCACGACCCGGTCGCCCGCCTTCAGCCCCGCGCGGATCTCGACGAGCCCGGGCACGCGTCGGCCGATCTCGACCTCCACGCGCGTCGGCTTGTCCTCCGCGTCGAGGACGACGACGAACTGGCTCGAGCCGGAGGGAACGAGGGCCTGCTCGGCCAGCGCCAGAGCGCGCACGGCATTGGACTCAAGGATGAGGGACAGGAGCATGCCGGGTCGGACCGCGTGGTCCGCATTTTCGATCTCGGCTCGCACGCGGACGGCCCGGGTCTTCGGGTCGACGCGGCTGTCGATGGCGACCACGCGCCCCTCGAAGACCCGCCCCGGATAGGCCGCGACCTGCGTCTTGACCTCGAGCCCCGGCGCCAACATCGCGAGAAAGGTCTCGGGCACCGAGAAGTCGAGCTTGATCCGGTCGACGTCGTCGAGGGTCGTGATCCGGTCCCCCGGCTTGAGCAGCGTTCCCGGACTCACCTCGCGCAGCCCGAGCACGCCGGAAAACGGCGCGCGAATTCGCAGGTCGGCGAGGCGTGCCTCGAGCTCGTCGACGCGTGCATTCGCGGCGTCGAGGGCGGTGCGCACTTCGTCGTAGCGCGATCGGGACTCGGTCCCCCGCTTGGCGAGATCGGCCACGCGGTCGAAGCGGAGCTTCGCGTCGGCGCGAGTCGCCCGCGCCTGCGCGAGCTGCGCCCGCTCTTCGTTGCTCTCGAGCTCGACGAGGATCTCGCCGCTCCCGATCGTCTGTCCGTCGTCGAACAGGACGCGGTCGACCTGCTTCGTGACGCGTGCCGCGATCACGACCGATTCGTTGGCGTAGGCCGTTCCGATGGCTTCGAGCCGGTCGGCAAACTCGTACTCGAAGGGGGACGAGACGACGACGGGCGTCGGCGGACGGCCTCCACCGGGCCGATCGCCCGCTCCGTCCCCGCAGCCTAAAAAAAGAAGCATCGAGGCGATCAGGCCGAGCGCCGTCTTGCCTCGCGAATTACCGGATCCCCTGGCGTATCGGCGGGCAGGGGCACTCTTGCACAGGGTCGGATTGGACATTGAAGTCTGGAGCCTATCAGCCTCGAACGCGATCGGCAGCCCGCGGCGATTTCGGGCTAGGATGCTGATCCAGCGAGGGTGAGGGCCAGATGCCGAGCACGGGTGCGGAGAACGAGACGGAGTCTGATCCGGGGCAGATCTGGGAAGAATTCTGCGAGTCGTTGAAGCAGGCGGGAAACGTGCTGCGCCGGCCCGAGACTCCGAGCGACACACAGACCCAGGCCGAGGGCTACCGCTTCCTGATGCGGATGCTGCGCGTCGGGTTCGAGAACCATGTCGAGCTCGCCGACCTCGAGCGACCCCGACTCGTGCCGATGGTCGGCCGCATGGTCCAGTACGAAGGCATCACCTCCGACGCCCGCTATCTCCACGCCCTGATCGACGGGCGCGCGACCCATCGCATCCGCGGCGATCGCGGCGAGGCGCCGCTCGTCGAATTCGGGACCTATACGGGCAAGATGGGCATGCACGAGCCCTCCCATCGGATCGCGTCGATCACCGAGGAGACCCTCGAGGTCGGAGTCGACGGAGGCGTCGAGGTCGTGCTGAGCCCCGATCCTCATCCCGGCAACTGGATCCGGACCGACGCGGCGACCCGTTACGTGATGATCCGCCAGTACGCCGCCGATTGGACGGAACGTAGAGCCGGCCGCTTCGAGCTCTCGCGGGACGGGGCTCCGACGACATCGGCGCCGCTCGGGCTCGAAGCGATGCGCGAGGGTCTCGCGAGAACGGTCGAGTTCGCGTGCAAGACGCCGGCGATCTGGGCAGGGATCTCGGACTACTGGGCCGCGAACGTCGTGAATCGTTTCCTTTCGCAGGTCGATGCGGATGCCCGAACGGACATCGCTCCGCCCTCGGGCCATCATTTCTCGTGCGGCTACTTCGACGTCGAGCCCGACGCGGCGCTCCGAATCGAGTTTCGGCCCGGCCGCGCCGCCTATTGGAGTCTCGGGCTCTCGAACTACTGGTACGAGACGATCGGCTACGACTGCAGGGATTCGCATCTGAACCAGGGTACGGCCGTCGCCGATCCGGACGGGCGGATTCGCATCGTGCTGGCGCATGCGAAGCCGCCGGCCTCGGCCGGCATCCCGAACTGGCTCGATCCCAGGGGTCATCGGGAAGGAACGATGGTCTTTCGCTGGTCGCGACCGGTCGATCCGATGCCCGAGATCCAGTGCGAGCTCGTGCCGTGGCGAAACCTCTAGCCGTGGGGGCCCCTGCGCGCTTCGTCGTGGGCACCGGTCGCTGCGGGTCGACGCTGCTCTCTCGCATGCTGGCGACGAATCGGAAGGTGCTCAACATCTTCGAGCTCTTCTCGGGTCTCGATACCTCGTTCCGCTTCACGGATCGGCCCGTGCCGGGAGCGGAGCTCGCGCATCATCTTCGTCTCGATCATCCGATGCTCACGATGGTGATGAAGCGCGGTGGCGAGGTCCCGGAGGTCGTCTATCCCTTCGGTGCGCCGGGGTCGCGTTATGGCGTAGGCGACCCGATCCCCTGGGCCCTCGGGATCGCGATCCCGCGCATCACCGATGAGCCCGACGCGCTCTTCGACGAGCTGCTCGCCCGCGTCGAAGCTTCGCCGACCCGACCGCTGGCGGTTCACTACCGAGAGATCTTCGACTGGCTGACGGAGAGATCCGGTCGCGTCTGCTGGATCGAACGCTCGGGCACGTCGATCGATACGCTCGCCGATCTCGTCCGCCTGTTCCCGGAGGCCCGCTTCGTCCACATCCACCGCGACGGCCACGAGGCGGCGCTCTCGATGCGCGAGTACGCCGTCCTGCGCGTAGCCGTGGCCGTCATGAACGGTCTCGCCGGCGAGATCGAGTACACCCACGAAGCGCTGAACCGCCTCGAGCGCGAGGACGGCGCGGCGATCGATCGCCTGCTCGCCGCCCGCCCGCCGATCGAGCTGTACGGGAAGTATTGGAGCGAACAGATCCTGCGCGGCGAGGCGGCGCGACGCGCGCTTCCCGAGTCGGCCTTCCTCGACGTCCGCTTCGAGGACCTGGTCGTCCTGCCGCGCGAAGTGCTGGGGCGGATCGCGACCTTCCTCGAGCTGCCCCGGGACGACGGCTCGGGCGTCGACGCCTGGATCGAACGCGCGGCGGTGCTGTCGCACGGCATGCCGACGCTTCGCGCCGCGGAGCTGCCGGCGGACGAGTGGTATCGGCTCGAAGATGCCTGTCGAGAGGCGATGAAGGTCCTCGGACGCTGAGCGGAGTCTCCACTCAGATTTCGTTCGGCACCCTGAAATACTCTTGATAGGTTCGGAAACGGGCGCGCTCGTGGGCGATCTGCTCAGGCGTGGCGCGCTCGTAGTCGAATTTTCCGTGGCTTCCCTGCGGCTTGGACGCGAGGTAACCGCGAATCCTTGTCGTGACTCCCTCGTCCCAGTCGAGCCGCAGGTCCGAGTACATCTGCTGGACGGCGGCGGCCGGATCGTGCATGAAGTCGGCGTATTGGACGTTCGCGACCTGTCCCGGGCGCAGCGTCCCGTCCTCCATCCAGCGCATCAGGTTCTGATGGGTCGCGGCACGGCCGTCGGCCATCACGAGGTCGTCGAGCATGCCGCCGCCCCAGGGATCGTCGGTGCGCCACCAGAAGATCGTGCCCATCACGTTGACGAAGGAATCACCGACCGTGATCGGATCGCGGTGGGTCAGGACGATCTTCGCGTCGGGATAGAACTCGAGCACGCGCGGGATGTAGTCGATCCAGATCGGATTCTTGAGCAGCCAGCGGTCCTCTTTGTACTTCCACTGCAGCAGCTTCAGGAAGCGCTGGTGCCAGCGGATCGTCTGGCCCACGTCCTGCTTCGCGAGGTACTCGGCATAGCTCGGGATCTGGAACGAGAAGACGAACACGTTCGAGAGGAAGGACGCGTAGAGATACTCGGCACACTCGACCGGCAGCTCGCCGCCGAAGGCGTGCATCGCCGTCCATTCGGGCGTCACGCGGTCGAAGACCTTGATGCGCGCGTCGGCCAGGGCGATCCGGGGATCGCTTCGGTAGGTCTTCGCCTCGGGCGGCGGGCAGGGAAACATCGCCTCCCACCGTTTCACGATCCGGAAGCGCGGGTCGGTCGACAGGACCTCGTGGAGGATCGTCGTTCCGGTCCGGCCGTGGCCGAGAATCATGACGGGCTCGTGGATGACCTCGTCCTCGATCTCGGGATGGCGTCGATAGGCGTCCTGGATGCGCAGGCGGGTCTCGAGGTACGAGACGAAGTCGATGCGCGTCAGGATCCGGCCCATCAGGTTCAGCCGGGCCTCGTCCTCGATCGCCCGGACGAGCACGCGAAAATGCTCGATCCAGCCGTCTTCTCCGAAATCCGAGAGGCCCGTGTTCTCCCGGGCGCTCGCGAGGAGCGAGTTCTCGTCGAGGGGTACGATCGATCGCTTGTCGAAGATCTCGCCCTCGGCGTTGATGCGGGAAACCCATTCCGGTCGGGGCGCCGGCTTCCAGCGTTCGCGCCGATCGAATTCTTCGCTCTTGCCTGTCTTCCCGGTCATCGCCCGCGCCTCCGTATCTCCGGACGATACCGCTCGGACCGCTCGGCGCTGGCGAGCGCCCCGGAGCGCGGCTGGACACGCCCGAGTCGGCTACACACCTCGAGGCGCTCGGCGAGCGCGATCGCGCATCTCGCCGCGCAGGGCAGGGAGCATCTCGAATGCAGATCGGTGGGCGTGGCGTTTTCTTCTATCCCGACGGACTCACGAGTCGCGAGGCCGTTGCGTTCGCGCGACGGATCGAGGCCCTCGGTTACTCCGCTCTCTGGCTGCCGGAGGCCGGCGGGCGAGATCCGTTCGTGCTCGCGGCGCGCCTGCTCGATCATACCGAGACGCTGATCTTCGCGACCGGCATCGCCAACATCTACGCCCGGGATGCGGTCGCCATGAAGGCCGCGCAGTACACGTTGGCCGAGCAGTCGGGCGGGCGCTTCCTGCTCGGGATCGGTGTCTCCCATCGTCTGCTCGTCGAGGACATCCGCGGCCATACCTACGGGCCGCCGCTCGCCGCGATGAAGGCCTTTCTCGATCGTTATGCGGAGGCGGGCTTCGGTGCGGTCGCGCCCGCCGAACGTCCGCCTGTCCTGCTCGCTGCGCTCGGGCCGAAGATGCTCGGGCTCGCGCGGGATCGCGCCGACGGCGCGCATCCCTACATGGTCACCCCGGAGCACACGAGCGAGGCGCGGCGGATCCTCGGCTCGAATCGCCTGCTTTGCTGCGAGCACAAGGTCCTGCTCGAGTCCGATCTCGCGAAGGCGCGGGCGATCGCCCGCGCGACGCCGGCGCTGGCGATGGGGCTCTCGCTGCCGAACTATCGCAACAGCCTGATCCGGCAGGGCTTCGAGGCGAAGGATTTCGAGCATGGGCTCTCGGATCGACTGATCGACGCGCTGGTCGCGATGGGGGACGCAGCGTCGATCGACCGCCGGCTCGGGGCCCACGAAGCGGCCGGCGCCGACCACGTCTGTCTCCACCCCCTTCATCCCGAGGCGAAGAGCGAGCCCTGGTGGCCGACGCTCGAAGCGCTCGCGCCCGCGAATCGGAGCCGCTGATGGATTACTGGCTGAGCTACATCGACGAAGATCCCGATCAGACGCTCGAGGTCGCGCGCGCGGCGGAGCGCGCCGGATACAAGGGCATGGCCCTCGCGGACCACGTCTGCGTTCCGCTGCGCCACGCTTCGCAGCATCCATCGGGAGGCCCGACGCCCTTCGACCACCGGACCCCGTTTCCCGATCCGCTGGTGACGGCGGCGAGCGTGCTCGCGTCGACGCAGCGATTTCTCGTGATGACCTACGTCTACGTCTTGCCCATGCGCGAGCCGTTCTCGGTCGCGAGCCAGGTTGCGACCCTCGACCGGCTCTCCGACAGCCGCTTCCGCTTCGGAGTCGGCGCAGGCTGGCTCGAGGAGGAGATCGCGCTGCTCGGGTACCCCGTGCGTGATCGCGGACGGCGGATGGACGAGATGCTCGAGATCATTCGCGCCTTCTGGACCCGCGACAGCGTCGACTACCACGGTCGCCACTTCGATTTCGACTCGGCGGGCATCGCGCCGCGGCCGAAGCGATCGGTTCCGATCTGGGTCGGGGGCAAGAGTCCGTCGGCGCTGGCGCGGGCAGTGCGACAGGACGGCTGGCTCGGGATGAACTACGACCTGCCCGAGATCCACGCGCTGCTCGGCGACCTGCAGCAGCGCCTCGCTCGCCATCGCGACGCGACGGGCGAGGCGAAGCGGGACTTCGAGGTCTTCGTGATCCCCAACGCGGCTCCCTCCGAGGCGCTCTACGAAGAGCTCGCGAAGCGCGGCGTGACGGCGACGATGGGATCGGCCTGGGCCTACGCCGACAAGAGCGTCGCTTCGCTCGGGGCCAAGATCGATGCGATCGCAGCGTTCGGCGAGCGGTTCATCCGGAGCTGAGGGGCAGGGGGCTGCGCCCGGAACGTGTCCGCGCGTCGTCTGCGAGCCAGTGGCGCAGATCGCGTCCGAGCAGGCGCTCGAGCAAGGCGACCTCGCCGGCGAGCTCTCCGGCGAGGAGCGTCGACAGGTCGGGGCGCAGCGGTGTCCGCGTCTCGCCGACCGTGTTCCAGCGCTTGATTCGGCGCCGCAGCTCGCGGACCCAGAGCGGACGGGGCTTTCCTTTTCGCTGTCGAGCCTCGAGCCAGGCGATCACCCAACGCGGCGGATTCATCAACCACGTCTGCAGCAAGGCGTGGCGGAACTCGCGGTTCTCGTTCCTGCGCGCGAAGCGGCGGCGACCATCGTCGGGCAGGTGGAGGAACTCGAGCAGCTCGAGGTAGACCCGGGCCGAGTCGGCGAGGACGTCGTCGAAGAGCACCACGTGGACCTGGTCGCGGTCGACCTGCTCGTACAGCCGCGAAAGCTGGGTTCCGAGGCTCGCCATCGCGCGGTACTGGAGCGAGGCGGCGTCGCGACAGCGGCGCGGAATCCGCTTGCCTCGTGCGCGCTCGGCCTGACGCGCCCAGGCTCGCTCGAAGTCCCGTTCGTCTTCGTCGAGGAGATAGACGAGTCGGGCATGGAAGGAGTGAATCATGTCGATCGGGCTGCGAAGCGCGACGATGAAGCGCGTCTCGGGATCGAAACGGAGCAGGCGCTGGACCGCTTCCGGGTCGCGCAGCTGGAGGGGGGAGCCCTCGATCATCAGGTCGTGCTCGGGAGCGAGCTGGCCGAAATAACGTCGCAGGACCTCGTCGTGCCAGAGCTCAGGGTCTACTTTTTTCCAGTCGCGTACGAAGAAGTGGCTCTCCTTCGGCTTCGAAAAGCAGACGTTCGGGTGGCGGGCGAGGAGCTTGGCGAGAAAGGTCGTGCCACAACGTGGGGCCCCGACGATGAAGGCGCTGCGAATCGGGCGCGCTCCGCCCGCCGGACCGCTCGGAATGGGGACGGACACGCTTTTCGACTCCGTTCGTGGCGCGCACGGCGATGCGGCGCCGCGCGCGATTCGCGCAGTCTCGCCGAGCGGGTGCGCGGCTGCCATCGAGACGAGGCCGCTCGGGGCCGGCGTGCACGCGCCCGCGATCCGCTAGCGTCGACTTCATCCCAGTCGCGCCGGAGGAAAACCGATGTCCGAGCTCCTGATCCGCAACGCCCGCCTCGTCGATGGCACGGGCGCACCCGCCCGCATGGCCGACGTCCGGAGCTCGAGTGGTCGCATCGTCGAGATCGCCGCAGCGGGCACCCTGGCGCGGGGAAAAGGCGAGCAGCTCGAGGCCGATGGCCGCCTGCTGACCCCCGGCTTCGTCGATCCCCACACCCACTACGACGGCCAGGTCACCTGGGATCCGATCCTGGCTCCGTCTTCGTGGCACGGCGTCACGACGATCATCATGGGCAACTGCGGCGTCGGATTTGCGCCGGCCAGGCCCGACGAGCGCAATTGGCTGATCGAGCTGATGGAGGGCGTCGAAGACATCCCGGGGACGGCGCTCCACGAAGGCATCCGCTGGGCGTGGGAGACGTTTCCCGAGTACCTCGACGCTCTCGAGACGATGCCCCGGACGATCGACATCGGAACCCAGATTCCGCACGGCGCGCTGCGCGTTTACGCGATGGGAAAGCGAGGCGCTTCCCAGGAGCGCGCGACCGCGGCGGACCTGGAGACGATGTCGAGAATGGTGCGCGAGGGAATTCGGGCGGGCGCACTCGCGTTCTCGACGAATCGGCTCCCACTTCATACGTCGATCCACGGGGAGCCCGTTCCCGGGACCTTCGCGGACCGCGAGGAGCTACAAGCGCTCGCGCAGGCGGTGATCGACGGCGGGGGTGCGCTGGTCCAGACGGTGCCAGCCGGGTCGATGGGGGAAGACAAGGAAGGGCCGGTCCGCGACGTCGAGCTGTACCGCGAGATCAGCCTCGCTACGGGGGCGGCCTTCACGTTCTCGACGGTGCAGGTCCACGCGAATCCCGACCAGTGGCGCGAGATGCTCGTGCGCAGCGCACGGGCGAATGCCGCCGGTGCGCGGCTCGTACCGCAGGTCCTTGCCCGACCGGCGGGGCTGCTCGCGTCCTTCGAGGCCTTCAATCCTTTCGCGAATCGGCCCGCCTATCAAGAGGTGGCCGCGCTGCCGATGGTCGAGAGGATCCGCCGGCTGCGCGAGCCCGAGCGGCGCGCACGGCTTCTCGCCGAGGGGAGCTTCGACAATGCGGGCATGAGCATCATGCGCCATAGCCTGCGCAGCGCCTTCGCCATGGACGCAGGCGTCGTTTACGAGCCGGATCCTTCGGAGTCGATCGCGGCGCGGGCCGAGCGGGCCGGCGTCGATCCGATCGCGATGCTCTTCGACACGCTCTGCGATCTGGCGCAGGCATCGGTCGGCGGCAAGACGCGCATGCTCCACGTCTACTTCAGCGGCTATGCGCACGGCGATCTCGGCGACATCGGAGAGATGCTCACGAGCGACCTCACGGTCGCAGGCCTCGCCGACGGCGGCGCCCATTGCAGCATGATCTGTGACGCCAGCATGCCGACCTTCATGCTCGCGCACTGGGTCCGGGATCGGACGCGCGGCCCGAAGCTGGCGATCGAGGAGGCCGTTCGCATGCTCTCGAAGGGGCCCGCGGACCTCTACGGCCTCGGGGATCGGGGCGTCGTCGCGGTCGGTCGACGCGCGGATTTCAATCTCATCGATCTCGACCGCATCGAGCTCGAGCTGCCGGAGATCACGCCGGATCTGCCCACCGGAGCGCGGCGCGTGCTGCAACGCGGGCGGGGCTATGCGGCGACGATCGTCGCCGGGGAGATCACGTTCCGTGACGGAGAGCCGACGGGCGCGCGGCCGGGGCGCCTCGTGCGTGGTCGACGCTCGGCGTGAGGAGCGATCGCCGCGCGGTCGGGACTCGGGTGGCCTGGTTATGGCTGGCCGTATTCGTTCCCTTCTTCTCCGCCTGTCGCGACGGCGAGCCGGGGCGTGATGCGCCCGCATCGGGCGGGGCGGCGAGCGAGGTTGCCGCTCCGGATGCCGCCGGATTCACGGCGGCGAGCGAGCACACGAAATCCGCGAACGACGCGTTCGCCGCGGAGCTCGCCCTCGCAGATGCGATCGATTTCGAGGAAGCCGACCGCGGGCTGATCGAGCGGGTCGTCGCCCCGCCCGGCATCTCGGATGCAGGGTCCGTCTGGAGTCCGGACCTCTTCGATTTCGTCGCCGGGGATGCGCCGGCCAGTGTGAACCCGAGTCTCTGGCGCCAGGCGAAGCTGAACGGACGCCACGGTCTCTTCCAGGTCGCCGACGGGATCTACCAGGTTCGGGGCTACGACGTCTCGAACATGTCGTGGATTCGCGGGAAGACGGGCTGGATCGTCGTCGACCCGCTGACGAGTGTCGAAGCGGCGAGCGATGCCTTGGCCCTCGCGCGCAAGCACCTCGGCGACGACCCGATCGTCGCCATCGTCTTCACCCACAGCCACGTCGACCACTTCCAGGGCGTCGCCGCGCTGCTGCCCGAGGCGGGGCAGCCGGCGCCGCGAATCGTCGCGCCCGCCCGCTTCGTCGAGGAAGTCACGAGCGAGAACGTCCTCGCCGGTCCCGCCATGGCGCGCCGGGCGACCTATCAATTCGGCTTCGCCCTTCCGCCGGGCGAGCGTGGATACGTCGACTCGGGCCTCGGCAAGCGGCCGCGAACGGCGACCTCGAGCTTCGCGGTGCCGACCGACGAGATCGACCACACGCCCCAGCCGATGACGATCGACGGGGTCGAGCTCGTCTTCCAGTACACCCCGGAGTCCGAGGCTCCGGCCGAGCTCGCCTTCTATCTCCCGGCGCAGAAGGCCTACTGCGGAGCCGAGATCGTGAACCGGACGATGCACAACCTCTACACGCTTCGCGGCACGAAGGTTCGCGACGCGCGCAAGTGGAGCGGCTACATCGACGATGCGATCCAACGCTTTCCGGACGTCGAAGTCGTCTTCATGAGCCACAATTGGCCCGTCTTCGGCCACACTCGCTCGCTGGAGTTCCTGAAAGGGCAGCGCGACACCTACAAGTTCATGCACGATCAGACGCTACGCCTAGCGAACCAGGGCGCGACGCCGCGGGAGATCGCAGAGACCCTCGAGCTACCGCCACAGCTCGCGCGGGGCTTCGCGAACCGCGGCTACTACGGAACCCTGAGGCACAACGCGAAGGCGGTCTACCAGTTCTACTTCGGCTGGTACGACGGCAATCCCGCGAATCTCGACCCGTTGCCGCCGGTCGAGCTCGGTCGGCATTATGTCGAGGCGATGGGGGGAGCGCAGGCTCTCAAGGGCAAGGCGAGGGCTGCGATCGACGCGGGGGACTATCGCTGGGCGGCGACGCTGCTCGACCACCTCGCCTTCGCCGACGACAGCGACGCCGAGGCGAAGACACTCCTCGCGAGTGTCTACGATCAGCTCGCCTATCAAGCCGAGTCCGGGGTCTGGCGTTCGGTCTATCTCTCCGCCGCGAGCGAGCTTCGAAATGGCATTGCGACCCAGGAAATCGATGCCCGCGCCGCGAGCGCGATCCTCGCCCGGATTCCCCTCGACCTCTTCTTCACCGCGATGGCGACGCGGCTCGACGGAGAGAAGGCGGCCGCGCGCGATCCGCTGACTCTCAACTTCGTCTTCACCGACACGGACGAGACCTTCGTCCTGAACGTCGAGAACGCCGTGCTCCACCACTGGTCCCGCGAGTCGGACCCGACCGCCGCGGCCACCGTCCGCCTCACGCGGGCGTTCTTCCTCCGGCTCGTGACCGGCCAGGTCGGGCTGAAGGACGTCCTTCTCTCGGACGAGCTCGATGTCGAAGGAAGCCGCACGTCGCTCGTCGCATTCTTCGGCCTGCTCGACGCAGTCGACGGAAATTTCTCAATCGTTACGCCCTGATAGCGGCTCGCTTGCCGGCAGAGCGAAGCGCGCGACAAGCGCCCTTCGCGCCGCGGTCGGAGCGCGCCGGGCCCCACTGCGACGGCTCGCCAGCCTTCAAATAGGGCCGTCGACCGGACATCACGCCTCGCCCCCCGGCTCTGGATGTCTTCTATTGACAGGCTGTCGGTTGTCGCCGAGATTGTTCGCGAGCCGAGCGGCACGTGGGCCTTTACCGAAGAGCCCGGGTCGGGTGGACTCCCGCTTCCATCAGAGGCGCTTCCACCAGAGGAGAAGAGAAATACATGTCCCGACCTGCGTACATCACGAAGATCCTCGCCAAGCCCGGCCAGCGAGAGGCACTTAAGAAGCTGAACGAATCCGTCTGCGTCGAATCGAAGAAGGAGCCTGGCACGCTCGTCTACGTGATGAGCCAGTCGAGCGAGAACCCGGACGAGTTCTGGTACTTCGATTGTTATGCCGACCAGAAGGCCTTCGAGATCCACTGTGCGAGCGCGCCGTTCAAGCACATGACGGCGAGCCTCGCCGACATCGTGGCCGAGGTACAGGTGACGCCGCTCTCGCCCTTCGCGGCGGTGAACTTCGACTGACGGGCGTACGGCTTGCCGGCGCCCGAGAAAGGATGGGAACATGCGTTTCGTCGTGATCGGGGCCGGCATGGCCGGTGTGCTCAGTGGGATTCGACTCCGTCAGGCCGGCTACGAGGATTGGACGATCTACGAAAAGGGGGATTCGGTCGGGGGAACCTGGCGCGAGAACACCTATCCCGGCCTCTCCTGTGACGTGCCCTCGCACATCTACAGCTACGCCTTCGAGCCCAATCCGGATTGGAGCCAGCGCTTCGCCCCGGGTACCGAGATCCGCGCATACTTCGAGGGCGTCGCGCGCAAATACGGCGTGCTTCCGCGCATCCAGTTCAAGGAGGAGGTCGATCGGCTCGTGTTCGAGAAGGGCCGCTGGCAGCTCGGCTTCAAGAGCGGGAAGCGCGACGAGGCCGACGTCGTGATCGCGGCGACCGGCGTTCTTCACCATCCGATGATGCCGGACATCGAGGGGCTCGGGACCTTCCAGGGGGCCTGCTTCCACAGCGCCCGCTGGGACCACTCGGTGGCCGTCGACGGAAAGCGGGTCGGAGTGATCGGCACGGGCTCGACCGCCATCCAGATCACCAGCGCGCTGGTACCCCGGACCGAGAAGTTCTCGCTCTTCCAGCGCACGCCCCAGTGGATCGCGCCCCAGGAGAATGCCTACTTTACCGAGGGCGAGAAGAGCTCCTTCCGCCGGGACCGCGAGGCCTTCCGCAAGATGGCCGACGACCTGACGCGCAACTTCCACGAGACGTTCTCGAACGGCGTCGTCGACGCGAAGTCCGAGCAGATGAAGAATCTCGAGGCGGTCTGCCGTGCGAATCTCGAGAGCTCGGTCGAGGACCCGGTGCTCCGCGAGAAGCTCCGGCCCAACTATCGAGCCGCCTGCAAGCGGCTCATCATGTCGGGGGACTTCTATCCCGCGATCCAGCAGCCCAATGCGGAGCTCGTCACCGATTCGATCGAGCGGATCGAGCCGCGCGGCGTGCGGACGAAGGACGGACGCCTCCACGAACTCGACGTCCTCGTGCTCGCGACGGGCTTCCGGGTCGATCAATTCCTGAGGCCGATGCGGGTTCTGGGACGCGGCGGCGTCGATCTCGAGGACGTCTGGAAGCATCGGCCCAACGCCTATCTCTCGATCTCGATCCCGAATTTCCCGAATCTCTTCATGCTGAACGGGCCGAACGGGCCGGTCGGGAACTTCTCGCTCATCACGATCGCCGACATGCAGCTGAGCTACGTCCTCCAGCTGGTGGAGGAGCTGCGCGCCGGCCGCGGACGCGAGATCTCGGCCTCCGAGTCGGCGATGGCGCGATTCAGCGAGGAGTTCGACCGGGCAGCGCGCAACACGATCTGGGCCACCGGCTGCCGCAGCTGGTATCTCGACTCGCGGGGTATTCCCGCCGTATGGCCGTTCACCTACCAGCGCTTCACCGAAGAGATGGCGAAGCCCAGGCTCGAAGCCTACGAGCTGAGGGCCTGACCGCGCGCTCGGCCGGCTTCGCGGCGCGCCCCCGCTCGATCGGGCGCGTGCCGCGAAGTCCGAGCATTCATGCGCGCAGCTCGAATCCTTCGTAGCCCGCTCTCGCCACCTCGTCGCAGCGCTTGCGGTAGGCGGGCTGCCCGCCTGCGTACGGCATGAACACCTCCGGCTTTCCGGGGATGTTGCAGCCCAGGTACCACGACTTCGCCTCGTAAAAGAGCGTCGTCTTCGCGACCTCATTGACGTGTTCGACCCAGGCATCCTGGGCATCTGCGCGAGCCGCGATGCGGGTCAGACCATTGCGGCGCATGTGATCGAGGCAGTCACCGATCCAGTCGACGTGCTGCTCGATCGTGACCGGCATGTTGACGAGCACCGACGGGCTCCCGGGGCCGGTGATCGTGAAGAGATTCGGGAAGCCTGCGATCTGGAGGCCCAGATAGGTCCGCGGGCCGGCCTCCCAGGCTTCCGCCAACGTCAGGCCCTGCTGGCCTCGGATGTCGATGCGCAGCAGCGAGCCCGTCATCGCATCGAAGCCGGTCGCGAAGACGATCACGTCGACCGGGTACTCGGCGTCCGTCGTTCGGATGCCGTTCGCCGTGATCTCGACGAGGGGCGCGTCGCGCAGGTCCACGAGGCGCACGTTGTCCCGGTTGTAGGTGTCGAAATAGTCCGTATCGATCGGCGGACGCTTCGAGCCGTAGGGGTGGTCGGTCGGACAGAGCCGCCTTGCTACGTCGGGATCCTTCACGATCTTGCGGATCTTCGCGCGCACGAAGTCGGCCGCGGTCACGTTCGCCGCCTTGTCTCGCAGGATGTCGCCGAACGACGCGTAGAGGAACTTGAAGCCCCCTTCCTGCCAGAGCGTCTCGTACACCGCGTTGCGCTCTTCTTCCGAGAAATCCAGCGCGCGTTCCCCCGCGAGCGTGAACGGGAAGCCCGCCGTGCCCTCGCGGGATCGCTTCCGGATCTCGGGATAGCTCGCCTGGATCGCCGCCCACTGCTCGGGCGTGAAGGGGGCGTTGCGGGCGGGGATGGTGTAGTTCGGTGTTCGTTGGAAGACCGTCAGCTGGCGCGCGACGGCGGCGATTCGCGGCGTCGCCTGGATGCCCGTCGAGCCGGTGCCGATCAGGCCGACTCGTTTGTCCGTGAAGTCGACGCCGTCCTCGGGCCATTGGCCCGTATGGACCCAGCGACCCTCGAAGCGTTCGAGACCCGGGATCTTCGGGACGTTCGCAGCCGAGAGACAGCCGACGGCGGTGACGAGGAAGCGCGCCGATACGCGTTGGCCCGCCTCCGTCTCGACGTGCCATTTGCGTTTCGCGTCGTCGTAGTGTGCGGACCGGATGCGGGTCCCGAGCTCGATGTCCCGGCGCAGGTCGAAGCGGTCGGCGACATGGTTCAGGTAGCGCAGGATCTCCGGCTGCTCCGGATACTTGGAGGACCATTTCCAGGCCTGCTCGAGCTCCTTCGAGAACGAGTAGCTGTAGATGTAGCTCTCCGAGTCGCAGCGAGCGCCGGGATAGCGGTTCCAGTACCAGGTTCCGCCGACGCCGTCTCCCGCCTCGAAGACGCGCGTGCGGAGGCCTAGCACGTCCCGCATCCGGTAGAGCGCGTACAAACCGGCGAAGCCCGCGCCGATGACGACCACGTCGAAGTCGGATTCCCCTGCGGCGGCGCTCGACATGAAATCTCCTACAGCCCCGAAGTGATGGATTAGAACGTTCGCTCGATTCAGTAGCGGAACTTTGCCGTCAGTGCCCTCGGGACGAGCCCAGCGACCGGACGAACAGACTTCCGACGAGGAGCGAGAGCGCGAAGGTCGGCTCCGGGAGTGCCTCGATGTCGTCGATGTCCATCTGGGCCGCCTGAGGGGCGCCTACCCAGCCGGCGACCGGTGCGTGCATCACGCGCAGGACCGCCACGTTGGCGAGAGTCGTCGTCGCGCTGGTCGCGGCAAAATCTCCAGGAAGCAGATCGCCGGGAAGAAGGGAGAAGGTGAGCGTCCGCCAGCCGCTGCCCGAAGGAACGACGACGCCCTGCGAGACCCAGCGGCCTCCGGTCGTGCCGACGGCGGGACCATCGATCCCGACCCGGATCGTCAGGTCGACGGCGGAGAGGTTTCGGAGGTCGAGCATGATGCCGTTGACACCCGCTTGGGTGTAGCTCCCGATCCAACGCGCCTGGATGTTATTCGCGACCAGTCTTCCGCCCGGACCGGAGACGGAGCCGGTTGCCGAGATCCGCAGGGCGAAGTCCCCGGCTCCGCCGGGTCCCGCGTTCGCCACCACCGTCGGTGGAACCGGCGAAATCGCGCCGTTCAGCGCGTCGACCCATTGCAGGGTCGTGCCATTCTGGAAGGTGTCCAGCTGGCCCACCGTGATCGCAGAGGCGGTCGTCGTCCAGGCGACGCCGAGCGCCACCAGGGCTCCGGCGCGGATCCCGCGCGAGCTGCGGGCGTGCAAGGGGAAAGGAGTCGGTTCGCGTTGGCTCGTCGTCACGGCGATCCTCCCCGGGCAGTCGGATGCGTGGCTCATCTTACCGGAATGCCAGGGCATGTCGGCACACGATCCGCCGCAATCCCAGGGCAACCCGGGCGAGGAGGGCCCGCGTCGAGATCAGGTCGAGGAGATGGCCCCGATCCGATCGAAGCAGGCGAGCACCGTCTCGAAACGCTTCGCGAAGGCGTCGCGAAGATCATCGTGGGTGAAGATATAGGGGAGCTCGTTGCGGATTCCCGCAAGCACGATCGGGCCCACCTCGTCGGGTTTCATGCCGCCCCGGGTCAGCGGCGAGAGCGCTTCCGAGAAGCCGCCGGCCCGCTCCGCCGCGCCCCGGATTCGATCCGACGCCGGAAGATTCGTGTCGATCGGACCCGGACAGAGCGTCGACACCCCGATCCCCTCCGACTCGAGGTCGGCGCGCAGCGCCTCGCTGTAGGCGACGACGCCGTACTTGCTGACGGTGTACGCGACGCCGGCGCCGTAGGACAGGAAGCCGCCGACGCTGGCGGTATTCACGACGTAGCCGCCGCGACCCTGCTCGAGCAGCATCTTCGTGAACGTCTGCCCGACGCGGAACACGCCGTCGAGGTTCACATCGAGGACGAAGCGCCAATCGTCCTCGGTCGCGCGCCGCATCGGACCCCCGAGATAGACGCCGGCGTTGTTGAAGACGAGATCGACGCCGCCCATCTCGCGCGTCACGGCCAGGGCGAGCGCCTCGACGGACTCTGTCCGGCGCACGTCTGTCGCGACCGCGAGGCTGCGGATACCGGCGCCGAGCAGCTCGTCCGCGGCTCGCTTCGCCGCGCCTTCATCGAGGTCGGCGATCACGACGTTCGCCCCTTCACCCGCGAGCGCACGCGCGATCCCGAGACCGATGCCGCTCCCGCCACCGGTCACGACGGCGGTCTTGCCCCGGAAATCCTTCATGACGTCTCCTTTGCTAGGCGAGCTCGAAGCCCTCGAGGCCGCCGCGGTCGCGCCATTCGCGCAAGAGGGCGAAGAAGGCTTGAGCCCCGCCGCCGTAGCTCCCGCCGAACCAGCCGGGCCCCTCGCCGGGCCGGCCCTCGTTGTTGTAGTAGCCAGGCGTGCAGCTCTTGCCGAAGTCGGGGCTTCCGAAGTTCGCTTGCTGGATGATCCGGACCCAGCCCTCTTCGGCTGCGTCGGAGGTCTCGAAGCGGCGCAGGCCGTGACCGAGGAGATGGCCGATGACGTAGGCCATGTGCTGGCTTTGCTGGTCGTAGAGCTCGGTGAAGTTGGCCGTCACGCCCGACTGCATGCCGCCGAGCAGGAAGAGGTTCGGGAAGCCCCGGGTCGTGAGGCCGTGGAAGGTCCGGATGCCCTTCGACCACTTCTCGGTCAGCGTGATGCCGTCCCGACCGACGATCTCGCAGTCCGCGCGCCGGGCGTAGTCGGTGCCGACCTCGAAGCCCGTCGCGAGCACGAGGCAATCGATCTCGTACTCGCTGCCCGCGACGACGACGCCCCTCTTCGTGATCGCTTCGACGCCGCGGCCGTCGGTGTCGACGAGCTCCACGGTCGGGCGGTTGAAGGTCTCGAGGTAATCGTCGTGGAAGCAGGGCCGCTTGCAGAATTGTCTGTACCAGGGCTTCAGCGCCTCGGCCGTCTTTTCATCACGCACGACGGCTCCGACTCGGGCGCGGATCGACTCCATACGCTGGAAGTCGGCGAGCTCGACCTTCGCCGCCAGCTCCTCGGGTGTCATGGTCGCGAGTGCGCTCGCCGAGGCGAGCCCGGAAAGTCTTCGGATGATGTCGGTCCAGCCGTCCGCGACGAGGTCCCGCTCGACGAAGCCGCCGGAGACGATCGTGCTGAAGTTCGCGATGCGCTCGGCCTGCCAGCCCGGACGCAGCGACGCGACCCAGGCCGGGTCGGTCGCTGAGTTTCGCCGCTCATCGACCGACGAGGGCGTGCGCTGGAAGACGTAGAGCTGGCCGGCCCATTCGCCGAGATGAGGTACGCACTGGATCGCGGTTGCGCCGGTGCCGATCACGCCGACGCGTTTGTCGGCCAGTCGAGTCAGGCCGCCCGTCGTGTCGCCGCCGGTGTAGTCGTAGTCCCAGCGGCTGGTGTGGAAGAGCTTGCCCTCGAAGGACTCGATGCCGGGGATGCCGGGGAGCTTCGGCCGCGAGAGGGGGCCGTTCGCGAGCACGACGAAGCGCGCGCGGAGATCGTCGCCGCGGCTCGTCCCGACCTGCCAGCGCAGGCTCGCCTCGTCCCAGACGAGCCGGGTCACCTGCGTCTGGAAGAGCGCGTCCCGATAGAGGTCGTAGTGGCGACCGATGGCCTGGGCATGGGCGAAGATCTCGGGGCCATAGGCGTACTTCCGGGTCGGCATCGTGCCGAGCTCCTCGAGCATCGGCAGGTAGACGTAGGACTCGATGTCGCATTGGGCGCCGGGATAACGGTTCCAGTACCAGGTCCCGCCGAAATCGCCGCCGACCTCGATCATGCGGAGACCCTGGACCCCCGCCTCGCGGAGTCGTGCGCCCGTGCAGAGCCCGCTGAAGCCCCCACCGACGACGACGACATCGAGCTCCTCCGAGATCGGCGCCCGCGTGAAGCCGGGCTCGACGTACGGGTCCTCCAGAAAGCGAGCGAAGTCGCCCTCGAAGGCGCGGTACTGGGCATTGCCGTCGCCGCGCAGGCGTTTGTCACGCTCGGCCTGGTACTTCGCGCGCAGCGCCTCGGGGTCGACTGCGGCAGAGCGGGTCGAGTTGCCGGTTCCGGTCTCGGGGCTCAGGAGCTCACCTTCCAGTCGTCGACGAGGCTCGCAACCGTCGTCACGTTCACGACGTGGCCCTGCTCGTCGAGGATCTCGTAGAGCGCTCCATCCGACTTTGCATGGCAGCCGAAGAAGACGAGACCGCCCTCGGCGCCGCCGCGTTCGAGATGGGGATGTTTATCGCCCGTCGAGAGATGGTAGTCGCCGGCCTTTCGGACCTTTTCCGCGCCGCGCGTGCCGTCGGGCAGCACATCCCAGAGGTGCTGCTCGCCCTCGAAGACGAGGACGGTCGTCGTGCCGACGTGGCGGTGGACCGGGCAGTGGCCGCCGTCGCCGTACCAGCGGACGACCATGTCGAGGGTGCCGCCTTCGAGATCGTGGCCGAGGATCGTGTACTCGTGGTGGATCTTGAATGAGGAGGAGCCTTCAGGGACGGTGACGACGCGCCAGCGGTGTCGGGTGGGATCAAAGGTGCTCTGGGGCATGGCTCTGTCCTCGTCGAAGTGGATCGCTGCAGGAGCGACCCGGTTGCGATCGGATTTCTCGCGATGGGCACCGACCCGATGCCGCTCCGCATTCCCATCTCGAACGATGCCCCATTTGCCGGGGGCGCGTAATGGCCGACTTGGGACGACCCAACGACCTGCCGAGGCCGCCTGCCCGCCGCTCGTTTCGCGATTGGGGCGAGGAATCGGCCCGGTCGCGCCAAGACGTCGTCGAGATGCGTATGGCTCTCGATGAAGCCCGGCGCGACGTGACAGCCCGGCGCGACGACCCGCTCGCCCGTCGCGGGCGAGAGCGACGGGGCGATCTCGGTGATGTATCCGTCGCGGCGCCGCACATCAGCGCGGCGTGCGGGTGCGAGCGTGCCGTCGTCGACGATGCCACCAGAGATCAGGATTTTCTCTGCTCGTTCTTTCATGACGCGGCTCGCATCGTCATGTGGTAAATCAGAAGTGACTAAGTTGTCAATACAAGTTGACCAGAGCGGTCGAGGGACCGTATCGTGAGCCCATGTCGAAGCGGACCGTCTCGTCGCCTGCGCCGGATCGGGTTTCGCATGCATTGATCGGGATCGCGAGGGACCTCGAGCTGCGCATGCTGACACGTCTGCAGGAGGACCGGGGCCATCGCGGACTCCGGCCGAGCCTCGGCCCCTTTCTCTCCCTGATCTGGCTCGAAGCGCGTTCGCTCGGCGAGTTGGCCCAGAGCCTCGGTGTCAGCAAGCAGGCATGTAGCCAGCTGGCGGGGGTCGCATCGAAGGGCGGGTTCGTGGTCCGCCGGTCGGGCAAGGCGCCCGCACGAGGTCAGGTCGTCGAGCTGTCGGCCCGCGGGCGTGTATTGGTCGAGGACGCGATCCGGATCCTGCGCGAGGCGGAGTCCGACTACGAGGCGAAGGTGGGACCGGCCCGCTTCCGACAGCTCGCGGGGGCCGTCGCGACGCTCCATCGATCGCTGCATGTCCAGCGCTTCATCGATGGGCCGCGCGCCGCGGCCGTCGCACCGCGTCTCGGAGGGCTCCCCCAGCTGGCGGTCGAGCTCCAGCGTCGACTCATCGAAGCGACGGCTTCGTTCGGTCATCGCGGGCTCAAGCCGGCGCAGGGGCTCGTGCTCCCGCTGATCGGACCCAAAGGCACGCGAGTTCGCGATCTCGCCCAGCGCCATCGGGTGAGCCGGCAATCGATCAGCCTGACCGGACTCGAGCTCGAATCCCTCGGCTACCTGCGCCGCGAGCCCGATCCGGAGGATCGTCGCGGCACGATCCTGCGGCGCACGCCGCGGGGCGATCGCCTGCTCGCCGACGCCGACGAAGCCGCGGACGTGCTCGATCGGAGCCTCGCGGTCCAGCTCGGCGACCGGTCGTTCGAGAGACTGCGCGCGACCGCCCGATCTCTCTTCGAGTCCCTCCTGGCGAGCGACGTCCCCGAAGCGACGGCTTGGAAGTCGCGTCTCCGCCTTCGGGTCGTCCCCACGCCTTTCGACCCCGTGTCGATCGAGTCCGACCTCGGCCTTCTTGCCGCGAGCCTGCGCCGTCGCCTCGGCGATCAAGAGGCGGCGCGACTGGGGGCGCTGCTGCTCGCGGGCGGAAACGAGTCTTCGAGTGCTGCGGGCGATCGCAGTCGGACGAGGTCCCGCGCATGAAGGCCGAGATCCGGGCGATGGTGCTGCGGGCTCCCCAGCGACTCGAGCTCGAGAGCTTCGAAAGGCCGCGCATCGGCGACGACGAGGCGCTCCTCCGGGTGGATGCCTGCGGGATCTGCGGAACCGACGCCGAAGTCCTCTCGGGCAACATTCCGCTCGCCTCCGCCGTCATTCCGGGCCACGAGCCCGTCGGTCGCATCGAGGAGATCGGAGCGCGGGCGTCGAAGCGATGGCAGCTCTCGCCGGGTGACCGCGTCGTGCTCGAGGCGGAGTTCGGCTGCGGCCGTTGCCTCGGGTGTCTCGAAGGAAGCGAGTGCCGCATCTCCCCAGGGACCTACGGCTTCATGCCGACGACGCTGGCCCCTTCGCTCTGGGGCGGTTATGCGGAGATGCTCTATCTGCCGGCGTGCGCGGTGCCCCATAAGATCGACGCTCGGGTCCCGCCCCGGATCGCGGCGCTCTACAACGCGCTGGGCGCCGGCTTCGCCTGGGCGGTCGCGGCGCCCGGCCTCCGCGTCGGGGACTCGATCGCGATCTTCGGACCGGGGCAACGCGGTCTCGCCTGCGTTCTCGCGGCGCGGCAGGCCGGCGCGTCGCGCGTCTTCGTCACAGGCATGGGATCGCGGGATGGCGCCAAGCTCGCCCTCGCGCGCGAGCTCGGCGCCGAGCTTGCGATCGACGTCGAGCGAGAGGATCCGGTCGAACGGATTCGCGCGGCGACGGGCGGCGCGGGGGTCGACGTCGTGGTCGACACGACGCCGCATGCGGCGCAACCGGTGCACGACGCGGTGCGCGTGGCGCGGCTGGGCGGAACGATCGTTCTTGCGGGCCTCAAGGGTCGCGGCGTCCCGGATTTTCCGACTGACGAGATCGCGATGCGCCGCCTGACGATCCGGGGCGTTCGGGCGGTCGATCACCGCAGCTTCCGCCAAGCCATCGCCCTGATCGAGTCGGGGCGACAGCCGCTCGAGCGGTTGCACACGCATCATTTCCCGCTCGCGGAGGCCGGCGAGGCGGTTCGCACGTTGACGGAGAGCGCAGAGCGCGCGGCCATTGCGATCACGATCGAGCCTTGAGCACCGCCGGTCGTTCGGCGAACGGGGTTGGCGGGACGATGGAGCGAGAATGAGGGATGGCGCGCGCGAGAGAGAAAAGAGAGAGAGGAGTGCGGTGTCATGAAGTTCGGATTGATGGTAGGCGGACAAACCTTCGACGGATCGCTCGAGACCCTCGTCGGCTGGGGACGGGATCTCGAAGCGCGGGGGTTCGACACGCTCTGGATCCCACAGGTCTTCGGTCTCGATGCAATCACGGCGGCCGCCGTCGTGGGACGCGAGACGCGGCGGATCGAGCTCGGAACTTCCGTCGTCCCGACCCAGCCACGCCATCCCACGGTGATGGCACAACAGGCCGTCACCGCGGCGCTGGCCTCGAACGGCCGATTCACGCTGGGGATCGGTCTTTCGCATCCCCCCGTCATCGAACGAATGCTCGGTCTGTCCTACGCGCGCCGGGTTGCCCACATGCGCGAGTACGTCGAGGTCGTGCTGCCGATGCTCGAGGGAAAGCCGGTTCGTTTCGAGGGGGCCGAATTCAAGGTCGATTTCCCGACGCGTTTTCCGGCGATGCCGCGCGTCCCGCTGCTGCTCGCCGCGCTCGGAGACCGAATGCTCGAGCTCGCCGGAAGTCGAACCGACGGAACCATGCTCTGGATGGTCGGTCCGCGGACGATCGAGAGCCACATCGCTCCGAAGATCCGAAAGGCCGCCGCGAATGCCGGGAGGCCGTCGCCGCGCATCGTCGCCGGCGTCCACATCGCGCTCGTCTCGGACACCGAGGCCGCGCGAGCGAAGCTCGAGCAGATGCTCGGGATGTACCGGATGATGCCGAGCTACAAGGCCATGCTGGACCTCGAAGACGCGCGCTCGATCGCCGACGTCGCGCTGGTCGGAGACGAAGCGATCCTCGACGCCGGCCTACGTCGCCTGCGGGATCTCGGCGTGAGCGACTTCGAGGCATCGATCCTCTCGGTCGACGACGGCACCGAGCGGCGAACGCTCGAGTTCCTCGAGAGCCGGATCGCCGCGCTTCGGTGATGCGAGCGTCGATGTTCAGCGATCGTGTTGATCGCGGGCTTGTCCGGGTACGGTCGGATGCGGGCAGGGGTGGTGGCCGATTCGCCGGGTCGTCTCGGCGAGCGACTTCAGCTCGCCTTCGACGGGGTAGTCGAAGCGGTCGTTGAGCTGCCTTTCGATCGAGCCCCCCGGCTCGGGCGGGTTCTCGACATACCAGCGCGTGGTGCGGGCGAGGGCCTCCTCGAGCGGGACGACGTCGCGGTAGCCGAGCTGGGCGCGGATCCGGGTCAGGTCGAGCAGCGTGTGGTGGGTGCCGCCGAGCACGAGCGCGGGGGAGGGAAATGCCCGCTCCGAAGGCACGCTGACGATCTCGATCTTCTGGCCGAGGGTATGGGCGATCCGCTCGATGATCTGGGCGACGGTCAGCTGCCGGTCGTCGCCGCAGTTGTAGATCTGGCCGGCCGAGGCATCGGGCTGGTCGACGGCGAGGAGCACGGCGTGCGCCAGATTCGCCGCATAGCCGTGGGTGACGAGCGCGAATCCCCCGTCGGGCACCACCATCTGTCGACGGCCGTCGAGGATGCGCCGGATCACGCACCACTCCCTCGGCACGAGCTGATGGGGCCCACACACGTACGGGTACCGGAACATTGCCGCCGTCGGATGCGCGTCCATGACCGATTGCTCGGTCGCGACCATCAGCCAGGAGAAGCGCTGCTCCTCCTCTCAGGCGACGAGCGTCGCGTCTTCGCGGACGGGAACCGGTCTCGGAGACCGTTCACGATGAAGGGCCCCGTCGGCCCCGTCCCGCCGACGACGAGGGCGCGCTGCGCAGTTCGACGACTCAACGGAGCGCGACCGCGAAGTCTTCCGGATCGATCTCGGCACTGCGCTCGCGGAACTCGGCCATCGAGAAGGGCCATTGCGTCACGATGCGTCCGCTGGGCGAGCGGTAATAACCGTTGCAGCCGGCGTTCCAGACCGGGACGCCGGCGATCGCCTTCTGGACCTCGGCGTTGTAGCGGGCCATCGGCTCCGGCTTGACGTCGATCCAGGCGATGCCTTCCCGAGCGAGGCGCTCGACGTGGCCCAGGATGTGCTCGACCTGATACTCGATCATCGTCAGGATCGATCCGTTGTTCGTGTTAGGTCCATAGAGCATGAAGAGATTCGGGAAGCCCGTCGTCGTCATGCCGAGATAGGCGATGGCGCCATCGCTCCATGCGTCTTCGATGCGCTGGCCGCCGCGTCCGACGACGTCGATCGCGGAGAGGTATTTCGTGGCGGCGAAGCCGGTCGCGAGGATGATCGTATCGACCTCGCGGGATCGACCGTCCGCGGTCACGACGGAGCCGGCCGTGATCTCGCGGATCGACTCCGTCACGAGCGCGAGGTTCGGCTCGTTGAAGGCGGGGTAGTACACGTTCGACATCAGCGGCCGCTTGCATCCGAACGGATGGGTCGGTCGCAGCCCGGCGCGTACCTCGGGATCCCGGACCTGATCGAGCGATGCGAGCGCCGCGGCGACCGCCGCGTTCTGCATGTCCGGCTGGTTGAACGTCATGCCCTTGTTCATGCGCGCTTCGATCTCGGCGCGGAACTGGAGGATCGGGGTCGGGTCGGTGCGGAACGCCGCAAGCTCGTCTTCGGTGTAGGGCGTATCGACCTTGGGGGTCACCCAGTTCGCCGTGCGTTGGAAGAGGTGGACCTGCCGCGCGACCTTGCGGATCTCCGGCACGAATTGGACCGCGCTGGCGGCGCTACCGATCACGGCGATGCGCTCGCCGGCGAGGTCGTGGTCCGAGTTCCACTCCGCGGAGTGGAAGAGGGTGCCCCCGAACCGATCGAGACCTTCGATCGCGGGCCAGGCGAGATCGTTGAACATCCCGATCGCGCTCACCACGACGTCGGCCGTCCAGGTCTCGCCGGACTCGAGCGTGAGCGTCCATGTCGCCGTCGCCTCGGACCACACGGCGCGCTCGACGCCGCTTCGGAGTCGCACATGGGGCATCAGGCCGTATTTCTTTGCGATGCCGTGCATGTATTCGAGGATTTCGGGCTGGCGGCCATAGGGCTTCGACCAGTCGGGCTTGATCTCGAAGGAAAACGAGTACATCGCCGATTGCACGTCGCACTCGCAGCCGGGGTAGCGATTCAGATTCCATGTGCCGCCGACCCCGTCGCTCTTCTCGAACAGGACGAAATCCTCGAACCCGACGTCGAGCAAGCGCTTGCCCATGCAGAGGCCGCCGGGACCGGCCCCGATGATCGCGATGCGCACGCTTCGCTCCGGACTCGTCGCAGAATCCATCGTCCACTCCTCGAGGTGCAGGGCGGCCCGCCCAAACGGGCCGGATCGCTCATGCGAGAAGTGGTAAACCAGAATTTCTAAACTGGGTAGATCTGGTTGACCATTTCGGAACGGCTTCCTACGCTCCGCGACATGCGAAGCAAGACCCATACGGCCTCTTCACCGGGGCCGCGCTCCGGATCGCTGGCGGTCCTGCGCCATCGCAACGATGCGGTTCGCCACCTGACGGTGGTCGCGCGGGACCTGCAGGCCCGGATGACGAAGGGGTTGGTCGGGGAGCAGGGCTTCGATTCGCTGCGCTCGAGCCTGGGACCGTTCTTGTCCCTGATCTGGACGAAGGATCGTCCGATCACGCTCCTCGCTCGGCAGCTGGGCATCACGAAGCAGGCCTGCAGCCAGCTCGCGAATCTGGCAGAGGAGGCGGGCTATCTCGAGCGGCTTGCGGATCCGGAGGACCGCCGCTCGAAGATCCTGCGCCTCTCGCCGCGCGGCCGGCTGCTCATCGAGCGATCCGTCGAGATCGTCCGCCGGGCAGACCGGGACTACGCCGGCATCGTCGGTCCGACGGCCTACGCCCGATTCACGGACGCGGTCGCCAGGCTCTACGAGGCGATCAACGTACCGACGAAGAACGACCTCGCTTATCTCGAAAAGGCTACGCGGACCGTGGGAGCGCTCCCGCTCATCACGCTCAAGGCCCAGCAGGACCTGATGCAGGCGACTGCCGCCCGCGGTCATGCCGGCCTCAAGATGTCCCACTCGCAGATCCTCTCCTTCATCGGCGCATCGGGGATCCGCATCAGTGATCTGGCGCGCATCCATGAGGTCGGTCGACAGACCCTCAGCGCGACGGCGCGCGACCTCGTCGCGCTGGGCTACCTCCGACGAGAGCTCGATCCGAACGATCGGCGCGGCGCATTGCTCTTCCTGACGGATCGCGGGGTTCGGCTGGTGCGAGATTCGATCCTCGAGCTGCGCAAGCTCGAGTCACGGGTCGAGCAGATCCTCGGGCGTCGTTTGCTGAGACGGTTCCTGGCCGTCGCCGAAGAGCTTCACGCAGCGCTCGACGCGGGCGACGACATCTTTGACCTGCCTGCTGCGCGCTCGAGCACCCGAGCATCGAATCGATCGAAGCGTGACGAGAACGATCTCGCGCGTCTCGCCGCGCGATTGCAACGCGAGCTCGGCCCCCGGAGCGCCGTGCGGCTTGCCGAGTTGCTCCAGACCGACCAGGCCGAGACTGCGCGTTGATTCAACCGATCCACTCAGGAGACTCCCCATGACCCGACGAATCTTCGACCGAGTTCGTGCGATCGATACCGATACCCACATCACGGAGCCGCCCGATCTCTGGACCTCGCGCGTCTCGACGAAGAAGTGGGGAGATGCCGTGCCCCACATCGAGAAGGTCGATGGCCGCGACGTCTGGCGCATTCGGGACCAGATGGTCGGCTCGCCCGGCTTCACGACGATGGCGGGCTTCAACGGCTCGCCGCCCGAGGGCCCGATGGGCTACCACGACATTCCCGCGAGCTCGTTCGACGCCAAGGAGCGCCTCGCGCACATGGACGCGGAGGGCATCCATGCGCAGGTGCTCTATCCAAACGTCGGCGGCTTCGGCTCCGGGGGCTTCCTGAAGCTGAAGGAGCCGGCGCTGATGCTCGAATGCGTCCGGGCCTACAACGATTTCCTCGTCGAGTGGTGCAGCGCGGATCCCAACCGCTTGATTCCGGTCGCGGCCATGCCGTTCTGGGACATCGACGAGTGCGTCAAGGAGGTCGCGCGCGCCGTCTCGATCGGCCACAAAGCGGTCCTCGCCGCTTCGAAGCCCCAGGAATTCGGCCATCCGTCCGTCGCCTCTCGGCACTGGGACTCCTTCTGGTCAGCCGTCCAGGACGCCGGGGTCCCGATCAGCTTCCACATCGGAGGGGGAGACCTCTCGGATCTCTTCGTCGACAAGGATGGCCTCGGCCTTCGCGCGAACTTCGGGCGAGTCTCTTCGATGATCTTCATGCAGAATGTGACCTGCATCGCCGACCTGATCTTCGGCGGCGTCTGTCATCGTTTTCCGAAGCTCGACTTCGTGTCGGTCGAGAGCGGCGTCGGATGGATCCCGTCCTATCTCGAGGCGGCGGATTGGCAGTTCGTCGGGAGCCAGACGCGCAAGGAGCATCCCGAGTACGACCTGCTGCCGAGCGAGTACTTCAAGCGCCAGATCTACGGCTGCTTCTGGTTCGAGAGCGACGGCCTCAAGGACGCGCTCGGGCACATGCCCGACAACATCATGTGGGAGACGGATTTCCCGCACCCGACCTGCATGCACCCCGGCCTCGAAGGCGGCGCGACGCAGCATCCCGCCGACTACGCCGAGAAGGCATTCGAAGGCGTCGCGAACGACGTCGTCGAGAAGGTCCTCCATGGCACGGCTGCCCGGCTCTACGGCATCCAATGAGCACCGAACGGAACTTCCGCGCGTTCCGGATCCGCCGAATCGACTCGGCAGCTCCGGATCCCCACACGAATCCGACGAAAGGGCACCCCCCCGCATGAGCAACCCGACCGCGACCGCGAATCCTGCTTTGAATCTCGATTGGATCATCGATTGCGATACCCACATCTCCGAGCCCCCCGACCTCTTCTCGTCGCGCCTTCCGGCGAAGTGGCATGCGAAGGCGCCCCACGTCGTACGCAACGACGCGAACGGTCTCGAGCTGTGGGCCATCGGTGAGCACGGCAAGGGCTCGATTCCGATCGGGCATACTGCGGTGGCGGGCTGGAAGGCGCCGTTTCCCGCCGCCCCCTCCGGCTTTGCCGAGATTCCGAAGGCGGCCCACGATCCGCATGCGCGGCTCGAGTACATGGACTCGCTCCGGATCTGGGCGATGGCGCTCTACCCGAACGTCAGCGGCTTCGGCTCCCAGGCCTTCCTCGAGCTGCGTGAGCCCGAACTGATGCTCGCCTGCGTGCGCGCCTACAACGACTTCCTGACCGACTGGTGCGCGCCGGCGCGCGAGCGCTTCATCCCGATCTCTGCCATGCCGTTCTGGGACGTCGAGGCCTCGGTGCACGAGATCGAACGCTGCGCGAAGGCGGGCCACAAGGGCGTGCTCTTCACCGGCGCGCCCCAGGACCACGGCATGCCGGCGCTCGCGAGCCCGCATTGGAACCCGCTGTGGGAGTGCGCGCAGGCCCACGACCTCCCGATCAGCTTCCACATCGGGTCGGGCGAGTTCACGAGCGCCGACTGGACGCCGGAGCGCCTCGCGCTCTACGGACCGGGCGGCATCAATGCCCAGACCTCGATCGGCCTCTTCCTCGAGAACGGTCGCCAGATCGTCGATCTGCTCTTCTCCGGGGTCCTGCCGCGCTATCCCGATCTCAAGTTCGTTTCCGTCGAGAGCGGCATCGGATTCATTCCCTTCCTGCTCGAAGCCTCTGACTACACCTTCGACTACGGCCAGGTCAGGACCCATCGCCCCGAATTCAAGCTGAAGCCGAGCGAGTATTTCGCCCGACAGGTGCACGGCTGTTATTGGTTCGAGGAATACGCCCCGCGCCACATGCTCGATACGCTCCCCGTCGACAACATCCTCTTCGAGACCGACTACCCCCATCCGGTCTGTCTGTACGGGGACGTGCGCGAGAAGATCGAGGCAGGGCTTTCAGGCGCGCCGCCGGCGCTTCGGCGCAAGCTGCTCTTCGACAACGCGGCGCGGCTCTACAAGGTTGCGCAGCCATCGATCTGAGACGTGTCGTGGTGCCGCAGGACATCGCGGCACGAAGGAAGGAAGAGCTCGCATGGGTAGGCTTCATGAAAAGGTGGCTCTGATCAGTGGCGGGGCGCGGGGGCTCGGGCGCGCGATGGCCGAGGAGTTCGTGGCCGAGGGCGCGCGTGTGGTGATCGGCGATCTCCTCGAGGAGACGGCCTCCGAGGCCGCCCGTGAGATCGGCGATCGGGTACGAGCGATCCGGCTCGACGTGACCCAGGAGCAAAGCTGGGAGGAAGCGATCAAGGCCACCCTAACCGCCTTCGGATCCCTGAACGTGCTGGTCAACAACGCGGGGACCGCCGAAGGGTCGCGCATCTGGGAGACGTCTCTCGAGAGCTATCGCCGTGTGACCGAGGTCAACCAGACGGGCGTATTCCTCGGAATGCGGGCGGCGGTCGATCCGATGACGCGCGCGGGCGGGGGATCCATCATCAACATCTCTTCGATCGACGGGATGGTCGGATCGCCGGGCATCATCTCGTACATCGCGAGCAAGTGGGCCGTGCGCGGGATGACCAAGGCGGTCGCGATGGAGCTTGCGCCGCGGGGCATTCGCGTGAACTCGATCCATCCGGGCCACGTGCATACCTTGCTCGCCTCGCAGCCGGGCCAGGACCGCAAACCGATCGAAGAGATGATCGAGACGCATACCCGACGCTTCGCGCCCATGGGCCGGACGGGCAAGCCGTCGGAGATCGCGAAGCTCGCGGCCTTCCTCGCCTCGGACGACAGCTCCTACTGCACGGGCTCCGAGTTCGTCGCCGACGGCGGGTTCACGGCCGGATATGCTTCGCCCGCCTCGCCGAATCCATTCTGATCGCATGCTCGAGAACGGGATCCCATGAAGCTCGAAGTCTCCGGAGTACCGGTCCATACGCGCTGCCTCAGCGTCGCGCTGAAGCAGGGGTCGGCGGACGCCGTCGATTTCCGCGCCGACATCCTCGATCTCCGGAAGGGCGGCCTGATGGAGCTGGCCGGCCGGGTCACGATGGCGGGGATCATCCACAAGATGGAGCTCACCGGCAGCTTTGCGGCCGACTCGGGGCGGCTCGAGCGGCTGGAGTGGGCCCAGTCCCATGTCATGCACGAGCCCAACGCGAGTTCCCGGGGCGAGTGCTGCCGGGATCCCATGTCCCGCTTGAAAGACGTCGTCGGCAGGCGCTTCGGCAGCGATTTCTCTGCCGGGCTGAAGGGATGTTTCGGCGGCCCGTTAGGTTGCACCCACGTGAATACGCTCCTCCAGGAGGTCGACGCCTTCGTCTCGAGTCATCTGGCGCTGCGACGGGACGATGCGGAGTATGCGAAGCCCCGCGGCGCGGGAGAACGGATCGGAGCCCGAAGCCTCTTCTTCGACGCGTTGTTCGGGGAGGGCGGCTCGAAGACCGACCTCAGCGTGCGGCTGGCCGATCTGCACTACGCCCCGAGTCATGCGAGCGGGCGGGAGTCGATCGCCCTCCATGCCGAGGTTCGACTCGTCGCGGAAGCCGACCTGGCCGGTTGGCAGCTGCGTTCAATCACGGCCAAACAGCGCATTCGACCCGGACCGGCCTTCGGCGACGCGGCGTGGGAGCCGCGGTCGGAGGATCTCGAGGTCTTCGTCGGTCGATCGCTGTTCGGCGGGATGAACCGATTCTGTCTCGAACGATTCGGCGGCCGGGAAGCCGATGCTCGGCTCCTCTCGACGCTCATGAGCCTCTCGCCCGGCATGACCCAGGTCGGAGCTGCCGTATCGGATCAGTTGGTCCCTTCCTCTTCGGCGCGGCCGCTGGCGAGCGGCTTGAGCGGCCCGGGCCCCTGCTACATGCTGCGAGCGGAGGGGCCATTGATGGAGTCGATCCGCACGCGAGAGTCCGAGCCCGACTAGACACTTCGGCCCGTGATCGAGACGCCTCGGCGCCTACCGCGCCGTGCTTCTTGTCGCTTTCAGGTCTCGTAGCGGGACGACCCGCCCTGTCGTATGCGGGATCGATTCGGCGCCGACCCAGCGCAGCGCGAGGCCGCCTCGGGCGTGACCGGCCGTGTCGAGCCAGTTCGGTACGCCCGGATCGCGGCGCGCAATCACGACGCGGACGCGGCCGGCTTCGTCGGCGACCGCGGTGGCAGCGTTTACGTGGGTGTGGAATTGCATGAAATCGAAGGACTCGAGCCAGTGGCTCCCGATCTGAAGGTTCCAGTAGTCGCATTTCGGGGGCTCGAGATCGACGACGAAGGCCTCGTCCTCCCCGATTTCCCAGTAGCTGTAGAAATAACGTGTGCGCGGATCGCCCTGTGCCGAAGCGGAGAGCAGCGGATCGATCTCGCGGATCTCGTGTCGATGCGCCTCGAAGGACTTCGTCCAGCCGAGGAATTGGGTGACCGTCCCTTCGAGCACCGCCCCGACACGCTCGAGGCCGCGAGAGAAGGCTTCGGGATCGAGCGGCGGCGGCTTGGCCGTCGCATCGAGGCAGGCGAGCTCGAGATCGGGCAGGCGGTCCGTCGCGCGGTGGAGCAGGGTGATGCGCGAGTTGAAATTGTTGGTTCCCGGGCCGGTTCGAAGCCCCTTGCCCGGCTCCTCGTCGGGGCCGATCCGGACTTCGAAGCGTCCTTGCGCGTCGAGCGGGACGTTCTCGCTGTCGAGGTAGCCGTCGCAGACCAGTCCCGTGGGCGTTCCGAGGGCCCCGGAGTAGATCCCGAAGCCGATCCGTGCGGCGTCGCGCAGATGGCCGCGCAGGACGTAATGCTTGCCGGCTACGAGCTTCGCGCTGAAGTAGGCGTAGTCCGGATTGTCGAGCCCGATCTTCAGGAAGTCGCTCTGAACGAAGGGAAGTCGGGTCGGCTGGGCATCGGCCACGACGTCGCGCAGAAATCCGCGCGTCAGCCTTGCCACGTACCGAAGGCCCTCGGCTCGGTCCAGCGGATCGGCGGGGGCGGCATCGAGGACCTTGTGCCCCGTTCGTTTCAACCGTTCGCAGAACGCGTCCCAGACCGGGCCGCTTGCGAGGCGCGACGCGTCATCCCGTTCCGTCATCTCGTGACTCCCGAGTTTCGAGCTCACCCGCCCTGGAGAACGTGTCCGGGAAGCGCGCCCGTATGCTTGTTGTGCTCGAGCACGACGGCGCCGTTCACGATCGTGGCGACGTAGCCCTTCGAGCCGACGACGAAGCGCTCGCTGTTCGCCGGGAAGTCCCGGGCGAGCCAGGTATCGCCCTTGCCGAGCTGCTCCATGTCGATCAGGACGAGGTCGGCAAAGTAACCTTCTCGGATCGCGCCGCGATCGGCGATTCCGTGGACGACGGCGGGCATGTAGGCGAGCTTGAAGACGGCCTCTTCGAGGGTCAGGACGGAAGGGACGTAGTCCGTCAGGAGATTCGTGGTGTAGTCGGCCCCGACGAAGGACGCGAGATGCGCCCCGCCGTCGCTCGAGCCGGCCATCACGAAGGGCTCCTTCATGACGGTCGCGCAGATCTGATTCATGTAGGCCGCCGCCTCGGGCGCGGTCACCATGTAGAACCAGGTCTCGAGTCCCTCGCCGAGGGCGAGATCGAGGAAGCTGTCGATCGGACGGACGCCGGCTGCCGCAGCGAGCTCGGCGATCGTCTTTCCGACCTTGGTCTGGTTCGATCGGTCGACGACCTTCTCGACCGCCAGATTCTGCCAGGTCGTTCCGATCGCCTTGCCCGCGCTGGAGGCGAACTCCTGCTCGAGGCGGTCCCGGGTGGCCGGATCTCGCAGCCTTTCGCTCCGAGCGGGCTCCGCGAGACACAGCACCTCCCGCCACTGCGGCATGTCGTCGAAGACGAAGGTGTCCGACAGCTTGACGTGGAGGCCGCCGCGGTTGGTTCCGAACTGCGGGTGAAGGCGCGCGCCCTTCGCATTCGCCTCTCGGCAGAACGCGAGGGACTTCGACCAGCTCTCGGGGTCCTCGGCCGAGGGGAAGAGCAGGTTCAGCTCCACGGGCCGGCCGGAGGCCTCGTGCATGCGCAGCATCAATTCGCGATCGGCATCGTCGTAGCCGCGGCCGAAGCTGCGCGGGATGATCTCGCACGCGCCGCGATTGAATTCCGCGAGCACGCTCGCCAGTGCCACGACCTCGTCTGCAGAAGCGTGATTGCTCGGCACCTCCCGCCCGTCCTCGCCGACGTGGAGCGCGAGCTGGGAAGTCGAGAATCCGATCGCGCCCTCCCGCATCGCCTGGCGGACGCACTCCTTCATGGCCTCGATCTCGGCCGGCGTCGCCTGCCGCTCGGAGGCTGCGTCGCCCATGACGTAGCGACGCACCGCCGAATGCCCGACATAGCTCGCGACGTTGATGCCGACCTTTCCCTCGAAGCGCTTCCAGTAGTCGCCGTGGCTGCCGCCCGTGAACTTCAGTCCCTCGGCGAGTGCCGGACGCGACATGCCCTCGACGCGCGAGAGCATGCCCGCCAGCCAGTCGACGTCCTCGGGCTTCGCCGGGGCGAGTGTGAAGCCGCAGTTTCCGGCGAGCACCGTCGTGATCCCATGCCAGCAGGACGGCGTCGCGATCGGGTCCCAGTCGAGCTGGACGTCGTAGTGGGTATGGATGTCGATGAAGCCCGGCACGAGGACGAGGCCCTTGGCGTCGATGACGCGCGCCGCTTCGCCGTCGATCCGGCCGATCTTGGCGATCCGTTCGCCCTGGATGCCGACGTCCGCGACGTAGGCGGGGATTCCGGTTCCGTCGACGACCTTGGCGCCACGCAGGATGAGGTCGAAGTCGGCAGTCGCTTGCGTTCGGGTCGAGGCCATGGGTCGGGCTCCTTCATCGGTCGGATGATTCCGTGAGTGTTCGTGTCGACGGCATCGGCGGCGTGCGTTTCGACGAAGCGGAGGGCGAACGTCGGCCAGTCTAGTGCGATCGGGGGGAGCAGCCACGCCGGATGGAATGACGTGCTCGGCCGCACTCGAGCTCGGACCGGTCGGGATCCGGGGCAACTCGATTCATCCGGGCGCGAGCGACGATGCGTGCCGGCCCTCGGCGGTTGCGACGATGTGATCGGCAGCGAACGTCAACGCCTGTCGGGCCTGGCCGAGGAAGATCGCCGCGTCCGGATGGGCCCCCGGATCAGCGACATAGCTCCATTCGAGCCGGCATCCCTCTCCGTCGTCTTCGATCGCGATCGTCGCCTCGTACGTGTCGAGCGGTGCACCGGCGACGAGGGCGTAGCGACGGAGCGAAGGCGGCTCGAAGGAGAGGGTTTCTTCGACCAGGTCGTAGTCCCCGATTCGGAATGCGATGCGGGACCCGCGGCCATGGGGCGGCGGATCCCCCTCGACTGCGTAGCCCGCCGCACTCAACACATCGAGCAGCGCTTCCCAGGCCAGCTCGCGAGGAGCGCGAATCTGTCGCTCGATCCGAAATTTCTGCGGGGCCGTCTCTTTCGTCATGCTGCCTCTTTTCTTGCGTGCTCGACTCGAGCTCGGTGGATCGCGAAGCGTCGAGCTCTTTTCGCTCGCGTCCGAGCCTCGGGTCCCGTCGGTCGAGCTAGAGAAGTCGAGCGGCCGGCAGTACGTCGCGGGCGACCTGCTCGAGCGCATCGAGCGTAGCGTCATAGCTTCGATCGCCTGCTCGGCTGATGCCGGCGATGAGATGATCGAGACCCGCCGTCGCGAAGGTCCGAAGCCCCTCCAGGACGTCCTTGCTCGATCCTTGCATCGAGGCCCCGGGAATGCGTGGCTGGCCCGCTCCGAGGACGATCCCGTCGATCAGCGAGACGGTCAGCGAGGCGGAATCCCGACCCGCCGCTTCGGCGAGGCTTTGCAGTCGGTCGTGATCGCGGCGGAGCTGTTCGGGGGTCGAAGCAATCGCCAGATAGCCCGCGCCGTGCTCGGCGCTGCGGCGCAGGGCGCGCTCCCCCGCGCCTCCGATCCAGACCGGAATCCCGGTCGCGCGCGCCGGGCGAGGCCGCGCCCCGACCTGCGAGAATCGGAAATAGCGTCCCTCGAAGTCGAAGGTCGTTTGTGCCGTCCATGCGGCCTGCATGACACGAAGGGCCTCGACCGTGACGGCGCCGCGGTGCTCGAAATGGGCGGGATCGAGTCCCAGTGCTTCGAATTCGTCCCGAAGCCAGCCAACCCCGGCGCCGAGGATGACCCGGCCGTTCGAGAGCTGGTCGATGGTGGCGAGCATCTTCGCCGTCAGCAGCGGATGCCGGTACGGGATCACGAGGACGGAGACCCCGATCTCGACGCGTTCGGTCGCTTCGGCCAGGGCGGCCATGAGCGCGAGCGGCTCGTGGATGTCCTGCTCCCAGGTATACGGAAATCCCTCCCGAGAATGGGGATAGGTCGCACGAATCGTTCGGGGAAGGACCACGTGATCCGTCACCCAAACCGAGTCGAAGCCGAGCCGCTCGGCCTGCCGCGCCAGATCGATACACGCCCGCGCACTCCGGCCGGTCTCCGGAAAGCCACCGAAATTATTGACGAGTACCCCGATCTTCATGGTGTTTTCGACCTCGTGGAGAATGCCGTTGCAGACTATCGTCGTGGATGCGATCGCCTCCCCAGTGCCCGGCTGACAGGCTACCGCGTCCTCGCCGGCGTCTCGCTCGCCATCCCCTCTGCCATTGGGCGCTCGGACATCGGGAGATTCCCTTGACCCGCGAGGTCAGCGCCGATTCGATCTCAGACGCATCGCTTTGGAGCCGCCGCTTCGTCGTCCTGCTCCTGGCGCAGGTCGGCGTCGCCTACGCCAATTCGTCCTTCCTGATCCTGCCCAAGTTCCTCGCCACCCGCCTCGGCGCCGGACCCGAGCAGATCGGGCAGGTCGTCCTGATCTCGTCGCTCGCGCTCGTCGTCAGTCTCTTGCCGGCGGGCTCGCTGGTCGACCGACACGGGCGCCGGCGTTTCCTGACTGCGGGCGCTGCCCTGATGGGGATCGCGTGTGCAGCCCACGTCTACGTCGAAACGGTCGGCCCGCTTCTCTACTGCCTGCGCGTGTTGCAGGCGCTCGCATTCGCCTTCGCCTATGCCGCCGGGGCCGCCCTCGCCATCGATGCCGCGCCGCCTGCACGCCTCGGTCAGGCGCTCGGGTTGTTTGGTCTCGTCTACGTCATCACCGGTGCGCTCGCTCCCGCCGCCGTCGAAGCCATCGTCGCAGTCGGCGGCTGGAGGCCGGCGTTCCTGCTCGCCGGGGGCGCCGCGCTCGGCAGTGCATTGCTCTCCCTCTCCGTCGTCGAACACCGCGGCGAATCGTCTGCGACCCTCCATGTCGCCACCCGCACGATTCTCGCCCGACCTTCGCTCGTACGCGGGATCACCGTCGTGGGCCTGCTCGGGATCGGCTACGGCGGCGCCTTCAACTTTCACCAGCCCTTCGCCCTGAGCCTCGGGATCACCGAGCTGCGCGACTTCTTCCTGGCCCATTCAATCGCCGCCGGCGCGAGCCGCATCGCGACGGGGCCCTTCGTCGATCGCATCGGCCTGCGCCGAATCAGTCTCGCGAGTCTCGGGCTGTACGCAGCTGCGGTCCTGGCGATCGCCTGGCTCGATCGGATCGGACTCCTCGTCCTCGGGCTCTGCATCGGCGTCTCGCACGGCCTCTTTTATCCCGCCTATACCGGTGTCGTCCTCGAGGGCTGCGCACCCGCCGAGCGCGGACGCTACGTCGCGCTCCTGCAGGCCGGGCTCTACGTGGGAATCGGAGTCGGCGGGGCGGTGCTCGGACTGATCGCCGGCCGCTGGGGCTATCCCGTGATCTTCGTGTTGGGATCCGCCGCCCTGGTCGGCGCCTTCGCATTGATCGCATTCGAGCGACCGGCGGGCGGGGAGTTGCGAGTCACGCCGACGACGTAGAGTCTCGAGTGGAACCGGCCAATGAGAGGGGAACGACGATGACTCGAGGCCATGGCTCGGCAGCCGAGATCCGCGCGGGACTCGACCATCCGGTGATCGATTCCGATGGGCATCTGATCGAGTTCCTGCCGGCGGTGATGAGCTACCTCGTGGAGGTCGCGGGGCAGCAGGCGGCGACGCGCTACGGCGAATGGATGCGCCAAAACTATGCTCCCACGCCCGAGCGGCAGCGCGACGAGCGGATCATGAAGCTCCCGTTCTGGACCCTGCCGACGAAGAACACCCGCGACCGTGCCACCGCCGGACTGCCGGCACTTCTCAGTGAACGCATGGAAGAGCTCGGCTTCGATTTTTCCGTCCTCTTCCCGACCATGGGGCTGGGCGCCTGCGAGGTCGACGACGACGAGCTCCGGCCGGCACTTTGCCGTGCATTCAATCGCTACAACGCCGAGCTTCTCGCCGAGCACTCCGGTCGCTTGACCGGGGCGGCGGTGATTCCGATGCATACGCCGGCGGAGGCGATCGCGGAGCTCGACTTCGTGGTTCGCGAGCTGAACATGAAGGTCGTCATGCCCGCCACCTACGTTCGCCGTCCCGTCCCCGCAGCCGAGCGGAGGGGCGCCGGTCGGCTCGGCGAGTGGCACGACACCTACGGACTCGACAGCGACCACGACTACGATCCGGTCTGGCGCAAATGTCTGGATCTCGGGGTCAATCCGATCTTTCACACCGGCACACTGGGCGTCGGTACACGACGCTCGCTCTCGAGCTACGTCCACAACCATCTGGGCCACTTCGCCGCCGCGGGCGAAGCCACGTGTCGGGCGCTCTTTCTCGGCGGCGTCACGCGTCGCTTTCCAGAGCTGCGTTTCGCGTTCCTGGAAGGCGGCGTCGCCTGGGGCTGTCGACTCTACGCGGATCTCGTGGGTCACTTCAAGACGCGAAGCCGCCCGGCGCTCGAGAGCTGCGATCCTGCGCGGGTGGATCGAGATCTCTTCGAGGACCTCTACCGAAGGCACGCCAGCAGGATGCTGCGTGATCGAGTTGCAGGGCCGGCATTCCAGGACCCGCAGGTCGCCGCGACCGAACGTCGGGAGGACCAGCTCGACGAGTGGCGGTCTTGCGGAATCGAGACGGCCGAGGACGTTCGGACTCGTTTCGTCGAGAGCTTCTACTTCGGCTGCGAGGCGGACGACCCGCTCACGGGTTGGGCCTATGCGTCGACGATGAATCCCCTTGGCGCGCGGCTTCGCACGCTATTCGGATCGGACATCGGACATTTCGACGTACCCGACATGGCACAGGTCCTGGTCGAGGCCTGGGAACCCGTCGAGGACGAGAAGATTTCAGCAGGCGATTTCCGGGACTTCGTCTTCGAGAATCCCGTTCGATTCTGGACCGCGACGAACCCCGGATTCTTCCGGGGGACGTCCGTCGAGTCAGCCGTCGAAGCGTTTCTCCCGCGGCAGCCATCGTGCGCACCGCCCTCCACTCCGAGCTGAGCACTCGGTCCGTACCGGGGCAATGACGTCAGGCGGCGACAGCGCGAGGGCTACAAGCCCTTGGGTCGGGTCCCGATGATCTCGTCGTGCTCGAGGGCGCTGATCTCGTCGGCGGTGAGACCGAGGTCGCGCAGGATCTCGTGGTTGTGCTGGCCCATCGTCGGGCAGGGCGTGCGATTCCAGCGCTCGATCGTCGCGAAGCGGAAAGGTGGGCGTGCGTAGCCGTGGGTTCCGACGACCGGATGATCGAGCGGCTCGTAGAAGCCGCGGGCCATGAACTGCGGATGTCGACTCTGGATTCGCGCGTCCCAAACGGCGGCCGCAGGAATGCCCTGTGAAACGAGTTTTTCAACGGCGGCGTCGAGCTCGTGGTCGGCCGCCCAGCGAGAGAGGGCCTCGTCGATCACTTCGTGCTTGCGCCGACGGCCTGCGTGGGTCGCGAGCTCGGCGTCTTCGGCCCAGGCGGGGTGGCCCAGGAGGGCTTTCAGACTGTTCCACTGCGCGTCATCCGTGACGGCGAGTGCGAGCCAGCGCTCCTTGCCCTGCTCCCCAGTCCTGCATGCGTAGAGGTTTTGCGGTGCGCCTTCCGGTCCGCGGTTGCCGTCGCGCGAGAGCTCGACCCCGTAGGCCGACCACTCGATCGACATCTCGGCCGCCGCGTTGAGCGCGCCCTCGACCATCGAGCATTCGAGGAGGTGGCCCATACCGGTCTTCTCGCGCTCGGCGAGGGCGACGAGCGTCGCGAAGGCCGCGTGCATGCCGGCGAGGGGATCGCAGGGGCCGCGCTGGATGCGGGGTTGGTCGTAGGCGTGGCCGGTGATCCAGGCGAGACCCGAGATCTGCTCCATCGTCTGGGCGAAGCCGACATTGTCGCGCCAGGGGCCCGAGAGGCCGAAGGCGGGCATGCGGACGAGGATCGTGCGCGGATTGATCTTCTGGACCGAGCTCCAGTCGAGGCCGAAGCCCTCGACTACGCGGGGCGAGAAGTTCTCGATGAAGACGTCGCTCTCGGCGATCAGCTTCTTGCAGAGGGCGAGGCCCTTCGGGTCGGCGAGGTTCAGGGTCAGACCGCGCTTGTTCGTATTGGCCGCGAGCGTGATCGCGCTCTTCTCCCACCATTGACCCTCTGTGCCGAAGATCCCGCCCGCCATGCGCATGCCATCGGGGCGCTGGATCGCCTCGACCTTGATCACGTCGGCCCCGAGATAGGCGAGCATCTGGCAGGTCGACGGGCCGGCCCACCAGGCGGTCGTATCGAGCACGCGAACACCGGCGAGCGGAACCGCGGTCTTCGCCTTCGCGACGGGGACCAGACCGGGCTTCGCCCGCTTGCGCGCCGGCGACTGCTTCAATGCCTCCGTGTGCTCGCCGAGGCGGGGAACCGGCTCGAAGGGGCGGGGGCCCTGGCCGTCCAGGAGATAGGGCGCGCGCGGCTGAAGAAAGCCGCCCGTCGGATTCTTCACGAATACGCCGCGCTCTTTCAGGTGGACGTGGTCGAGGACGGTCTTGCCGCTGCAGACCGGCGCGACGGGAATTCGCAGGAGAGAAGCCCGCTCGACGATTTCGGCGGTCGTGTGTTGCGTCGTGAAGGCGCGCACGATCGCGTTCCACTCGTCCATGCGTGCCATGCGTCCCCCGATCTGCGCCCACTCGGGCTCGGCCAGGAGGTCCTGGCGTCCGATCAGGAGCAGGAAGTCGGAGAATTGCTGGTAGGAATTGGTGTTGAACCCGACCCAGCCGTCGAGGGTCGGCTCGATCGACGGGATCTCGACCGAGCGCGACGGCCCGACCTGCTCCGGGCGGCCCATCAGGCTGTTCATGAAGTCCAGGTACGTTGTCGAGCCGATGTTCATGACTTCGCACAACGAGAAGTCGATCTGCTCCCCCTGGCCCGTGTGCTGCGCACGTGTCAGGCCGGCGAGCCCGGCCACTGCGGCGAACGTGCCGCCGATCCACTCGGTGATGCGTCCGCCGCACATGATCGGAGGCTGCGAGGGAAGACCGCGGGTCGAAAGCGCGCCGCTATGGGCCTGAATCGTGAGGTCGGAGGCAGGCTGGTTCGTGAGCGGTCCGCCTCGCCCGTACGGTGAGATGCTGAGAACGACGAGCCCTGGGAATCGATTGCAGAGGTCGAGCGGCTCGATGACGCCGGGCTCGAAGGTTTCAACGACCAGATCCGCGCCGGCAAGCAGCGCCTGCACATGGGGATCGCCCGGCGCTCCGAGGACGGACTTCTTCGACGTGTTGAGGAACTGGAAGAGGGCACCGTCCCGGTCGCCGAGCGCCTGCCCGCTGGCGCTCCATCGCCGCAGCGGATCGCCGCCCGTGGGCTCGACCTTGATGACCTCGGCATAGGCATCGGCCATGAGCTTGGTCGCGTAGGCTCCGGCGATACGGTTGCTGAAATCGACGATTCGCAGATCACGAAGACCTTGCATTCGAGGCTCCTCTCGTTCGACGCCCGAAGCGTGCGACAGAAGCAGGACTCTAGTCAGTCCGGCAACAGGCTGAAAGTCGCGTGCATCGAGCGACGGAAGTGGGAGACTCAGGCCGCCTTCAAACGGACTGGCATCTTCCCGATCGACACGAGAATCGGATTGCCGATCCCGAGCACGCTGTAGCGGGGCTCGCCGATCAGCTCGATGTGGCTCGTTCGCTTGAACAGCTCTTCGAAGAAGATCGTGATCTCCCGGCGCGCGAGATGAGCACCCAGGCAGAAGTGCGGGCCACCGCCGCCGAAGGCCATGTGCTCGTTGCCCTTGCGGCGGATGTCGAACCGGAACGGATCGTCGAAGAACTCCGCATCACGATTGGCCGAGGGATACCAGAGGGTGACCCGCTCGCCCTTCGCGATCGGCGTCCCAGCGATCGTCGTATCCTGCGCGGCGATCCGCTTGAAGTAGGCGACCGGCGACGACCAGCGGATGATCTCCTCGGTCGCGCTCTTCATCAGGCTCGGATCCTCCTTGATCGCCTCGAGCTGATCGGGCTCGGCCAGAAGCTGCTTCAATCCGGCCGAGATGGCGTTGCGGGTGGTCTCGCTGCCCGCGACGGTGAGCAGCATGAAGAAGGCGTCGAGCTCGAGATCGTTCAGCGGGCCTCGCTCGTCTTCGGCCGTGACGAGGAGCGAAAGGACGTCGTCTTCCGGATGGGCTCGCTTCTGCGCCGCGAGCTTGTGGCCGTAGCCGAAGATCTGGGTAGCGATCCCCTCGCGCGCGGACTCGGGGACCGGATGCTCGGGGTCGAGGCAGAGCAGGAGATCGTTCGTCTGGGTGAAGAGCCAGTCGCGGTCCTCGAGCGGGATGCCGAGGATGTCCGCGATCATGTGCATCGGGAGCTTGTAGGCGACGTCCTGGACGAACTCGACGGTCTCGCGGGCGAGGGCATCCTCGATGATCGAGATGGCCCATTTGCGGGCGAGATCTTCGAGGCGCTTCGTCATGCGCGGCGTGAAGCCCGAGCTGATCAGCTTGCGCTGGCGGATGTGAGGCGCGCCGTCCATGTCGGTCAGCATGAGGCCCATGCCCTCGTAGCCGAGGCCCGGTCCCCCATTCGAGAGGTAGAGCTCGGGATTGCGATTCGCGTCCCGGATGTCCGCATAGCGCGAGAGAACCCAGAAGCCCCGACCCCCGGTCTTGTCGAACCCGGCCGTCTCGGGATGGCGCCAGACCGGAGCCTGCTCGCGGAGGGCCGTGAAGACGTCGTGGGGGAAGCCGTTTCGGTAGAGCTCGGATCGGGTCAGGTCGAGCTCCGCGAGGTTCAACATGGTCAGATCTCTCCAGTGGCTCGGTCGTGGGAATCGCGGGCTCGAAGGCCAGCATACGTGATCGAGATGCTCTTCGACTACAAGATCGAGCTGATCGCGAGCGCCCTCGGCCCGCCGCCCGCTTGGATGTCATCCAGTCTCGCGCAGGTTCCGCCGTGTGTCGGCTCGGCGGGGCGGTGCTCGGATGGATCGCCGGCGGCTGGGGGCCACCCGGGGTGGCAGTCGCCGCTCGAGCTCGACGACCTAGGCTCTGGGGCCGGGCGGGGGCACAGGAGGGGATGCATGGCGAGGACGGGCGACGAACGGCGACAGGGGACTGCGGAGGGGGCGGCAATGGGCAGAGCGGCTCACTCGCTGCATGCCGAGGAGCCCGTGCTCGACGACTTCTGGGCGATCGATTTGATCGCTCCGCCGGCGCGGTCGCTCGTGCGTGATCCGTCGTTCGGATCGGGCGGAATGCTCTGGGACGGATTCGATACCGCGCCTCTCTTCGCGATCAACGTGGGCTCGCTGCGTTATGCGGAGGACGAGGTCGAGCGTTGCGTTCGAGCGGGGATCGATCAGTACGTGATTCTCGGGGCTGGATTCGACAGCTTCGCGCTGCGCCGGGGGGATCTCGTCGGTCGGCTGAAGGTCTACGAAGTCGATCATCCCGACGTCCAGGCACTGAAGCGATCTCGGATCTCCGAGGCATCGCGCACGCCGGCGTCGCTTCCGGTCTTCGTGCCGGTGGACTTCGAGACCGTGGGCATTCGAGAAGGCCTTCCGCAGGCGGGCTTCGACCCGCGACGCCGAACGGTCTTTTCCTGGATGAATACTCTGCCGTATCTCTCCGCAACGGCGATCGAGTCGACTCTTCGCGACATCGCGGGGCTCGCCGCCGAAGGCAGTCGGCTCGCGCTCAACTACGCCTGCGATGTGCCCCTGTCCGATGCGCAGGCGGGCTACCTGCAGTCGCTGCGCGAGCGCCTCGGGCAATCGGACGAGCCGATGCATCCACCCTGGCGTCCTACGGACTTCGAAGCCTTGCTGACGCGCTGCGGCTTCGCGGTTCGTGAGCACGGGAGCGAGCGCGACCTCGAGGCCCGTTACTTCGCGAGTCGGAGCGATGGGCTCGCGCCGACCACGCCGGCGCGAGTCGTGGTGGCGGAGCGCATCTGCGAGCCTCGCCTGCCTTCGTGATCCCGAGCGAGTCGGCCCGATCTCGAGCATCGGTCCCTCTCTGCCTGATCATTTTCGACCATTGGCCGGACCCTGAGCCGCAGCTATTGTCCGCGTGTCAAAACGTGCGAGTAGGCTCCGAGGGGCGCTCACAATCGGAGTAGAGGAAGCATGACCCGAAAGTTCTTCGATCGTTACAAGGTGATCGACATCGACACCCACATCACCGAGCCGGCGGAAGTCTGGACCGCGCGCGTCTCGAGCAAGTGGGGCGACAAGGTTCCCCACATCCGCCGAATCGACGGTCGCGACATGTGGTTCATCGGCGATCAGCCCTCCGGCGGGCCCGGCTTCTACACGATGGCGGGACACCATGACACCTATCCGAACGTTCCGATGGGCTACGACGACATCCCGAAGGCGTCCTACGACGCGCATGCGCGACTGAAGCTGATGGACGAGGAGGGCATCTACGCGATGGTCCTCTATCCCAATCTCGGCGGCTTCGGGTCGGGGGGCTTTCTGCGGCTCAAGGAGCCGGCGTTGATGCTCGAGTGCGTTCGGGCCTACAACGATTTCCTCGTCGATTGGGCGAGCGCGGACTCGAACCGCTTGTTGCCGGTGATCGCGTTGCCCTTCTGGAGTGTCGAGGAGTCCGTTCAGGAGATCCAGCGATCGGCCGCGAAGGGCCATCGCGCGGTGCTATTCGGCAGTCGACCGGAGACGTTCGGTCAGCCGCCCCTCGCGCACAAGCACTGGGATCCGGTCTGGGCGGCGACCCAGGACGCCGGCCTCTCGATCAGCTTCCACATCGGCTCGGGCGACATCAGCGACATCATGAACGACGCTGCATCGATGGGGACGAAGGCGAACTTTTCCCGCGGCGGCTCGCTCGCGCTGCTCGACAACCAGAACTGCCTCGCAAATCTGCTCTTCGGAGGCGTTTGCGCTCGCTTCCCGAAGCTCGACTTCGTGTCGGTCGAGAGCGGCGTGGGCTGGCTCTCGGGCGTGCTCGAAACGTTCGATTGGCAGTGGACGAACGGCCACGTTCGCAAGGAGCATCCCGAGTACGATCTGCTGCCCTCCGAGTATTTCAAGCGCCAGGTCTACGGCTCGTTCTGGTTCGAGAAGCGGGGGATCGATGCGGCCTTGAAGGAGTTTCCGAACAACCTGATGTGGGAGACCGACTATCCGCATCCGACCTCCCAGTATCCGAGCCCGAACAGCTCGGCCGTGCATCCGGCAGAATACGCGGACGCCGCGCTCGAAAACGTGCCCGAGGAGACCGTGAGAAAGGTCCTGCAGGATACGCCGGCGAGGATCTACGGCGTCCGACTCTAGAGCTCATCTCGCAAATGTCTTGGTCGCAGGCGCACTCGCCATCGACCTGGATTCTGCGTTGCTCAATTTCGTCGTGACGCCGCCTATGCGCCTGGCCGCCGCCCAAGTGCGCGGCGCCCGGTTGACGCCATTCGCGAGGCGCTCGGGCTCCGCCCATCCGAATCACGCTGCGCGTGCTCTCGTCCGATGCGCGTCGAGGATGCACCGGAGCGCCGAATTCGCGAAACTGCTCGAAGTTCGTCCGCCGGGATGTACTGGTCCGACGAACCGCGCTGTGTCGATCCCATTCCTTGATTCCGAATGAGCAAGAGAGGAAACCCATGACCCCGATCGAGACCGACTACCTCGTGATGGGCGCGGGTGCCATCGGCATGTCGTTCGTCGACACGCTGCTGACCGACACCGACGCGCAGATCGTCATGGTCGATCGCCACCACCGGCCGGGGGGCCACTGGAACGACGCCTATCCCTTCGTGCGTCTGCACCAGCCGGCGGCCTACTACGGCGTGAACTCGCGGGAGCTTTCGCAGGGGACCAAGGACTCGGTGGGCCTGAACGCGGGCATGTACGGCCTTTCGAGTGGCGCCGAGCTGCTGGCCTACTTCGACCAGGTCATGCAGCAACGCTTCCTACCCTCGGGCCGCGTGCGGTTTCTCCCCATGAGTCAGGTCGTGGGGAATTACGAGGTGGAATCGCTGGTGACCGGGCTCCGGCAGCCGGTGAAGGTTCGCAAGAAGATGGTCGACGGTACCCATTCCCGCATGCAGGTCCCGGCGACCACGTCACCGCGATACGCGGTGGCGCCCGGCGTACGATGCGTCCCGTTGAACGAGCTTGCTCGGCTCGCGCAGCCGCAGGCCGGTTACGTCGTCGTCGGGGCCGGCAAGACGGGCATGGACGCCTGCATCTGGCTGCTGGAGCAGGGCGTCGATCCGGAAAAAATCCGCTGGATCATGCCGCGCGATTCATGGGTGTTCGACCGCGCCAACGTCCAGGCGGGTGACGACTTCTTCATGAATACCTGGGGCAATTTCACTCGGCAGCTCGAGGCAGTCGTGGCGGCCGAGAACGTGCCGGATTTGATGCTGAAGCTGGAAACCGCAGGCGAGTGGATGCGCATCGACCCGCGCGTGACGCCGACCGCCTTCCACGGAGCCATCCTCAGCAAAGCCGAGCTGGCCCAGCTGCGCCGCATCGAGAATGTCGTGCGGCTCGGCCACGTCGAGTCCATCGATACGAATCAGATCCATCTCGAGCAGGGCAGCATTCCTCTGCCGCCCGGCACCCTGGTGGTCGATTGCAGCGCGGCCGGAATTCCCGGCGTGGAGTCGGTTCCCGTCTGGGCCGGCGACCGCATCACGCCGCAATGGGTCCGCAGCTTCGGCACCGTCTTCAGTGCGGCGCTCATTGCGCACGTCGAGGCGACCTCCTCGGACGACGCCGAGAAGAACGCGTTGTGCGCCACGATCGTTCCGCCCACGCTGGCGACCGACTGGCTGCGCATGCTCGACGTGAGCATGAAGAACCAGCTCCGGTGGTTGCAGCATCCCGAGCTCCGGAAATGGCTCGGCGAGTCGCGTCTGAACGCGCTGTTCAACTCCCTGAATCGCATCCGGCCCGACGAAATCGAGAAGGTCGCGCTGATGCAGCGCTACGGGCAGGCCCTCAAGCCAGCCGCCGCACGTTTGTCGGCGCTGATCGCGACGCTGGCGTGAGTGCGAGAGTCGGGGTCGTCGTGCGTCCTTCGGCGCCAGCTCAGAGATCCTGATGAGGCGCGCGAAGATCGGCCCGATTCGGGCCGATCAAACGGCGTTGACTCCCGGAGGCCGCAGCGCGTAGCGGATCGGTAGTCGCTTGACGCCCCCGATCAGATTCGAGCGCAGACGGTCGATCGGCCCTGCGAGTTCGACCCGACCGAGGCGCGGGATCAGGTGGCGGAAGATCACCTGGAGCTCGAGGCGTGCCACGTGCGCCCCAAGGCAATAGTGCTCGCCCACGCCGAAGGCAATGTGGGGATTGTGCTTGCGATCGACCCGGAATCGCTCCGGATCGTGCCAGATCGCCTCGTCGCGATTCGCGGAGGGGTAGAACATCCCCACGATCTCGCCGGCGCGGATCTTGTGGCCAGCGATTTCAGTGTCCCGCGTCGCCGTGCGGGCGAAGTGGATGATCGGGCTGGTCCAGCGCAGGATCTCCTCGACCGCGGGCTTGATCAGGCGGGGATCGGCCTGGATCTTGGCCATCTCCTCCGGGTGCTCGATCAGTGCGAGCAGGCCGCCCGACGTGGCGTTGCGGGTCGTCTCGTTCCCCGCTGCGACCAGGATCTGATAGAAGGCGAGGATGTCGATCAGGGGAAGCGGCTCGCCGTCGACCGTCGCATTGGCGAGCAGCGAGATCAGGTCGTCCTGCGGACGGGCGAGTCGCTCTGCGCGCAGACCTGCGAAGTAGGTGAACAGCTCGATGTTCGCCCGCTCCATCGTCTGCGCTGCGGTTTCGCCGGGCTTCCGGAATTCGGGATCGCTCGCGCCGGTACTCTCGTTGGTCCAGACGTAGAGCTTGCGCCAATCCTCGCGCGGAACCCCCAGCAAGAAGGCGATGACGGCGATCGGGAGCGGAGCCGCCACGGTCGCGACGAAGTCGCAGCCGCTCGACTCATGGGCCTCGAGGTCATTCAAGATCGAGATCGCGATCGCCTCGATCTCGTCATGGAAGGTCGCGACCTTGCGCGGCGTCATCCGCTTGCTGAGGAGATGGCGATACTTCGCATGGATGGGAGGATCGAGCTGGATCAGGACGGCCGGCAGGTTGGCCGGCGTGTCGAGCTGGTCCTGTTCGCGTACGACAGGGATCTTGTTGCTGAAGATCTCGGGCTGACAGCTGATCGTGGTGATGTCCGCGTGTTTCGTCACCGCCCAGAAGGAGTCGCCCCGCTCGCGCTCGACGTAGTGGATCGAATTCTGGCTGCGAAGGGCTTGCCAGCTCTCGTGCGGGTAGCCGTTTCGCTCGTAGTAGTCCGGATCGACGAGGTGGGCGTAGGGAGAATCGGCAGCGGTCGACGGGGTCACAGACGGAGAGCCTCCGGGTACGGGAATGAATGAGCCGTGCGACTGGCCAGGCGAGCCTATCCGAGAATTCGCGCTCCGGCCCGGATCTCGCAGAGGCTTCGTCGAGGAAGTGCTCCACGATGCGCGTCGCGATGACGAGCCGCTCCGTTGGCTGGCGATCGTCGATTCGCTTCGCCACCCTGTTTGCGATCGCGGCCGCTTCGACGAAGGAAGAGGCCTGGAACGAAACCGATGTCCGCCGAAGCCTTCACGCAGCCGCGCGAGTTCCTCGACGAGAGCGAATCGCTCTACGCGCTGCTGGCTCCGCGGCCTGAGTCGGATCTGGGGCTCGTGACGCAGTTCAAGGGGTGGTCGATCGAGGACGTGATCGCCCACCTCCACTTGTTCAATCTTGCAGCAGGCCTGTCGGTCCGCAGCGCGGGCGAGCTGCGGGGCTTCTTCGCGGACCTGCGGCGTTCGAGCGAGAGCGGGCGAAGCCTGCGCGAGGCGACCTTCGAGCGGCTGGCGCCCCTGCGTGGTCGAGCGCTACTCGAGCAATGGCACAGCGACTGTCGCGAGGTCGCGCGCGAATTCGAGCGGGTCGATCCGCGGAGCCGGGTCGCCTGGGGCGGGCCCGACATGAGCGCGCGCTCGAGCATTTCGGCGCGGCTGATGGAGACCTGGGCCCATGGGCAAGCGGTCTTCGACCGGATCGGCGTCGTCCGCGTCGACGCGGATCGCATTCGCAACGTCGCGGTGCTCGGCGTCAATACGTTTGCCTGGACGTTTCGCAATCGCGGGCTCGAGGTTCCGGGGCCGGCGCCGCGGGTGGTGCTCGAGGCGCCCTCGGGCGCGCGCTGGGAGTGGAATCACGAGAACGACTCGGATCTCGTCGAGGGCAGGGCGACGGAGTTCTGCCAGGTGGTCGCGCAAACACGCGCCTTCGAGGATACGTCGCTGCGCGTGGTCGGTGACGTCGCTCGCCGCTGGGTTTCGATCGCGCAGTGCTTCGCGGGGCCGCCCGAGGATCCGCCCGGGCTCGGCACGCGGGGTCTCGCTCGGGTGGACTAACGGGGAGGTTTTCGATGCCGGATGACGGCGGGGCGCTCGAGGGGCTGCGCGTTCTCGATCTGGGGCAGATCGTTCAGGGGCCGCAGGCGGCTCAACTCTTTTCGGATCTCGGCGCCGACGTCATCAAGATCGAGCTGCCGGGGAGCGGCGAGCTCGGTCGCTGGACGATTCTCTCGCCCGAGGATCTGCGATCGCCGTTCTTCATTGCGTGCAATCGGGGCAAGCGCGGGATCACGCTCGATCTGCGAGTCGAGGCGGGGCGCGATGTGTTCTTTCGCCTCGTCGAGACGGCCGACGTCTTGATCTCGAATTTCGTCCCGGGGACCCTCGACGGCTGGGGGCTCGGATACGAGGTCCTCGCGCGTCACAATCCACGGCTCGTCTATGCGACTGGCAGCACCTTCGGTCCGGTCGGTCCTGACGCGGATCAGCGGGGTGCAGACCTGGCCGGTCAGGCCGCCGGCGGCCTCATCCGAAGAACGGGTCCCCGCGACCTGCGACCCGTCGGCGCGACGATCGCCGACCATCTGGGCTCGCAGAACATGGCCAATGGGATCCTGGCGGCCCTGTTCGCGCGGCAGCGGACGGGGCGAGGTCAGCGCGTCGACGTCTCGCTGGTCGGTGCCGTCATTTTCGCGCAGGCGGCCGAGTACACCTACACGATGCTGACCGGCCGGGAGCCCGGCGAGACCGACCGCGGCCATCCGCTCATTGCCGGTCTTTACGGCATCGTTCCGACGTCGGACGGACACATCGGCATCATCGGCGTCCTCCCCCAGCAGCGCGTCGCCTTCTTCCACGCGATCGGGCGCCCCGAGCTCGCCAGCGATCCGCGCTTTTGCGTCGCCTACTATCCGCCCGAGACGAAGCGCGCGCTCTTCGATGCGATGTCGGAGGCGTTCCGGATGCGGAGTACGGCCGACTGGATGAAGCGCCTGCGCGAGCTCGATGTCCGCTGCGCCCCCGTGCGGGATTACCTCGAAGTGATGCAGGACGAGGGCGTATTCGAGAACGGCTATCTGCAGCGCTTCGAGGATCCCGATCAGGGCGAGATCACGACCGTCGGCTGTCCGATCCGCCTGAGCGACACGCCGGCGCGGCCCGGCCGCTATGCCCCCGAGCTCGGCCAGCACACGGAAGAAGTCCTGCTCGAAATCGGGATCGACTGGGACGAGATCGCAATGCTGCGCCGGGCGCGAGCGATCTGAGCCGGCTGCGCCGCCGGGGAGGAGCACTGCCGCGACCTGCGGGCGCTGAGCGAAGCGCCCGCCGGCCCATCATTTGCCCCGAAGCATCTCCTCGAGCTCTTCGAGGCGTGCGCCCGAACGGTCATAGCGAAGCGGATGGGGGTTGGGCGTTGGTCCGTTCCAGCCGGGCAGGAGGCCGCGCTCGTGACACAGGAACTGGGCTTCGATGTTGGTGCCCGTAAGGCCGTCCGCTTCGGGCGACGTCGCGAGCCAGGCGACGACCTTCGCGGGGACCTCGACGGGCGCACCCCCCTCGAAGCCGAATTGCTTCATGTCGGCCTGGACGCGCTCGCTCGCGGTGAGCCCGGGATGGACGAGGAAAGCGCGGATTCCATCCCGTTCGTGCTCGGCCTTGAGAATGCCGGGGATCCGGTGGGCAGCGGCCTTCGAGAGGCCGTAGCCCATGCCCCAGCCGCCTTCGCCAGCGGCGGCGGGGGGATCGGTGTAGCCCGACGCGGAAGTCAGGATGACGATGCTGCCGCCGCCGTTCTCGATCATCGAGGGAAGGATCCGCTGGATCAAGGCGAGCGGCGCGGTCACGTTGGCGCGAAGGTGGTCTTCGACGAGTCGGAGCGGGGTATCGAGCAGACGGTCCATGTGTCCGGGACCGACATACCGTGCATTCGAGACCAGGCAGTCGATCCTTCCCCATTCGGAAAGGACGCGGTCGGCGGCGGCGAGGATGGCGTCCCGTTCGAGCAGGTCGGCGGGCAAAACGAGCGCCCGGCCGCCCTGCTGCTCGACTCTCTTCGCCGTGGACTCGAGGCTCCCGGGAAGCGGGGACACATCGCTGCGGGCGATCGTCGAGGAATGCTCTCGTCGTTCGCCTTCGCGGCGGGTTCGTGCCGTGAGCGCCAGATCGAATCCCCGAGCGGCGAGCTCGACCGCGCACGCACACCCGATTCCGCGACTCGCCCCCGTCACGAATGCGACGGGACGCCTCGCTCGGTCGTCATTGCGTTGCTTCATCGTACCTCTCGGAGAGAGATCGAGTCGTCGAATCGCACGACCCGGGTCTCCCCCTTCCTTCGGTCCACTGCCGCAAGCCCTCGCGATGCGCCCGAGCACGCCTCCCGTTGCGTGGGCGGGCAGCCGGGCGCTCGCGGAGGACTCCGCGTCGGAGGGTCGACGGGACGAAAACCGGGGCTGACGAGTTTGTCAACTCTGCTTGACTCCTGCTGGACGAGGCACGTATCGTCCGGATCGCGATGCCGCATCACGAGCCCCTCTCGAACGACGCCGCTGCGACCTTCGATTCGACGGTCGGCCTCTTCGTGCATTCGCCCGTGCGCCCTGCTCGGATCGCGATCCCGTACGTCACCGGGAATCGGAGATCCGGAAGGCGGGCGCGCGAATGACCGGGCCGAGTCTCCGGGGCGGTGGACCTCCTGCGCTCGAGGATGAGCAATCGCCGACGTGGTACTGGAAGCTCGATTTTGCCCTGCTGCGCGAGGCGGCGGCGATTCACCGACGGGATTCGCGCGGGTTCCCCGCGACCCCCGAACACGCATTCGTCTACGACCGCTACCGCGACAGCCACGAATTCTGGTACGTACGCACGGGCTACCGGACCGATAGGGCAGGCGAAGCCGGCATCATCGCCTGGACCTTCGCCCAGACCGGCAACGGGTCCTATCCGGTGTTTCACATGACCGATGCTCCAGGCGCACCCGACCCGACAGGATCCCTCGAATGAACCTTCCCGCCGACGACACACGACTGAAGCAGGCCCTCGAGCACGCGAATCTTCCGGCACTCGTGCCGGCGCTCGTCCAGCTGACGGGTGACATGAGCCTGCTCGAGCGCTTCGCGCCGCCCAGCAGTCCCATGATGGGGGCCGTCGACGGCAATTTCTCGCCCGAGGATCAGGCTGTGATCCGCGCGCTCGCCTTCGACGTTCTGCGCGCCTACCGCGATGGGGACGGCAAGCTGCCGGCGCTGCCGTCCGACGAAACGCTCCAGGCGTTGATGAACTGGTGTGCCGGTGAGCCCCTTCCCGCGCATTACATCCCGCTGGCGATCGAGGAGGCCGCGCTGTCGAACCGCGATCCGCGGCGCTTCGAGTGGAATCGACGGCCCGCTCCTGAAGCGCTCGCGAAGTTCCACGTCCTGATCATCGGGGCGGGGTTCGGCGGAATCTGTGCGGCCGTCCGCCTCGGCCAGGCCGGGATCCCGTACACGATCTTCGAGAAGAACGACTCGGTCGGCGGGACCTGGTACGAGAACCGCTATCCCGATCTGCGGGTCGACGTGCCGAATCACTTCTATTCCTTCTCCTTTCGGCCCAACCCGGACTGGTCCGACTACTTCTCGCGTGGTCCGGAGATCGAGGCCTACGCGCGCGGCTGCGCGCGGGAGTACGGGGTTCTCGAGCGGACGCGCTTCGGAACCGAAGTCCTCTCGGCGCAGTACGACGATGCCGCGGCACTCTGGCGGGTCCAGGTCCGCGGTCGGGACGGGCGCGAAGAGACCATCGTCGCGAATGCCGTGATCAGCGCGGTCGGCATGCTCAATCGCCCGAAGTGGCCCGACATCGAGGGGCTCGACACGTTCGAGGGCGCGATCTTCCACTCGTCGCGCTGGCGCCCGGACGTCGACCTTTCCGGCAAGCGGGTCGGCGTCATCGGGACCGGGGCGAGCGCCGTCCAGTTCGTGCCGCGGGTCGCCGAGAAGGCTGCCTCGCTCACGATCTTCCAGCGCTCCTCGCACTGGGTCTCGTTCAACGCGAGCTATCGGGCGACGATCCACGACGACTTCAAGTGGCTGCTGCGCCACGTCCCCTTCTACCACAACTGGTATCGCTTCCTGCTCTTCTGGGCGGGCTCGGACCGCGCCTATCCCGTCTTCCGCATCGATCCCGACTGGAAGGATCCCGATCGTTCGACGAGTCAGGCCAACGAATTCTTTCGGCAATTCGCGACCCAGTACATCCATGATCAGCTCGGCGGGGATCCGGGCCTGATCGCGAAATGCGTCCCCGACTACCCGCCACTCGGAAAGCGACCTCTCCTCGACAACGGCTGGTACGCGACCTTGAAGCGCGAGAACGTCGAGCTCGTGACGGCGGGAATCCGCCGGATCACGCCGAAGGGCATCGAAACCCTCGACGGACGCTCCATCGACCTCGATGTGCTGGTCCTCTCGACGGGCTTCCACGCGGGCAAGTTCCTGTGGCCCATGCAAGTCGTCGGGCGCGGCGGGGTCCGCCTCGAGGATCGCTGGGAAGGCGGCGAGAATCCGCGCGCCCATCTCGGGATCACCATGCCGGACTTCCCGAATCTCTTCTGTCTCTACGGACCGAATACCAACCCGGTCGTCGGCAGCGTGATCTACATGCTCGAGTGCCAGACGACCTACATCATGGAATGCCTGCGCGCGATGCTCGAGAATGGCCATCGCTCCCTCGACTGCAGGAGGGAGGTCCACGACGCCTACAACGCCCGCCTCGACGCCGAGATGGAGCAGATGGTCTGGCGCCATCCCAAGGTCCACAGCTACTACAACAACGCGAAGGGGCGCGTCATCACGAACATGCCCTGGACGATGTACGACTACTGGAGCATGACCCGGAAGCCCGACCTCGGCGACTATCACATCGATCTCACGTCGACCTCGCCTCGGTCGAGGCTCCCCGGATGACCGGCCCGACGTTCCAGTGCAAGGGCGGTAGCATGACGACGTGAACACGAAGGCAATTTCGTGCGACCTGACCCGTTGGGTCGCACTGAACGACCTACGCGCCACCGAGATGAGTCTTGGGCCGGTCGCTCCTGGCGCGCCAGGGATCGGGCTGCGAGACTCCACTTTGCCCACATTGACACCCAAGGAGCTTCCGATGGCCGGCACTGAACACGCCTGTTTCGACCTGGTAATCCGCAACGGCATGGTCGTCGATGGCGCCCGCAATCCGCGCTACCGCGCCGACCTCGGCATCAAGGACGGCGTCATCACCCGGATCGGCAAGATCAAGGCGGGCGAGGCGGCGCGGGAGATCGATGCGACGGGGCTGGTGGTCGCGCCCGGCTACATCGACCTGCATACCCACTACGACGCCCAGATTTTCTGGGATCCCTACCTGACGACTTCGGGGACCAACGGGGTGACCTCCGTCGTGATCGGCAACTGCGGCTTCGGCTTCGCTCCTTGCCCGCCCGAGCAGCGAGAGCGCGCGATGAAGTCGATGACGAAGGTCGAGGCGATCCCGCTCGCCACGCTCAAGGCTTCGATTCCCTGGGACTGGGAGAGCTACCCGGAGATGCTCGCGAGCATCGACCGGCAGCCGAAAGCCGTGAACCTGTTGCCCTACGTCGGCGTCAACCCGCTCTTGATCGCGGTCCTGGGCCTCGAGGACGCGAAGGCCGGGCGCAAGCCGACCGAGGCGGAGCACGCCGAGCTGGCGCGCCTGCTCAACGAGGCGATGGACGCGGGTGCCTGCGGCTGGTCGACCCAGACCCTGGGTACACCGGGTGACCCTTCCAAGGAGACGGCTGGCGGGGCGGCGCAGTCCGACTTCGACGGCACGCCGATGCCCTCCGATGTGATGTGGCCCGAGACGCTCGAGGTCCTGGCCCGTGTGCTGGGCGAGCGCGGCGAGGGCTTCATCGAGATGTCGGCGGCCCTCCTGCCGCGCGAGCAATGGGAGCGGATCGCAGAGCTCTCCGGTGCGCCCGTGATCTACCAGGCGATGCCCGCCTCCCCCTACATGATCGACATGCATACCGACCTGATGGCCTGGTTCGAGCGCTGCCGCGCGAAGGGTCTGCGCATCTACGGCCAGGGCATCACGCAGAACCCGCCCCTCGTCTTCACGTTCGACTACTGGGATCTCTGGGGCCCCGTCTGGACCGAGTTCACCGGCCCCGAGATCCCGAAGGCGAGGAAGCTCGCGAACATGGCGGACCCCGCCGTGCGCGAGAAGCTGCGCAGCGCGCCGCTGAAGTACATGTTCATCGCCGGAGTCAACGACGCGAAGGTCGTCGAGACCTTCTCGACAGAGAACCAGCGCTGGGTCGGTCGGAGCATCCAGGAGATCGCCGATGCGACGGGCAAGCACGTCGTCGACGCGATTCTCGACATCGTCGTCGCCGACGAGCTGCGGACGATCTTCTCGGCCGCCCAGTTCGACATCAACATCGACGGCCTGCGCCAGCTGATCGGCAACCCCTACGTCATCCCGGGCCTCTCGGATGGCGGTGCCCATCTCAAGTACCTCGCCGCCGGCAGCTACGGCACCGAGTACATCTCCCGCTACGTCCGCGACACACCGCTCACCACCCTCGAGGAGGCCCACTGGCGCCTCTCCGCCCTGCCTGCCCACTGCGCCGGCTTCAAGAACCGGGGCATTCTGCGCGAGGGCGCGGCGGCCGACGTCATCGTCTACGACTACGAAAAGCTCGACTACGAGTTCCCGACCTTCCGCCACGATCTGCCGGGCGACGAGTACCGGATCGCCTCCAACGGTACGGGCTATCGCTGGGTCGTCGTCAACGGGCAGGTCACGATCGAGGACGACAAGCCGACGAACGTCCATTCGGGGCTCTTGCTGCGGCACGGGCGCTGAAACCGGCGCCCGTCACGCGAAGAGGGCGGAGCGCTGCGTCTTTCGTGAACAGAACCGAGCGCTCTCCCGCGACCGCGTCTGACATTGTCACGCGGGGATCGCTAGGTTAAATGGCATGCCCACACGAGCAAACGCAGCCGTGACTCCCGGCGATGGCCGGATCCAGATCGAGTCGATTCTGTTGCCGGATCCCGGCCCCCATGAAGTCGTCATCCGGACGCTTGCGACCGGCATCTGCCACAGCCAGCTGACCGACGTCAAGAACGCGAAGGCCGCCAACCAACCGATGCTGCTCGGCCACGAAGCGACGGGCATCGTGATTGCGCGGGGACGGGAGGTGCGCGCCGTCGCCGAGGGCGATCGCGTCTTCGTGACCTGGTTGCCGCGCGACGGTGGGCCCCTGGCCCGCCAGCCGGGCTCACCCGTTCTCGCGCGGCAGTCGGGACCCGACGCCGTCTGTAACGCCGTCTTTACGTGGGCGGATCATCTGATCTGCGACGAGCTCTACGTCGTCCCCTTCCCGGACGATCTGCCGACCGACGTGACCTCGATCATCGGCTGCGCCGTCATGACGGGCGCAGGCGCCGTCCTCAATACGGCGGACGTCCAGCGCGGCGAATCCGTCGCCGTCTTCGGCGCAGGGGGCATCGGAATCTGCAGCATCGTGGCGGCGGCGGAGCGGGGTGCGCATCCGATCATCGCCGTCGACCTCGACGACGCGAAGCTCGAATGGGCGAAGCGGCAGGGCGCGACGCATGGCATCAACGCGCGGACGACGGATCCCGTCGCGGCGATCCACGCGATCACCGCCGCCCCCGAAAAGCGCACGATCCTGAATACGCCTGTCTCCGGCGCGCACTACGCGTTCGACTGCATCGGCGGGGACAAGGTCGTGAAGAATCTGCTCCCGAGTCTGCGACATCAGCCACTCGGGACGCCGGAGCGGGGAATGGGTGTGCTCGTCGGCATCGTTACGCTGCCGGTCCTCGAAGTGAGCCCGGGCGATCTCATGCTCAACGAAAAATGCCTGATCGGCTGCATTGGCGGCTCGTCGGTTCCGGCGCGTGATTTTCCGATCTTCTGCGATTGGGTCCGTCGAGGCCGCCTCGACCTCGGCGCGATCGTGACCCGACGCCATGCCTTCGAGGAGATCGCCGAGGTCGCCGCGGCGCTCGATCGCGGCGAGATCACGGGCCGCGCGATCGTCATCTTCTAGATCGTTCGCGCGAGGAGATTCGGGGTGACGGAGATCTGGTACGAGCTGGTCGGGAATCCGGCCTATCGACACGTGTTGCTGAACCACCTGCCGATCACCGGGCTGGCCCTGGCCGCAGTCGCTCTGGCGTGGGGCCTCTTTGAAGATCGCTGGTCCACGACCGCATTCGGGCTCTCGCTCTGTCTGGTGACCTCGGGGTCCGCGGTGCTCGTGATGCAGTCGGGCGACGCGGCCTATCCCTATTTGTTCGAGCGCCTCGACGGCCACGGTCAGGGCTGGCTCGATCACCATGTCTTTCTGGCGGAACGCTTCGGACGCATGCTTCCGGCGAATGCGCTGCTCGCGGCAGTAGCCCTGGGCATCGGCGTACGGCGGCTCGCGTGGCGCCGTCGGCTCGCGATCGCCGTGCTCGCCACGACGACGGCGAGTCTGATCGCCGCTTCGATCATCGCCGAAGCCGGCGGGAAGGTCCGCCACGCCGAGTTTCGGACCTCGAATCCACCGGTCCACGATACCCAGGGCCGGATTCGTTGACTAGCTTCCCGAGCGAGCCAGACACTCTCGTTGCGAGGGGACTCTCCGATGTCGATGCCCGTCCATTCGCGAGTCATCTTACGAGCAACGATCGTTTTGCTGGCGACGGGATTCCTGGTCCAGGGCTGCGATAACGGCGCGGCGCCCTCGGTGGTCGGCGGGCCGGTGGCGATGCGCCGTCTGAGCGAGACCCAGTACCGACGCGTCCTCGGCGACGTCTTCGGACCCGAGATCCAGATCGCTGGCCGCTTCGAGCCCGATGGACGCCGCGATGGGCTCGTCGCGGTGGCGAGCGCCTTCGTGACCGTCACGCCGAGCGGCTTCGAGCAGTACGAGGGCATGGCCCGCGAGGTCGCGCGGCAGGTCGTGACCGAGCCGAATCGCTCGCGGCTGATCTCGTGCGCGCCACCCGACCCGAAGGTCGCCGACGCCGCGTGTAGCGAAGCCGTGTTGCGCCAACTCGGGCCCCGGATCCTGCGGCGCCCCCTCGAAGAATCCGAGATCGGGCCGCGAATCATCGCCGCGGGCGAAGCTGCGGATCTGGTCGAAGACTTCTACGCGGGCATCGAGCTGATCGTGACGAGCCTGCTCGTCGCACCCGATTTTCTGTTTCGGATCGAGTCCGTCGCGAAAGGGGCTGGAGCGGACGGAAAGTCGTCGCTTTCCGATGCGACCCTGGCCTCCCGGCTCTCCTTCCTGCTCTGGAACACCGGACCCGACGACGACCTGCTCGCTGCCCTCGCCGAAGGGCGACTGTCCGACCCCGAATCCTATGCTCGAGAAGTCGACCGGATGCTCGCGTCGCCGCGCTTCGAGGAGGGCATTCGTGCGTTCTTCGAAGATCTTTTCCATTTCGGCGAGTTCGCAGACCTCGGAAAGGATCCGATCCGGTACCCGATGTACAGCGCGAAGGTGGCCGCCGATGCCCGCGAGCAGACGCTTCGTGTCGTGATCGACCATCTCGTCGCGCGTCAAGGCGACTATCGCGAGCTCTTCACCACACGTCGTACCTTCATGACGCGGACGCTCGGTCCGGTCTACGCGCTGCCGGTTCGGGCCGAGTCGGGCTGGGAGGCGATGGAGCTCGCGCCCGGGGACCCGCGAGCCGGCATCCTCACGCATGCGAGCTTCAACATGTTGAACGCCCATCCGGGACGCAGCTCGCCGACGCTGCGTGGCATGTTCATGCGCGAGGGGCTTCTCTGTCAGAGCGTGCCGCCGGCCCCCGCCGACGTCGACTTCGGACTCTTCAATGCCGATGACGACCCCCGGTACAAGACGGCTCGGGATCGCCTGGAAGTCCATGCTTCGGGCGCGAGCTGCCGAAATTGCCACGTCCTGACCGACCCGATCGGATTGGGCCTCGAGAATTTCGACGGAATCGGACGCTACCGGCCGAGCGAGGGGGGGGCGGCGATCGATGCGAGCGGAGACCTCGACGGCGAGCGATTCGGCGACGCGGTCGAGCTGGGACGAGCGCTCCGGGAAAACCCGCTCGTCGGAGAGTGTCTCGTCGAGACCGCGTATCGCTATGCGGTGGGCCGCGTTCCCGGGTTGGAAGAACGGCCGTTGGTACGCCATCTCGTTCGCCGCTTCGAGCAGGAGGGCTACCGGATCGCGGCGCTGATGCGGGAGATCGCGCTCTCCGAGGGATTCCAGACGGCGAGCCGCCCGGCGGAGCTCGCGAAGGCGCTCGCCCTGGACGTTTCGCCGGCCACCGGTAAGTCAGAGGAGGGCGGATCATGAGCCGGCGAATCACGCGTCGGAGGCTTCTCGAACGAACGCTCCGGGGGAGCCTGGCGGGCGCCGGGCTCGCGGTCGGGCTGCCGTATCTCGAGATCTTCCTGAATGAGAACGGCGACGCCGTCGCCGCGACCGGGGCACCACTGCCCCGCCGCTTCGGGACCTGGTTCTACGGCTGCGGCATGAATCCCCATCGCTGGAATCCCGCGGAAGAGGGGGCCGGCTTCGAGCTCACGCCCGAGCTGATGCCGATCGGTCGGGTCCGCCAGCACATCAGCGTGTTGAGCGGCTTTGGTGTGATCCTCGCCGGAGAGACCAACCACGTCCACCGGACCGGGGTCCTCGGCACGCTGACCGGAGGAGCGCCGGCCACGACGACGGAGAACGACGGGCCGACCCTCGACATCCTCATCTCCGACGCCATCGGCAGCTCGACGCGGTTTCGCTCGCTCGAGATGGCAGCCCACGGCGTCGCCAAGGACAGCTACAGCCGACGCAACGAGAACGCGATCCAGCCCGCCGAGCCGACACCGGTCGATCTCTACATGCGGGTGTTCGGTCCGGGATTCACGGATCCCAACGCCGGCGTCTTCGAGCCCGATCCTCGGGCGATCCTGCGCAAGAGCGTTCTCTCGCTGGTCGCCGAAGATCGAGCGCGAGTCGAGAAGCAGCTCGGACAGGCCGACCGGGCGCGACTCGACGAGTACTTCACCGCGCTGCGACAGCTCGAGCATCAGCTCGAGCTCCAGCTCTCGGCTCCCCCGCCGCTCGAAGCCTGCCAGGCGCCGCAGCGGCCCGAAGCCGAGCCGGTGTCGCAGGACATCGAGAACGTCGTTCGCAACCACGAGTCGATGGCCCGGGTGCTCGCGCTCGCACTGGCCTGTGATCAGACTCGTGTCTTCAACGTCGTCTTCTCCGCCGGCGCGTCGGGCCTCCACACGGCGGGAAGCAGCGATACCCACCATACGCTCACCCACGAGGAGGCAAAGGATCCGAAGCTCGGATACCAGCCTCAGGCAACGCAGTTCGTCCTGCGGAGCATGGAAGCCTGGGCGAAATTCGTCGAAATCCTCGCGTCGGTACAGGAAGGGGACGGAACCCTGCTCGATCACGCCGTCGTGCTCTGCCACTCCGAAACTTCAGACGCCAACAGCCACAGCGTGACGGGTCTCCCGATCATGCTGGCGGGCACCGGCGGAGGTCGCGTCCGCAATGGCATTCACGTGCGCGGCGCCGGAGAGACCACGGCTCGCGTCGGCCTCACGTTGCAGCAGGTGATGGGTCTCAACGTCGCGAAGTGGGGCTTCAAGGCGAACGAGACGTCGCGTCCGATCTCGCAGATCCTCGTCTAGGAGGGTGCAAATGACGATTCCGATGCAACGGAAGATCCGGTCGACGCGAGCGATCGCTCGCGCGAGATCCCTCCTGCTCGCGATCGTCATCGGATTGGGCGCGGTCGCTTGTGACGAAGCGGGCACGGGGGCGGGGAGCGATCCTGCCGCGATCACCGGGCCGCCGGCGCGGGGCTACGTGATGGCGCGCTGGTACGACGAGATCCCCCACGACGATCCCGGCGAATGTCCCGAGGGCCTCAACATCACCGAGGTCGAATACTTTCCCAACCAGTGGAAGCGGTACATGACCGAGCGCCAGCGCGTCCGCGAGGCGGAGGGCCGATTCATTCGCTGGGACCACGAGCTGCTGCCGCCCGATGCTTGCCAGGAACCCCTTTCCCAGCCCGATCCCGGCTATCTCACGCTCGATGGCGCAGCCGAGGTGGCCGGCCTCGATCTCGATGCCGTCGACTCGACGAAGGAAGGCGCCGATTCGACGCCCTGTGCGCATGACGATTTCACGAGTCCGGAGGGCGAGGCGGGCATCGACAACCAGGCCTGGCGACTGATGGGTTGCGTGCGCGGTTATCGTCCGAACGACCTGATGGATCGCCTCCATCAGTCGAATACGATGATCAAGGAGGGTGGCTACGCGATCCTGATGGAGATCTCGGGTATGGACGATCCCCTCGACGACGACGCCGTCGAGGTCCAGTTCCTGTCGGCGGCGGCGCCCGCGACGCTCGACGCGGTCGGGGACCCGATGGAAAACGTGAGCTTCACGGTCCACCCCGACGCGACCTACCAAAGCGAGCGAGCCCGCGGCCGCATCGAGAACGGAGTCCTCACGACGGATCCCATCGATCTGCGGCTCAAGATCAAGCAGCAGACACAGGACAACGCCGTCTACTACCGCGACGCGCGGGTCCGCGCAAAGGTTCTCGCGGACGGCCGCATCCAGGGCCTGCTCGGCGGCTACTGGGACAGCGAGAACTTCTGGTCGATGATGAACGACCACACGATCGGCGGGACGCCTCAGGGCCGCAATGCGGCTTTCAACCGAGGCTTCATGTGTGCCGGCCTCTACCACGCCATCCCGCGCGTCGCCGACGGCCACCCCGATCCGACGACCGGCCGCTGCACGTCGATCTCGATGGCGCTCCACTTCGAGGCGAAGCCCGCGTTCGTGATCCGACCCCGGCTCGCGCAGGTCGACTGATCGAAAGCCGCGCGACGGCCGACGGAGCGTCGAAGCCCGTCGTGCCTCACCCGACCTCGAAGTCGTCCCAGTCGACCCGACTACAAAGCCGATGAAACTCCGGCCCGTACCACGGCGCGTTGACCTGCACACGGCCGAACTCGTTGACGTAGTAGTTCTTCTCGGGCGCCCCTTCCTTCTGCAGCAGGATCAGGTTCTGGCACTCCTTGTCGAGGGCCTCGTTGTAACGCCGGAAGACGTCTTCCTTGACCTCCACCCGTGTCTTCTTCGTCTCGAGCAGGCGCACGATGCACTGCGCCGCGTAGGCCGACCAGAGCACGTACCAGATCGGAAGCCCCGTCCCGCCCGAGAGAGGCTGGGAGTTCGGGCCGTAGAGGATGAAGAGGTTCGGGAAGTGCGGGACCGTCATGCCCAGATGGGCGCGCGGACCGTCGGTCGACCAGAACTCGTGGAGGTCGACGCCGCCCCGACCGGTGTACTTCGTCGGCCAGAGGTATTTGATGATGTCGAAGCCCGTCGCCGTGACGATGATGTCGACGTCACGGACCTTGCCGTCCGTCGTCTCGATGCCCGTCGGCGTGAGCCGTGCGATGCCGTCGGTCACGAGCTCGACGTTGTCGCGCGTCAGCGCCTGGTACCAGCCGTTGTCGACGACCGGTCGCCGGGAAAAGGGCGCGTAGTCGGGGATCAGGCGGTCGATCAGATCCTGGCGGCCGCCGGTCTGGGCCTGGATGTAGGCCGTGAGGTCGTCGCGCAGCTTGTCGTTCAGCGCGTTGAACCTGCCGCCTTTCGCCTTCCACGCGTCGTCGGGCATCAGGTAGTGATGCGTCTGGAAGAGCGCCGCGATCGCCATGTAGCGCCACCAGTTCCAGTATCCGGGGAAATGGTCGAGCAGCCAGCGGATCTCGGGCTCGACGGCCTTGCCGTAGCCGGCTCGCGGACTGATCCACTGCGGCGTCCGCTGGAAGACGTGGACCTGCTCTGCCTCCTGCGCGATGGGGGCCACCAGCTGCACGCCCGTCGAACCGTTGCCGAGGATCGCGATGCGCTTGCCCTTCGCGTCGAAATCGTCGGGCCAGCGAGCCGGATGCAGGATTCGGCCGCGAAAGCTCTCCTGACCCTCGAACTGCGGATGTTTCGGATTGTTGAAGGTCCCGACGGCGCTGATGACGAAGTCCGCCTCGAGGATCTCTGTGCCGGAGGGCGAGGCGACCTCGAGGACCCAGCGGTCGCGCTTCTCGTCGAAGGTCGCCTTCTCGAGGCTGCGCTCGAAGCGGGTGTTCTCGTAGACGCCATGCTTGCGCGAGATCATTTCGAGGTAGGCACGGACCTCGGGACCCCGGGCGAAATACTCGCTCCAGGGATGGTTCTTCTCGAAGAAGTACTCGTAGGTCACCGAGATCGTGTCCACGCGGATGTCGGGGTAGCGGTTGATGCTCCATGTCCCGCCGGGCTCGGGCCGACGATCGAGCAGGACGTACGGGATGCCGAGCAGGCCGAGCTGCACGCCCATCGCGAGGCCGCTGAAGCCGCTGCCGACGATCACGACCCGGAAATCCTTCGGCAGCTCGGGGCGTCCGTTCGTCCAGGCAGTGGTCAGCGGGAACGGTTTGAACGCAGCGAGATCGCGCCGGGCCTCGAAGTCGAGGTCGTCCATGTTCTCGCCGGTCGCGAGGTTCATGAGCTCGCGCAGGAAGGGTTCGGCCGGCTCGGGGGGCATGCCGGGAGCCGCGTGCTGCTCGAGCCAGGCGACGGCCTTCTCGATCAGGAGCGCGCGGCCCGCGTCGTCGAGCTTCGTCGCGACAGGCAGCGCGCCGATCTCGGGATCGCGTGTCTGATGGAACAGGGCCACGCGCACGGCGTTCAGATCCGCGAGCTCGATCGCTCGCCGGATGAATGCGGAATCGACCTTCGCCGTCATCGCTCTCTTCCTTTTTCTGTTTCTTTCGAAGCTGCAGGAGGTGAACGCCGGAAAGCCGGCAGGACCTCGCGTCCCGTCGTCGCGAGCGAGCGCAGGACGACTTCCTGCGGCTCGATCCAGCTCGTGCGGGGAATCATGCCGAGCACGTCATCGGCTCCGTGGCGCGGCCGTCTCTTCGAGGACGCCCTTGCGCGGCACGTAGTGCTCGAGCTCCGGGCGGACCTGCTCGCCAAGCAGCTCGATCGTCTTCATGACCGACTCGTGCGAGTGGTGGCCGAACTGGACGTAGCAGATCAGCTGGTCGATCCCGAGATCCGCGTAGTGCTTCATCTTCTGGAGACAGCGCTCGGGGTCGCCGACGACCAACATGTCCGCGTCGTGGAAATGCTGGATCGGGATGTTGCCCTCGAGCAGCGGCTTCATGAGCGGGAACGTCGAAGCCTTCTCCGCATCCGAGAGATGGACGAGCTCCCAGTCCAGGGTGAACTGCGCGAGGTTCTGGTACCACCATGCGACGGAGTCCCAGATGCCGTTCGCCTCGGCCTGCTGCATCGACTCGGCGCAGTGGACGAGGGTATAGGCGGCGACGCGATTGGTCGTCACGTCGGTCAGGGGCTTGGGCGTCGCTGCGGCCTTTCGATAGGCGACGACCTGCCGCGCCATCTGCTCGAGGGGCTGCATGATCGAGAACGAGAGCATGCCGAGGCCGTTCGCGCCGGCGACCTCGGCCGAGCCCTCGGAGGTCGCGGCCATCCAGCAGGGCGGGTGGGGATCCTGGAAGGGCTTGGGGGTCACGACGCGCTCGGGAAACTTGAAGCTCGGCGAGTCCCACGAGAAGCGTTCGTCGCGCCACATGCCACAGACGATCTCGATCGCCTCCTTCCAATGTTCGCGGGATTTCTCTCGGTCGACGCCGAAGGCGGTCTGCTCCATCGGGGTCGAGCGGCCGGTGCCCCACTCCGCGCGGCCGTTCGAGAGGATGTCGAGGGTCGCGACCTTCTCGGCGATACGGGCGGGGTGGGTGAAGCCGAAGGGGGTGAGCGTCACGCCGAAGCCGAGTCGGATGCGCTCGGTGATCTGGGAGAGCGCGCCGAGCAGGACCTCGGGCGCGGGGCAGTGGGAGCGGCCCTCCCTGAAATGATGCTCGACGGCCCAGATCGTGTGGAAGCCCAGCTTGTCGGCGAGCTTGATCTGCTCGAGCGCCTCGCGATAGGCGCGCTGCTCGCGGCGGCGCTGACCGTAGGGGTGGGGTCCGTCGGTCCAGGGACGCGGGGCGTCGATTTCGTAGAGCAGATCGAGCTTCATGGGAGGCTTCTTCCTTTGGGGGGACGGATTGCCGCGATACGGACACTTTTCCGCATTCGCCCGGGAAGGTCGATAGCCGTCTAGAACGTGACCCGCACCGTCCCCCGCAGCTGGCGCGGCTCGGCGGGATGGCGATGGGTGTCGGCGACCGGGCCCGACTCGCTCGCGAGGCGGGATTCGTAGTAGTACTGGATGTCGTCGTCCTTCGAATCGAAGAGGTTGATGACGGTGAGGTCGAAATTCACGCGGCGCCAGGCGTACGAGCCTCCCAAATTGACGAGGGTCGTCGAGCCAGCGCGTTGCGTGTTGTCCTCGATGAGCGGATAGGCGCTGAAGTGGCGCAGCCGGAGACTGCTCGAGAATGGGCCTGCGGTGACGGTCGCTCCTGCCGAGATCACGTGCTCGAGGGCACCGGGTATCCGGTCCTCGCCGCGCGGCAGGTCGTCGAAACGGGCGTCCGACCAGCTGTAGGAGGCGTCGAGGGCAAGCCAGGGGAGTGGACGCACGAAGCCCGTCAGCTCGACCCCGTAGCGTTCGCTGCTCCCCTTCGGCTCGGTCGTCCCGGCATCGCCCACGAAAACGAGCTCGGACTCGGATGTCAGGAACCAGACGACGCTCGTCAGGTGAAAGCGCTCGTCGGGCTGCCAGCGGGCGCCGAATTCGGTGCCCCATTGTCGAGCGAGCCCGTCGACGGTCGGGACGGGGACGTTCTCGGCGGGGTCGATCCGGATCGTCGTACCCCGGGCATCGTTCGAATGGAAGCCGCCGCCCCCGTTCAGGTACAGCTCGACCTGGTCGTGAGGACGCAAGATCAAGGAGAGCTTCGGGCTGACGAGGGCGTCGACCTCGGAACCGGAATTGGTCGACGCGCCGACTCCCGCGCGGGTGTCGACGTCGAAAGCGAAGAGATCGCCGCGCACTCCCCCGACGAAGGTCATCCAGTCGAGCGGCGAATAGCGTGCTTCACTGAAGAGCGATCCCGACCACTCCGTCACCGCGTCTCTTCGAACGATCGAGACGCGTCGTCTCTCGTCGGTCTTGAAGAGGCCGAGGTCGGGAATGCGATCGAGGTGGGTATCGAAGCCGGTCTTGATCTCGAGGAGGTTGCCGAAGACCGTCGGCGCCCATTCCTGACCGATCCTGGTGCCGAAGGAGAAGCGCCGATCGCGCTGCTCGAATTCGTCGCCATTGAACGGATCGTCGAGGAAGTAGGTGAAGTTCGAGAAGAGCTGGAAGTCGTAGTAGAGGAGATAGGTCGACAGCGAGAGCGGCGTGTCGTCGTTCTCCCGCCAATCGAGGTTGGCGCCGATCCGCGTCGTGTCGCCGCCGAGGTCGGGATCGACGTAACCGAGGCGCGATACGTTGATCGCCGGGTCGTCGCTCCCGATCGCGCGGTCGGGGATCTGATCGGTCGAGTTCCAACTGGCGTGATAGCCGGTCGCCGACGCGCGAAGCGTTCCATCGGCCAGCTCCGTCGTCCATTTGGCGAAGCCGTTCAAGTGCAGGAGTTTTGCGTCGAGAGCGTAGGGATCTTGATTCATCCGTCCTTCGAGGGCGAAGATTCCGTTCCCGGAATCGGTCTCGAGATTGGTCGCCGCCAGGCCGCGCACATAGTCGTACGAGCCGTAGGTGACCAGGGCGAGGGAGTCGGGCAGTCGGTCGTAGGTCGACAGGAACGAGGCGCCGGCACCGCCGAAATCGCCGACGTCCGCGCGGTAGGCGCCTTTGCGGTAGTCGATCCGCTCCACGAGCTCGGGGATCACGAAGTTGAGATCCGTGTAGCCCTGGCCGTGGCCATGGCTGCGGAAGTTGACCGGGACGCCGTCGAAGAACGTCGCGAAATCGGTGCCGTGATCGAGGTTGAAGCCGCGCAGGAAGAGCTGGTTCGCCTTGCCCGAGCCCGAGTGCTGGGTCGCGATCAGGCCGGGGACGGCTTCGAGCAGCTCGCCGACACGGCCGATCGGACGCAGGCTCAGGTCGGCATGACCGACCCGGCCCTCGGAGCCGGCGGTGGCGAGCCCGATCTGCGTCTCAGCGCGGCCGAAGACGACCAGCTCGTCGACGGGGCGCTCGTCCTCGTCTTCCGCCGTGGCAGCGAGGAATTCGCTCGCGGAGTCCGCTCTCTCCTGGGCGGATCCGTTTGCCGCCATCAGCAACGAGGCTCCGAGCAGGACGACGAGGCCGAGCAGGACGCGACGCGACGGAGTCGGCGTGCTTTGGTGGCGCATGGCGCCGGACGCTATGAGAGCAGCTGGAGTCCGACCATGGATCGGAGTAACGCTTCGAGGGCATGCTCCGCGAGGTGGTGCACCGGGCTGGCCAACAGCAGCGCGCCCAGAGCGACGAGCCACGGCCAGCGCAGGCTGCGCTCGGAATTCGGCGTCGGCGCAGCGAGAGCGACGAGGGCCTCGATGCGCGCCGGCAGGCTCGTGTCGACCAGCGCCGCGGTCAGCGAGACGCGACGCGGCGCGCGCTGCATCAGTCGTTCGACGCGCAGCAGGGTCTCCGCGACGCGCAGGCCGTCGACTCCGGCCCGTTCAGCGGCGACGGCATCGCAGGACTGCTCCGTCGCCAGCTGGAGGGCTTCGAGAAGGTCCGCTCGAATCCTCGGGAAATGAAGCGCGCTGGCGAGGAATGCGGCGAGGAATCGGGCCGGATCGCGCCGCGCGACATGGGCGCGCTCGTGGGCGAGGACGACCGCGCGATCGGTCTCGTCGAGGGCGTCGAAGAGCGTCCGTGCGATCCAGATCTTCGGCTTGTAGAGACCCGAGGTGAGCGCGATCGGCGTCTCGCCCGCCACGAGCTGCACGCCAGGCTCGAGCTCCCCCATACGACGTCGATCGAGCCAGCGCTGCTCGCGCGCGAGCGAGCGCATCTCGACGATCGTCATTGCGACACCTGCGAGGGCAACGCAGGCGACGACGGCGAGCCCCACGCCGAGCAGCGGCGTCATCGAAAGCGTCGCGTGGACCGGGCAGAAATGCGGGTGCTCCCCGTGGCCCGCGCAGTGGTCGCCCGCTCCGGTCAGCAGACCAAAGATCCCCGGGAGCGCGCATAGCAGGACGACGCTCGTCGGGATCGCCAGGGGCGCAAATGCCGTAAGGAAGGCCAGCCGGGCCCGCTTCTGCGGATACCGTGCGCGCGAGGCGTGAGCGAGGGCGGGCCATCCGGCGCGGGCCGCGATCGAGACGAGCAGGGCGCCGGTCAGCCAGAGCCAAGCGAGGGCGGCGAACGAGGCGAGGTGGGCGCTCATGCCTTCCCTCCAGCTCCGGCCTTCTCACGGCGGCGCTCGGCCACCAGGCGCTCGAGCTCTTCGAGGCCCGCCGTGTCGAGACGTGCGGCGACGTCGACGAAGGCAGCGAGCATGCGCTTCGGGTCGCTGCCCGGCATCTGCTCGATCGCGCCCTCGATCGCGCGTTCGAGGAAAGTCTCGCGAGACACGGTCGCGCGATAGGCGAAGGCACGCCCCGCCCGCCGTCGCTCGACGAGGCCCTTTCGGATCAGGCGCTCGAGCGTGCTGTGGATCGTGTTGGGCGATCGGCGTACGGGCGACGTATGGGCCGCGTGGGCCTCGCGCACGTCGACCCACTCGCGGCCCCAGAGCCATGCGAGGAGCCTCTTCTCGAGGTCGCCCAGTCGCGGGGGACGATTCGGCATCGGACTCGTTTCACCGCCAGACGCTGCAGCCCGCGCGCGCAGGCTCGGCGTGACATCCGCTTGGAGACCCGCTCTCGCGGTCGGTGTGTCGACCGCTGAGGCCAGACGCTAGCGTCATGAGACAGCGATTCATGCCCCCATTCGGGCTGCCCGAGCCCGCGACCGAGCCGGCCGTTGCGGGCGGGAGGCTGCTGGTCATGGCGCTGGCCTGACGGCGACGAGGGGGGCTTGTGAGCGGAATCTCCAGTTCCGATGGCAATTGCCGATGAGACGGGCTACACAGCGTCCGTCGGGTCGATGACCCGCTCGCGTCCTGTGGATGCGAATACCATAAGCTGAGCGTGCGGAGCTCGCCCGGATCCATCCGAAACGGATCTGAAACGGCGAACGGCGCGCGAGACAGCAGCGGCAAGCAACAGCACCTCGGAATTCATCCCCCGATCGAGGCTGCGCCGCGAAAATCCCTTCTTTCCCTTCTTGTTGTCTGGGTCAGAAAAAGACGGCCGTGCGTCGGGCGAGTTCGCCCGGGTACGGCGGAGAACTCATTTGCCTAGCGCCATCGCGCAACCGACCGCTCCCATCGAGAGCGGCTTTTCCAGTTTCGAGCTCGATTCCACCCTCCTGCGCGCCCTCGCGGACGCAGGCTTCGATTCCCCGCGGCCGATCCAGGCCGAGACGATACCCGCATGTCTTCAAGGTCGAGACGTGCTGGGCCTCGCCCAGACCGGCACCGGCAAGACGGCGGCTTTTGCGCTCCCGATCCTGCAGCGCCTGATCGAGGAGCCCGGCAAGGGTCCCCTCGTCCTCGTGCTGGCCCCGACCCGCGAGCTCGCCGTCCAGATCGACGCCGAGTTCCGCATGCTCGCCCGCGAAACGCGGATCAAGACGACGACGATCTTCGGCGGCGTCTCTCAACAGTCCCAGGTCGAGGCGCTGCGGCGGCGACCCGAGATCGTGATCGGCTGCCCCGGACGGATCCTCGATCTGATCCAGCGCCGAGCGCTCGCGACCGCGGACATCGACACCCTCGTGCTCGACGAGGCCGACCACATGTTCGACATGGGCTTCCTGCCCGACGTGACACGGATCCTCGATTCGCTGCCGCGCGATCGGCAGAACCTGCTCTTCTCGGCGACGATGCCGAAGGCTATTCGCTCGCTGGCGGACCGGGTTCTCCACAATCCGCACGTCGTCGAGCTGGCGAATGCCCAGCCCGCCGAGACGATCGAACATTTCCTCTACGAGATCGGCGAGAGCCAGAAGCGCTCGCTGCTCGAGCGCGTGCTCGACGCAGAAGATTGCAAGACGGCGATCGTCTTCACGCGAACGAAGCACCGGGCCAAGCGCATGGCGCTCCAGCTCGAGGCCAAGGGTCTTCGCGCCGTGGCGCTCCAAGGCAACATGTCCCAGGCGCAGCGTGACCGGGCGATGCAGGGCTTCCGCAAGGGGACCTTCGACGTGCTGGTCGCGACCGACATCGCCGCCCGAGGCCTCGACGTCGCCGGTGTCGACTACGTGATCAACTTCGATCCGCCGTCGACCCCCGATACGTACACCCACCGTATCGGCCGTACCGGCCGCTCGGAAGCCAAAGGCAAGGCGGTCACGTTCGTGACCGGCGAGGACCGGCTCTGGGTGCGCGACACCGAGCGTGTGCTCGGCGCGAAGATCCCGCGGCTGGTCGCCACGGGACTCGTCGACGCACCGTCGATCGAGCGACTCAGCGGAGATCGGGCCCAGGAACGATCGGGCGGAGGCCGAGGCGGCTCTCGTTCGGGATCGCGTTCCGCATCGCGCCCGGGATCCCGCTCCGGCGCTGCTTCCGGTTCCCGCTCGGGCGGCCGTTCCGAGTCCGGATCCGGCGCGCGCTCGGGCGCGCGTCGGGGCTCGGGCGGGGGGCGAAGCCGCTCCTCGAACGCGCCGCAGGCCTCTCGCTAGGCAGTGCCTGACAGATCTAACGGCCCCGATCGAACCGGTTCAACCGGTCCCGGTCGGGGCCGTTCTGCATCCGGGATCAGATCTTGATGGAGACGCCGTGGTTTGTGACCTCGTCTGCGTGGCAGATCGGCACAGGCCGAGCTTATCGACCCCTGCGCCCGTCGCGGGGCCGGTCCCGCCGCTTCGATCGGGACGGCATGGGGCTTGCTCCTCTCTCGGCAGAATCGAGGTACCGTTTGCTCGAGGAGGGATTTCGAATGCGACGTCAAAGAGAATCGAGCCATCCTGCCGCCAATGCGCCCCGTAATACCCGTCGGATCCACGAGGAGTCGGCCGGGAAGCTGCCGGAGCTGGCAGGCTGCCCCCGCTGCAAGGCGAGCTACCGTAACGGGCGCTGGACCTGGGAGACGCCGCCGATCGGGTCCTACGCGCTCGAGTGTCCCGCGTGCAAACAGATCGAGGCCGACGATGCGGCGGGAGAGCTCCGGATCGGAGGACTCTTCGCCCTAGCACACCGCGGCGAGATCGAAGGCTGCCTGCGCAACGTCGAAGCCAATGAGCGGAGCGAACATCCCCTGAAGCGCATCATGTCGATTCGCGAAGACGGCGAGGACCTCGTCGTCCGAGTCACCGACGCGAAGCTGGTGACCCAGCTCGGACACGCCCTCGAGAACGCCTGGGACGGCGTTCTCGTCTTGCCGCGAACGACCTCCGACCGATCGTCCCCCGCGCGCGGGTCCTGGCGCCGCGACTGAGGGTCCGGGAGGAATCGTTCCCGGGATCAGGGCTCAGGCGAGCCGCACGCTCTTCTCGAGGGTGACGGGACAGGCGAGCGAGTTCGAAATCAGGCAGGCAGTCTTCGCCTTCTCGAGCACGCGCTCGGCTTTCGCAAGATCGCCGTCCGCGGGCAGCACGAGCTCGACGTGCAGGACGACTCCGGTGAATCGGGTCGTCCGCTCGACGCGATCGAGCTGGCCTTCCGCGCGACACGAAACGGACGACCACGGGAGCGACGAGGCCTGGGCTACGGCTCGCAAAGACAGAACGAAGCAATCCGCGACGGCGCCGACGAGCAGGGTCTCCGGGGACCATCGGTCGCCCGGGCCACCGAACTCGGCCGGGGCGGCACTCGCCAGGGGCACGAGACCCGGGCTATCGAGGGTGACCTCGCCCTGGACGGCTGCCCGGGCCGAAGCCTGGTAGTGGTGGGGAAAGCTCTGCATGGGTCCCTCCGATTCTCTCGGGAGCGTTCTCCGCTAAGGTAGGCGCCCGAACTCTCCCCGGTAGCAGCCCCGGCGTCGGAGCCCCGGAAGGATGCCCCGGCAGGAGGTCCTCCCGGCAGAAGGCTTCCCCGGCAGAAAGCTCCCGCGCAAAAAGCCCTGGCAGGACCGATCGTTCCATGATCTCTCTCTCCAATCTCTCGAAATCCTTCGGCGGGCGGACGCTGTTCGCGGGCGCGTCGCTGCAATTCAATCGCGGCGAGCGCTACGGCATCGTTGGCGCCAACGGCTCGGGGAAATCGACCTTCCTGAAGATCCTCGCCGGTCAGGACTCGGCCACCGACGGCGACGTCTCGGTCCCCAAGCGCGCGATCGTCGGAGTCCTCGAGCAGGACCATTTCCAGTACGAGGACGAACGCATCCTCGACGTCGTGATGATGGGCAACGAAGTCGTCTGGGCTGCGATGGAGGAGAAGGAGAAGATCCTCGCCCGGGCGTCCGACCATTTCGATGGCGAGCGTTACTCGATCGTCGAAGACCTGATCCTCCAGGGCGACGGCTACGGACTCGAGGCCCGCGCGGGCGAGATTCTCGAGGGGCTCGGCATCACGACCGTCCACCACACGCAGCCCCTCTCGACCCTATCGGGCGGCTTCAAGCTGCGAGTCCTGCTCGCGCAGGTCCTCGCCGCCGAGCCCGACGTGCTGCTGCTCGACGAGCCGACGAACCATCTCGACATCCTCTCGATCCGCTGGCTCGAGGAGTTCCTGCAGGGCTACAAGGGCGTCGCCCTCCTGATCTCCCACGATCATCGCTTCCTCGACACGGTCGCGACGACGATCGTCGACGTCGACTACGGCGCGATCAAGGCCTATCCCGGAAACTACGCGGACTTCGTGGCGGCGAAGCACGAGGAACGCGAGCGGAAGGAATCCGAGATCGCGAAGCGCGAGGCGGTGATCGAGGTCCACAAGGCCTTCGTCGAGCGCTTCCGCGCGAAGGCGACGAAGGCCCGCCAGGCGCAGAGCCGACTGAAGGCGATCGATCGCATCGAAATCGAAAAGCTCCCCGAGAGCTCCCGGCGTTATCCGCGCTTTCGTTTCCAGCAGCGCCGGCAGAGCGGGCGCCAGGTCGTCGAGCTCAAGGGCATCTCGAAGAGCTACGGCGAGAAGCGGGTGCTCGAAGGCGTCGACCTCGTAATCCAGCGGGGCGACCGGGTCGCGATCATCGGGCCGAACGGAATCGGCAAGTCGACGCTGCTCGAGGTCATGGTCGGCGAGAAGAAAGCCGACGCGGGGAGCGTCGAGTGGGGCTACGAAACCCATCCGGGCTATGTCGCTCAGGACCATAAATCGCAGCTCGTGGCCGAGGCGGGGGCCGAACGGCAGACGCTCGAAGACTGGCTCGGCGGCTTCTGCCCGGGTGAGCCGATCGGGTTCGTGAAGGGGCAGCTCGCGGCCGTGCTCTTTTCCGGGGACGAGGGGAAGAAGAGGATCGGCGCGCTCTCTGGCGGCGAGGCGGCACGGCTCCTTTTCGCTCGTCAGGCGGTGGCGAAGCCGAACGTCCTGATCCTCGACGAGCCGACGAATCACCTCGATCTCGAGGCCATCGAGGCGCTCGTCGCCGCCGTGCGCGAATTCGACGGCACCGTCGTCTTCGTCTCCCACGACCGCTGGTTCGTGAACGAGCTCGCGACGCGGGTCGTCGAGATCACGCCCGAGGGCGTGCAAGACTATCCCGGGAGCTACGACGAATATCTCGCGCGCGCGGGCGAAGACCATCTCGATGCCCAGGAAGTCCTCCGCCGTGCACGCGAGTCGAAACGCGCTGCCCGCCAGGACGCGAAGTAGGAAGCGACGCGATGCTGCAGCTCGATTCGATCTCGAAGCGCCATGGGGGACAGATCCTCTTTCTCGAGACCTCGGCCGCGGTCCAGCGGGGAGAGAAGGTCGGGCTCGTCGGGCCGAACGGGGCCGGAAAGTCGACGCTCTTCCGTCTCTGGATGCGCGAGGAGGAGCCCGACGACGGTCGCGTTGCGATCGATCGGGGCGTCACGCTCGGATACTTCAGCCAGACGATCGGCGAGATGAAGGGACAGTCGGTTCTCGAGGCGACCATCGCGGGAGCCGGCGCCGTCTCCGACGCCGCTCATCGCTTGCACGAGCTCGAGCTCGCCCTCGCGGATCCCGAGCGAGCCGACGAGATGGACAAGCTGATCGAGCGCTACGGCGAGGCGCAGGTGCTCTTCGAGTCCCTCGGCGGCTACGGCCTCGAGGCCCGCGCTCACGAAGTCCTGGCCGGTCTCGGTTTCGCCCCCGAGCAGGTCGCAGGCGATGTGGGACTCCTGTCGGGCGGTTGGAAGACGCGGGTCGGCCTCGCTCGGATCCTCGTGATGCGCCCCGATGCCCTGCTGCTCGACGAGCCGACGAACCACCTCGACCTCGAATCGATCCTCTGGCTCGAGGGTTGGCTGCGAGATTTCGACGGAGCGCTCGTCCTCACGACCCACGACCGAGAGTTCATGAACCGCATCGTGACCAAGATCATCGCGATCGACGGGGGCGAGCTCACGACCTATTCGGGCAACTACGACTTCTACGAGAAGCAGCGCGCCCTCGCCGATCGGGAGCAGGAGGCGCAGTACGCCCGCCAGCAGGCGATGCTCGCCAAGGAAGAGGCCTTCATCGCGCGCTTCAAGGCGCGCGCGAGCCATGCCTCGCAGGTCCAGTCCCGCATCAAGAAGATCGACAAGATCGAGAAGGTCGAGCCGCCGAAGCGCGCGCAGAACCTCGAGTTCGAGTTCAGATCGACGCCGCGCTCCGGCGACGACGTGCTGCGGCTCGTGGGGATCACGAAGGCCTACGGCGATCGCGTGATCTTCGACGGCTTCGATTTGCTGGTCCGCCGCGGCGAACGTTGGTGCGTCATGGGCGCGAACGGGGCCGGCAAGTCGACACTGCTGAAGATCGCCGCCGGGGCCAACGCGCCGGACGGTGGGGCGGTGACGATCGGTGCCGGCGTCAAGCTCGGTTATTTCGCACAGCATTCGATGGACCTGCTCACCGGCGACGAGACGGTCTCGCAGACCCTCGAGAACGCCTTTCCCCAGGCGAGTCTCGGCGTGATCCGCTCGCTGGCGGCGTCCTTCGGATTCTCGGGGGACGAGATCGAGAAGCGGTGCGGGCTGCTTTCGGGCGGGGAGAAGGTGCGCCTCGTGATGGCGCGCATGCTCTACGACCCGCCGAACTTCCTCGTCCTCGACGAGCCGACGAATCATCTCGATCTCGCGACGAAGCAGATGCTGATCACCGCCCTCGCGGGCTACGAAGGCACCCTGCTGCTCGTCTCCCACGATCGCCACTTCCTCTCGAAGCTGACGAATCGGGTGCTCGAGCTGGGTCCCGAAGGACCCCATGTCTACCCGGGCAGCTACTCCGAGTACGTGGTCGCGAGCGGCCACGAGGCGCCGGGCATGCGCGCCGCGTGATCGACCCGTTCGCGCGCACAAGCCGCGATCGGCGCGACACATGGGACGCGAATGGCTCGCCCTTCTGACGGGCGCCTCGATGGAGAGGATCGATTCGCCTTCGGCGATCGCGTCGAGAGGGGCGACCTCCGGCTGCGCTTGACTTCGCATCCCATGTGTCGCGCCGCTCGCTCATGCCGTGCAGTGACGTGTTGCGACTCGACTCAACTCAACGTGACCAGACCATCCGTGATGTACCGAAATGGATCGAATGATGAGGTTACGCCAAGGCGTCGCTCCGGCGCGCCGCGCCGGAGTATGTCCCGAACCCCCGTCCCGAGGTCGGTCGGCGCAAATGCGAGCGGACGGCGCGGTGCATGGGATGCGAAGTCAAGCGCAGCCGACGTCCGCCCCTTGCGCATACCGCCGCCAACGGCGAACCCGCGCGCCATGCCGAGGCGGTCGTCAGAAGGGCGAGCCATTCGCGTCCCATGCGCCGCGCCGGCCGCGACTTGTGCGATTCCTGAGCTAAAGAGCCGCGAGAATCGCCTCGGCGCTCGAGACCTCGAATTTTCCGCCCGCGTCGACCGCGAGCTTCTTCACCACGCCGTTCTGCACGATCGCCGCGAAGCGCTGAGAGCGCAGGCCGAATCCGATCCCCGAGCCGTCGAATCCGAGGCCCAACGCCTTCGTGAGGTCGCCATTGCCGTCGGCGATGAGGCGAACTTTGTCGCCCGCGCCCCGGTCCTCGCCCCAGGCCTTCATGACGAACGCGTCATTGACCGACATGCAGATGATGTCGTCTACACCCTTCGCGCGGATCTCGTCGGCCTTCTCGATGAAGCCCGGCAGATGTTTGGCCGAGCAGGTCGGCGTGAATGCGCCGGGGACTGCGAAGAGCACGACCTTCTTGCCCGCGAACAGGGCATCGGTCGTGATGTCGGTCATGTCGGTCGCCTTGACCTTTACGTTCGGGATCTTGTCGCCTTCTTGGATCGTCATGTCGTCGTTTTCTCCTCGTGGGTCGCGATGGTGCGGTCCACGCTGCCCTCGCTGCGGGAAAGCTCGCGTCGATCCGTGTGTCGGCGAGCGCGCTCGGTCGGGAGGGAAGGGGGACCGCAATTTCGAGAGTAGAAGCGGGCGAGGTCGTTCTTCAAGGGATCCGGAGAACAATTACCACCGACCTTGAATTCATCTGCGGGAAAGCAGGCTCGAAGAGGCTGGCTCGACTATCGATGAAGGAGCGATCCTCCGCACGAAAGTAGGTAGTCATGGCCGACCGTGCGCGCGCAATCGGCTCCGTGCATGCCCGCTCGAGAGGCGTCCGCGGCCATCGCCGCCGAGGTCGCGAAGGGGGCAGGGCTCTGCAACCTCGTCGGCCAGCTCCGCGGAGGCGTCGGATTTCGCGACGCTCGCTTCACGCCGGATGTCGTCCCCTGCGATGAAGGGGGTATTCTGAGACGTTTCGCCGTGATCGAGGTGCTCTTCGTCGTGCTGTCTCCGCTCGCCTGATGCGGGCCGGATCCGATAGGCTTCCGTCTCATGACGAGCCTCGCGGAAATCGGAAGCTGGGTCGCCGAAAACGAGTCGCTCCTCAGCGGTCTCGCCGCGATGATCGTCTTGTTGGGCGTCGTTCTCTCCCCGCTCGGCATGGCCACGCGACGGTTTCTCGGACGGGAACCCCGGAACGACTCCTGGACGAAGCTTCCCGAGGCGATGCCGCCGCCGACCCGTCTCACGCTGAAGGCGCTGACCGCGCCGTCGATCCATCCGACGAAGTTCGCGCAGAGTGACGGTGCGCGGATCGCCTACAACGAGCGGGGAGCAGGGCCGATCGCGATGTTGGTGGCCCCCGGCATCATCTCGCATCTGAACGTGATGGATGCGCTGCCGGCGTCGCGCGGAACGCTCGATGCCCTCGCGGGCATCGGCCGGGTCGTCACCTTCGACAAGAGAGGACAGGGGCTCTCCGATCCGTCGCTGCAGGTGCCCGATCTCGAGCAGCGAAGTCGCGACATCGCCGCCGTGATGGATGCGGCGGGGCTCGAACGCGCCTTCCTGGTGGGATTCTCCGAAGGTGGTCCGATGTGCATTCATTTTGCGTCGCGACACCCGGAACGGGTTCTCGGGCTGGTCCTCGTTGGATCCGCAGCGCGGTTCCTGCAATCGGAGGACTATCCGATCGGAATTCCTCAACATGCCCTGGAGGCCGTGATCGAGGGCTGGGGTCGCGGACGGATGCGGCAGATCCTCATGCCGAGCGTTTCCCGCGAGGTGATCGACGACGAGACCTACGTCGCCATGGAGCGCCTGATCGGTCCGCGACAGACCGTCCGTCAGCTCGTGGAGATGATGATCACCACCGACGTGCGAGCGCTGCTACCCGACGTGCATCGACCCGCGCTGGTCCTGCACTTCGTCGGCGATCTCGCGATCCCGATCCGGCTTGGCCGCGCGCTCGCCGAGGGCCTTTCGAACGGCGAGTTCTTCGAGGTCAACGCCGTCGACCACGCGGATCTGTCCCAGTCGGTCGCGGCCATCGCTCGCATCCGGGCGTTCTGCGAGAAGGCTGCCCGCGAGCCCGTCGGCGCGACGGCCCGCTGATCGATCGCCTCAGTCGGATCGGCTTGGGCGATCGGGTCCCGGGGGCCCGGACTGCAGGCTTTCGAGAAAGGCGACGATCGGGTCGAGGGTCGCACCGATCAGCTCGTCGCCCTCGGCATAACGTTGGAACTCGTTGCTCAAGCGCTCCCCCCACACCGGCATGCCGCCGCGCGCGTGGTTGGCCGCGAGCGATCGGCCTTCGATCCAGGCGGCGACGCGGTCGCGATCGAAGCGACCGCCGTGGCGTGTCGCGATCCCCGTCAGATCGGGCGGCCGGAGGCTGTCCGCCGCGCCGGCGTCCGCGGTCGCCGGATCGGTACCCCGGCCGTCGGATCCGTGGCAGCGAGCGCACAGGCGCTCGAAGTTCTTCTTTCCCTCGGCGATAAGCCAGGGTTGGCTGAGCGGGTAGCGAACTCGGCAGGCCTCGCCGAGGGTGACGGGGCGCTCGAGATTGCAGTCGAGCGGAATCGGCACGGGCGTGTCGACACGCGGGCGGTCGGCCCGCCAGAGGACGCGGTCCGATCCTTCGGAACGAAGGTGGAGATAGATCCGGTAGTGCTTGCTGAACTCGCGACCCGCGACCTCGAGCAGCACGGGCTCGAAGCGGAAGCGCCCGTCGGGGGCGACGGAGATCTCCTGGCGGGCGTGAAGCGACGGCGATTCGCGATGCATCACGACGAGCTGGAGCCGCGCGTTCGTATCGAGCCCGCCGTCCTCGATCTGGCCCGCGACCTCGGGGAGCACGACCACGGGCCGTCCGGGCAAAGAGCAGGCGAGGACGAGGGCAACGCCAACGGCGAGGACTGAGCATTCGACGAGTGCGACGAGGGGCGAGGCGGCGAACGAGCGGGTGCGCGGGCCGGAAACGATTCTCATGCTGGATCGGGATAGCCGAGCCATACGCGACGCGCGAGGCGCGCCGATCCGGTCCAGGTCCGGTCGAGCGCTCGGGGGAGCTCCGAGGATCCCCTGAGCAGCTCTGGGGGAATTGACTCGACCGAGCGCGTCCGGTCGTGCCGAGCAGACGCGAGATCGGGCCCGGCCCACCGCGGATCCGAGGATCCGAAGGAACGCGGCATCGAGTCGAAGCCCGGGTCTTCCGATCGGAGTCCTGGCGGGCGGGCTCGCGGTCCGGACCGGGAGCCTCCGCGCAAGCAATGAGAGAAGGGAGTTCTCGTCGATGTGTCGATTCACGCTCTACATGGGGGAGCCGATCCGGTTGTCCACGCTTCTGCTGGAGCCCGAACACTCGCTGATCCGCCAGAGCACCCACAGCCGGGAGCGGGAAGAGCCGTTGAACGGCGACGGTTTCGGCGTCGGTTGGTATGCGGCGGACGCCCGGCTCGAGCCCGCCGTCTTCCGCTCGATCACGCCGGCTTGGAACAATCGCAATCTCGTCAACCTGACGCGTGTCGTCTCGAGCGGCTGCATCCTGGCGCACGTGCGGGCCGCCACTCAATCGAGCGGTGTCAACGAGGCAAATTGCCACCCGTTCCGTTTCGGTTCGCACCTCTTCATGCACAACGGCGACGTCGGGAGCTTCCGGAAGGTGCGCCGCCACATGTTGGCGGCCGTCCGCGACGAGGCCTTCGACAACGTGTACGGGAGCACGGATTCCGAGCACGTCTTCGCGCTGGTCATCGACGAGATGCTCCGTGCACCGGCGTGGATCGACGCGAGCACGCGCATGGCCAACGCGATGCAGGCGGCGATCGCGCGCCTGGTCGAGCTCGTCGAGAAGCAGGGCGACGGCGAGCCGAGCTATTTGAATTGCGCGCTCTCCGACGGTCGGGACGCCGTCGTCACGCGATTCTCGAACGATCCAAACGAGGTCCCCGAGTCGCTCTACTACTACTCGGGCGCGCTGTACCCGACGGTCGACGGACGGGTCGCGCGGTCGGTGATCGTCAGCTCGGAGAAGCTGACCGCGGATCCGGCCTGGCGCGAGATCCCGCCGAATCACATGGTGATCGTGCGATCCGGAGGGGAGCCCGAGCTCGCCGCCCTGGTGGTCCCCGGAAACGCCTCCCACTGCTAGCGTCCGCCCGCTTGAGGGAGGACGGGATGAAGCGGAGTACGGCCGAGATCGAGGCGATCGTCGGGGAGCTCTCGAGAGCGACGGTAAATCCGCTCGAGCCGACCGCCCTGCAGCTGCGGGCGTTGCTCGAGGTGGATCGCGACGGTCCCCTCCAATTCCTGAATCTGCTGGCCTACCACGATTCGGCGCGCTATCCGGCGGGCCACCCGCTCGCGGCGGCGGGATCGACGGGCGCCGCGGCCTACGCGCTCTACGGTGCGGTGGCCCTACGGCACGTGACGGCACGCGGAGGGCGCTTCGTCCTCTTCAACACCGTGGTCGCTCAGGTCATCGGGACGCCCGTCCTCTGGCATCAGATCGCGATCATGCAGTACCCGAACGTCGACGCGTTCCTCGACATGGTTCGCGATGCCGACTACCGCGCCGCCCTGGTCCACCGGGACGCCGGGCTACTCCGGACCGAGGTCTTCGCGACGCGGCCGCTGCTTCCCCCCGGCTGATGCTTCCGAGAGAAGCCGCCCGCTGCCGCGTCCTTTTACCGCTGCGGATCGTCGGTGGGTGACGACATCGCTCGCGGCCATTAACGTGGGGCCGCCGGCCGGGCATGCGAGCTCGCGGTCGAGCGAGGAGCAGGCCCCATGAATGATCCGAATTCCGACCGCTTGATCCGAGGGGGGACCGTCGTCGACGGCACGGGTGCCCCGGGCTTCCCGGCGGACGTTCGTATTCGAGGTGGCGTGATCGCAGAGGTGGCCCCTGGGCTCGTGCCCCTCGCCGACGAGGTCGTCCACGATGCGACCGGCTGCTACGTCGCCCCCGGATTCATCGAGAGCCACACGCATTTCGACGGCACGATGTGGTGGCAGCCGGATCTCGATCCGCTCCCGGGCTACGGCGTGACGACGATCGTGATGGGCAATTGCGGGTTCGCGCTCGCGCCGCTTCCGGAAGACGCGGAGGCGCGCGCGGAGGTGGTCAAGATCTTCTCTTTCTTCGAGGACATCCCGGAGCGTCCCTTCTTCGAGAACCTCCCATGGGATTGGAAGTGCTGGTCGGAGTACAAGGCGTCGCTGACGAAGCGAGTCGCCGTGCCGACCCATTATGCGACCTTCGTCGGTCATATCGCGATCCGCCTCGCGGCGATGGGGATGGACGCGTGGCGGCGCGCGGCGACCGCGGCCGAGATCGAGCGGATGGCGGGCGATCTCGAAGACGCCCTCGCGGCCGGCGCGCTCGGGCTGTCGACCAATCTGATGGACCACGACGGTGCCGATCGACCGGTGCCCACGCTGCTCGCCTGCGATGCCGAGCTGCGTGCACTCTTCGAGGTCCTGGCGCGACACCGGGGCGCGACGCTCCAGGTCGTGATCGACACGGTCATGCGGATGACCGCCGTCGAGACGCTGGAGCGGGTCGAGCGACTGATCGGCGCGCTTCCGATCCGCCTGCAGTGGGCGGGGCTCCCGACGCTGCGATGGCAGAAGGAGCACGGCATCCAGAAGCCGCTGCTCGAGATGCACGAGCGGTATGCGCGGGAAGGGCGCGATTTCTGGACGGGCTATGCGCACGTCCCGGTGACGACGGTCGTGAGCTTCGATCGCTCGCTGCTCTTCGCCCAGTCGAACGAGTATGTCTGGCACGAGGTCGTGACCGCGGTCGGATCTGACGCGAAGTGCGCCCTGCTGCGGAGCCCAGCGTGGCGAGCCCGAGCGCGGCATTCCTGGGACGTGCTGGCGCTGCCGACCTGTCCTTTCCGCAAGCCGCGGCCGATGTTGCTCGACCATTCGGCGACGGGCGCCGGGCCGGTCGGCGTGCTGCTCGGCGATTACGCCGATTCGCAGGGGCTGCATCCGTCGGACGCCCTGGCCGAGTGGCTGCTCGCGAACGGCGTCGACTCGACGATCACGGCGCCCGACTGGGATCGCGACGACGCGATGGTGTCCCGCCTGCTGAAGGATCCGTTCTCGGTCGGCAACATCAGCGACGCCGGGGCCCATGGTCAGATGTTCTGCGGTGCCGGCGACAACATGGTGCTCCTGACGCAATTCGTGCGAGAACGCGGCGAGCTGACGGTCGAAGAAGCGGTGCACGTCCAGACGGGCAAGCTCGCCCGCTTCTTCGGCTTCGCCGATCGCGGCGAGATCGCCGAGGGCAAGCGGGCCGATCTCACCGTCTTCTCGCTCGCCGAGGTCGAGCGACGGCCGAAGCGGAAGGTCCACGACGTCCCCGATGGGGCAGGGGGGACGACCTGGCGCTGGACCCGGGACGCCGCGCCCGTTCGCCTGACCCTCGTAGACGGGATCGCGACCTTCGAGGCAGGCCGGGCAACTGGAGCCCGCCCGGGGACCCTGCTGGAGCCCGGTCGAGCGACCCCTACGAGCGCCTGAACTGGGTTCCTGAATCGGGATTTCCTGGACGATTGTCAGTTTTTGATTGCGATCGGAGTCGGGACGGTCCTATCGTCGGGCGCCTGAGCCCGCCCTCCGTACGGGGCCGTCCGCAGAGCGAAAATCGAAGGACAAGCCATGTCGAATGCACAAACAAAGGTCATGATCATCAGCTCGGATTGTCATGCGGGGGCCCTCCCCGCGACATACAACGAGTACCTGCCGCGCCAGTACCGCGACGCGGCGAATGCCTGGTGGCTGGCGCATGCGCGCGAGATGATGTCCCGGGCCGGCACCTTCTTCGACCAGGAGGCAGTCGAGGCCTACGCGACGAAGGCCGGCGAAGGCGGTCAGCGCATGAAGGCGATGTCGGATCCGGGCCTGCGCCTCTCCGACGACGAGATCATGCGGATGCTCTGCGACGAGCGGAGTCCCTTCGCGCCGCGCCGCGGCGAGTTCGATCCCGCCGTGCGTATCGCAGAGCTCGATGCCGACGGGATCGCCGGCGAGATCATATTCCCGCAGATGGCGCCCTTCGGTGCGGGTCTCATGCAGTACCGCTATCCGGTGTCGCCTGAGGAGAATCTCGCGGGCTGCCGCGCCTACAACCGCTGGCTCGCGGACCTCTGCAATACGAATCCCGAACGTCATGCCGGTGTCGCCATCATCAACGTCGACGACATCGAAGAGAGCGTAAAGGAGGTGCGCGCCGCGCGGGAGATGGGGCTCTGGGGTGGAGTCCTGCTTCCGACCAGCACGGGTACGCATCCCTTCTACCACCACCCGCGCTACGAGCCACTGTGGGCCGTATGCGAAGAGCTCGAGATGCCGCTCCAGTCGCATTCGGGATGGTCGCCGGACTACGGCGACGTCGCGTGTGCGACGGCGATGTTCATCAGCGAGGTCGACATGTTCGCCCAGCGTCCGTTCACGGCGCTGCTGTGGTCGGGGGCCTTCGAACGCCATCCGAAGCTCCAGTACCTGTTCACCGAAGCGGGCTGCGGCTGGATCCTCGAGAAGCTCCGCGTGCTCGAGTTCAAGGCCAACGATCCGATCTTCAAGCACTTCACGCGCGAGCTCTCGCTCGGCCCGACGGGTTACTTCGAGCGCCAGTGCTACATCGGCGCGTCGTTCATGCCCCGTCATGAAGCGCATTTCCGCCACGAGATCGGGATCGACAAGCTCCTCTGGGGCTCGGACTATCCCCATCTCGAAGGCACCTGGCCGAATACGATGGCGGCGTTGCGGAAGACGTTCTTCGATTTTCCGGAGAACGAGATCCGGGCGATCCTCGGTGAGAACGCGGCGCGGGTCTACGGGTTCGACGTGAAGACGATGCAAGCGATCGCGGATCGTATCGGCCCCACGATCACAGACATCCGAGGCGAGGCCTGAGATGAGCGCCCTCGACGCGATGCCTTCCCGCCGCGAGCGTCGACGCGTCGCAGTTCGGGATCGGATCGTCGATACGGCGCTCGCGCTCTTCGAATCGCAGGGCTACGAGGCGACGACGGTCGCCGAGATCGTGCGCCGCGCGGACATCGCCTACGGGACCTTCTTCAATCACTTCCCCTCCAAGCTTCACCTCCTCCGCGAGGTCGCGGATCACTCGATGCGCGATCTCTTCGAGAACGTCGAAGAGGTTCGAAAGCAGCCGGGGGACTTCGCGTTGCATCTCGTCCTGCTCTTCGAGAGCTCGGCCGAACGCACGCTCGCGAAGGGTCCGCAGATGCGGGAGCTGATCGGCGCGATGATGGCGTTGGCCTTTCCCGAGACGGCGGGGAGCGACGATCGGCGGATCCGCGCGGCTTTCGGCGAGCTGCTCGAGGACGGCGCGCTTCGCGGAGAGGTTCGAGAGGACTTCGATCTCGAAACCCTGCTCGAGATCGTCGTCGGTGCCTGGTACTCGCTCTTCTTCAGCTGGGTCCACTTCGACGGCTACCCGCTGCTCTCGCGTGCGTCGAAGGCGGCTCGTTTCCTGGCGCAGACCTTGGCTCGAAGCTCCGTCTCGGACGGAGTCGAAGTCGGAGCTGGAAAAGCGAGGACGCGGCAAGCGCTTCGTCCTACGCATCGTCGACCGGTCAACCTCGAGGAGGAGATTCAAGATGGCGAACGATCCTGAGCTGCTGAGAATCGATCCCGGTGAGATCGGCGGCTGGCCGATCCTGCGCATCGAATACCCGACCGATCCGAAGCGGATCGCCGCCCTGCTGCCGCCCGGACTCGAGCCCGCGGAGTCGTCGAACGTCCACCTCTCGATCTACAACGTTCCGGTCTCCGACGAGCCCGAATACGGCGTAGTCGTCAAGGTCGACGCATCCTATCGCGGAGTCGAGGGCGGCTATGCAGTCGCCTATGGAATCGATCAGGAGTCAGCCGTCTACATCAGCAAGGACACGAACGGTCAGCCCAAGTTCCTCGCCGAGATCGAATACTTCCGCAACGGCGACGTCGTGCGCGCACGTTGCACGCACCACGGCTACACGTTTCTCGAGTTCAAGGGCAAGACGCAGGGCCATGCCCCGCTGCCCGAGGCGTTCACGGATCGCGACTACTGGATCAAGGTCTCGCGCGCGGTGGGCTTCGCCGAGAAGAGCTACGACTTCCCGCCCCACGTCGTTGTCGTGAAGGCCGAGTACCAACCGGTTCATCGAGTCGACGTGAAGGGCGAGCTGCGCCTGCTCGAGAGTCCCTGGGATCCGATCGCGGAGCTGCTGCCGATTCGTGGCGAGATTCGCGCGCAGCTGACCCTCGATCGATCGATCTCGCGCTCGATCACCCTCGAAGGGGCCCTCGATCCCGACGCCTTCTGGCCGCATGTCGACACCATCGGGAGCTCCCGTTGGCCCGGCACCCGTGGCGGTCCGAAGCGCTCCGCCTGAACCGACTCCAACGACCCGACGAGAGGAACACTCCATGCACGATCTCGTGATCAAGAACGGCAAGGTCATCGACGGTACCGGCGGTGCCGCCAAACAGGCCGACGTGGCCGTCTCGGGCGGACGCATTACCGAGGTCGGTGCGGTCGCGGGAGGCGCACGCCAGACGATCGACGCCGAGGGGCGCCTCGTGACGCCGGGCTTCGTCGACATCCACACCCACTACGACGCGCAGGCCACCTGGGATCCGCATCTCCTGCCCTCGGGCTGGCACGGCGTCACGACCGTGGTCGCCGGCAATTGCGGCGTGGGCTTCGCCCCGGCCGCTCCCGACCGCCACGAGTGGCTGATCGCGTTGATGGAAGGCGTGGAAGACATACCGGGCGCAGCGCTCTCCGAGGGCATCCGCTGGAACTGGGAGACGTTTCCGCAGTATCTCGATGCTCTCGAGAAGTCGACACTCGCGATCGATCTGGGGACCCATGTGCCCCATGGAGCCGTGCGGGCCTACGTGATGGGTGAGCGCGGGGCGAAGAACGAGGCGGCGACGGCGACGGACATCGAGCAGATGTACGAGATCGTGAAGGAGGGCCTGCTCGCCGGAGCGCTCGGCTTCTCGACCTCCCGGACGATGGGCCACCGCGCTCTCGACGGCGAGCCGGTGCCGGGCACCTTCGCGCAGGAGGACGAGCTCTTCGGCATCGGCCGTGCGCTGAAGGACACGGGCCTCGGCGTATTCGAGCTCGCGGGGGCCGGTGCGGCCGGGGACGCGGGTGGCGACGGTGCGGACGATGCGCTCAAGGAGATCGACTGGATGCGGCGTCTCTCGATAGAGACCGGTCGTCCGGTCTCCTTCGCCGTGCTGCAATTCGATTCGCGCCCGAACCAGTGGCGCGACCTGATGCGAACCTGCGAAGCGAGCGTGAAGCAGGGCGCCAACGTGATCGCCCAGTTTGCCGCGCGCCCCTTCGGCATCCTCGTGGGCCACCAGACGACTGCGAATCCGCTGATGAGTCGGCCCGCCTATGTCGAGATCGCGAGCCTGCCGTTGCCCGAGCGGGTCAAGCGCTTGCGCGATCCGCAGGTCAAGGCACGCATCCTGTCGAGCGAACGTGTCGGCGAGCCGGGGTGGGGCAGCATGCTCGACAACCCTGCGATCTATGCTCGGCTCTTTTCGATGGGGGATCCGCCGGACTACGAGCCGACCCCGGACCAGAGCATCGCGGGGATCGCGGCGCGCGAGCACCGATCCGCCGAGGAGCTGCTCTACGAGCACATGCTCCGCGACGAAGGCCGGGAGCTGCTGTTGCTGCCCTTCTTCAACTACGCAGACGGCGACCTCGAGCCCTTCCGCGAGATGCTCGACAGCGAGCAGACCGTGCTCTCCCTCGGAGACGGGGGCGCGCATTGCGGCGTCATCTGCGATGCGTCGCTGCAGACGTTCATGCTGACCCACTGGGTACGCGATCGGAAGCGCGGGCCGAAGATCCGCCTCGAGCATGCGGTGCACCGCATGACGCAGCACACGGCGAAGCTCTACGGGCTCCTCGACCGCGGGGTCGTCGCTCCCGGCTACAAGGCCGACCTCAACGTGATCGACTTCGATCGATTGACGCTCCATCGGCCGCAGATGGCCTTCGATCTTCCGGGCGGCGCGCGGCGATTGATCCAGCGCGCGTCGGGCTACGACAAGAAGATCGTGAGCGGCCAGGTCGTGATGGAGCGGGGCGAGACGACCGGCGCGACGCCGGGCCGGCTCCTGCGTGGGGCGCAGGCGCGCCCGAGTTAGGCGGGAGAAGGAAGATTTCGATCCGGCTCGGGATTCGGGATTCTCCGATGTGCAGCGCACCGGCGATTCGCGGTGGCTCCTCGTCCGCCGTCCTCTCCTTCCGTCTGGCGCCGCGACCTACCCGGTACTGGTTGATACGTCCCCAATTCGAAACGAAGTCTGTCGGTGGCCCTCTGAAGAGCCGGGTTGCGCGCCCGCGCCCGAGGGGCACGACTGGGATCCTGCGGTGTTTTTAAAAACACCCGAAAAATGATGGTCAAATTTTACCAATAGATCTAACCTTTCAGCCGATGAGGGTCCAAGCGCCCGGGTCGGTGGTGGCGAAGGGTCGGCGAAAAAGGCGCTCGGGTCGACCGCGGAAGAGCGTCGCCGTTCGGGCGGACAGCTCAGGAGGCCTGGGCTAGAGAAGGCGCGCGCTCGGGGGGATCTGGCTCGGACTGCGCGGTCACACCGACTGCTGGCTCGGGCGCGACGAGAGGTGATGACGGAAGTGCCGAAATCCAGCGCGAAATCACTCGAACAGGCGGTAGTCGCACTCCTGCGGCCACTGATTCGTCTCGTCTTGAAGCGGGGCATGGCCTTCGGTCAATTCGCCGAGCTCCTGAAGCGCGCCTACGTGGAAGCTGCGAAGGAGGATTTCACGGTTCCCGGCCGGAAGCTGACGATTTCCCGGGTCGCCGTATTGACGGGGCTCACGCGCAAGGAAGCCAGTCGCCTGATGGAGGAGGAGCCGGCCGTCAGTGAGTCCCAGGCCCGGCGCAGCATCAACCGCGCAGCGCGCGTCGTCTCGGCGTGGGCCGTGGATCCAGACTTCCACGACGCGCAGGGCACCCCGGTCGAGCTGCCCTTCGACGGCGCGGAGGGGCCGACGTTCGCCCGCCTCGTTGCCCTCCACGGCGCCGACGTGCCGCCGAGGGCGGTCCTCGACGAGCTGATGCGGGTGGGGGCGGTCGGACGAAGAGAGGACGGCCTTATCCACCTCGTCGAGCGTGCGTACATCCCGGCCGGCGACGAGGCCGCGAAGCTCGACATCCTGGGCACGGACGTCGCCGACCTGATCGCCTCGATCGAGCACAACCTCGACGCGGGCTCCTCGGTGCGATTCTTCCAGCGCAAGGTCGCCTACGACAATCTGCCCGCCGACTATCTCCCGGCGCTGCGGGAGCTCCTGGCTCGAGAGGGCCAGGGGCTCCTCGAGTCGCTCAATCAAGACATGGCCCGACACGACCGTGATCTCGTAAAAGGGATGAGTGACGCGCCTCGAAGTCGCGCGATGGTCGGAATCTATTACTTCGAGGACGAGGTCGATGACGATGTGTGACCGGATGGACGATCGATCTGCCGAGCGGAGCGAGGCTATGGCGGGAGCATTCAACGATCCGGGTGCGGCGCGCTGCCCGTGGAGTCCGGCGGCGCTTCTCGTCGGGCTCGGGGCGCTGGCGTTCGCCGGTCTCGGGCTGTCTTGCGCGGCTTCCGACAGCGGAGGCATGAGCGGAACCGGGGTCAGCCAGGGCTCGATCAGCTCGTTCGGCAGCATCTTCGTGAACGGCGTCGAGTGGGACGTCTCGAATGCAAGGATCGAGCTCGACGGCGCGACCTCGACCGAATCCGCCCTTCGGGTCGGCATGGTCGTTCGCGTCGAGGGCGAGCGCTCGCAGGACGGGCTCTCGGGCGACGCAGAACGCGTCTCCTTCGATGATTCGATCGAAGGCCCGATCGCGAGCGATCCCGTCGAGACGGTGGCGGGTGTCGAGCGGACGTTCTCCGTTCTCGGGACGACGGTCGTCATGCGCGTCGACCAGACGTCCTTCGACGACGGCGCGTCCTTCGTGGGACTCGTGGCCGATGACGTCGTCGAGGTCAGCGGGTTCCTCGATTCGGCCGGCGCGGTCCGCGCCACGCGCATCGAGTTGAAGGGAGTATTCCCCGGACTGGACGACGTCGAGCTTCGCGGAAGAGTCGCCAATCTCGTGAAGAACGTGGATGGAAGCGGGGAATTCGATCTCGGGACGATCATGGTCCACTACACGTCGACGACGACCTTCGACGATTTGACTCGAACGTCGTTGGCGGCGGGTGACCTCGTCGAGATCGACGGCACGGTCCGGATCGGCGGAAACGAGGTCGACGCTACGCGCATCGAGCGGGAGTCGTCCGGTCTGGGCTCGGGCGACAGCGACGACGCGAAGGTCGAGGGCATCATCGTTCTCTGCGTCGAGTCGCCCGACTACTGCGTCAGCGGTGTGCCGGTCGACGACTCGGGTGCGACCTTCGATCCGCCGGGATACGTGCCCGCGGTCGGGGATCTGGTCGAGGTCGAGGGGGCCCTCGAATCGGGTGTCCTGATCGCCGAGAGGGTCGAGTCCGAGACCGACGACGCGGAGAGTCGGGACGTCCGGATCGACGCGAACGTGACGAGCATCGACGCTGCGGCACGGACTCTCGTGATCCTCGGCGTGACGATCTCGGCCGACGGCCAGACCCGCCTTGAGGACGACAGTGATCTCGACGACGAAAACCTTTCGTTCTCGGAGCTCCAGGTTGGCCAGTTCCTCGAAATCGAGGCGATCTCGACGGGGCCGAGCGCAGCCCGCGCGCTCTCGATCGAGCGCGACGATGCGGAGGCCGGGGAAGACGACGTTCGTCTCGAGGGGCCGGTGACGGCGCTCGATCCGAACGTGCCTTCTCTCTCGATCCTGGGGCAACCGATCCCCCTCGGCGGGGGCACCGTCTATCGCGACGCATTCGACCAGTCGAGGTCCGAGGAGGAGTTCTTCCGCAACCCGGGCGACGTCATGCTGGGAGACGTCGTGCGGGCGAAGGATCAGGATGCGGCGGACCTCTCGGTCCTCGCGGAATCGGACGAGGTCGAGATCGAGGCTGAGAACTAGCCCCGCGCTGACGAGGCGTATACTCGCCGGCACACCGGGACGATTCGGGCTGCCATCGATCGATGGCAGCCCGTGGATCGGCCGTATGCACGCGAGGTCCTCGTCATGAGCAATGCGATCGCGATCCATCCGTCCGTCGACAGCGGCGTCCAGCCTGGCGATCCGAAGTTCGCGGGCGGCCGGTTGACCTGTCATTGCGCGACCGATGCGGTCGTCGTCCAGGTCTCGGCACAGTGCGCCCATAATCACGTCTGTGGGTGCACCAAATGCTGGAAGCCCAGGGGCGCACAATTCTCGCTGGTGGCGGTCGTTCCGCGTGAGGCCCTGAAGGTCGTCGCGAACGAGTCGAAGCTCTCGATCGTCGATCCCAAGGCCCCGATCCAGCGCTACGCCTGCCAGGGCTGTGGCGTCCATCTCTACGGCCGGATCGAAAATACGGCCCATCCCTTCCACGGCCTCGACTTCATCCACGTCGAGCTCTCGAAGGACAAGGGCTGGGCCGCTCCGGAATTCGCCGCCTTCGTCTCCTCGATCATCGAGTCCGGCGCCGACCCGGCTCGCATGGGCGAGGTCCGCAAGCGACTCCAGGCCCTCGGCCTCACACCGTACGACTGTCTGTCGCCGGCCCTCATGGACGCGATCGCGACGCATACGGCGAAGTCCACGGGCAAGCTGCGGGCCTGATTCGTTGCATGAATCGAATCGCTCCGCGCGCTCGCGCTCGGCACCGGGTAGCCGGATCGACGTGACACGGCGCGACTTCGTCTTCGGCGTGCTCGCGGGTCTCGCGAGCACGCCGTTTGCCGGTCTCGCTGCCCGCGCCGCAATGGGGACCCCGTCGGCGAAGGGTGTCGAGCTCACGCTCGGGATTCAGAGCTTCAGCCTCCGACGCTACGACCTCGAGCCCATGCTGGATACGCTCGTCTCGCTCGGGATCCGACGGGTCGAGCTGATCCCGGAACTCGAGATCCTCTTCTATCGACTCGGGTCGCATTTCCCCGTGACCGACGACGGGGCTGCGATCGATCGCGTCGTCCGGGCGGCGGCCGCACGGGGGATCACGATCGCGGCTTCCGGTGTGCATTCGATCTCCGAGGTCGACGACGCGAAGCGGCTCTTCGATTTCGCGGAACGGGCAGGGATCCCGCTGCTCACGATCTCGCCCGACGACGCGGTGCTCGACGATCTCGATCGGCTCTGTGATGAACGTCCGAAGGTCCGCCTCGGAATCCACAATCACGGTCCCTGGACCCGGTACGACAAGATCGCCGACCTCGAAGGCTCGCTCACGGGTCGCGCGTCGAATTTCGGCGCGTGCGTCGACACGGGGCATTTCATCCGCTCCGGCGAAGATCCCCTGGAAGCCGTCCGGAGACTCGGCGCGCGCGTCCACGGGGTCCATCTCAAGGACTTCGAGGGCCCCGGCTTCTTCGCGTCGGGCTGTGTCCTCGGCGAGGGAGCGCTCGACCTGGTCGGCCTCTTCCGAGGGCTGCACGCGATCGGGTTCGGCCCCGAACGGGCTCTCTCGCTCGAGCTCGAGCGCGAATCCGATGAGCTGCTCGAGGAGATCGGGACCTGTCTGTCGAACGCGCAGAAGGCGATCGACGCAACGCGGACGAGTGGCAGTTCGATCGACTGAAGGCTCCGATGGGCCGACTTCGGACCCGCGCTGTCGCCTGGCGTGGGCATGCGGGGATGCCGTGGGGGAGCGGCAGGCGGTATGTTGTGGCCCGCCCGGAACGAACCCCCGGATCGAGCCACGATGCCCGACTTCCAAATTCTCCTCGTTGATCATGGGCCCTGGATCATCGCCCTCGCCGTCGCGATCGATCAGCTGGGGATCCCGATCCCGTCGATTCCGACCCTCCTCTTGGCAGGCAGCCTGATCGCGAGCGGGGATCTGGCGGCAGGCGAGATCCTCGCCGCCGCGACGCTCGCCTCGCTCCCGCCGGATCTGCTCTGGTTCGAAATCGGTCGCCGCCGCGGGCCTGCCGTCCTCGGCCTGCTGTGCCGGATCTCGCTCGAGCCGGATTCCTGCGTTCGAACGACCCGCGAGAGTTTCGAACGGCGGGGGCCCGGGACCTTGTTATTTGCGAAGTTCGTTCCGGGGCTCCAGACGGTCGCGCCGCCGTTGGCGGGCGCGGGCGGGATGGAGATCGGTCGGTTTCTGGCCTTCGATTCTGCGGGATCGCTGATCTTCAACGCGACCATCCTGCTCGCCGGTTACCTGCTGCAGGATCAGATCGCGCTCTTCCTCGAGCTGCTCTCGGCCTTCGGGGCCCGACTCCTCACGGTCATCGTCGTGTCCCTCGCGGTCTGGATCGCCTGGAAGTTCTTTCAGCGGCAGCGATTCCTTCGTCTTCTTCGGATTTCCCGCATCGACGTCGATTCCCTCGCGAAGCTGCTCGAAAGCGAATCGCCGCCCCTGGTCTACGACCTGCGCGACCGCTTGTCGCTGTCGGCGCAGGCGCTGCGCATATCCGGGGCCCGTGTGATCCAGATCGACGAGCTGAGTGCGCGGCACGGGGAAATTCCCCGGGACCGGGATATCGTGCTCTATTGTGCTTGACCGAACGAAGCCTCGAGCGCCCGTGTGGCGCTCATGCTGAAGAGGCGCGGGATCGATCGCGTCCGGCCGCTCGAGGGGGGCTTCGAGGCCTGGCTCACCGCGGGACGCCCCGTCGAGCCGCTCGAGGAGGAGTCTTGAACGCGGTCTCTCGCGGGGTCGGTATCGCCGTCGCGATGGTCGCCTGGGCGTTGGCGGGGTTCGGATCGAGCTCTACTTTGGATCGAGATCCCGCCGCTCGGAGCGCTCTCCATGCGCCACACCGCGACGAGACCGGGTTCTTCAATCCGTGGCGCCGATTCGTCCGTCCCTCGATCTGGGACATGCTTCGCTGGAAGTCGTCGGATAATCCGTACGATAAGGACCGCACTCCGAACGTTGCGCGGCTCGAGAATGACGGCGCCTATCTCTCCGGGGTCGAGCATTCGGCGACCGTCACGTGGGTCGGTCATGCGACCTTTGCGGTCCACGACCGTGGCGACGTGTTCCTGACCGATCCGCATTTCACGAAGCGGGCGCTGATTCCAGCGCGTGCCGTCCCGCCGGGCCTCCCGCTCGATTCGATTCCGGCCGACGCCTTCGCCGTCGTCTCCCATAATCATTACGACCATCTCGACGAAGGCACGGTAACGGGTCTGCCGGCCAGCGTCGGATGGTACGTCCCGAAAGGGCTCGCCGACTGGTTCCGAGCGCGCGGCCGCGAAGACGTGACCGAGCTCGATTGGTGGGAGAGCGCACGTCGCGGTCGATTCACGATCACCTGTCTTCCCTCGCAACACTGGAGCCGCCGCCTCGGCCAGGGGGAGGGAGAGACGCTCTGGTGCGCATGGCTCGTGGACTCCGGTGACTACCGCTATTTCTTTGCGGGGGACACGGGTTATTTTCCCGGCTTCGAGGAGTACGGACGACACCTCGCCCCGATCGACGTTGCGATGCTGCCCATCGGGGCGTACGAGCCGCGCTGGTTCATGGCATATCAACACATGGATCCCGCGGAGGCTTATCAGGCCTTTCTGGACCTGCGCGCCCGGATCATGTTGCCGATGCATTGGGGGACGTTCGACTTGACCGACGAGCCCCTCGATTGGCCGCCGCAGGAGCTCGCGCGAGTCGTCGCGAAGCGCAGCGGGAGCGATGACCGCATTCGCGTGCTTGCGGTGGGCGAGCGTTGGAAGATTCCGGAGCGACCCGTTCTGTCCTTGCCGATCGTCCCATCGAACACCGAAACCGCTACGGAGAACTGAGAATCGCATGACCGAGCTGCTCACATCGGAAAGCCTGATCGCCCTTCTCACGCTCTCGGCCCTCGAGATCGTGCTGGGGATCGACAACATCGTCTTCATCTCGATCCTCGTCGCAAAGCTGCCGGTCGCCGATCAGCCGCGGGCACGTCGGATCGGGCTGCTGCTGGCGATGGGCATGCGGATCGCCCTCCTGCTCGCGATCAGCTGGGTCATGGGACTGACCCGTCCGCTCTTCTCCGTGTTGGATCATTCATTCGCGGGACGCGATCTGATCCTGCTCTTCGGCGGACTCTTCCTGGTCGCGAAGGCGACCTGGGAGATCCACGACAAGCTGGAAGGCGAGGGCCATGCCGGCGCCGGTCCGGCGAAGGTGAGGGCCGCATTCGGCGCGATCCTGCTTCAGATCGTCCTGTTGGACATCGTCTTCTCGCTCGACTCGGTCATCACTGCGGTCGGCATGGCGCGGCACATCGAGATCATGATCGCAGCCGTGGTGATCGCGGTGGGTGTGATGCTCGTCTTCGCGCGATCGATCTCGGATTTCATCGAGCGCCATCCGACGATGAAGATGCTGGCGCTCTCGTTCCTGCTCCTGATCGGCGTGATTTTGATCGCGGACGGCTTCGGTCAGCACGTTTCGAAGGGCTACATCTACTTCGCGATGGCCTTCTCGCTCTTCGTCGAGGTCCTGAACATCCGGATCCGACGGGCGAAGGCCGAGCCGGTCCACCTGCACCAGAGCTACGTGTCGGAATCCTGAGCGGACGGGTAGAGGATCGGACCTACTCCGAGGCCGAAGCCGGGAGCGCCTGGCCCGGGAACACGCGATGGTATTCCGATTCGGCGTCTGCGATGCTCTGGCGGGCTTCGGCGACGCGGTCGTTCGCGTCGATCAGATCCTCGCGGGCCTCCTTGAGGTCCTTCTCCGCCGTCTTGATCGCCTTCTTTGCCGCGCGGACGTCGTCCTCGGCCTCGTTCTTCATGGCGTCGGCGGCATGCCATCGGTCGCTGACCTGACGGTGCGATTCGCCGATCGCGAGCATGCGGTCGCCCATGGTCGGGGGCTTCTCGGAGGCGCAGCCGGAGAGGCCGACCGAGCCGACGGCGCAGGCGAGCAGGCAGAAGAGGGAACGAGACTTCGAGACGGGACGGCGCATGGAACGGGGTCTCCTCGTTGAGACGCGCACGATAACGCAAGACCCGGCGGCGTCGCACGCCGTGTTGCCGACGAATTGCCGGCGAAGATTCCCGGGCGCCGGTCGACCGACGCAATTCCGTTCGGCACACTCCATGGCCCCCCGGTCCTGGAATGGATTCCCGGATTTGTAAAGGAATACGCCTCCCATGTTGGATCCGAAATATGTCGACGCCTTCCAGTTCGCCGGCCAGGACATTCCCTGGCTCGTGTCCCACTGGGCGAAGAACAAGCCCGACCATCCCTTCCTCGTCTGGGAGCCGAAGAACGGAGAGGGGCGGCGCTTCAGCTATGCGGAGTTCGAACGCGAGGTCGCGAACGTCGCGGCGGGGCTCGCGGCACGGGGTGTGACGAAGGGAGACAAGGTCCTGATCCACGCCGAGAACTGTCCCGAGGCCGTTCTCAGCTGGTATGCCTGCGCGCGTCTCGGTGCCGTCGGAGTCACGACCAACACGCGGAGTGCCGGGGCGGAGATCGAGTACTTCGCGGAGCACACGCAATGCGTCGGTGCCGTGACCCAGCCGCAATTCGCGAAGCTCGTGAAGGAGAACGCGAAGAAGCTCCGCTTCATCGCCGTGACCGAAGACAATTCGGGCGAAGCGGCGACCGCGGACGAGCGGGTCCATGGACTCGAGACCTTTGCGGGGCTGCGCGGCGACGGTGCCTCGCTCCCGGCTCGCCCCGCCGACCCGATGGCCCCCGCCGGCATCATGTTCACATCCGGCACGACGTCGCGTCCGAAGGCCGTCGTCCACACCCACGCCAACGCCCTCTGGGCGAGCCGCATGGGCCCGGCCAACATCGACATGAAGACCGACGACACCTATCTCGTCTACCTGCCGTTCTTCCACGTGAACGCCCAGAGCTGGTCGTTCTGGACCACCCTCGGCGCTGGTGGAACGGTCGTGTTGCAACCCAAATTCTCGGCGAGCCGCTTCTGGGAAATCGTGATGAAGCACGGCGTCACCCACATCTCCCTGATCCCCTTCGTCTTCAAGGCGATCGGGAATCAGCCGGTCCCTAAGCACAAGCTCAAGGTCGGCGTCTTTGGCCTCATCATGCCGGACCTCGAAAAGATGTTCGGCATTCGCGTGATGGCCGCCTGGGGCATGACCGAGACCGTCATCCACGCGACCCGCAACGACTGGCTCCAGACCCATCCCATCGGCTCGATGGGCAAGCCCACGCCGGGTTACGAGTTCGCGATCGTCGACCCCGACACGGGAAAGCCGTGCGGCCAGGGCGAGACGGGCGAGCTCTGGATCCGCGGTCGCCGCGGCATCCAGCTCTTCCTCGAGTACTTCGACAATCCCGATGCGATGAAGAAATCCTTCACCGAGGACGGCTGGTTCAAGACGGGCGACCGGGTCGTGCTCGGCGTCGAGGGAAATTTCTTCTACAAGGAGCGGGACAAGGACGCGCTCAAGGTCGGCGCCGAAAACGTCTCGGCGCGCGAGGTCGAGGATTGCTGCCGTGAGGTCGGCGGGATCGCCGACATCGCGGTCGTCGGTCGCAAGCACGAGATGCTCGATCAGGTACCTGTGGTCTTCGTGATCCGCGCATCGGGTGAGAAGCGCTCGGAGGCCGAGCACGCCGAGGCGATCCTCACGCAGTGCAAGGCGAAGCTCGCCAACTTCAAGGTTCCGCGCGCCGTCTACTTCCGCGACGAGTTCCCGACGGCGACCCTCGATAAGGTCGCGAAGAACAAGCTCCGCGAGATCGCCGACGAGCTGCCCGCGCCGCCCGAACCGAAGCGTTGAGGCGCGCGCCGGGTCGGCCCGGCCGCTCCGTACGGCGAGAGACGAAGACCCTGGAGTCGAAGAGGAGCGATATGAACGATACGGTACCGCGCGAAGACATCCTGACATCCCTGGCGATCCCCGACGAAATCCGAGAGGACATGCGTGCCCTGATCACCCGCTCGGCGGGCGCCGTCTGGCAGCGGCCGGGTCTGCGACCGGCCGAACGGAGCCTCATGTCGCTCTCCGTGATCGGCGCCCTGGGCCGCATGGAGGAGTTCCGCACCCACGTCGGCATGGCCCTCGACAACGGCCTCACGCGCGCCCAGATCTGCGAAGCGATCATGCAGCTCGGCATCTACGCCGGCACCCCGGCCGCGGTCGCGGGGTTCCGCGTCGCTTCGGCGGTGTTTGCCGAACGCGACGGGTCGTAGGGGTCGGTACAAGTCGCAGCCGCCGCGGGACATGGGACGCGAATGGCTCGCCCTTGTCTCGGGCGTTCGGGTACGACCAATGGATTCGTCTTCGGCGGCCTTTTGCGCCTGAGCGACCGTCGGCTGCGCTTGACTTCGCATCCCATGTCCCGCGACGTCCGCTCGCATTTGTACGGACCGAGCTCTGGATGGGGGGTGGGAGGAGCTGCGGTCCGGCGCGCTCGCGCGATTCGTCCTCACAACGTCCGCTTCGGAAGACATCGGTTCGTCGCGGCCAGTCAAATCAAGTCGAGTCAAGCCATGTGATGTCATGGCACGCCACGAATCGACACGAATCGACACGGCACGACACGAAACGGCATGGCATGAACGGACGCCGCGGCGGCTGCGGCTTGTGAGGACTGTTCCCCGCCCCGCCGTGCAGTGCGGCGAGGTCAGGGCTTGGCGACGACTCGTCCGAAAGTCTGTCGGTTGGCGAGGTCCTCGAGGGCCGCGGGAATTTCCGCGAACGAGATCACGCGGCTCGTCGTCGCGCGGTAGCGGCCGGTGCGCACGAGATCCATCAGGTCATCGTGGGCCTTCTGCTCGATCTCCATCAGCGCGGGGCCGTAGCCCGATCCCATGCAGACGCCGACGAGCGTCCAGTTCTGGACGTAGAACTCGTGAGGATGGATCGGAATGAGTCCGCCTGCGTGGCCGCAGAGCAGATGTCGACCTTCGACCCGGAGCAGGGGGCGCGCGCGGCGTCCGGGCTCACCCTGAACGAAGTCGACGATCACGTCGATCCCGTGGTCCCCGACGATTCGCTTCACCGCGTCGACGAAATCCTCGCGCGTGTGGTCGATCGCGATCTCCGCTCCCATCTTGCGGCAGAAGTCGACCTTCTCGGTCCCTCCCGCCACGGCGATGACGCGACACCCGGCCGCCGCGCAGAGCTGGACCGCCGACGACGGGACGCCCCCCGCTGCGCCGAGCACGAGCACCGTTTCGCCGGGCTGCACCTTGCCCCGGCGGTGCACGGCGTGATAGGCCGTGTGGGCCGGGATCACGAAGCCCGCTGCATCTTCGTCGCTCATCGCGTCGGGGACTTCCCAGATCGTGGGCAGTGCCATTACCGTGCGTGCGGCGAAGCTGCCGAAGGGCTGTGGCGTGAAGCCCATTACGCGCTTCCCCTTCAGATGGGCGAGGGAAGGGGTCGCGTCCTCGACGATGCCGACGGCTTCCTGACCCGAGACGTAGGGCCGGGGAATCGGAATGGGGTAGGCCCCCGTCGCCATCGTGTGGTCTGGCGTCGCGAGCGCCGCCGCGAGCACGCGCACGAACGCATAGTTCGCGCAAGCCGGCTCGTCCTCGCGCCGCTCGCGCAAGCCTTCGAGATCCATCGCGAGGTGGCGCATCGCCTCGTGGGTCGGTTCAGGGAACGACTCCCAGTGGAACACGTCTCGCGGCAGACCCTTGTCCCGGACGACCCAACCCTTCATGGACTCGTTCCTTCTCGTTCTTCGACTCGTCTTCGGACATCCGGGCGACATCGTCTCCCCGGGATCCGGCGGAGTCGTCGGGTCGCTATGTCCGCGGCAGCGTGAGCTCGACGGAGCCGCTCGCGTGCGTTCCGAGCTCGTTCACGACCCGCAACCCGATCTCGAGAGCCCGCTCGTCGCCGGAAGCGGTCTGTCGTGTCACCTGTCCGCTGAAGCGGAGCGTCGTGCCCGGAGTCGCCGGTCCGCCCAGGCGGATCTTGATGCTGCGAAGCATCGCCTCGGGGCCGGCCCAGTCCGTCACATAGCGAGCGACGTAGCCGTTGGTCGTCAGGATGTTCATGAAGACGTCGGGGGCGCCCTGCTTGCGGGCCTCGTCCCGGTCGTGGTGGACCGGCATGAAGTCCTGGCTCGCGATCGCGCCGGCCACGATGCGGGTCGTCGTGACGGGCAGCGCAAAAGCAGGTAGCGCCTCACTCTGCGGCTCGGCGCTCGAGAGGCTCGCGGGCGCCGCCGGAGTGGGGGCCGCCGCGGCGACGGCTGCGGGCGCGCCCGGCTTGAACTTGAAGATGCGGAAGCGCTGGCGGCCGACGAGCTCGTCGCGGCCGGCGAAATAGCTCGTCATCCAGGTCACGAAATAGCCACTCCCGATTCCCGTCGTCTTGCGCTCCGAGATCGACTCCAGGGCCGAGGTCGTGAAAAGCGCGTCGCCCGGTCGGAGATAGCGAACGAACTCGAGCTCGGAGTTGGTGGCGAGGGTTCCAGGTAGGCCCGCGTTCGCGAGAGCGACGATCGGGCTCTCCGGATCCATCTCGCTCGCGGAGCCGCCGCGCGCGGCGATACCTTCGAGCTTCGGTCGCCCCATCGTCCAGGTCTGCAGCATCGCGGGCGGTGCGACGAGTCCGCCGAACCGACTCGCGCGCGCCTTCGCTTCGTCGAGGTAGACGGGATTGTGGTCGTCGAGGGCATCGACCCAATGCCGGATCATCGGGATGTTGACGGGATCGGGCGCGGATACCGGACCGGTGCTGTTCATCGGCTTGCCGATCCAGGGCTCGAGGCTTGCGCGAAGCGGGTCGTCTTGGGGCGGGGTCATCGGGCTCCTCGGGCGAGTCGTGCGGACGGAATGACGACGAGCTTGGCGCCGGGACGGCATGCTGGCAATGGGGCTCCACTCACGTAGCATCGGGTCCGAGCAATCCGCTCGGAGGTGGGAGCATGACGGGACCGGGTACGCAGTGGCGGACTTGTATGGTCGCGGTCGTCGTATCGTTGGGGATGACGGCCGAGGTCTCCGCCGAGGAGGCGGCAGCGCCGGCCGGCGGCTTCGAGCAGCTCGAGAGCGTCAAGGCATTCGACCAGCTGATGGCGACGATCGGCGAGATGCGCGGCATGATCCTCGCGGACTCGACGAGCGAACGTGAAGCCTCGGAGGGCATGCGGTTCCTGCTCCGAACGCTCGCGATGTCCCAGGACGTTTCCGGGGACGGCTATCCCCAGGCCCCGCATTTCGCGCGCATGGACACGCAGCGGCGCAAGATCGGCGGCGACAATCCCAACGCCGAATACGACAACTTCGCCTGGAACGCCGCCTACGACTACCGCATCACCGGCAATCGCGGGACCCTCGACCACCTCTCGTTCACGGTCCTGCTCCGCGGCGAAGGCGGGCGCAGCCGCGCGCTCGGCTACAAGAACGAGCGCTCCCTCGAGCCCGACAAAAACGGCAACTTCACGCTCTGGCTCACGGCGAAGAAGCCCTCGGCCCCGGGTGTATGGATCAAGACCGAGCCGGGCGACGGATCCGTCCTCGTGCGGCAGTACCTCGGCGACCGTTCGAAGGAGAAGCTCGCCACGTACCAGGTCGAGGTCGTCGGCCGCAAGCCCCTCGATCCGCTCGCTCCATCGACCGATGCCGAGGTCGCACACGGCATCCGCATGGCGCTGTCCGCCGTGAATGGCCTCGGACGACTCCACCACTACGTGACGCCCAAGCTCGGAGAATCCCCCAACCGATTCCGATTGATGAACAGCGACGATTTCGGCGCCGACATCAGCAGCATCGACAATCTCTACGTGATCGGGACCTACGAGATCGAGGAAGACGAGGCGCTCGTCATCGAGGTCGACCGCCTCGCCGTGCGCTACTGGAACTTCGCGATCGAGAACCCCTGGCACGAATCCGTCGACTACGCCCAGCGCAAGACCTCACGCACCCACGACGACGTGGCGGTCGATCCGGACGGCAAGGTCCGGTTCGTGATCGCCCACGCCCGCACCGACTACCCGAACTACCTCGAGACGGCGGGCCATCGCCGCGGCTTCATGACCTTTCGCTGGGTCGGCGAGCGGGACACGAAGGCGCCACTCCCCACGGTGACGAAGCTTCCGGTCGCGCAGGCCATCGCGCGGGCGCGGCTCGCAGGGAAGGCTCCCGCGAAGGAATGAACGGAGGCGTGAGAGGCCGTGACCACATCCTCACGGCCTCTCAGGCGCGCTGGCTGATGACGGGCTCCCAATGCATCCGCCAGGCATGGGCGCGCGGGACCCCGCTCTCGTCGGTTCCGACCGTCGTGCCGAAGATCGTGTGGTAGGGCGGCAGCGGCGACATGCCGGCGGCGATGTCGTCGAGTGGACGGAGAGCTCGACCCGGCGCGGCGTCGCTCGCGCTGGATTTCTGGGAGTGGGGGTTCTGGGAGTGGGGATAGGCGAGGATGGCAAGGTGGTGGCCCGCGCCGCGGCCCTCGGCGTCGCTCGTGACGAGCCAGCGTACGGGCGCTTTCAAGGCGTCCGGGGATAGAGAACGCCACCAGGTCCGCGCCGGTGGCGCCGTCGCGGTCTCGCGCCAGTCGTTCTGGAGCGTGATCAGGGAGCCGATGGAGTCGAGCCCCGGGCCCTGCTCGCACGAAGCCGCGATCATCATCAGCGCATAACGGACCGACGCGACCTCGCTGCCTGCTCGCCCCGCCTCGCGTAGGGCCTGCGCCCGCGGTCCGATGAAGGCCCAGGCCTCGGACTCCGAGTCGTAGGGCGCTTCCCAGAGTGCGAGGTAGGGTGTGCCGCAGTAGCCGGGACCCGTGGCGCGGAAGCGATGCAGGGCCGTGAAGGAGCCGTTGCCGAGGGCGTCTGGACCGTGGACCTCGTCGTACCAGCGATTGAAGTCCGTCTCGTGTTCGGGGGTCGGATTCGCGAATACGACGAAGAGGGCGCGAGGTGTCGGAGCGTCGAGCTTCATCGGCATCGGCATCGGCATGGCGATCTTTCTGTAAGCGCGGATGTCAGCGCTTTTCGAGCGCCTTCTCGAGAGGATTGTCGCGCAGGTGGTGGCTCAGATCGCCCTGCAGATCGCCGAGGATGTAGCGGTCCTTGAAGCGCCAGGCTCCGTCGACCTTCTCGAAGGTATCGTGGTAGCGCCCGGCGATCACGCACTGCAGGGGCAGGGCGGTCGTGCCCTGGTAGACGGTGAAGTACGAGCGCGTGCGCGCCGTCCGGCCGTCGGGATCGATCTCGAGGATCGTGTTCGTCGTCACGTGTTTGGTCCGCAGCGTTCCGTCTTCGTGGACCTTGTCGTGCTGGCTCTTCAGGGCACGGACCTCGTCGTAGCCAAAGAGCGATTTCCCTCCCTTCACGCGGTAGCCCGAGTGGCGGAAGAGCTCGGAGACGGCCTCGAAGTCGGCGGCGTCCTGCAGCTCGCAGTAGAGGTGCAGGAGATTCAGGATCTGACGTTCGTCCGAGAGCATGCAGCGGCCTCGCGAATGGGTCGGTCGAGCGTAGCGCGGTGGGCTCCGGCGCCTGCACGCTCGCGCCGGGCGGGCGGCTTGCGACGGAGGGGGCCGGTCGTTAGCGTGAAGCCAGCACCTCCCCCTCCGTCTCGCAACCCTTCGACGGATTCCAGGGGTCGAGAACGGAGAGCCAGCGTGTCGACCGCCGTCCGAGGATCCGAGAGCGCCCGCAAGATCGCCTTCGTGACGGGAGCCAGCCGCGGAATCGGCAAGGCGATCGCCGTCGAGCTCGCGCAGGCGGGCTACGACGTCGCGATCACGGCGCGCACGGTCCACGAGGGCGAGTCCCGCGAGCACAGCTCGACCATCAAGCGCTCCGACACGACGCCGCTGCCGGGCTCCCTCGACTCGACCGCCGCCCAGATCGAGGCCGCCGGTCGCCGCTGTCTCACGGTCCCCGCCGACCTCCTCGACCACACCTCGCTCGTCGCCGCCGCGGATGCAGTGATCGCCCAGTGGGGCCATATCGACGTCCTGATCAACAACGGCCGTTACATCGGCCCGGGCCACATGGACCTGATCCTCGATACGCCGATCCGCATCCTGCGCGACCACCTCGAGGCGAACTCGCTCGCGCCGGTCGTGTTGATCAAGGCGATCGTGCCGCAGATGGTGAAACGCAAGCAGGGCACCGTCATCAACATCACCTCGACCGTCGCCTACGAAGATCCGCCGGAACCGGCGGGCAAGGGCGGCTGGGGTCTCGGCTACGCCTTCAGCAAGGGCGCGCTCCACCGCATCGCCGGCGTGCTCGCCGCCGAGATGCGCGAGGTCGGCGTGCGCGCGTACAACATCCAGCCCGGCTTCATCGCCACCGAGCGGATCGCCCAGGACATGGCGGCCTTCGGCTTCGATGCCTCGACGGGGGCGCCCGCGACGGTGATCGGGAAGGTCGCTCGCTGGCTGCTCGAGTCGCCGGAGGCCGGCGCGCTGAACGGTCAGACGATCCAGGGTCAGGATCTCTGCAGCGAGCGCGGACTGCTGCCGGGCTGGTCGCTCCAACCCGCTTCACGTTAGGGGAGCTCGCAATGGCCGGGATCAAGCTCGAGGAGATGGCGACGCGGACGGGCTTCATGAAGGGCAAGAAGCCCGAGAACGTGACCCTGCTGCCCGATCCGCCGCGCGCGAAGCGGTACATCCCGATCATCTCGACCGATGACCATCTGGTCGAGCCGGCCGGGATGTTCGAGGGCCGGCTTCCCCGCAAGCTCGCGGACCAGGCGCCACGAGTCGTGGAGAATCCGTCGGGGGGCCAGGCATGGCTCTACGACGGCAAGCTCAATCCCCAGATCGGGCTCGCGGCCGTCGCGGGGCGGCCGATCGAGGAGTGCTCGTACGAGCCGGTCCGATTCGACGAGATGCGCAAGGCCGCCTACGACGTCCACGCGCGCATCCACGACATGGATCTCGACGGCGTCTACGCCTCGGTCTGCTTTCCATCGGCGATGGCGGGCTTTTGCGGACATCGGCTCCAGCTCGGAGTGAAGGACCAGGAGCTCGCGCTCGCGACCGTGCGGGCGTTCAACGACTGGCATCTCGAAGCGTGGGCAGGCGCGTATCCGGAGCGGTTCATTCCGTGCCAGATCCCCTGGCTCCTCGATCCGAAGCTGGCCGCCGAGGAGGTCCGTCGAAACGCCGCGCGCGGATTCAAGGCGATCTCGTTCAGCGAGAATCCTGAGCCCCTCGGTCTGCCCTCGATCCACACGGGCTACTGGGATCCGCTGCTCGCCGCCTGCGAAGAGACCGATACGGTCGTCTGCCTCCACGTCGGCTCCTCGGGCGCGACGCCGAATACCTCGAGCGACGCCCCCGGCGACTGCATCGGCGTGCTCTTCTTCGGTTACGCGATGTTCTCGGCGGTCGACTGGCTCTACTCGAAGATTCCGGTGCGCTTCCCCAAAATCAAGATCTGTCTGTCCGAGGGCGGCGTCGGTTGGGTCGCGGGCCTGATGGATCGCCTCGACCACGTCGGCAAATACCAGGCGATCTACGGGACCTGGGAAAACATCACGGAGACGCCGCGCGAAGTCCTGCAGCGCAACTTCTGGTTCTGCTCGCTCGAGGAGGCGGCCGCCTACGACGTGCTCTCGCATATCGGGGCCGATCACGTGACCCTCGAGACCGACTACCCCCATCTCGACGGAACCTGGCCCGACTCGCAGGCCGTCGTCTGGCGGCATCTCTCGAAGCTGCCGCGCGAAGACGCCGAGAAGGTCGCCTGGCGAAACGCCTCGAAGCTCTTCCGCCATCCGGTGCCGGCCCACGTCGTCGCCGACCCAGAGAAGTGGTGAGCATGCGCGCCGATTTCGTGATCCGAGGTGGACTCGTCGTCGATGGTACGGGCGCCCCGGGACGTACGGCGGATGTCGCCGTCCGCGGTGAGCGCATCGTGGCCGTCGGGCAGGGGCTCGAGGGCGAGCGGGTAATCGACGCGCGGGGCCGCGTCGTCGCGCCGGGCTTCTTCGACATCCATACCCATTACGATGCCCAGGTCTTCTGGGATCCGGGCCTGACGTCCTCGTGTTGGCACGGCGTCACCTCGGTCATCGCGGGCAACTGCGGCTTCTCGCTCGCTCCCACCCGCCCCGCGCAACGAAAGGCAATCGTGCGCACGCTTCAGGCGGTCGAGGACATGTCGGAGAAGATGCTCGACGCCGGGATCGACTGGCGCTTCGAGACCTTCGGCGAATACCTCTCCCTGATCGAGAGCCGCGGCACGATCCTGAACTACGGTTGCTATGTGGGCCACAGCCCCGTCCGTCTCTTCGTGATGGGCGATGCCGGCTACGAACGCGAGGCGACCGCGGACGAGATCGCGATGATGCGCGAAGTCGTGGCCGGGAGCATGCAGGCGGGGGCGGTCGGATTCGCCTCGAGCTTCTCCGCGAACCACCGGGGTGACCGCGGGCTCCCCGTTCCGTCGCGCAACGGCACGAAGGAGGAGTTCATCGCCCTTGCGAGCGTGCTCGGGGAGCTCGGCTACGGCGCCGTCTCCTACGCTCCGGGCGTGCCGGTCTCCTGGCGCGACAGCTACGAGATCCAGCCGAAGATCGGACGTCCGCTGTCCTGGACGCCGATGCTCTCGACCTACCCCGAGCGCGACTACAGGCAGATGATGAAGGAGCACGCCGAGGGCCGCGCCCGCGGTGCGGACGTCCATCCGCAGATCACGTGTCTTCCGCTCAAGCTGCAATTTCGGATGGACAACCCCTACTACTTCCGGACCGTTCCGATCTTCCTCGAGCTGCTGGGCCAGCCCATCTCCGAGTTCCCGCGCTTCTACCGCGATCCGAAGTGGCGGGCGGAGGCCGTGCGGCAGGTGCCGGACGTGAAGCCGCCCGTCGTATGGGAGAAATTCGTCGTCGCCGAGACGAAGAACCATGCGGCGCTGATCGGCCGCGACGTGGCCTCGCTCGCGCGGGAGCGCGGCTGCACGGAGATCGACGTGCTCTGTGATCTGTCGCTCGACGATGATCTCGAGACGCGCTTCCTCGTCGTGCTCTCGAACGACGAGGACGGGCCGGTCGCGGAGCTGATGACCCAACCCGGTGCGGTCTTCGGTCAGTCGGACGCAGGGGCCCATGTGGCCCAGCTCTGCGACGCCAACATGCCGACCGAGCTGCTCGCCTTCTGGGTCCGCGATCGCAAGGTCTTCCCCCTCGAGCGCGCGATCCAGAAGCTGACGAGCGAGCTCGCGGATCTCTACGGCATCTCGGACCGCGGACGGATCGCGGTGGGCGCGGCGGCGGATCTCGTCGTATTCGATCTCGAGCGTCTCGATCCAGGGCCGCTGCGGCGGGTCCGCGATCTGCCGGGCGACGAGGAGCGACTCGTCGCCGACCAGCCGACGGGCATCGAGTTCGTGTTCGTGAACGGCGTCGCGATCACGGAGAATGGCCGTTCGCTCGTCGGCGAGCTCGCCGCGCGCCCGGGTCGACTCCTGCGCGCCGACGGGGCAGGCGCGTTCGTCGTCGGAGGAGCTGCATCATGAGGGCCGTCGTCTGTCGCGGGCCGGGAAAGGTCGCCGTCGAGGAGATCGACGATCCGAAGCCGCTCGCGGGCGAGGTCAAGATCAAGATCGTCGCCGTCGGCGTCTGCCATACCGATCTCAACTTCACCTCGGGCAACGTCCCTGTCCCGTTCCCGATCGTGTTGGGCCACGAGGGGGCGGGTGTCGTGGTCGAGGTCGGGCCGCAGGTGCGAAGCATCCGGGTCGGGGACCACGTGGTCTGCTCGATCATCGGGCCCTGCGAAGAGTGCTTCCAGTGTCTGCGCGACGATCCGGCGCTCTGCGAAGGGGCGCCGATGTTTACGGGCAAGATGCTCGACGGGACGACGCGGCTCTCGAAGGGCGGCGAGCCGATCCACACGCTGCATTTCCAGGGCTCCTACGCGGAATACGCGGTCGTACCCGAGCGCTTCGTGACGAAGGTCCGCGACGACGCACCGCTCGAGATCGTGTGCGGGCTCGCCTGCGGCGTGACGACGGGGCTCGGCGCGGCGATCCACCGCGCGCAGGTCCTGCCCGGCTCGAGCGCGGTCGTGATTGGCTCCGGGGGCGTGGGGCTCTCGACGATGATGGGCGCACGGTTTCGCGGGGCGACGACCGTCATCGCCGTCGACAAGCTCGCGCGCAAGGCGCAGAAGGCCGTCGAGCTCGGATTCGCGACCCACGCGATCGACGCGTCGACGACCGACGTCGTGAAGGCCGTCCAGGAGCTGACCCGCGGCCGCGGCGCCGACTACGGCTTCGATGCGGTCGGGGTCCCCGGCACCCTCGAGCAGACGATCGCGTCTACCCGCCCCGGCGCGACCGTCGTCGTGATCGGCCGCGCGATGGGCTCGGTCGAGCTCCGGGTCGAGACTTCGGCGCTGCTGCGCCATCGGACGTTGACCGGCACTTTCGGCGGCTCGGTCCATCCCCGTCGTCATCTCCCCGAATTCGTCGAGCTCTGCATGCAGGGACGGCTGAATCTCGCGGGCATTCTCGATACCCGATACACCCTCGACGAGGCGCCCAGGGCCCTCGATGACCTCCACCACGGGCGTGTGACCCGCGGCGTGATCGTCCTGGAGAAATGACATGGCGGGCTCCATTACCTTCGACGAGATCGAGGCGAAGAAGGGCTTCTTCGCGACCGGCGCCAAGCCCGACAAGATCGATTGGCTGCCCGATCCGCCCCGCCAGCAGCGCCATACGACGCTCATCTCCGTCGACGATCATCTGGTCGAGCCACCGCATATGTTCGAAGGCCGGGTCGAGAAGCGGTTCGCCGACCAGGCCCCGCGCGTGATGACCGAGGACGATGGAAGGAGCGAATACTGGCTCTGGAACGGCCAGAAGCACAACAAGGTCGGCCTCAACGCCGTCGTAGGAAAGCCGCTCCACCAGCGCACCTTCGATCCCGCCCGTTTCGACGAGATGCGGCGCGGCGCCTGGGACATCCACGCGCGGGTTCGCGACATGGATCTCAACGGCGTCTACGCCTCCGTCTGCTTCCCGTCGTCGCTGCCGGGCTTCGCGGGGCAGCGCTATCAGCTGGGCGTCCCCGACCGGGAGCTCGCGCGCGCGGTCGTGCGCGCGGCAAACGATTGGCATTACGAGGAGTGGGCCGGAAGCTACCCGGGCCGCATCATCCCGCTCCAGCTCCCCTGGCTGCTCGATCCGAACGAAGCCGCCGCCGAGATCCGTGCGAACGCGAAGCGCGGCTTCTCCGCCGTGACCTTCCCCGAGCTACCCGAGCGCCTCGGTCTTCCGTCGCTCCACACCGGCTACTGGGATCCCTTCATGGCGGCCTGCGAGGAGACGGGGACCGTCATCTGCCTCCACGTCGGTTCGTCGTCGACGGCCCCGACGACGTCGTCGGGCGCGCCTTCCGACACGGTGGGCGTCCTCTTCTTCGGCTGGGCGATGTTCGCGGCCATCGATTGGCTCTACTCGAAGATCCCCGTGCGTTTCCCGAACATCAAGATCTGCTTGTCGGAAGGCGGAATCGGCTGGGTCGCAGGGCTCCTCGATCGCCTCGACCACGTCGCCCGCTACCAGCGCATCTTCGGAACCTGGGAAGGCATCGCGATGACCCCGCGCGAGGTCATGCAGCGCAACTTCTGGTTCTGCACCATCGACGACCTCGCGGGCCTCGAGCAGCGTCACCACATCGGTGTCGATCATATCCTGCTCGAGTCCGACTACCCCCATCAGGACGGCACCTGGCCCGACACGCAGTCGATCGTCTGGAGCCAGATCGGGAAGTTCCCGGCCCACGAGATCGAGCGCATTGCCTGGCGCAATGCCTCCGAGCTCTTCCGCCATCCTGTCCCGCTCGAGCTTGTGGCGAATCCGGACGCGGCCTGAGGGGGCGTCGCGGTCTCACAAGTCGCGGCCGCCGCGGGACATGGGACGCGAATGGCTCGCCCTTCTGACGGGCGGCTCGGCTTGGCAAGGGAATGCGCCTTCGGCGGTCGGATGCGCTGGGGCGGCCGTCGGCTGCGCTTGACTTCGCATCCCATGTCCCGCGGCGTCCGCTCATGCCGAGGGAGGACGTCGTCGGGGCGGGGCGGCTTGCTGGAGATCGAGCGGCCCCGAATCGCTTTCTGGTAATGGGTTCGTGCACATTCGAGATGCCGTCGCGCTGAGCCCGAGACGCGACCGCTCGACTCATCCCGCACGCATCCCACCTCGGCACGAGCGGACGTCGTGGTGCATGGGATGCGAAGTCAAGCGCAGCCGACGGTCGCCAAAGCGGAGAAGACCGCCGAAGGCGAAAGGATTCGTGGTACCCATCGGGCCGAAATAAGGGCGAGCCATTCGCGTCCCATGCACCGCGGCGGCCGCGACTTGTGAGACTCTTCCCGCGGTCCCATGTCCCGTAGTGCCCGAGTCTGTGTGTTCCTGTGGTCAGCCGTGCGCGATGCGCGTGAAGACGCGGCGGGCCGCGCCTTCGAGGTACTCCGTGCGGACTTCGGGATCGAGAGACAGGCCGTCGAGGCGGTTCAAGGCGTGGCGGTGGCCGACGGTCGGAAAGCTCGTGCCGAGCATGCATTTGCCGCGGCCCTGGCCCTTCACGAAATCGACGAAAGCGGCGGGCCAGCGGTGGGGCGGCCAGGCGGCGGTGCCGAGGAAGACGTTCGGGAACTTCATCGCCATCGCGATCGCCTCGTCCGTCCACGGCCAGCCGAGATGCGAGAGGACGAAGCGGACGCGGCTGAAGTAGATCGCGGACCGGTCGATGCCGATGGGCTTGCCGCACTCCGACGGCATCAGGCCGCCGGAGGTACCCGCCTGCATGATGACGGGGACGTCGTGATCTGCGGCGAGCGCGTAGTAGGGGTAGAAATCGCGGTGGTCGAAGGGGCGGTCCCAGCTGTGGGTGTGGATGTGGAGGCCGACGAATTCCTTTTGCGCGAGGGCCCGGGCTGCCTGCTCGACGCCCTCCTGGCCCGTCGTGGGGTCGAGGCTGAAGAGGCCGTAGAAGCGCCCGGGATGCGCCTTCGCGAGCTTCGTCGCGAGCGCGGGCGAAGTCGTATAACGCTCGTAGGCGAAGGGGAGGGCGTGCTCGGGGATCTCGCACGCCGGCAGCAGCAGGGTCGAGAATCCGATCGCGTCCATGCGAGCCAACATGCCATCGGGCTCGACGAACGAGTCGTCGTCCTCTTTGCGGATCCGCAGCGCGAGGCCCTGGGCTTGGATCACCGCTTCCCAGCGTGCGCGGTGCTCGAGCGTGAAGCCGTTGCACCAGGTATCGATCGCCCCCATTCGTCTCCTCGGTTCCCTCGATCTTCGAGACCGCGTATGCGCGGCGAATCGTTTGAAATGACCTGGAGCGGGCTCAGCGCTCGTCCTTGAAACGCTTCGGCTTGGGCGAGGTCTTGATCTCGGTCCAGGCATCGAGCGAGTCCAGTCCGGAGACGGCGACCTTGATGCGAACTCCGAAGCGCTCTTTCAAGCGCGCCTCGGTCGAGCGCAGGATCTCGTCGTACTGGGCTTCGTCGGCGCGGGTCGTGACGTGAGCGATCATCTCGTCGCGGTCGCCCTCGCGGACGGCACGCACGAAGTACTCGTTCTCGAGCCGCGCATCCTGGAGCGCGACCTCGCCGATCGCCTCGGGCCAGATGTTCACGCCACGCAGCTTCACCATGTTGTCCGCGCGACCGGCGAAGGGCGCGATCCGCCGGAGCCAGCTCCCGCAATCGCATCTTTCGCGCGGTAGGAGCGTCGAGAGATCCTGGATGTTGTACCGGAACTGCGGGCTGCCGGTCTTGTAGATCTCGGTGAGGCAGATGCTCCCCTGCTGGCCGTCGGGCAGGGGCTCGCGGGTCTCGGGATCGATGACCTGGAGGATGAAGGCGTCCTCGAAGACGTGGAGTCCCCGGCGCGCGGGACACTCGATCGCGACCCACTGCACTTCGTGGAAGCCGTAGGACTGGTAGTTGGGGACGCCGAAGGTCGCCTCGAGCTTCTCGCGATCCCCGATGTTGGGGAGCGCCTTCAGATGAAAATCCTTCTTCGGGTCGAGACCCATCTCGCGGGCGACGTCTGCGAGATGAAGCAGATAGTCGCCCGTCGTCAGGATTGCCGTCGCCTTGTACTCGCGGGCGAGCTCGACCTGGCGGCGGCTGCTCGTCACGTTGCCGGTCCCCGTCGTCAGCACGACGCAGGAGAGCCAGCGATGCAGCGCCTCGTCCATCGAGAAGGCGCCGTTGTGGGTCGAGTAGGCCCAGGCATTGAGAACGACGTCGCCCGGCCGGATGCCCTGGGCGTAGAGGGCACGCGCCGTCAGGATGGCGCCGGCTTCCCGGTCCCACTGGGTGTAGAGCGTCGGCCTCGCGGAACCGGTCGTCGCGCCGGACATGAAGACGCGCAGGGGGTCCTCGGCCGCGCGCTCGAGCGACGCCCCCTGATAGTCGCCGAGCGGGGGATGCTGCTCGATGCTCTTGCGGATGTCGTCGACGCTGTAGCTCGGGGCTCGCGAGAGATCGGCGAGGGATCGGAGCTGGTCGGGATGGAAGCCCGATGCGTCCCAGCGCTTGCGGAAGAACGGAACCTGGTAGGCGCTTGCGGCGCGTTTCTTCAGGCGCTCGAGCTGACGGGCCTCGATCGCCTCGGGGCCGATCAGGTAGTCGGTCTCGAAGTACTCCGGCGGCGGGACGTGGGTCCGCATCAGCTGGGGGTAGTCGATCACTTCGAACGGGCGGCGCAGGCGGGTCGTCATTCGGGCGCGCTCGTCCGGGTATCGATCAGCCAATCGGGCATGTCGATCGGCGGGTTCGGCAGCTGCTTCGCCTTTTTCTGCTCGAGGAGCTTCTTCCAGCCCTCGGGATCGGCGGCGAAGGAGCGCGGGTCACCCATCATGACCTCGAAGAGGACGACGCCCTCGGGCCCGGCGACGAAGGGGCCGAAGACGGCGCCCTTCTCGAGGGTGATGTGCATGCCCGCCTTGCAGACGACGTCGCCACAGGTCATCTCACCCCGGATCACGTAGACGACGTGATCACTCTGGTGGCCGTGCTTGTGGACCATCATGCCGGGATCCCACTCCGCGTAGAGCGAGAGGAAGCCGGGCGTGAAGTCGAGCCACTTCTCGCGCACGGAGGCGCGTCGGCCGTCGATCTCGAGGGCGCGGACCTCCTGCCACTTCTCGCCATCGAGGTGTCGGAATCGGAGCTCGGGCTTTCGTTCGGCCATGGTCGTCGTGGATCCTTCTTCTGGCGGGTCTTGCTCAGCGCGGCCGGTCGCCGACCAGCGTGACGCGGTTCATGATGCGGCGCTCGGTGTAGTCGGGGACGGCGTAGTGCTGGACCGAGCGGTTGTCCCAGAACGCGATCGAATGCAGGTCCCATTGGAAGCGACATTGAAAGACGGGATCGCGGACCTGATCGATCAGCAGGCGCAGAAGCGATTCGCTCTCGCGCTCGGACAGACCGACGATATGGGTCGTCGAGTTGCCGTTCACGAAGAGCGCCTTCCGGCCTGTCACGGGGTGGGTACGCGCGACCGGATGCACGACCGGCGGCCACTGGGCCTGGACCTCCGCGAGGTTCGCATCGCTGTGGCCCGCGGCGATCGCGCGGCGGAGCGGCTTCGTGATGTCGTGGACCGCCTCGAGCTCGTCCACCAGCCGGCGAATGGGGGCCGCGAGGGCGTCGTAGGCGGCGTGCATGTTGGCCCAGAGCGTGTCGCCGCCGAGGCTCGGGAGCTTCACCGCGCGCAGGATCGATCCCATCGGCGGCTCGGCGGCGAACGTATTGTCGCTGTGCCACTCGTCGGCGCCTTCGCCCTTCGGCGCCATCTGATCGAGCACGATCATCTCGGGGTCATCGCCGTATTTGGGACGGAACGGCGGGACGTCGATCTTCCCGAACTGGCGCGCGAAGGCGAGATGTTGCTCAGGCGTCACGTCCTGATTGCGGAAGAAGAGGACGTAGTGGCGCAGCAGCGCGACCTCGATCGCATCGCGGTCTTCCTTGGTCAGTGGCTTGCGAAGGTCGATGCCCGACACGTAGGCGCCGAGACAGGGATTCAACGGCTTGATTTCCAACATGCTCACCTCGTCGCTTCGCGTGCGATCCGCTCGCCACCGGAAGGAGCGTCGTCGGACGAGATACGCCCGGTTCAGACCGGTCGGAATCGCTTGCCTGCGTACGATCGGAACCCCTAGCTTCGGTCGGTCAGGGCGGGTTCGCAAGCCTGCGAAGCCCGACTTCGGGGGTGGTCGCTTGATCGTCGACAGCCATGTGCACGTGATTGCGCCCGACGTCGTGCGATACCCGTTCACGCCGCGATCGCTGTCGGGAAAGTGGTATCTCGAGGCGCCGTGCTCCGCCGAAGGCTTCGTCGCCGAGATGGCGGGGGCCGGGGTCGACCGCGCGGTCCTGGTCCAGGCCGTCGGGGCCTACAGCTTCGACAACGCCTACGCCGCCGACAGCGCAAGCGCGCGTCCGGACCGCTTCCTCTCGGCAGCCTGCATCGATCCGCAGGGGCCGGACCCGCGCGGCGAGCTCGATCGCTGGCTCCGCGACCGCGGCATGCAGGGCGTGCGGATCTTCGCCGTCTCTCGAACCACGTCGTGGCTCGGCGATCGCGAGACGTTCCCGATCTGGGAGCACGCGCTCTCGCTCGGTGCCCATCTGATCGTGACGATCATGGGCCCCCACCAGATCCACGAGCTCGTGCGATTCCTCGAAGCCTTCCGCGACGTCCCGGTCTCCCTCGACCACTGCGGCTTTCCGAGCGTCGCGACGCCCGGGTCGCTCTTCGCCCTCGCGCGTTTTCCGAAGCTCCAGCTCAAGGTCACGACTCATGTGATCGATGCAGGCGCTGAGCACCACGGGGAGCCGCAGCCCTTCATCGCGCGCCTCGCCGAGACGTTCGGGGCGGAGCGCATGATGTGGGGCTCGGATTTCAGCCAGACCCACGATCGATCCTACGCCGAGCTCGCCGCGCTGGGCCGACGGGCTTTCGAAGCGCTCTCGGTGGCGGAGCGTGCGGCGGTTCTCGGTGGGACGGCTGCGCGCGTCTGGGGGCTCGGGAACTGAGGGACGCCCCATGACGAAGTCGCGGCGCCTCATGCGGAGGAGCTCAGCCGACGGGCCCGACGTCCGTCAGCTCGACGACGTTTCCCGACGGATCCTTGCAGAAGGCCGCACGGACCGGAACTCCGAAATCGACCCGCGACATCGTGTCCATCACGAACGGGACGCCCACGCTCTTCAAGGCGTCGATCGTCTCGTCGAAATGGCGGGCATCGACATGGAGAGCGATGTGTGGGAAGCCGCCCTTCAGGTCGGGCATCTCCTTCACGACCGAGAGATGCAGCTGGAGATCGCCGATCCGATACCAGGCTCCGGAGAAGCCACCGAAATCGGGACGGGGGAGCACGCTGAAGCCGAGCTTCCCGATATAGAAGTCGTGAGCGGCCTGCAGATCGTCGACCAGGATGTTGACATGCGAATAACCGGAGATCGGATGCGCGAGACCCATTTCGGATTCTCCTCGTGAAGCGCGGGCCCGACGGAGGGTGCACCGCTCGGACGGACGGTCCGCAGGATCGCGGCGCCCGGCCTTCGGGAAACGCTAGCGCGCCAGAAGCTCGCGCATGAGGGGGACCGGGAAGTGGTTCGCCAGCATCTCGTCCGAGATCGCGTGGCCCTGGGCCTTCATCCGCCGCATCACCTTGATCGTCACCGCCCCGCGCCAGAAGGCCGAATAGAGCAGGTCGTAGCGGAAGTTGCGCACCTTCTCGCCGCTCGCCTGCTCGTAGAGCCCGATCAGCTCGGCCTCCGAAGGCGTCCCGGCCAGACAGCGGCCGGCGGACTGCTGCGCGCGAAGGTCCGAGATCCGGAGCGAGGCGAGGTCGACCTGAGGATCCCCGATCATCGCGATTTCCCAATCGATCACCGCCGCGACCTCGACCGCTCCCGCATCGCCTGCCGCGACTCGATAGAGGACATTGCCGAGCTTCGCGTCGCCCCAGACGAGGCTCGTGCGCGGGCAGGGCGGGCGATTCTTCTCGAGCCAGGCGAGGGCTTCGTCGTAGACCGGGACGATCTCGTTCGGATCATCCTTGATCCATTCGTTCAGATAACGGCGCCAGTATTCGAGGACATAACATTCTGGATCGTCTCCGGGCCGTCCGCCCGGAACGAAGTCGAGGCCGATCGCGCGCCAGTCGGCGCGATGGAGCCGAGCGAGGGCGTCGATCGTCGACGTCCATAGCTGCCGTCGGCCCATCTCGTCGAGGTCCGCGTAGAAGCCGCTCGCATGATACGAAGGCCAGTCGAGGGGCGGCTCGCCGGCGACCGCCTTCATCGTCAGGAAGGGTACGCCGAGCCAGCCAGGATCCTCTTCTTGCCAGAGCACCTCGGGAACGGGCACGTCGGTATGCGCCCCGAGCTGGCGCATGATCCCGAACTGCATCGCGAGGTCGTACTCGGGAAACGGCCCATCGGCCCGCGGTGCACAGCGCAGCACGGCGTCGAGGCTCTGCTCGCCCGTCGCCTGCACCGCCGCACGCGGCGCCTTCGACGGCAGCGCATTGCCGCGCCAGTGGATCGTGAAGAGCTGGGTATCGCTCGACATGCCGGCGCCGGGCTTGCGCAGGTTAGAGAGTCGCAGGTCGCGGGCCTCGGGCATGCGCGTCGCGAGCCACCGGACGAGGCGCTCCTCGAACTCGTCCGCAGTCGCGTTTCCGATCGGTGCTCCGTCCATGCCCGTCCACCTTCCCGCTCGACAGCCGGAAGCGCCATGATAGTGTGACGCGATCATGCTCACACCCATGGACGACACCCTCTGGCATACGCTGCCGACGACGTTCGACCACGTCGGCACGAGTGATCCCCGCTTCTTCGACCGCTACTGGTTCGCCGCGAGCGACCCGAAGGGCGGCGGAACCCTCCAGCTGACCCTCGGCGTCTACAACAACATGAACGTCGTCGACGCGGGCTTCATCGCGATCCGGGGCGGCAAGCAATTCAACGTTCGCGCGTCTCGCTCGCTCCGCCCGCGCTTCGTGACGGATTGCGGCCCGATCTCCGTGGAGATCCTCGAGCCGCTTCGGCGCGCGCGCCTGCGCGTCGAGCGAACCGGGGCCGACGGCGTCGCTGCGGACCTCGAGTGGACCGGCGCCTTCGCCGCCCAGGAGGAGTCGGCCCGCTTCACCCGCGTGCGCGGCCGCGTCGTCGAGGAGTCGCGCCGCTTCGATCAGGTCGGACATTGCAGCGGCTGGCTCGAGCTCGCCGGCGAGCGTGTCGTCCTCGACCGCTGGTGGGCGACTCGGGATCATTCCTGGGGTGTGCGCGAGAACATGGGGATTCCCGAACCGACGACGGGTCCGGCGCCGGCAGCGAGCGCCGGGTCGCTCTTCGCGTTCCTATTCTTCTCGACCGAGACGCTCGGCGGGCACCTCCAGATCGCCCAGTTTCCCGGGCGCTCCAACTACTTCACCGCAGAGATCGCACAGAGCGGGGCGACGGGCACGATGGCGGCCGCGGGATCAGGGACCACCGGGTCCGGCGGGATCCATTTGGCGAGCTCCAAGCTCGCGGTGCAATTCCACGACGACAAGCGGCCGCGCCGCATGAAGAGCGCGCGCTTCGACGCGCTGACCCCGGATGGCCGCGAGGTCGTGATCGAGGCAACCGCGTTATGTCCCGCCGTCGACATGCAGGGCCTGGGCTACAGCGGCGGCTTCGCCGACGGCCGGGGCCTCGGCATCTGGCGCGGCGACGCCCATGTCGAGAGCGATACCTGGGACGTCTCGCATCCCTGCGAGGTCGTTCGCAGCGACGGCTCCCGCGCCCGGCCGATCCACCGGATCCAGCCCGTCAGTCTCACGGTCCGCGGCGCCGGCCTCGACGGGAAGGGAACCGGCAGCCTCACGATGATCGCGGAGGGAACGCTGCCGCAGCTCGGGCTGGAGTAGGCGCGCGGCTCGCGGAGGTCGAGTTCGATGCCGGAGGTCGAAGTCGCGAGCCTGAGTCTCGATGATCGCGCGGATAACGTTTCGCTCGCACGGGACGTGGGCTGGCCCGACACCGAGGGCGACTGGAACGTGATTCACGCGGGGGCTCACGTCGTCGGTGTTCGGGTAGGGGGGAGACTCGTGGGGCAAGGCGCCCTTGGCCTCTATGGGCGAGTGGGAACGACTACGCCGCTCGGTCGTCCCCTTTATCATCGCGCTGGGTTTTTACCCGCTGGAGACGTTGCTCGAGGGAGGCCATGCTTCGGGCGCGCTTTCGCGAAGCCACCCAGAGCTCAGAGGTGAGGAACTCCGATGGAAGGTTGTGCGGGTACGGCCTCGCGACTGCTCAGGGCGAGCACACTGTCGTCGGGCCGGTCATCGCCGAGAACGTGGAGCACGCTCAGACTCTCGTCGGGTCGATCCTCTGCAGGTTGCCTGGCCCCGTGCGAATGGATGTGCCGGGAGGAAACGACTCGTTTCTGGCCTGGCTTGGTCGTCTCGGGCTTCGAGAGCAGAAGAACCGGCCCGAGATGGCGCGTGGAGGGGACCGCCTTCCCTGGCAGGTGACGGAACGTTTCGCTCTCGCTGCCCAGGCTTGGGGTTAGGCGCGACGCATTGAGCCGTGCGGAATCCGCGCGTTTGCCCTGAATCCGCGGATTCCGTCAGAGGTCGTCGGGGCGGAGACCGGTTCGTTTAGCAATTCGCGAGAGCATTTTGGGCCCGATCTCTTCACGATCGTGACACGACCAGACGAATGCCGGAAAGCCCTCGCGATGGAGCACTTCGTGAGATCCGTGCGCCTCCCGTTTCACTCCTCAGCCGATCCGCAGCAACGCCGCGCAGACCCTCGACGCTTTCGTGGCGCTCCAGAGGGAGCGACTCACGCCGCTGCCAAGGTCTCGAACTGGATGCTCTCAGGTCCGCGGGGGCCCTCGTCGTGCTCGAGGTGGTCCGCGAGGACACGAAGAGCGAGCGCTTGAACATGAGCGAACGCTTCCTCGGCGGAACGGCCGTAGGCCATCACGCCCGGAAGCTCCATGACCTCCGCCAGGAAGCGGCCATCCTCTTCCCGATCGATCTCGACTCGATAGATTGCCTTCACGGGCTCCCTCCCGAAATCGACCAGGGCGATTACCGGCCTACGACCGTACCGCGCCGCCTCGCGTCGGGCTCGTGCGATTGCTGCGGGCCAACCGCGTGCGACGCTCCCTCCTTTTTCACCCCTTCCCGTACTCCTCGAGCTCCTTCAACACCATCGCCGGATGGGTCTCCGCCTTCGGGACCTTCTTCCAGTGCTTGACGACCTTGCCGTCCGGCCCGATCCAGACACTCGATCGGATCACACCGATCACCTTCTTGCCGTACATCATCTTCTCGCCGTAGGCGCCGTACTGCGTCATCAGCTTCCGGTCGGGATCCGAGAGCAGGGTGAAGGGCAGGTCGTATTTCTGGATGAACTTCTGATGCGCCGGGGCACCGTCGGGCGAGACGCCGAGGACGACCATCCCGCGCTTCTTCAAGTCGGAGAAGAGGTCGCGGAAGCCGCAGGCCTCCTTGGTACAGCCGGGCGTATCGTCCTTGGGATAGAAGTAGACGAGGACGTGTTTGCCTTCGTAGTCCTTGAGCGCGTGCTTTTTGCCGTTCTCGTCGCTGAGCGTAAAGGCCGGGGCCTTCTTTCCCTCTTCGATCGCCATGCTGCTTTCCTTCCTTGCTGGAGCGCGGGGCTCGGGTGTGCGTTGGATCCTGGGCTCGTCGGCGGTGTACGCGCGCGGGCGACGCGGAGCGGGGTGCGTCGTCGGCGCGGGGGGAAGGTGACAGACGCGTGCGCGGCATGCACGGTGTGCAGGGCCGGTCACAGGCCGTGGACACGGCGATTCGACGCACGCCGGGCAGTCGTCTCGCGGATTGGGGCGGGCTGTGCAAATTTCCGGCGGATCGAACCGAAGCGGGGTGGCTCGGGAGCAGGATGGACGCCGCTTCACGTCGGAAATGGCACCGTAAACGGCGCCGGCTGAAGGAGATCGAGGCCCGGAGCCGCGACGGGCAGGGCAGTTCGGGTTCGACCCGTCCGCCCAAGCGTGGCTTTCTCGCCCGATGGTTGCGACGGGGTTCGCGCCCCGCATATAAACCGACCGGGGCGGTCGTGGTCGATCAATCGGAGGAGACGGACTGGTCCTGGGGATTCGATCCGGACTTCGTCTCGAGTCCGACGAAGGCTTCGTCGTCTACCCGAATCGCATCGTCATCGGAGACCCTCTCTGCGAGCCCGTCGCCGGCGCTGGATCCCGATCTTCCTTCGACGCCGACGAGGGCTCCGTACAGGGAGCCGGCGTCGAAGTCCTCATCGAAGCGCACGTTGAAGCGCACGCGAATCGTCCGGGCGAAAGCCAGCCACGAGAAGAGTGCTGCGAGTGCGGCCCACCGGATCGACGGGAGCCATCCGCTGCGACGCCGCGGCTCGCACCGACTGCGACGCCTCGCCGTACTGGCGCTGCTCGCCCTGATCTTCGGCCCCGTGCTTCCCGTCGCCCTCCTGCGCTTTGTCCCGCCGCTGACGTCGGCGATGATGCTCCAGCGCTGGTGGGACGCGCGCGTCGAGGGTCGGGACTTCGACCTCGAATACGACTGGGTGCCCGCGACGAAGATCGCGCCGTCGCTGCGCGCTGCGGTCGTCGCTTCCGAGGATCAGCGTTTCTTCGAGCACGCCGGCTTCGATTGGAAGGAGCTTCGCAACGCCGTCGACGACTGGCGAAACGGTGATTCGCTGCGCGGGGCCAGCACGATCACGCAGCAGGTCGCGAAAAACCTCTTCCTCTGGCCCGGTCGGAGCTTCGCCCGCAAGGCCCTCGAGGCCTGGCTCACGGTCTGGATCGAGTGGCTCTGGCCGAAGGAGCGGATCCTCGAGGTCTATCTCAACATCGCCGAGATGGGCGATGGTACCTTCGGAGCCGAAGCGGCGGCGCGACGCTATTTCAAGCGCCCCGCAGTGAAGCTGACGGCCCACGAGTCCGCCCTGATCGCCGCGATGCTCCCGAGCCCGCTGCGATCGAATCCGGCGAACCCGTCGCCTCATCTGCAGAGGCGTCAACGCTGGATCCTTCGTCAGATCTGACGTGCCGCCGGAGGCTCTCCGGGGCCGATCTGAACGGGGAATCGTACGGGAGTCGATCGTCTCACAAGCCGCGGCCGACGCGGCGCATGGGACGCGAATGGCTCGCCCCTCTCACGGCCGGCTTGGCGCGGCGAGTGGATGCGCCTTCGGCGATCGGATGCGCTGGGGCGGGCTCCGGCTGCGCTTGACTTCGCATCCCATGCACCGCGCCGTCCGCTTCTGCCGAGGCGGGACGCGGTGCGGGTCATCGCGATGATTCGATCAAGAAGTCGCTCCGACGCCCCGAGTTTTGATGGGTGCGGCGCAAATGCGAGCGAGCGGCACGGCGTACGGGACGCGAATGGGACTCCAGTAGGCGACGGTCGGGATCGTTCGCCGTGGGTCGAACCGCCCAACGTCGTCCGGTAGCGCGCTCGTGCCGCGCCTAGCACCCACGCCGCTTGCGGGTTGTGGCGCCGATCGGCAGGTCAGTTGTGGCGCGCCACCTGCACCGGAATTGCGCTCATGCGCGGGATGCCCGTGTACGGATCGAAGTCGCGGTCGACCGAAGAGAGCCGGCCCGTATTGCTGCCGAGCTCGCGGATCTTGAGCTCGTTCTCCTGAGTCGGCAGATCTCCGAAACAATGGGGCATCGAGACGACGCCCCGGCGGATCTCGGCCTCGGGCTCGACGACGCCGAGGATCGTGTCGTGGTCGGAGGTGATCTCGACGACGTCGCCGCGGACGAGGCCGAGATTCTCGAGGTCGCTCGGGTTCATGAAGGCCGGGTTGTAGTTGTATTTCCGGACGAGCTTCGCGATGTCGCGGCCGGCCGAGTTGTGGACGTCGGGGAGTCTTCGACTCACGAGCCGGAACGGATAGGCGGCGTCGCGTTCGATCGGTTCGCGGGCGATCTCGGCGAGCTCGCCGAGCATCGTCGCGTCGGCGAGCTCGAGGCGTGCGGTGCAGCTCGGGTCGCGCGGTTCCACGATCGCCGTCGGGTCGTCGAAGATCTTGCCTTCCGGATGACGCTTGACCTCGGAGAGCGGGATGCGCGAGCCCTTCGCCAGGATTTCGAGCACGTCGTCAGTCGTCGGCTTCTTCGCAAGGTCGATCTCGGTGCGGATCGGATCTGCGACGTCCGGGCCCCACTCGTAGGCCGCGGCGAGCGAGAGCGGGAGCTTCATGCGCTGGGCGAGGCCGTAGAAGAACTCCCATTCCTCGACGAGATCGGATCCCTGCGGCGGATCGACGATGGCGGGGGTGTACTGGCCGTAGGGCGCCGGGTAGCCCATCGCATAGGGCGTGAGCGACTCGGTCGGCAGCGTGATGCTCGGGACCTCGAGCGAGAGCTTCGGGGCGATCACGTAGTCCGCGACCTTTGCCGTCGCCGACATCTTGATGTCGAGGGTGATGTTGAGCTCGAGGGCCTTCATCGCCTCATAGGTCTTACGCTGGTCGGGCCAGGCCGCCATCGGATTGCCGCCGACGCTGATCAGCACGCGGACCTGACCGTCACCGGGGAGCAGGATCTCGTCGGCGAGCGCCGCAGTCGGGAGGCCCGAGGCGGTGTTGCTCAGGTTGCGGACACGGATCTTCTCGCCGAAGCCCCAGCCCGGCGTCGGATTCGAGGGCTGCGCCTTCGCCCGTGCCCGCGGCTGGAACACGTTCGGATTCGAGATGCGTTCGCCCGCGCGCTTGTAATGGCCGCAGACCGTCTTGAGGGCGAGCAATAGGTATTCGGTCAGGGCGCCGCGCGGCGCCATGTTGGGCCCCGTACCGGCATTGGCGCCTCCGTTCTTCGACGAGGCGAAGAGCCGGGCGGCGCGCAGCAGGTCGGAGGGACGCACGTCGGCGCGGCGTTCGACGTACTCGGGCGTGAACGTCTCGATCGCGCGGCGGAGCGCTTCGTGACCGCGGGCATTCTCGGCGAGGAACGCGCGATCGCCGAGGCCTTCGTCGAGAATGATGCGCAGCATGCCGGCCAGGATCGTCGGATCCTCGCCGGGCTTCGGCTGGAGGTGGATCGCGGCGACGCGGGCCAGCTCGCTCCGTCGCGGGTCGATGACGATCAGCTGGATTCCGCGCGCCACCGCGTCGTGGAGATGCTTGCCGGGATTCATGCACGGGATCCCGATCGACTTCGAGATCGTCGGGTTCGCACCGACGAACATCCAGACGTCGGCCGTGTCGAAGTCGCGGGCGCCGCCCTGCCAGGTTCCGTGGAGCGCCGGCGCGACCATCTTGCCGGGCTGGTCGATCGTCGCGCTCGTGAAGAGCATCGGCGAGCCGAGCGAGCCGAGCCAGGCATGAGCAAGCGGAGTTGCAGCGGGGTAGGGAAGGGAGAACGTGCCGGTGTACAGGGCAACCGAGCGGGGCCCGTGGCGCTCGACGATCTGCGAGATCTTCGCGGCGATCTCGTCCATCGCCTGGGAGGAGGCGATCGGATGGTGGCGGCCATCGGCGCCACGTTTCTGGGAGTGGAGAAGTCTTTCCGGATGGGCGTGCTGCTCGGGCAGCGCACGACCCTTGGCGCAGGTGTACCCGTGGTAGATCGGGTTGTCCTTGTTGCCGATGACCTTGACCGCGCGTCCGTTCTCGACCGTGACCTTGATGGCGCAGCCGGCGTGGCAGAAGCGGCAGAATGAATCGTGGATCGTCGACATCGGGGCTCCTCCGTCGCGCCGCTCCGGGCTACTGGGATCGATAGCCGGTTCGGGCGTGGGACCCAGATTACGGGATGCGGGTACAAATGGGGAACGGAATTGCAGGCGGCTTGCGGTTGCCGGGCCGGACGTGGCGCAGTCCGCGCGGGTCCGGCTAGGCTCCAGCGGCGTGAAGGCTAGATCGGGAGGTTTTTCGATGAGTGCTCGTCGTCTCTACGGTGCCTTGGGCATGGCCCTGGTGCTGCTCGGCCTGTCCCTGGTCGTCATCGGCGGCGAGGCCGCTCCGGCTTCTGCGGAGGCGGAATCCGCGCCGATCGTGCTCGCCCAGGACGGCGGAACCGAGCCGCGCGAGCTCGAGCCCGCCTACGAGCCGCCGCCGCCGGGCAAACCCGGTCCGTACAACGAGCAAGAGGGTCCGGGCTACAACAGCGACTACCTGTTCGGGATTACTCGCTCGGTCGCGAATTCGACGATCGTGCCGGCGGGCAAGGTGCCGCTCTTCCTACTCACCGTTCCGCTCGACATCGTCTTCCTGCCCTTTGCCGCGATCGGAGGCTTCTTCGGATGAATCGGATCAGCAGACAGCGTCTATCCTCGGCTTTCGTCCTCTCGCTCGCGGTCCTCGTTTTCGTCTCGTCAGGCTGCGCGCCGCGCGCTCTGCGCGGCGGCGAGGGCACGGCCAACCCGGATCTCGATCGCCCGGCGATGTCGGTGCTCCTCGACCGTGACGACATCACGTTCCTGGTCGATGGCTACCTCAGCCGCCTCGAGAGCTCGAACTTCTGGCAACAGCAGGTGAAGGGCCGGGCGAAGCCGCCGATCGTCGCGATCTGGCCGATCCGAAACGCGACCTCCCAGCATCTCGACGACCAGATGCTATGGCTCCTCTCGTCGATCGAGACCTCGCTCGTCAACACGGGCTCCGTCGCCGTCGTCGATCGATCGCGCCAGGACGATCTCGCCCGCGAGATCGGGATCCAGCAGGGCTCCATCTATGATCCGGCTTCGGCGCAGCGTCTCGGCCGTCAGCTCGGCGCCCAGTACTTCGTCACCGGCAAGATCACGTCCGTCGACGAGCGACTGAACAAGAAGCACCGCGTCCAATACTCGCTCTTCCTGCAGGTGATCGAGATCGAAACGGGCCTGATCCGATTCCAGGACCAGATCGACCGAAGCAAGCAGATCGAGCGCTAGTCGCCGCGATGGCGAGAGCACGGCTGTGATGGCGGAGCGAACGCGACGGGCTCTCCGATCGAAGCCGGCTCCGGTGGGCGCGGCCTCGAACGTCGCGCGCATCGCGCTGGCTGCGGTTGCGGTTTTGTCGCTCGCGAGCGGCTGCGCGACGTATACCGACCGCATGCAGACCGCGACCCAGGCCGTCCAGTCGGGGGACTACGCGACGAGCCTCGAGGCTCTCAACAAGGCCATGCGCGTCGACTCCGAGCAGGAGCTCCCCACGCGCTGGCGCTCGACCGACGCACTGACGGTCCTCGAGCGCGGCATCGTTCTGCAGAGCCTCGGTCGCTACGAGGAGAGCCGTCGCGATCTCTCCGCAGCGGAGCAAGAGATCGAGCTCCTCGACCTGCGCCGCAATGGCGTCGACGCCCTCGCCAAGTACCTCTACAGCGACGCCGGCGGAAAGTACAAGGCGCCGCCCAGCGAGCGGCTCGCGCTCAACGCGATCAATCTGCTGAACTACCTCGCCGCCGGCGACTTCGACGGGGCCGCGATCGAGGCGCGTCGCTTCCAGGCCGCGCGCGAGTTCCTGGCGACACAGGGGGTCGAGGCGAAGGGGCCGGCGAGTCTGGGCGCCTACCTGGCGGGCTGTGTCTTCGAGAAGCTCGGCGAGGGCGATCGCGCGCTCCGCTACTACGAGGAGGCGCTCGCGAGCTCGGGTCCGCTCGTCTCGCTGCGGGAGCCGGTTCACCGGCTGGCGCCCGCCAACGCCTATCGCGGACCGGCGCTCCAGAAGCTGCTTTCGGAGGGCACGCCACCTGTTCCGCAGGCGACGCCGCAAAATGTGCCCCGCAATAAACAGATGGGGGAGATCCTGGTGGTGACGGCGGTCGGGCGGGTGCCTCATAAGGTGCCCGAGCGGATGCCGATCGGCGCGGCGGTCGGGATGGTCGGCACGATCGTGACCGACGATCTCAGCGTGCTCGAGCGGAGCGTATTCAAGGTGCTCGTGTTTCCCGCGCTGCAGCCCGTCGGGAGCCAGCTCTCGAGCATTGCCGTCGCGGTCGACGGCGAGGCTTCGCCGCTCGAGCTGATCACCGATCTCGGCGCGGCGGTCACGTCCGAGTACGAGGCCAACAAGCCGGCGATCATCGCCGCCGGCGTGACGCGACTGCTCGCGCGAGCCGCGATTGCCGAGGGCGCCCGGGCCGCCGGCAATCAGGGAGACAACGTGATCGGGCTCGTCGCGGCCCTCGCGACCGAGGCGGCGCTCGTCGCCGCCGACCGGCCGGACACTCGGTCGTGGACCCTGCTCCCGGGGCGGATCCTCGCGACCCGGATCCGGGTTGCCCCCGGCGAGCACACGGTCGACGTCGCTTTCGGCGCCGCGGGCGCCCCGCCGCGGCAATTCCAGGTGAACGTCGCGCCCGGTGGTCTCGCGACCGTCGTCGTCACCGAGCCCCGCTGATGAGCGCGGGCTACCCGCATCTCCTCTCGCCCGGTCGGATCGGAACGCTCGAGCTGCGAAATCGCATCCTGATGTGCCCGATGGGCGACAACCAGGCGACCGCCGAAGGCCACGTCACCGACCAGCAGATCGCCTACTACGAGGCTCGCGCGAAGGGCGGGGCGGCCCTGCTGCTCGTCGGCTCGGTCGGCGTCACGGCGCCCGACGGCCTCTCGAGCCCGCGCCAGAGCGCCCTCGCGAACGAGTCGATGGTCGCGGGCTTCGCGCGGCTCGCGGAACGCGTCCATGCGCACGGCGCGAAGCTCGCGCTCCAGCTCGTCCATAACGGTAAGAACGCCGTGATGGACATCGTGGCGGGCCGGCCAATGCTCGTTCCGTCGAAGCCCAACGCAAAGCCCCCGGACGAATTGATGGGGATGCTCACGCCCGACGAAGTCGAGCGGATGGGGACGCCGAATCAAGTAAAGGGCGCCCGTGTCGCGTATCACGAGATGACGCGCGAGGACATCGCGGCCATGGCCGAGCGCCACGCCGACACCGCGCTGCTCGCGCGCGCGGCCGGCATCGACGCCATCGAGATCCACGCCGGCCACGGCTACCTGATCGACACCTTTCTCTCCCCGACGACGAATCAGAGGACCGACGAGTACGGCGGCTCGGTCGAGAACCGCGCCCGCTTCCTCGTCGATGTCCTGACGGCGATCCGCCGGCGCGTCGGCCGCGTCTTCCCCGTCTGGTGTCGCATCAACGGCGAAGAGTTCTTCACCTCCGGTCAGACGCTCCCGGAGGCCTGTCGCGTCGCGGAGCTCGCCGAGGCGGCCGGCGCCGACGCGATCCACGTCAGCACCTACGCCGATCCCTCCCGCGCGATCGGCTTCACCGAAGCCCACGCAACCCATACCCCGGGTCGCTTCCTCGACCACGCCGCTGCCGTGAAGCAGCGCGTCGGGATTCCCGTCATCGCCGTCGGCCGGATCGATCCCGAGCTCGCGGAGCAGACGATCGCCTCGGGTCGTGCCGACTTCGTCGCGATGGGGCGCAAGCTGATCGCGGACCCCGAGCTGCCGAACAAGCTCTTGCGCGGGGAGCGCGAGGACGTGCGCCCGTGCATGTACCACTACCGCTGCATCAGCCAGATCTTCGTCAGCAGCTCGATCTCGTGTGCGGTGAACGCCTTCACCGGGCGCGAGGCGGAGCTGCGGCTCGAGCCCGCGAAGTTGTCGCGAAGCGTGCTCGTCGTCGGCGGCGGGCCGGCCGGCATGGAAGCGGCGCGGCTCGCGGCGCTCCGCGGACATCGCGTGACGCTCGTCGAGGCGAAGACCGTGCTCGGCGGCCGTTTTCGCCATGCCGCGGCGACCTCGGACCCGAACGCCGAGCTCCTTCGCTGGCTGGAACGGCAGGTCGGTCGGCTCTCCGTCGACGTCCGGCTCGGGACGGCGTGGGGTCCCGCGGAGATTGCGGCAGGAGGCTTCGATCACGTCCTCGTCGCGACGGGGGCGCGCTGGACGCGGCCTTCGATCCCCGGCGTCGAGCTCGCCCATGTCCACGACGTCGATGCTCTCGGGCCCTGGCTTGCGGGCGCAGTCGGCACTGCAGACGAGCCCGTCATCGTGCTCGGCGGCGACAAGCCGGGGGTCGCGCTCGCGGTGCTCGCTCGCAGGCGGGGTAGCCGGGCGGTGACCGTGCTCGAGGGGACGCCCGTCTTTGCCGCGAGCAACGGGGTCGTCGGGCGCTGGCGTTATGTCCACGAAGCGCGCGAGGCAGGCGTCGTTCTCGAAGGCGGGGCGACCGTCGTCGCGGTCGAGCCCGAACACGTCGTCTGGCGCGATGCGGCGGGCGAAATGCGATCGGGCCCCGCGCGACGGGTGCTCGTCACGACGGGTGCCGCGCCGGACGGGGGCCTCGTCCATTCGCTCACGGCCGCCGGGATCGCGGCGCAGGCGATCGGCGATTGCCGGGCACTCGGACGGGTCGAAGGCGCGATGCGGGACGCGACCGAGATCGCCCTCGCGCTCTGATCGAGAGAGCGGGGAAATGAAGGCGCGTGAACGAGCGAGCCTGGCAGGCTCGAGGAGAAAGACCATGACCCCGCGCTGTACCCGTCGCCACTTCCTCGAGGCGAGCGCATTCGCCGCGGTAGCGGCAACCGCTCCTTCCCTCGCTGCAACGGCTAAGTCGCGGGAGCCCGCGGGCTTCGAGGAGTACCGCCGCCACGACGCGCTCGCGCTCGCGAGGCTCGTCCGCCGGGGCGATGCCAGTCCGCGGGAGCTGCTCGAGATCGCGATCGCCCGCGCCGAGGCAGTCGATCCGCAGCTGACGGCCATCGTCGTAGGCCATTTCGAGCTCGCCCGGGAATCGGTCGCCGGGAAGCTGCCGGCCGGGCCGTTCGCCGGGGTGCCTTATCTCCTGAAAGATCTCGGGATCGCGATGGTAGGCACCATCACGACCGACGGCTCGCGCTTCTTCCGGGACCAGCGGCACGATTTCGACAGCACCCTCGTCGAGCGCTATCGCGCCGCCGGCCTCGTGATCTTCGGCAAGACCCACAGCCCGGAGTTCGGGAGCTCGCCCTCGAGCGAGTCGGCGCTGCACGGTGCGACACACAACCCCTGGGATCTGTCGCGCAGCGCGGGCGGGTCGTCCGGGGGATCCGCGGCGGCGGTGGCGGCGGGCATCGTGCCCGCGGCCCACGCGACCGACGGCGGCGGCTCGATCCGGATTCCGGCCTCGGCCTGCGGCCTCTACGGTCTGAAGCCGACGCGGGGGCGGGTTCCGCTGGGACCGAAGATCTACGAGGGCTGGGGCGGCATGTCGGCGGGCCACTGCGTCAGCCGGAGCGTGCGCGACAGCGCGGCCCTGCTCGACGCATCGCAGGGTGCGGCGATCGGCGATGCGTACGCCGCCCCTCCCCGGGAGCGGCCGTATCTCGAAGAGCTCGAGCGCAAGCCAGGCCGGCTGCGGATCGCCTGGATGAAGAAGCCCGTCCTGCCGGCGGAGGTCGCGCCCGAGTGCGACGAGGCGGCCGAACGCGCCGCGGCGTTATGCGTCTCCCTCGGTCATACGGTCGAAGAAGCCGCGCCGACGATCGACGTCGCTTCCGTCTACCAGGGCTTCTCGCTTCTCTCGAGCACCGGAACGGCGCTGAAGGTCGCGCAGCGCGAGGCCCTGCTCGGCCGGCCGGCGCGGCCGGACGAGATCGAGGCGGTCAACTGGACGACGATCGGAACCGGCCGCGCTGCGAGCGCCGTCGACTACGCCCGCGCGCGCGACGCGATCCACGCTGCGAGCCGCGTCCTCGGTCGGTTCATGGAGCGTTACGACGTGATCCTCTCGCCCACCATGGCGATGGCGCCCGCGCGGCTCGGCGAGCTCTCCTTGTCCCAGGCGACGGAGAAGTTCACTCCGCCCGCAACCCGCGCCTCCGCCTTCACGTCGCTGTTCAACATCACCGGTCAGCCCGCGATGAGCGTCCCGCTCCACTGGACGGTCCCCGCCGAAGGAGCGCCGGCGGGACTCCCGATCGGGGTGATGTTCGCGGGGCGCTTCGGCGACGAGGCCAGTCTGTTCCGACTCGCGGTCCAGCTCGAAGAAGCGCAGCCCTGGTTCGGGCGGATCGCAGCGATCTGAATCGGGACGGGCGCGGCGGCGACCGCGTCCGTCATTGCTCGGGCGCGCTCGCCTCGATTCGCGTGACGGTCAGGGTGCCGGCCTCGTCCCGCAATCCGAAATCGACCTCGCTTCCGACGCCGACGGCAGCGAGGTCGACTTCGGGGGCGACCGCGAAAGTCATGGTCATCCCTTTCATCAGGCCGGGGATCTCCTCGTGCTCGAGTGTGATCGTGCGGGCGACCGGGTCGATCTCGACGGCATCGCCGTGACCCGAGTAGTCCCGAGGTGCTGTCGGCGAGCAGGCGGCGAGGGCGAGGGCCGCCGCCAGCCCGGGAGCTCGTATTCCGGAATTCCGTCGCGTGTTCATCGTTCTTTTGCTCCGTCGTCCAGGAAGTCGGTTTGCGAATCGTCTCGTCGCGCGACCCGAGCGGGTCCCGGGAAGAGGGTGCGCCGCTTCCAGATCGCGAAGAGCGCAGGATAGACCAGCAGCTCGAGGGCGAAGGAGCTCGCGAGACCGCCGACCATCGGGGCGGCGATGCGCTTCATCAGGTCGGCACCGGTCCCCGTGCTCCAGAGCAGGGGGAGGAGGCCCGCCGTCATCGCCGTGACCGTCATCAGCTTCGGCCGGATTCGCCGCGCCGCCCCCTCGACGATGGATTCCTCGAGGTCGTGATCGTTCGTCATGCGTCCGCTTCCGACGCGCTCAGCATGAGCAAGCTTCAGGTACAGGAGCATGACGACGCCGGTCTGCGCGTCGAGGCCTGCGAGGGCGATGAGCCCGACGCCGACGCCGACGCTCAGGTGGTAGTCGAGGGCGAAGAGCAGCCAGAAGGCGCCTATCAGCGAGAACGGCACCGCGAGCAGCACGATCCCCGTCTCGATCAAAGAGCGCGTATTGAGGTAGAGGAGCAGGGCGACGACGAGCAGCGTCACGGGTACGACCCAGGCGAGGCGCGCTCGAGCCCGTTCGTAGTGCTCGAATTGGCCGGCCCATTCCAACCGGACGCCCGCTGGTAGGTCGACGGCTTTGCGCAGGGCGGCCTTCGCGTCCTGGACGTAGTCGACGATCGGCTGATCACCGGGATCGACGGTGACGAAGCCGACGAGCTGGCCCGCTTCGCTGCGGACGAACGGCGCTCCCATGGCGAACTCGAAGTCGGCGAGCTGGCCGAGGGGGACCCGGGAGCCTGTCGGCGTCGCGACGAGGACTCGCGCCAGGGCATCGAGATTCTCCCGGAAATCCCGCGCGTGGCGGACCAGGATCGAATAGCGCTCGCGTCCCAGGACGACCTGCGAAACGACGCGACCCGCGACGGCGGTCTCGACGGTCGCGTTCACGTCGGCGACCCGCAGCCCGTAGCGCGCCGCCGCGTCGCGGTCGGTGCGGATGTCGAGGTAGAAGCCGCCCGAGAGCCGTTCGGCGACGGCGCTGCGAGTGGCGGGCAGGGCGCCGAGAACATGTTCGATGTCGGTGCTGGCCTGCTCGATCGCCGCCGCATCGCGTCCGTAGACCTTGATGCCGAGGCGGCTGCGAAAGCCGGTGGCGAGCATCTCGGTGCGGGTCTGGATCGGCATCCAGAAGAGGTTCGGCATGCCGGGGTAGTCGAGCTTCTCGTCCATCTCCTGGACGAGCGCTTCGGGCGTCAGACCCTCGCGCCAGGCGTCGCGCGGCGCGAGCTCGATCACGGTCTCGACCATCGAGAGCGGCGCCGGATCGGTCGCCGTCTCGGCGCGCCCGATCTTGCCGAAGACCCGCGTCACCTCCGGAATCGCCCGCAGCTCCCGGTCCATCTGCTGGAGCACCGTCGCCGCCGACGTCATCGAGATTCCCTCCGGCGCGACCGGCATGTAGAGAATCGTGCCCTCGTCGAGGGGCGGCATGAACTCGCTGCCGAGACGTGCGACGACGGGGATCGTCGTCGCGAGGAGCAGGACCGCTCCGCCGACGACGGCCCCGCGTCGGCGCACCACCCAGCGCACGACGCGGCCGTAGACCCGCGCGAGCACGCGCTGCACAGGGTGCTCCTCTTCCGGCCGGATCCGGCCGCGGACCAGGATCGCCGCGAGCGCCGGCGTGAGCGTCACCGAGAGGATTGCCGCGCATCCCATGGCCCAGGTCTTCGTGTAGGCGAGCGGCTTGAAGAGTCGCCCCTCGGTCTGCTCGAGGGCGAAGATCGGGAGGAAGGAGACCGTGATGACGAGTAGGGCGAAGAAGACCGACGGCCCGACCTCTTGCATCGCGCGCAGCACGACCTGGCTTCGCTCCGTCGCGCGTCCGCCGCGCTCCCAGTCCTCGAGGCGTTTGTGGACGTTCTCGATCAGGATGATCGAGGCGTCGACCATGGCGCCGATCGCGACGGCGATGCCGCCGAGGGACATGATGTTCGCCGTGATGCCCTGGCTCACCATCGGGACGAAGGCGAGGACCACTCCGATCGGGATCGTGAGGATCGGGATGAGCGCGCTGCGGGCGTGGAGCAGGAATCCGAAGATCACGAGCGAGACGATCAGCATCTCCTCGATGAGCGTCCGGCGCAGTGTGTCGATCGAGTCTTCGATCAGCCCCGAACGGTCGTAGGTCGGAAGGATCTCGACGCCGGGGGGCAGGCTCGCCTCGAGCTCCGCGAGCCGCTGCTTGACGGCGTCGATCACGCGCAGCGCATTCTCGCCCTGGCGCATCACGACGATGCCGCCGACGACCTCGCCTTCTCCGTCGAGCTCGGCGACCCCGCGGCGCATCTCCGGGCCGAGCTGCACGTTCGCTACGTCTTCGAGACGGACGGGGGTTCCCGTCGCGCTCGCGCCGAGGGCGATGCGGCGCAGGTCGTCGAGGGACTCGATCCGGCCGCGGGTGCGGATCGTGTACTCGTGATCGCCGAGCTCGAGGGTTGCGCCCCCGCCGTCCTGGTTCGAGGCCTCGACGGCCTGCACGACGTCGTCGAGATCGAGATCGAAGGCGACGAGCTGGTTCGGATCGACCTCGATCTGATACTGGCGCACGAAGCCGCCGACGGAGGCCACCTCGGCGACGCCCGGCAGGCTCGCAAGGGCATAACGGATCGTCCAGTCCTGCAGGCTCCGCAGCGCGGCGAGATCGTGCTTGCCCGAGCGGTCGACGACGGCGTACTCGAAGACCCATCCGACGCCGGTGGCATCGGGTCCGAGCACGGCCTCGACCCCGGGCGGAAGGGTGGACGACAGACCGCTCAGCCGTTCGAGGACGCGGCTGCGTGCCCAGTGGAGATCCGTACCGTCTTCGAAGATGACGTAGACGAGGGAGAGCCCGAAGAGCGAGAGCCCGCGCACCGTCCGCACCCCCGGCGTCGACAAGAGCCGCGTCGAGATCGGATAGGTCAGCTGATCTTCCACCCGGTTCGGGCTCTGACCGGGCCATTCGCTCGAGACGATCACCTGCACGTCGGAGAGATCGGGAATCGCGTCGAGCGGAGTCGAGCGAAGCGAGACGAGGCCGAAAACGAAGGCGGCGAGCACCGCCAGACAGGTCACGAGGGGCTCGCGCGCGCTCGCAGCGATCGTCCGCGCGACGCGACCCGGGTTGGCTTCGCGGTCGGGTTCCATCACCAGGTCTCCAGCGCCGCGCGCAGTCGGCTCTCGGCTGCGACCAGGAAGGTGCCCGAGCGGACGATCTCGTCGCCTTCGGCGAGGCCTGCGACGACCTCGATCTCTTCGCCCAGACGCCTGCCGATCTCGACGGCCTGGGGCCGGAAGCGACCGTCTCCGAGGGCGCGGAAGACGAAGCTCTTTCGCCCGGCCTGGAGCAGCGCCGATTGCGGGACGATCAACCCCTCGCGGCTCGGGCCCTCGAGCTCGACGTTCGCATTCATGTTGGGTCGCAGGGCGAGGTCGGGATTGTCGACCTCGAGACGGACACGAAGCGTTCGCGTCGCCGCATCGAGCAGCGGCTGTACGAAGGCGACACGCGCCTCGAGGATTCGATCGGGGAGGGCCGGCAGGGTCACCTTCGCGCGCTCTCCGATCGCGATCCCCGCGAGCTCGGATTCGTAGACGTCCGCCTCGATCCAGACCTTCGCGAGCGGTGCGATCCGGTAGAGGCGTTCGCCCGCTTCGAAGGCTCCGCCTTCGACGAGATTCTTCTCGACGACGTAGCCGCTGATGGGAGCCGCGATCGAAACCCACTCCCGCGCGACACGGGTTCGCGTCAGGCGCTCGAGCTCGCGCGGGTCGGTGTCCCAGAGTCGCAGGCGGGCGCGCGAGGCTTCGACGAGGGCATCGGCCCGGTCGGGAGCGCTCGTGTCGCGGGCGTTCATCTGACTGCGGAGGGCCTCGACGTACTCCTGCTGCGCCGTGAGGAGCGCCGGGCTGTAGACCTCGAAGAGCGTCTCACCGCGTTTCACGAAGACGCCGAGGGCGTCGGCGCGGATCCGGGTCGCGAAGCCCGCCACCTTCAGTGTGATGTCGACGAGGCCGGATTCCGGTGCCACGACCCGGCCGTAGGCGTGCACCGTGCCCGACGTCGACCGGCGCTCGACCCGCGTCGTCTCGACACCGATGCGCTGGATGCGTTCGGGCGACAGGATGAATTCGGCGGGGTGAGAGCCCTCGGAGGGCGTGGGCCCGGCCGTGCCGTGACCGGCATGATCCTCTTCGGCGGCGGCGGCGGGGCTTCCGTTGTGCGACCCGACCGCGGTGAGGCGGAGGCCTCGCGTGCCGACCGTCAGCGATCCCTCGGCGCGGGCCGGCTCGTCGTCGTCGACCCGGGTCGTGAGCGCGACCTGCCAGCGACTTCCCATCGTGAGCTGGAAGTCCGCGCGGTAGCGACCTGCGCCGAGCGGGGTCACGGCCGCCGGCCCGCCCATCGCGGCCATCGCACCCATGGCCGGCATGCGGACCGCGGCCTCGATGACTGCGTCGTCGATGGGCTCCCCGTCGAGGCCGCGGAGCTCGAGCCAGAGCGTATTCTCGCCGACGCGCGCGGCGGCCGGCTCGAGGGCGACTGCAAGCTCGAACGCCGCATAACGAAGCGCGACGGGCTCGGAGCGCGAGTCCCCGCAGCCTGCTGCGAGAATCGACACGACCGAAGCGACGGCGATCCCCGCGAGAGCCACGGGGCTTCGAAATCCGATCCGAGGGCGTGAAATCTGCATCGTTGCTCCTCTCACCACGTGAGGCCCGGAATCCGACCGAGCGCGCGGTCGAGCTCGGCCCGAGCTCGACCGATCTGCGCGATGGCCTGCTGGAGGCCGAGCTCGATCTCGTGGTATTCGCGCAGCGCGTCGATCAGGACGAGAAAGCTCGAGACGCCGGACGCGTAGGCCGAACGCGCCGCCTCGATCTGCTCCGCCGCCGCCGGCAGCATCCGGTCACGCACGAGCAGCTCGGCCTTGCGCGCCTGATCGAGGCGAAGCGCCGCGCTCTCGACCGCGAGGCGCACGTCGTCTTCGAGGGCGAGTCGACGGTGTTGCGTCCCTTCGAGCTCGGCCCGCGACTCCTCGAGCGCCGCTTTGCGCCGTCCGACGGACAGCGGAATGTTCAGCTGTACACCGACGAAGGGTTGCAGGTCGCTCTCCTGCCAGAGCCGGTCGTAGGCACCGATCAACGTGAAGTCGGGCAGGAACTCCCGTGCCGCCAGTGCCACGCGCGCCTGCGCCGCGTCCGTCCGCGCGCTCGCGGCCCCGAGCTCGGGCCGCTCGGCGAGCGCCTTCTCGACCAGGGTCTCGACCGGATCGGCAGGACCGTCCGGAAGGACGAGCGCGGCGGGGGCCGCGGGCAGGGGGCCGTCGGCGGGGCGGTGGAGCAGCGCGTTGATGCGCCGGACGATCAGGCTCGCCTCGCTCTCGAGCTCCGTCCGTTCGTAGCTCGCCTGCGCTACCGCCATCTCGGCCTGGAGGACACCCTGCTTCGAGTCCTGACCCGCGGCATAACGTGCGAGAGCGGTCCGCCGGGACTCGTCGACCAGCGTCGTGTGCTCCTCGTTGATCTCGAGCGCGCGGGCGGCGAAGGTGTAATCGTCGAAGAGCTGGCACGCGAGGGTCGCGAGCTCGAGGCGCAGGGTCTCGAGGTCCTCGCCTGACGCCTCCGCCTCCGACAACGCCGCCTCGCCCCGAAGCCGCCGTTTGCCCGGAAAGGGAAAGCGCTGGCTCAGCTCGAAGCGGGAGGCTGCATCGACCTGGTGGGAGCCGAACGAGAGGGGGGCCGCGCCGATGCCCAGCATCGGGTCGTCGAGGCTGGTCGCCTGCGGATAACGGGCGATGGCAGCTCGCCGGGCCTGGCGCGCGACCGCGATGTTGGGATTGCGTTCGAGAACGGACTCGACGAGCGAGCGCCGATCGAGAGTCTCGTGGTCCGCAAAGACCGCGCGGCCGGACTCCAGCGAGCGCGGGGCGTACGTGTCCGGACTCCGGAGGTCGTTCGTGAGGTTCCGGTAACGAAGGGAAGAAGGGGTCTGACAGGCCCCCAACCATCCGGCGAGTCCGAGGAGACAAACCGAACGAAGGGCCCTGCCGCCCCGAGAAAGGGCTGCACGCACGGGCAATCACCTCGCGCATCGAGAGGTCGAACAGGCGTCCGCACGCGCGGAGGCCTGGAATCCAACAACCGGGATGCGCGAGGCTCAGATCAAGAGAACGACCGAGAGGCGGAGAGGGGAGGTTCGGAGCGCGAGCGTCGCTTCGAAGCTTCGCCGCGGCCGATCGATCGACGGCACGAGCAGGTCCGGGTCCCGCGGCAGGGCCGCCTGGAGACTCGGAATCTCGACCCAGGTCGGCGCGATAGAAGCAACATTCGTCGGAGCTTCCGAGCAGCAGGCGCGGCTTGCGAAGCCCGCGCGACAGTCTTCCCGCCCGGAGGGATCGAGCTCGGCCTGCATGTCCCCGGTCGACGCGGGACAGCAGTGCGGCGCACAGGCCATCGCGGCCAGCGAGAGGCTCGGCGCAAGGCAGAGCCCGACCATCAGCAGCCAGGCTGCCACCGATCTGCGTCTTGCGAGCTTGGGTCCCAGCATCGATGCATACCTACCTGATGGCCTTTCGGCCGTCAAATCGGAAAGCTTGATCAAAGCGGCCTCGCTGGTCCCGCCGTGCTGGCAGGCCTCACTCGCGCTTCATCAGGGCGACGAGGGTCGCTGCCCGCGGATCGTTCGCGAGGCGCTCGACCGCATCCTCCTGGGCAAAGGTCGCCGCGATGTCCGAGAGGATCTCGAGCTGGGCACCGTCCTCCGATCTCGGAGTCAGGATCAGGAACACGAGCCGGACGGGAATACCGTCCGGAGTGTCGAACTCGACACCGCTGGGCGACACGCCGACGGCGACGACGGGTCGGGCGAGGCCGACGAGGCGGGCGTGCGGCGCGGCAACCCCGCCGCCCAGCGCCGTCGACACGAGCTGCTCGCGCTCGAAGGCGACGGCGGTGACGAGGCCCTCGTCGAGGCCCGTCGCGCGGGCGGAGACGTGGACCAGCTCGCGGATCGCCTCCCGGGGATCCCGCGCGGCGAGAGGGAATACGAAGCGGTCGGGGGTGAAGGCGTCGACGAGGCGCAGGCGCGTCTGGCGCGGGAAGAGCCGCATGATCATCGGACCGGAGAGCATGGAGGTCGCGACCGCCATGATGACGAGGGCGACGAAGGTCGTCGGCCCGATCAGGCCCGCCTCCTGGGCGGCGAGGGCGAGCACGATCTCCATCGCGCCTCGCGCGTTCATCGCGAACCCGATTGCCCAGGCCTCGCGGGAACCGATGCCGGCGACGCGCGCCCCGACCCCGCAGCCCACGATCTTCCCGATGCAGGCGATCGTGATCAGCAGGACGACGACCCCGGCGTCGAAGTCGGCGATGAAATCCGCCTTCAATCCGATGCTCGCGAAAAAGAGCGGGGCGAAGAGCACCGACACGAAATCCTGCATGGCCCCGCGTGTCTGTTCGCGGAAATGCGGTGAGCCCGCGGCGGTCGCACCGACGACGAAGGCGCCGAACATCGCGTTCATGCCGAAGTACTCGCTCGTCGCCGCGCCCCCGAAGACGAGCGGCATCATCACGGCGAGCGCGCTCGCGGGATTGCGCGTGCGCACATGGACGACCGAGAGCAGGTAATGGACGAGGGGACGGCCGGCGGCCCAGAGCGCAGCGGCGAATCCCATCACCATCAGTCCGCCGAGCAGGCTCGGTGGCGCTGCGCCTGAAGACAGATTCCCGAGGATGAAGGCGAATAAAGTCCAGCCCGCGACGTCGTTCAAGACCGCCGCCGCCATCACGGTCATGCCGAGGTCGCTGCGGTAGACGCCGAGATCGAGCAGGGTCTTGGCGATCACCGGCAGTGCCGAGATACACAACGCCGTGCCGAGGAAGAGGGCGAAGAGCCAGCGCGGCTGGTGGCCCTCCCAGCCGAGGGCCTCGGGGACGAGCCAGCCCACGCTCGCGCCGATGATCATCGGCAGAATCATGCCGCCAAGAGCGACGGAGACGGCGTGGCGTGCGCGGCGGCTCACGCTCGCGACGTCGATCTCGGCTCCTGCCATGAAGAGGAAGACGACGATGCCGATCAAATTGAGGCCGTCGAGCAGCTGCGCCCGTTCCCCCGTCATCGGGAACAGGAGATGTTGGATGTCGGGGGCGACTCGACCGAGGAGGGTCGGACCGAGCAGGATGCCTGCGGCGATCTCCCCGACCACGGCCGGCTGGCGACATCGCTGCGCGAGGGTCCCGCACGCCTTTGCTGCGGTCAGCAGCAGGCCGATCGCGAGCAGCAGGAATGCATTCGAGTCGCCGTGCACGGGGTGAGCGTAGGCGAGCCGGTCGAGGAGGTCACTCGACGAGAGGCGCTCGGCGGCCCATCGCGACGGGCAGGGAGCTGCACCGAGACGCCGCCCGAGTCGATGGGTGCCCGGCGCAGGGCGCGCGCTAGGCTCGGTATTCCGGACCGACCCCCTCTAGGACAGGAGAGCACCCTCATGGCCCGTAACGCCGAGATCATCGACCGCTTCATCGCCGCCTGGACCACCAAGGACGTCGATCTCATCATGAGCTTCTTCACGCCGGACGCCATCTACATCAACGTGCCGATCGATCCGCCGAACGTCGGGCAGGAAATGATCCGCAAGACCATCGAGGGATTCGCCGGGATGGCCGAGGCGATCGAGTTTCGTGTCCACCACCAGGGCGAATCGCCGTCGGGCGTCGTCCTGAACGAACGCACGGATCGCTTCAAGATCGGTGGGCGCTGGGTCGAAGCCGGCGTGATGGGCGTGTTCGAGCTCGAGGGCGGCAAGATCAAGGCCTGGCGCGACTACTTCGACATGGGTCAGTTCACGAAGGCGATGACGGGCTGAGCCTGACCAGCTGCTCGCGCAGGGCAGGCAGCATCTCGCGACCGAGATGCTCGATCTGATCGCGGATCTCCTCGTGCCCGACGCCGACCTGGTGGATGCGCAGATTGAGGGCCTGGGAGCCGGTCTCCCGGGCCGCAGCGGCGAGTCGCTCGGCCAGCTCTTCGCCGCTCTCGGCGGCGACGAGCTCGTCGCCCCCCCAGCTCGCCTGGGTCTTCTCGGTCGTGTAGCTCTTGTAGAAGGCGAGCTGGCTCTGCGACGCTTGTCCGGAGGCGCGGCCGAGCCAGACGCGCCGAATCAGGATGCGCTGCGGCGGGCCACCCGCCTCGGCGTGGATGCGCGAGAGCATGGCCAGGTGTTCGGGCGTCTGGAGCGAGTCGTAGAGCAGACCGGCTCCGAGTCCCGCCGCGCGCAAGACCGCCGGTCTACTCTGGGCCGCGATGACGACGGGAACCGGAAACGGGGCACATCGCCGCAGCGCGGCATCTCGACCGAGCGGCTCATCCGCATCGCCGCGCAGGGCCCTGACGACCCGGGGCAGGGCCTCCGCATAACGTCGAAAGCGCGCCGTCCAGTCGAGGTCGGCGAGCTCGAAATCCTGGGCCAGTCCGCCGACGGCGAAGCCGGCGCCGACCCGACCCGGATAGCGCGCCGCGAGCCAGGCCAGGTCCTCGGCCGTCTGTGACCAGTGACGAAGCGGCAGCAGAATCGGGCACGCCGCGGCCCAGCCCGTCTCCATCTCGGCGAGAGCGAAGGTTGCGAGCTGGATCGGGTTGGGGAGATAGCTGCCGAAGCCGCCGTGGTGCTCGGCGAACATCACGCCATCGAAGCCCACCCGGGCCCCTGCTTTCGCCTGCTCACACAGCTCGGTGAGGATTCGATCGGCCTCGAGGTCCGGGGCATAGAGACGCAGCGAGACGCTGCCAGCGGCGAGGGGTGTCGGGGACACGCGAAGATTTTGTCGCAGGTAGAGCCGCTTCGCTGCTGCAGACGATGGGGTAGGTTTCGCCGCAGGGAGAGCCGGATGGGATTTTCGAATTCGCCGGCGCGCCGGCTGGGCGGCGGCGCGCTCGCGGCGCTGCTCGTGCTCGTGAGCGGACCGGCTGCGGCGGCGGACGAAGCCCCCGACGATCTCGATCGGCGGATCGCGGAGCTCGTCGAGCAGCGGGAGCGACTTCCCCTCGACGGTCCGGTGCTCGCGGTCGCCTTCGGCGCCTGGATGCTCAGCTCGGGGATTTCCTCCGCGGCGACCGCGCAGTACCAGTGCTGGGACGGCGGATGCTCCGACGAAGTGCGTTGGGGAATCACCGCCGGGGCCGGAGCGCTCGCCGTGATCGGTCTCGTCTCCGTCGGCTTCGGGGGCAATGCGCTCTCGAAGCGGCTGCGTACCCACCGCGAGATCGCCGAGGAGCTCTGTCGACTGCGCGGCTTGAAGGAGCCCCATTCCCACGTGCCGTCCCCGAGCTGGGGCCTCGGCGTGGGATGGACCGACGAGCGGCGCGAGCTCCGGATCGCGATCCGATACTAGTCGCATGCGGTGACGGCATTTCCGGCGCCGAGGGCTGCGGGGCGATCAGTTTCCCGTTACTCTTCGCCGCGATCCCCCCAGCGTCGAGATCGAAACCGTCTACCCAGGCCCCCGGCGCAGTGCTTCCCGCCGTCGGCAGGGAGAGCTCGCGATGACCACGTCCGAGCCCCGCGACATCCATCAGCTCGCTGACGGCGATGCCGTCTTCGTTGCGATGGAGACGCCCGAAGCGCCGTGCCACATCGCCGGTCTCTCGATCCTCGACCCCTCGACCCGCCCCGATTTCGACTTCGAGAGCTTCCTCGCGGTACTCCGCGAGCGGATCGCGTTGATCCCGCGGTTTACGTGGAAGCTTCGCGAAGTCCCCTTCGGCCTCGACTGCGCGTACTGGGTCGAGGACTCCAGCTACGACGTGCGCGCGCATGTGCGGCGAATCGCGCTCGCGGCACCCGGAGATCGCACGACGCTGGCCCGGCTCGCGAGCTTCCTGCATGCGCAGCCCCTGGATCGGTCGCGTCCGCTCTGGGAGTGCTGGTGGATCGAAGGTCTCGAGGGCGGCCGCGTGGCCGTCCTGATCAAGCTCCATCACTGCCTCGTCGACGGCCAATCCGGCATCGGTCTCACCGAAATCCTGATGGATCTCTCCCCTGATCCGATCCGCCATCCGAGCCCGGCTTCGTCGTCCACGACCGCGAGTGCCGGCGAAGGGGTACCCCGGGAGCCTCGTCTCTGGGAGATCGGTCGTCGCGCGCTCGAGAACGGGTTCCGCCGCCAGTCGCGCATGGCGCTCCACGCCGGCCGCGCGTTCCGCGACTTCACGCGGACTCCGCTGTCGTCGTCGATCTCACTTCCGAAGACGCTTGCCCTGTCGCTCCTGCGACGCGAAGAGTCCGCCGTCCCCCGTGTCTCTTGGAATGGGAGCCGCCTCTCGCGACACCGGGAGTTCGCGTTCGTCAAGCTCCCGCTCGCCCCGCTACGCGAGCTGAAGAAACATTTCGAGGTCAAGCTGAACGACGTGCTGCTGGCACTCGTCGGGGGCACGCTGCGAAGCGTGCTCCTCGAGCGGGGCGAACTGCCTGCGGCCTCGCTCGTGGCCCTGTGTCCGGTCTCGCTCCGGGATCCCGGGGACCAGAGCATGGGCAATCAGCTGACGAGCATGCCGGTCTGTCTCGCGACGGACCTCGAAGATCCCGCCGCGCGGATTCGCGCCATCCATGCGAGCGCCGATGGGGCCAAACAGCGAACCCGGGACGGTGCCTTCGAGTTCATCACCGCCCTGGGCGAATCCCTCGCGCCCGTCGCTCTCCATTTCGTCATGCAGACGGCCCACCGCGCCCCGCGCCTCGCGCCGATGCCCGGCAACCTCGTCTGCTCGAACGTGCGCGGACTTCCGATCCCGACCTACATGGCGGGGGCGCGCGTCGAGGAGCTCTACCCGATGTCGATGCTCCAGGTCGGAAGCGGCATGAACGTGACCGCCGTCTCCCACGATGATCAGGTCGATTTCGGGTTCCTCGTCGATCCCAAGCTCGTACCGGATCCGTGGCTCTTCGCGGATCGACTGCCGGCGATCCTGGCGGAGCTCGAGATTGCGGCCCTGCAGCAATTCGTGTCGCAGTCGGTACCCCGACGCCCGCGGCTCGAGTCGCTCGCGGCGAACGAGCCCCTCGATCTCACGCTCTTGATCGCGACCGTGCGCCGCAAGCAGGAGCGCTCCTAGGTCGCTCGGGTTTTGCCGCGGCTCCGCCCCTCGAGCGCCGAGCGGATCGCGACGACGTCGCCGACGTTGTCGAGGGTGACGAGACCGACGAGGACGCCGCCCTGCATGACCGGCATCGTGCGGCTGGCCTTGCCTTCGAGACGGCGAAAGGCCGCGTCGAGCATCTCGGCGGCCTCGATCGACGGGAACTCCCGCTGCATCGACGCGGCGACCGTCGAGTCGGCCCCGCGCCGCGCCAGCCCCTCGAGCAGGCCCTGACGCGTCAGGATGCCGACGACCGCTCCGCCTTCGAGCACCGGGAAATCCTGCTGCGCCGAGGCCAGCGTTTCGTCGACGGCCCGCGTCAGGAGGTCGCTGGGCGCGAGCACGCGATAAACGGTCTCCATCGCGCGCACGACCGGGATTCCGGCGAGAGCCGAGCGCATCATGACGAGGCTCGCTTCCTGTCCGGCGCCGATCCAGACGAAGAGCGCGATGAACATCAGGAAGGGGTTCGTGAAGAATCCGACGAGGCCGAAGAGCAGCGCCATCGCCTGGCCCGCGCTCGCGGCGATCTGGGTCGCCCGGGTGTAATCGAGGCGGGTCGCGAGCGCCGCACGAAGCACGCGCCCCCCGTCCATGGGGAAGGCGGGCAGGAGATTGAACGCGGCAAGTCCCAGGTTGACGAACATGAGGCGCTCGAAGATCGAGCCGCCGGTGACGCTCAGCCGCTCGACGGGGCCGATCGCTGCGCCGACGACCTGGAGCGTGACGAAGATCGCGGCGGCGAGCGCGACGTTGACGGCCGGGCCGGCGAGGGCGACCCAGAGCTCGTGGAGCGGCTCCTCGGGCATCCGCTCGAGACGGGCGACGCCGCCGATCGGCAGCAGCGTGATGTCCCGGGTCCGGATGCCGAAGCGCGCCGCCGTGAGGGCGTGGCCGAATTCGTGGAGCACGACGCAGGCGAAGAGCGCGAGCACGAAGGCGACGCCTTCGAGGGTCTTGGCGACGTCGTGGCCGACGGCCCAATGGCTCAGCAGGACGAAGCCGATCAGGATCAGGAAGGTGGCGTGGACGAATACGCCGATGCCGCGGAATTCGGCGATCTTGAAGGACCATTTCACGGCGTGTCTCCTCTCGTGGTGCGGGCGTCGTATCCTCCACGATCGCGGGCCTCGCGCCGACCGGCAATGTCGGTCACCCTTCACGTGATATTTTTTGGAGGTATGATGAACAGATACCGTCGTCGTTTCGCTTCAACGGTCTGCTTCCTACTCGTCACGCTCGTTTCCGGCGAGGCCTTCGCGGAACGGGACGGCGAACAGCTCTGGGCCATGGGTGCGTTACAGGGCGGATTTGGCTTCATCAGTCCCAAGCTTGATCGATTCAAAGGCTATCTGGAATTCCAGGGCCGCTGGCGCAGCTTCGAATCCCTCGAGACGGCTTTCATTCCGCGCTTTGCTCTCGGCTACGCGATCACTCCCCAGCTCACCGCCTTCGCCGGCTTTGCCAACGTCGAGTTCGACAACGCCCGCAAGAAGCCCTACTCCGAGCTTCGTCCCTATCAGCAGCTGACATGGAATCTCCCTGTCTCGGGCTTCACGCTGCAATCCCGTACTCGGCTCGAGCAGCGCATCAACCAGGAAAATCTCGGTTGGCGCCTGCGCGAGTTCGTGAAGGGAACCGTGCCGGTTCCCGGCACGGACCGCATCTATCTGGCTGCCTACGACGAGATGTTCTTCGAGCTCGACGACACGACCTGGAAGGTCGGGGGCCAGAGACGGGGATTCCGTCAGAACCGCTTCTTCATGGGGCCCGGGTTCCGGCTGGACGAAAGTAAGCACGTCTCGCTCGAAGTCGGCTATCTGAATCAGTGGGTCGATCGGAAGCTGCACGACCGCGTCAATCATGTGTTGTCGCTGAACTTGTTCCTCAATTACTGAAAGCCCTCGGCGGGAACCCGACCGGGTGGGACTGTGTCCATTGTCACAGCCCCTTGATTCTGCTCGGGTGGCCGGCTGACCGGGACGAGTCGTACTCTCCGCTAACCGAAGGAGGCCCATGCCGATCCATTCGAAGCTTCCCTTCACCCTGCTCATCGCGCTTTCGTCCCTCGCTCTCGTCGCCGGCGATTGCGACGACGACAATTATTATTACGGCAACGGATTTGCGAACGATCCCCACCTGTTCGCCGTCGAGTTTGCCGACGCGGCCTACGTCACCGTCGGTCAGGACTACACGATCGCGAACTCGGCCGATGGCGAGGATTTCCTGCGCCAGAGCATCGACTGCTGCGGCTCGCTCTACGCCGTGACATACGGGGGTACGACATGGGTCGTCGCCGGGGATCAGGGCGTCGTCTACACCTCGACCGACAGCGCGAACTGGTTCTTTCAATTCCTGCCGACGTCGCGCACGATCCGGGGCGCGGCCTTCGGCGACGGAACCTACGTCTTGGTCGGGGACGAGGGACGAATCCTGACGTCGACCAACGCCGGCGCCTGGTCCATCGAGACGAGTCCGACGAGCGTCGATCTGATCGACGTCGTCTTCGCAGAAGACCTGTTCGTCGCCGTCGGCTCCAACGGCACGATCCTCACGTCTCCCGACGGAGAGATCTGGACCGAGCGGACGTCGGGCGTGACTTTAGGGCTGCGTGGGGTCGGCTGGGGCGACGACTTGTTCGCCGCCGTCGGCAACGATGGTGTCATCCTGACGTCGCCCGATGCGCTCGTCTGGACGGCTCGGACTTCCGGGGTTCAAGACAGCCTCGCGGACGTCGCTTTTGGCGCGGACGTCTTCGTGGCGGTCGGCGACGACGGGACGCTCCTCAGCTCCCCCGACGCCACGGTCTGGACCCTGCGCGACCCCGAGACGGGTCGCCATCTCGAGGACGTCGCCTTCGGTGACGGCCTCTTCGTGGCCGTCGGCCGCACCGCCAGGATCCGCAATTCGAGCGACGGAATCTCCTGGTTCTGAGGCCCGTTGCCTCGCCTCGATCCAGGCTGGTAGAGTCGCGCGATTGACAGTCCGTGGACAAGACGGCCGTGGACAAGAACGCCGTGGACAGGAGGTTCGCTCGTGAAGTTCTCCATGATTTTCGAGGCCCAGATCGTCGACACGTCGCGCAAGGGCGAATACCAGATCATGCAGGAGAGCGTCGAGCAGGCAGTGCTCGGCGAGAAGATGGGCTTCGACCGGATCTGGGCCGTCGAGCACCACTGCCTCAAGTGGTACGCCCACATGAGCGCGCCCGAGACCTTCCTCGCCTACGTCGCGGGCAAGACGGAACGCATCCGAATCGGCCACGGTGTCGTCTGCCTGCCCTTCAAGATGAACCATCCCGTCAAGGTCGCCGAGCGCATCGGCATGCTCGACATGCTGACGAAGGGCCGCGTCGACTTCGGCATCGGCAAGGGTGGCACGCCCCAGGAAGCGGGCGCCTTCCAGACCGAGATGGACGAGATCCCCGACCAGCTCGAGGAGTCGGCGCGCATGATTCCGCGCATGTGGCGCGAGGAGTATTTCGAGCACGACAGCCCGACCATGAAGATCCCGCGCCGCCCGATCTTCCCGAAGCCCTATCAGGATCCGCACCCGCCGATGTACCTCGCGTGCACGCGAGAGTCGACGCTGAACCAGGCGGGCGAGTGGGGCCTGGGCGCGCTGGTGCTCGGCTTCGCGGGCCCGGAGGACATCGCCCAGAAGAACCGGGTCTATCGCGCGGCGGTCAAGAGACGGACGAAGGAGAGCCAGATCCCGGACTTCCCGAACGAGCACCTCGCGGCGCTCTGCCCCGCGATCGTCCTCGACGACGAGAAGAAGGCGCGCGCGATCGGCTACCGCGGCCAGCGCTACTTCACCGAGGCGATCCGCCACTGGTACAGCCCCGGCGTCGACATGCCCCCGCCGCGCGCGGAGATCGCGGACATGACGGATGAGGAGGTCCTCAAGGCCGAGGGGGAGGCGCTCGTCGCCTATCTCCACGAGGAGAAGATCACCGCGGGCACCGAGTCGACGGGCATGTTCAACACCAACCACGCCTACGGCCGCGTCGAGGATGCGATCGCCTACGTCCAGCGTCTGAAGGACGCAGGCGCGGACGAGGTGATGTTCCTGATCCAGATGGGGACGGTGCCTCAATGGGCCGCGCTCGAGACGATCAAGAACCTCGGCGAGAAGGTGATCCCGCAGTTCCGTTAGGCGATCGGCGAGGCTTCGGCGTGCGGACCGGGGAGCGGCTCGACGATTCGAGCGTGCTCTACCGCGCCGACCTCGCGCGGCATCGCGCGGCCTACCGATTCGCGCTCGAGGCCATCGAGCGCGGTCTCGTCGTCGATCTCGGGTGCGGAACCGGTTACGGGGCGGACGAGCTCGCCGCGGCGGGCCGGCGAGTCGTCGCGCTGGACCGGACGCGGCCCGCCGACCGGGCCCGTCTACACGGCGCGCGCTTCGTGCGGGGGGATCTCGAGCGGCTCCCCTTCGCCGCGGGCTGCGCTCCGCACGTCGCGAGCTTCCAGGTCATCGAGCACTTCGCGGATCCACAGCCCCATCTCGCGGAGATCGCACGAGTCCTGAGCCCCGGCGGCATGCTGCTCGTCACGACCCCCAATCGGCTCGAGTCCGACGGCGAGAATCCGTTCCATCTGCGCGAGTACGCGGCCGAGGAGCTCGCCCTCGTCCTGACCCGCCATTTCGAGTCCGTCGAGATCCTCGGCATCCATGCCCACGGTCCCGCGGCCCGCTACCACGCCGATCGCCTGCAGCAGATTCGGCGCATCACACGGCTCGATCCCTGGGGTCTGCGTAGGCGGCTGCCGCGGGGCGTCGTCGAATGGGCGTTTGCTCAGCTCTCGGTCGTCGTGCGGCTGGCTGCTCGTCGGAGCGGCGCGAGCCTCGACGTCGGCGACCAGGACTATCGAGTCGAGGCCGCGAGCGACGGCTGCATCGATCTGCTGGCGCTGTGTCGCGGGCCGCGACCTGCCCGCAGCCGTCGACGAGGCTGAGCAGACCCTCGATGGCGGCACCCGAGCGTTGCGCGGCTAGACTATCGCGCCTTCGGGGGGCAGGCCCCCCGTGATCGTGCGGGCTGGGGTGGTCGAGGGAAGTGAGGCGGGCGGTGCTGCGGATACGGTGGAAAGCCCTGATCACGATCCTCGCGGTCGGATTGTCTCTCGCCTGCACCCGTCCGGCCGTCGTGGATCCCGATGCCCCGCCGAATCCGCGCATCGAGCGCACGGACTCGCTGACCGCGCTCTGGAGCTACTACAGATTCCATTACATCGAGAGCGGTCGCGTCGTCAGCCTCGACGAAGATCGCATCACGACCTCCGAGGGCCAGAGCTATGCGATGCTGCGTGCGGTCTGGTCGGACGACCGCGAGACCTTCGACGCGGTCTGGGCGTGGACGACCGAGCATCTCCGCGGCCGTGGGGACGCGCTTTTCAGCTGGAAGTGGAAGGGCAGGGTTCTCGACCGCAATGCGGCGACCGACGCCGACACGGACATCGCGCTGGCGCTCCTGATCGCGTCGCGGCGCTTCGAGGAGCCTCGCTACGAAGCCGAGGCGCGCGCGATTCTCGACGATATCTGGGAACAAGAGATCCTGGTCGTCGGCGATGCCTGTTATCTGACGGCGGGTGATTGGTCGAAGCGGGAGCGCGTGCCCGTGATTCATGTCGGATATCTCGCGCCCTACGCCTATCGGGAGTTCGCCAAGGTCGACTCCGAGCACGACTGGGCGTGTGTCGCAAAGACCGCCTACGACGTGCTGCGCTTCATCTTCGTCGAGAAGGACCTCGACTTCCCGCCCGAGCGTGTGTACTTCGACCGGAAGCAGGAGATCGTCCGGCTGGAGCATCCCCGGACGCTCGAGGTCGGCGACTTCGGGTACGACGCCTTTCCGATCTACTGGCGCGTGGCCGCCGATTGGCGCTGGAATTGGCGGATGGAGCGCGATCTGCGGGAGCGGATGCTGGAACCCCTTCGGGAGGCCTATCAGCGCGACGGACGGATCTTCGATCGCTACCGCCCCGACGGGAGCGTGCGCTCGAAGTTCGAGGGCCTTCCTCTCTACGCCACGGTGCACTCCCTCGCCGACGTGGTGGACCCGGATTTCGGCGAGCGGATCCGGAAGGAGAAGCTCGAGGAGCTCTGGAGGAACGCGCTCGTAGGTCGTGCGACGCCCTACTACCTGCACAACTGGCTCGCCTTCGACGAGGCCCTCTCGCTGGGCCTCGCGCGGCCCTTCGACGAGTGGCTCGGGTTCCTGCTGCCCTTCGATGGACGGGCCTTCGAGGCGAGCTTTCCGAAGTGGCCGTTTCTCGCTTGTCTCGTGCTCTTTCCGATCGTTCTCCTCGTCCGGGGGACGCGCCTCGAGCCCCCCGCCCGGTTCGCGTTCCTCGCCGCCGCCTTCACGGTTTGCGGTCTTTATCTCGTCTGGCGCGGCCAGTACTCGCTCAACTTCATCGAGCCCGCGGGCCCCTTCATCTCGTACTCGCTCTGGCTCGCCGAGCTGTACTGCTTCGTCTCCGTCGTCCTGTTGGTCGTCCAGACGGGTTTCGGCGGCCCCGATTCCAGGATTCGTCCGGAGGCGCCGGGCTTCGCGCCGACGGTCGACGTCATGATCCCGATCTACAAGGAGCCCCTCGAGATCCTCGAGCGAACGCTCGTCGCCGCCCGCGCGATGAAGTATCCGAACGCCCGAATCCACGTCCTCGACGACGGCCATCGCGACGCCGTCGGCGAGCTCGCGCGGCGATACGACGCGGGCTACTGGCGGGGACCGCAGTCCCACGCGAAGGCCGGCAACCTGAATAGCGCCTTGCGTCAGACGGACGGCGAGCTCGTCGTGATCTTCGACACGGATCACGTTCCGACGACGCATTTCCTGGAAGAGACGGTCCCCTATTTCATCGACCCCGAGATGGGCTTCGTCCAGACGCCGCACCATTTCCGGAACCCCGACATCTTCCAGCATGCATTTCGCGCATCGGGACGCATCTCGAACGAGCAGGACATGTTCAACCACGGGATCCAATCCCAGCGCGATCGCTGGGGCGGCGCCTTCTTCGTCGGCAGCGGCGCCGTCTTCCGACGCAAGGCACTCGAATCCGTGGGCGGCTTCAAGCTCCTCTCGATCACCGAGGACATCCACACGAGTCAGTACGTTCACGCGGCGGGCTGGAAATCGGCCTTCGTCGATCGCGACATCGCCGTCGGGCTCTCGGCCGAGAACCTGGCCTCGTACATCGTCCAGCGCCGTCGCTGGATGCTCGGATGCCTGCAGATCTTCTTTCGCGACAACCCGCTCTTCTGCCGCGGGCTCTCGCTGCGACAGCGACTCGGCTATTTCGCATCGCTCTACCATTTCTTCTATCCGATTCCCCGGGTGATCTTCTGGATCACCCCGCTCTACTACTTGCTCTTCCACCTCCACCCGATCCTGTCCGACGTGGCGGTCCTGACGGCGCTCCTGATTCCCTACCTCGTCGTCCTGCCGATGATCTCCTCCGTGTTGATCCCCGGCTGGTCGCGCCCGTTCTGGGGGTCGTTCTACGAGAGCGCGGTCAGTGCGCCCCTCGCGCGCTCGATCTTCGATCTGCTGCTCCCGAAGACGCTCGGATTCCAGGTGACACCGAAGGGGATCACGAGCCAAATCCACCGCTTCGACTGGCGCTCGGCGCGCTGGACCCTCGTGCTCGCCGGAGTGACCGCGCTCGCGATGGCGAAAGGGGCCTTCGAGCTCGCGGAGTTCGGCGTCGAGCAGGACGCCTACGTCTTCAATCTCGCCTGGTCGGGCCTCAATCTGCTGTTTCTGCTCGGGGGACTGATGATCGCCTGGGAGCGTCCGCAGCGGCGCGAGGAGGAACGGGTCCAGCGTGCATTCCCCGTGCGGATGCGGATCGGCGACACGCTGGGGGAAGAGCAAGCCTGGGTCGAAGCGTGGACCGTCGACGTCGGGATCGGCGGCTGCGCGCTGTCGCTCGATCGGCCGCTGGCGCTTCCGGACACCTTCGACATCGAGCTCAGCCTCGACAAAGCCCTCCGGCTGCGGGCGAAGCTGAGCTATCAGGAGCGTGTTTCCGGACGGACGCGGGTCGGCCTCTGCTTCGTCGATCGGAGCGAGGAAGAGACCCACGCGCTCCTGATCGGCGTCTTCGCCGACCCGCGGACCTGGGAAGATTCCCATGCAGGTCAGTCGCGCAGCTACGCGGCCGCAGTCGTCTCCTTCGCGCTCGCCCTGGCGGGCTACTTCCGCGCCCTGCGCCGGACACGTCGACACCACCCGCGGCGAATCGGACTCGCGCGGGCCCGGGCGCGCATCGCCGGCGTGGAGCGCAGGGTCTGGCTGCGAGATCGCTCGCCGCGCGGGATCGGACTGGTCCTGCGCGGGCCGGCGCCGCGCGTCGCAGGGCAATGGCGGGTCGCGCGTGCGGACGGGAGCTTCGAATCCGGACGGGTCATCTACGTCCGGCGGTGGGTGCATTTCTACTGGCGAGTCGGGATCGAGCTCGTCAGGGAGCCTCTGGATTCTGGAAAGGGAGTGGACGAGCTTGCGATTTCTCGATTGGCGTAGGGGATGGATCGTTTTGGGCGTGATCCTGCTCGCGGGCAACGGTGCGTGGGCGGCGGAGGAGCCGGCGTCGGGGACGGAGTGGTGGTACGTGCTGCGCGCGCGGGCCAACATGAAGATCGGAAACTATCGCGCGGCGGTCGAGTCCTACGAAAAGGCCGCCGAGCGCAATCCCGACAATCGCGAGGCCTTGAAGCAGCTCGGCGTCGCCAACGAGAAGCAAGGCCTCACGACGAAGGCGATCGAGGCCTACGATCGCTATCTCGCGCGTTTCGACGACGACCCGGACGTCGCGTTCAAGCAGGCGGATCTGCTCGGTTGGGAGAGGTATGCCTATCGACGGGCAGACGCGATCCGGTACTACCGGATGGGCCTGGCGCGACGCGAGGACCTCTCGCGTCGCCACAAGCTCGCGCGTCTGCTCGCCCAGGATCGTGGCCAGCTGACGGAGGCGCTGACGGAATACCGCAAGCTCCTCGCCGCGAAGCCCGGAGAAACAACCTGGCGAAGCGAGTACCGTGAGCTCCTGGTCTGGGACCCGCGGCATCTCGACGAGGCGATCCGCGAGTATCGCCGTTACGAGAAGGAGCGACCGGGCGACTTCGAGGTCCAGCGAAAGCTCGCGGAGATGATCGCGCGCAAGGATCCGCGGAGCGACGAGGCCGCCACGCGTTATGCCGCTCTCGTCGCGAGGCGACCCGACGATGCCAAGCTCCGCCTGACCTACGCAGAGCTGCTCGGCGCGGATCCGCGCAAGCGCGAGCGCGCGATCGAGGCCTATCGCGAGGCGGTGGGCGGAAAACCGACCCCTGCGGTGCGCGAGACGTTCGCGGATCTGCTCTCGTCTTCGAAGGCGCATCGGCCCGAGGCGGTCATGCAGTACCGCGTGCTGCTCCGCGAACGGCCGGGCGACCTCGACGTGCGGCTCAAGCTCGCTCGTCTGCTTGCAGCGAATCGCCAGGACGCCGGGGCAGCCATCGCCGAGTACGAGCAGGTCGTTGCCCGCGATCCGCAGAACGCGGAGGCGCATCAAGGGCTCGCCGAGGCGTACGCATGGCTGGGCGATCGCGATCGGGCGCTCCACCACTCTAATCTCGCCCTGCGCTACGGGGCCCGGAGCCGGGATACGGCGGCCCTGCGCGGAGATCTGACCCGCGGACGCGAGCCGCACGCCGGGCCCTTCGTCCGCGGCCTCTTCCAGGAGGGCGGGTCGAAAACCGAGCTTCGTGGCGTCGTCGTTGCGGCGAAGGGGCGCGGCGATGTCACGCCGTTCCTTTCGATCGGTCTCGAGGCCGGATTTGAGGACTACTTTCGTTCGTCGGACATCGACGAGGCGGGCGTCTCGGGGCAGAACCAGGCCGCCGGCTACTTCGAGCTCGACGGGGAATACCGCCTGAATCCCGATCAGCGCGTCGAGCTGGGCCTCGGCTACCACGCCTTGTCGGACAGCGGCCGCGACGTCGTCGGCCGCGCGGCGTTCGCGAGCCAGGGCGAGCGTTTCGACTGGCGCGTCGGATTCGAACGCAAGCTCCGCTTCGATTCGTTTACGGCCCTCGTCGGCGAAGAGGTCACCGTCGTCGACGGTCTCGATTCCGTTCGACGGGAGATTGGCGCCGCACGGGAGAATCGTTTCTACGGTCGGCTGGAGCGATCGGAACGTCCGGGGGAGCGGCTGGCGGCCTCGATCGAGCCCTACGCCGGCTGGGTCGGCTCGCGCGGAATCGACGACAATCCGTTCGTCGGCTTGAGAGGGGACCTGCGGTGGAAGCTCGCGGAGCTGGGAATCCTCGAGCTCTCGCCCTTCTACCGCGCGAATCTCCAACATTATCAGGACGATGCGTTCGGCCTGAATCCGTTGGCCTCGGATCCCATGGCCGGGGGCTATTTCAGTCCGGAGCTCTTCGTCGAGCAGGTGCCGGGTCTCCGAATCGAGGGCCGGTTCGCGCGGGGCCACGAGCTCACTCTCGAAGGGGGGCCGGCCGCGCAATTCGTCAAGGAATCGGGCAGCGATGTCCGCTTCGAGCTGGGGGGGCACGCGCGTCTCGCTTACGTCTACTTCTTGCGGGAGTCGCTCTCCTGGTCGCTCGAGACGAGCTTCTCGCGAATCGGCAACGCGTACACGCGTGGCGAGGCGACGACGAGTCTGACCTTCACGTTCTGAATGGACCGTGTAGCCGCGGATCTCAGGCCTTCGTAAATCGAAGCAGGACGGATTCGCCGCCCTGCGTCGGCTCGAAGACCGGGACGAGGCGCATCCCGATCTCGATCGCGTCCTCGGCGACGCCGACGAGAGTCGACGGAATTCGCACGCCCTCGTCGAGCTCGACGAGGGCGAGGCGCTGCGGGACCTCGTCGGCGAAGAAGGGCGCCGTCGGCATGCGGGCGATCGTGAAGCTGTGGAGCCGTCCCGCGCCCGAGACCGTCTGCCAGACGAGCTTCTGTGAGAGACAGGCCGGGCAGTTCGAGCGCGGATAGAAGACCCAGGCCCGACAGGCCTCGCAGCGCTGGATCCGGACCTCGCCGTGTCGCAGTCCTTCCCAGAAGGGTCGTGAGGTCGCCGTCGCAAGCGGAAGCGGCTTTCGAGGGGGTACGCCGGCGGGAGCGCTCGTCGATGTCATGCTCGTTCGTTCCTTCCGAAGGCGATCGCCCAAATGGTGAGTCGCAGTATGGCCCACCGGGCCGCTCTCATTCACCACGCAGGATCAACGCGGATTGCTCGCTCATGACGCCGCCCGTGCCGGATACGTACGCGGTATCGCAGCGCGGGAGCTGGCGCGCGCCCGCGCTGTGTCGGATCTGCCGGACGGCTTCGCCGACCTGGGACATGCCCCCGGCGGCCCCCGCCTGGCCGTAGGAAAGTTGGCCACCGTGCGTGTTGAGCGGGAAGTCCCCGCGGTAGGTCAGGTCGTGATCCCGGACGAACGCGAGGCCGTCGCCCTTCTTGCAGAAGCCCGCGTCCTCGAGGGTCAGCAGGACGGTGATCGTGTAGCAATCGTAGATGCAGGCGAGGTCGATCTCGTCGCGGCGTACGCCGGCCATGCGAAAGGCCAGCTCGCTCGCGGGGCCGACGGGCGTCGCGAGCAGGTCCTTCGCATAGCTCGGCGACTTGATGGCGAGATGCTCGCCGCAGCCGCGGATCCAGGCCGGGCGATGGGGCGCTCGCGTCGCGCGCTCGCGGCGCGCGACGACGACGGCATGGCCGCCATGGACCGGCATCACGATCTCGAGCAGATGGAGCGGGTCGGCGACGAGCTTGCTTGCGAGCACGTCGTCGGCGGTGATGGGCTGGCCATGGAAGATCGCGTCCGAGTTCGCGCAGGCGTTCGTACGCTGGTCGACCGCGATCTTCGCCATCGCGCGGACGTCGTAGCCGTGGACCGCGGCATAACGCTGCGCGATCAGGGCGTAGCCCGCGTTCTGGGCGAGGTGGCCGTAAGGGATCTCGAATTCGGCCTGAGGCGAGCCGTACTCCGGCGACGACGCCCCGAAGAGCCATCGGGGATCGGGAGCATCGATCGTGCCAGGGCGGCGCGGAGTCGGTCTCGCCGGGATCGCACAGACGACGACGTTCGCGAGGCCGAGCTCGATCGCCGCAGCCGCACGCCAGACCATCCCGACGGAATTGGCGCCCCCGAGATCGACGAGCTCTGCGAAGTTCACGGCGAATCCGCAGTATTCCGCGACGGTCGCCGGCATGAAGTTCGACGACTCGCCGATGCGGGCCGTTACGAGGCCGTCTACCTCGCGCGCCTCGATCTGCGCGTCCTCGAGAGCGAGGCGCGCGAGCTCTGCATACTGCTCGATCGTGAATCGGGGCTCGCCCGCGTATTTGCGCTCGGGCTTCCATTCGGCGAGGCCGACGATCGCGGCGTTCCCGGCGAGTCCCATCGTGTCCCCTTCGCTTCTCTGCGCTCCGGTCCCGTCCGGGCGGCCTCGTCCCCTTCGACGGTACGGAAACCGCAACCGGCTCGCGCCGCCCCGCTGGCGCAGCCTATGGGTGCAGCGAGGCGGACGGCCTCAATTGCGTGGATCGACGAGGATTTTCACGTCGCGCGCATTTCCGGCTCCGAGCTCGGCCATCGCGCTGGCGAGCTGGGAGAGGCCGATGGTGCGCGTATGGAGCCGGTCGGCGCGGATCCGGCCGTCTGCGATCATGGCGACGACGGGAGCGAAGTCGCTCCTTTCGTAGGCAATCGAGCAGCGAACGGTAACCTCCTTCATCAGCCAGATTCCGGGTCGGATCGTCGCATCCCGGTCGGAGAGGCCGATCAACGTCACCGACCCGCCGCGACGAACGAGATCGACCGCCGATTGGATGGTCTCGGGCCTTCCCGCACATTCGACGACCGCGTCGGCCCCGAGGCCCTTCGTCTCGTCCTGCACGCGCTCCGCTACCTCGGCCGGCGTACAGGTCGCCGTCGCGCCGAGCTCGCGGGCGAGGGCGCTGCGCGTCGGCGAGGGCTCGACGACGAGGATCTCCCGGGCTCCGGCATGGCGGGCCCACTGAAGCGCGAACAATCCGATCGGTCCGGCTCCCTGGACGACCACGAAATCCCCGAGCCGGAGCCGGCCGAGACGGACTCCGTGATAGGCGACGGTCGCGGGCTCGATCAGCGCGGCCGCCTCGTCCGAGATCGCGTCCGGTAGGAGAACGAGCCGCGAGGCGCTGGTCGCGATCGAGCGCGCGAAGGCGCCGTGCAGCGAGCCACGGGGATCCCCGCCCCCGAGCGAGATCATCGCGAGATGACACCAAGCACCGTGACCTGCGCGGCACTGCACACACGCGCCGCAGGGCGGCAGGATCCCGACGCTCACGCGATCCCCGGGCCGGAACGTCTCGACGTCGTCCGCGATCTCGCGCACGTGTCCCATCCACTCGTGGCCGCAGAGTCCGGGGGGATACGGGTCGCCCGAGTAGAAGGCGTGGACATCGGTCCCGCAGATTCCGCAGTACGCGATGTCGACGACGGCGCCGCCGGGCCGCGCGCGGGGCTCGGGGAAATCGTGGGCCTCGATCTGCTGCTTGCCGGTGATGATGGCTGCTTGCATGGGTCTAGCCGCGCAGCCCCGGGCGCAGGACCTGCCCCGGTCGCGCGCCTTCGTCGGCGATCTGGCCGTCGAGCACGATCGGAACGCCGTTCACGATCGTGGCGACGATGCCCTTCGGTCGGCTCGCCCAGCGCCGCTGTCCCGGAATCCGATCTTCGCCGATCGCCTTCACGTCAGGCCCGACGGTCTCGGGGTCGAAGATCACGATGTCCGCGGCGAGGCCCGGGAGCAGCAGGCCGCGATCGGTGAGTCCGAGCACGGCCGCCGGAATCGCAGTGAGGTCGCGGATCGCCGTCTCGAGCTCGAAGCGTCCCCATTCGCGCACCCAGTAACGGAGGAAATACGAGCTGAACTCGGCGCCGTCGTCGCGGCCGAGGTGGGCGCCGCCGTCGGAGGTCCCGATCAGCATCTGGGGATGACACGCCGCCTCGAAGGTCCCCTCACGCCATTCGGGGGAGTCCGTGCTCCAGAGGAATTCGGTCTCGAGGTCTTCGGAGAGGGCGAGGTCCACCATCGCATCCATCGGCTCGCACCGGAGCTGCTTTGCGATCTCGACGAGTCCCATGCCTACCCACTTCTGATTCGCCCCGTCGCGCACGCGATGGACGGAGAGTGTCGCGAGCTGCGGCGGCGGCGTCGTCGAGCCGAGGCTCCCGTCGCGGTTCGGCCGTTCGACCGAGAACCGGATCGCGTCGCGATAGGCGGGATCCCGCAGCATGGCGATCCGCTCGGGAACGGTCCGCGCCTCGCGGAACAGGCGGTTGAAGGCGAGGGCGCCTTCGAACATCGTCGTCCCGACCGCGAGCGAAATGGGTCTTCGAAAGGGCCGGGCGATCAGCAACGAGTAGACGGCGGCGCCCCGGGCCCGAGCCCGGTCGAGATAGGCCTTCGATTGGGGCCAGGTCGCCGTCGGGGCATCGACCTTGCTGCGGGCTCCCAGGCCCTGGATGATGATCGGCAGTCGGCTCGCGAGGGCGAGTCGGATCAAGAGCTCGCCGTCGTCGGCGCTGAGCCCGCCGACCGCGCTGAACGGCAGATAGGCGATCGAGCCACGCTGCGCGTGGCCGACCTCGAGCGAGAGCGCCTCGAGCTCGGCGTGCGTCGCCTGCCGGCTCGGTACGGGGCGGTCCTGGGTATCGAGATCCGTCGGCGAGTGGGACGACGAGAAGCCCGCCGCGCCGGCGGCCATCGCCTCGCGAACGATCTTGCGCATCGCGTCGAGCTCGTCGGGGCGCGCGGCGCGGTGGTAGGCGTCGTCGCCCATCGCGTAGAGACGGACGTTGCAATGGCCGATGTAGAAGGCGGCGTTCACGCCGAGGCGCCCCTCGCGGGCCGCGAGGAACTCCGGAAAAGTCTCGAAGTCCCAGGGAATCTGGTCGAGCACTGCGAGGTCGATCTCCTCGACGCGCGCGAAGATCTGCTTCACGCCCTCCCGGCCAGAGGGCCGCGTCGGGGCCAGCGCGAAGCCGCAGTTGCCGACGACGACGGAGGTCACGCCGTGGAAGCACGACGACGAGGCGAAGGGGTCGAGGGTCAGCTGGGGGTCGTAGTGGGTATGCGGATCGATGAAGCCCGGGGCGACGACCCGTCCCTCGGCTTCGATGACCCGGCGCGCCTCGCTGCGTCCGATCCGGCCGATCGCGGCGATCCGGCCGTCCTGGATCGCCACGTCCGCGATGCGGCGCGAGGCGCCGGTTCCGTCGATCACGAAGCCGTCGGTGATCAGGAGGTCGTACATCGGGACTCCTCGATTGCGTCGATGGCCGCGACGCATCGCGTCGGACTCGAGCGGGTGAAGGCCCGGGTATGCTAGCGACTGGATCCGCGCAGCACGCCGCGAATCGGGGGACCAGGTGACGCATCGCTTCGGCGGCTCCGGCCACGTGCTCTTTCTGATGGCGTGCGTCACCGCCCTCAACGTCATGGATCGCCAGCTCCTATCCGTGCTGATCGAGCCGATCAAGCAGGAATTCGGCGTATCGGATTCGGCCATGGGATTGTTGACGGGCACCGCCTTCGCGCTGCTCCATGGGACGGCGGGCATTCCGATCGCCGTCGCCGCGGACCGCGGTGTCCGGCGCTCGATCATCGCGCTCGGCCTCGCGGTCTGGAGCGGCCTGACGTTTCTGACGGGCTTCGCGCGCAGCTATCCCGAGATCTTCGCGATCCGCGTCGGCGTGGGCATCGGCGAGGCGGCGGGCGGGGCGCCGGCCCAGTCGCTGCTCTCGGATACGGTGCCCCCCGAGCGCCGGGCGACCGCCCTCTCGATCCTCACGGTCGGGGGCCCGATCGGCTCGATCCTCGTCTTCGCTCTCGGCGGCTGGCTCGCCGACGCCTACGGCTGGCGCGTCGCGTTCATGGTATTCGGCGCCCCCGGCCTGATCCTCGCGGCCTTGATCCGGCTCACCGTGCCCGAGCCCGAGCGCGGCGCATTCGATCCCGGCGTCCCGTTTGCGAAGGCTCTTCGATTCCTGTTCGTCGTCCCCTCGGTTCGATCGGTCTTCTTCGCGTCGGGCCTCCACGCAGTCGGCATGTACGCGGTGCTCGTTTGGAGCGTTCCCTACCTGATGCGGGTCCACGACGTCTCGAACGGGGAGGCGGGCGCGCGGCTCGCCTTCGCTTCGGGACTGTTCACGGCGGTCGGGACCCTCGCGGGCGGGGTCCTCGCCGATCGCCTCGCGAAGCGGAGTCTGCGCTGGCTCGTTTGGCAGCCGGCGCTCGCGCTCGTCGCTTCCTTTCCGTTCGCCGTGGGCTTCGTCTTCGCGTCGTCGGCGTCGTCGGCGATGCTCTTTCTCGCGCCCGTTTCCGTGCTGACGGGCGCCTGCTTCGGGCCCTTCTACAGCGTCGTCCAGACGTTGGTCGCGCCCCGCATGCGCGCCCTCGCGGCGGCCATGGTCGTCAGCTTCAACACGCTGCTCGGCCTCGGGATCGCTCCGCCGATCATCGGGTGGCTGAACGAGCGCGGCGCTGCGAGCTTCGGCGTCGAGTCGATCCGCTATTCGTTGTTGGCCGCGCTGACGGTCCAGCTCTCCGCCGCTCTCTTCCTCTGGAATGCCGGTCGGAGCCTCGATCGCGACCTGGGGGCCAAGGATGCGTTCGTCGTCTGACGGCGATCGAGGAGGGGGTCGAACGTTTGGCGACAAGGACTTCCTGGCATTGAGCAGCTCCCCGATCGATCCCGGCGTCGCCGAAGAGCTCATCGAGCGGTACCTCGCTTGCCATGGGGCCACCGATCTCGCGGGAGTCCTGGCGCTCTTCGCGGAAGAAGCGGTCGTCGAGGATCCGGTCGGCAGCCCCGTCCATCAGGGCCGGGCCGAGATCGCGGGCTTTTACCGCGAGACCCACGCCCGCAACGGACCCCTCGCCATCGACCGGATCGGTCGCGTGCTCGTGTGTGGAGCCGAGATCGCGCTGCACGTCCGGGCGCGCCTCGCGCGGGACGCCGAGGGACCGGGGATGGACGTGATCTATGTCGTTCGCCTGGACGAGGAAGGCCGCATCGAGAGCCTCCGGGCGTATTTCTGAAGCAGCCTGCGAGTCGCCGCGGATCCGTCGGCCCGATCCGGCTTTCCCGACGCATGGGTCGTGATATCGTGGCGGGCCTTCGCGCCGGCGCCGCCCGGGGAAATCCAAGACGAGGACCATGCCATGTACATCGGAATGACCGGGGAACAGCAGCAGCTCTGCCAGGACCTCCGTGCCTACTACGACCAGCTGCTGACGCCCGCCGTTCGCCAGGACCTGCTCCGCGAGCACGGCATCGGACCCAAGACGAAGGCGGTCCGGCAGCAGATGGCCAAAGACGGCTGGCTCTGCTTCGGCTGGCCGAAGGAGTTCGGCGGGCAGGGACGCGACGAGGTCGATCATTTCCTCTTTTTCGACGAGTCGATGCGCGCCGCGGCGCCGATCCCGATGCTGACGGTCAACACCGTCGGCCCGACGATCATGCGCTACGGCACCGACGAGCAGAAGCGGTTCTTCCTGCCGAAGATCGCCGCGGGCGATCTCGAGTTCTGCATCGGTTATTCGGAGCCGAACGCCGGCACCGACCTCGCGTCGCTGCAATGCCGCGCCGTGCGGGACGGCGACGAATACGTCGTCAATGGCCAGAAGATCTGGACGAGTCTAGCCGGCGGCGCGGACTACTGCTGGCTCGCGGTGCGGACCGATCCGACGGCGGCGAAGCACGCGGGCATCTCGATGCTGATCGTCGACATGAAGTCGAAGGGCATCCGCGTCGATCCGCTTCACCTGCTCTCCGAGCACGACATCAACTCCGTGTTCTTCGACGACGTGCGGGTTCCCGTCGCGAATCTCGTCGGCGGCGAGAACAAGGGCTGGAAGCTGATCACGAACCAGCTGAACCACGAACGCGTCACGCTCTGCTCGTCCGGCATCATGGAGCGCGCCTTCGGGGTCACGCTCGACTACGCGAAGTCCGTGCGACTGGCCGATGGCCGTCGGCTTCTGGATGAAGAATGGGTCCAGGTCAACTTCGCGAAGGTCTACGCCGGCGTCGAGTACCTGCGGCTCCTCAATTGGAAGGTCGCCTCTTCGGCGAAGAAGGGCGCGTTGTCTCCGGCCGACGCTTCGGCGACCAAGGTCTACGGCACCGAGTTCTACCTCGACGGCTTCCAGCTCCTGATGGAGATCGTGGGCCCGCGCGCCTATCTGACCCGCGGCTCGCCCGAAGCGGTCGCGGCCGGGCATCTCGAAGGTCTCTACCGAAGCCTCATGATCCTCACCTTCGGCGGAGGTGTGAACGAGGTCCAACGCGACCTGATCGCGCTCTTCGGCCTCGGCCTCCCGCGCATCCCGCGTCACTGATCCAGAGCAGCATCGAAGCCAGAAGGACCGGCACCATGGATTTCTCCTACTCCGACGAACAGCAGGCCGCGATCGAGCTCGCACGCCAGATCCTGAGCGACGCCTGTACGCCCAATCATCTGCGCGCCCTCGAGCTCTCCGGAATGCCGCGCTTCGACCGTGCGCTCTGGAGCAAGCTCGGGGAATCGGGTCTGCTCGCCGCCGCGCTGCCGGAAGAGCAGGGCGGGGCGGGCCTCGGATTCCTGACGCTCGCCGGGATCATCGAGCAGGTCGGGCGTACGGCGGCGCCGGTGCCGCTCTTCGAGACGGCCGTTCTCGGCGCGCTTCCGATCGCCCGATTCGGCAGCCCTGCGCAGAAGGAGAAATGGCTTCCGCGTGCGGCGACCGGCGAGATCGTCCTGACGGCCGCCCTCGTCGAGCCCCACCGCGAGCCGACGGCCCCCGATACGCGCGCCGAGAAGGACGGCTCGGGCTCCCGGCTCAGCGGGCGCAAGCTCTGCGTCCCGGCCGGAACGATCGCGGACCTGCTGCTCGTTCCGGCGGCGATCGACGGAGGCGTCGGGGTCTTTCTCGTCGAGAGCGGTGCGGCCGGCGTGAAGCAGACGGCGCTGGCGACGACGAGTCTGCAGCCCGAATCCCTGCTCGATCTCGACGGTGCCCGGGGCGAGCTGCTCGGGACCGCGGCCCAGGGACGCGAGATCGTCGAGTGGATCGTTCTGCGCGCGACCGCCGCCCTCTGCGCTCTCGCGACGGGCGTCTGCTCCGAAGCCCTGCGGTTGACGGCGGAGTACACGAAGACCCGCAAACAATTCGATCAGCCGATCGCGACCTTCCAGGCGGTGGCGCAGCGCGCCGCCGATGCCTTCATCGATACCGAAGGCGTTCGCCTGACGGCGCTGCAGGCGGCCTGGCGAATCGATGCGGGGCTTCCGGCCGAGGCAGCCGTCGCCGCCGCAAAATACTGGGCCGCCCAGGGCGGCTCGCGGGTCGTGCGCGCGGCGCAGCATCTGCACGGGGGCGTCGGCGTCGACCGCGAGTATCCGCTCCACCGCTACTACGTCTACGCACGGCAGCTGGAGCTGACCCTCGGCGGGGCGACGCAGCAGCTGCGGGCGCTGGGCCGCTTGATCGCGAGCGACGCGGCCTGAAGGTCCGCTAGGGCGGCCGGGAGTCGGCGAGTCATGCAGGCAGATCAGCCCAGTCAGACCGCTCTCCAGGTCGCCGCGTGCCGCGCGGCCCATCTGCGCTACGACCCGCCGCCTCACCTGCTCGAGGATCGCTTCGCCGAGCGGCTGCTCGGCGACGAGGCCGAGATGCTGATCGCATCGTATTCCGACGACGCTCCCTGGATCCTGCTCGAGAACCGGATCTTTTTGCCGTTTCGAGCGCGTTATGCGGAAGAGCACGTCGCGGATGCGTACGCAAACGGCATCCGCCAGCTCGTCGTGCTCGGCGCCGGACTCGATTCCTTTGCCCTTCGTCGACCGGCGAGCCTCGGCGATCTTCGCGTCTACGAGGTCGATCATCCGGCGACCCAGCGCTGGAAGCGAAGGCGTCTGGCCGAGCTCGGCGATCCGCTGCCCGAGTCCCTGGCGTTCGTCGAATGCGATTTCGAGACGACCTCGCTGACCTCGGCGCTCCGCACGACGGCCTTTCGAGCGGAGGAGCCCGCGGTCGTGAGCTGGCTGGGTGTCGTCTACTACTTGAACGAGGAAACGGTCCGGGGAGCGCTTCGGGAGCTGGCTCTACTGCTCGCGCCCGGGAGCTCGGTGGTTCTCGATTACCAGTTTCCGATGGATCGTCTGCCCCAGCGCTACCGCGACATCTTCGAGCGACAATCCGCTTTCTTGAGGGGAGCGGGCGAGCCCCAAATCAATCGATATCGAGAAGACGAGCTGCGCGCCGAGATCTTCGCGGCGGGCTTCACGAGCGCAGAGCTGCCCGAGCGGGCGGAGCTCGAGCGTCGTTATTTCGCGCCGCTCGCCTCGAAGATTCCGATGGCGGAGCGATTCGGGATGGCGATCGCGCGGCGTTGAACGGCGGCGTCCGCCCGACCGGCAATTTTTCTCGAGCGACAGGATTCGCGCGAGCCAGGACAGATTGGAGACGACATGGGCAAGGGATCGTTCGAGGGGAAGGTCGCGGTCGTGACCGGCGGCGCGAGCGGAATCGGGCGGGGGATTGCGCTCGAGCTGGCACGCCGGGGTGCGAGCATCGCCCTCGCAGATCTGCACGAGGGGCGTCTCGCCGAGACCGTCGGCGCGATCGAGGGGCTCGGGGCAAAGGCCTTCGGTCGGCGCTGCGACGTGACGAGCGATGCCGACGTCGAGGGGTTTCGCGACGAGACGCTCAGGCGTTTCGGACGCGTCGACATCCTCTGCAACAACGCGGGCGTCTCGGTGCTCGGGCCGCCCGAGCGGGCCGAGATCGCCGATTGGCAGTGGATCCTCGACGTGAACGTGCTCGGGATCGTGCGCGGGGTGCGTGCGTTCGTGCCGGAAATGGTGGCACGCGGGAACGGCCATGTCGTGAATACGGCCTCGGTCGCGGGCGTATGGGCCTATTCGTGGGATGCGGGGCCGTACATCACGTCGAAGTTCGCGGCCTACGGCTATTCCGAGGTGATGGCCCGGGCGCTGCGGCCACAGGGAATCGGCGTCTCGGTGTTGTGCCCGGGCCTCGTCACGACGAATCTCGGCGAGACCGCGCGCTTCTCGGGCGTGCCGGCGGAGCGGCGCGGGGAATGGCTCTACTTCCCTGAGGAGATGAGGACTCCGGTCGAGCCGGCGGCGGTCGGAGTGCTCGTGGCGGACGGTATCGAGAAGAAGCAGTTCGCGATCTTCACCCACGCCCACGACGCCGAACGCTTCCGGACCTGGCGGCTCGACATCGAGAAGTCGCTCGCCGATGTGATCGCAGCGTCGCCGACTCCGCCTAGATTCGACTGAGCCGCGGGTCCGTCGCGGGATAGAACTGGCGTGCCCAGCGGCGGAACTCCTGGATCGGGCCGTCCCCGTCGCACAGCAGCGGCCGCTCGCGGTAACGCTTGTTCTCCCAGATCGGAAAATCCTGCTCGAAGGTCCGGACGTTGTCCGCCTCGTAGCGGCGTAGCGCGGCGGCGATCTCGGGATCCCGCCGATCCGCCTCGCGGGTCAAGACGGCGAAGCGGATCTGTGTATGCGTCTCGTCGATCGGCGTGTGGCCGATCTGGAAGACGACCGAGAAGAGCCCGCTGTAGTGGACGTGCGAGAGCCCGAGACCCCATGTCTCGACCTGGAAGCGGAAGCTCTCCCGCTGGCCGTCGAGGAGCTCGATCTCCTTGCCGGTGCTCGCGCCCCAATGGTAGAGCGGGCCGTCGAAGCCCTTGATCGGATCGTAGGGCGGATCGAAGCCGTGAACGCGATTGCTATGCGGCCAGTCGATCCCGTTCTCGAGGATGTCCTGGGGATGGGTCCGGATGGTCCAGACGTGGTGCCCCCAGTCGGTCCCGTACTCCGGATCGCCCCACTCGGGGAGCACCGGGACGTCGAAAGCCGGCGCCGCCCCCGAAGCGTCGAACCAGAACCAGACTGCGCCGTTGCGCTCGACGACCGGATAGGTCCGCAATCGCGCACCTGCCGGGATCTTCCTCGTGTAGGGGATGTGACGGCAGCGACCGCTGCGCTCCCACTCCCACCCGTGGAACGGACAGCGCAGCGAATCGCCGACGACCGTGCCGCCGACGCCGAGATGCGCGCCGAGATGAGGGCAGTAGGCGTCGAAGAGCGCGGCCTGTCCATCCTCGCCGCGGTAGATCACGAGCTTGCGCCCGACATACTCGAGCGGCTTCGCTTCGCCGATCGACAGCTCGTCCGCGTATAGGGCCAGATACCAGCCGCGGCCGATGGGCAGCGCGGCAGACGCATCATCGCGATCGATCGGGTTCGACATGGCGAGATCTCCATCTTCGTGTGGGTCTCGCGCAGGATAGGCCGTCTGGAGTGGATCGATCGCGAGATTCGATCGTTGAAGATCGGTTCCTGGGATATCGATTTCAGGAGAATCGAATGGTGCGCCGGGAGGGATTCGAACCTCCGACCCTCAGGTTCGAAGACGACGGGTAGCTCGATAAAGACAAGGGCTTGCGCTCTCGACGCGGCAGGGGAGGGCACAAGACGGCACGGGACGGCACTTGAAACGTCGCTGGAGGGGTCAGGCGTCGCTATGCGTCGCCAATCGGAGCCACCACGACTCGAAGGTTGAACCCTGATCTCGTTTGTCATTCGCCGAGCAGTTGGTCACCAGCGACGTATTTCCGACCAGGGCCCAGTCCCCCATTTGTGCTCGACGAGCACCCGGTCCACGAGCGAAGTGGTCGAGGAGACGAGATGGACTCAGGTTCCGCCGATACGGAGTAGGGCCCCGTTCATCGGTGGCGGCATTCGACGTCAGCACGTCTAACCCGCTGCCCGGCGCCGCCTGTCAGCCGGCAGCTTCCCATCGAGGAGATCTGCACAGGGAAGCCGGCCGAGTCTCCTGTACCCGTCTTCCGGCGCTGCTCCGCTCGGATCGAGACCAAGCCTATCCACGATCGGCGGGTATCCGTCGAGCGCCGCGTCCGATGATCATGGGCCTCAGCCGGACGAACTCCGGTCTCCTAACCCACTAGTAGGCAAACAAGCTTGTCCATTCGGGCGAAACCCCCGCAGCGATCTCGGCCTCGCTGAAGAAACGACCCTTGCGGAGCCGATCGATGAGTAGAACTCCTCCTCCCGGCGCCGCACCGAATCGGCCCGCATAGCCGAACACGGGTGCTCGCGGGTCAAAGGCCGTCGGTATCCCTGGCACGGCGATTGGTGATCCTGATGGGCCTGAAGGAAAGGACGGCGCGAGCGTGTAGGTCTTCAGCCTGTCCCAACCCGGTGCGCCATTGTATGAAACCCACCATGAAAACGTTCCAGGAGCCACGCAACGGATCGAGAAGTCGGCGAAATCGTCGCAGCGACCATTTTGCGGTTCGAGCCTGATGAGGTCGTCGATGTTGTTATGGTCCAGGTCAGCGATGAGGAGAGCGCGCACGTCGCCTCTCCGGGTTGTCCCGAGCGGTCTCCAGCTGCCCCGGGCGCTCTCCGAGATGGACCACCGCCCGCCGTCGAGGGCAAGCACATCGGTGACGCCGTCGCCCGTGAAGTCGCCGAACCGGAGCTCGCTGAGCGGCTTGGACGAGCTTTGAGCAAGCTGCCAACCGGCGGGCGCCGACAGCGGAGTCACCAGCCATTCACCGCTGTCCGTCCGCCAAAAAGCGTGCGTCGTACGGCGCGTCAGCCCGGGCCGATGATCCCGGATGTTGGGATCGAATCGGCCGAAGACGACTTGTCTGAGCGGTGCGCCGAAAGCGCCAAGACTTTGCCATTCGCCTGTGCCTCCGCTCGCGATCGCCCATTCCCCATCGCTCTCGGTCAGCACGTCACAGCGCCGATCGTCGTCGAAGTACCCGAGCCGGACCTGACCCAGACGCTCGATTCGAGCGCCGAGATAAGTCCATGGGAACTCGCCGGCGCTCGAGAACCACCAGGTCCGGCCGGTGGCGAGAAAGAGATCGTCGATGCCATCGGCGTCGAAGTCGCAGACGCCGTAGCGCCCGTACGGATCGAAATCGATTTCGTTGTTCGGCCCCAGCTGGATGCGTTCGTCGAGATCGTCGCGATAGTAGATGTTGACCGCGTCGTCGCCCTCATCGTCCTCGAGGCCTTCATGCGCAAAGATGTTGTCCCGGATGACGGCACCGAGGACACTGCCATCCTCCTGCAGTCGGCCCTGCGGCCGGCCACGAATGAACAGCGCCTCGCCTTTCAGATATTGGAACGAGTTCTCCGCGAATACGGAGAATACGCCCGCCTGGCCGCCCTTTCCTTTGCTCTCGGTGCCGTGGATGTCGAACTGGTGCGTATAGAAGCCCAGACCGTGATATCCGCCCCCCTTCAGAACCAGGTTCCTGAGCGCTTCGTAGCCGCCCATATCCCCGGCCCCTTCGATGGCATGGCGATTGAAGTCGAACAGATTTTCGTAGATCTGTGCCCAGGCTCCGTGGGATACCTGGACGCCGTAGCCCCCCGTATGAGCGTCTAAGACTGAGCGCGGATTCTGATTGTTGTGAATGAAGTTCCCGAAGATCCGAACCTGGTCCGGACGACCGATTCGATCTCCGGGGAAATTGTTCGGCGGTGTTTGTCCCGGACCCTCTTCCGGCTGATCGTCCGCATCTCCTTCGTCGAGGACCTGCACGCCGACCTCGCCCCAACCGAAGACCTCCATGTTCGAGATCTCGATGTCGAGGCATCGATCGACCCTGATGCCGAAGCTCGCACGGTGTTGCTGGCCGATGCTGGGCCCGCGGATCCGGAATCCGGAGATGCGCACATGGTCGCTCGGCTCGGGCTCGCCCGCGGAGCAGCCGATCATGAGGAAGATCTTGTCGTCTTCACGCTGCGGCCCGTACCGGAGCAGCGGTCCTTGCGACTGCGGCGTCCGGGCCGATGGAAAATCGCTGTCGCTGGCCCCCTGCGTCGACGGGGGTGGCGAAGCCGAGCTGAGATCCGTGCCCGGACAAAGACCCTCGCGTTCCTCGGGTGTGAGGATCTCCTCGCAGCTCAGGCGAGGCGTCTCGGAAACGACGGGAAAGGTCGGGGTGCTCGCGAGCGTCACGCACCGGCCGAGATCCAACGGGAGCTCGAGGTCCGGGTCCGCGTCGGCGAAATCCATCTCGACGGTCGGTCCGAGGAGGACGGTCGTGTTGGGACGACGGACCGCGTGCGCGAGGCACCGCCGCATGCAGTCATGCTGGGGCTTGTCGACGTTCGGATCCGCCTCCGGAATCTCCAGGAGGGCGGCCGAGTCGCTCTGGCAGCCGTTCCCCGCCGCGCCTGCATCGAACTCGAGGTCGTCGATGGCGAACTTCACACCGTTCTCGAGATGGAGCTCCGCCCGTATGATGCGCGGCGTGGCGGTCGGGTCGGTGACTTCGAAAGGGGTCGTGAACACCGAATCCGCGACCGGCTTGGGACCGTCGCGCGCCACCTCCTGGTCGAACGCATCCCACGCGATCAACGTCCCGTTGAGGGTGGCGCCCGCTGACGCCGCCGAGAGCTTCACGCGAGACTGGGGAAAGCCGAAGCGCATGACCAACGGGATCGGCTCGAACCGTTCGGCCCCGAGCGGAATGGTGCGCAGGACCTGTGTGCCAGAAGGTGCCGCCGGATCCGTGTCCAGATAGTGATCCATGAACACGACGCCGCGGTCGCTGTACTGCGTGTTGATCATCGTTCCGGCTGCGAGGTCTTCGAAATCCAGGGTGGTCGACCTGGCGGTGCCGCCGGAGACGAGCGCCAGCATCGTGGCCCAGCTCGCAGCTGCGACAACCCATCGGCGCCAACGCCTCCAGCCGACGAGGCAGGCCTGACTTTCGCGCGCCTGATCTGAGATAGAGAGCTTGTCCATCGTGGTTCCTCCCCTCACGCTCGGTTCGTACACCGCACGATATGGGATGCGTAGCCCCTGAGTTCTTACCAATTCATGACCATTTTGTGCGTGCGAAGGTCTTTTCAGCCGCTTTTTCCCCTCGCAGGGTCCCTCCAAAGGTTCAAATCGAGGGTCCGTGCCGATTCGGCGATCGCGACGACACCCTTGCTTGTCGACCGAGCGAGGGCCCGGCGCCGGACCGATGAAGTCTTTTGGCCCAGGCAAGAATCGAACCTTTGACCCACTATCTCGAAGATGGGCCGGGCAATAGACGAGCAACGGGGAGGTTGCGTTCGAGCTTGGCTCGGCGTCGTCGAGCCGAGCCGGATGGAACGAACAACAACGGGCGCGTCAGCGCCCGTTTGCTTTTCCGGCTTGCTCTCGCTTCCGCGCTCGGATCTGTGGAGCCGTCAGCGTCGAGCCGTCCGCGCTCCCGCCGGGCGGCAGCAAGGCGTGCCGCGAGGGGCGCCGGGCACGCCGCAGCCGCTACGGGAATGGCTTTCGCACCGGGATCATCACCTCGTTGCGCCGCATGAACCATGGCGTGAACGGCGCGTTGTATCCGGCGAAGCTGGCGGGTCCGTTGGCGACGAGGCCGGCAGCCTCCAGGTGCGCCTGCAAGGCCGCCTCGTTCTTTCGGTAGTTGCGCTCGCTCCACGTGCCCGAGTAACTGCGCACGGCAATCCAGCGTTCGTCCAGCGCGCGGATGCGTACGCGAGGGTCGGAGGGCAGCGGTGCGGTCTCGATCGTAAAGCGTGAAGGCAGCACGAACTGCATCGTGCGGCCCTCCGCAGCAGCCTGTGTCACCACCGGCGCCGTCATCTCGATCTCTACGCCCGCGTCCTCGGCGCGCGAGGTCACGACGGGTACCGACATCTCGATCTCTTGCTTCGCGACGTTCTCGCCCGAGATGTAAGCAAACAGGCGCCGGAAGGCGCCGCTGCGCGAATCGCTGAAGGTCCCCGGCGCGTCTGTTTCCACGACGAGATACGGTGCATAACGCCGTAGCTCGAACCCCTCTTCGGTCCTCACGACCGAGTAATCGGGTTCTTCGTAGGCTGGTGCAGCTCCGGGCCACATCCCTGACAGGAAAGCTGCGAGAAGCACCGTGCACCACTGTGTGTTGGGGTTCACTTTCGCACTGCGCCTCTGCCATCAAGCCCTCAGCCTACCCACGTGGCTCGTATCGCACCGCCCCGTGCGAGTCTTGCGTGGCTTGCTGTGCGGCACCCGTAGAGGGCTCCCGGTTGCGGGTCGACGACGTCTCGGGAGGTGAAGTTAGGCTATGCCGGCTTGCCCATGCCCACCAATTTGAATCGCTTTTCTCGGAGGCGAGGTCCGCGGCGGAAACGGAAACTTAGCCGACCGGCATACGAAGAGCTGCCTACTCCATATTGTCATCGACCGGGGGATGGTGTGCGTTGTAGAGGTCGAGGTATTCGTCGAATGCCAGACCGCCGTCCTGATTCGTATCGCACTGGTCGAAAGTGAGACCGTATTCGGACAATCGAGCATCCGTGTACTCATCGTCGGACAGGGTGCCATCTTCATTCGTGTCGGCAACATCGAAGATGTGCTCGACGACTGCTTCTCCATCCATGACGCCTTGAGCGAAGACGGAGAGGGGAAGCGTGCAGATCGCGAGAATCGCCAGAATCGATGCCAGCATGGTCTACTCCAATGTTGTGGCCTGGCTGTGCAGGTCAGGTGAATTCCGACATGGGGTCGGAGGGAGCTGCTTGCGTGGAATGCCCGCAATCGGGCGAGCGTGAATCACGGTGAGTCAAACCTCCTCAGTCCCGTCTTTTTTTCCGCTGCGCTGCGATCCAGTCAGGGCTGTCCGCAATCCTAACCCGCAGCGGCTCCAATGCGTGTTGAGCTCACTCATTCCTTGATCCCCCCAGGAGCAGCACCCCCGCAGAAAAAATCGACGGGACCCAGATGCCGACCTAGATCCCTTGCTCTCGACTGCCGGTGAAGAAGAGCGAAACCAACGTGACGAAGGAAAAAGCTGCCGCGAGTAAAAACAAGAACTCCGGTCCGCAGATCCGGGAGTTCACCGTTCCGGGGGGTCTCTCGATCGCGATAGCCTCTCCGCGTTCGGGCTGCGCGTTTTGTGCTTCCACGGGGCCTTCTGTGATCGTATTTTTCGGAGGTCTGAGTCTCGAGACGACTCGCGGCTACTTCGATTCGTACATTGGTTTCTCCAACCTAGGTTCCAGAGGATGTGATGTCTACCTCGCGAACGAAACCGACGTGGCTGGCGCCGCTTCGATCTGAGGTGATTCAGGGATCAGTTTCTGATGGACTTCATGGACGCAACGATCTGAACGGATGTCGCGATCAACGGCCGGCGGGCCCGATCGCGGGCGTGCGCGGTCAGATGACGTCGCGCATTCTTGCGATTTCGCACTCCAGATCCTGCGCGAATCGTCTGCCCGGGTCGCGACCGCTCCAGCCGTCTGTGAGGCCCACCGAGAGGCGTCCCGCGTATTCCACCAGGGCGACGCTGACGCGCTGTCCCGGGAAGAGTGGAGCGTACGCCGTCAGACTCTTGAGCGTGCCACCCATCAATCGGATCGGGCGCCTGGGTCCGTGCACGTTCGTCACGACGATGTTGAAGGCACGCCGACGCGCGGCGATGGCCATGCCCAGTCTCGCAACCCAGGATCCCAAAAGCTCGATCGCACGAGCCACGGTATCGCCGCCGCGGGATGCGCCCGTTCGTCGCAGCGCCTGGGTTGCCGCGTGAATGCGGGCCACGCGATCCGTGAACGTCGATTCGTCCATCGGAAGGTCCACGAACCACGGGGAGATCCGATTTCCGAACAGCGCGCGATCGCGTCCCGAGCGAAGGCTGACGGGGCAAAATGCGCGTAGTCCGACGAGATTCGAAGCTGGAGGATGGATCTCGCGGATGAGCCAACTCCTCATGGCCGCCGCTACGACGGCAAGCAGAAGATCGTTGCGCGTCGCGCCCAGGCTAGAAGCAAACGAGTCGAAGCCCGCCGTCGCGAACTCGAAAGTATGGTGATGGCGCTCGAGGTCGACCTTTCCATTGAAGGGTGTTCGGGGGGACCCGCGAAACTGGTCGCGCAGGAATCTGCTCGCAGCACGAATGGCTGACCAGCCGGGCGTTCGGCTTCGTGTCGGAGGTCGCGATCGAATCGGCCTCACGGCGTCTCCGCCCAGCAGTCGTTCGAACAGAGCGATCCCTGCGATTCCGTCGATCAGCGCATGATGGATCTTGATCAGCAGCGTGAACTCGTGCGCGCCGATGCCCGGGGAATCCAGCCAGAGCTCCCAGAGCGGGTTTCGCGGATCGAGGCTGGTCCTCAGAACCGTATCGATTCGATCCTCCCGTCGAGGACCGCCTGGGGTCTCGTCCGGCATCCTGAATACGTGATTCTCGATCCGAAAGGTCTGCGCGCGCATCCACCGCGGACCTCGCCATCGGCTTTTCGTCAGCACGCTCTGCAGTCGGGGCTCCTGCCGTACCCTTTCCCCGAGGATGCGTTGCAGGGCGGGCAGACTCGGCATGAAGGCGCCCTTGTCGATCTCGAAGGTCGCTACCGCCGCGATGTGCATCGGGCGATACTCAGATTCCCAGGCCAAAAACGCGAGATCCTGGCCGCCGAGGCGGGTCCCCTTTTCGACTTCATCCAGGATCACGCGCATTTGGCGTTGTGACTCGAGGAGATCCGAGACATTCCGGTCGCCAAGGGCAGCGTTCCCGATTCAGCCACCGGTTTGCGCGACCGGTTTCGTCGACAACAGCTCCTCGATCCTCTTGACGAGGTCTGAGTCGAGCGGCTGGGTGTAGGGCGAAATTCGTGCGACGATCTGGCCGTCACGCCCCACGAGAAACTTCTGGAAGTTCCACTCGATCTCGCCACCGATCGGATCGGGTCGAGAAGTCAGGAATGCGTAGAGCGGATGTGTGTCAGCCCCTTTGACCGTGATTCTCTCGAACATCGGGAAGTCGACTCCCCAGGTCGCACGACAGTAGCTGGCGATCTGCGCATTGCTTCCGGGCTCCTGGCCTCCGAAGTCGTTGGCAGGAAAGCCGAGGATGACGAAACCCTGGTTGCGGTATTTCGCGAAGAGCGACTCGAGCCCCTCGTACTGCGGGGTATTCCCGCACTTGCTCGCGACATTGACGATCATGAGGACCTTACCGCGGTAGATCGAGAGCGACTCTTCCGGTCCGTCGATTCGATTCAGCGAGAAGTCGTACACCGACCCCGCCGGATTTGCTCCGAGCTGGAAAGCCACCATGCTCACGAGGCCGAGTCCGAGAAGTCGTTGCATTGATTGTTCCTTTGACTTCGAGCCTATCTTGCCGGCCGAAGCGGGCAAGCGATCTGGGCCGTGCTCGCCGAAGATCTCCTGGCGTGAACTCATGAGAACCGGCGAGGAGCGCGCGCGTCCGCTGCATGTCCCGGCGGGCATCCGGGGCGATACGCCGATCGGTCAAATCATGGCCGAGGCGGAATCCGGCGGGAACATCATCGACATCTCGAGTCAGACCGCGATTCCGGGCAACGACGGTCGCTCGCTGAGGCCCTCTGTCGCAGTGAAGTCCGGCCTCAACCACATCGCTTGCTGTCGTCTGGGGCGAGAAGGTCCGAGTCACTTCACGCTCTTCCCCGCCCGGAGCGCCCATGTCGCCCGGGAGTGACGACATGTAGCCCGGGGCCATCACCGACCCCGGGCTACTCGACAGCCCCATTTCTCAAAAGGCCGTCCGGGTCGCTTGAGGTGGTTCACCATGAGTCCCCGGTGGAGCTTGAGGTTCGTGGGCTTCAGTGTGGGAAGATACGCGCGGAGCCATGCGTCGATTTCCCGGTCACACGGGAGTGCGCCATATTGGGAGGCCGAGCCAAGATGAAAAGTCCTCAGCTCGATCGAGGTGCTCACCTTGCGGGCGAGCGCCTCGGCGGCTCAGGTGCTCGGCCACGCGGATCCGACGATGACCCTGCGCGTGTACGCACACGTGATGCCCGAGGACGAAATCGCCCTGTCGTTCGCCGGTCTGGACGGCGATCGACGGCGAAATACCGCGACCGACGAGATCGACGAGAACTGGAAAGGAACTAACCATGCGGGTTCAATGGTGCGCCGGGAGGGATTCGAACCCCCGACCCTCAGGTTCGAAGCCTGATGCTCTATCCAGCTGAGCTACCGGCGCACGGGGCGACTCCACCGGGGAGGCGGATGCCTGAGAGCGGGCGAAAGCTAGCAGAGGCTCGACGCCTCGACAGCGGGCTTCCAGCGGGAGAACATGGATAAAAAGCCCGCCGACGAATGGGGCAGGGCCGGGAGTCCTCAGCCATGGCGTACGACCTCCTGATTCAGAACGGTCTGCTGGTCGATGGAACGGGCGCAGCGGGGCGGGTCGGGGACGTCGCGGTCGAGGACGGCCGGATCGTCGGCATCGGGCGCTTCGCTGGGGCCGCAGCCCGCGAGACCCTCGATGCGGAGGGCCACGTCGTCGCCCCGGGCTTCATCGATGGCCATACCCACATGGACGCCCAGATCTACTGGGATGCGCTCGGGACCTGCAGCTCCTACCACGGCGTCACGACCGTCGTGATGGGCAATTGCGGCTTCACGCTCGCGCCCTCCCGCGCGGATGCCCGGGAGCTCGTGGTCCGCAATCTCGAGCGTGCCGAGGACATCTCGCCGGCGGCCATGGCGAAGGCGATCACCTGGGGCTTCGAGACCTTCGCCGAGTACTTCGACATCGTCGATCGCCTGCCGAAGGGCATCAACTACTCGGGTTATGTCGGCCACTCCGCACTGCGGACCTACGTGATGGGCGAGCGGGCCTTCACGGACGAGGCGACCACCACCGACCTCGGAGGGATGCTGCGCGAGCTGCGCGCCGGGATGCGCGCCGGCGCCATGGGATTCACGACCTCGCGCTCGATCAACCACCAGACTTCCGACGATCGACCGGTCGCGAGCCGGCTGGCGTCGTGGGACGAGGTCGCAGCGCTCGTGAACGTGGCGGGCGAGTTCGGCGGGATCTTCGAGATCACGAACGAGGAGAAGGCGCTCGGGACAGCCGAAGAGCAGGCCGAGTACTTCGGGCGCATGGAGAAGCTCGCCCTCGAATCCGGGGCGACCTTCATGTTCGGCGTCGGCAGCTGGCGTCAGGCGCCGCAGGGCTGGCGATCGATGACGGGCGTGATCGATCGCGTGAACGCCGCGGGCGGGCGGTTCTTCGGCCAGGTCCACTCGCGGCGCTTCGACGTGATCCTCTCCTTTACCGGCCAGCTGCCCTTCGATCGACTCCCGCTCTGGTCGCAGCTGCGCGCGCAGCCCCTGGCCGATCAGAAGCGGGCTCTGCGCGACCCGGCGATCGTGGCGAAGCTGGTTCATGAGGCGCACCACGGTCCCTACGGCAACGCGATCGGCGCCGAGGCCCGCAAGCCCGACTTCGACTGGATCTTCCTGATGGAGGACCCGATGGGGCCGCACCGCTGCCTCGGCGACCTCGCGCGTCAGCAGGGCAAGGATCCGGTCGCGCTGATGATCGAGCTCGCGCTCGAGACGGACCTCGGCCGGATCTTCCTCCAGGCGATCGCGAACGAGGATCCGGACGACGTGCTCGCCCTGATGAAGCATCCGCGCACGCTGACGACCTTCTCCGATGCTGGCGCCCACGTCTCGCAGATCTCGGACTGTTCGATCGCGACCCATCTGCTGGGCCACTGGGTCCGTCGCGAGCAGAAGGTCGGCCTCGAGGAGGCGGTCCACTGGCTTACCGGCCGCCCGGCTGCCGCCTTCGGTTTCGAGAAGCGGGGGAATCTGAGCGAGGGTTCCATCGCCGATCTCGTGGTCTTCGATCCGAAGGAGATCGCCCCTGACATGCCGAAGATCGAGTACGACCTGCCGGGCGGGGCGCGGCGCCTCGTGCAGAAGGCGAAGGGCATCGCGGCGACCGTCGTCGCGGGCGAGATCCTGTTGAAGAACGGTATCCACACGGGCGCCCTGCCGGGGCGTCTCCTGCGCCGGGGCAGCACCGCGAGCTCGTCGTAAACGGGCCGCGAACGGACCGCGAACGAGAAGGAAGCGAAATCGAATGGGCAAGCTGGAAGAAGACAACAAGGCGCTCGCACGCCAGATGATCGACGCGTTGACCCGCGCCGACGTCGAATGGGTGAAGGCGAACTACGCCGACGATTTCCGGATCTGGGTGACGGGCTCGCTCCCGTTCAGCGGGACGGCCGACAAGGCGGGGGCCGTGGCGGGCATGCCCGCGGTGCTCGACCTGTTTCCGACGGGGCTTCGCTTCGAGATCAAGGCGATGACGGCCGAGGGAGATCGCGTCGCGATCGAGGCCTCGAGCCGGGGGACGACCTTCCGTGGCGACGAATACCGACAGGAATACCATTTCCTGATGCGCGCCCGCGCGGGCAAGATCGTCGAGTGGAAGGAGTACATGGATACGGAGCACGCCCGCAAGATCCTGGTCGGAGCCTAGGGCGACCGTCCGCCCGTCGCGTTAGCGTTCAAGCTCGAGCGAATCGAGCGGGATACGCGATCGGAAGGGGACGCGATTGCGGCGGGGGCAGGTCCGGGATCAATGCGCGGCAATTGCGTCCGCGCACGCTGCGCTCGCAGTAGGCCTCATCGTCGTCGTGCTGGTCCTCGCTGCACACGTTGCGTCCGTGCCGGCCGCTGCGGTCGAGCTCGGAGTGATTCCGCAGGCGCGGGCCGTATTCGTCGATGAGGCGCCGATCCTCGACGGTAAGCTCGACGACGCGGTCTGGGAAAAGGCCGAAGTCATCACCGACCTGACCCAGGCCGAGCCCAAGATGGGGGCGCCCCAGAGCTTTCGGACCGAGATCCGCATCCTCACCGACGGGGACACGCTCTTCGTCTCGATCCACGCCTTCGATCCCCAGCCCGACAAGATCGTCGCGAATCGCATGGCCCGCTCCGAGCTCTTCTATTACGACGACTTCTTCAGCATCAATCTCGACACGTTCCACGACCATCGCAGCGGCTATTTCTTCCAGATCAATCCCGTCGGCGGACGCCGGGATGCGACCTTCGAGGGCGACCTCTTCGAGGAGAACTGGGACGGCATCTGGTATGCGAAGGCGCAGATCGACGAGACGGGCTGGGTCGGCGAGATGGCGATCCCCTTCAAGACGATGGGCTTCGTCGAGGGGAAGGACGTCTGGGGGCTGAACATGTCGCGCCGCATCCGGCGCTTCAACGAGGACGATCGCTGGGCGGATCCGACGGTGCAGCGGCTCTCGGTGAACATGGCCCAGGCGGGCGATCTGCACGGCATGAGCGTCGCACGCCTCGGCGTCGGGCTCGACGTGGTCCCGGCGATGTCGCTCGGCGGGATGCACGACGAGTTCCACAATCGAGACAAGCTGATCACCGAGCCGAGCTTCGACGCCTTCTACCGCGTGCTGCCGTCGCTGACCGCCTCGGTCACCGCGAACACGGATTTCGCCCAGACCGAGGTCGACGACACGCAGGTCAACCTGACCCGCTTCGCGCTCTTCTTTCCCGAGAAGCGGGAGTTCTTCCTGCGTGAGAAGGGGCTCTTCGATTTCGGCGGCCTCGAGAACGAGAACGGCATTCCCTTCTTCTCGCGTCGGATCGGTCTCGACGATGGCCTCGACCCGATCCGGCTCCACGGCGGTGGACGCATGACCGGACGGGTCGGCCGCTATCGGATCGGCCTCCTCGACATCCAGCAGGACGGCAATCAGGGCTTCGAGGATACGAACCTCTCGGTCGCACGCGTGTCGGCGACGGTGCTCGACGAGTCGGCCGTCGGCGTGATGTTGACCCACGGTGATCCCGCTTCGGACGAGGAGAACATGCTCGCCGGGGCCGACTTCAATTTCCGAAGCAGCCGACTGATTCCCAATCGCTCGATCTCCGTCAACGGTTGGGCCCAGCAGGATTTCTCGGGGGACGCCTACGGCGACCGTTCGTCTGCGTTCGGGGGCTCGGTCGTCTACCCGAACGATCGAGTCAACTTCAGGCTGAAGTACAAGGAGTTCCAGAAGGGCTACGACCCGGCCCTGGCCTTCGTGAATCGAACCGACGTGCGGGGGTACGAGGGCGAGTACCGCTTCCGCTTCCGGCAGCAGTCGGGGCCTGTGCGGACCTGGGACCTGCTCACGACCGCGAACCTCTTCACGGATCGCGACGACGTCCCCGAGACCGCAGCGTTCAACTTCTCGCCGATCCGTGTGACTTCACAGCTCGAAGACCTGTTCGAAATGAAGTTCGTCTATCTCTACGACAACGTGCCGCGGCCGTTCTTCATCACGCGTCACATCGGCGTTGTGCCCCGGGAGTACCACGGCTACAGCGGTATCGCGGACCTGACGACGAGCCTCCATCGTCCCCTGCGCGTTCGCTTTACGACGGGCGTCGGTACCTTCTACGACGGCTGGGGGGCTCGAATCGCTCCGCTGATCGAGTGGCGGCCGTCGCGACACTGGCTGCTCTCGATCGAGTACGACGAGCGTCAGTTCTTCGACTTCGATGCCTGCAAGGGCTCGACGATCGGAACTCCGGATTGCAATCGCGCCGCCAACGAGCCCTACCGTCGACACACGAATTTTGCGACGCGCCTCGCTCGCTTCCGGATCCAGATCGCCTTCAACACCGAGATCGCCTGGAGCACGCTCGTCCAGTACGACAACATCTCGAACGGCCTCTCGGCCCAGTCGCGTCTGCGCTGGATCATTTCGCCCGGTCGCGAGTTCTTCCTCGTCGTCGGTCAGGATTTCGACGCGACCCCGGGCGATCTGCGGGTGCAGAAGACCCGTCCGGTGGCCAAGCTGCGCTGGACTTTCAGATTCTGAGCAGATTCTGAGCAGATTCCGAGCCGATTCTGGACCCGAAGCTCAGAAGCTGAAGCGGATGCCGAGTACGAGCTCGTGGGCGTCGTACTCGGAATCGACCTGGCGGCCGTCCGGTCCGCCGGGCGACGGCGGCGTCGTGTCGATTCGCGCGCGGAAATTCAGATCCTCGCTCGCCAGGTAGCGGTAGCCGAAGCTGAAGGTCGTGACGTCGCTGAACGGGACGCTCACGCCCGCCATGACGTTCCAGATGAACGCGTCGTCGTCCGAATCGATCTGGAGCGTTTCGGGCTTGTTGTGCGCGTCGATCTCGATGCCGCCGTAGCCGACGCCCAGACCGAAGTAGGGGATCACACCGACTTCGAAGTCGTATTCCGCGTACGCATTCGCGAGTACGTGGATCATCGAGATCGTTCCCTTGCCGTCACTCTCGTCGCCGCGCGCGAGGCGGATCGCCTCGACCTCGTTCTGGCGATAGCCGACGTTGATTTCGGTCCGGAAATGCTCGAGGAAGCGGGTGCCGACGGCGCCCCCGACATTGAAGCCCGGCTCGGCCTCGACGCGGCCCGAGAGGCCGGGCGGGTTGGCGCGGGTCAGGTTCTGGTTCCTCATCAGCGTGAGCCCCACGTTGTACTCGACGTAGGGAGCGAGTCCGAGGCCTTGGAGGCCTGCCGCAAAGCCCGTCGAGGGCGCCACGCAGACGGCGAGCCCGAGGGCGACCAAACCAAAGCGAAGAGCAGTCATGAATTCTCCCGTTCTCGTGCATCGGACTCATGCAGCCGATCTGCGTCGATCGGCCCGGCCCATATTACATCCGTTGTGAGCTGATGTTGCCGCCGTCGACGACGAATTCGCTGGCCGTGATATAGCTCGCCTCCTCCGAGAGGAGGAATCTCACGGCCCGTCCGATTTCAGCCGGCTCTCCGATCCGCTCGAGCAGGATGCGACGGGTAAAGGCCGCGTCCCCGAGGTTGTCGAGGGCGGGCTTCATCATGGGGGTCCGGATCTGGCCCGGGGAGATGGCGTTGATCCGGATCCCGTCGCGGCCCAGGCGGTCGGCCAGGGAGCGGACGAGCGATAGGACTCCGCCCTTGGCTGCGCTGTAGATCGGATTCATCGCATTGCCGAGCGTCGCATTGATCGAGGCGAAGGCGACGATCGCGGAGCCCGGGTTCGACTTCATGTCGGGCAGGAACGCCTGCGCGAGCAGCGCGATCGGCCGGAGATGGATCTCGAGGCCGTTGTTGAACCCTTCGGGCGTCAGGCCGTCGAGGGAGTCGGTGTCGACGATGCCAGCGGCGTGGACGAATCCGCCGATCGTCGGGAGCGCACGCCGGGTCTCGATCGCCGCCGTCTGGATCGCCGCCGGGTCGCGCACGTCGACAGCAAGTCCGAAGCTCATCACCCCGTATTGCCCACTGATCTCCTCGGCGACCTTGCGGCATCGATCGGGATCGAGATCCCAGATCGCGACCGGCCGACCCACGGCGGCGAGGGCTTCGGCGCTGGCGCGCCCGAGACCCGAAGCGCCTCCCGTCAGCACGATGCCGGTCGAGGGGCGTCCGAGTCGGGGAGCGAAGTCCAAACGGGGTTCTCCGGATCGATCGTCGATCGGTTGCTGGAGCGAGGGGAAGACTGTGGATAGAACGGGGTTCGCGGAGTGCAGCCGCGGCCCGAGCGGAGCTGTTAGGCCGACTTCGCCTCGACGGCGACGACCGGAACGGGACGGACGCTGCGCACGCGCACGAAGTATTCGTTCCGCATTTCCCAGGGCACACCGAGGGCGTTCAAGATGTGTCGCTTCGTGGCCTGGCGGCAGGGTCGGCCCTTCTCGACGGCATGTATCGTGCGCGGCGAGACGTTGGCGCGTTCTGCCAGGTCGTTCTGGGTCCAGCCGAGGGCTTGTCGGGCAGCGCGAATGCGGTTCATCGAAATCTCTCGCGGGGTTGGGGACCGAATCAGCAGACGAGCGCCAGCATAGCGTCCACGGCCCTTCGCGGCGCCTCGAATGCGCTGCAAGTGCTTGATTCCCTTCGGGGTTTTTGAAGAGTGGCGAGTCGGAGTTGCCGGAAAACCGCTTCGTCCCTCCGGGAATCGAGAGTCGCCGGGTAGGGTCGACAACCGCTCGGAATGGCCCGTACGCCTCCTCGCGGGCCACACGCCGCCTCAGCGCGGCGGGCGCACTCGCGAGTCGAGGACCCGGCCCGGTGTTGCGCCCGTCAGCTTGCCATCTTGTTGGGTCAACACCCCATTCACGGCGGTCGCCCGGTAGCCGCCTTCCGGCCGGCGCAGGCGACGGCCGCCGGAGGGCAGGTCTCGGACGAAGACATCTTTTTCCCATCCCAGCCGGTCGAGCTCGAAGACGGTCAGGTCCCCCGCATAGCCGGGCTTGAGAAAACCCCGGTCGTGGAAGCCCAGGCTCTCGGACTGGCGACCGGTCAGCTCGTAGATCGCGCGCTCCAGCGTGAAGTCGCCGCGCTCGCGGACGTGGCGGGTCAGGAAGAGGGTGGTGTCGCCGGCGGCGCACATCATCTGGACGTGGGCGCCGGCGTCGCTCGCGCTGACGAGGGTGTGCTCGTCGCGGAGCATCTCGGCAACGCCTTCGGTGTTCGCGTTGCCGATGCCCATCGCGACGATGCCGGGCTCGAGGTCGTTCTCGAGGATCCAGTCGGCGAAGACGTCCGAGGGATGCCCGCCGCGCGCAGCCGTCAGGTCGGCGAGGCTCTTGCCCAGCCAGGGCTCGTTCTGCTTGCGCGTAACCGAGGTGAAGCGGACGAAATCGATGCGTGTGTTGGGGAAGAGCGATTTGTCGACCGCGTTCCACTCTTCGCGAGCGACCTTGCGCCAGGCCGGATCGCGAAGACGCTCTGCGCGCGCTTCGCCCTGGACCTGCATGACCTGGTTCCAGCCGTTCGGCAACATCATGAAGACCATGGTCTGGTCCCAATCGACGTTGAAGTCGATCGTGCGCGGAGAGACGATCGGCCAGACCGGAGCGCCGTACTTGCAGAGCGAGGCGGTGTAGTCGATCAGCTCTTTAGCGCGGCCGGGGTTGAGGTCGGTGTGGAGCAGGCCGTTCCAGATCGAGGGGACGCCGCGGGGGCCGAGGGTCTCGGCCATGCGCTTCATCTCGCCGAGCGGATCGTCGCCCGTCTGGTTCGGGATGTATTCGACGATGCCGTGGCCCGCCGCGGCGAGGGTGTCGGCGAGGGCCGTCAGCTCGGCCATATCGGCGAGACGGCTTGGGACGGGGCGAGCGGCGCGGTCGACGTCGAAGAACGAGGTCGAGATGCCATGGCAGCCAGCAGCCAGCGCATCGGCGAGCTCCGCACACATGGCCTGGATCTCCGCCGGCGTCGCCGCCCGCGTCCAGGCGTCGGGGCCCATCACGAAGATGCGCAGCATCGAATGACCGATCAGCGAGGCCATGTTGAGGGCCGAACCGCGGGCATTCATCGAGTCGCGGTACTCGCGCCAAGTCTGCCAGTTCCAGGGAATACCCGTGCGGAACTCCTCGATCGGCATGTCCTCGATGAAGCAGAAGACGTCCATCACCTCTTCGAGGTGCTCCGGGCGGACGGGAGCGAGAGAAAGCGAGCAGTTTCCGATCAGCGCGGTCGTGACGCCGTGCTGCGGCATCGGATCGCAGGCGGGATCCCAGAACATCGTCGGATCGAGATGCGTATGGCTGTCGATGAAGCCCGGGGTCACATAGGCGCCGCGCGCATCGACTTCGACCTCGCCCTGCGGCACGAGATCCGGTCCGACCTCGACGATCACGCCGCCGCGCACCCGCACGTCTTCTCGGCGGGCGGGACTCCCCGTCCCGTCGATCACCATCCCACCCGTCACGATCAGGTCCGACATGGCTTTTCCTCCGCGGTGCCGCTCGCGCGACCCGTCGCAAAATGCGCGGCCGAAGGTAGCCTCCCGTTTTGGCTGCGCCCCGACGTGCCCGACCGGGTCGTCCGGCGTCGTCCCGCGTCCCATCGCCCGAAGGAGCGTCGATCATGGCGAGCCAACGCCGACACACGATCTGCCGCGCCTGCCACGCCGGCTGCGGCGTCCTCGTCACCGTCGAAGACGGCCGTCCCGTCGCGGTCGAAGGCGATCCGGAGAATCCGCTCTACCGGGGCTTCTGCTGCGTGAAGGGCCAGAACATGGCGGCCGTCCAGCAGAGCCCGCGCCGACTGCTCCATTCGCAGAAGCGCCTGCCCGACGGCCGCTTCATTGCGATTCCCGTCGAGCGGGCGATGGACGAGATCGCCGAGAAGCTCGCCGGGATCCGCGAAGCTCACGGTCCGCGCGCGATCGCGAGCTACTCGGGGACGATGGCGACGAATGCGGGGGCGGCGAACGGGGCAGTGACCTCCGCGTTCCTGCGCGCCCTGGGCTCGCGCATGGGCTTCAACTCGAACACGATCGATCAGCCCGGCAAGATGGTCGCCGCCGCCCTCTTCGGAAATTGGATGGCGCCCCCGACGCCCTTCGAGCAGGCCCGCGTGCTGATGTTGATCGGTTGCAATCCCCTCGTCGCCATGTCCGGCGGCATTCCCCATACGAATCCGGGCCGCACGCTGACCGACGCCCGCGCGCGCGGCCTCGAGCTGATCGTGATCGATCCGCGTCGCAGCGAGACCGCGCGGCGCGCGACGCTGCATCTCCAACCGAAGCCCGGCGAGGACGTCGCTCTGCTCGCAGCGATGATCCGGATCATCCTCGAGGAAGGCCTCGAAGATGCGGAGTTCCTTTCCGAGAACGCGAATGGCCTCGAGTCGCTGCGCAGCACCGTCGCGCCCTTCACGCCGGAGCGTGTCGCGCGCCGCGCCGACGTGCCTGTCGACGACCTCGTCGCCGCCGCACGCCTCTTCGCGACCCGGGGTCCCGGCGTCGCGACGGCGGGAACCGGGCCCAACATGTCGGGCCCGACGACCCTCTTCGAGTATCTGCTGCGCTGCCTCAACACGATCTGCGGCCGCTGGCAACGCGCCGGAGAGCAGGTGGCCGAGCCGAGCTGTCTCGGACAGTCGCTCCCGGCCAAGGCGCAGGCCCTGCCGCCCACGCCCGAATACGCCTACGGCTTCGGCGAGAAAATCCGCGTTCGCGGCCTCGCGAACACGGCGGCCGGCATGCCGACCGCGGCCCTCGCGGATGAGATCCTGCTGCCGGGGGAGGGCAGGGTACGCGCGCTGATCAGCCACGGGGGCAATCCCGTCGCGGCCTGGCCCGACCAGTTGAAGACCCTCGAGGCGATGGCGGCCCTCGACCTGCTGGTGCAGATCGACACGAAGATGTCGGCCACCGCCCGCGTCGCCGACTACGTGATCGCAGTGAAGCATCCGCTCGAGATGCCGGGCATGACGCTCGGCCAGGAGTACCTTTCGGCCTACGCCGTCGGCTTCGGAACGACCGCGCCCTGGGCGCAGTACACGCCTGCGATCGTGGCGCCGCCGGAGGGATCCGACGTGATCGACGATTGGCTCTTCTTCTACGGCGTGGCGCAGCGGATGGGGCTCCAGCTCGTCGTGAAGCCAGTCTCGTTCTCGGGGACCGTGCGCGTCGCGGGGCATGCGCTCGACATGCGCGAGGCGCCGTCGACGGACGCGCTCTTCGAGGCCGTGACGAAGGGATCGAGGATCGCCCTGTCCCGGGTTCGCGAGCGTCCGGAAGGGGCGGTCTTCCCGGATCCCCCGGTCTTCGTAGCGCGCCGGGACGAGGGATGGAGCGGACGCCTCGAGCTCGGCAACCCGACGATGATGGCGGATCTCGAAGCGCTCGGCGGCGTGGACGGGGATGCGGACGCGGGCTGGCCGTTCCGGCTCGTGTCGCGACGGCAGATGAACGTGCTCAATTCCGTCGGGCGGGACGAGCCGGGGCAGAGCCGCGGGCGAACGACGAACCCCGCCTACATGCATCCCGAGGATCTCGCGGCCCTCGGCCTCGCGAGCGGAGATCTCGTCGAGATCCGCTCGGCGCGCGCGTCGATCGTCGGCGTCGTCGAAGTCGATCGCAACCTTCGCCGCGGGCTCGTCTCAATGACCCACAGCTGGGGCGATGCGCCGGAGCTCGATGCGAAGGTCCGCGAGATCGGGGCCAATACCGGGCGCTTGTCGTCGGTCGACGTCGACTTCGAGCGCTACACGGGGCTCCCGCGCATGAGCAACATCCCGGTTGCCGTTTCTCGCGCCCTCGTTTGACGCGCGAAGCGGGCTGCTAGGTCGGCGCGAGGGGGAGCTGGATCCGGATCCGGGTTCCCTTGCGGAGCTCGCTCTCTGACGATCCCGCTCCCCTCGAGCGCTTCCGCCGCATTCCGGATCAGGTTGACGAGCACCTGCTCGATCTCGATCGGGCTCACGAGCGCGGGAAGCCGCGTGTCGTGCAGCGAGATCTGCAGCTCGCCGCCGTGATCGGCGACGTCGTCGCGACACAACGTCGCCGTCCGACCGACGAGGGGTACGAGATCCTCGATCCACCGGGCGGTCGGCTGCTGGCGGGCGAATCGCAGCACGTTCCTCACGATCTGTCCGCAGCGCGCCGCCTCCGAGATCACCGAGCGGAGTGCTTCATCGCGAATCGCGGTGCCCCCATCGTCGCTCTCCGGGGCTGCGAGCAGTGCGTACTCGGCCGAGGCCATGATCGAGGCGATCGGATTGTTGATCTGGTGGGCGTTTCGGAGACCGCGCTCGGATCGATGGAGGGGCCAGAAGACCAACAGGGCGAGCGGGGTGCAAAACAGATCGTAGAGGCTGCGGACGGGATTACCCGAGATCCAGTGGAATCCAGCACTCAAGACCGCGAAGACCGCCGCGCAGCTCACGATGAGGGCCAGCGCCCGGGCGCGATTGCGCGTCAGATCGTCGGCTCCGGCGACGAGAGTCCGCGGCAGGAGACTGTCGAGCGCCCGGATCAGGGCGTGCGAGGCAAAATGAGACATCGCGCCATTACTCGATCGACGAACGCAGGGACGGGCGGTTTGAGCATGACCTGCTGACACCGATCTGTCCATGCAACGCGGTTGACCTCGGGCGCGTCGGACCTGGGAACCCGATTTCCAAACTACTCTTCGCTAGGCTGATCGACGTTCGAAACCCGAGGAGAGCCCGACATGAGGATTCCCAGGATCGCGATCAATGGATTCGGACGGATCGGACGGACGATCACCCGCATCGCCAAGCTCCGACGTCATTTCGACATCGTGGCCGTCAACGACATCGCCCCGCCCGAGGCGCTCCTCTACTCGTTCCGCTTCGACAGCATCCACGGCCGTTACCCGGGCAAGGCGGAGCTCGTCGGGGGGACCATGAACATCGACGGCGATCCCTTCCTGATCCTGTCGGAGAAGGATCCGGCGAAGCTCCCCTGGAAGGAGCTCGGGGTCGACTACGTGATCGAGAGTACGGGGGTATTCCGCAAGCGCACGCAGCTCGAGCAACATCTGGCCGCCGGGGCGCGGCGCGTGATCCTGACCGTCCCCTGCAAGGATCCGCTCGAAGCGACCCTCGTCATGGGCGTCAACGATCACGTCGTCGACGGCGACAGCCGGATCATCAGCAACGCGAGCTGCACGACCAATTGCGCTGCCCCCCTCGTGAAGGTCCTTCACGACACGTTCGGTGTGAAGCGCGGACTGCTCAGCACGATCCACGCCTACACCTCGGACCAGCGCTTGATCGATGCCCCCCACAAGGACGACATGCGCCGGTCGCGCAACGCGGCGACCAACATCGTGCCGACCTCGACCGGCGCCGCGCGGGCGATCGGCGAAGTCATTCCGGCGCTGAAGGGTCGCCTCGACGGCCTCGCGATGCGCGTGCCGGTGCCCGATGGAAGCGTCGTCGACCTGACGGTCGAGCTCGAGCGCGACGCCAGTGTCGAGTCGATCAACGCCGCCATGAAGAGGGCCGCGTACGGACCGATGCGCGGCATACTCGAGTACACGACGGACCCGATCGTCTCCTCCGACATCATCGGCAACAGCCACTCGTCGATCTTCGACGCGCCGCTGACCCAGGTCATCGACGGTCGCATGGCGAAGGTCGTGGCCTGGTACGACAACGAGTGGGGCTACAGCTCCCGGGTCGAGGACCTGATCGTCCGGCTCGCGAAGATGGACGGGATGGACGTCGACCAGGCGTGAGGGTGGACGGCACCCAGCCACCCGCTGCCGCTTCGACATCGGGACTAATCGAAGGGCTGGGCCCATAGGCGTAGCGGATTGCCCGAGCCGATCGGGGCCGATCCGTTACTTTCTGCCCCCGTGCCCCGGTAGCTCAGCGGATAGAGCAGCTGCCTTCTAAGCAGCGGGTCGCAGGTTCGACTCCTGCCCGGGGCACCAGTCGCGGCCGTGGAGTCCAGCCCCAGTTCCGAGCGCATCGCTCGCCTTGGAGACGATTTGACTCGAATTCGCACGGGGCGCCGCGGGGCGTGCGCCTCTCGTTCCTTCTTTAAATCCTTCCTGCAATCGCATTCGGCACCCCTGCTCGTCGTGGGCCTCGGACTCCTCACCGCCTGTGCCGACCGATCATCGCCGCCCGCCGCCGATCCAGCTCCGATCCCGTCCGCAGACGGCGCGGCCGTCTTTGCCGAAAATTGCGCCGTCTGCCACGCCCTTCCGATCCTTTCTTCGCTGCTCGAGCAGAACCGCGGCCGCCCGCCGGGCTTCGTCTATGACGCGCTCTCCCACGGCAACATGCGCCGTATGGGGGCCGGGCTCGACGACGCGAGCCGGCGCGCGGTGGCGGAGTTCTTCACGGGTATTTCCTTCGCGTCGCCGGCGAGCGTGCGCAACATGGAGGTCTCGCCGCGCTGCGCCGGGCAGCGGAGTCGCTTCGATTGGAGCGACGTCGCCTATCCGAGCTGGGGCAACGGGCTTCGCAACCAGCGCTCGGTCGCGGACGGGGAGGGGATCGCGCGGGGGGACGTCGCGAAGCTCGCCGTGAAATGGGTGGTCGCGTTTCCGGAATCGTCGCAGCTGCGATCGCAGGCGACAGCGGCGGGGGGCGCGCTCTTCGTGGGCAGCCACAACGGATCGGTCTACGCCCTCGACCAGGAGACGGGCTGCACGCACTGGCATTTCAAGGCGGCGACCGAGGTGCGTTCGGCGGTGACGATCGACCTCGGTCGGAGCGACGACGGGAAGGTCGTCGCGCGGGCGATCTTCGGTGATCGCGCGGCGAACGTATACGCGCTCGATGCGGAGACGGGGGAGCTGCTCTGGACGCAGGTCGTCGATCCGCATCCGAACGGGTCGATCACGGGTTCCCTGTCGGCGTCGGGCGGGTTGATCTTCGTCCCGCTGTCGTCGAACGACGACATCAACTCGATGGACCCGGCCTATCCCTGCTGCACCCATCGCGGCTCGGTCGTCGCCCTCGACGTGAAGACGGGAGCCATCGTCTGGCGCACACCGACGATCGCCGAGGAGCCGAAGCGCTCGGGGCGGACGTCGATCGGCACCGACGTCTACGGTCCTTCCGGCGCAAGCGTCTGGAACACGCCGACGATCGACGAAGCGCGGGGTCTTCTGTTCATCGGGACGGGCAACAACCACAGCCGGCCCGCGACGGCGATGAGCGATTCGATCCTGGCCCTCGAGCTCCGCACGGGCCGAGTCGTCTGGACCTATCAAGCCCAGGCCGGCGACGCATGGAACGCCGCCTGCTCATTCGGCAGCCGGACGAGCTGTCCCGATCCCGAAGGCCCGGACACGGATTTCGGGGGCACGACCCTGCTCGCCCAGCTCGCCGGCGGCGATCGCCTCTTCGCCGGTCAGAAATCCGGCCTGCTGCACGCCCTCGATCCGGCGACGGGTCGACTCGTCTGGAAGAAGCGAATCGTCCGCGGTGGGCCCCAGGGCGGCATCCGGTACGGCCTCTCGAGCCGCGAGGGCGTCGTCTTCGTGCCGAGCATGAGCGAGGGTGACGAGTTCGGCGAGAATCGCGAAGCGCTCCCCGGTCTGGTCGCAGTCTCCGGCGAGAGCGGCGACGTCGTCTGGCAGACCCGGGGCTCGGCGCTCTGTGCCGGGCGCGAGCGCTGCGTGGGGATCGTCGCGGCCCCGCCCCTCGCGACGGCCGAGGTCGTCTTCGCGGCCGCCGTCGACGGTGTCGTCTACGCCCTCGACCGTGCGAGCGGTGAGGTCGTCTGGCAGTTCGATACCGCTCGGGAGTTTTCGACCTTGCACGGCGATACGACGCGCGGCGGCGGGATCCAGGGAACCGCAGGTCCGATGGTCGCGAACGGTCGTCTGTTCGTCAGCTCGGGCTACGGACAGGCGCAGCGGCCGGGCAACGCGATGATCGCATTCGGCACCGACTGATACACCTAAGGTAGGTCGGCTGGGAGGCCTGATCCCAGGCGACTGGACGGCTCGGGCGCCGCGTCAATCGGTTTCGCGGTCGCGCAGCCGATAGCCGACGCCCGTCTCCGTCATCAAACGTCGGGGATGCATCGGGTCCGGCTCGAGCTTTTTGCGCAAGAGCGCGACGTGGACACGGACGTTGTGGTTCTCGCCGGCGTGTCCTGGACCCCAGATCTCGTTCAGGATCTGGCAATGGGTGAGGACCTTGCCCGCGTTCCTCGCCAGCAGGACGAGGATCTTGAACTCGATCGGGGTCAGGCGGACTTCGCGGCCGTCGACGCGGACCTCGTAGCGTGCGAGGTCGACCTGGAGGCCCGGGAGCTCGATCGTCGCGTCGTTCGGGGTGGCCTCGTTCAACGGAAGCATTCCCTGCGACCGCTGCAGCGCGAAGAGGAAGAGCATGCCCACCCCATTGAAGGCGAGCACGGCGCGGCAGTAGGCCTTCCACGTCATGTCTTCCCCGTCGACGCCCGCGACGCGGTAGAGGAGCTTCTCGACGCGGCCGATCAGGCGCTGAGCGCGCAAAGCTCGCCCGTCGTAGACCGCGGCCATGTAGCGCCCGAGCGGACAGGGCGACTGCGAGGACGCCCCCGATGATTTCCAGGATGCCCATGGCCTCACCCCAACCTTTCGCAGAGACGGACGAGCCCTCAGCTGAGGGCAAAAAGCTCAATCACGCCGACGACGTAGAAGAGATCCATGACGCGCCACCTCCGATCACGAAGGATGGTAGGCGCCCGCGGCGCTCGGAAGGCATCAAGTCGAGGCCGCTGTCCATCAAGAACGCGTCAAGCCGCGGCGGGGTCTCCCGCGGCGGATCGAGCCGCAAAACCACTATCATGTGGCGATCTGCCTTGAAAAAGGGAAACGAGACGATGGTCCTCGAGGTCGCGCCGCTGCAGATTCGTTCGGGTCGGGAGTCGGCCTTCGAGGTGGCCTTCGCGACCGCCCAGCTCATCCTCGCGTCGATGCCGGGATACCGTTCCCACGAGCTGCATCGCTGTCTGGAGCGCCCGGGCGAGTACCTGCTGCTGGTGCGTTGGGATTCGCTCGAAGCGCACGAGCAGGGATTTCGGCGCTCTCCGCGTTATGCGGAATGGAAGGCACTCCTGCACCCTTTCTACGATCCCTTCCCGACCGTGTCGCACTACGTCCCGGTCGTGCCCGCGAGAACCGGCCATGCGCCGATTTGAGCTCGTGGCCTCCGACTTCCAGCAGCTCGCCGACCTCGTGCTCGTCCTCCACTTCGGAGTCGTGGCATTCGTCGTGGGCGGACTCGTGCTGATCTGGGTCGGGAATACGCTCGACCTTCGCGGACTGAGGCGCTGCGTGAACGGACTCTTCTTTCGCCTCGGCCATCTGCTCGCGATCTCCGTGGTCGTGGCCGAGTCCTGGCTCGGGATCGGCTGTCCGATGACCTCGCTCGAGCAGGCTCTGCGCGTTCGAGCTGGTCTTCCGGTGGATGGCGTCGACGAGGAGTTTCTCGCGGGCTGGCTGTCGCGACTTCTCTACTACGACGCGCCCGCCTGGATATTCACGCTCGCCTACAGCCTGTTCGGTCTGCTCGTCGTCGCCACCTGGTGGCGCTTTCCGCCACGGCGTGGGGGCGGCGGCGTGCGGGCGTCCGAAGCGCGACGGGACCGCGAGCAGCCGAGCGACTGAAGTCTGCTGGCCAACTGCGCATCGACCTCCTCAAGCCACACCGCGCCTGCACCGATCCACTCTCGGATTGCGACGCTCGCATCACTTCCCCTGGAGACCCCGTGAACCGCCGCCGCAACCCTCGCTTTCGAACGCGATTCGACGCGCTCTGCTCCGCGGGCGAGCGCGAGGGGGCGGGCATGCTGGCCGACATTTCGCGTTCGGGGGCGCGTCTCGAGGGCGCGAGCTACGTCCCGGAGCCGGGCGCCAAGGTCCGTCTCTACGTCTTCATCCAGCCGGTCTCACCCTTCGAGCTGTCGGGCGAAGTCGTACGCAGCCGGGCCGGAAGCTTCGCTATCCGGTTCACCGAGGTCGATCCCGCGATCGGTCGCCTCGTCGACGACGTGGCCGCCCTCGTTTCGATGCCCTGAGGCTGCACACGGGTTACGCGTCGCTCATCCCGCGTGGCCTCCTCGCCCTCCCTCCCGCCTGCGATCGTTTGGCTCCGTGATACGACGCACCGCAGCGATGCGCAGGGCGCGCGCGACACGCTGAAAAAATCCGGTGGCCCCCCGATTAATCTCGCCGGGGTGAGGCCGGTCACGGGAGGGGCGCGGCCCGGTTCCGAAGAAATCGGCCATGGAACACGCGACACTGCTCTCTGACGTTCACGTCGTCTCCGGCTCCGCGCGCCGATCGCGCGCGCGATCGCGCGGTGGACTCGCGGCCTGCACGCTTGCTGCCGCCGCCCTCGCGAATCTAGCCAGCGCCCCCGCGAGCGCCGCACTGCGCGAATACCGAATGCAATTCCAGCCGAGTCCCACCGCGGGCGTCACCGGCTACACGATGCATCTCGGCACGTCGCCTGGGACCTATCAAACGCAATTCGACCTCGGGCTTCCGCCGGCCGCCGGCGGCAGCGTCCTCTACGCCCTCGACCTCGAGGACTCGGTGAATCTCTACGTCGTCTTGCGTGCGTACGGGTCGGGGAGCGTGGTCTCGTCCTATTCGAACGAGGTCCATCTCGAGCCGATCGTTCCGACGGGGGGTGGCACCGGGGGAACCGGCGGCGGGACCGGTGGATCCACGGGCGGTGAAACGGGCGGGTCGACCGGGGGATCCACGGGCGGAGAGACCGGGGGCAGCGCTGGTGGAGGGACCGGAGCGGGCACCGGCGGCGAGAACATGCCCGGGACGATCGACCCCGACATTGCGCTCGGCATCTCGACCGGTGCGAGCGCATTGATCTCCCAGCTCCTGCCCAACGGCACCAGCTCGCCGCTCACGATGGACTCGCTCGCGAGCAAAGGCACCGTGCGGCCGAGCAGCTGTGATCTCGAAGGCGACGGCGACCAGGATCTGGTCGTGGGCTTCGGCAGTGGCAGCGGGGGCAGCGTCGTCGTGCTCGAGCTCGAGGGCGGCGAGGTCCTCCACGTCGACACCATCACGTCGGGAACGCCGAGCTACCGCGAGACCGCGGGGCGCACGACGCCGGCTTGCGGCGATCTCGACGGCGATGGTCGCGCCGAGATCGTGGTCGGCTTCAGTGGCTCGATGCGCGGTGTCGTCCAGGTCTTCGACGACCTCTCGACGGGCTTCGCTCCGATGGCGACGGCACGGAGCAATGCCGAGGGCTTCATGCAGATTCCGGTACCGAGCAGGTTCTGGGGCTCGATCTTCCCGGCGATCGGGGACATCGACGGCGACAATGGTGACGAGCTGGTGCTCGGGATGTCGCAGGTCAAGATCGGGCTCATCGTCGTCCTCGACGATGCGACGAGAGGCTTCGCGATCCACGCATCCAACCGAACGGGCCTCCCCTGGATCCAGGTCGAGCCTTCGGCGACCTCGTCGATCAGTGGGGGCGTGACGGTCCCCTCGCTCGGGAATATCGATGGCGACCCCATGGATGAGATGGCGATCGGCTTCGGGCGCGGCAGTCGCGGCCGGATCGCGCTGCTCGACGACGCGGTGGCGGGGTATCCGACGACGCGCGAGGGAACGTTGATCCTGACGACGGGACGCTCGTCTTATCAGAAGGCGGAAGGGGCCGCGCGGACTGCATTCGGCGACGTCGACGGCGACGGTGTCGAGGAGCTCGTGGTCGGATTCCTCGGCGACGCGGACCACGAGGTCCAGGTCTTCGACGATGTTTCGCGCCAGCTCAGGCCGATCGGTTCGAATGGGGGCTTCGTCGCGAGCGTCGATCGGACTGCGACGATCTATCCCGCACCCGCGGAGTGATTGCGAGCGCTCACGAGCGCGCAGGCGATCGAGGTTGCGAATGAGGGTCCGGGCGTCCCAAGGGTTGGGGCGCCCGTTGCCCATTGTGCGACCGGCTGCATGCGTCAGTTGAGCGCGGGGCGCCGTCGCACCAGGGCGTCGCGGCGCAGCCGGACTGCGGCGTAGTCCTCGCCGCGCGGAGCGAGCTCGAGGTAGCCCGTCAGATCCTCGATCGCAGCGTGAAGGCAGTCGAGGCGCTCGAGCAGCAGGCCGCGGTCGCGCAGCTCATGGAGCGCCGAAGGATCGAGGATCAGGATCCGATCGAAGCAGCCCAGGGCGGAGAGTCCGTCGCCCTGGCGCAGATACAAGAGCTTCAGGTTATTGAGCATCCGCACCCAGATCTCGCGCGCGGTCGCCGGCTGGACCCAGTGCGGATCGAAGGGAACCGGCTCGCCGGCTGCCGCCCGCAGTCGGTCCATGCAGTCTTCGAGAGAGAGGACCCGGCCGAAGAAGGGATCGACGATCAGCTCCGGGCTCGTGTCGCCGAGGCCGACGACCTTGGCGAGGAAATGGCCGGGAAAACCGATCCCGTAGGCCTCGAGCCCGAGCTGGCGCGCGATCTCGACGTAGAGAATGGAGAGTGTGATCGGAAGTCCGCGGCGTCGGACCAGGACCTGGTCGAGGAAGCTGTTGCACGGGTCGTCGTACTGCTCCTGGTTCCCTCGAAATCCCTCGACCTCGAAGAGCCAGTGGTTCAGGGCCGCGACGGCGCGAACGGGGCTCGGGGCTGCCTCGACCTGGGACCTTCCCCGCGCGACGAGCTCGTCGACCCGTCGAAGCGCTGCGTCGATGTCGACGTCGGAGCGAGCCTCCGACGCGAGCACGAGAGCCCCCTCGGCGAGTCCCGAGAGACTTTCCGGCCGACCCGCCAACGCCCGGAAGCGATCGGAGATTTCGCTGTTCACGTCGGAACCCTACTCAATCCCGGGACCGCGGGACCACGGTGATCGGGACCCTCTTGCCGTCCCGCATCACGACGATCCGGGCCTCCTGGCCGACCCGCAACGCCTCGAGAGCGAAGGTGAATTCGTAGAGGTTCGCGATCGCTGCACCATCGACCTCGACGATCGTATCGCCGCGGCGGAGCCCCGCGGCCTCTGCCGGGCCGGCGGGCGCGACGCCCGAAAGCCGGACGCCGACCACGTCGGTCTGGCTGTAGTCCGGAATCGTTCCCAGGTAGACGCGCATGCCGCTGCGATTCGGGCTCCCGGCTGGCAGGGACTGCGCCTCGAACTCCGGAGGGTCGGACGCTCGCGAGAGGGCGAGGGCGATACGGGTGAAGAGCTCGGCGATGCGAGCGGCGCCTTCGTAGTTCAGCAGCTCCGGGCCGTCGCGGGGGGTGTGGTATTCGGCGTGGACACCCGTGAAGGCGGAGAGGACGGGCAGGCCATTGGAGTAGAACGACGTCGAGTCGGTCGGGAGATAGGCGTCGTCGCGGATCGCGAGCGCGAGCGGGCTCGACAACGCGGCGCGCTCGAGGATCTCGTCCCATGCGGGGCTCGACCCGGTGCCGTGGACGAGGAGCCCGTCCTCGAGGCGGCCGACCATGTCGAAGTTGAGATAGACCACGGGGCCCGTTTCGTGGTCGTGCGGGTTTACCTCGGCGTCGACCCAGGCGTCGGACCCGAGCAGCCCGAGCTCTTCGCCCGACCAGGCGGCGAAGACGAAGTCGCGGGCTCCGAGGTCCTCTCCGGCGGCTCGGCGCGCGGCGAGCGCTCTCGCGATCTCGAGCAGCACCGCGACGCCCGAGGCGTTGTCGTCTGCGCCCGGATGGATCGCGCCCAGCTCGCTCGCATCGGCGAGCGAGCCCGAACCCTCGCCCCGGCCGAGATGGTCGAGGTGGGCACCGAGCACGATCTGCTGCCGACTCGGCCGCTCGCCCACGGCGAGGCGCCCGATCACGTTGTGCGATTCGCTGCGCAGGGTCTCGAGGTCGATTCGGCCTGCGAGGCGAAGCCCTGGCAGCTCGAAACGAAGTTCCTCGCCGCTGCTGCCGGCGACGAACGCCTCGTCGATGCGGTCCTGGCTCTCGGAGAGACTCCGTCCGTCCGTTGCCAGCCAGGCGTCGACGACTCCGTCGCGGACGGCGGCGACCGCGAGGCCCGAGCCCGCCATCGCTGCGTCGAATCGAAGCGGAGCCAACGCCTCCCGGAACCGGCTCCGCGGTCCATTGACGAAGAGGATGCCCGCGGCGCCGCGGTCGCGGGCGATCATCGACTTGTGCCTTAGGCTTACATAACGCTGGAGATGCTGCCGCCGCTCGCGCGAGAGCGACTCGGGTAGATCGCGCAACACGATCACCCATCGACCCGTCACGTCGAGCCCTGCGTACTCGTCGACCGCCGGAAGATCGTGCTCGGAAGGCGCCACGATCCCGTACCCGACGAAGACGATCGACTGGGGTGCTATGCGTCCGCTCTTCGAGAAGGCGAGGGGGCGCCAGTCCTGGTCGAGCACCAGCGCCGGAGGGCTTCCTTCCGAGTTCGCTGCGGGAGGCTCGCTGTGGAGTTCGTTCTCGGGTCCGAGAGCGATGCCGGCGCTGTACTCGAAGCGGTTGCGGTAGCTGCCGTCGTCTCCGGCCGGCACGAGGCCGAGGGTCCGCAGCGTGGACTCGACATGGCGGGCCGCGACGGTCTCGCCGGCGCTACCCGTGCCGCGACCCTCCGTCTGCGGGTCGGAGAGCGTTCGTACGTGGTTCTCGATGGCGGTGGCCGTGTTGGGCCCAGGGTCGGTCGCGAGCGGCGTGGCGGACGTCGCCTCCGTCGCCTGCAGAGGCGTCTGCAGACGCGCCGGCAGATCCAGGGCCTCGCGCGCAGCCGCGTCGTCCCATTTCGCGCGGAAGAGCTGGCTCTGCTTGCCCTCCGTCCGATTGCTCGTCCAGAGCAGCGTGTCTCCCGAGGGTGAGAAGACGGGAAGCCCGTCGAAGCCCTCATGCTCCGTGACCCGCACGGGCTCCTGCACGCCGGCCGCATCGACCAGATAGAGCTCGAAGTTGTCGAAGCCATGGCGATTCGTCGCGAATGCGACGTAGTCGCCCGACGGATGGAAGTAGGGCGCCCACGACATGACGCCGAGACGCGTGAGCGCGCGTTCGTCGCTGCCGTCGATCTTCATCGAGAGAATCTCGGCCCGGGCCCCGTCCTCGCTGAAGCGCCGCCAGACGATGCGGCTGCCGTCAGGGGAAAAGAAGGGGCCCCCATCGTATCCGGGCGAGCTCGTCAGCTGCGTGATCTCTCCGGTCTCGAGCTCGAGTCGGTAGAGATCGACGAAGTAGGCGGGGTCCTCGATCAGCCGATCGCGGTCGTCGGGCGAGAGGGCGTCGTGATAGGCGTGGCGGTTGGACGCGAAGACGATCTGGCGGCCATCCGGCGAGAAGGACCCTTCGGCATCGTAGCCCTCGGCCGGAGCGAGGGCCGTCAGCTGGCCGTCGGGCTCGGCGACGAAGAGGTCGTAGCGGACATCGAAATCCCAGCTGTATCGGTCGGCGCTGCCCGATTCGCGCTTCTCGAGCTCGAGCGCCTGCGCGAGCTCGCTCTCGGGATCTTCGTGGCTGGAGGCGAAGAGCACGCGCTCTGCGTCGGGATGGAAGTAGGCGCAGGTCGCGCGGCCCGTACCGGGAGACAAGCGCCGGGTTTCGCCGGTCTCGAGGTCCATGCGGTAGATCTGGTAGAAGGGATTGCCCGGCTCGCGCTCGCTCTGGAAGACGAGCTCTCTGCCGTCGGCGCTGAAATAACCCTCGCCGGTCCGGCGGCCGGCGAAGGTCAGCTGACGCGCATCGTGGTAGAGCGGCCGTACGGCGGGTCGGGCCGCGGTCGAGGGCCCCGACCGGTTCAGCGTCGCGCAGCCCGACAGCACCATGGATGCGAGCACCCCCCCGCAGATCCCCTGGACGAGCGCACCCCATCCCCCCAACCCCCGCGATCCCGAATGCACGCGAAATCTCCTTGATCAGCCGAGCGCGAGCGCCGCTTCGAATCCGTCGCGAATCGCGCCCTCGAGGTAGCCGACGCCCCTCACGTCGCCGACCTCCCGGATCGGGACGCCTGCCTCTTGGAGTCGCGCCGAGACGCCGGGGTTCGGCACGAGCCCGACGGCGAGGATCACGCTGTCAGCGCTCGCCGTGGCCAGTCGGCCCTCCGACGGCGAGCTGCGGATCTCGTAGGAAACGTCCCGATCGCCGATCTCCCGGACGACGGCGTTTGCGACGAGCTCGACGCCGAGCGCGCGCAGCTCGTGGAGTACGCGCCAGCGCCGCGGATGGGCGAGCTCGAGCCCGAAGCGCGGCCCCTCTTCGAGCACGCAGACCTTCCGGCCACGCTCCGCCAGGAATTCGGCCAGCTCGAGTCCGACGAGACCGCCCCCGATGACGACGACCTCCTTCCCGATCGGCATGTAGGCCTTCGAGGCCTCGCGCAGCAGGCCGGGGCGGCCGGTGATGCCCGTCGCGCGGCCGGCGCGGACGGCGAGACGGCCTACGAGGGAGAGCTTCTTCGAGGCATCGCCGTTGCCCTCGCCGGTCAGCAGCGCCCGCAGGTCGTCGCCGTCGAAGACATGCTCTCGCTCGACCCCGCGGATCCCAGGCTTCTCGCGCGTCGCCCCGGCGGCGACGAGGACCTCGTCGGGCGCGAGCTTTCGGATCAGGTCCGGGGTGACCTCGGTCTCGAGCCGGATCTCGACGCCGAGCTTTCGGACCTGGGCCTCGAGCCAGTCGAGCAGACGCTCGTTCGGTTCGTAGACGAGGGCGGCGAATCGGAGCGTCCCGCCGAGCTGGGCGGACTTTTCACATAACACGACGTCGTGACCGCGCAGCCGGGCCAGCCTCGCCGCCTCGAGGCCCGAGGGACCGCCGCCGACGACGAGGATGCGTTTGGGTCGGGGAGCGCGCTCGCGCTCTGCCGCGCCGATCCGACTCTCGTTCCCCGTCATCGGGTTGACGGCACACCGCACCGGGCGGTCGAAGAAGGGCTGGGCCACACACGTATAACAGTAGATACAGGGGCGAATGTCCTCGGGCCGACCCTCGGCGATCTTCAGCGCCAGCGCCGGATCCGCGAGCAGCTTGCGCGCCATCGCGATCACGTCGGCCTTGCCCTCCTTGATCAGGCGATCCCCGAGCTCGAGCTCGATCCGGCCGACGGCGATCACGGGCACGCCGATCCGCGCCTTGATGCGCGCGGCCTCCTCGACGTAGCCCGCCTCCTTGTGGACGATCGGCGCGTCGGTGAAGCCCGCGGCCGAGGTCGAGTCGGAGTAGGCCGAGACATGGATCGCGTCGGCTCCAGCTTCCTCTGCGAGCTGGGCCGTCCGCTCGGCGTCTTCGGGCGTGATACCGCCCGGGGTGCGGAACTCGCGGCAATCGATCCGCGCCCAGATCGGAAAGTCCTGGCCTGCGCGCGCCTTCGCCGCGCGGATCACCTCGCAGAGCAGTCGTGCCCGGTTCTCCCGGTTGCCGCCGTACTCGTCCTCGCGAAAATTCCAGGCGGGCGAGAGAAATTCGGAAAGGAGATAGCCGTGGGCGGCGTGGAGCTCGACGGCGTCGAAGCCGGCCCGCCGCGCCCGCTCGGCGGCGGTCGCGAAGGCGTCGATGACCCAGGCGATGTCGTCCTTGTCCGCGACCTTGATCTCGGGCTTGCGCGAGCCCGTTCCCGCCGCTGCCATCAGCAGGCCGATCTCCTCGCGGGACAGGTCGTGGGCCATGTCATTCGCGCCCTTGAAGCGCGGCAGCGATGGCATCAGCACCGGGCGGCCTTCCTTTACGTCGACGCGGGCGACCTTGCCGTGGTGGACCATCTGCAAGGCGATCTTCGCGCCATGGCGATGGACGCGGGAAGTCATCTCGCGCAGGCCCGGCAGGTAGTCGTCGCTCGAGACGGCGAGCTGGCGGTGGGCGGTGGCGCCGCGGGGATACGCGACGGCGCAGACTTCGGTGATGATGAGGCCGACGCCGCCGCGCGCGCGCTCCTCGTAGTAGGCGATGATCGGCTCGCGGGCGTGACCGTCCTCTTCGGCGATCTCGACGCCCATCGCGGCCATCGCGATCCGGTTCTTCAGGCGGAGCGTGCCGAGGGTGACGGGCGAGTTCAGATGATCGAACATGGGGCGGCCTCCGAACGCGGAGCATAGGGGATCCCGAATGCGCGGCGGACCGGGAGGCGAGTAGGAAGGCGAGTCGGAAGTCGATCGCGAAGAGGGGAGCGAGATGGGTAGATTGCAGGGCAGGGTCGCGTTCATCACCGGAGCGGGCCGCGGGATCGGCCGCGGCATCGCCCTCGCCCTCGCGCGCGAAGGCGCCTCGCTCGGGCTGCTCGAAATCGAAGGGGCACTGCTCGCGCAAACGGCCAAGCTGCTCGAGGGGCAGGGCGCCAAATGCCTCGCGATCGAGGGCGACGTCGCGACACGGGCGACCTGCGAGGCGGCCATCGCGAGTACCGTCGAGACCTTCGGCGGGCTCGACGTTCTCGTCAACAATGCGGCCTGGACCCCGACGCCCGGGCTGCTGCTCGCGGACTTCGACGATGCGACCTTCGGCCGCGTTCTCGCGACCAATCTCTGGGCCACGTTCTGGTGCATGCAGGCCGCCCGCCCGCACCTCGCTCGACGGGGCAAGGGCTCGATCATCAACTTCGCGAGTGGCTCGGGAACGAGGGGCCAGGAGAGCCAGGGCGCCTACGCGGCAGCGAAGGAGGGCATTCGGGGGTTGTCGCGGGTCGCGGCGCGCGAGTGGGGGCCGGACGGGATCCGGGTCAACGTGATCTGTCCCTTCGCGAACTCGCCGGGCATGATCGAATGGTCGAATCTCGACCCGGCGGGCCACGCGGCGGCGATCGCGCAGATCCCCCTGCGGCGGGTCGGCGATTGCGAGGAGGACGTCGGGCGCGTCGCGGTCTTCCTCGCGAGCGAAGATTCGGGCTACGTGACGGCGCAGACGATGTGGGTCGACGGCGGGTCGGGGACGACGCGCTAGGCGCGGGCAGCGGACTCTCGGCCGACCTCAGAGTCCGAGGTCGGAGAGCCCGGGATGGTCGTCGGGTCGCCGGCCGGCCGGCCACCGGAGCTTGCGATCGCTCTCGCTGATCGCGAGGTCGTTGATGCTCGCGAAACGCAGCCTCATGAGCCCGTCCCCATCGAATTCCCAGTTCTCGTTGCCGTAGGACCGGAACCACTGGCCCGCGTCGTCGTGCCATTCGTAGGCGAACCGAACGGCGATGCGATCGCCCGCGAAGGCCCAGAGCTCCTTCACGAGGCGGTAGTCGCGCTCGCGCTGCCATTTGCGTTCGAGGAAGGCCTCGATCTCGGCGCGGCCGATCGGAAATTCACTGCGATTGCGCCAACGGCTGTCGCGGGTGTATGCGAGGGCCACCCGCTTTGGATCATGGCTGTTCCACGCGTCTTCGGCGAGGCGGACCTTCACGATCGCGGATTCGCGGCTGAAGGGCGGAAGCGGAAGGCGCGGAGCTTCGGTGGACATCGGAATTTCTCCAGTGCGAGGATTCGCCCCCGGCGAGATCGAGAGAGACGCGAGTACGCATGGGCGCCGTCGTTCAGTCGGCGTTCCAGCTGCCCGTCGCGAGCGTCTGTCGCGACATCTCGACTTCGCTCGAGCGAAGGCGGAGGGCGGCTCGTCGACGAATCGCAACCTCGACCTCGACGGACCAGAGTCGCTCCGCGCCCTCGTAGAAGGCGAGCTCGGGGGCCTCGAGCAGGACCTCCGTGCGACCGGTCAGCTGAAGGACGTCGCCGGTCGCGAAGTCGACGAATAGGAGCCCGGCACGGGGGTTCGCGACGAGATTGCCGAGGGTATTGAAGTGGAGGTTGCCGGCGAAGTCCGGGATCGTGAGGCGATCGCCGCCTACGCGCACGAAGCCGGGGCGTCCTCCGCGGTGGGAGACGTCGACGCCCCGTCCCGTCGGGTCGCCGTCGGGGTCGAAGTAGGTCGCCACGAAGAAGGTGTCGGCTGATCCGATCAGGGCAGCGGCCTCTGCATCGAGGGAATCCAGTCGTTCGACTCGCGGCGGCTCGTCGTCGGAGCTCGCTCGTACGGCCATCAGCTCGCGACGCTGGATGTACTGTGGGCAGTTGCCGAAGGACTGCTCGACCTCGACGGCGAAGCCTTCCACCCGGTGGTCCTGGACGCGGCCGTTCATCCGATTGCGCCGCCGCGTCGGCAGCTCGATGCCCAGAACGCCGACGGCGGCGCCCTCTTCGATGCCATCTCGCGCCGGATCGCCGGCCGCCAGGCCACGATCGACCTCGAGGCGGCGAGGATCGGGTGAGTGGACGAACCCGGGCGGGCCCTCGAGGAGCGTGGCCCAGGGACGTCCGGCGCCGTCGACGCTGCCGAGAACGAGAAAGGGAAGCTCGGCGAAGAAGAGGCGATGCGCGTCGGGCATGTAGCTCCGGATCACGCGGCGCCCGACGTCTTCCATCCGCTGTGCGACGTCGTACAACGATTGAAGGCTCCGTTCACCCGCGTGAAACGGGGACGGGAGGGGTTGGACTTTAGGGTTGACGGTCATGGGACTTTGCCTCCTGCTCGCGGCTCGAGGGCTGGGCGCTCAGGCCGCCTGCTCGAGACCGGCGGTGGTTCGCTGCATGGGCACGAAGGACGGCAGGCCCTCGATCCGCTCGAGCCAGGCGCGCACGTTCGGGTAGCTCGCGAGAGAGACGTTTCCTTCCGGCGCGTGGGCGATGTAGGTGTAGGCCGCGACGTCGGCGATCGTCGGCTCCGAGCCGACGAGGAACGGGCGGTCCGCGAGCTCGGCATCGACGATCCGAAGCAGGGCGTGAGAGCGCTCGATCACGGCGTCGGCGTCGTACGGGGCACCGAACACGGTGATGAGCCGCGCGGTGGCCGGACCCGACGCGATCGGGCCGGCGGCGATCCCGAGCCAGCGCTGCACGGCGGCGGCTTCGGTGGGGGTCTCGGGCAACCAACGGCCGGCGTCGTAACGCTTCGCGAGGTAGATGAGGATCGCGTTCGAGTCTGCCAGGACGAAGCCTGCGTCGTCGATCACCGGCACCTGTCCGAAGGGGTTGAGGGCGAGGAACTCGGCGCGCTTGTGCTCGCCTTGCATCAGGTCGACTTCGATCCGCTCGCTCGGGAGGCCGAGCAGCGAGAGCATGAGCTCGACACGGTGGGCGTGGCCGGAGAGGCGGTGGCGATAGAGCTTGATCGGTTGGCGGGCCATGGTGATCTCCTCGGGTGGGTCGAACTTTCTCGCTCAGGACGCGAACCATCATCGGGGTACACCGTTCGCGCGGGTACACGAGTTTCCGACAAGGCGGCCTTGCATGGGATGAAACGCCGGGGGAGCGCGCCGTGATCAGTGGATGGCGGGATGGTGGCGGAGGGCATCGACGCAGTGGTCGACGAAGGCGCGGACCTTCGCCGGCGCCTTGCGCCCACCGGAGTGGACGACGTGGACCGGCAGCGGTTCGAGCGCGAAGTCCTCGAGCACGCACTCGAGCTCGCCGGCGGAGACGAGCGCGTCGATCTGGTAGGACAGGACGCGCGTCAACCCGGCGCCGATTCGCGCAGCTTCGATCGCGGCGCGATTCGAGCTGACCACGAGGCGGGCCGCGGGCCGCATGGTGTACTCGCGGCCTTCGTCCTGGAAGCGCCAATCCGCGAGCAGGGTGCTCGAGCTGGCGGCGACGATCGGAAGGCGCAGGAGATCCTGCGGATGAACCGGCCGGCCGTGGATCGCGAGCAGGCTCGGGGCCGCACAGACGACACGCCGGACATGGCCCACGCGTTTCGCCGACAGGCCGCTGTCCGGCAGGTTTCCGATCCGGATGGCGACGTCGATGCCTTCGTCGACCATGGACACGATCCGGTCCGCGAAGATCGCGCGAATCGTGATGCCGGGCTCGCGGGCGAGGAAGTCGACGAGCAGAGGCGTCACGACCAGATCGCCAAAGAGCACGGACGCGGTGATCGACAGCGTTCCGCGGGCCTGGGACTGGTCCGCCGCCGCGGCGCCCTCGGAGACCTCGAGATCGGCGAGGATGCGGCGGCAGTCGCCGAGAAAATGCTCGCCGGGCTCGGTCAGGCGAACGCCGCGGGTCGTGCGATGGAGGAGCTTCGCCCCGAGTCGCTTCTCGAGGGCCGCGACGGCGCGGGTGACACTCGGGGCGGAGAGCGCGAGTCGACGCGCTGCGCGATTGAAGCTCTGCTCCTCTGCCACGGCCTGGAAGACCTGCATTTCCTGGAAGCGGTCCAAGGCTTTCGCCCCCCTCCGCGCATCGGCGTGCGGCTACGGTGTCGGCGTGCGCTTCGATACCCCGAGCTCGCCGAGCTTCTTCGCCATGTCCTGTGCCGAGGTCGCGAGGCGGCTCGACACGTCCCGGTCGATGAAGGCGATGCGGCCGTCCTTCCCGACGTAGAAGGTCCAACGGTTCGAATAGCCGCTCGGGGACAGGACACCGTACGCCGCGGCCGTCTTCTTCGTCGGATCCGAGAGGATCGGGAAGCGCGCGTCGTGTGCCTTCGCGAACGCCGCGTTGCCCTGCTCGCCCTCGACCGCGTCGACGCTCGCCATGAAGTAGGTCACGTCGTATTGCTCGATCAGGTCTCCGTCGTCGGCGAGGGACTTGCACTCGATCGTGCAGCCCGACGTGAAGGCCTTCGGGAACCAGGCGAGCACGACGGCCTGGCGGCCCTTGAAGTCCGCGAGTCGATAGGTCTTGCCGTCCGACGCCTCGAGCGCGAAGTCGGGGGCCGGGTCACCGACCGCGAGATCCTTCGCGAGGGCGGCGCCTGCGACGAGCACGACGAAGGAAATGGCCAGCGTGATCGAGAGTGCGGTCGACACGTGGATTCCCACGATCGATGAGAACGTCCGGGGCGAGCCCATGGGCAAGATCCTCCTCGAGGCGCGTCGGCACGCGAGCGTGTCCGCACCCGAACGGGGATTCTAGCCGCGCGCTCGCGCGGCGCGATCGTCATGGGCTCTCGCTCAGGCCGGCGACACGCGGACGGAAACGCCGGAGAGGACGCTCGTGCCCGACGGCGCGTCGACCTCCTTGTCGTCCACCACGAGATTCGCGTTGACCCCGGGCCGCCGTGTCGCGACGGCGAGCTGGACCCCCGGCAGGTCGTGGCCCCAGCCATGGGCCAGGCTGACGACGCCGGGGGTCATCCGCTCGCTGACTTCGACGGGGACGATGATGCTCGCGATTCGGCTCTCGACTCGCGCGTGGCCGCCGTGTCGAAGGCCGAGGCGCGTGGCGTCTTCGGGCGCGACCTCGAGGGTGCAGCGGTCGCGGCCCTTCATCAGGCTGGGCAGGTTGTGGAGCCAGGAATTTCGATCGATGCCGGCTTGCCTACGTGACGCCCTCGCACCAGTTTCCGACGGGCGTCGTGCTCTCCCTCGCAAGACGGCTGGCGCTGCTCGCCTGGGCACGTCGCGCGAACGCCTTCGTGCTCGAAGACGACTACGACTCGGAGTTTCGTTATGCTGGACGCGCGATCGCGGCCGTCAAGAGCCTCGACGAGGACGATCGGGTCCTCTACGTCGGGACGTTCTCGAAGACGCTGCTGCCCGCGCTCCGCCTCGCCTACGTGGTGCTGCCGGCGTCGCTCTTCGAGGTGTACCGGACCGCGAAGTGGCTCGCGGACTGGGCCTCGCCGGGATTCGAGCAGGCGGTGCTCGAGCGGTATCTCGCGAGCGGGGACTTCGAACGACACCTTCGGCGGGCCCGTACGTGTTATGCAGAGAGTCGGGCTGCGCTGCTCGACGCGATCGAGCGCGAGCTCGCCCCGTTCTCGCCTCGGATGCACGACAGCCGGGCGGGGCTCCACGTGCTCCTGGAGCTTCCGGAACGGCCCGGAACGCGGGCGTTCGAGTTCGTCGAGGCGGCCCGAAGGCGCGGGCTGGGACTCTACCCCGTGGCCCCCTGCCATCTCGAGCGGCCGGCGCCGTCGCTCGCCTTCGTCATGGGGTTCGCGCGGCTCTCGCCCGAGACGATCCGCCGCGGGGTGCGGGAGCTCGGCGGTCTGCTGGCGGAGGGTGTAGGCGGGGGCGCGGCGTCGGCGCGGGCTTGTCCCCGTCTGGCGCGGTCGGTATAAACCGACTTCCAGGTCGTGGACGCCCCGACGGCCTCGGCGTGCGTTCCGGTCCCCTCCGCGTGGATGGCACCGGGCGGCGCGAGGATCTCGGTGACCGAAAAAATGACCCACAAGCTCGACGATGTCCGGATCCAGCACATCCGCCCCCTGCTCGCGCCGGCGATCCTGATCGAGGATCTGCCGGTCAGCGACGCCCAGAACGAGACGATCTGGGGTGGGCGTGCCGCCATCGAGAAGATCCTGAAGGGCGAGGACGACCGGCTGGTCGTGGTCGTCGGTCCCTGCTCGATCCACGACCCGGAGGCGGGCCTCGAGTACGCGCGGCGTCTCGTGCAGATCCAACGCGATCATGCCCGTGACCTCTGCATCGTAATGCGTGTCTATTTCGAGAAGCCCCGGACGACGGTCGGTTGGAAGGGCCTGATCAACGACCCCCATCTCGACGGCAGCTTCGCGATTCGCGAGGGGCTCTATCGCGCCCGCCGCTTCCTGTTGGGCGTGACGGAGCTCGGCATTCCGGCCGGCACCGAGTTCCTCGACCCGATCACGCCCCAGTTCTTCGCCGACCTCGTCGCCTGGGGCGCGATCGGCGCGCGCACGAGCGAGAGTCAGGTCCATCGAGAGCTCGCCTCGGGCCTTTCGATGCCCGTCGGCTTCAAGAATGGAACCTACGGCACGGTCCAGATCGCGATCGACGCGATCGGCGCCGCGGCGGGGGAACACCATTTCCTTTCGGTCACCAAGCAGGGTATCGCCGGGATCGTCGCGACGCGGGGCAATCCCTATTGCCACGTCATCCTGCGCGGCGGATCGTCGGGTCCGAACTACGACGCGGATTCGATCGCCCGGGTCGAGACCCAGCTCGAAGCGGGCGGCCTCGCGAAGCGCATCATGATCGACACGAGCCACGCCAACAGCGGCAAGGACCATCTGAAGCAGACGGTCGTCGCCGAGTCGGTGGCGCGCCAGGTGGGCGAGGGGAGCCGGTCGATCTTCGGCCTGATGATGGAGAGCTTCCTGCTCGACGGAAACCAGCCGCATTCCCAGGAGAAGGGGAGTACGGGACTCGTCTACGGCCAGAGCATCACGGACAAGTGCATGAGCTGGGAGCGGACCGAGCCCCTCTTTCCCCTGCTCGCCGAGGCCGTGCGCAAGCGCCGCGGGCGTTAGGCAAAGAGGATCGCATGGCGACTGGGAAGACCCTGCAGTACTGCAAGTCCGAGCGCGACGGCCGCCTCTTCATCGTCACGATCGCCCGTCCCGAGCGCATGAACGCGCTCCACTGGATGGCGAACGAAGAGCTGGCCTCCGTGTTCGATGAATTCGAGTCGGATCCCGAGCTCTGGGTCGCGATCCTGACGGGCGAAGGCGACAAGGCGTTCTCGGCGGGCAACGATCTCAAGTACCAGGCGACTGAAGCGAAAGGCGAGCTCAAGGCCGGCCCGGCGACGGGCTTCGCGGGGATCACCGCGCGCTACGACCTCGCGAAGCCCGTGATCGCCGCCGTGAATGGGGTCGCGATGGGGGGCGGCTTCGAGATCGCGCTCGCCTGCGACCTGATCATCGCTTCGTCGACCGCCGTCTTCGCGCTCCCCGAGCCTCGCGTCGGCCTCGCCGCCCTGGCCGGCGGAGTCCATCGCCTGCCGCGCCAGATCGGCCAGAAGCAGGCCATGGGCATGCTGCTCACCGGCCGCCGCGTCTCGGCCGAGGAGGGCCAGCGGCTCGGCTTCGTGAATGAAGTCGTCGCCCCCGGCGAGCTGATGGCGGCAGCGCGCCGCTGGGCCGAGCAGATTCTCGAGTGCTCCCCGCTCTCGGTCCGCGCGACCAAGCAGGCCTCCATGCGGGGCATGCGGCACGGCTCGATCGAAGACGCCATGAACGAGCGCTACCCGGCGATCGCCGAGCTCATCAAGAGCGAGGACTTCATCGAGGGGCCGCTCGCCTTCGCGCAGAAGCGGCCGCCGAAGTGGAAGGGGCGCTAGCCCCCAAGCCGTCGACCGCGCTTCGCTCGCCTAACCAATCTCGCTCAGGACTTCGCGCAAGACCGCGAGTCCGTGGTCGATCTCCTCGGGCGAGATCACGAGCGGCGGCGCGAGCCGCAACACGTTGCCCCCCGCCGAGATGACGAGCACGCCTCGGGCCCGGCAGGCATCGATCACGCCCGCCACCGGCTTCACGAGCGCGAGCCCCCGCAGCAGCCCACGTCCCCGAGAAGCGATCACCTTCCCCGGCCCGAGCGCCGCTGCGATCGCGTCGAGGCCGTCGCCGAGGCGCTCGCCCATCGCCTTCGCGTGGTCGAGGATGCCCCCCTCGAGGAGCTCGTCGAGCACGGCGCAGGCGACGGCGCACGCCAGCGGATTGCCGCCGAAGGTCGAGGCGTGGGTGCCCGGCACGAGGGCCTTCGAGAGCTCGCGGGTCGTGCACATCGCGCCGATCGGAATGCCGCCGCCGAGGGCCTTGGCCAGCGTCATCACGTCGGGAACGACGCCCTCCTGCTGATGCGCGAAGAGCGTGCCCGTTCGACCGATGCCCGTCTGGACCTCGTCGAAGATGAGCAGGCAGCCGTTTTCGTCGGCGAGGCGCCGGAGCCCGGCCAGGAATCCGCGATCCGGCGTCCGGATGCCGCCTTCGCCCTGGATCGGCTCGACGAGGATCGCGGCCGTGCGTTCATTCAAGAGCGCCTTCACGCTCTCGAGATCGTTGAAGCGCGCGTGGTGGATGCCGGGGACCATGGGCTCGAAGCCCTTCCAGTAGGCGGGGGTCCCCGTCGCGGAGACGGTGAAGAGCGTGCGGCCGTGGAAGGCGCCTTCGAAGGCGACGATCTCGTAGCGGTCCCGGCCGTGGTCGCGGTGATGCTTGCGCGCGAGCTTCATCGCCGCCTCGTTGGCCTCGGCGCCCGAGTTGCAGAAGAAGATCGCCTCGGCGAACGACGCCGCGCAGAGCCGCTCCGCGAGCCGGATCTGGGGCTCGGTCGTGAAGAGATTGGACGCGTGCCACAGCAGCGCGGCCTGCGCTTCGAGGGCCGCCCGGAGCTTCGGATGCGCGTGACCCAGGCAGGCGGTCGCGATGCCGCCCATCAGATCGAGATAGCGGCGACCCTCGACGTCGACGAGCCAGCATCCCTCGCCGCGGACCAGGCTGATCGGCTGCGGGGCGTAATTGGCGACGAGGACTTTCTTGCCCCGGTCGGCGATCTCGGCGTTGGTCGTCATGGCGTCTGGCCTCTCTCGAGCGGGTGCGCGCAGCGCAAAGCTAGTCGACGCGCAGGGCTGCGCCAGGGCCACTCCATCCACGCTGAGGCCTGAGCCACAAGTCGCGGCCGCCGCGGCGCACGGGACGCGAATGGCTCGCCCTTGTCTCGGCCGACTGGGTACGGCGGATCGATTCGCCTTCGGCGGACTTCCCTACTGGGGCGACCGTCGGCTGCGCTTGACTTCGCATCCCGTGCACCGCGCCGCCCGCTTCTGCCGAAGTATCGACGCGCGAATGGTCTACGCGTATCCGCCCGCACCCGAACTGCCTACCCACCCCCGAAGATTCGACCGATCAGCATAAATGCGAGCGAGCGGCGCGGCACAGGGGATGCGAAGTCAAGCGCAGCCGGAGCCCGCCAATGCGCACTCGACCGCCGAAGGCGCATCCACTCGCGATGCCGAGGCGGTCGTCAGAGGGGCGAGCCATTCGCGTCCCCTGTGCCGCGCCGCTCGCGACTTGTGGGTAGGTCGGCGAGCTAAAGCGCGCGTGTCGCCCCGTCGGGATCCTCGATCCGTCCGCGGACGAGATAGGGGCGTTCGGTCTTCTGCTTGCCTTTGAGTCGCACCGGCTCGAGCGGATCGCACTCGAAGGCGTGTCGCGCGCCGAGCCAGGTCGCCTCGCCGATCACGATCTGCCCCGGCTGGGCCACGGACGATTCGAGCCGGCTCGCGATGTTCACGACGTCGCCGATCACGGTGTAGTCCTTGCGTTGCGGGGTCCCGATGTCGCCGACGACCACCGTCCCCGAGTTCACGCCGATCCGCATCTGGATCGGGCGCACCTCGCCGCGGGCGGCATTGAGCGCGCCGAGCGCCTCCTGCATGCGCAGCGCGGCATCGACGGCGCGTGCCGCGTGGTCCGGCATCGCGAGGGGGGCGCCGAAGAAGGCCATCATGCCGTCTCCGCTGAACTTGTCGAGCGTGCCGTCGAGGGCGAAGACGGCACTCGTGAGCCGCTCGAAGATCTCGTTGAGGATGAGGATCACCTCGGCCGGGGGAAGCCGCTCGGCGAGGTCGGTGAAGCCCGTGAGATCCGCGAACAGGACCGAGACCTGGCCCTCGTCCGCGACCATTCCGGACGAGCCCGCGCTCGGCGCCTCGAGGATCCGCTCGACGACGGCAGGCGAGCTGTAGCGCGCGAGCCGAACGCGGCGTTCCTGCTCGCGGCGGATGTCGTCGCGAAGGGCTGCCTGCTCGACGGCGATCGCGGAGAGCAGCGCCAGGATCGAGAGGGCTTCGAGCTGGGGCATCTCAAACGCATGGCTCGCGGATTGACGGTCGACGTAGAGGTAGCCGCTGACCTTGCCGTCGCGCAGCAGCGGCGCGCACATCGCCGAGTGGATCTCCATCAGGATCACGCTCTCGGCGCCGCCGAAGCGGTCGTCCATCGCCGTGTCCCGGATCAGGATCGCCTGCTTCTCGGTCGTCGCGGCGCCGGTGATGTTGGTGCTGATCGTCATCGGGACGTCGGGCACGCCCTCGCGATTGCGCATCGCCATCGGCTCGATCGAGCCGCTCTCGGGATCGAGCAGACAGATGACGCCGCGCTCGACCGGGATGTTGTCGAAGACGAGCGAGAGGATGCGGTCGAGCGTCTCGGGCAGCGTCGTGCAGGAGAGCAGGCTCTCGGCGGCTTCGGAGACGAGACGCATCAGCTCGCCCGCGGTCTCGGCGATGCGCGCGGAGTCGTCGCCGCTGGCGGTGAGCGCGCGCTTTTCGGTGAAGAAGGAGAGATGGGGACTTCGGTCTCCGCCTTGCAGGAGGTGGTCGAGATCCTGCAGGTCGAGGACTTCGGTGTGGCGGCCGGGTGCCTTCTTCTCGTCGAAGATGACGCGCGCTCGCGAGGCGGCGGATTCGGGACCGATCTCGACGTAGAGGCGGATCGAGCCGAGGTCGACGCGGTCGCCGTTGCGCAGCGTCTGCTCGTTCACGTGGAACGTGTTGACCCGCGATCCGTTCTTGCTCCCGAGATCGCGCAGCACCCAGCCCTCGTCCTCGCGGGCGATGCGGGCGTGCTGCCGCGAGATGCTCTCGTTCGGGAGGTGGAGATCGCAATCGGGCGCACGCCCGATCACGATCGGGCGATCCCCGACCGTGAAGACGCGCTCCCGGTCCTCTTCCTGGATGCGGAGGCGACAGACGATGCGATCCCGGCGCTTCAACAAGGATGGGTTCCCCGATGTGCCGGCTCGATTCCTGCCCGGCTGGACCGCGATGGGTTTCGGGAAATCTATCGGTGAAGGGACCATCCGTCTCAAGCGGGACGAAAGAAGGGCGCAGGCCGTCGGTAGGACCGGTAGCATCCGAAGACGATGGTCACGGCCTCCGTCGACATTCCCGATCGCCGCGGCCGCGAGGAGCTCCTCGGCGTGCTGGCCCGGGCGTTCCGGGACAATCCCATGAATCGGGCCATCCACGGGCCGAGTCCGAGGCGGCGGGTTCGGGCCAATCGGGCCGGGCTGCGCTCGCTCGTGCTCGACCTTCATCCCTGGACGCAGACGAGGGTGATTGCCAACGAGAAGGGGATCCTGGGTGGCTTCATCGTCGTGCCGCCGTGCGGCTTTCCATTGCCGGCGGCGTCGCTCTGGCGCCAGCTCGGCTGCCTTTTGGGACAGGGCGCGAGGGCGATGGACCGGTGGGGCCTGGTGACCGAGTCGCTCCGCCGCGAGCGGCCGACCACGCCCCATTGGTATGTCGCGGTTCTCGGAGTCGAGCCGGAGCTCCGGGGGCAGGGCCATGGTGGTCGCCTGCTCGAGTCGCTCCACGCGCTCGCGATGCGTGAGCCGTGTCCGATCTATCTCGAATCGGATCGACCGGAGAGCGTTTCGTTCTACCGGTCGCGGGGCTTCGAGATCCTCGGTGAATCGCAGCCGCTCGGCGTACCGTGTTGGCGACTCGGGCGGGATCCGACGCCGTGATCGTCTGGCGAGGGACCGGATCTATGCAATGCTGTCGCCCGTCTCTGTGCTCCAAGGATTCCTCCAGCTGTCGTGGCGCGCCGGCCGCCCGATCGGATTCGCGAGATGAGCACACCCCTATCGCCGTCGCTTTCGCCGCCTACTTCGGCTTCTGCGCCCCAGAAGAGCCTGACGGCCGAGCGTCCGCGTTTGCGCCCGGACGACGGCCGCCTCGCCCGCGGTCGGCGCAGCCGGGCGCGCATCCGGGCTGCCGCCCGATCCCTCTTCGAGGAGCGTGGCTTCGACGGCGCGACGCTGCGCGCGATCGGCGAGCGTGCCGGCATGGGCGCGAGCTCGATCTATCGCCACGTCCAGAGTAAAGAGGAGCTGTTGATCGAGGAGCTCTTCGAGCTGCAGGAAGAAGCGTGGACCCGCTTCCGATCGACGGACGATCGAAACCGACCTACCGCCGAGCGCTTGCGCGACTTTCTCGATGTTCAACACGAGCTCTTCGTCGCCGATCGCGACCTCACGACGATCGCGCTGCGTGCCACGACCAAGACCGAGGCCCGGGTCGCGCGGCGGGTCCTGCAGCTCTACGACCGCACGATCGGGCTGCTGATGGAGATCCTCCAGCGCGGTCGCATGAAGAACGATCTCGCAAAGGACGTGGACGTGCTCGAGGCGGCTCGGGTCCTCTTCCACGTGACCCACGGCGCACGGATTCCGTGGGCCAACGGCATGGTGAAGGACGAGGCCTGCCGGGCGTCGATCCACCAGGCCCTCGACCTGATCTTCCGCGGGATCTCGGCGGGCTCCCGCTGAGTCCCGGTCGACCCCCCCGCGGCGAGGGTGAGGAAGCAGAGCTTTGAACCGGCGGCAATTCCTGTTCGCGGCGGCCTGTAGCGCGGCGGGCGTGGCCGTCTGGGCCTCGCGGCCGGCCGGCCGGGGGGAGGGCGGCCATCCGAGCTATTTCGGCCAGCTCGAACGCTCGCTCCGGGAGCAGGGCCTCGCCCGACCCACGATGCTCGTCGATCTCGACCGGTTCGACCGCAACATCGACACCCTCGTCCGCGAGATCGGGGTCCGCCGGTTCCGCGTCGTCGCCAAATCGCTTCCGAGCCCGCGATTGCTCGACTACGCGATGAAGCGCGCGGGCACCGATCGGGTGATGTCCTTCCATCAACCCTTCCTCAACCAGATCGCCCGCGAGCTACCCGCGAGCAACGTCCTGCTCGGCAAGCCGATGCCCGTGGTCGCGGCGGATCGCTTCTACCGGGTGCTCGTCTCTGGCTCCTTCGATCCCGGAAGCCAGCTGCAGTGGCTGATCGATACGCCCGAGCGGCTCCGGCAATACCGCGAGCTCGCCGCCGGTCGGGACATCCGCCTGCGAGTGAACGTCGAGATCGACGTCGGTCTCCACCGCGGCGGGGTCAGCCATCCGACCGAGCTCGCGCTCATGCTGGCGGCGATCGACGAGGATCCGCGGCTCGAGCTGGCCGGTCTGATGGGTTACGAAGCTCACCTCGCGAAGCTGGCATCGCTCGCCGGGGAGCAGGCTCGGGAGTTCGAGCGGGTCCGATTGCGATACCAGGGATTCCAGGCCGTCGTGCGCGAGCGACTCGGGGAGGCCGAGGAAGGCGACGCCATCACGTACAACGCGGCGGGCAGCCCGACCTATCGCCTCTGGAGTGAGGTCGAGGACATCGCGAACGAGCTCTCGGTCGGCTCGGGTCTCGTAAAGCCCCTCGACTTCGACATCCCGACGTTGGAGCCCCACGTTCCGGCGGTCTACATCGCGACCCCCGTCCTCAAGGCCCGGGACGGGCTTTCAGTCCCCGGGCTCGGACCCCTCAATGCGCTCTGGCGACTCTGGGACAGCAACCGGGAGCGGAGCTTCTTCGTGTATGGCGGCTACTGGAAGGCGCGTCCGGTCTCGCCCCCGGGCCTGACGGAGAATCCGGTCTTCGGCCGCAGCTCGAATCAGGAGATGTTGAACGGCTCGAGCTCCGTCCTGCTCGAGGTCGACGATTACGTCTTCTACCGGCCGACCCAGAGCGAGTCGGTGATGCTGCAATTCGGCGACCTCGCGCTCGTGCGCGGCGGTCGCATCGTCGACTTCTGGTCCGTCTTCGACGAGCGGGCCTGAGCGGCCCTGCCTAACGCCGCGGGGCAGCGGCGAGATCTTCGTCGCGGTCGATCTTGGCGGCGATTTCGCGAAGCCAGGTCGCGTATTCGGGGCTGCTCCAGGCGCGGTGGTCGCCGCGGCGATAGGCCTGGGCGTTCCAGTGGTACTGCCAGGCGTTCATCCGGTTCGCCCGGGCATTGTCGCGCTCCGCGATCTGTTTGGCGGGCACCCCCGCGATGATCGATCCCGGCGCAAAGACGCTCCCCTCCCGCACCATCGCGCCGCCCGCGACGATCGAGCCGCGTCCGATCAGCGCGCCGTCCATCACGACGGCGTTGATTCCGATCAGGCAATCGTCTTCGATGCAACAGCCGTGGACGGTTGCGTGATGGGTGATCGAGCAGAAATCGCCGATCTCGGTCGGGTGGCCGTAGCCGACGTGGATCATCACGAAATCCTGCAGGTTCGAGAACCGGCCGACCTTCACGTGTTGCGCTTCGGCACGGACCACGACGTTCGGCCAGATCGAGGAATCTGCGCCGATCTCGAAGGCACCGAAGAGCTGGGCGCCCGGGGCGACGTAGACGCTCGGGTGGATCACGGGATGGGAGACCGGCGGGCTCGTCGGATCAGGCCCGCTCATCGGACGACCTCCTCCTGGGACAGCTTCTCGACTCGGTAGCCCGCCGCGCGCAGCTGCTCGACCAGACTGTCGCGGCCGACCAGATGCAGCGCACCGACCGCGACGAGCACGCTCTCTCCGGCGTGATCGCGCCCGTCGAGTAGACCCCGAAGCTGTGCGACCCAGCTTCGATTGCGGTTCCCGAGCACGACGTCGTAGAACGGGCCGAGCTCCGGCAGCTCGTCGATTCCTTCACGAGCGATCCGGGCGAGCTCGACCTCGTCGCCCGTGCGCCAGGCCCGGAGGAGGTCGTCTACCAGCTGCCCGGACTCGTCGAGGCCCATCAGGGTCTCGCGCAGCATCACGTCCTGGAGCTTCGGCGACAGGTCATCGAAGATCCGCAGCTGCTCTTCGAAGGTCTCGAGACCGACGAGCGGCCGATCACCGAGGGTCTCGAGGATGCGATTTTCGACGGCAGCCGCAGGCGAGAGGCCCCGCTCCGAATAGATCGACTCGCCGAGGATCATCGCGACGAGCCAGGGCTTCATCATCCGGCGCTGTCCGGGCGGGACACCGAGGCGGGTGATCGTCGCGTCCTCTGCCTCGAGGAGCTTCGCGGTTTCGGGGGCGACGACGTCGGTGATCTGCCGTCCGGGAGGGAGGAAGGCGAGCTCCGCCATGAGCGAGCTGACGCGGTCTTCGGTCGCGAGGCGCAGATCGACCTCGAGCAGGATCCGATCGGCCGAGGCGATCGAGGCCATTACGGCCGGGGAGAGCTTCCAGCCGTTGGCCGGGCCGACATGGATCGTGCCGAGCAGGGTCAGCGTCGCTCCGCCGTGCGCGACGACGCGGTAGTAGGGCGGCCTCGCCGCGGCATCGGGCTCGCTCGCTTCGACACGTGCGCTCCCGCTCGATTCGTCGACGGGCGCCTCGGTCGATCGACCGCAGCCCGTCGAAAGGAATCCGCTCGAGAAAAGAAGAACGACGAACGCCGTTGCCGTGGCTACGGTCGATCGAATCGGATGCAGCATGACGGGGCCCCCCGACGCGCAGTCTATCCAGCCCCCGCCCTCATCTGCTAGGGATGGGGCGTGCGAGCCATCGTCGTCGATCGATTCATGGCGCCCGAGGCGCTGAAAGTCTCCGAGGCACCGCGGCCGTTGCTGGGCGCGGACGGGATTCGCATCGCCGTGCGCGCCGCCGGATGCAATTTCTCCGATCTCCTGATGTTGAAGGGCGAGTACCAGGTCAAGCCTGCCTTTCCCTTCATTCCGGGAAGCGAGGTGGCGGGCGTCGTCGTCGAGGTGGCGGCGGGCATCGCCGGGCTCGAGGCGGGGGATCGTGTGCTCGCTCGCTCGGGCGTCGGCGGATTCGCAGAAGAGGTCGTCGCCCCGGCGGCGACGTGTGTGAAGCTGCCGGATTCGATGTCTTTCGAGGCCGGGGCGGCGCTCTCGACGGTCTATCCGACTTCGTACGCCGCGCTGGTCTGGCGGGCGGCCCTCGCGAAGGGGGAGACGCTCCTCGTCCACGCGGCGGCCGGCGGCGTCGGGCTCGCAGCGGTCCAGATCGGCCGCGCCCTCGGTGCGCGCGTGATCGCGACGGCGGGCGGGCCGGAGAAGTGCGAGATCGTGCGGCGGGCCGGAGCCGAGCACGTCTTCGATGCGCGCGAGACGGATTTCGTAGCGCAGGTCATGGAGGCGACGGGGGGACGCGGAGCCGACGTGATCTACGACTCGGTCGGCGGTGACACGACCGATCGCTCGCTCAAATGCATCGCCTGGAACGGGCGACTGCTCGTGATCGGCTTCGCGAGCGGCGAGATTCCGAGCATCAAGCTGAATCGCGTCTTGCTGAAGAACATCTCGCTCGTCGGCCTCCACTGGAGCGCCTATCCAGAGCGAGAGCCCGCGCGGATCGCGGAATGCTTTGCCGGGCTCTTCGCCCTCGCCGCGGGCGGCGGGATCGAGCCCCTGGTCTCGGCGCGGCTGCCGCTCGAGCGGGCGGGGGAGGCGCTCGTCGCTCTCGGCGCACGGGAGACGGTGGGCAAGGTCGTTCTGATTCCCTGAAACGGGCCGGGCCCGACCGCCTCGCGCGGCCGGGCCCGGGATTCTCCGTCGCGATCCCGTCGGATCGCGCGTTCGTCTTTTGCTCGTCAGGCGCTCGTCAGGAGCTGGAGATGGCCGCGTCGCCATGCTCGCCGGTCCGGATGCGCACCGCGTCCTCGACCGGAATGACGAAGATCTTGCCGTCGCCGATCTTGCCCGTGTGGCACGCTTCCTGGAGCGCCAAAACGACCTTCTCGGCGTCCTCGTCCGGGACGACGATCTCGAGCTTCAGCTTCGGCAGGAAGTCGACCACGTACTCGGCGCCGCGGTACAGCTCCGTGTGTCCCTTCTGTCGTCCGAAACCCTTGACCTCGGACACCGTGAGTCCCTGGACGCCCATCTTCGCGAGGCCATCCTTGGCGTCGTCGAGCTTGAACGGTTTGATGATCGCTTCGATTTTCTTCATGTCGGGCTCTCCCCGGATCGTCGCCCCGGTTCAGCCCGGGGCGGCAATACCGTCTTCGTGTGTTAGTTCTCGGTCGCAACCAGCTTGCGAGACGCGAGGGCGACCCCCGCCATGGCCGTGGCCGGCTCCTCCATGAAGCCCGGCGAGCCCGTCAGATCGTAGGCGCGCATGCCGTGCTCGCCGAGGTCGAGGCCCTCGAGCTCCTCCTCCTCGGAGACGCGCAGCCCGATCGTGGCCTTGATGCCCACGAAGAGGATCGCGGCGCAGAGCACCGTGAAGGCGCCGTAGCAGACGACGCCGTAGGCCTGGGTCGCCAGGCTGTGAGCCGGGTTGGTCGAAAAGAGGCCGACGGCGAGGGTGCCCCAGACGCCGCAGCCGAGGTGCACGGAGATCGCGCCGACCGGATCGTCGACCCGGAGCTTGTCGAACAGCATCACCAGACCCACCACGATCGCGCCGGCGATGAGGCCGACCAGGATCGCACTGGCCGGGTTGATCACGTCGGCTCCGGCGGTGATGCCGACGAGGCCCGCGAGGATGCCGTTGAGTGCCATCGACAGATCCGGCTTCGAGCTGACGAAGCTGTAGGCGAGGATTGCGCCCACGCATCCGGCGGCGGCCGACAGGCAGGTCGTGACGAGCACGAAGGAAGCCAGCGCCGGGTTGGCCGAGAGGACCGAGCCGCCGTTGAATCCGAACCATCCGAGCCAGAGGATGAAGACGCCGATCGTCGCGAGCGGCATCGAATGGCCGGGCATCGGGTGCGTCTCGCCGTTCTTGCCGTATTTGCCGATCCGCGCGCCGAGCACGATGGCCCCGACGAGCGCGGCCCAGCCGCCGACCGAGTGGACCAGGGTCGAGCCGGCGAAGTCGTAGAACCCCGCGGCGTCGAGGAAGCCCTTGCCCCACTTCCAGGAGCCCGCGACCGGGTACACGATCGCGCCGAAGATCGTCGCGAAGACCATGAAGGAGCTGAACTTGATCCGCTCCGCGACGGCCCCGGAGACGATCGTCACGGCGGTCGCGGCGAACATCGCCTGGAAGAGGAAGTCGGTCCAGTAGGTGTAGCCGCCGCTCGCATAGCTCGGGGTATTCGCACCTTCCGCGAACCCGCCGGAGAGGCCGAAGCCCGCGAATCCGAAGAAGCCGTTGAACTCGCCCGGGTACATCAGATTGAAGCCCACGAGGAAGTAGGTCAGGATGCCGAGGCAGGGGATCAGGGTGTTCTTGAACAGGATGTTAGTCGTGTTCTTCGCGCGGGTCAGCCCGGATTCGACCATGGCGAATCCCAGGTTCATGATGAACACGAGGGCCGCGGACAACATCATCCAGACGTTGTTCGCAACGAAGAGGGCCTCGTCGAAGACTTCTTCTTCGGCGTGGGCATCGCCCGGCGCGATCCAGCTCGCCGCGAGCAGGGCCGCACCGGACAGGGCCGTGCGTGTGAGGGGTCGTGCGAGCATCGTCTTGGTCTCCAATCGGGGATGGCGAGGTCTGTTTCTTTTTATCGAAGGTCTCTCGGAGCTCGACCCGACTCGCGTCCCCGCAGCCCGGCGCGTCGATCTCCCTGTTCGATCTACCGACAAAGCAATGGCCGTGCCAAGGCCCGGGGACGTGTCCGTGCAGCGCGTCCGAACGCCGAGACGCAATCATCCCGGATCTCTGCGCCGGAAACGGCACGCTTGCGTGCGAATGCGCTCCTGGGTGCGCGAAGCGCTGCACGCTTCGATGTCAGTGACTGCACAGCGCCTGGGCAGCCCGGCCCGGCAAACGGGCCGGCTCGGGGGGCCGGTACCGGCCAACCGGCCGGTCGGCCGCGTCGGCGAGCCGCGGTCGAGTTAGTCGGGCCGGCGGATCCGGAAGAGGCCTTCCTGGACGACCGAGGCGACCAGCGCTCCATCCTGCCGGAAGAAATGGCCGATCGTGAGACCCCGGGCGCCCGACATGTTCGGGCTTTCCTGGGAATAGAGGAGCCATTCGTCGGCGCGGAACGGACGGTGAAACCACATCGCGTGATCGAGGCTCGCGTTCTCGCTCTCCTCGGAGAGGAGCTCGATCGGATGAGGGCGTGCGGCGGTGTCGATCAGGGTCATGTCGGAGGCGTAGGCGACGACGCACCGGTGGAGCAGGGGGTCGTCGGGCAGGCGGCCCTTTGCGCGGATCCAGATGTTCGAGCGGGGCTCCTGCCGGCCGCCGAAATAGTCCATCAGCTCGACGTGGCGGCTCTCGATCGGCCGATCCCGTTCGACCCAGTCGATGTACTTGCGGTCGCCGGGGGCGCGCTCGGCGATCACCCGCCGCATCGCCGTCTGCCAATCCTCGAGAGATTCGGGAGGCGGGACGTCGGGCATCGCGCGTTGGTGCTCGAAGGTCGACTCCTCGACATGGAACGACGCCGAGAGCGCGAAGATCGGACGTCCGTGCTGGATCGCCGTCACGCGCCGCGTCGCGAAGCTCTTGCCGTCCCGCGTCCGCTCGACCTGGTAGACGATCGGAATCCGCGGATCCCCGGGCCGGAGGAAGTAGGCCTGCAGCGAATGGACCGCGCGATCGTCGGGGGCGGTCCGTCCGGCGGCGATCAGGGCCTGGCCCGCGACATGCCCGCCAAAGACGCGCTGGCGCTTCTCGTTCGGCTGGCGGCCGCGAAAGAGGTCCTGCTCGATCCGTTCGAGATCGAGCAGCTCGACCAGGGCATCGAAGGCGGAGGGCATGGTTCCTCTCGAGGGGCGCGCGTAGGCTAGACGATTCGACGAACGATGACCCGGACCGGCGCGTCCGCAGGAGGAATGATGGTGCAACAGGAATCTCGGACGTCGCCGGCGGAGCGCCTCCGGGCATTGCTCGGTCGGGAGGAGCTCTACGTCATGCCCTGCTGCTTCGACGCGCTCTCGGCCCGACTCGTCGAGCGAGCGGGTTTCCGTCTCAGCTTCATGAGCGGCTTCGCCGTCTCGGCCGCACGTCTCGCGGCGCCCGACACGGGGCTCATCTCGTTCGGCGAGATGCTCGACCAGGGGCGCGGGATCTGTCAGGCGGTGGACATCCCCGTGATCGGCGACGCGGACACGGGCTACGGCAACCCGATGAACGTTCGCCGCACACTCGAGAGCTATGCGCGGGCCGGCTTCGCGGGGGCGATGATCGAGGACCAGCTCGCCCCCAAGCGCTGCGGTCATACCCGCGGCAAGCAGGTCGTGTCGCGCGAGGAGGCGGAGCTTCGCATCCGCGCGGCCGTCGATGCGCGCGAGGGGGGCGCCGAGATCCTCGTCATGGCGCGTACCGATGCGCGCGCCGGCCACGGCCTCGACGAGGCGATCGAGCGCTGTCGCGCCTTCGCGGACCTCGGCGCAGACATCCTGTTCCTCGAGGCACCGCAGAGCGAAGGCGAGCTCGCTGCTTTCTGCGAGGCGTTTCCGCGGATCCCTAAGATGGTGAACCTGGTCGAGGACGGGGACACGCCGAACCTCCCGCATGCGCAGCTTGCAGCGATGGGATTCCGGATCGCGGCCTATCCCCTGACCCTGCTCTCGAGCGGGGTCCGCGCGATGCAGGAGGCCCTCGCCGCATTGGCCGTGGGCCAGCCTGCCCCGCGGCGGCTCTCCTTTGGCGAGCTGCAGGCGCTGGTCGGGTTTCCGGAGTACGACGAGGCGCTCCGGCGATACGGGGAGGATTGAAGCCGGGGCGCCGGGGGGATGGCTCAAGTCGCTCTCGGACGGCGCCGATGGCGACCCTGCGCTTCGTGCGCCCGGAGCCCCGCCATGTCGTCGAGTCCGTTGCGTGCCCTGTTCGTCGAAGCGCTGGCCGAACGCGTGCGCGGTTGGCTCGCGGACGGGAAGCTCGACGACGATCAGGTCGATCACGCGCTGAGTAGCCCGGCGCGGGCCTGGGTCGAAGGCACCTGCGAGGCGACCCAGTCGACGCCGCTCGCGGATGTCGAGACCCTGGTCACGCTCGTGTCGGCGCAGCTCGGCGGGGAGTCGGCGCTCGCGGAGCTGGCCGACGAGATCGTGTCGGGATGGATCGCGCGCGGTCCGATCGCCGGATTGATCCGCGCGGGCCTGCCCCTCGTCGACGGTGCCGGACTGGTGGCCAGCCAGGCGAGCGAGTGGCTCGTCGTGGCGCCCGATTGGTCGTACGAAGGCGGACACGACGCGTTCGCGCTTCGCCTGCGCGGCCTGTCCGCCGCGAGCCCCGCGCTCCGGGCCCTGCTCGGAGCGCTGCTGGCGCGTCTCGCCGCCGCCGGCTCGAAGCGAGCCGTCGACATCCGCGTCTGCGGCGTCGACGAGGCGGAACTCGTAATCGAAGGCCACGCATTGAAATCGCGTGGGTCCGATCCTGCCGAAGAGAGCCGACTCCACCGCGCTGCCCTGGCGGGCTGAGGCGACCTCTTCGGCCCACCCCATCGGACCTTAATCGTGCTCGGCATCGCCGCCTTGCCGCGGCCGGATTCGCGATCCAATTCCCTTCGATCTCTCGAAATCGGATGAGAATGATGTTCTCTTTTGACGAGAATTTTATTCTCGTCTAGCGTGGACCCGCGCGCACCCCTGCGCAGATTCGGGAGGCAGGCATGGATCTCCGGTACCGGCCGTTCGACGCGGACAACCACTACTACGAGGCCCTCGACGCGTTCACGCGACACCAGCCGGCCGCGATGAAGCGCCGCGGCGTGCAGATCCTGCGAGAGGGAAAACGCGCGTTCGTCGTCGTCGCCGACAAGATCAGCCGCTTCATCCCCAACCCGACCTTCGATCCCGTCATCGTGCCCGGGAGCATCGAGCTGCTCTTTCGCGGCGAGGTGCCGGCGGGGGTCGATCCGCGGACGCTGACGCAGGTCGAGGCCCTCCACGCCGAGTACCAGGATCGAACGAGCCGTCTCGCCGTCATGGACGAACAGGGGCTGTCGGCGACGCTGCTCTTCCCGACCCTCGGCGTCGGGGTAGAGCAATGCCTCCGTCACGATCCCGAGGCGACGATGGCCTGCCTCTCGTCCTTCAATCGTTGGCTCGAGGAAGACTGGGGCTTCGCCCATCAGGATCGGATCTTCGCCGCGCCGCTCCTCTCGCTCGCCGATCCCGACGCCGCTCTGGTCGAGCTCCGTTCCCTCCTCGAGCGGGGGGCGAAGCTCGTGCACGTCCGCCCGGCGCCGGTTCCCTCGGCCTTTGGGCCCCGTTCGCTCGGCCATCGCGAGCACGACCGCGTGTGGGCGGCGATCGCCGAGGCGGGCATTCCCGTCGCCTTTCATCTCGGCGACAGCGGCTACCTGACCTACTCGGCGGCCTGGGGCGGGAAGTCGGAGTTCGAGCCTTTCGGCGCCGCGGATCCGCTCGACGGCATCCTGGTCGACGACCGCGCGATCTACGACTCGATGGCCTCGCTGATCGTCCACGGCGTCTTCCACCGCCATCCGAAGCTCCGCGTCGCGAGCATCGAGAACGGCTCGGATTGGGTCGCACCGCTCGCGAAGAAGCTGCGCAAGAAGGCGAACCAGATGCCGCAGGCCTTTCCCGAGGATCCGCTCGAAGTGCTGCGCCGCAACGTCTGGGTCACGCCCTACTACGAAGAGGATCTTCGCGCGCTCGCGGATCTGATCGGCGTCGACCGGATCCTGTTCGGCTCCGATTGGCCCCACGGCGAAGGGCTCGCCCATCCCGTGGATTTCAAGAAGGAGCTCGACGGCTTCTCGGACGGCGAGATCCGCAAGATCATGCGCGACAACGCGCGCGCCCTGCTCGGCGACGTCGAAGTCAGCGACTAGCCTCCGAAAATCCTCGGATTGGAAAGGAGCGCCGCGATGACGAAGCCCGAGCGTGCCCACGACTGTCTCATCAACGTCCACTTCGGCGACATGGACCAGCCCGAGTGGATGCACCGCGTCAAGAACGAGTACTTCAAGAAGGGAGACTCGATCTTCGCCAAGTGGGAGATGGAGAGCGTCCTCGAGGAGATGGACCGCAACGGCGTCGAGCGCGCGGTGCTCACCGCCAATCTGCGCGAACCGAAGAGCTCGCCCATCCGCTTCGCCGAGGCCCGGCCCGACCGCTTCGCGCTCGCGGTCGGCGGTCTCGATCTGCTGCGACCGATGCCCACCCTGCGCGAGCTCGAGGCCTTCGTCCGCAACCTGCCCGTCGTCTCGACCGTCGTCGGACCCTCTTTCTGGGGCGACGGGATGTACGACGCGGGCCACGCCGTCTACTACCCGCTCTACACGAAATGCTGCGAGCTCGAGCTGCCGCTCTGCATGAATACGGGGCTGCCTGGCCCGCCGATCCCAGGCGAGGCGCAGAATCCGATCCATCTCGACCGCGTCTGCGTCCGCTTCCCCGAGCTCCGGCTGTGCATGATCCATGGCGCCGATCCCTGGTGGGAGATCGCGATCCGCCTGATGCTCAAATATCCGAATCTCCACCTGATGACATCGGCCTGGGCGCCCAAATATCTGCCCGAGTCGCTGCTTCACTTCATGCGCACCCGCGGCAAGAAGAAGGTGATCTTCGCGTCGGATGCACCCGTTCTCTCGATCACGCGCACGGTCGGCGAGGCCGTCGCCCTCGGACTGCCGCCCGAGGTGCTCGACGACTACCTCTACGGCAACGCACAGCGCTTCTTCTTCGATCGGCTGAGGATCGCCTGAGGATCGCCTGAGTAGCCCCCCCGTCTGAGCGAACCCGTGAAGGGAATGGAGAGGATCTCGATGGCCGATACGATCGTGGATCGAAAAGACGGACTCGTCACGCTGACGTTCAACCGTCCGGAGAAGAAGAACGCGATCAATGCCCCGATCTGGGCGGATCTCGACCGGGTCCTGCACGAGGTCGCTTCGAATCCCGAGGACCGCGCCCTCGTGCTGCGGGGCGCGGGAGGCAATTTCTCGGCAGGGGCCGATCTCGGCGGGGGGCTCTCGCAGTCGGCGAGTCCGAAGGGTCTGACGGGCGGTCCGCCCCAGGCAATCCTGCATGAAATGCGCATCGTCGGCGAGCTGATCAATCGGCTCCACCGGCTCCCGAAGCCGACCCTCGCCGTGGTCGACGGCGTGGCCATCGGCGTCGCGCTGGGCCTCGTGCTCGCCTGTGATCTCGCGATTGCGAGCGACCGCGCCCGTTTCTGCGAGGTCTTCGTGAAGCGCGGTCTCGCCCTCGACGGCGGCACGTCCTGGTCGCTGCCCCGTTTGATCGGTCTGCGCCGCGCGAAGCAGATGGCGTTCTTCGGCGACATGCTGAGCGCGCAGGAGGCGCTCTCGTTCGGACTCGTGAACGAGGTCGTTCCGGAGGATCAGCTCGACGCGCTCGCCGAATCCTGGGGTCGGCGATTGGCCGAGGGGCCGACGACGGCGCTCGGTCTCGTCAAGCGGATGCTCGATGCGAGCGCGTCGCTGACCTTCGAGCAGGCGACCGAGGACGAGGCACGGGCCCAACACATCTCCTTCACGACGGGCGACATGCACGAGGGCATCCGGGCGTTCCTCGAGCGCCGCGATCCGCGGTTCACGGGCAAATGAGCACGCCTGCGCCGGCGGTGATTCGAGAGCGACTGACGGGTCCCGGCGGCGCCTTCGAGCTCGCGCGGGAGGACGTGCGCGGTCAGTCGCTGACGGTCTTCCGGGAGCGAACGCGCTCCCTGCGCGAGCTGCTCGAGAAGTCCGAGCGCTTCGGCGATCGCCTCTACCTCATCGATGGTGAAAAGCGGCTTTCGTATCGCGACCACCTCGAGCTCGTCGTACACACCGCGAGCGGATTGCGCGAGCGTCACGGCATCCAACCCGGGGATCGCGTCGCGCTCTTCGCCGCGAATCGCTGGGAGTGGATCGTCGCGTTCTGGGCGACGAGCTTTCTCGGTGCGATTCCCTGCCTGATGAACGGCTGGTGGACGAGCGAGGAGTTCGCCGACGCGGCCGCCCTCGTCGAGCCGGCGCTCGTCGTCGGCGACGCGGCGCGGCTCGAGCGCGTGAAGGGCGCGCTGAACGGGATTCGGACGCTCCGATTGGACGACGAATTCGAGGAGCTGGGCCGCCGGTCCCGAGCCGCGGCTCGCCCCACCGCAAGTGCCGCGCCCCCTGCCGAGCTCATCCACGCGACGCGCGAAGACGATCCCGCATTCCTGATCTTCACGAGCGGGACGACCGGTCGCGCGAAAGCCGTCACGGTGCCCCATCGCGCCGCCTGCGGCTTTTCGCAGGTCAGTGCCTTCACGGAGGCCTACGGCCGCGGATTGTTCGGCGTCCCGCTGCCGGAGGCCGGTGTCCTGGCACCGCCGAGTGACGATGTCGTGCTCGTGACCTCGCCGTTATTCCACGTATCGATGCTCTACGGTGCCGTCGTGATGGGCGCGGTCAAGGGCTCACGTCTCGTGCTGCTGCCCGGGCGATTCGAGCCCGAGCGCGTGCTCCAGGCGATCGAGCGGGAGCAGGTCACGCTTTGGATGGCGCTCGGGAGCGCCGCACCGCGGGTCGCGACGTGTCCCGCGCTTCGCGACTACGACACGTCGAGCCTGCGCCAGGTCGGGATCGGCGGAGCGCCGGTGAGCCCCACTGTCCAGGAGAGTCTTCGAAACGCCTTCCCGAGCACCGGCCGCCTGCTCGGCATGGGCTACACGAGCACCGAGGCCGGCGCCGTCATCGCCTCGATCGGCGGGCCCGAATTCGAGCGACACCCGACGTCGACCGGCCGTGTCTCCACGACCGTCGAGGTCGAGCTCCGCGACGCGTCCGGCCATCCCGTCGCGCCCGGGGAAGAGGGCGAAGTCCACGTACGCAGCCCCTACGTCATGCTCGGTTACTGGAACGATACGAAGGCGACGGCCGCGGCGCTGCGTCCCGACGGTTGGCTCGCGATGGGGGACATCGCGCGTTTCGAAGGCGAGCTGCTCTTCATCAATGCCCGTGCCCGCGACATGCTCCTGGTGAGCGCCGAGAACGTCTCGCCCACCGAGGTCGAATACTGTCTCGAGGCCCACTCGCGCGTGCTCGAGGCGGCCGTCGTCGGCGTCGACGACGCGCTCACGGGCGACGCGGTCTGCGCGGTCGTCGTCGTCGATCCGTCGGATTCGCCGGAGCCGGCCGAGCTCGACGCCTGGTGTCGTCGCTCGCTCGCCCACTACAAGGTGCCGAGCGTCTGGCATCTGACGGACGAAGCGCTGCCGCGCACGCCGAGCGGGAAGATCGTCAAGCCCGCCGTGCGCGCCTGGGTCGAGGCCCGCCGCGTCGAAGCAGCGGAACCTCCGCGCTAGCGCGAATCCGATCTGCGCAGCGACTCGAGCGCGACCTTTTCCGAGGCCCGCCGCGAGAGCGCCGCGTCCTCGTCGGACATCACGAAGCGCTGCTCCCATGCGACGGGCAGCCGGGCCCCGAGGCCGAGCACGCAGAAGCGGACGAGCTCCGGGATCGAGGGCGTTCGCGAGCTCAAGTCGTTTCCGAGATAGGTCACCCGGGTATGGCTCATGTGCAGCGCCATCAAGGCGAAGGCGGATCGCTCCGGGTCTCCGCGTTCGATCGCGCCGGCGACCATCGCCTCGTCGATCAGGCGGGTGAATACGTTGACGACCGGTCTGCGGGCGGCGCTGACCCGTTCGGGTGAGGTCAGCGACGCGCGCTGGACGTAGCGAAGCAGGGCGGCGTTGTAGTCGCCTGCCGTGTGCTGGCGATCGTCGAGGGCCCAGTAGAGCGCACCCCCGATCCGGTCGAGCGGGTCTTCGAAGCGTGCGGCGTAGCGTGTGAGCAGGCGGGCCATCACGAGCTGGGACTCCTCGATCAGGGCGATCAGCAGATCGTCCTTGCCCGAGAAATGCTGGTAGAACGCCCGCAGCGTGAGTCCCGCCTCGGATGCGACCTTCTGGACCGTGAAATCGTCGCCCCCCGATCGCAAGACGAGGTCGCTTGCGGCCGACAGGAGCTGTTGGCCGCGGCGGACGGCCTTGTCCGCCGCCGGCGCGAGCGAGCGGCCTACGACGCGGGCGCGCCACCCGGGCTCGCCTTCGATCGCCTCGGATTCGACGGGGATCCGTCGGGCGTCCGAGTCGGAGACGAGCGAGACCGGGCGCTCGCTGCGGCCCGGGGGAGATGTTCTTCTGGCGCTCACGGCCCGAGCTTAATCGGATCGGACGCGGCCCACCACGGCCCGCATTGCCCGTACGCCCCGACGCGGCGAGGCGCGACGCACCTAACCCCGCAGGCCCTTGATGCGCAGCATCGTCCCCGCCGGCATCTTTGCCTCCACCAGCTCGACCTCGGCCTCGATCTGCGCGTCGCCTTCGCCCTCGTCGTCGATCAGGGTCTGGACCACTTCGAATCGGAGCACGCCGCTCTTCTCCGTCCGTTCCTCGATCCGCGTCCAGTGGGATTTGCGGGCCTCGGGATCGGCGCGAGGGCCGGCGCTCGTCGCGTAGAGCGGCGCGAACTCGGTCTCGAGCCGCTCGGCGTCCCAGTCCTCGGGATTCGCGACGCAGGCGGCGGCGGCCTCGAAGTCGCGGTGGGCGAGGGCGTGCAGGAAGAGATGCATCTCGGCGCGCACGCGCGCGTCGAAGCTCCGGCGGTCGAGGCGTCGCGGGGCGCGGTCCGGCACCGCTTCGGGTGTCGCCGTCGCCACCCGATTCGGATCGATCAGATTTTCCCACTCCTCGACCAGGCTCGAATCGACCCGCGCGAGCATGGCCCGCAGGAAGGCGATCACCTCGACGACCTCGTCATTGCGAGCCGACTCGGGCAGATTGCGCGCCAGCGTCGAGTGGACCTGACTCAAATAACGCAGCAGCACGCCCTCGAGCCTTGCGATGCCATAGCGGCGGACGTAGTCCTCGAAGGGGACGAAGCCCTCCCAGAGCTCGCGGGCGATCGACTTCGGCCGGATCGAATCCGTCCCGACCCAGGGATGCTGCTCGCCGAAGAGATCGAAGGTCGCGTAGAGAAAGGGCGCGATCGGCTTGTCCCAGGTCACGTGCTCGAGGCGCGCCATGCGCTCTTCGTAGGGAACGCGGTCGGCCTTCATCTCGTCGACGAGCTCCGTCTTGCGCGCCCGGACCTGGGCCTCGAGCAGGGCGCGCGGATTCTCGAGGATCGACTCCGCGACCGAGATCACGTCGAGGGCGTAATCGGGGGAGGCGGGGTCGAGGGCGGCGACGGCGTCGACGAGGTAGAGCGAGAGGGTGTGGTGGAGACCGAAATCGCGCTGGAGGGCGGCGTCGACCCGGGCCACGGCGCCCCTGCCGGGGATCTTCTCGACCTGCACGATCCCCGCATGCCGGAGCGATCGAAACAGCACGGCGGCCTCGCGCCGCAGTCGCCGCTTGCGAACGGGGGTCTCGAAGCTGTCGTCGAAGAGCTGGATCAGCTCCCGGTACCCCGAGCCCGCGAGAGCCTGATCGGTGCCGCGCTGCAGCAGCGAGACGAGCATGGCGTGGCTCACGGCGAGCTGGGATCGCAGCATCTCCGGCGGTCGGTCGACGAGCTGCTCGAAGGTCTCGCGCGTCCAGCCGACGAAGCCCCGCGGCGGCGGCTTCTTCTCGGGCTTCTTCGCCTTGCCCTTGCCCGCGGCGCGGGTCGCGGCCCGCAGATTCTCGATCACGTGCTCGGGCGCCTGACAGACGACGCTGCCCGCCGTGTCGAAGCCCTTGCGGCCCGCACGTCCGGCGATCTGCTTGAAGTCGCGAACCGACAGGATGCCGACCTTCTCGCCATCGAATTTCGAGAGCTTGGTGAAGAGAACGGTGCGGATCGGGATGTTGACGCCGACGCCGAGGGTGTCGGTGCCGCAGATGACCTTGAGCAGACCGCGCTGCGCGAGCTGCTCGACGAGCAGGCGGTACTTCGGGAGCAGGCCCGCGTGGTGCAGGCCGATCCCGAAGCGCAGGAAGCGCTGGATGTCCTTGCCGTAGGGCGAGTCGAAGCGGAAGCCGCCGATCGCCTCGGACAGGGCCCGCTTCTCGTCGCGGTCGGTGATCTGGGCGCCGGTGAGTCCCTGCGCCTGCTCGGCCGCCTCGCGCTGAGTGAAATGGACCATGTAGATGGGCTGGCGGCCCGACGCGAGCAGCGCCTCGACGGTCTCGACGATCGGGGTCTCGCGGTAGCTGAAGTCGAGGGGCACGGGGCGCTCGTCGGAGAAGACGTGGGCGACGCGGCGGTCGGTCAGCTTCGCGATCCGCTCTTCGATGGGGGCGGTATTGCCGAGGGTTGCCGACATCAGGAGGAAGCGCGTGTTGCGAAGCACGAGCAGCGGCACCTGCCAGGCCCAGCCCCGCTCGCGGTCGGCGAAGTAGTGGAACTCGTCCATCGCGACGTAGGGGGCGTCGGTGGTGGTGCCCTGGCGCAGCGCCATGTTGGCGAGGACCTCCGCGGTGCAGCAGAGGACGGGGGCAGCCCAGTTGATCGAAGCGTCGCCGGTCAGCATGCCGACGTTCTCGGGACCGAAGTCATCGCATAACGAGAAGAACTTCTCGCTGACGAGCGCCTTGATGGGGGCGGTATAGAACGAGCGGCGTCCCTCGCAGAGGGCCTTGAAATGCATGCCGAGGGCGACCAGGGATTTGCCGGAGCCGGTCGGCGTATTCAGGACGACGTGGTTGTTCGTGAAGCACTCGAGCAGCGCCTCTTCCTGGGCGGAGTAGAGGGTCAGCCCGGCGTCGGCGCAGTAGCGGGTGAAGCGATCGAGGATTGCCTCGGCGGGCAGGCTCGCGCCCTCGGGCACCCAATCGATCAGGCGTCGTGCACCGCTCATGGGCCGCTCACCGGGGACGGCGCGGGGGCAGCCAGGAGCGCACCGACGCGAGCAGTCGCTGGGCGCCCATCCGCCAGCGGGGGCCGGGAGGAGTTTCGGGGAAACGGGCCAGCATGCAGGTCACGTTGTCCGTCCCCCCGGCTCGATTCGCCGCGTAGATCAGCCGTTCGACGGCGATCTCGGGCTCGGGGTGCTCGAGGGCCAGATTGCGGATCTCGAAATCCTCGAGGAGACCGTGGAGCCCGTCGGTACACAGAAGATAGACGTCGCCCGGGCGGGGATCGACGGCGGCAACGTCGATCTCCACCTCCTTGCGCACGCCGAGGGCGCGCAGGATCTGGTTCTTGCGCGGATCGGTACGGGCTTCTTCGGGACGAATCACGCCTTCGCGGACCAACGTCGCGACGAGGGAATGATCCTCTGTCATGGGCTCGAAGCATTCGGCGCGCAGCCGGTAGAGACGACTATCGCCGACGTGAGCCACATGGCACGGACCGTCGCGGGCGATCAGCAGGCAGACGACCGTCGTACCCATCCCCTCGAGGGTGTAGTCGACGCGTGCGGCCTCGTGGATCTGGCGATTGGCTTCTTCGATGGCCCGCGTGAGACGAAGAGCCGGCGGCTCTTCCCCGGCGCCGACCAGAGGCCCGAGCAGGTCGATCGCCATCCGGCTCGCGACCTCGCCGCCGCGATGCCCGCCGAGACCGTCGGCCACGACGAGCAGGGTCTCGCCGCGATCGGGATCGTCGAACCGGCCGAACGCATCCTGGTTGATGCGGCGGACGGCGCCGACGTGGCTCGCTCCCGCGATCGACGGAAGACCGGCACCCCGATTCGGGCTCCACTCACGATTCGAAAGGGCGCTCGACAAACGATTCCCGCACGGCACAGAAGGAGGGAGGAAAGGAGAGCGATCGGGGAGGTCCGGCACAGAGTAGTCGGTCCGTGCGCCGTCTCAATCGCCGTCTGATAATCTGCATCGCCGACGCACCCTCTCTCCGGGTTGCCAGGGGACGCGGGCGACGATCCCGGGAAGTCGAGATGAACCGGGCCGAGAAAGCAAAACGGATTCTCGAGATCCTGGCCGAGCGCTACCCCGCGCCGCTGATTCCGCTCGTCCACGAGGATGCCTTCACGCTGCTGGTCGCCGTCCTGCTGTCCGCCCAGACGACGGATGAGCGCGTCAATCGTGTGACGCCGGGCCTCTTTGCCCGGGCACGCACGCCCGCGGCGATGGCGAAGCTTCCGGTCGAGGAGATCCTCGCCGAGATCCGCTCCTGCGGTCTCGCGCCGGCCAAGGCGAAGAACATCCGCGCGCTCTCGGAGATCCTGGTGCGTGAGCACGGGGGGCGGGTGCCGGAGGATCTGGCCGCGCTCGAGGCGCTTCCCGGAGTCGGGCACAAGACGGCGAGCGTCGTGCTCGCGCAGGCGTTCGGCCAGCCGGCCTTTCCCGTCGATACCCACATCCACCGCTTGGCCGCGCGCTGGGGCCTTTCGGACGGAACGAGCGTCGAACGAACCGAGCGCGACCTGAAGGTGCTCTTTGCGCGCGAGTCCTGGAGCTGGCTCCACCTCGCGATCATCTATTTTGGGCGCGAGCTCTGTCCCGCGCGCGGCCACGACCTCGCGAGCTGTCCGATTTGTCGCTTCGCGGCGACGAAGAAGCGCGTCGCGGAAGAGCGGCGCAGCGGCGGCGGGGGACCGCGTTCGCGCGAGCGCCTGAAGAAGCGAGCCAGCGCGCGCGATCGGTCGCGCTCCACGCGCTGAAACGCCCGCGCGATGCGGGTCTCGGCCCGGGTTGGGCAGCGGGCTCAGCGGGGCTCGTGCCGCAGAGGACGCGCGGGATCGTGCGCCTCGCGGGCTTCATCGGGGGCCGCGCGGTGGATCGTCACGATGCGGCCGATCAGCTCCTCGGGCGGCGCTTCGGGCGGGGGCCCGATCTCGATCCGCCGGCCCACGACCTGGACGAGCTGGAGACCCTCGTCGGTCCGTACGAATCCCTTTGCGCGCAGGAGATCGTGGGAGGCCGTTCGCTCGGCGATCCGGGCCCGCAGCTCCGCGTTCGAGAGTCCGGGCTCGGGCCGCCACTCGCGGGTCACGAAGGCTTCGTGGTGATGCGGCGGCGCCGTGGGCGTCGGGCCGTCGCGCTCGCGGGCGCCGATGTCCGGCGGAAAGAGCAGGGCAGGATCGACGTCCCCCCGCACGGCGCGCACACAGGGCGCTTCGGGCTCCAGGGCGCGCAGCTGCCGTTCGAGCGCGGGCCACGCCGACTCGGGGACGAGATCGAGCTTGTTGAGGACGAGCAGATCTGCCGACTGGACCTGATCCTCGAAAGTCCCTTCGAGGTCGCGCTGCTCGTAGAGCTGCTCCGCGTTCACGACGACGACGGCGATGTCGTCGCCGATGAAGTCTCGCACGGGGTCGCGCCAGAAGTTCAGCTGCGTGTCGTAGGGGAGGGCGACACCCGAGGTCTCGATCACGTAGCGATCGGGGCGGATCTCCCGCTCGAGCCGCGCGAGGGTGTCGACGAGATCGTCGGACAGCTCGCAGCAGACGCAGCCCCCCTCGAGCTCGACGTAGGCCTGGCCTCCTGCCCCGAGCAGGGCCCGGTCGATCCCGAGCTCGCCGAGCTCGTTCGAGATCAGGGCGACGCGAAGACCCTGGCGCCGGGCGTCGGCGAGCAGACGCTGGACGAGCGTCGTCTTGCCGGAGCCGAGAAAGCCGGAGAGGACGAGGACGGGGACGCGTCGGGCGCGCTCCGGCGCGGAATCAGAGCGCGCTCCGGGCGGAGCGGTCGTTTCGGGGCGATCGGGGGACACGCGAGACACGGTAGCTCTGCTCGCTCCGGGGCGGGCTATCGTCCGCCCCGGATGGCCCTTCGCGAACAAGGAGCGGGCGTGTCGGAGCGTGAGTTCGATCTCTTCGTGATCGGGGCGGGTTCGGGGGGCGTGCGCGCATCGCGCTTCTCCGCGGCGCGTGGGGCGAGAGTGGCCGTCGCCGAAGAGGGGGCGCTCGGCGGGACCTGCGTCAATGTCGGCTGTGTGCCCAAGAAGCTCTTCGTCTACGCCTCGCATTTTCGAGACGAGATGAGCGAGGCGGCGGCGGGCTACGGCTGGACGGTGGGCCAGCTCGGCTTCGACTGGCCGACCCTGCGCGACAACAAGACGCGCGAGATCGAGCGGCTCAACGGCATCTACGCCGGTCTGCTGCGCGACGCGGGCGTGCGTCATCTTCAGGGCCGCGCGCGCATCGTCGGTCCGCATACGGTCGAGGTCGCTGGCGAGTGCTATTCGGCGGAGAACATTCTCGTCGCGACCGGCGGCTGGCCTTCGCGCCCGGACATCCCGGGGGCCGAGCTCGGCGTGACCTCGAACGAGCTCTTCTATCTCGATTCGCTCCCCCGCCGCGCGGTCATCGTCGGCGGGGGCTACATCGCCGTCGAGTTCGCGGGCATCTTCCACGGTCTCGGGGTCGACGTGACCCAGCTCTACCGCGGTCCGCTCTTTTTGCGCGGCTTCGACGACGACGTGCGACGCCATCTGGCCGACCAGATGCAGGGCCGCGGCGTCGATCTGCGTTTCGGTTCGAACGTGACGGGGCTGGCCAAGGCGCGGGCGGGGCTGCGCGCGACCTTGACCGACGGGAGTCAGCTCGAGGCCGACCTCGTCCTCTTCGCGACGGGGCGCCATCCGAACTCGGCGGATCTCGGTCTCGACGAGGTCGGCGTCGAGCGGACCGAGGACGGCTCGGTGCGAGTCGACGCGTATTCGCGGACGAGCGTCCCGAGCATCTGGGCGATCGGCGACGTCACCAATCGCCTGAATCTCACGCCCGTCGCGATCCACGAGGGCGTGTGTTTGTCCGAGACGTTGTTCGGGAGCGGTCCTCGTTCGCCGGACCACGAGAACGTCCCGGCGGCCGTCTTCTCGCAGCCGCCGATCGGCACGGTGGGCCTCACGGAGGCCGCCGCGCGACAACGCTACCGGGATGTCGACGTCTATCGATCGACCTTCCGAACCCTGAAGCACACGTTGACGCACAGCCACGAGCGCACGCTCATGAAGCTCATCGTCGACCGCGCGAGCGATCGCGTAGTCGGGCTCCACATGGTCGGTCCCGATGCGGGCGAGATCGTCCAGGGCTTTGCGGTCGCCATCAAGGCGGGGGCCAGGAAGGCCGATTTCGACGCCACGCTGGGGATCCATCCGACGGCGGCCGAGGAATTCGTGACGATGCGGACGCCGGTCTCGAGCTGAGCGAACACCATGCCCCCCGCCCAGCGCGTTCCGCGCTCTCTCCGGAAGCGGCCCCGGCCGATGGCGCTGCTCTTGCTGATCGTTCGGACGGCGCTGGTCCTGGGCGTGGCGTCGATCGCCGTCGCCGAGGACAGTGAGCCGCAGCCTTCGACGCCCGAGGTCGAGTCGGTCTACGACCCGTACCGGGGCATGGACAAGGACGGGCGCATCCCGGAGGTCGACAAGGCGAGCCTGGTCGATCACCCCGAGCGCTGGCGTTACATCCCGGAAGGTCGGATCAAGCCGGGGAACTACTTCCAGCGCTTTCTGGTCTCGAGCTTCGCCATCCCGCTGTTCTTCCACAACGCGGACGTCGGAACCGGTGTCGGCGTCGCGCTGACCGACATCGATTTCCGCCAACAGCGCCGGCGCGAGTTCCTGGGCGGTTTCTTCTCCTACACGACGGAGGGCCAGCAGAGCTACGTACTGCGATGGCGGCGTTGGCTGAAGCACATGGAGGTTCCCGACGGCGGGGTGCTCCAGGAGGAGCGGAGCTATCTCTCGGCGGGCGGTGGCTATCGAAAGACCCTGACCCGTCGCTTCTTCGGGATCGGGCCCGCGACCAACGAGGACGACGAGACCAGCTACACCGACGAGGTCGGATTCCTCGACCTCGGTCTCTCGCACTCGCTTCCGGGCGCGCTCGACGATTTCGTCTGGGAGCTCGGCTTGCGCGGGGAGGGCCACTGGCTCGATCACGGGCGTGTGGACGGCCAGCCCTCGATGGAGAACGTGCCGGATTTCGCCTTCCTCTTCGACGAATCCGAGCAGGTCGCCCTCGGCTGGCTCGGGGCGGGGCTGCGCTACGACACCCGCGACAGTCAGCGCAATGCGTATAGCGGAACGGCCGTCGGCGGCTCGATCGATGCGGCGCTCGCGCAGACCGACGGCGACGTCGGTGCGACCTATTTCATCTTCGCGGACCAGGTCTTCACGGTCTGGTCCCTCTTCCACGACGGCGGAACGAAAGACGAAGAGAATCCGCCGACCGACACGCTCGCCTTCCATTTCGAGTCGCGCCTCTCCTCCGGCGATCTGCCCTTCTTCGCCCGGCCGACCCTCGGCGGATCGGAGATCCAGCGCGGCTATATCGAAGGTCGCTGGCGCGACGACGCGGTCTGGACCGCGGCGACGGAGTACCGATTCTGGCTGCTGCCGCGGGGCTTCACGGTCTGGCGGCACATCCGCGTCGAACGTCTCGGGGCGGCCGTCTTCTACGAGATCGGGGGCGTCGGCGAGAATGGCTCGGCGCTCTTCCACGAGAGCCTGATCCAGAGCTACGGCGTGAGCGCTCGCGTCACCGTCGAGCGCGCCGCCCTGTTCCGCGCCGATTTCGGCTTCTCGGACGAGGGCTTCAACTTCTCGGCCGGCTTCGGCCTTTCGTTCTGAGGCCGGGCGAGCGGGCGGAGGGCCGGGCATGACACGAGTCGATCTCATTGCGCTGCTCGTACGTTATTCCGACCAGCATCCGGTCGAGCGCGCCACCGCCCGCCGCATCCTCACGCTCGTCGAGAGCGAGCCGCGCTGCTTCCTGCGCGACTGTTTTCCGGGCCACGTCACGGCCTCGGCCTGGATCGTCTCCCGCGAATCCCGCGCCGTCCTGCTCACGCATCACCGCAAGCTCGACCGCTGGCTCCAGCTGGGAGGCCACACCGACGGCGAGTCCGACGTCCTCGGCTCGGCGATGCGCGAGGCCCGAGAAGAGTCGGGTCTCATCGAGCTCGTCTCGATTCCGGGCGGGGGGGCGCCGCAGATCCTCGATGTCGATGTCCATGAGATTCCGGCACGACCCGACGAGCCGGCACATCAGCATCACGACATCCGCTTCCTGCTCGAGGCCTCGGAACGAGCCCCCCTCGAGCGCCAGAAGGCCGAGTCGAAGGCCCTCCGGTGGTTCCCGGCTGAGGGCCTCGGAGCGAGCTTGTCCGAAGAGAGCCTCGTCCGCATGGCGCGCAAAGCCACCCTCTGGCTCAGCCGGACCCCGCCTGGTCCCCCCTGAAAGCGACGGCAATGTCCCGCGGGGTGGAAGATTTTCCCCCCCAATTGGATGCCGAATTTCGGAAGCCAACGCGGATTGTGGGTCCGCGCGGGTGTGATCCAGGTCGCCGTCGAATACAGGGGCACGGCATACCGCCGGAGGCGGCATGGAACTCTGGCGTAGGTATTGCATTCCAAACGGTGTGACGGAATTGCACGTTCTCGTGGGCCGGAGGTCGGGTCATGGACTCCATCGAAGCACGCAACCAGGTGATCGGCAGCGCCGCGTTCTGGATGGGGCTCGACGCAGAGCTGCGGCTTGCGACGAACGGCCTCGCGACCGCCACCCTCGTCGTGTTCCTGCTGTGTGCGTCGCGCGAGTCGTTTGCGCAGGCGGGGGCCGAGGCGGGCGCCTCGCTCGCGTCGACCGTTTCGACCTCCGGAGCCATCGCGGTCGCGATCGCGGCAGAGCAGCCGCTCGTCATCGCGGCGTCGAAGCTGCATCGGTTGAGCGACTTCGATGCGCTGCTCGCGGTGCGCAACCGGCCGGCGACCGTGACCGCACGGCAGACGGACGACGCGATCGCTGCTGCCGTTGCGCGGGGTACCTCCAAGGAGCTCACGAGGCCGAACCCCTTCCGCAAGAAGAGCAGCGATCTCTTCCGCACCCAGCGCGCCGTCCAGATCGGAAACCAGGACCTGCTCGTGCGGCTGCGGCTGAAGCCGAAGACGCGCGAGGTCATGTCGGTCGAGCTCCGCTTCTAGCGTGACCGGGATTGGCTGATTGGAGCTGTCCATTGGAGGATGGCCGGAGCGACTCTCCGGCTATGCTCCCGCGTCATGCAAGACCTGGTTGCGGATCTGCTGCGCTTCATCGATGGCTCCCCCACGCCCTATCACGCCGTCGCGACGACCGCGGCGACCCTAGAGGAGGCGGGCTTCGTCCGCCTCGACGAAGGGAACGCCTGGAGCGTGGCGCCCGGGGAGCGCCGGTACGTCGTCCGCGCCGGCGGGAGCGTCGCCGCTTTCGAGGTCGGCACGCGACCCCCCGCTGAGTCCGGGTTTCGCATCATCGGGGCCCATACGGATTCCCCGAATCTCCGCCTCAAGCCGATCGCCGACGTGCGGGCCCACGGCTATCAGCAGCTTGCGGTAGAGCCCTACGGCGGCGTGCTCCTGCATACCTGGCTCGATCGGGACCTCTCTCTCGCCGGTCGAGTCGTGCTGCGCGACGGCAGCAACATTCGGACCGAGCTCGTCGACCTCGAGCGCCCGCTGCTCCGCATTCCGAGCCTCGCGATCCACCTGAATCGCGAGCTCAACCAGGAAGGTCTGAAGCTGAACGCTCAGCAGCACCTCGTGCCCGTGGTCGGGCTCTCCGAGCGCGAGAATCTGGCGTCACTGCTGCGTGAGGCCCTGGCGGCCCGCCGCGCAAAGGCAAAGCGCGGCACTTCGCAGTCTTCACCCTCTTCTCAGTCGTCGCACAAGGGCGGAGAGATCCTCGCCTACGACCTGATGGCCTACGATACGCAGCCCGCCGCGCGAGCAGGCGCAGCGCGTGAGCTCATCCTTGCATCGCGCCTCGACAACCTGGCCTCTTGTCATGCGGGCCTGCGCGCGCTGCTCGCTTCGGGCGAGGGGGCTGGACGGATCGCCGCGACCCGCGCGATCGTGTTCTACGACCACGAAGAAGTCGGCAGTCGCAGTCAGGCGGGAGCGGCTGGGACCTTTCTCGCCGACATTCTGGCTCGGGTGGCCCAGGCCTTCGAAGGGACGGGCAAGAAGTCGGTGGGCTCCTCCCAGGCGATCGAGCAGGCGGCCGCGCGCTCGTGGCTCGTCTCGGCCGACATGGCCCACGCAGTCCACCCGAACTACGCCGACCGCCACGAGCCCGGGCATCGCCCGTTGCTCGGACGCGGGCCGGTGATCAAGCGCAACTCGAATCAGTCGTATGCGACCGATGCCGAGAGCGCGGGCCTCTTCGCTTCGCTCTGTTCCGGGGCGGGGGTCACCGCGCAGCACTTCGTCGCCCGCAGCGATCTCGGCTGCGGCTCGACGATCGGTCCGATCAGCGCCGCCCGCGTCGGCATCCGCACCGTCGACGTCGGCAATCCGATGCTCTCGATGCACTCCTGCCGGGAGATGGCGGGGGCCGCCGACGTGGCCCCGATGATCGACGTCTTGACGGCCTTCTTCGCGAGCGATTCCCCGGCCTAGCGAGGCGATCGCGCGACGCTAGGCGCCGAGGATCGCCTTGCCGATCACCTTGAGCTCGAGGATCGGCTTCACGCCCTCGAAGATCGGCAGCACGCTCGCGTCGACCACGTAGCGACTGATCGGATATTCCTCCGCGTAGCCCCAGCCACCGTGCATCAGCTGGCCGGCCTGGGTCGCCGAGACGGCCACGTCGCAGGCGAGCAGCTTCGCCTGGGCCGCGAGCGGCGCGGCGGCGCGCTCGTCCTCGTCGAACGCGCGGGCCGCGGCGTAGGTGATGGCTCGGGCCCCGGCGATCTGCGCCGCCATCTTGCCGAGCGTGTACTGGGTCAGCTGGAACTCCGAGATCGGTTGCTCGAATTGCTTGCGGTCGACGACGTATTTCGCGGTCTCCTCGAGGGCGGCCTGGGCGAGGCCGCAACCGCGACCGCCGGTCTGGAGGCGGCCGGCAGCGAAGCCCGCCATCTGCAGATAGAAGCCACGACCGAGACCCTTCTCTTCGCCGACGAGATGATCGGCAGGGACGAACCAGCGCTCGAAGTTGAGCGTGTAGGAGTGCATGCCGCGATAGCCGGGGGTCGCGTCCGCCTTGCCGACGAGGCGGCCGCCGCCGGGCTGGCTGAAGTCGAAGCTGTGCTCCCGGGTCGCGGGCTTGGGCACGACGAAGAGCGATAGCCCCTTCGCGCCCTTCGAGACGTCCGCATCAGTGCGCAGCAGGACCGCGAGCACGTCGGCGCGGCCGGCGAACGTGCACCACGCCTTCGGGCCGTCGATGATCCAGCCCTCGACACCCCCGACGGCGCCCCGCGTCGCGCGACACTTCACGCTCGCGACGTCGGATCCGATGTCCGGCTCGGTCACCGAGATCCCCGCCATGACCTCGCCCGAGGCGAGCTTCGGGAGCCAGAACTTCTTCTGCGCCTCGGTGCCCCCGCCCATCAGGGCCTTGGTCAGGATCTCGGGGCGCGTGATGAGCGAGCCCGCGGCCGCGAGCGACGCCCGCGAGAGCTCCTCGGTCGTGAGGATCATCGCGAGGTTTCCCATCTCGACGCCGCCGTAGGCCTCTGGGATCGAAAGACCGAAGAAGCCGAGCTCGGCCATCTTCTCGATGAAGGATTCGGGGATGGTCTCGTCGCTGCGGTGGATGTGTTCCGCGTGGGGGGCGATCTCTTCGCTCGCGAACTGGCGGACCTGGTCGCGCACTTGCGCGTGGGTTTCGTCGAGCAGCCAGTCGTTGGCGCCTCGGGTCGCGGCGGCATTCGCGCCGAGCTCCCGCAGCAGCGCCTGCGAAGTCGTCCGCCGCAGCGCGCTTCGCACGCTCGCCGGAAAGCTCTTCTCGACGGCCGCATCGCCGATCCCGAGGTCGTCGGCGACCCCGGAAAGGCGGATGCAGAGGTTGTTCATCAGCTCTCCGACCGCGGCGATGGCCGTCTTCTCGCGGATCGGCGTCGCCTTGCCCTCGGTACGCCAGCGTTCGAGCTCGGCCAGGACTTCGTGGGCGGCGACGGCTTCGGTCGCGGCGTAGGCGACGCGTTCGGTGACGACCTGGTGGTCGTCGATCGCGGCGCCATCGGCGGTCAGGCGCTTCGCCGCCGAGACGGCCTCGGCGAGCAGCATCGAGCCGGCTTCCAGGACGAGGCGGGCGTCGGCGAGGTGGGCGGTCTCTTGGGGGACAGACTGTAGACGCGCGGACATGGACGATCGTCTCCTCGAGGGCCCGTTTTCGGGCGGCCGGACCATAGCGCCCGGGAAGATTGGCGGCCCAGAATCTCAGAAGAGGCGGCCGATCTCGCCCACGATCGACGGGTTTCCGAACACGAGGTCGAGCTTGCTTCCGTCTTCCCGCTCCCGCATCCAGCACACGCCGCCGGCCTCCACCGCCAACACACGGGTCGCCGCCGCGTCCCAGGGATTGAGGTCGCAATCGACCATCGCCTCGGCGGCGCCCGACAGGACGAGGAGGTGACCGAAGGCGTCGGTGTAGCCGCGTAGCTTGGGAATGGATTTCGCCATCCGCTCGTGGAGGCCGCGGAGCCCGGCGCGGTCGAAGCAGAAGAGATCGCCGTGGCACACGAGCGCGTCCTCGAGGCGAGCGATCTTCGACACGCTGAGCCGTTCGTCCCCGTGCTCTGTCCGCCGCGAGACGCCGCCGCCGCGGTAGCCGCCAATGCGGTCGCCGACGGCGGGCAGGTCGATCATGCCGACGACGGGCTCGTCGTCGACGAGCAGCGCCACGATCGTCGTGAAGAGCGGGATGCCGCGGGTGAACGCGATCGTGCCGTCGATCGGATCGACGATCCATCTTCGCCGCGCCGCGCGCTCGCTGGCCCCGAGCTCCTCGCCGAGGATCGCGTCGTCGGGGAAGGCCTCGCTGATCACGCGGCGGATCGCGCGCTCTGCCTCACGGTCGGCGACGGTGACGGGGGACCCGTCCTGCTTGGTCTCGACCGTGGTCTTGCGATAGCGGGGAAGGATCTCGGCGCGCGCCGCGTCGCAGGCTCGTGCAGCGACGGCGAGCGCATCGCGGAGGGAGCGCTCGTCGATGGCTGCACGACCGGCCTCGGCAGCATGAAAGCCCGCCGGCACGACTGAGCGCGTCATCGTACGCCCCCCGACTCCGGCGTCGGCGCGGTCGTCGAAGACGTCGTCGTGGGCACGGCGGCGCCCATGCGTCGCAGGCGTTCGAACGGGTAGATCCCCGTGCTGTGACCGTCGCTCCACTCGATCTGGATCGCATAGCGGCCGACCGACTGGATACCGAGGGGCGCGACGTCCGGAGGCACGCTCCCCGAGGCGAGCCGCGCCTCGCCACTCCACTCGTCGACGCACTCCGCGCAGGCGCACGCGAGCCGCAGGGCGCGCACGTCGAAGAGGGATTTCGTGCCGTCGGCCCACTCGATCGCGAGGGTGCGGGCATCGTGCTGTGCGATCTGGACGGGCGTGTGTTCGGGGGCGGTGGACATGCTGGGCCGAGGATAGGGATCTTTACGCGTCAGGGCGGGGGTCGGAACGTCTCCGGACGGCAGTTCCGCTCTTCGGATTCGAGGCTAGAGTCCGGCGCCATGACGACGCAAGACGAGACGATCGCGATTCTGGGTGGGACGGGAGATCAGGGGCTCGGCCTCGCGCTGCGCTTCTGCCGGTCGGGGCGGCGGGTCCTGATCGGTTCGCGCAAGGCGGAGCGGGCCGTCGAGGCGGCGGTGCAGGTCCGGAGTCAGGTGCCCGCGGCGCAGGTCGAAGGATTCTCGAACGAAGAGGCGACGGCGGGGGCTGCGATCGTGATCCTGTCCGTGCCCTTCGAGCACACCGCCGGCACCTTGAAGGCGATCAAGGAATCGCTGCGACCCGGTCAGATCGTGGTCTCGATGACGGTGCCTCTCGCGACGGCGATCGGCGACGGCGCTGTGCGCACGGTCGGGATCTGGCAGGGCTCGGCCGCGGAGCTCGTCGAGTCCCTCGTCCCGAAAGGCGTCGAGGTCGTGTCGGCCTTCCAGAACGTCTCGTCCCATCGACTGCAGCATCTCGACGAGCCCGTCGAATGCGACGTGGTCGTCTCGGGGGCGAAGGCCGCGCGCGAAAAGATCATGGCGCTCTGCCCGCTCGTCGAAGGCCTGCGTGCCCTCGACGGCGGCCCGCTCTCGAACGCACGCATCGTCGAGGCGATGACGGCGCTCATCATCGGGCTGAACGTCCGGCATAAATGTCCGGAAGGCCTCGGCGTTCGCTTTACGGGGATCTAGCTCCTGGCCGGGCGCGCAACCCGTCCATCTGCCCGATGAAATGCCCACCCAAACCACCCGCGAAGCGGGGTCGATCGGTGGGGCGTCGAGGTCGTCTGCCGGTGTCTCACGGTTGGCAGGGGACCGGGCCCCGGCGGGTTCCCCGAAACTCGGAAATCCGGTGCCCCGGACGACCCGCCCCCTGGCCAAGAACGTCGTTTGCGGTCACTCTGATTCCCATTCAGAAACACGAGATTGAGGCCGCTCGAGGACGCACTGGGCGAAGGCGGACCCACTAGGGCTTGTGGTGCTCGTGTCGTATACCCGCAAGATTTTGTGGATTTTTTCGTTGACGAACGTGGCGCCAACGGGCAAGTTGCCTGTCAACGGGGATGTGAGTTTCCTCCTGTAGCCTGGGGGGGTCGCAACTGGGTAGTTGCGGGGAGGAACACGAACTCGAGTGGCATTCTGCGAGGCCGCAGTCCGCGGAAGGATTGCGGCGGACCGGTGCGAGTCAGACCGGGCTTGGGGCGGGAATCGCGTTCTGCGCGAGGAGAGCTCGATCAAGCCGTCGACTTCCGATGAACAGGAAGCCGATGAAACGGGGGCGCTCACGCGCTCGACTCGGGTCGGAGCCGGGTCCCGGATGGGACGCGGCCGAGCAAGCGCCACTCACGGTTCGGGGGGCGCCGGGAGAAATTCCGGCGCCCCACTCATCTAGACCACCAATTCACTACCGCCAGGCCGCCCCGCTGGACCGGGTCGTGGGCGGAAAACGAACGCGTCGAGCGGCTTCGGGGGGACTTTCATGGGGACCGACATCATGGGAACGGACATCATGGGGACGGATCGGGCCGAGGCGACGGGATCGAAAGCAGCCAAGTCGAAAGGCGGACTTCGGATCGCCCGCCATTTCACGGACGGCAAGGTCCGGCCCTTCGATACGCTCGAGTGGGAGCTGCGCTCGGCCGGAATCGCGAACGAGAAGGGCGAGGCCGTCTTCGAGCAGACCGGCGTCGAGATCCCGAAGAAGTGGTCCCAGCTCGCGACCAACGTCGTCGTCTCGAAGTATTTCCGCGGTCATGTCGGCACGCCTGAGCGCGAGTACAGCGTCAAGCAGCTGATCGGCCGCGTCGTGCGCAAGATCCGCGAGTGGGGCGAAGAGGGCGGCTATTTCGCGACGCCTGCCGACGCCGACGCGTTCAGCGACGAGCTGACCTACCTGCTCGTCCACCAGAAGATGGCCTTCAACAGCCCCGTCTGGTTCAACCTCGGGGTCGAGGGGACGCCGCAGCAGGCCTCCGCGTGCTTCATCAATTCGGTGAAGGACACGATGGAATCGATCATGGACCTCGCCAAGACCGAGGCCATGCTCTTCAAGGGCGGCTCGGGAACGGGCAGCAACCTCTCGTCGATCCGGTCCTCGCGCGAGTTGCTCGCGGGCGGGGGCGTGGCATCCGGCCCGGTCTCGTTCATGCGCGGCTTCGACGCCTTTGCCGGCGTCATCAAGTCGGGCGGCAAGACGCGGCGCGCGGCCAAGATGGTGATCCTGAACGTCGACCATCCCGATGTGATGGACTTCATCCGCTGCAAGGCCGACGAAGAGAAGAAGGCCTGGGCGCTGATCGAAGAGGGTTATGCGGGCGGCTTCAACGTGCCGGGCGGGGCCTACGACTCGGTCTTCTTCCAGAACGCGAACCACTCGGTGCGGGTGACCGACGAGTTCATGTCGAAAGCCGGACGGGGCGACTCGTGGCAGACCCGCTCGGTCACGACCGGTGAGCCGGTCGAGACGGTGCGCGCCGACGGTCTTCTGCGCACGATGGCCGACGCGGCGCATGTTTGCGGCGATCCCGGCATCCAGTACGACTCGACCATCAACCGCTGGAATCCGGTCAAGAACTCGGGCCGCATCAATTCGAGCAATCCCTGCTCCGAATACATGTTCCTCGACGACACGGCCTGCAATCTCGCGAGCTTGAACCTGATGACCTTCCTCGACGCGGAAGGCCGATTCCAGGTCGAGGATTACCGCCGCTCCGCCGGACTCACGATCCTCGCCCAGGAGATCCTGGTCGACTTCGCCGACTACCCGACGGCGAAGATCGGGGAGAACAGCCACCTCTACCGTCCGCTCGGTCTGGGTTACGCGAACCTCGGCGCGCTGCTGATGGCATTCGGTCTGCCCTACGACGGAGACCAGGGACGCAATCTCGCGGCGGCGTTGACCTCCCTGATGTGCGGGGAGGCCTATCGGATGAGCGCCGAGATCGCGGGCGCCATGGGTTCCTTCATGCACTTCGAGGAGAACCGCAAGCCCTTCCTCGAGGTGATCGAGATGCACCGCGACGCGGCCTACATGGTTCCGCCGTCGGGTGTGCCCGCGGATTTGATGAAGCTCTCGCGGCGTGCGTGGGACGAGGCGCTCGAGCTCGGGACCCAGAATGGATACAAGAACGCGCAGGTGACGGTGCTCGCGCCGACGGGCACGATCGCCTTCATGATGGACTGCGACACGACCGGCGTGGAGCCGGACATCGCGCTCGTGAAGTACAAGAAGCTCGTCGGGGGCGGCTTCCTGAAGATCGTGAACCAGACCGTTCCGATGGCCCTCGCGAAGCTCGGCTACGCGCCGTCCGAGGTCGAGGCGATCATCGCCTACATCGACGACCGCGAGACGATCGAGGGTGCGCCGGGCCTGCGGCCCGAGCACCTGCCGGTGTTCGACTGCGCCTTCCGCGCGCAGAACGGCGTCCGCTCGATCGAGTGGATGGGTCATATCCGCATGATGGGCGCCGTCCAACCCTTCCTGTCCGGCGCCATCTCGAAGACGGTGAACATGCCGACGGACGCGACGGTCGAAGACGTCATGCAGGCCTACACAGAAGGCTGGAAGCTCGGCCTCAAGGCCCTCGCCGTCTACCGCGACGGCAGCAAGCGGACCCAGCCGCTCAATGCGGGCCGCGACGTGAGCGAAAAGAAGGCAGCGGCCGTGCCGACCAATCTGGTCGAGCTCGATCAGTACCGGCCGCGGCGCCGCAAGCTCGCCGACGAGCGCCACGCCTACACCCACAAGTTCTCGATCGCGGGTCACGAGGGCTATCTCACGACGGGGCTCTACGACGACGGTCAGCCCGGCGAGATTTTCCTCAAGATGGCGAAGGAGGGGAGCACGGTCTCGGGTCTGATGGACACGATCGCGACCATGACCTCGATCGCGCTCCAGTACGGGGTCCCGTTGAAGGCGTTGGTCGACAAGTTCAGCCACACGCGCTTCGAGCCCTCGGGTTTCACGAACAACAAGAAGATTCCGATCGCCAAGTCGGTGATGGATTACGTCTTCCGCTTTCTCGGCGACCGCTATCTCGCGATCGAGGAGACGAGCGACGGGGGCGTCGACGAGTTCGGCGCTTCGGCTCCGATCGTGCTGCCGACGGCGATGCGGCCGGGCCAGGTGGCCTCTGGCGTGCAGAGTGGCGTGCAGAGTGGCGTGCAGAGTGGCGTGCAGACGCCGGCCCAAGCGGCGGGCGCGGTGGCCGGGGGATCGGGGAGCGCGACGAGCGAGGCGACCCATCAAGCGACCCAGGCTTCGTCGGCAGGCAAGCTCTCGTCGAGCTTCGTCAACCAGGCCGACGCGCCCTCCTGCATGGACTGCGGCTCGATCATGATCCGCAACGGTGCTTGCTACAAGTGCCCGAACTGCGGAAGCACGAGCGGCTGTAGCTGAGCGATCGGACTGCCAGGGGTGGGGGCGCTGCTCCATGGGGCGATCCAATCGCCGAGGGGATCGAGTGAGAAGATCGAAGAGCCAGGCGATGGGGAGCTCGAGTATCCGTGCCTGGCTTTTCTCGTTCCTGATCGCGGCCGTCGCCGCGACCCCCGGGTGTATCACGATCGACGTGCTCGGCGGGGGTGAAGAAGCAGCGCTGGTCGAGACCGTCGTTCGCGGGCGAGATGGCCGCAAGATCCTGCTCCTCGACATCGACGGCGTGATCGGGGAAACCGCTTTCTCGAGCTCCTTGTTAGGGGGGGCGACGCTCGGCACGGTCGCCCGTGTCGTCGAAGTCCTCGATCGTGCCCGTGACGACGACGAGGTTGCAGCCGTGCTGCTCCGCATCGACAGCCCGGGCGGGACGGCGACCGCGAGCGAGCAGGTCTACGAGGAGATCCTTCGCTTCAAGAACGAGCGGCGGATTCCCGTGGCGGCCCAGCTCATGGGGACGGCGACCTCGGGCGCCTACTACGTCGCGATGGCCGCCGACACGATCCAGGCCCATCCGACGACCGTGACCGGCTCGATCGGCGTGATCTTCACGAGTCTCTCCTTCGCGGGGCTGATGGAAAAGCTCGGCGTCGAGGACCAGACGCTGACAGGCGGCGAGTTCAAGGACGCGGGCTCGCCCTTCAGGCGCCTTTCCGAGACGGAGCGCCAGCAGCTGCAGGCGATCGTCGACGATCTCCACGGGCGTTTTCGCGAGATCGTCGGGCGCGGGCGGCCGAATCTCTCCCCGGAAGCGATCGCGGCGCTCGCGAAGGGGCAGGTCTTCAGCGCGCGGCAGGCCCTCGCGAAGGGGCTCGTCGACCGGGTCGGATCCCTCGAGGAGGCGGTCCGCGCCCTCGAGCAGCAGCTCGGGGTCAGCGAGTCCCGCGTCGTCACGTACCACAGGCCGCGGGAGATCCGGCGCAATCTCTACACCCGCTCGTCGATCCCGGCGCCGGGCGTCGACGGCGCGCTCGCGGGATCGGCCCAGGCCCTCGCGCTGCAGCGACTCGAACGTCTCGTCGCCCAGCCGGGCTTCAACTACGTCTGGCCCGGAGTGGTCTGGTGGCCCGGAGTCGTCTGGTTGCCGGGCATCGCCGGAGTGCCGGCCGTCGCCGGCTCCGATTCGAGCAGCGCTCCGAGTCCCATGTCCTTCACGAACATCGCCGACTGATCGCCCACGTAGACGACCTGGCCTTCCTGCAGGAATCGGAACGCATAGCGGATCACGATCCGCCGACTTCCTACCCGCGTCCGTGTCTCGCTCGACTCGAGCACGATCGGCGGCCCGATCGTCGCGAGGCGTTTGAAGTCGGCGCGATGGATGCGATTGCCGAAGCCCGCCCAGCCTTCGTCCCAGCGGCAGCCGTGGAAGAGAAAGGCGTGGAGGCAGCCGAGGCTGCCTGTCGCCATCAGGATCTCCGCGGCGGAAACATGGGCGGGGTGCTGGGGGCTCGTGCGCTGGCATCGGGCGAGCGGAAGCGGCCTCGTCGTGTCGAGGAGTGCCTCCAGGGAACGTGCCTCGGAATCGACGCGCGAGATCGCGTCGACGAAGAATGCCTCGGACGTATAGAGAAACGTGTCGACGAAGTGTTGGACCAGCTCCGGCGAGACGGCGCCTCGACTTCGATCGGCGAGCGGGCCGAGCGATTTCAGGGCTTCGTCAGGGCGACACGCAAAATGCGATCGCCGGTGAAGGAGCCGATGAAGAGCTCGTTGCCGACCTGCAGACCGACGGTGCCGCCGCCCATCGGCGAGCCCGTGCTCTCGTAGACGGGACCGACGGCCGTCATCGTATCGGGGTCGACGGCCTGGATCGTGAACGGGATCGGGCAGGCTCCCTGCGGCACGTCGACACAGACGCTGAAATTCGTCGTCTCGAAGCCGTGAAGCGAGGCGACCAGGAGCCGCTTTCCATCCGGCGCCCAGGTCACGTTGTCGGGCATCTTGACGACGGCGCTCCCGAGGATTTTTCCGGTCGCGACGTCGATCTTCCGGACTTCGTTCTGCATCGTGACGTTGAGGAAGAGCGTCTTTCCATCGGGAGATGCAGCGATGCCGTTGGGCATCACGCCGTCGGTGCCTTCGATCTTCGTGTAGCCCCCGGCGGCGGTCCAGGCGAAGGCGTGACCCGTCGGCTCGGTCGGGATCGCCTCCGTGAAATCTGAGGCCCCCGAGATCGACGCCATCTTCGTCGTATAGAAGTCGCCGTTCGCAAGCGCGACGACCTCGTTGAGCGACGCATCGGGCGGCGCCAGCACGCAGCCCTTCCAGGCGATGCTCCAATCCTTGCCCGCGCCCTTGACCTCGAAGAACTCGACCGCCTCCCGGCCGAAATGCTGGACGACGAGCAGCGCGAGCCGGCCGTCGCTTCGCTGGACGAGGTCGATGCCATGGGCGTTGAACTTGTCCCGGGGCGGCGGCGGGCAGGTCGGGTCGCCCCAGCCGGATTCGGCCTGGTCCGCGTCGCTGCCGCCGGCGTAGATCGTCGTCGTCGTCTCGTCGGCGAGCGAGAAGAGCACCAGGCCACCCGGCTTGCGAACGTCGCCCGATGGGCCCATCGCGCCGTATCCGCTGATCAGCAGCGCCTCGTTGCCGGGCAGGGCGACCATGTCTTCGGGGCTCTGGAACTTGCAGATCGGGCGTGCATTGTCCTTCGCGACACAATCGAGGACGGGGCCCGGAACGGCACCTTCGCCCTCGGCGACTCGCGCACTCGGATCGACGGCCTGCTCGGCCTCGGATTCACGAGGGCCGGCTGTGTTCTGCTCGGTCGCATCCTGTCGCTCACAGGCGATCGAGAAGATCGTCGCAAATGCGACGGCCGAAATGCTCGCAGCCGAGCGGGACGTCAGGCGAAGAGTCTCTCGCAGCCGGGTCGTTCGATGCATCGGGTTCCTCGACTTCCAGGGGTGGACGAATACGGCAGGACGGGACGGACGAAGGATCCGGCCGTCGAAAGGTGTAGTGGACGCGTCGTGCGACGGGAAGACCCGATCGCGCGGCGAATCGACGCTTCGGCGGCGACCCGGCGAATCACGTCGTCGACGGAGGAGCGGGTCGAACGCCTTCGCTGTCGACCAATCGCCGGGCTCCGAGCAGCGCCTGGGTCCCGCTCCCCGCGTTCACCATCGCGGCCAGGGCCAGCGACCAGCGCACGGCGCCGTCGCCCAGGCTCCCGGCGAGCAGGTCGTTCGCGACGCCGACGAGGGTCGGTCCGAGGCCCGACCCGACCAGAGTGAGGATCAGGAGATTCAGGGCCGATGCCGTCGCACGCGAGGCCGGCTCGGCCAGCTCCTGGGTGGCGGCGTGCATCCCGGGAATCGCGATGCCGGAAAGGAAGGCGGAGGAGGCGAGGCCGATGAGGGCGAGCTCGCGGCTCTCCGAGAAGAGAAAGAGCCACGAGAGCGGGGCGTAGGCGAGGCTCGCGAAGCCGGGCAGACGCAGCAGCCAGCGCCGGTCGGCGGCGGCGAGGCGGTCGGTGACGATGCCGCCGGTGATCACCCCGAGCGCTGCGAACGACGCGCTTCCGAGCGCGAGCAGCGTCCCGATCTCGCGGGGCGCCATCCCGTGGACGCGGGCGAGATAGGCGGGATTCCACATCGAGGCGGCGCTGTGGGCCAGGGAGTGGAGCGCAAAGGAAGCGAGCACGAAGCGATAGGCGGGCTGGGCGAGCAGGCGACGGAGGGCTTCCCGGGTCGAGCGTGGGGTCACGGCCTTCGTCTCGAATCGCCCCCGCGCCGGCTCGCGCACGGTCGAGCGAACGAGGAAGGCGAGGGCGACACCCGGCGCGCCCAGGGCGAAGAACACGCCCCGCCAGCCCCAGATCTCCTGGATGAAGCCGCCGACGAGGTAGGCGAGGATGACACCGACGCTCGCTCCGGCGGAGTAGACCGAGAGCGCTCGTGCGCGGCGCTCGGGCGGAAAGTAGTCGGCGATGAGCGCATGCGCGGTCGGGGTGCCCGCGGCCTCGCCGACGCCGATCGCGAGCCGCGCGACGACGAGCTGCGCAAAGCTCGTGGCGAAGCCCGAGACCAGCGTCAATGCGCTCCACACGCCGAGCCCCGCCGCCAGGATCCCGCGGCGATCTCCCCGGTCGGCGAGCCGCGCAATCGGAATGCCGGCGGCCCCGAAGAAGAGCGCGAACGAAAGCCCGGAGGCGAGGCCGAGCCAGGTATCCGAGACGTGGAACTCCTGCTTGAGCGGCTCGATCAGCATCCCGAAGATCTGGCGATCGACCAGCGCGAAGACGCCGACCAAGAAGAGCACGCCGAGCACATAACGTGCGTAGGCGTCGGACGGGGGCTGCGAAGGAGCCTGCGAAGGGGCTTCTGACGGGGGATGGGTCACGCGTTCCCGCTCTCAGTCGACCGAACGGGGGCGAAGCGCTCGCTCGAAGGGGATGTCGAAGTCGCCACCGAGCAGATAGGCCGCACCGACGACGGGCATGATGCGGGGGTCGATCGATCGGTCGGCATAGCGGGTCGCGTGATCCGAACGCATGAGCCCGCCGACGCCGACGATCACGTCCCAGATGCGTACACCCGTCTTCACGTCGTACAGCGCGAACAGGCATCGCGGTCCGTCGGCACTGACCTCGCGCTCCCAGCCGATCGGCAGGATCGCCATCAGGGCCGCTGTGCGCGTGACCTGTCGATAGGTCGAAAAGCCCACCGTGACGAGGGCATAATCGGCCTCGATTCCGCCGAAGAGCTCCGGCGGAAGCGAGTCGGGCGAGAGCCATTTCGTCGCCATGGGATCGCGCTGCAGGGTCACGTCGACCTTCGAATCGAGCTCCGTCTCTCCGACCCGATCCCCCACGAAGAGTCGAGTCTTCAGCCGTTTGGGCTCGATGACGATCGGGAGGTGGACTCCCATCCGCCGGCTCAGCTCGGCCGCCTGTTCGTCAGAGAGACTCGCCTGGGCCACGACTTCGCGGGGCGGCACGAATCGAATGCTGGCAAGCGGCGCCGAGAACACGGAATCGAGCGCAGCTGCCGCCATGATCGAGATCCCCTGCTCGACACCGATCGTCATCGGCGGCAGCACGGCGACGGTCTTTCCCGTCAAATTCGGGCTCGTGGGATTGGGATGCGTGAAGAGCTGGATCCCGCTTCCGGTGCATCCGCAGAGGCTGGCGGCGAGCAGCATCGCGATGACGCGCAGTCGCTGCATCAGCGCTTCGCCTCGACGAGACCCATCGCGCGAAGCGCGGTCTCGACGTGGTGGTCGGAGAGCCCATCGCGCGCGGACCGGGCGGGCATCATCGCGAAGAATTCGGATTGGATGCGTCCCGTCGCGAGGTCGATCACGCGAAGGGCGAGCGAAGCATGCGGAACGTCGGAGCGGCGGTCGTGGGCAATCGGAATCGAGAACGCGACGAAGACGGCAGGAATGCCCAAAAGGACGAGCGCGAGCCACTCCTTCGACGCCTCGACACGGCTCTGCGCGAGGTCCCCGACGACGAGATGCCGGTACCCGATGCGCTTCTCGAGCTCGTTTCGCCAGCCCGCGGCATGGGCGAGTCGCGCCGGATCGGAGAGGAGCTTCGAGACTTCCTCCTCCGAGAGCGCCGGACCGACGTCGGGATAGCCGCTCTTCTCGACGAGCAGCGCGCTGGCCGCTTCGTCTCGGGTCCCGCTCGCCGACTGCCGGATGCCCGCGCTCGCGATCGTGGTCGGCAAGGGGACGGAATCGCCGGGCCACGAAACCGCGCTTCGATAACGCGTCTGGCAAGCCAGACTGAGCAGGATTACGAGCACCGCGAGCCCGCGAACGGCCGGCAGTCGACGCGTGGGATCGGGGGACCGCGGGCTGCGTCGGGGATTCAAGGATCGATCTCTCCACGGAATCGCTGCATGTTCTCACCCGGGCCGGATCCCTGTCAAGCAGGGAGGAGGAGTGCCCCGATCACGGCGCCTTCGGAAAGGGCAGGATCGCATCGGCGATCCTGCCCGAATCGAGAAGGGCGGAGAGCTCGTCCGCCAGCCGTTGGGACTCCACGAGAACGGCCTGCCATCGCCGGATCCGTTCCTCGCTCCCGAGAGCCAGGAAGTCGTTGCGATCGGGGAGCTTCCTGCTCGGGAGACCGGCAATGAATTCTTCCGAGGGCGCGATCATCAGCACGTCCTCGAGATCCCGTGCGCGCGGCCTTCGCCAGGGTAGTCCCTTGTCGAACCAGCCCGGCGTCATCCGATCGAAGAAATGCGGGAAGAGGACGAGGCCGGGGCGACGCCGAAAGGCGAAGTCGAAGTGATAGTCGAGGATGCCGCCGTCGAACAGCGTTCCGGCCATGCCGGGGACATCTCGGACGCCCGACATGACGAGCGGGATCGAGCCGCTCGCGAGCAGCGCCTTGCCGACGTTCTTCGCGTCCAGCCGAGCGCGGCAGGTCGGGAGGTCGTCGAAATCGATCGTCGGCTCGGTCGCCGCCTCGGTCGTCGAGAAGACGATGCGTTCGAAGGAGCGCCCGAGGAGTCGACGCGAGAGCGTGTTCCAGCCGGCGGCTGCGGCCAGCTGAAGTCGGAAGCCGGGGCCATGGTCGAGGCCGCGATCCCGTCGCAGCCGCGCGGCTACGAAGTGGGAGCGGACGAGCGGATTCTCCACGATGTCGTCTGCGCCCCGATCGGCGAGGAGGTGGGCGAGGATGCGTTCGCTCTCGACCGAGATGGCCTCGGGGGTCGGGGCGCAGGCATAGGTCTGCTCGGTGTACGCCTGCGCGAAGCGTGCGAGCGCCGCATGGGGATCGTGTTGGGCGAAGCAGGCGTGGCGGAAGCTCCCGATCGAGGAACCGAGCGTATCGAGCGGGGTCGTGCGCGGCAGCACCACGCGCTCGATCCAGAGGTCGTCGAGCTCGCGCAGCACCAGCCATTTCGGCCCGCCCGAAGCCCCGACGAGGGTGTCGAAGAGCTCGGCGTGGAAGCCCTCTTGGCGCAGGCGTGCGGCGGCACGCACGCCTGCGCGGATGACGAGGGAGCTAGGCATCCCCGGGCTCACGGCCTCACGTCGGGGTCCCTCTCACATCCGGGTGTAGTCGGGCCCTTCGCCGCCCTGCGGCGTCGTCCAGGTGATGATCTGATAGGGATCCGCGATGTCGCAGGTCTTGCAGTGGACGCAGTTCTCGTGGTGGATGAAGAGCTCCTTTGCCCCGGGCTTGCCTACGACGTCGATCATCTCGTAGACCGCCGCCGGGCAGAACTTCTCGCACGGATTGCCGTAGTCGGTCCGGCAGCTCGTGGCGCAGATGTTCGTGTCGGCGACCTTGAGATGGGGCTGTTGATCGGATTCGTGCTGCGTGCCCGAGAAGCCGACGAGGTGCTCCTTCGAAAACGTGAGCACGCCGTCGGGGACGAAGGGGGGCCGGTCGCGGACCTCCTTCGGGACCTCCCAGATCTTCTTCATCGCGGCGTGGGACGGATGGGTCTTGATGAACGGGATCAGGCCGCGGCCCTTCGTGATCAGCATCAACGGGATGTTGATCAACATGCCGAAGAGCGGCGCGATCTCGTTCGAGCCCGTGAAGTTCCGCCCTTCCAGGTGCTCCTGGTAGGCCCAGCTCTCCTTGAAGCGCTCGGCATAGCCGCCGAGGGTCTTCGAGCTGTAGTCACGCTGCTTCAGGGCGTCGACCAGGGTCTCCGCCGCCAGCATGCCCGACTTGATCGCCATGTGGATGCCCGCGAGCTTCATGATGTTGAGCATGCTCGCCGAGTCTCCGACGATCATCGCGCCGTTTGCATAGAGCTTCGGCATTGCGTGGAGCCCACCGGTCGGAATGCACTTCGCTCCGTACCGGACGAGCTCGGCCCCGTCGAGCAGATCGCGCATGAAGGGCGAGTCGCGCTTGAACTCCTGGGACGCGCGGTGCGGATCGTTGGTCGGATCCTCCGACGAGAGAGACGTCACGTAGCCGAAGGAAATCAAATTGTCCTTCATGTCGTAGAGCCACATGCCGTTGATCTGTCCGAAGAAGTCGGGAAACATCGATCCGTGCACCACGCGCCCGGGTTGGTGCTTCTCGGGCTTGACGCGCCAGATCTCCTTGATGCCGGTCTCGTAGGTCTGCGGATTCGCGCCGCCGAGGCCGAATTGTCCGATCAGCTGCTTCGTGCAGGAGCCACGCACGCCCTCGCCGAGCACCGTCACGCCGGCGAAGATGTCCATTCCGGGCTGGTAGTTCGCCTTCGGCTTGCCGTGCTTGTCTATGCCCATGTCGCCGGTCCGGATGCCGATGACGCGGTCGCCCTCGGTCAGGATCTCCGCCGCGGCGAAGCCCGGATAGATCTCGACCCCGACTTCCTCACACTTCGCCGCCAGCCATTTCACGACGTTAGAGAGCGAGACGACGTGGTAGCCCCTCTTCTGGAACATCGGGGGCGTGATCGGCGATTTGATCGTGCCCTTGCGCGTGAAGAGCCAGAAATAGTCCTGCGAGCAGGTGTATTCGATCGGGAAGCCCTGCTGCTGGTAGTCGGGCATGAGCTCTTTGATCGCCCGCGGATTCATGACGCCGCCCGAGAGCTGGTGGTCGCCGACGTTGGCGGCTTTCTCGATCACCAGGATCGAGGGCGGCTCGATCGGGGTCTCGCCGGTCTCGCCACAGCGTTGATTGTGGGCCTCGACCTGCTTCATCAAATGATAGGCGGAGGCGAGGGTCGCGGGGCCGGCCCCCACGAACAGGATGTCGACCTCCATGCTCTCGCGTTCGGGCTGGCTCATCGCAGTCTTTCCTTTCCAGGGGCCCCGTCCGAAGACGGCTCCCAGTGGAGCCCCGGGGCGCGCGTCCGAAGTGGTTGGATTTGGATGGAACTTAGGAGACGACGGGGGCTGCAACAACCGAGCATTGGCCCGGAGTACCGTGTCTCCTATTCTGGGCCTCCTGCTGCCCGGGGCGCCGGTTGCGTCCCGATCCCGCCGCCGCGGCGAGCGAACCCCGAGATGCCGCGAGGACTGCGCATTGAGTGCATCGAGGAGTGCCGCGAGCCATGACCCGGCGGGTCAGTCGGCCGATTTCGTCCAGCTGCTGCGCGAGTTCCTGGCCGGGTATACGGCCTTCGTCGAGCTCTTCGCCCACCACGGGATCCACGAGATTCCCTTCGCGAAGATCCGCGAGCTCGTCGGCGACGACGAGGGCGCCGTCCTCTATCGCATGAAAGAGAAGAGCCACGCGCTGTTTCGAACCGACCAGTTCGCGAGCGAGGTCGTCCGCCACGAGGCGCTCTTCGACCTGGCACTCGGGTCGCTCTTCCACGAGGCGATGAAGCTGCGGGAGAGTCTCTACCAGCGCGACGTGTACGGCCCTCGCGTGGCTCTCCTGCGCGAGGCGGCGGACGAGGAATCCGAGGCCCTGATCGTCGAGTTCGACCGGATCCTGGGCAAGAGCGTGTCGCGCCAGGGCGAGGTCGTCGCCGAGGTCCGCGTCCTGCTCGCCCAGACGCGGGATCAGCTGCGCAGGCTCCTGCTCGAGCGTGCGGGAGATCGACGGGTGACGCGCTGCCTGCTCAGCCGCAAGGCCCAGGTCGACGGGACTTTTCCGGAAGGTCTCTCGGGACTGCTCCAGGCAATGCATGGGAATACGGTGACGGGCTTGATCGAGGGGGCGCGGGCGCTGCTCGAGAGCGCCTATTACATCGAGGCGCTCGAGACGCTTCGCCAGGCGCAGGCCGAGCCCGATGCCCCCGCCGGCGAGATCCGCCAGCTCGAGCTCTACGCCGAGGGAATGCAGGCCGTGCTCGACGGTCGTTATGCGCATTCGATCGAGACCCTGACCGCGTGGGCGGATCAGGAGGGCCATGTCCTCGAACGCGAGTTCGCGCGCCTGGCGAGCTCGGTGCTGGGTCGTCTCGGGCCGCTTCTGCGAGACGACCCCGACGCAGCGACCTGGGTCGCGCGCGCTAAGGCCTTGAACCAGCGGATCGACGGGGTGTCCGGCTAGGAAGCGGTGCGGGCAGGGCGTCCACGGACGATCAGGATCGCGCCGCCGACGACCAGGGCGATCCCGATCCACTGGGCCTCGGAGAGATCGAGGGCCACCCGCGCATTGAGCCGCCAATGCTCGACGACGGCCCGCCCGATGCCGTTCAAGACGAGATACTCGCCCATCACTGATCGGCTCTTCTTTCGCCGCAGCCAGAGATAGCCGCTCGCGAGCGTGAGCCAGAACGCCTCGTAAAGCATCGTCGGATGTACGGGATGGAGGACCGGGGGCAATCCCTCCGGAAACGCGACCCCCCACGGCAGATCCGTCGCGCGGCCGTAGTCGTCGCCGACGAGAAAACAACCGATGCGCCCGATCGCCTGCCCGATCGCCAGCGAAATCGCGGCCGCGTTGGCGAAGGGCAGGGCGGGAACGCCGAGCGTGCGGCAGCCGATCCATCCGCCGAGGTAGCCGCCGATCAGCCCACCGTAGAAGACGAGGCCGCCGCGCGAGAAGAGGGAATCCCAGAACGGGTATCCCTCGCGCCACCAGAAATCGGTCGCGTAGTAGAGCTTTGCGCCCAACACGCCGCCGACCATGATGTAGATCAATAGGTTGGCGGCGGCCTCGGGATCGAGGCCTTCTTCTTTCATCCGCGGCAGCGCGATCCAGTATCCGACCAGGAAACCGATCGCCATCATCACGCCGAAGCTGCTGATGGGCCAACCGAGAATCGGGAGCTCGAAGAGAATCGGATACATCGTGCCTCGCGTGGCGCGCACGGTACGCGAGGCCAACGGCACCGGCAATCGAGAGTGCGACTGCGTGGCTCGCGGTCCCGCACCCCTGTATTCTGGCCGAGCACGGCGTGGAGCGCGGGTGCGGGGGGCATGAAGCGATGGGACTGCGTCCGCACGAGGATCCGGACGGCGTCCCGGGGTCGATCTCGCCCGTCGCGATGGGCATTCGCCGAACGGCGACCTGGGGGCTCGTGGTCCTCGCGGCCCTCTTGATCCTCGACGGCTCGGCCGGCGGGCTTTGGCGTGGGTCGGGGACCTCGACCCCGGTGGACTCAGTGGAAGCGGCCCGCTCGGCGGTGACCACGGCGCTCGGCATCCACCTTCGAAGTCGCAATGCCTCGCTATCGCGCGAAGAGCAGCAGCGTGTCGTGGAGGCCGTCCTACGCAGCAGCCGGCGCTACGGCCTCGACCCGTATCTCGTGACGGCGGTGCTGATCGTCGAAAGCGATGCCCGACCCTGGGCCGAGAGCGGGAAGGGCGCCATCGGCCTGATGCAGGTGATGCCGCACATGGCCGCCAAGCTCGACTTGGCGGGCAATCTCGCGACGATCGAGAGCAACATCGGCGCGGGCTGTTACATCCTCGCCGACAACATCCGCCGGCTCGGCGAGGAGCGCGGGATCTCAGCGTACTTCTGGGGGCGCCAGATCCGGGGCGTCGCGTACCTCGAGAAGGTCCAGCGCGCGCGGGAGCGGGTGCGCGATGCGAGTCCTTCCTGAATGGGCTCCCTCGTCCGGCGCCGCGAGGGTCAGCTGCTTCTCTCCGATCGAGGCGAGCGGTACGGCTATGCGTGGCTCCCGCCCGAGGCGCAGCGCGTCCTGATCCTCGTCCACGGCTATGCGGAGCACGCCGGTCGCTACGAAGAGATGGCGATGTACTTCGCCGCGCAGGGCTTCGCCGTCCACGCCTACGATCAGGCGGGGCACGGCCGAACACCGGGCCCGCGCGGTCACGTGGACCGTTTCGAGCGCCTCCTCGACGAGCTCGCCGGCTTCGTCGATCGGGTCCGGGCCGAGCATCCGGGCCTCCCGCTCGTGCTCGCCGGCCACAGCATGGGCGGTCTCGTCACCGCGGCGACGGCCGCCTTTCGGCATCCGGAGGTCGATCGGATCGTCTTGTCGGGGGCGCTGCTCGAGCTCGGCGCGAACGGCTCGGCCGACCGGATGCTTCGCCTCTTCGCCGCACGCCTGCTGTCATTCCTGGTACCTCGCTTCGGCTTGGCGACGGGCCTCGATGCGGAAGGTCTATCGCGGGATCCCGAGGTCGTGCGCCGATACCTCTCCGATCCGCTGGTCAAGGACCGCATGAGTGCGCGCTTCGCGGCAGGGCTCTTTTCGATGGTGGCGCGGATGAAAGTGGCCGCGGGACAGATCGAGCGGCCGATCCTGATCCTCCACGGCGGGGCCGATCCGATCTGTCCCGCGGAGGGGAGCCGCCGTCTCCATGCGGGCCTCGCGCCGGGTGTCGCGCAGCGAAGCCGACTTTCGGTCTATCCTGCGCTTCGCCACGAAATCTGGAATGAGCCCGAGCGCGTCGAGATCTGGCAGGAAATGCTCGCCTGGATCGCGGATCGGGATGGCTGATCGCGAAAGGGGGGATGGTGGACGGTTTGACGCATCTCGATGCGCAGGGGCGGGCGCGCATGGTCGACGTCGGCTCGAAGCCGATCACACGACGCGTATGCGTGGCGCGGGGTTCGGTGCGCATGAAGCCGGCGACGCTCGCCCGCATCGTCGAGGGCCGGATCGCCAAAGGCGACGTCCTCGCGACGGCACGCATCGCCGGCATCCAGGCGGCGAAGCGAACGGCCGATTGGATTCCGCTCGCCCACCCGATGCCCCTCGACGCCGTCGAGGTCTTGCTCGAGCCCGCCCCGGATGGCAGCGGCCTCGCGATCGAGGCACGCGTCCTGGCCCACTGGCGGACGGGCGTCGAAATGGAGGCGCTGGTCGCCGTCGGCGCCGCCGGGCTCACGGTCTACGACATGTGCAAGGCGGTCGATCGCGAGATGGTGATCGACCGGATCCGCCTCGTCGCGAAGCAGGGCGGCAGGAGTGGGACCTTCGTGCGGGAGGGGGAAGGCCCGGTCGAGCTCGGTGCGGACGGGGGAAGCGAGTGATGGACGCGTCGCAGCCGCTTATGGGGCCGGAGGGACGGCGAGCGCGGTCACCCGGTCGGGGGTCCCAAGGGGCGCCGCCGCCGATCCACGGACCTGGCCGGAATGGATACCTGTGAGCAGCACGAAGAACGATCTGCCGGTCGAAAATGTGGAGCCCGGGCCGGAACCCACGTCGGACAAACGGGGTCTGTCGACCGAGAGGCGACCCATGACCTACGAGTTCGTCGAGCGAGGGACCATGGTGCGGGGGACGAATCCATTGGCGCGCGACGTCTCTGGTCCCCGCGTCATCATCGAAGATCCGGATCGAGAGCTCGTCTCGCGCTGGCAGGCAGGCGACGAGAAGGCCTTCGAGGAGCTGATCTCGCGCCACGAGCGCAGGGTCTACCGTCTTCTGTACCGCATGATGGGCAATCGCGAGGACGCGGAAGACCTGACGCAGGAGACGTTTCTCTCGCTCCACCGCCACGGCCACCGATTCCGCGCCGAATCGCGATTTTCGACCTTCATCTACCGCGTCGCCGCCAACGCGGCCCTCAATCGGCGTCGCGCGCTCGGCCGTGGCCGATCGCGGGTCGACAAGCTGAAGACGCGCAACGACGCGGGCGACGACCTGCCGAGTGCGCCCCGAGATCCGGAAGACGCGGCGCTCGGCGTCGAGATGTCGATCCACGTGCGGGCGGCGCTCGAACGGCTTTCGCCCGCGCTCCGCATGCCGGTGATCCTGTACGACATCGAAGGACTCGCCTACGGCGAAATCGCCAAGGTCCTCGGCGTCGCCGAGGGCACGGTCAAATCTCGCATCCACCGCGCCCGCCAGGCGCTTCGCGAAGAACTGAAAGGGCTGCTGGGCTCGGGTCCTGCGGTCGAGGGCATCTGACGTGAATCATGCGGTCGTGACGGAACACCTGGCCGACTATCTCGAAGGGGACCTCGCGCTCGATCTGCGCGCCCTCGTCGATGCGCATCTGGACACCTGTCCCGATTGCGCCCTGGAAGTCCGGGAGATGCAGCAGACGATCCGGATCCTGCGCGCGCTTCCGGAGCCCGAGACGCCGCCGATGATCGCGGCCAACGTGATGCGCCGGATTCGCGCAGGCGAGACCCGGCCGAGCTTTTACGAACGGATTGCACGGGTGCTCGGGGGTGTGCTCGAGCCGAGCTTCGTTCTGCCGACCTCGGCGATGGCGGTTGCGGCACTCGTGATCTTCGCGATCCAGGGGGGCGGGCCTCTCACGGGCTCGTTGGGCGCAACGGGCGCCGCGGACGACGAGGGACCGGTCGCGCTGCGCGCGTCGTCGCCGGCGGTGCCGTCCCAGCCGGAAGAGTCCGAGCTCGATTTCGGCGCGTCGGCAGCCCGGGAGCTGGCGGCCGCGCCGGCACCTTCTCGGCGCACCTCGGCGGCGGTTCCTTCGCCGGATCGGGAGGGCTCGCCTTCGTCGACGACTTCGCGACACGAAGGGCCGGGCCCTGATTCGGTCTACGCAGCGCGTGATCCCATGGTCGTCGCGCCTCGGGAGTCCCAGCAGTCGCGCCAGGGCCATGGGCGGTCGCAGGGCTTCGGGGGACCGGGCCCTGGCGATTCGATGCTGGCTCAGGGGTTTGCGTCCGAGGTCTCTGGGCCGGCCACGCCGTCGGCTTCGAATCGCGTCTCGGGCGCGTTCGGATCCGCGATGCCTACGTCGCTCTCGCGCCCGATTTCGGGCGCGCCACAGGGGCTACAGATCGAGGGAACCGGCGGAGAGGATCCGCGTGACGCCTGGCTCGCACGGGCGCTCGAGAATCCCGTTGAGTTCGCCCAGTACATCGCTCGCCACAACCTGGCCGAGCAGGAGCTCTGGGTCGAGCGTCTCTCGGAACGCGCGTTGTCGCGGGGCCTGCTCACGGAGCTCGTCGAGGCCCTGCGTGCCGCGGGAAACGAAAAGGCATCCTGGCTGGCCGACGATTTCGCTGCGCAGGGCGAGGCCGAGGACTCGACCTCGGCGGACGGCCAGGCCGTGCACGCGAGCGAAGACAGCCCGGCACTCGACCGCTGAATCGGAGATCGGGGCCGGGCGCGGCACGATGCGCAGCGCTGGGGCCCGCCGTTCACGCCGCGTGACCGCGTGACCGCGGAGGGACGCGGCCGACCGCGGGTGTCATCTTGAGCGCTCCTCTTCTGGGAGCCTCCGCCTTGTCCCGCCCGCTTGCACGAAGCGTCGACCCGCCCGAAGCAACCGCTAACCGCGAATGGCCGCGGGAGCGGCTTGCGCGCGAAGGTCCCGACCACCTCGCGCTGGAAGAGCTCGTGGCCCTCGTATTGAGAACAGGAGATCGCCACGGAGATGCATGGAGCCTCGCACGACGTTTGCTCGATAGGACGGGCGGTCTCGGACCGCTTGCCGAGACACGCGTCTGCGAGCTCGAATCGATCCCTGGGCTCGGTCCCGCGAAATCCGCGAGCCTCTGCGCTGCGTTCGAGCTCGGGCGGCGAATGGCCTCGGCCCCGCTCGAAAGAGGACAGGCGATTCGCGCGCCCGCCGACGTTCAAAGGCATTTCCAGCCACGCTGGCGCGACCGCAGACGCGAGTCGTTCCATGCTCTCCAGCTCGACGGTCGCCACCGCCTCCTGTCCGTGGAGGAAGTGTCGGTCGGCACGCTGACCGCGAGCCTGGTCCATCCTCGTGAAGTGTTTCGGGCCGCGATTCGAAACGCCGCTGCTGCGCTGCTGCTCGTCCACCACCATCCGAGCGGGGATCCGAGTCCCAGCCCGGAAGACCGCTCCGTGACGGAGCGGCTCGTCGCGGCCGGCCGGCTACTGGGGATTCGGGTGGTGGATCACGTCATCGTTGCGGACAACGGGTATTTCAGCTTTCAGGAAGCCGGGCTGATTCGGGAGACGGAGGTCGGCTGAAGCGGTTGCCCTCGGGGCAAAGTGACTTCAAGCCGTTGTCGGGAAAGTGACCACTCAAGGCCGGAGGCCAGATCGGTCGATGAGACCCGAGCCAGTACGCGCCCGGTTAGGCCGGTCGACCTGAGCTGCAGCCGTGACGACGGAGCGGCGACCGGGGGAGACGGCGAGGACCACGGCGACGACCACGGTAAGCGAGCACGACATGTCGAAGATCAGCCTGCAAGGAGCCGCGCCCGCCGCCGACGCCTCGAGCTCCGCGGCGGCGTGGGCTGACCGCCGCCGCGCGGATCGCAGCGCGCTCACTGTTCGTATCGACTACGCGACCGTCGACGAGATCTTTTCCGAGTTCACCCGCGACATCAACGAAGGCGGCCTCTTCATCGAAACCGAGAAGCCTCACCTGCCGGGCACGGAGGTCTCGATGCAATTCCACCTCCCGGGCAGCGACGAAGTCGTCGAGACGATCGGGCGGGTCGTGCGCGTCTCGCGCGGCTCGACCGGCACGCCGCCCGGAATGGGGATCGAGTTCGACGAGCTTCATCCCGAGGATCGGAAAAAGATCGACCGCATCGTGCGAGCGCTGCGCGCGAGCGGGGCACGTTAGTCCCTTCGCACGGCACGGCCGTCAGAACGGTCTTCAGAACGGTCTTCAGAACGGAATGTCGTCGTCCATGGGCGGAGCTGCCATCGACGGCCCCCCTGCGCCGCTCGGCGAGGAGTCTCCGCCCCGCGCGCCGGGCCCTTCCGAATAGCTGCCGGAGCCCGAGTCACCGCCGGTCCCCCCCCGTGCGCCCAGGAAGTTCACCGTCGTCGCGTTGATCTCGGTCGTGTATCGCTTGTGGCCGTCTTTGTCTTCCCACTCACGCGTCTGGATCCGTCCCTCGACGTACACCATCCGGCCCTTCGCGAGATACTGATGGCAGAGCTCGCCGACCTTTCCCCAGGCGACGATGCGATGCCACTCGGTCCGTTCGACCTTCTCGCCGTTCTTGTCGTTCCACGTCTCACTGGTCGCGAGCGTGAAGTTGCAGACGGCCTGTCCGTTCTGCGTTTTTCGAAGTTCAGGATCCCGGCCGAGGTTGCCGACGAGAATGGCTTTGTTGACGCCTGCCATGCTGAATGCTCCATCGGGACGAGGTGGGAAGGTGGGGTGGGAGAAATCAAAGTGTCCCGTCGCGGTCCGCGGGCGTCAAGGCGTGATCCGGCGGACCCTTTGCGTGGCAGGGGGGGCACGTTATCCTGCGCCAATTCTCCTCTCCGGGGGGTGAGGGAATGCTGTTTCAGTCGTATGGCGGGAGCGCGTCCAGCAGGTCCGGTTCGTCCGGCATGAAGGACGCGGCGAGTGGGTTTGCCTGGCGGCAAGCTCGCGTGAGCCCGTTCGTCCGCCGCAGTACCGGCCAGCGCCGGAGTGGAGACTCCGTGCATGGCTAGAGCCTCGGCTAAATCCCGTTCGAAAAAAAGCTCCAGGGCCGCACGCCAGGTCGAGTCTTCGCTCGACGAGGGCGCCGTGCTGGTGGGGCCCGGCTCCGAGATCCTCGGTCTCGCCCTGATCGCGTTCTCGTTGCTCGCGAGCCTGGCGCTCGCGACGTATTCCGCGACCGATCCGATCGGGCGTCTCGAGGAGGTCCAGAACGGCGCGGGACCCGTCGGTGCGACGCTCGCCGGCGCATTGATGCATCTGTTCGGGGGCGGGGCCTTCGTGCTCGTCGCGGGGGCGGCATTCCTGGGCGGTCGTCTGTTGATGAGCCTGGGTCTCCCCCGCCTGGTCTCTCGATTCTGGCTCGGCATGCTCGCCCTGATCCCAACGGCAGCCGTACTTCCGCCGCTGCTCTTCGAGCTCGCTCCGGGACGCATCCCGTGGATCGAACCGGGCTGGCTCGGGACCGAGTGGGCTCGGCTCCAGACCCTGCTGTTCGGAGGCGCTGGGGCCCTGATCCTGACGAGCCTCCTGCTCGCCGTCGGCATTCTTTCGCTCACGGGCATCTCGGCCGGAGCGATCGTCGGCGTGCTCGGGCGCGCGGGCTCGCGGCTGCTCGAGGGGACGATCTGGGCCGCGGACGAATTCATTCCGCTGCTCGACCGGACGATCTCGGCGGCTGGACGCGGTCTCGAAATGTTGCGAGAGGGCGTGGTGCGCGAGGTGGCGCGCGGACGGGAGTCCGTGACGGCCCTTCTGGTCCGACGCGAGCAGCGCGCTCGTCGAGCAAGGACCCTCGAGCGGCGCGGCGGCCCGGAGCTCTCATTCGAAGAGGAGCTCCGCCAGGCCGAGGAGAGCGACGAACCGATTGCGGTCCTGCAGGAAGAGCCGGAGCCCGCGGCCGTTCCTGCCGTTCGAAAGCTGCGTGCGAACGAAGAGCCCGACATCGTCGATCACGACGAGCAGCGTCGTAAGAAGCGAAAGCCCGAGCAGGAGGCATTCCGCTTCAACGAAGGGGGGCCGAGCGGCCCGTTCCGACTTCCCGACGTTTCGATCTTCTCCGCGACGCCCGAGGGCGAGCGCTCCTACGACCGGGATTCGCTGTTGATGAACTCGAAGATCCTCGAGAAGAAGCTCGCGGACTTCGGGGTTCAGGGCCGTGTCGTGCGCGTGCACCCCGGGCCCGTGATCACGATGTACGAGTACGAGCCCGCGCCGGGGATCAAGGTGAACCGGATCGTGGGATTGACCGACGATCTCACGATGGCCCTGCGCGCGATCTCGATCCGGATCATCGCGCCGCTTCCGGGGAAGTCCGTCGTCGGAATCGAGGTACCCAATCCGCGCCGCGAGACGGTCTACCTGCGCGAGCTGCTCGAGTCGGAAAGCTACCGCAAGAGCCGCGGCGTCCTGACCGTGGCGATGGGCAAGGACATCTTCGGGAACTCCGTGACGTCCGACCTCGCGAAGATGCCGCACCTCCTGGTTGCGGGCTCGACCGGTACGGGGAAGAGCGTGTTCCTGAATGCCTTCCTCTGCTCGTTGCTATGTCGCGCCACGCCGAACGAATTGAAGCTGTTGATGGTCGATCCGAAGATGCTCGAGCTGTCGATCTACGACGGGATTCCGCATTTGATCGCCGACGTCGTGACGAGCCCGAAGCGGGCGGCAGCAGCGCTCCAGGGCATCGTGCGCAAGATGGAAGAGCGTTACCAGATGATGAGCGCGACGGGCGTGCGCAACATCGATCAGTTCAACGAGAAGGCGCGCAAGTGCATCGCGGCGGGCGAGGAATCCTTCCATTTGAAGCCGCGGCCCGGACAGACCGAGGGCGACGAGATCGAGTGGCAGGAGTTGCCGTTCATCGTCGTCGTGATCGACGAGCTCGCGGACCTGATGATGTCGTCGGCCAAGGAGGTGGAGGAGTCGCTCCAGCGTCTCGCCCAGATGGCACGCGCCTCGGGTATCCATCTCGTGCTCGCGACCCAGCGGCCGAGCGTCGACGTGCTGACGGGCGTCATCAAGGCCAACTTCCCGGCGCGCGTCTCGTTCCAGGTCTCGTCGGGCATCGACAGCCGCACGATCCTCGATCAAAAGGGGGCCGATGATCTCCTCGGGATGGGTGACATGCTGTTCCTGCCGCCCGGGACGGCAGTTCTCCAGCGCATCCACGGCCCCTTCGTCACGGAGACCGAGGTCCACAATCTCGTGGCGTTCTTGAAGGGCCAGGGCCGGCCTGTCTTCGACGAGGATCTCGTCAAGGCAGATATCGAGGCGGAGAAGGTCGAGAGTCGGGGGGACGAGGTCGACGAGATGTTCGATCAGGCGGTTTCGATCGTCGCTGAGACCCGAAATGCGTCCATTTCCTATGTCCAGCGGCGACTCAAGATCGGGTACAACCGCGCAGCTCGAATCATCGAGCAGATGGAACAAGACGGCATGATCGGACCCCAGATCGGTGCCAAGGGCCGAGAGGTCTACCTGCCGGCGCCCGACCGTGAACAGGACTAGCGGATCCGCGGGTGGCGGCGCAAATCGAAGCGAGAGACAGTGAATCCCAGCGTGCAACAGCGTCGTTCGTGGACGGTGAAGGCAAATAGGCTCCGGAAGGCGCTCTTTGCGGGCGTCATGGTCGTGTTCGCTGCGGGAGCGGCCTGGTCGCAGGCCGGTGGGGCGAAGCCCGCCTGCGAGGCAGGCCTGGCCCAGCAGGCGGCTCGCAAAGTCCAGACGCGCTACGAGGGAATTCGCGATCTGCGCGCCGATTTCGAGCAGACGAATACCTCGGCGACCTTCGAGGGCGAGGCGCTGATGAAGCCCGAGCCGAGACCCGGGAAGGTCGTTTTCGCGAAGCCCGGCAAGATGCGCTGGACCTACGCGCCGCCCGAGCCGAGTGTCGTCGTCAGCGACGGCAAGACGCTCTGGATCCACGACATCCAGGCGCAGACCGTGACCCGGCTCGCTGTGACCGAGGGGTATCTGACCGGGGCGGCGCTCCAATTCCTGCTGGGCGACGGCAAGATCCTCGAGTCGTTTCGGGTCAGCGTGGTCGGTTGTGATGCGAAGGCGGTGACGCTCGACCTGCTGCCGCGCGAGGATGCGAGCTATGAGCGGCTCGGCCTGGTGGCTGATCGGGCGACGGGGAGCGTGTTGGCGACGTCGGTGACCGATCTGTTCGGAAACCAGACGCGAATCCGGTTCGAAAGGCTCGAAGTCAATCTCAATCCGAACCCAGACACCTTCGTGCTAGCGATTCCGGAAGGTGTGGAAGTCATCGACTACGCCGAATCACGAACTCGTTGACCCGGCATCCCACGACGAGCCCTCGTGGGCGTTTCTCGCACCACGACGGAGACCTCTACCTGTCGTCCGCCAGGCATTGCGGCGCAGCCGGGACGCAGGCTCGTCGAGACCCGGCGGTTCCAGTTTGCGGGCCGTCGTGCGCCGAAGTGCGTGTCCCGGTGCCAACTCGAGTGGCAATTCGACTGGTAATGCGCGGAGCAATCCGAGCCGGGCGCAACTGCCGGAACCCAACGGGGTACCCATTCGACAGGGCTTGTCGGCTTCGTTCCGGCGTTGCGCTCAGGGTCCCCTCGGAGCCTGGGTTCTGGTTGCACCGTTCGGGCCGGATGTGTTCCCAATGGAACGACGAAGCCGTTATGAAACACGGGTTTACGACTGCGTCTGCCCGTTTTCCTCGGTTGACACCTCCGACGCGGCGGATAGACTGCGAAAAGGCAAAAAAGACTTAGAAACCAAAGGGTTTCATGATTCTCTAGCAACACCGCTGCCGATGCCCGGGCCGTGTTGCCAAGCCGGTCGATCGAAGACCGGTCTGAGCGAAGCTGCAGTGCGTCTGAGAGGGTGCACAGGTCGAAGGAAGTGGAAGACCGACCGCGTTCCTGGACTTCTGCCTTCTGAGGGCCTGGGTGGGCTCTGTGGGCCATCCCGGCCCGGGACTGGGGAGAGCTTGATTTTCGCGCAATCGTGGATCTCTGGCCCCGTTTCTTCGTCTGATCCGACAGGTCTTTGCCGTCGTCGCGGAGCGGATTTGTATCCCCTCCGGCATCGGACTCGCACCACACAAGTAGTTGATCTTGCGACGACTTCTCGTTCGTCCCCGGCCTGCGGCTTGCGCGTCGCCGACGCTTGCGGGACAGCACGACACGAACGGCGTCGAAGGGCGAGCGCATTCTCGCCCAGGAGGCTCAGGAGTCTCGAGAGCCATGCGATCGCATCGACGAAGCGGCTCCGGTGGATCCGTCTCGTTACCGGCACAGCCTTTGCACGGGATTTCAGCGGTGGCTCGCTTTGACAGTTCTTCGCCGCACGGAATTGCGGTACGAGGGAACCAGGAGAAGACGCGATGAGCGAAAATGATTCGGATTCGGGACCGGGCTCGGGACGCAAGGGCTTCGTGCGCGATGTGATGCGACGTATCGCTCCTTCGACCGGTCGACCGGGTGACGAGCCGGAAGCGGATCCGCGGCGGCCGGGCGAGGATCGCTCCGCGAGCGAAGCGGAGCGCCTGCACGACGCCATGCGCTTCTTCGGCACCGATTCGAACGAGTTCCGGCACCGCCTCGACCGCATGCTCGCGGACTTCGAGACGCTCCGGCGCCGCTACGAGCAGGTTCGGACGCAGCACCACGATGCCGAGCGCCAGAACGAGAAGCTCGTCGCGATGCTGCAGGAAGCCAAGCAGCAGATCGAGCTCTTGAAGGAAGAGGTCGACAAGCTCTGTGCTCCGCCCAACACCTACGGCGTATTCATCCGCGCGAACAAGGATGGAACGTCGGAGATCCTGATGGAAGGACGGCCCATGCGCGTCAACGTCCATCCGAATCTCGACCCGTTCCGGCTCGAAGAGGGCCAGTACGTCGTGCTGAACGAGGCTTTCAACATCATCGAAGGCGCCGAGTACACCCAGCGCGGCGAAGTCTGCAAGATCATCGACACGATCTCGGAGAGCCGCGTCATCGTCTCGGGCCACACCGACGAAGAACGCGTCGTGACCCTGTCGGAGCCGCTGCGCCGCGAGAACCTCAAGGTCGGCGATCCGGTGCTGGTCGACACGCGAACCCAGTACGCGTTCGAGAAGCTGCCGAAGTCGTCGGTCGAAGAGGTGATGCTCGAGGAGATTCCGAACGTCACCTACGACGACATCGGAGGCCTCGGGGATCAGATCGAGATCCTGCGCGATTCGGTCGAGCTGCCTTACATGCACCCCGAGGTCTTCCTCGAGCACAAGCTCCGGCCGCCGAAGGGCATCCTGCTCTACGGACCGCCGGGCTGCGGCAAGACCCTCATCGCGAAGGCCGTCGCGAACAGCCTCGCCAAGCGCATCGAGCAGCGTACCGGCAAGGCGACGACTGCCTACTTCCTGAACGTGAAGGGCCCCGAGCTCCTCAACAAGTACGTCGGCGAGACGGAGAGCAAGCTCCGCGACGTCTTCAAGAAGGCGCGGGAGAAGGCCTCGGAGGACGTACCGGTCGTCGTCTTCTTCGACGAGATGGATTCCCTTTTCCGCATGCGCGGCTCGGGCATCTCCTCGGACATGGAAGCGACGGTCGTGGCCCAGTTCCTGTCGGAGATCGACGGCGTCGAGGCGCTCGAGAACGTGATCGTGATCGGGGCCAGCAATCGCCAAGATCTGATCGATCCCGCGGTGCTACGGCCGGGTCGCCTCGACCTGAAGGTCAAGGTGTCGCGGCCCGACCGGACTGCGGCCCGAGAGATCATCAAGAAGTACCTGACTCCGGATCTCCCGTTGCATGCCAACTCGGTGGCGAAATACGGCGGCGACAAGGCCGTGGCTTGCGAGAAGATGATCGACGAGGTCATCGACAACATGTATTCGACGGGCGATGAGAACAAGTTCCTCGAGGTGACCTACGCCAAGGGCGAGCGCGAGATCTTCTACTTCAAGGACTTCTCGTCGGGGGCCATGCTCGAGAACATCGTGGCCCGCGCGAAGCGCAAGGCCGTCAAGCTGTTCCTCGAGGGCGGTGAGCGCGGCATTACAGCCGAGCACATGATCGAGTCGGTGCGCGAGGAGTTCAAGGAGAACGAGGATCTCCCGAACACCACGAATCCCGACGACTGGGCGCGAATCTCCGGCCGGAAGGGCGAGCGGATCATCAACGTCCGCACCCTCATCACCGGGATGGAGCGCAAGGAACAGACCATCGAGAACGTCTCGAGCGGTCAGGGTCAGTACCTCTAGCGCCGTGTGGCCTGCTAGAGCGAGCGGTTCGCCGGCGCCCCGGGCCTCCCGGGGCACCGGCAGAACCGAGGGAGCTTCGAGACCGAGATGGCGATTTCGACCATCATGGGAACGGAAATCGAGTTCGGGATCACGGTCAAGAACGACCCTGATTTCGATCCGATCTCGTCGTGCGTTCTGATCGTGAACGCCTATCGCGAAGATCCCGAGGGTCGGATCCTCTGGGATTACGATCAGGAGAACCCGCTCGCCGATGCGCGCGGCTTCCAGGTCGAGGGCGAGAAGTACACGCCCAACCAGCAGGAAAACATCGCGCGCAACAAGACGCTGATCAACGGCGCGCGCTACTACGTCGATCATGCGCATCCCGAGTACTCGAGTCCCGAGGTCACGAACGCACGCGATCTCGTGATCCACGAGAAGGCCGGCGAGCGGATCGCCGAGATCAGTCGCCGCGAGGCGAACACGCTCCTGCCGGAAGGGGCGGAGATGTTGGTCTACAAGAACAACAGCGACCGCAAGGGCAACAGCTACGGCTGCCACGAAAACTATCTGATGGACCGGCGGACCTCGTTCAAGCAGGTCGTCGAGCCCTTGCTGCCGTTCTTCTCGACGCGCCAGATCTGGTGCGGGGCGGGGAAGGTCGGCAGCGAGAACCGCGGGCATCCGTGCAGCTACCAGATTTCGCAGCGAGCGGACTTCTTCGAGACGGAGGTCGCGCTCGACACGATGGTGAAGCGCCCGATCGTGAATACGCGCGACGAGCCTCACGCTGATCGTGAGAAATACAGGCGGCTCCATGTCATCGTCGGCGACTCGAACATGTCGGAGTACACGATCTATTTGCGAAATGGTGTCACCGCGCTCGTCCTCGCGATGATCGAGGACGGGGCGGTGACGAAGGATCTGTCGCTGCGCGATCCGGTGCGGGCGATTCGCGACGTGTCCCACGATCCTTCTCTTCGGGTACGCCTGCCGATGGACGATGGCAAGCATCGCACGGCGCTCGAGATCCAGAACGACTTCCTCGAAATGGTGCTCGCCTACACTTCGTCTCGCTCGCTCGATCCGATCCAGAAAGACGTGCTCGAGAAGTGGCAAGAAGTCCTCGGCGCGCTCGCGCGCGATCCGATGGAGCTCGACACCCGGATCGATTGGATCATGAAGAAGCGCCTCATCGAGAATTACATGAGCCGCAAGAAGCTCGACTGGTCCGATTCGCAGATCCAGATGCTCGATCTCCAGTACCACGATCTGCGGCCGGACAAAGGTCTCTACTTCCTGCTCGAACGCCAGGGGAAGGCCGTGCGCATCGTGACCGACGAGGAGATCCAGCACGCGATCCACAATCCGCCCACCGATACGCGTGCCTATTTCCGGGGCGAGTGCCTGCGGCGCTATCCTGGCGAGGTCTTCGGAGTGAACTGGGATTCGATCTCGTTTGGATTGGGTGACGATTCGATCAAACGCGTGATGATGTCCGAGCCCACGAAGGGGACGAAGCAGTTCGTGGAGAGCTTGCTCGATCGTTCGCGCACGGCGGCCCAGCTGCTCGAGAACATGCAGTCCTGATGGCGCTCGGTTCGAGGCGACGCCTTTTTCAGGAAAGGGAGGGCGGGGCAGGCTCAGGTTCGGGCAAGATCAGGCAAGATCAGCGTTGGATGGAGACAGGCCTCTGTGAAGTCGAGGCCAAGTCGGAGGACGAGATGATGACGACGACTCAGAAGAAAATGGCGCGGGCCCGACTCGACGTCGGCGCGGATCCGATGCCGCTCTACATGGCCTCTGCAGGCGAGCAGAAGCAGAAGCAGAAGGGCGGAGGCGGCGATGAGGACGGCGGCAAGGGCGAAGGCGGGCAGAAGCTCGCCGAGAAGGGCGAAGAGCTCAAGGAAGAGATGGACAATCTCCTCGACGAGATCGATGCCGTGCTCGAAGAGAATGCCGAGGAGTTCGTCAAGAACTACGTGCAGCGCGGCGGGGAGTGAGCCGGTCGGTGGTGCAGTCCGAAGTCGACTGATGTTGCCGCCGTCATTCTGGAAGTGCTCCGACGTTCGCCCACGGTGGCCCAGGGTGGCCCACGGTGGATCCAGGCGGTGATCCGTCACCGCTCGTAGACGAAGGCTCGTTTTCTGAGGGGGAAACAGTGCTGGTTCGAGGCAGCTATCAGGGCTCCAGCTTTTTCGAGCTTCTCCAGCTCGACCATAGACATCTCATGCCTGATCTCTCCGCATGGGGGCGGAGTGCGATCGAATCCGTGCCGCACGGTACGACGGTTCTCGCGATGCGATTCTCGACCGGCGTGCTCGTCGCGGGCGACAGGCTCGCGACGGCCGGTCATTCCGTCGCTTCCCGAGACGTCGTGAAGGTCTTCGAGACGGATCCGTATTCGGTGATGGCGATCTCGGGCGCAGCGGGACCGTGCATCGAGATGGCTCGCATCCTCTCGGTCGAGCTGGAGCACTACGAGAAGATCGAGGGCGAGCGGCTCGAACTCGAAGGCAAGGCCAACAAGCTCTCGCAGATGATCCGGGCAAATCTACCGGCGGCGATGCAGGGGCTCGCAGTCGTGCCGCTCTTTGCCGGATTCGATACGCGTCGCAAGACGGGCCGGCTCTGGAAATTCGACATCACCGGCGGCCGCTACGAAGAGACCGAGTTCGACGCGACGGGCTCCGGCGGCCTCTATGCCCGGGAATCCCTGAAGCACGGCTGGACCAGGAATCTCGGCCGAGACGAGGCGGTCAAGGTCGCGGTGGCGGCGCTGTCGGCGGCCGCGGACGAGGATCGTGCGACGGGAGGCGTCGATCTCGAACGAGGGATCTACCCGATCATCAAGATGTGCACCACGACCGGTCATGCTGACGCGACGGAAGCCGAGATCGCGGCCTGCTACCGAGAGATCCTCGCGGCGCGCACGGCGGGAGGAAATCGCTGATGTCGATGCCGTTCTACGTTTCACCCGAACAGGTGATGGCCGACAAGGCCGAATTTGCTCGCAAGGGCATCGCGCGAGGCAAGTCGATCGTCGCCCTCGAGTTCCAGGGTGGAATCCTGCTGATGGCGGAGAATTCGACCAGTCTCTCGAAGGTCGGCGAGATCTACGATCGCCTGGCCTTCGCGGGCGTCGGGAAGTTCAGCGAGTTCGACCAGCTGCGAAAGGTCGGCGTTCGATTCGCCGATACGAAGGGTTATGCGTACAGCCGCGAGGACGTGCGTGGGCGGGGCATGGCCAATGCGTTCTCCCAGGTGATGGGAGAGGTCTTCACGCGCGAGATCAAGCCGCTCGAGGTCGAGATCATCGTGGCCGAGATCGGCGACGATCGTTACGAGGATCACCGCTCGAACTCGCTCTACCGCATCAAGTACGACGGCTTCATCAGCGACCACAAGGGCTTCTGCGTGATCGGCGGAAAGGTCGAGGAAGTCGAAGCGGTGCTGAAGAACGACTACCGAGCTGATATGCCCGCGGGGGATGCGGCGCGATTGGGTCGCCGAGCGCTCAATGCCGGAGCAGAGCGAAGTTCGGAATTGGGCGCCTCGAGTCTGGAGGTATGCTTGCTCGATCGGGGCCGAAGCGGCCGCAAGTTCTGCCGCCTTTCTACCGATGAAGTTCAAGGTATGCTCGACAGCTGATACCGGGCGCAGCTCGCATCCGGTCATGCGTCGATCACGTGGTCAGGCGGCTTTGTGCAAAAGCGCATCTACGGCATCGAGACCGAGTACGGGATCATCTTCACTCCCGAGGGTCGCAAGACCCTCCCGGTCGAGAAGGCGATCCGCTTCCTGTTCGAGAAGCTGATCACGACCGAGCATTTCCTGAACGTCTTCCTCGAGAATGGCGCGCGCTTCTACCAGGACACGGGCTGCCATCCCGAGTACGCGACGCCCGAGTGCGCCTCTCCCGGGCAGCTCATCATCTACGACAAGGCCGGCGAGCGGATCCTCGAGGATCTCCAGGTGTACGCCGAGGAGAAGATCCGCGAGGAGCGCATCGGCGGTCGCCTCTCGATCTTCAAGAACAACACGGATTTCGTGGGCAACAGCTACGGCTGCCACGAGAATTACCTCGTCGATCGGGACGTCGACTTCTACTATCTAGCCGAGCAGCTGATTCCGTTCCTGGTGACCCGCCAGATCTACACCGGCGCGGGCAAGGTCTTTCAGACCCAGGACGGGATCCACTACTGCGTCTCCCAGCGCGCCCAGCACATCTATCAGAAGATCTCGGGCACGACGACCAACGATCGCTCGATCATCAATACCCGCGACGAGCCCCACGCGGATCGCGAGAAATATCGCCGGCTCCACGTCATCGTGGGCGACTCGAACATGAGCGAGTACACGAACTTCATCAAGGTCGGGACCTGCTCCGTCGTCCTCCAAATGATCGAGGACAACTACATCAACAAGGACTTCACGCTTCGCAATCCGGTCAAGGCGATCAAGGACATCACCTACGACGCGACCTGCAAGCGACGGCTTCGCCTCGACAACGGTCGCGAGTACTCGCCGATCGAGATCCAGCGCGAATACTGCGAGATGGCCCAGAAGTACATCGAGCAGTATCCCGTGACCGACGACCACAAGAAGGCCATCCACATGTGGCAGCACGTGCTCGACTGCCTCGATACGGATCCCGACAAGCTCGATCGTCAGATCGACTGGGTGATCAAGCGACGTCTGATCCAGTCCTGGGTCGACAAGCACAAGACGACCTGGACCGATCCCCGCGTCCTTATGCTCGATCTGCAGTACCACGACATCCGCCGCGAGCGGAGTCTCTACTACCTGCTCGAGCGCAAGGGACAGGTCGAACGACTCTTCACCGACGAAGAGGTCGACGCGGCGAAAACGACGCCGCCGCCGGACACCCGAGCTCGCATGCGGGGAGAGTTCATCAAGCTGGCGCGGGAAAACTCGATCCAGTACGACTTGGACTGGTCGAACATCCGTCTCGGCAATCTCTTGAACGTACGCGTGATCTGCAACAATCCCTTCGAGACCGATACCGAGAAGGTGGCCGAGCTCGTGCGCACGATCCAGAAGACGAATCTCCGCAAGACGAGCCTCTCGAAGCTCGTGATCCAGTCGTAAGGTCGTAGATCATGGCGTCGGATTCGAATTCCCCGAGCGACGAACGGACCGCCGGCCCTGGCTCGGACAGGCTCGCTGCGTCCGCCCTCAAACTCGTGAGCGAACGCGGGGCCGGGACCGCAGCGGCAGGATCTGCGCCTCATGTGAAGACGGATGGAATGGGTGATGTGAAGAGCGGTGCAGGCGTCGGGCCCGCGCCGGTGCACGGTGAAGGCGGAACGCTGGGGCGCAAGCTTCCCCTCTGGCTCTTCGTGGTGCTCTTCGTGCTCTTCTTGATCGGCTACGGCTACCAGACCCAACAGGCGGGACGGCTGCAGGACGAAGTCGCTCGCCTCGAGACCTCGCTCGCAAGGGCCGAGGGTCGGCTCGAATCCCACCGGACCCATCTGCTCGAGATCCGCGGGGGGGTCCACGACCTGTCCTCCCGCCTCGAGGACCTGCGTGTCCTGATCGATCGGGACCCGACGGCAGAGGTCGCCCCGATGCCCGCTCCCGCAGATTCCGCTGCGCCCGCCGAGCCCGCCCAGCCCTGACGCCATCGCGGCGTCACGCCTCCCAGGCCGTCCCGGCCCGCTTGTGAGCCCCTACACCACCGAGCGCTTCGATTTCCCCGCGCGAGCCCCGATTTGGGCTCAACCCCTGCGCATTCGTGCCGATTCACATCCTGGGCGCGCGATACCCCCCACGCATGCCGCCCTCCTTGGAGAATCGGATGATCTTCGACGCCATCTTCGGAATGTTCTCCCACGATCTCGCGATCGACCTGGGCACCGCGAACACCCTCGTCTACAGCAAAGGCAGGGGCATCGTCTGCTCGGAGCCCAGCGTCGTCGCGGTGACGACGGACGGCTCGGGACGCGGGCATCGCGTGCGCGCCGTAGGTCACGCCGCGAAGGAGATGCTAGGCCGAACGCCCGGCAACATCGAAGCCGTGCGGCCGATCAAGGACGGTGTCATCGCCGACTTCGAGATCACCGAGGCGATGCTTCGCTATTTCATCCAGCGCGCTCACAACCGGCGCACGCTGGCTAGGCCGCGGATCGTGATCTGTGTGCCCCCGTGCATCACCAGCGTCGAAAAGCGCGCCGTTCGCGAGTCGGCGCTCTCGGCGGGCGCCCGTGAAGTCTTCCTGATCGAGGAGCCGATGGCGGCGGCGATCGGTGCGGGCCTCGACGTGACGGCGCCGACGGGGAACATGGTCGTCGACATCGGCGGGGGGACGACGGACGTCGCTGTGATCTCGCTGTCCGGCATCGTGACGTCGCGCTCGATCCGCATCGGGGGCGACAAGATGGACGAAGCGATCATCAACTACGTGAAGCGCAAGTACAACATGCTGATCGGCGAACGAACCGCCGAGCTCGTGAAGATGACGATCGGGACCGCCTCGGCGGAGACGAAGCGCTCGGAGATGGAGATCAAGGGGCGCGACCTCGTCGCGGGCATCCCGAAGGTCGTGGTGACGTCGAGCGACGAGATGCGCGAGGCGCTGCTCGAGCCGATCCACGCGATCGTCGAGACGGTTCATCTCACGCTCGAGAAGACGCCGCCGGAGCTCGCGGCCGACATCGTCGACCGCGGCATCATGCTCGTGGGCGGTGGCTCGCTCCTCACGGACCTCGACCATCTGCTTCGCCAGGAGACGCGCCTGCCGATCCTGCGGAGCGAAGACCCCTACACCGCCGTCGTCCACGGCGCCGGCAAGGCCCTCGAGAACATCGCGCTCCTGCGCGAAGTCGCGATGACCTGAGTCGCTCGTGCGTTCGCCGGAAGGCGGTTTGGATCGGACCCCGTGACGCCGGCCTAGTGCCGGCGTCGCTGTTTCTGGAAGTGCACCACGGCCCGCGAGTGATCGCGGTAGGTCTTCGAGAAGATGTGCGTGCCGTCGTTGCGCGAGACGAAGAACAGGAACGGCGACTCGGCGGGCTCGAGCACCGCGCGCAAGGCCGCGCGTCCCGGGCTCGCGATCGGTCCCGGAGGCAGACCCGGGATCTGGTAGGTGTTGTAGGGATTCTCCGCGTCGTCGAGGTGGATGCGCCGCAGGTTGCCGTCGAAATCGGCGATGCCGTAGATCACGGTCGGATCGGTCTCGAGCCGCATGCCCCGCTGCATCCGATTGAGGAAGACGGCGGCGATCAGCGGCCGCTCCTCGGGGACGCCCGTCTCCTTCTCGACGATCGAGGCGAGCGTCACGAGCTCGCGCATGGAGAGGTCGCGCTTCGGCGCGCTCGCACGGATCGAGCGGTAGACCTCGCGGAACTCGTCGACCATCGCCTCGGCGATCTTCGAAGCCGACAAGCCCTTGGAGAAACGATAAGTGTCGGGGAACAGGTAGCCTTCGAGGGTCGGACCCTCGACCGAGAATCGCTTCGGGGCTTCGGGATCGAAGACGACTCGGAGGAATTCCTCGCGATCGGCCAGTCCCTCTTGCGCGAGGCGGTCGGCGATCTCGACCGCGCGGATGCCTTCCGGGATGACGACGGCATGGGTTCGCACCCGACCCTCTGCCAGGATCTGCACGATCTCCAGCGTCGAAAGATCGGGCGAGAGCTCGTACTCGCCGACTTTGAGCTTCGTGTCGAACGAGTGGACCCGCGCGAGGCCGCGCAGGGCGAGGGCGCTTCGGATCAGGCCACGGTCCTCGAGCGCTCGGGCCACGCCGGCCAGGCTGTCCCCGGCCCGCACCTCGAAGAGCTCGATCGCGCTCGCTCCGCTCTCGCGCTGGATCGGGGAGAGTGCATACCGGTACCAGCCGGCAAGACCGGCCAAGACGGCAAACCCCGCGGCCGCGACGACCAGCAGGGCGGGGAGCCAGGAAGGGCTCCGTCCCTCATTCGCGTTCGTCTTGGGAGCCGTCGTCGACAAGGCGCATCTCCGATGCGGGCGGGGGACGCTCGGCTTCGCGCTGCGAAAGCTCGAGGTACGTCCTCAGGAGGATCGCTGCCGCCATCTCATCGACGGCTCCCTTGCGCTGCTTGATGGCGCGGCTTCCCGCCTCCGAAGTCCGCAGGATCCGTTCGGCCTCGACCGAGGTCCAGCGCTCGTCGAGCGTGTCGACGGGAATCCCCGCAGAATCGGCCAGAGCGCCGGCGAACGCGACGGCCTTCTCCGCTTCGGGGCCCCGACGGCCGTTCATGTGGAGGGGCACCCCGACCACCGCCCGAACGATCTCGCGCTCGCGGATCATCTCGCGCAGGGCCGCCAGGTCCCGCTTGCGCCCGCGGCTCTCGAGCACCCCGGCTGGAAACGCAATGCGAGCCTCCGAGTCCGAGACCGCGAGGCCGATTCGCTTGCTTCCGAGGTCGACGCCGAGCACACGCACTCGGCCAGTGTAGCGGCCTCGCGATCGCGATTATCCTCGGGCGATGAAGATCTACACGACCGCCCCTCTCGAAGACCCCCGTGATGCCCGGCACATGTTCCGCGAGCTCGAGGACATCGGCTACGACGGTGCCTTCAGCTTCGAGGCAAAGCACGATCCCTTCCTTCCGCTCGTCCTGGCGGCGGAGAACACGCGGCGCCTCGCCCTCGGCACTGCCATCGCGATCGCCTTCGCGCGCAATCCGATGAATCTCGCGAACCTGGCCTACGGGCTCCAGGTCATCTCGGAGGGGCGATTCCTGCTCGGTCTCGGATCCCAGGTCGCCCCGCACATCCGCAATCGCTTCAGCATGCCCTGGTCGGAGCCGGCGAGGCGGATGCGCGAGCTCATCCTCGCAATCAAGGCGATCTTCGCCCGCTGGGAAGGCAAGGCGGAGCTCGCTTTCGAGGGACAGTTCTACCGCCACACGCTCATGATTCCGGCCTTCGATCCCGGCCCGAACCCCTTCGGGCCGCCCCCCATCTATCTGGGCGGCTTCGGCCCGCGCATGACGGCCGTGGCCGGTGAGGTCGCCGACGGCCTGATCGCCCATCCCTTCAACACGCGCGAGTCACTCTCGAAGGTCGTCCTGCCGGGCATCGAGCAGGGCCTCACCCGCTCCGGCCGCAAGCGCAGTCAGTTCGACGTGATCGCCGCGACCCTCACGGTCACCGCCGACGGGGAAGAGGAGTTCGAACGGGTCAAGCTCGCGGCGCGCAAGCAGCTCGCCTTCTACGGCTCGACACCGGCCTATCGAGGTACCCTCGACTGCCACGGCTGGGGCGATCTCCATCTCGAGCTCAATCGACTCTCGAAGCAGAACCGCTGGGACGACATGACGGGCCTGATCGGGGACGAGGTGCTCGACGCGATCGCCGTGGTCGGTCCGCGCGATCAGATCGCGGGCAAGCTCCGCGCGCGTCTGGACGGGATCGCCGACGGTGTCAGCTTGACGCATAACAGGAGCCCCGACCCGGGCCACTGGGCAGATGTCGTGGGCGATCTGCGGGCCGCGCGCGGATCGACGCGCGAACCCAAGCGCTAGTCAGCTCGCGCCGTTGCCCGACGTGCTCGCCGATAGGCGTGCTCGCGCCCGGTCGCGTACGGGGCCTGCGGCATGGCTCGCGGCGCGCTCGACGGCGCGGCGTGCTTCCCGTGTCGGGAGGACCGAGAGCGCGTCGACCGCCGCCAGCTGGATCGCATGCCAATGTGCGCGCCGGAGCACCGGTTTGCGCTCGAGGATCGCCGCCAGCCGAGGCACGGCTCGCTCGTCGCCGAGCCGACCGAAAACATCGATCAGGGCGCGACAGAGCTGCGTTCGGCTGCCGCGCATGTGGCTCTCGAGCACGTCGAGCAGCGCCGGAACCGCGTCGATCCCGGTGTTTTGCGCGATCGCCTGGGTCGCGGCGATCGCGATCTGGTCGAGCTGGCTCGAGAGCGCTTCGGCCAGGGCCTGGTGGGCCTCTTCGCCGGGCAGGAGGCAGAGCGCTCGGATCGCTTCGAGCTGACGGGGGAGGGTCGATGCCTTCGCGGTTCCGGCGAGCAACGGGAGCAGCGCCGTACTCTGCAGCGCGCCCGCGAGTCTCAGGCACACCCGCGCCCGGCTCTCGTCGCCGCCGCGGATGCCGCGCTGCAGGGTCGCGACGGCGGCCTCGCCACTGGTGAGCACGAGGGCGTGGAGCGGCGTGGCGACGAACGGGTCGGGCAGGGCGCAGATCCGGTCGACGAGGACGGGCACGACCTCCTCGCGCAGCTGGAGCAGGATCTGCGCCGCACGCACGCTGGAAGCATCGTTTGCGAGTGCCCGATCGATCAGGTCCTCGAGTCGCTCTCCCGACGCGAGCTCGGCGAAGCACCGGGCCGCGATGCGTGCCTGGGACTCCGCGCGTCCACCGCAGCCGACCGCGTGGTCGGCCAGGAAAGTCAGTGCGTAGTAGGCGTCGTCGCGAAGTCCGTCCTGCCAGACCTGCTGGGTCCAGGCGACGATTTCGGCGGCGCGTTGGGCGTAGGGCTCGTCGTCGATCGTGTGATCGAGCTCGACGAGCCGCGCGCGCAGCCGCTCGCCCCGGTCGTCGCGTGCGGGGGCCGCGGGCGGCGCGGAGTCGAGGCGAGGCGGGGTGACCGCGGGCTGGGCGGGAAGCGGTATGGGCTCCCGTTCCGGCTCGCCGGCCATGGACGGGGCGACGACGGTCGTCATGACGCTCAGCGAGGGACGCGGAGGGGTCGCGTTGAGGGCGCGGGGCAGGCTATCAGCCAGCTCATCGATGTCGTTGAGCCGAACGCCTCGGGCATCGCGGGCCGACAGAGTGCGCAGGAACCCTCGCAAATCAACGACTCCGGCTGCCGGTCGCAACAGGAGCTCGAGCAATCCCTGCAACGCATCGACGGTGAGCTTTGCGTCGAGCCGGAGGCGCTCGATCGAATGGTCGGCGAGGCACCGACGAAGCTCCGCGAGCCCGCCGCGCGCATCGAGCCGCTCCTCGAGATCGACGATGTCGAAGGTTTCGCCACGGACCACGATCTCGAGGGGCCCTGCCCGTGCGACCTCGGCCGAGACGGCCTGGAAGGCCCGCTCGGCCATCGTCCGGCGGCGTGTCGGGTCACCGTCCCGGGCCGCGAAGCCGCGCAAGGCGCGGGAAAGCTCGAGCAGGATGCTGGTAGCGTCGGCGGACGTCCGACCCCGCCAGGCGAGACTCTCCCGGGAGGTCGCACCGGGCACCGATCGCGCAGAATGGGTCTCGAGGTTGCGCATGGATTGCAGGCTCCCATCGGCCCTTCCGTCCGGGGTCTGAAGGATCGATTCCATCTCCAGGCCCGCTCGGATTTTCGTGGAATTTTCGCCTTTTCGATTGACGCTCTTCGAAGGGGGCGGCTACTTTGGCTCGCGTTCGACGCCCCCCCGCGACGACGCGACCGTCGGGTTCCGTGACGGTCGTCCATCGGTGAACAGCCATTGGCGTGTTTTGCCCTCTGTTCTCAGGCTGTGCGGAAATCTCAGGCTGTGCGGAAATCTCAGGCTGTGCGGAAATCTCAGGCTCTGCGGAAATATCAGACCGTGCGGAAGTTTCGAGCCGTGCGGATGCCGGAGTCGGCGCCGTCCAGACCTACGCGGACTTTCTGGTCCGGCGTGACCGGATCCGACGCAGCCGGTTGGTTCAATGGGTTGCACGCGGCTGGGAACGACCGGGACGAGGTCCCGGAATGGGATCGCGGAGGCTCGGTATGAACGCGGAAATCATCACGATCGGAGACGAGCTGCTGCGCGGCGAGATCATCGATTCGAACAAGGCGCGGCTCGCCCAGCGCCTGCTCCTACTCGATCTCGACTGCCGTCATCAGGTCTCCGTCCTCGACGACCGGTCCGACATGCGGGATGCATTCTTGCGGGCGGCCGAGCGTAGCGACGTCGTGCTGGTGTCCGGGGGGCTCGGGCCGACCCGAGACGACCTGACGACGGAGGTGCTGGCCGAGACCTTTGGCCGCAAGCTCGAGCTCGACCCGGCATCCCTTGTGGAGATCGAAGCCTTCTTTGCCCGCGTCGGTCGCGAGATGGCCGACGTCAATCGCAAGCAGGCCTACTTCCCGCATGGCGCCGACGTCCTGGTCAATCCGATCGGGACGGCGCCGGGGTTCTCACTCTCGGTTCCGCGCCGGGGCGGCGCGGGGGAGGTCGTCTTCTTCGCGATGCCCGGGGTACCGCGGGAGCTCGACCGGATGATGGAAGAGCAGGTGATGCCGCGGCTCGGGCAGCTGCTCGAGGTCCGCGATCGCGGAGGGGCAGAGGGAGGCGCGTCGGGGGCGGCGGCCCCGCGCCGGGTCGTGCGGGCTGCGTTGCTGCGGACGTTTGGCATGGGGGAGTCGACGCTCGAGGCCGAGCTTCGCGATCTCGCTCGTGACGGAGAGGTCGAGCTCGGCTTCCGGACGGCGTTTCCCGATAATTTCCTGCGCCCCGTCGCCCGCGCTCGGACGGCGGCAGAAGCCGATCGGCGCATCGAAGAGGTCGTTCGGGGGATCCGGCAGAAGCTCGGCCCGATCGTGTTCGGCGAGGGCGACGACTCGATGGAGAGCGTCGTCGGCCGCATGCTGCGCGAAGCGGGCAAGACCCTCGCGACGGCGGAGTCCTGTACGGGCGGACTCATTGCGGAACGAATCACAGACGTCCCCGGCTCATCTGCCTACTTCCTCGGGAGCATCGTCGCGTACTCGAATGCCGCGAAGCGGTCGTTGCTCGGCGTGGCCGACGCCTTGATCGAGCACGAAGGGGCGGTCTCGGAGGCGGTCGTGCGGGCCATGGCCGAAGGCGCGCGGGAACGCTTCGGGAGCGATCTGGCGCTCGCGACCTCGGGGATCTCGGGGCCGGACGGCGGGACGCCCGCGAAGCCGGTCGGGCTCGTCTGGATCGCGCTCGCGAGCGCTACAGAGACCCACGCCGATTCTTTCGTCTTCGCGGTCGACCGCTCACGCCACCGCAGCCTGACCTCCCAGGTGGCCCTCGATTGGGTTCGCCGGAGGCTCCTCGGCGAGCCCCTCGTCGGCCCGAGCCTGATGCGGCGAGCGGGCGGGAGCTCGGCGCCGGGTTAGGCCGGGCCTGCGCCCGCGAGCAGTATTTCGGTGCACGGATTCGGGAATTCCAAAACGGAAGTCCATAAACAGCAGATCGATCGATAGACAGTCCAAAAACGGGATGGGGAGAAAAGCACGATGGCACGGGGCAAGGACGGCGAGACGACGAAGGCAAAGGTGGAGCGTGGTGGCGTAGCGGACGAGGCGAAGGCGAAGGCCATCGAGCTCGCGGTCTCCAGCATCGAGAAGCAGTTCGGCAAGGGTGCCATCACGCGCATGACCGACGACGCGGCGGACCATGAAATCGCGTGCTTCTCGAGCGGAGCGCCGAGCCTCGACATCGCGCTCGGGATCGGCGGTTATCCGCGCGGTCGGGTGGTCGAGATCTACGGTCCGGAGTCGAGCGGCAAGACGACGCTGACGCTGCATGCGATCGCCGAGATCCAGAAGCGGGGTGGGGTCGCAGCCTTCATCGACGCCGAGCACGCGCTCGACGTCAACTACGCGCGGCGCCTCGGTGTGAACATCGACGAGCTCCTCGTCTCCCAACCGGATACAGGGGAAGAGGCGCTCGAGATCGCCGATGTGCTGCTGCGTTCGGGGGCGATCGATCTGGTCGTCATCGACTCGGTCGCGGCGCTCGTACCGCGGGCGGAGATCGAGGGCGAGATGGGTGATTCCCATGTCGGTCTGCAGGCGCGGCTCATGAGCCAGGCGCTTCGCAAGCTGACGGGGACGGTCTCCAAATCGGGGGCGACCATCATCTTCATCAACCAGATCCGCATGAAGATCGGCGTCATGTTCGGGAGCCCGGAGACGACGACCGGCGGCAACGCGCTCAAGTTCTACTCGTCGATCCGCATCGACGTGCGCCGGATCGCCGCCATCAAGGAGGGCGACGAGGTCACGGGCAATCGGACACGGGTCAAGATCGTGAAGAACAAAGTGGCCCCGCCCTTCCGCCAGGCCGAGTTCGACATCATCTACAACGAGGGCATTTCGCGGGAAGGGGATCTGATCGATCTCGGCGCCGAGGCGGGCATCGTCGAGAAGAGCGGGTCCTGGTTCTCCTACGGCGGCGAGCGGATCGGTCAGGGCCGCGAGAAGGCGAGGACCTTCCTGAAGGAGAACCCCGACATCACAGCGCGACTGATGGAAGAGGTCTTTCTCGCCAAGGGCCTCAAGCTGCCGGCGCCGGCGACCGGTGTGGGCGTCCATGCCCGTGCGGTGGCTGCGACGAGAGGGAGCGCGTCCCCGGCCGCTGTGACCCGGGGAGCGGAGGGCGCCGAGACGCCGGAGAGCACGTTGGACGAATAGACCTTTCGTCGAGGCGGATCGATGAGAACGCGGGCCCCCTGGCCCGCGTTTCTCGTTTGAGGTAGCCCGTCTGGGAGGCGACTTGCGCATCGGTCGCCGATCGGACCGGATGCCTGCCCTCGCGCGTGTCGTCGAGAGACTGCCTCAAGAGAGCGTTTCCCGCGGTCGAAAGAAGATCGTCGACGGGCGTGGATCCGATTGGAATCCCCTGCATTGCCGGGGAGTTTCGAGGCAAAGAATGGAACTGAACGAGATCCTGAAGGTCGCCATCAAGGGTGGGGCATCCGACATCCATTTGAAGTCGGGGCTGCCCCCCATGTTCCGCGTGGACGGCGCGCTCGTGCCGCTCAAGAACGGCGAGCGGATCCTGCCCGACGAACTCCAGAAGATCGCCTTCTCGATCATGAATCCGATCCAGAAGGCCCGCTTCGACGAGAAGCGCGAATGCGATCTCGCCTACGGCATTCCGGGCCTCGGCCGCTTCCGCGTGAACGTCTTCCAGCAGCGCGGGACGGTCGGTGCCGTCTTCCGCGTGATCCCCTTCGGTGTCAAGACGATCGATCAGCTCTTCCTGCCGAAGGTGATCGAGAAGATCGCCTCCGAGCATCGCGGCCTCGTGCTCGTGACCGGCACGACGGGCTCGGGCAAGTCGACGACCCTCGCGGCCATGATCGAGCACATCAACTGCGAGCGGACCTGCCACATCATGACGATCGAGGACCCGATCGAGTTCCTGGTCCGCGATCGCCGCTCGATCGTCAACCAGCGCGAGATCGGCGTCGATACGCATACGTTCTCGTCCGCCCTGCGCGCGGCGCTGCGGCAGGATCCCGACGTGATCCTGGTCGGCGAAATGCGCGATTTCGAGACGATCGAGACGGCGATCACCGCCGCTGAGACCGGCCACCTCGTGATGAGCACGCTCCACACCCTCGACGCGACCGAGACGATCAACCGCATCATCTCGGTCTTCCCGCCCTATCAGCAGAAGCAGGTGCGGCTGCAGCTCTCGACGATCCTGAAGGCCGTGATCAGCCAGCGACTCGTACCCCGCGCCGACGGCAAGGGCCGGGTCCCCGCCCTCGAGGTCCTGATCTCGACGGCCCTGACACGGGAGCTGATCGCCGACAAGGATCGTACGAAGGAGCTCCCGGACGTGATCGCCAAGGGTCATACGACCTACGGCATGCAGACCTTCGATCAGTCGCTGATGAGCCATGTGAAGTCGGGCTTGATCTCGTACGAAGAGGCCCTCAAGCACGTCTCGAATCCCGACGACTTCGCCCTCCGGTTCCGGGGCATCGCTTCGACCTCCGACTCGGAGTGGAACGAGTTCACGGGTGACAACCCGAACTCGCCCGAAGAGAAGAAGCCGGACTCGGACGACGAGGGCGGCATGATGGAAGGCGACGACTTCAACATCGATCGCTTCTAGCGGGGCGCGGGGGAACGACGGGCAGGGTGCCACGTGCCCCGGCAGTGGGTCGCGTCGTGCTCGGTGTCCGACGAGCGCGTGAAGGGGCCGGTCGGCTTTGGCGACCGCCGTGCCGCGCGCCGTCCTCGATTTCGCACGACGCGACCCACGGCCGGGGCACTTCGAACGTTTGCGCTTGGCGCTCTCCGCCCCCCGCCTCGCTCCTGGGGTTCGGACGGCGGCAGCTTCGAGCCCCGCCACTCGACCGGACTGCGTTGAGCCGATGCGGGCTCGCTCCGGGATTCCGGGCTGGATCTCGACTGCGGGGTCCGGGGCCGAGCGCTGTTATATTCCGCCGACCAACGAACCCGAGGTATCCCATGTCGCTCCCTTCCAGGGAGATTCGCGAGACTTTCCTCCGCTTCTTCGAAGAGCGGGGCCACCGGCGCATCGCGAGCGCATCTCTCGTCCCCGACTCCGACCCGACGCTGATGTTCGTGAATGCGGGCATGGTGCCCTTCAAGCGGCTCTTCCTGGGGGAAGAAACGCGGGACTTCGTCCGCGCCACCACGTCCCAGAAATGCATGCGCGTCTCGGGCAAGCACAACGACCTCGAGAACGTCGGCCGAACCCCGCGCCACCACACGTTTTTCGAGATGCTCGGCAACTTTTCCTTCGGCGACTACTTCAAGGAAGCCGCGATTGAATACGCCTGGAAGCTCTTGACCCAGGGCGTCGGCTTCAAGGCCGACGATCTCGTCGTCTCCGTCTTCCGCGACGACGACGAGGCCTACGACATCTGGCGCGACAAGATTGGCATCCCGACCTCGAAGATCTACCGCCTCGACGAGGCGGAGAATTTCTGGTCGATGGGCGACACCGGCCCCTGCGGCCCGTGCTCCGAGATCCACTACGACTGGGGCCAGATTCCCAACCGCAAGGAAGACGATCCCTCGAGCGATTCCGGCCGTTTCATGGAGATCTGGAACCTCGTCTTCATGCAATTCAACAAGGATGCGTCCGGCGCGATGACGCCGCTGCCGAAGCCCTCGATCGATACGGGCGGCGGCCTCGAGCGCTGGTCGGCCGTCCTCCAGGGCGTCCGATCGAGCTGGGAATCCGACTGCTTTACGCCGCTGACCGCTCGTGCTGCCGAGCTCGCGAACGTCGTCCCGGGCTCGAGCTCCGAGACCGACGTCTCGCTCCGCGTCGTCGCCGACCACGCTCGCGCTCTCGCCTTCCTGATCGGGGACGGCGTGCTGCCCTCGAATGCCGGGCGGGGCTACGTGCTCCGCCGGATCCTGCGGCGCGCCTCGCGCCACGGGAAGCTGCTCGGCCGCGATACGCCCTTCATCTACTCGGTCGCCGACCGCGTGATCGACCAGATGAAGGAGGCGTATCCGGAGCTCGGCGATCGCCGCGCCTACATCACGGACCGCATCCGCCGCGAGGAAGAGCGCTTCCTCGAGACGCTCTCGAAGGGCCTCCAGCTCCTCGAGGGCGAGATCGGCGAGCTGCGGGCGAAGGGCTCGACAGAGCTCCCCGGAGCCACGGTCTTCAAGCTCTACGACACCTTCGGCTTCCCAGTCGACCTGACGGCCGACATCCTCGTCGGCCAGTCGATGACCCTCGACCAGTCGGGCTTCGATTCGGCGATGAGCGAGCAGAAGACCCGCGCCCGCGCCTCGTGGAAGGGCAGCGGAGACACGGCGATCCAGGAGATCTACGGCCGCATCGCCTCCGACCTCCAGACGACCTTCCGCGGCTACGAAGCGCTCGTGCTCGAGGCGCGGATCGCGACGGTGCTGCGAAACGGTCAGCTCGTCAGCGACGCCGCCCAAGGTGACAAGGTCGAGATCGTCTTCGAGGAGACGCCGTTCTACGGCGAGAGCGGCGGACAGGTCGGTGACCGGGGACGCGTCACGACGGAGACCGGTGAGGTCGAGATCGAGGACACGCAGAAGCCCGTCAGCGGACTCTTCGTCCACGTCGGCGTCGTCACGAAGGGCTCGATCCAGGTCGATCAGGACGCACGTCTCGAGGTCGACGCCGCCTCGCGCCAGGCGACGGTCCGAAATCATTCCGGGACCCACCTTCTTCATTCGGCGCTGCGAGAAGTACTCGGCGGCCAGGCGATGCAGAAGGGCTCCCTCGTCGGTCCGGAGCGGCTTCGCTTCGACTTCACCCACGATGCCCCGCTCACCCGCGCCGAGCTCGAGGCGATCGAAGACCGGGTCAACTTCTGGATCGAGGCCAACCAGCCGGGACAGACCCTCGAGATGGACTACAAGTCGGCGATCAAGAAGGGCGCCATCGCGATCTTCGACGAGAAGTACGGCGACGAGGTCCGGGTCGTCTCCTTCGGCGACTGCAGCACCGAGCTCTGCGGTGGCACCCACGCCCGGGCGACCGGCGACATCGGCCTGCTGAAGATCGTCTCCGAGTCCGGCATCGCCGCCGGCATCCGGCGCATCGAGGCCCTGACGGGCATGGGCGCGCTGCGATACATCCGCAGCCAGGAGCGTCTCGCCCAGGAGGCCGCCGAACGTTTGAAGGTCCCGCTCGCGGAATTGCCGGCGCGGGTCGGGAAGCTCCTCGACGAGCGCAAGGAAGCGCAGAAGCAGATCGACGATCTGCGGCTCAAGAAGCAGGGCGGGGGATCGACGGATCTCTTCGCCTCGGCGCGGCCGCTCGCGGCGATTGCGGGCGCCAAGGCGATCTCGGGTCGGGTCGAGGACGTCGACGCCAAGGCGATGCGCATGATCATCGATGATCTTCGCAATCGGCTCGGCACCGGCGTCGTCTGTCTCGCGGCGGCGGGTGAAGACAAGGTGCTGCTCGCGATCGGGGTCACGAAGGATCTGACCGACCGGCTGCAGGCGGGGGTGTTGATCCGCGAGGTGGCGGGCATCGTCGGCGGGTCGGGTGGCGGCAAGCCCGACTTCGCCCAGGCCGGCGGCAAGGACGCGAGCCGGATCGACGAGGCCCTCGCGCTCTTCGACCGCCTGGTAGGGAGCTGATGGCGGGGGCCGGGACTTCGACGATGCCCTTCGATCCGTTCCGGCCCGTGCGGCGGCGGACGCGGGTCGTGAAGATCGGCGACGTCGGCGTCGGGGGCGACGAGCCGATCCGTCTCCAGTCGATGACGAACACCAACACGCTCGACACGCTGGCGACGGTCGAGCAGACCCTTCGCCTCGTCGAGGAGGGCTGCGAGATCGTGCGCATCACGGCGCCCTCGATCCGCGACGCCGAGAACCTCCGCGCGATCAAACAAGCGCTCCACGCGCGCCGGATCTTCGTGCCCCTCGTCGCCGATATACACTTCACGCCCAACGCCGCGATGATCGCCGCCGAGATCGTCGAGAAGGTTCGGATCAATCCGGGCAACTACGCCGACAAGAAGCATTTCGAGGTCCACGAGTACGCCGACGCCGAGTACGCCGACGAGCTGGAGCGCGTCGCGGCGCGGTTCCGACCGCTCGTGCTGCGCTGCAAGCAGAACGGCGTCGCGATGCGGATCGGGACGAACCACGGCTCGCTCTCCGACCGCATCATGAATCGCTTCGGCGATACGCCGGCGGGCATGGTCGAGAGCGCCCTCGAGTTCCTCGACGTCTGCGAGTCCGAGGGCTATCGCGACGTCGTCTTCTCGATGAAGTCCTCGAATACCCAGATCGCGATCGCCGCCTATCGCTTGCTCGCTGCACGCCTCGAAGAGCGGGCGCCCGGGGAGCCCTCGTATCCCTTCCACGTCGGGGTCACCGAGGCCGGCGACAGCGAAGACGGCCGCATCAAGAGCGCGATCGGCATCGGTGCGCTCCTCGAGGACGGTCTCGGCGACACGATCCGGGTCTCGCTGACCGAGGACCCGGTGCGCGAGATTCCGGTCGCCCGGGAGATCGCGCGAATCGCGGAGAGGTTCTCCACGGGCGCTGGCATCGCGCCGCGCATCGAGGTCGCGTCGCCGCCCTTCGCCGATCCGTACTCCCATACGCGGCGGGCCACTCGCGAGTACGAGCTCACGGGCCGCAGCGCCCGGGTCACCGTGGGCGGCGAGGCGCCGGTGCGCGTCGAGCTCGATCTTCCGGCGGCGCTCGAACGGCCTGCGGAGCTCGCGGCCCAGCTCGCGGTCGAGCTGGCCACGCTGCGCGACGTCGCCTGCGAGTCGCTTCTGGTCTCGTGGCGGGAAGGGGAGTCGGCAGACCGGCTGGCGCTCTTCGAGAAGGAGCTCGTATCGCTCGGCGTCGAGCTGCCGATCTCGCTGCGTGTCGAGCTCGGGTCATCGGAAGGGCTAGGTCCGTTGCGACGGGGAGCTTCGATCCGGTTGGGACGGGTGGTAGGCCGCGTCGGCTCTGGAATTCCGGACCCCGAGATCGTCCGGTTTGCCGAAGCCGCCCGCACGACCGGTACGGCGGTCGAATGGGAGCTCGCGGCTCCCATGGAGGAGATCCCCGGGCTCGTTTGCCGACTGCTTCCCCATGCGCAGGCGATCTGGAGTCTCGCTCCGGGCGCTTCACCGCACGCCGTGCGCGTGCTCGCGGCGGCCCTCGCCGACGCGAAGGCGGAGAGCGCCCCGATCGTGCTGCGGGCGGTCGTGCCCGCGGCGGATGGGCGTGCGGAGGCCAGCGCCGGTGCCGACGCGCGCGGGCGCGTCGGCACCGGGCAGGGGCTCTCGGAGCGCGCGTTGATCGAGGTCGCGGTTGGCCTCGGCTCTTCGCTCTGCGACGGAATCGGCGACCTCGTCTCGCTGCAGACCGACGGATCGGCCGCTGCGACCGTCGATGTCGCCTATCGGATCCTGCAGGGCGCGCGACTTCGGACCACGCGGACCGAATACATCTCGTGTCCCTCGTGTGGGCGAACCCTCTTCGACCTCGAAGAGACGACGGCGCGCATCAAGGAGCGGACGGTACATCTCTCGGGCGTGAAGATCGCCGTGATGGGCTGCATCGTGAACGGACCGGGCGAGATGGCGGACGCGGACTTCGGTTATGTCGGATCCGGTGTCGGCCAGGTCACGCTCTACGTCGGCAAGCAGATCGTCGAGCGCGCGGTCCCGGAAGGCGAGGCACCGGATCGGCTGGTCGAGCTGATCAAGACGAACGGGCGCTGGGTCGACGCGTAGAGCGCCGAAGCCTTCAGCCTTCGCGGCGACCCGGCGCAGCGACCGCCGGCAGCGTCCCCGCCTCGCGCAGCGAGCGCAGCCTTTCGACGACCTCGACGCTGCGCGCGCCCTCCGTCGACGCATGGTTCGGGCCGACCAGCCAGAGGGCGATCACGACGAGGATCGACGCCACGATCGAGCCTTCGGCGACGCCGAGCGCCCCGCCGCCCATCCGATCTGCCCAGCCGAGACCGACGGCCTCGGCGCCCCGCCGCAGGAGCCGCCCGACGACGGCGAGCACGGCGATCGTCGCCAGCACGATCAGCACGCCCGCGATCCAGAGCGAAGTTCTTCCGACCAGCTCGCCACCGGTGCGCTCCGTCAGCCATTCCGCGACGGGGTTGACGTAGAGACGTGTCGCGATGGTCGCGAAGCCGACCGTGGCGAGCGACAAGCCTTCGCGGATCAGGCCGATCCAGAGGCCGCGCAGGCCCGCCAGGCTGACCAGTCCGAGGGCGACCCAATCGAGGAGCGGGAGGCTCGAGAAGCTCATTCAGGAAGGACTCCATGAGGGGAGGGGACGCGGACGAGGTCGGACTCTTCCGTCATCGTTGGCTCTTCTGCTTTCGCCGAGAGGGAAACGGTCGACCAGCCCGGCGTCGGCGCGGTCTGGAACGCCGGATCGCCGACGAGGCGGAGGTACATGTGGGCCTTGCTGCGTGTCGGATCGGTCTCGAGCACCCGCTGCCATTCGCGAATGGCATCCGCAGTCCGGCCCATCGAGTACCAGGTGAGGCCGAGCTGGATCCGGGACTCGACGAGGCCGGGGGCGACGTCGAGGATGCGCTCGAATTCCTGCTGCGCCTGGAAGGGCAGGCCGACCTCGCGCAAGGTCACGCCGAGCCGATGGCGGATGTCGAGGAAGGTCGGGCAGCGATCGAGGGCCTGGCGGTACTGGTCGATCGCTTCACGCCGAAGCCCCGCCTGCGCGAGCGCATCGGCGAGGGTGGCCTGCTGATTCGTCAACTTGCCGCGGGTCGTCGGGTCGGGTCCGTCGTTGCTCGTGCGGCAGAGCTGTCCGGCGCGCTCCGCATGGCCCTGCGCCGCGTCGAAATCGCCGCGCCGCTCGCATACGCTCGCGAGGCCGAGCAAGGCCTCGACGTAGCCGGGGTTGATGCGAATCGCCTCGCGCAGGTGGGTCATCGCCGCGTCGAGCTCATCCCGGCGGGCGTGAACGACGCCGAGTCGATAGTGGACGTCCGCGAAGCGAAGGCCCGCGTCGACGAGGCTTCCGAGGTGGTGGAGCGCCGCCACGTCGTCGCCGCGCTCGAAGGCGCGGCTGCCCTGCTCGAGATGCGTCCGTTCGATCGGTCCGAGCGAGATCGCCCGCCGCGCGCGGCGGGTGTCACGAGGCTCTACCCGATGCGCGGGCGCGCTCGACCCGGAGTCTGCGGCGTGGGCCTTCGCGTCGATCGGCGCTGGCCGGCTGAATTCCATCTCGAAACCTCCCCCCGAAGTGTGTCGAGCGAACCGAACGGGCGGCAGGATCGCACCCTCCGCCGCGTGCGTCGAGATGGTCCTGCTCCGTCGCGGCTCGGGGGGCCTCGTCGGCGTCACTCGGCCCGCGCGATGCGGGCCCGCGCGCTGCTGGCGGACGGCGTATCCGCGTAGTTCTCGACCACGACGTGGAAGAGCCGGAGCGCCTCGTCTTCGCGCTTCATGTTCTCGAAGCAGAGCCCCAGCCGGTACAGGGCTCGGGCATCAAGACCGAGGCCGGGGTACTCGTCGAGCACGCGCCGGTAACGCGAGGCCGCGGACTGCCAGTGCTCGCGCTTCAGGTAGAAGTCGGCGATCTGGAGCATGTTGTGGGCGAGGCGGGTGCGGAGCTCGACCAGCATCTCCTCGCCCTTGCGGGTCTCTTCGGCGTAGGGGTGCTGCTGGATCAGGGTTTCGAGGGCCTTGGTCGCATTGCGAGCCGCCGCCTGGTCGCGGTCGATCGAATCGACTTGCTCGTAGTGGCATTGCGCGGCGCGCAGCAGCGCCCCGGGCGCGCGCGAATCGGTCGAATGCTGGTCCGCGAACTCCTGGTAATAGGCGAGCGCCTCGTCGTAGCGCTCGTCTTCGAAGTAGGCGTCGGCGATCTTGAGCTGCGCCTTCTCTTCGAACTCGCTGAAGGGATAGTTGTCGATGATCGCCTGGAAGGTCTCGATCGCGGCGTCGTAGTCGATGTAGCGGAAGAGGCCGAGGATCTTCTTACCCGCGAGCCGCTCGAGCCCCTCGGCATAGAGCTCGTCGGCGGGCTTCACGTCCTCGAAGCGCGGCGCTTCCTTCTGGCAGGCTGTCAGGCCGAGGCAGAAACCAAGCAGGGCGAGAGGAGCGAGCAGACGGACCCGGACGGCCGGACGACGGCGGCGTCGGGCGCGGGGATCGCTTCGCGATGTCGAAAGGCCTCGAAGCAACTGGGGTCTCCCGCGCGGGGCCGCCACGCTATCGGCAGGCCCTGGCCCAGTCAATTCGAACGCGCGCCCCGGCGGCGGGTTCCGACGTGGGCTGCTAGCTTGCGCCCCCCGAGAGCGTGCCCGGTCTGGGCTTCGGCATCCTCAAATGCGTGAATTGGAGAATGGACGGATGGACAGGGATTCCCTCGAGCGACTGCATTTCGACCGCCGCCTCCAGAATCGGCGCGGTTGGCTCGCGCCCGGCGAGCTCGAGCGCCACGTCGACGCTCTTCCCGACACGACGGACAAGATGACGACGCTCGCAGACCAGGAGGCGGGCGCCGCGGCGGCCGCCGAGGGTGCGGCGGCTGGCTCCGCGAGCGGTGCGGCCGACGGTTCGGCGCGCCGATAGCCGCGCGCCCGATTCCTGCCCCGGGGCGGGAGCGCAGCGCCGAGGCCGCTTGTGATCAAGGAAAAGCTGGGACCTCGTCTCGACGGCTGGCTCCACTCGATCTTTCCCTTCCTCTTCTGGTGGTCGATCCCGCCCGATCTCCTGACGCTCGTCGGGACGGTCGTGGCGTGCTGCGCAGGTCTCGCCTTCGTCGACGGGTCGTTCGTGCTGGGCGGCCTGCTGCTCGTCGTCGGCGGGTTCTTCGATCTCGTTGATGGCGCCGTGGCCCGGCATTTCGGGACGACCACTGATTTCGGGGGCTTCCTCGATTCCTGCCTCGACCGGGTCGTCGACATCGTCGTCGTGCTCGGGCTCTTTGCCTTCGCAATTCGGGCCGGGGATTCGCTGATGGCCGGAGCGTGTGCGGCGGTCCTCGTCGGTTCGGTGCTGACTTCGTATGCGAAGGCGCGAGCGGAGCTCGTGATCGACCACATGCCGGGGGGATTGCTCGAGCGGGGCGAGCGGATCGCGCTGCTCGCGCTGGGGGCGCTGACGGGTCTGCTCGAGCCGGTGCTCTGGGTGCTCGCGATCGGGACGGTCGTGACGGCCGGCCAGCGTTTCCTCTACGCTCGGAGGGCGATGTCGCTGCGGGACCGCTCGTCGCCTTCCGCTGAAGGCGAAGCGCCCGCCGCGAGGACCGAGAGGCTGTGAAGATCTCGTCGACCGAGACGATATCTTCACAGCCTCTGAGCATCGCCCACCCAAGAGGGACCCCGAGCCATGTCGACCGATGCCTCCGACGGCGCCCGCGAGCTGCCCAGAGTCGATTTCTCGACGTTTGTTCTCTCCCTCGCAACGGCAGCGCTCTACCAGCTCGGCGCCGTGCCCGACCCGACGACGGGTGTGTCCGCGCCTGGAGATCCGCTGGTCGCACGCCAGACCCTCGAGACGCTCGAGATGTTGCGTGAGAAGACGCTGGGCAACCTGTCGGAAGACGAGCGAAAATTGATCGACTCGCTGCTCTACGACCTGCGCATGCGTTTCGTCGAGCTGCGGCGGTGAGCCGAGGCTTCCGGGTCGAGACGCCGGCGAAGCTGAATCTCGGTCTCGCGCTCGTCGGAGCCCGGGCCGACGGTTACCACCTGCTCGAAAGCCTCTTCGCGCCGATCGCGCTCTACGACGAGCTCGAGCTCGCGGTCGAGCAGGGGGAGGTCGAGATCGCCCTCGTCTGTGGTCCACCGCTCGACCCCGAGCTGCCTGCGGCCCTTCATCACGTCCCGACCGGTCCGGACAATCTGGTCCACCGCGCCGCCCGTCTCTTCTGCGACCGGTCTGGCTACCGCGCGCGGATCTCGATCCGCCTGCGAAAGGGGATTCCCGCCGGCGCGGGACTCGGCGGCGGTTCGAGCGATGCCGCGGCCGCGCTGCGCGCGCTTTCTGCCCTCTCGGGTCTCGCGATCTCACCCGTCGAGCTGGCCCGCTGGGCCCTCGAGCTCGGGGCCGACGTGCCGTTCTTTCTCGACCCGAGGCCGGCCCTCGTCACTGGAATCGGCGAGAAGATCGAGCCCGTCGGGGGTCTGCCCGAGCTCGCAGTCCTGCTGGTGAATCCGGGGAAAACCCTTGCAACGGCAGACGTCTATCGCATGGCGGATCAGCTCGGGGGCGCGTTGACGAAGCAACCCCCGGGCTCTACGATGCGGGCGCTTTCAGGCCTGGCCCAAGACGCTCGAAAATCCGTCCCTGCCCTCCGGGATCTCCTCATCAACGATCTGGAGCCGGCAGCGCGACGTCTCTGTCCTTCTCTCGAACGGATTGCCGAACGACTCGAACGCCTCGGCGCGAGTGCGGTCAGCATGACGGGTAGCGGGGCAACGGCGTTCGGCGTGTTCGTCTCCGAGCAGGCGGCACGCGAAGCCATCGCTCGATGGCGGAAGGATGACGAACGAGAGCCGGCCCCGCGTTGCTGGCTTCGGGCGACGCGGGTGCTGTCGGGTGCGGGGAAGCTGGCAGGGAGTTAGGCCGGCGCGGTGTGGATCGGTCGGCAGAATCGCAGAGTTTCTTGGGGCGTCGCCAAACGGTTAAGGCAGCGGCCTTTGGAGCCGCCATCTGTAGGTTCGAATCCTACCGCCCCAACCAGGTTTCGGGTCGTGCGCGCGGGCCTCGCATGAAGGGCTCGAGCTCGATCGCCGACGTTAGAAGCGTTCGACGAGGACGTTTGGAAGGCGGGGGTGGAGATGGGCGACCCCACCTCGAAGGATCGACCGGGTGCCGGGCAGGGTGATGCGCACCGCAATGAGCATGGGAAAGGCAGGCTGATGCAGGATCTCAAGCTCTTCAGTGGCAACGCAAACGTCGTGCTGGCTCGCTCGGTGGCTCGTTACCTCGACGTCGAGCTCGGAAAGGCGGAGGTCGGGAGCTTCTCCGACGGTGAGTGTGCGGTCGAGATCGGCGAGAACGTCCGCGGCCTCGACTGCTTCGTGCTGCAATCGACCTGTGCGCCCCAAAACAGCAATCTGATGGAGCTGCTCATCATGATCGACGCGCTGAAGCGCGCGTCGGCGCGGCGCATCACGGCCGTCGTCCCCTACTACGGTTATGCACGCCAGGACCGCAAGGTTCGCCCGCGCGTTCCGATCACGGCGAAGCTCGTCGCCGACCTGATCCAGACCGCCGGGGCCCACCGCATCCTCTGCATGGATCTCCACTCGGGTCAGATCCAGGGCTTCTTCGATATCCCCGTCGACAATCTCTACGCGACGCGGCTTCTGCTCGACGCGATCGAGCGCAAGATCGGCAATGACGTGACGGTCGTCTCGCCCGACGCCGGCGGAACCGAGCGCGCCCGGTCCTATGCAAAGCGGTTGTCGGCGCGCCTCGCCATCATCGACAAGCGGCGCGAGGTCGCGAACGTCGCCGAGGTCATGCACATCATCGGCGACGTGGCCGGTCAGACCTGCATCATCGTCGACGACATGGTCGACACGGCGGGAACCCTGACCGAGGCGGCCCGCAGCCTGATGGAAGCGGGGGCGATCTCGGTCCACGCCGCCATCACCCATCCGGTCCTGTCCGGCCCGGCGGTCAAGCGCATCAGCGAGTCGCCGCTCCAGCAAGTGATCGTGACGGACACGATTCCGCTTCGCCCCGAAGCCGTCGAATCGGGCAAGCTGCACGTCGTTTCGGTCGCAGGTCCGATCGGCGAGGCGATCCGACGCATCAACAACGAGGAGAGCGTGAGCTCGCTCTTCTGACGCATTCAAACGCCTTTCAACGCCTTCTTTATTTCAAAGAGAGAGTCCAGGAGCAAGATCATGAGTGACGTGACGTTCGCAGTCGAGACGCGGGAGACCACGGGCAAGGGCGCAGCGCGCAGACTGCGGCAGCGCGGCCTGGTGCCGGGAGTCGTCTATGGCGGCGGTCGCGGGGCGACGCCGGTCGCCTTCGAGGTGGCCAAATTCGAGCGGCTGCTCGCGACGAGCCACAGCGGCGTCAACACGCTGATCGCGCTGACCGGGGCCGCCGGAGCGGCGGGTCGTACCGTGATCGCGAAGGAGCTCCAGCGCGAGGCGGTGCGCGGACGCATCACGCACGTGGACTTCTACGAGGTCGACCTCTCGGCGAAGATCGACGTCGAGGTCCCGATCCATCTGACGGGAACGCCGATCGGTGTCGTGAACGGCGGCGTGCTCGATCAGCAGCTGCGCGAGCTCGAGCTGATGTGTCTGCCGAATGCGATTCCGGATGCGATCGAGGTCGACGTCTCGGCCATGGACCTCGGCTCGACGCTCCACGTCGCGGATCTGAAGATCCCGGCGGGCATCGACGTCAAATCCGAGTCCGATCTGACGGTCGCGACCGTGCTGATTCCCCGTGGTCTGCGTGACGAGGCGGCGGCGGCGGAGACGGCGGCTGCGCCCGCGGCTGGGGCGAAGGCGCCTGCCGCTGCAGCAAAGACCGGGGGCTGAGCGGGTCGGATCCGGCTTCGGGGTTCGCTTTGGTGGCCGATCCGGTGTCCGATCCGGTGCGTCTCATCGTCGGTCTCGGCAATCCGGGGGCAGACTACGCGGCGACCCGGCACAACGTCGGGTTTCGGCTGGTCGAACGGCTGGCAGAGCGGCGGGGTGCGTCGCTCGGCGTCGATCGCGACCTCGCTTCACGGATCGCTCGGGTCGAGCTCGCGGCGGTCCCCTGTGTCCTGCTCGAGCCGCAGACCTTCATGAATCGCTCGGGACAGAGTGTGGGCGCGGCGCTCGCGCGTTGGCCCGGGCTCGTGCCGGAACGGGATCTCGTCGTCGTATACGACGATCTCGATCTACCCCCCGGTCGGATCCGGATCCGGCCCGGCGGAAGCGCGGGGGGCCACCGCGGCATGGCAGACATAGCCCGGGTCCTCGGTACGACCGCGATCCCGCGGCTGCGCTTCGGGATCGGGCACCCCGGGGCCACCACCGCCGTCGCCGACTGGGTGCTCGAGCCCTTTTCGACCGAGGATGAGGCAGGCTTGCTACCCGGGGCCATCGATCGAGCCGCCGACGCCATCGAGTGCCTCGTTGCCGACGGTATGGCCGTCGCAATGGGGCGATACAACGGTTCCGGCTGATTGTCCGGTCGTAATCGGTCGAGATGATCCGGACAGTCTGGATTGTCGACCAATTGTCCGGCTGATAGGCTCGGTTCATGTCCTCCGTCCGCTCGACCCAGACGCTCCGTATCGACGCGAAGTCGGACGAGCCCGTCTATCTCCAGGTCGCAGGCCAGCTCCAGGCCGAGATCGAAAGGGGGCTTCGTCTGCCCGGCGACCGCCTCCCTGCGATCCGGTCGCTCGCCGCGGAGCTCGGGCTCCACCGCGACACGATCGCGCTCGCATACGAGCAGCTCGGACAGTCCGGTCTCGTCGAGGCCCGGGTCGGCTCCGGGACCTTCGTGCGGCCCCTTTTGACTGCGGGAGACGAGTCGGCGAATCGCCGCCGGCCGGAGCAGGAGCTCCTGCTGGCGCCGCCCGTCGAGCGTCTGATCGCCCTCGAGAACACGCGTCCGCGTTATGCGAGCGGCGACGATGTCGTGGCGCTGCACCGCCTGGTTCCCGATCCCCGGCTCTATCCGATCGAGGAGTTCTCGGCCTGCTTCCAGGCGGCTCTCCGCGAAGAGGGTCCTTCGATCTTCTCCTACGCCTCGCCCGAAGGCGATCCGCGGCTTCGCCAGGCGATGGCCGAGCGCTTCCGGCGCTATGGCATTTCGCTCGCTCCCGAACAGATCGTGTTATGTCACGGTGCGAGCCAGGGCATCTCCCTGGCCCTGCGTCTGTTCGCGCAGCCGGGAGACCAGGTCGCCGTCGAGGTGCCGACCTACGCCAACGTGCTGTCGGCCCTGGTGGGCCACGGTCTCGCCGCGGCCCCGGTTTCGATGGACGCGGATGGCGTCGATCCCGACGCTCTCGACCGGGTCCTCGCCCGTCCCGAAGTCAAGCTCTTCTACACGATTCCCTCCTTCCACAACCCTCTCGGCACGACGACCGGCCTCGCTCGCCGCCGTCAGATTCTCGAGATCGCCGGGCGACACGGAGTGCCCGTTGTCGAGGACGGCTTCGAGCTCGATCTGCGGTTCAAGGGGCAGGACGTCGCTCCGCTCGCCGCCCTCGACGAGGCGGGCATCGTGGTCCAGCTCTTCTCGTTCTCGAAGTCGCTGTTTCCGGGCGTGCGCGTTGGGTCGATCGCGGCGCGAGGCCGCGCCCTCGAAGGTCTGGTCGCCCTGAAGCACGCGACCGATCTGTCCGACGCGCTTGCGCTCCAGTCGGGGCTCGCGCGCTTCGTCGAGTCGGGGGCCTACGACCGCCATCTCTCGCGGATCCGCAAGGTGCTGGCCTCGCGGCATGCGACCCTGGCTGCGGCGCTGGTCGACGCCATGCCGCCCGGAACGACGTGGACCGAGCCCGAAGGCGGGTATCAGCGCTGGGTCGAGCTGCCCTTCGAGGTCGATACCCGCGATCTGCTCGCCGACGCCGCCCGCGCCGGCGTCGTCTTCTCACCGGGGACACTCTTCATGCCCGACGCGCGGCCGTCGCGGGGTATGCGGCTGTCGGTGGCCTGCGTCGACGAAGGCGAGATCGAGCGCGGGGTCGCGGCCCTGGGGCGGGTCGTGCGGACAAGGGCGGCACGAGCGCCCGGAGCAGGACGCACGGCAGGCATGCATCTCTAGTCGGGAACGGGAAACGGCTCGGAAAGAGTCACGAAAGGAATCGAGGAGGCTCAGTATGGCGAAGTCGACGGTCGGAAAAGGTCAGGCGGTAAAGGCGGGGACAGCGGGTCGGGATCAGGGCGGCGCGACGGGAAGCGGCGCGCTGCGCCGCGGAGCGGATGCGTTCCAGCTCAAGGTTGGACTCGCCGAAATGATGAAGAACGGCGTGATCATGGACGTCACCGACGCCGAGCAGGCGAAGATCGCCGAGGATTCCGGCGCGTGTGCGGTGATGGCCCTCGAGCGGGTGCCGTCGGACATCCGACGCGACGGCGGTGTCGCGCGCATGAGCAGTGTCGACATGATCGAGCGCATCCAGCGATCGGTCTCGATCCCCGTCATGGCGAAGGTGCGCATCGGTCATATCCAGGAGGCGCGGGTCCTCGAGGCCCTCGGTGTCGATTTCATCGACGAGAGTGAGGTGCTCACGCCTGCCGACGACGAGCACCACATCGCGAAGCACGACTACCGCGTTCCCTTCGTCTGTGGTGCCCGTAATCTCGGGGAGGCCCTGCGGCGGGTCGGCGAGGGGGCGGCGATGATCCGCACCAAGGGCGAAGCGGGCAGCGGCAACATCGTCGAGGCGGTGCGCCATCTGCGCAGCGTGATCGGTGAGATCCGGGCGATCCAGGCGTTGCCTGCGGAAGAGCTGATGTCGACCGCGCGCGACATGGGCGCGCCCTACGACCTCGTCCGCTACGTCCACGAGCACGGGCGGTTGCCGGTTCCGAACTTCGCGGCCGGCGGCATCGCGACGCCCCCAGACGCGGCGCTGTGTCGCGCGCTCGGTGCCGAAGCCGTGTTCGTCGGCTCGGGCATCTTCAAGAGCGCGGACCCGGCGGCCCGGGCGAGAGCGATCGTGCACGCCTGCACCCACTGGGATGATCCCGAAGAGGTCCTGAATGCCTGTCGCGGTCTCGGCTCGGCGATGGAGGGCCTCGAGATGAGCTCCCTCGCCGAAAACGAGAAGCTCGCGAATCGCGGCTGGTAGCCTGGCGTGCAGAAGGACGAGCTCGTCGTCGGGGTCCTCGCGATCCAGGGGGACGTCGAGAAGCATCTCGTCGCGATCGAGCGCTGTGGGGCGCGGGGTCGGCGGGTGCGCAGCCCGAAGGATCTCGAGGGTCTGTGTGCCCTCGTGCTGCCGGGGGGAGAGAGCACGACGATCTCGAAGGGGCTCGACCGGCACGGCCTGGTCGAGCCCATCCGCGCGTTCGCCAAGGGGGGTGGGGCGCTGCTCGGGACCTGTGCCGGGGCGATCCTGCTCGCGCGTGAGGCCCGCAACCATCCGGTTCCGACCCTGGGCCTCGTCGAGGTGGACGCGCTCCGCAACGCCTACGGCACCCAGGTGGACTCCTTCGTCGCTCCGGCCGACTCGGACTCGGGGCCGGATTGGCAGGGCATGGAATGCGTCTTCATCCGGGCCCCGCGGCTCGTGGCCCCGGGCCCTGAGGTGGAGGTTCTCGTCCGGGTCGACGGCGAGCCCGTCCTGGTCCGCCAGGGAAGGCTACTGGCCTGCACCTTCCATCCCGAGCTGACCGACGACCTGCGGGTCCACGCGGCGCTCCTCGCTCTCGCAGGGCCGGGTCCCGTCGGTTGACCGCATGCCCGACGGCCTTGCCCAGGGTCGTCGGCGTGTGGTAACCATGGTCGCTTCCAAAACGGGCCCACGGCCCTCAACCACCAGCCTCGGTGCCCTCGAACCCAGCATCGGATACCCGCCGAGGGGATTCGGGCAAGGCGCCCAGATGCGATCGGCATCTGACCGGGAGGAATGTTTTTGCGGGAATATGAAACGACGTTCATCGTCCAGCCGGAGATCTCCGACGAAGGCGGCAAGGCCATCCTGGCCCGCCTCGATGGAATCCTGGCCGCCGCGGGCGCGACGCGCCTCATGTGCGAGGACCACGGCAAGCGCAAGCTCGCCTTCGAGATCAAGAAGTTCCACAAGGGCCATTACTACACGCTGATGTTCCTCGACAGCGGGAAGGTCGTTCCCGACCTCGAGCGATCGTTGCGTCTGGACGAGTCGATCCTTCGCTTCCTCACGATCCAGGTCGCGACCGACGTCACCGACATCGAGGGTCGCAAGGCCGCCGCGGCCCAAGCGGAGATCGAGCAGACCAAGCGCGCCGCCGAGCGTGCCGCGCGCGAAGCTGAAGAAGCCGATGCGCGACGAGAGGCCGACGAGGCCGGCCGCCTGGGCGGAGACGACGAGGGATTCGGCGAGTCCTCCGACGATCGCGATCCCTATCTGCGAGACGACTCGCGTGACGATCGCGCTGCGCGCTTTGGGCCACCCGATGACGATGACGAGGAGGAGGGAGTATGAGCGACTCGACGACTGACTCGAAGACGACGATTCCCTCCGGCCCGAAGGCAGACGTGAAGCGACAGCCGCCGAGCGGACCGGCGGCGGGGCCCGCGGGCCCCGCAGGACCCGCAGGAGCAGGAGGGACCGGACCGCGTCCCCCGCTCGGGCCGAAGGCCGATCGCGATCGACCGCCTATGGGCGACCGACCTCCGATGGGCGATCGCGGACCGATGGGCGACCGCGGACCGGGTGGCTTCGATCGCGGACCGCGACCGCCGCGGGAAGATCGAGGCGATCGACCGGACCGCGGTGACCGTCCGGATCGGGGCGATCGCGGAGATCGGGGGGACCGGGGCGATCGCACGCCGCGTGCGCCGCTGACGGTGAAGGGCAAGCTTCGCGCCGCGGCGCGAAAAAAGGCCCGCAAGCAGGCCAAGCGAAAGGGCATGTTCCAGCGGCGCAAGGTGTGCCGCTTCTGCGCCGACAAGAACGTCACGATCTCGTACAAGGACGTGAAGACGCTTCGGCTCTTCATCACCGAGACGGGCAAGCTGACCCCGCGTCGTATCTCGGGCACCTGTGCAAAGCACCAGCGGCCGCTCTGTCTCGAGATCAAACGCGCGCGACATCTGGCGATGCTGCCCTATGCGCCGAGCCATGTGTAGGAGGATCTGAGATGGCATTGATTCAGGTCATCTTGAGCGAAGACGTCCACAATCTGGGCGAGGCCGGCGACGTCGTGAAGGTCAAGCCCGGTTATGCGCGCAACTTCCTCGTTCCGCAGGGGAAGGCGCTTCCGGCGACGGCTGCGCGGGTCCACGAGGTCGAGCACAAGCGGCGCGTGATCGCCGAGCGACGGGCGAAGGAGCTGAAGGATCTCGGCGCGGTCAAGGCACGCATCGAGCTCCTGGCTCTCGAGATCGCCGCGCAGGTCGGAGAAGAGGGCAAGCTCTTCGGCTCCGTGACCTCGCAAAATCTGGCCGAGCTGCTCGGGCAGCAGGGCATCGAGATCGATCGGCGCAAGATCGTGCTCGCCGAGCCGATCAAGTCGGTGGGCGAGCACACGGTCAGCGTGCGTCTGCGCAACGACGTCGTCGCGAGCCTCAAGGTCACGGTGTCGGCCGCGAGCTGAGGATTCCTTGTCGGGAGCGGTTTGTGCCGTTCCCTGGGCGCCGAGGGCTTTTGATCGGGAACGGCTCGCGCAGTTCCCTGGGCGCCGAGGGCTCTTGCTCGAAAATTACGCCCGCTCCGCACGCGTCCGCTTACCGGGTGCAGGCGGAGCGGGCGTTTTCTTTTTTGAAGCTCGCGCGAGCGAATGCGCCCGGAGCGGCGACCGTCCGCTTATACTGGCGACGCATCGGCCCCGGTCCGAAGGCTGTCGGTCGATCCTGAGCCGCGCCCGCGTGGGCCCATCGAGGGGGTGGGTTGTGAGGGAGTCCGAAATCGTCGCGGGCCGCGTGCCGCCCCACGACATCGAGTCCGAGAAGGCCGTGCTCTCGGCCATTCTCCTCGACAACGAGGCGATCCACTCGGTCGTGACGGAGATCCGCGAAGAGGATTTCTACCACCCCGCCCACCAGCTGCTGTTTCGCTCGATGGTCCGCCTGAAGGACGACCACCAACCGGTCGACCTCACGACGCTCGCCGCCTATCTCAAGGGCGAGAGCCTGCTCGACAGCATCGGGGGACCGGTCGCGCTCGCGGAGATCGCGGACTACGTCGCGACGCCCGCCAACATCGTCCACTACGCGAAGATCGTGCGCGACCGGGCGATCAAGCGCAGCTTGATCTCGACGGCGAGTGAGATCGTGGCGCTGGGCTACGAGCCCGGGGAGTCGGCGGACACGCTGCTCGACGAGGCCGAGTCGCGGATCTTCGCCCTCTCGACCGCGAAGGCGAGCACGAGCCTCTCGCCCATCTCGCTCGAGATGCACGACGCCGTCAACCACATCGACATGCTGATGAACCGAAGCGGCGAGCTGACCGGCCTGTCGTCGGGTTACCGCAAGCTCGACGAGATGACCGGCGGGCTCCAGCCCGGCGATCTCTTCATCCTCGCCGCCCGGCCCTCGATGGGCAAGACGGCGCTCGCGCTCAACATCGCGCGCAACGCCGCGGTCGATTTCGGAAAGAAGGTCGCGGTCTTCTCCCTCGAAATGACGACCCGCTCACTGGTGATGCGACTGCTCTCCTCCGAGGCGCAGGTCGACTTCGGTCTCTTTCGGAGCGGTCTGATCTCGACCGATTCCCACTCCCGGCTGATGGCCGCCGCCGGCCGCCTCGCGGAGGCGGGCATCTGGATCGACGATACGGGCGCCGCCTCGATCCTTGAGATCCGCGCAAAATGTCGTCGGCTCCACGCGCAGCACGGGCTCGACATGGTCGTCGTCGACTATCTCCAGCTCGCCCGGGGAGATCGCAACGTGCAGCACCGTGAGCAGGAGATCTCCGAGATCAGCCGCGGACTCAAGGGGCTCGCGAAGGAGCTCAATATTCCGGTGATCGCGCTGTCACAGCTGAATCGGGGGCCGGAGACGCGCAAGGAAGACAAACGCCCGATGCTGGCCGACCTGCGCGAATCGGGCGCCATCGAGCAGGACGCCGATCTCATCGCCTTCATCTACCGCGACATCGTCTACAACAAGGAGACGGAGTTCGAGAACCTGGCCGAGCTCATCATCGCCAAGCAGCGAAACGGCCCGACGGGCACCGTCAAGCTCGAGTTCGAGGGCCGCTTCGCCCAGTTCCGCGACTGGCCTCTCTCGGACAATCCCTACGAGGGCGCCCCGACCGGCGGCGGCAATGCCTTCCGGCCCGCCGACTACGAGTTCGGGGGCGGCGGCTTCGGACCCGATACGGACCCGGGTGCATTCTGAATGCCTAGCCTTCGCCGACCCCGCGCGATCCGGCCCGGGGGCCGCATCGCCCTCGTGGCGCCCGCCGGCCCGCTGAATCCCGCGACCTTCGAGACGAACCGGCGTGCCCTCGAGCGCCTCGGCTTCGAGACGGTCGCGCGCGACGACATCCTCGACCGCGACGGGTATCTCGCCGGCAGCGACGAGCGGCGCGCGCGAGAGCTCATGGAGTTCGTCCGTGATCCCGATGTCGATGCGATCGTGTGTGCGCGCGGAGGCTACGGCTGTCACCGGATCATCGATCGACTCGACGCGAAGGCCGTCCGCGACGCGGCGAAGCCCCTCGTCGGCTACAGCGACATCACGACGCTTCTGCTCTGGCAGCGAAAGCAGGCGGGTCTGCTCGGCATCCATGGCCCGATGCTCGAGAGGAAGGATGGGCTCGACGCCGAGAGCGGCTCGGCGCTCGTGCGGGCGCTCCAGGGAACGGGCCCATTGCCGCGTTATGCGGGGCGCACGCTGGTGCCGGGCTGGGCCGAGGGGCGCCTGGTCGGGGGCTCCCTCAGCGTCTGTGTCGCGAGTCTCGGGACGCCATGGGAGCTCGATACCCGCGGTGCGATCCTCATGCTCGAGGACGTCACGGAGCTCCCGTACCGCGTCGACCGGATGCTCCAACAGCTGCGCGCGGCGCGGAAGCTCGAGCAGGTGGTCGGCGTCGCGCTGGGCGCGTTCACGGATTGCGAGGACGAGCGCTACCCCGAGTGGACGATGGAGAGGCTCTTCGGCGAGGTCTTCGGAGGACTCGGAGTGCCGGTCGTGACGGGGCTCCCCTTCGGACACGGGGGGCCGAATCGGCCATGGCCCTTCGGTGGACGGGCGGCCCTCGACGGGGCGCGGGGCGAGCTCGAGTGGTTGGAATCGGCGGTGACGACGCGGTAGCGTGCGGCCGCGGCGCGACCTTCGCGCCGGTGCTTCGGGGGGAGCCACGCGATGAAGCGGAGTCTGATCGAGCGCAAGCTCCAGAAGGTCGAGAAGGCCCTCGACAAGGCGATCGAGAAGCAGGAGATCCCGGGCGCGGTCGTGCTGGCTCGCATGCCGCGCGAAGGGGAGATGCTCGATTACGCCTGGGTACGCGGGCTCGCGGTGGCCCGGCCCGAGCGGCTCGCAATGCGGCGCGACACGATCTTCGATCTCGCCTCGCTGACGAAGCCGATCGCAACGACGACGGCGATCATGTTGTTGGTCGACGAGGGCTCGATCTCCCTCGACGATCCGGTCGCGAAGACGCTGCCGGCCTTCGCGGACCGTGGCAAAGAGAACGTCACGATCCGCAATCTCCTCTGTCATTCGGCGGGGCTGAAGCCCTGGCGTGGCTTCCACGAGCTCCTGATCGAGAAGGAGCGCAAGACCGGTGAGCGGCTGATCGGCACGCGCGAGGGACGCGACTGGATCATCGACCGCGTGCTGCGCTCGGCCCTCGTCCACGAGCCCGGGGCCGCCGCCGTCTACGGGGATCTCGACTTCATCGTGCTCGGCGCGCTCGTCGAAGCGGTGGCCAAGCAGCCCTTCGACGAGTTCTGCGAGACGCGGATCTTCACGCGCCTCGCCCTCCACGACACCCGCTTCTTCCCGATCCCGGTCGACGGCTCGCCGGCCGTTCCCGACGGCGTCCGTCGGCGCGTCGCCGCGACCGAGAACTGCCCCTGGCGCGAGCGGATCATCTGGGGCGAGGTCCACGATCCGAACGCCTTCGCGATGGGCGGCGTCGCGGGCCACGCCGGGCTCTTTTCGACCGCAGACGACGTGATGCGCTTCGGCCAGCTCTTCCTCGACGCCTGGCACGGGCGCAATCCGTCGCTTCCTGACGAGCGGGTGCGCGAGTTCTCGACGCGCCAGAACCTCCCCGAGGACTCGGATTGGGCTCTCGGCTGGGACACGCCGACGGCGGGCGCCTCGTCCTCGGGCCAGTATTTCTCGGTCCGCTCGGTCGGTCATCTCGGCTTCACGGGCACCTCCCTCTGGATCGATCTCGAGCGCGAGCTCATCGTCGTCATGCTGACCAACCGGATCCACCAGGTCGCGAAGCGCAGCCGCTTCGAGCTCCGTCCGAAGATCCACGACGCGATCTTCGAAGGCTTCACTGCCGAATGAGCGCCTCCCACGAACGCCCCTACGACGCCTCCCGCCTGCGCCACGTCCACTTCATTGCGATCGGTGGCACCGGCATGGGCTCGCTCGCCGGTCTCTTGAAAGCCCGCGGCATCCGGGTCACCGGCTCGGACAAGAAGCTCTACCCGCCGATGAGCACGGCGCTCGCCGACTGGGGTCTCGAGCCGATCGAGGGCTTCGCGGCGGAGAACGTGCTCTCGGAGCGACCCGACCTCGTCGTGATCGGCAATGCCGTGCGCAAGGACAATCCCGAGGCGGTCGCGGCGATCGAAGCCGGTCTGCCGTATCGATCTTTCTCGGATGCCCTCTACGAGCTCGCGATCTCGAAGCGCCACTGTCTGACGATCGCCGGGACGCACGGCAAGACGACGACGACGAATCTCGCCGCCCAGCTGCTGCAGGCGACGGGCCGCGATCCCTCGCTCCTCGTCGGCGGCATCTCCCTCGATTTCGGCGGCTCCTTCCGCGAAGGCGAGGGCGCGCATTTCGTCGTCGAAGGCGACGAGTACGACACGGCCTTCTTCGACAAGACCCCGAAATTCCTCCACTACCACCCCGACACGCTGATCCTGACCTCCGTCGAGTTCGACCACGCGGACATCTACCGCGATCTCGACCACGTGAAGTCGGCGTTCCGCGCCCTCGTCGCTTCGATGGCGAAGACGGCGACGATCGTCGCGGCCGTCGGATACGACGGGGTCTGCGACGTGCTCTCGCAGGCGCCTTGCCGCGTGATCGGATACGCCGTCGAGGGGGGTGAAGGCAGCGGCGCGGGCGTGCGCGACGGCGGAGCGAGCGCACGCGCGATCCCGCCGCGCTGGGTCGCAAACCAGCTTTCGCCCGAGGGCGGCGGCCTTCGCTTCCGGCTCGAGGATCGCGAGAAGAAGCGCGTCTACGACGTCCTCTCGCCGCTCTTCGGAGCGTATAACGTTGAGAACGTCGTCGCCGTGCTCGCGGCCCTCGAGAGCCTCGGGGTTCCCGTGGACGAGGCGATCGCGGCCCTGCCGGCCCACCGCGGTGTGAAGCGGCGCCAGGAGGTCCGGGGCGTCGCGGCGGGCGTGACCGTGATCGACGATTTCGCGCACCATCCGACGGCGGTCGCGGCCACGATCGACGGCATCCAGCAGCGCCACGCCGGGAGCCGGATCGTGGCCCTGCTCGAGCCGCGGACGAATACCAGCCGGCGCGCGATCTTCCAGGACGACTACGTCGAGGCGCTGATGCGGGCCGATCGCGTGGCGATCGCCGAAGTCGGGAGCGATCCGATCTACAGCATCACGGGCGAGGTCACCGAGATTCTCTCTTCGAAGGCGGTCGCGGCGGAGCTCCGGCGCCGGGGTCGCGACGCGGTGGCCTGCGAGGGGATCGACGAGATGATCGATTGGGTCGTCGCCGGGAAGCAAGCGGGCGACGTCGTCCTCGTCATGAGCAACGGCGCCTTCGGCGGGATCTGGGAGAAGCTCCTGGCCGCCCTCCAGCGCGCGGCCTGAAAGCGAAAGCTCAGCTCCAGAATTCCGCCACGCGCTCCGGATCGAGGGGGACGGTCACGATCTCCTGGATCCGCCGGGAAACGACGGTCGCGATCAGGAGATAGCTCGCGTCGAGCGTGCGATCGCCGAGGCTCGCCTTCCCCTGACACAGGACGGCGGCACGCGTGTTGCTCACCATCACGTCTTCGACGGCCGTGCTGAATCCGACCTGGCCCACCTCACCCAGGGAGGCGAGGTACTCGAAGATCTCGTCTGGGCCCTTGATGTCGCCTTGCCAGGGTCCCGCGCCCTTCACTCGCCATAGAATGTCGTCCGCCCACAGCGCGCGCAGCGTCTGTCGATCGCCGGCATTGGCCGCCTGCAGGCATTGGTGGACCAGGAGCGCGTTGGGATGTTCGATCATGGCGATCTCCGGGCGGAGCGGGCGTGGGACCATCATACGGCGCTTCGAAAGCTCCCGGGGAAGAAATATCGAGGTAGGCGAACGAAATCCGCTCGCGATCGGGCGGGGAATGGTAGTGAGCATGGGGTTAAGCGCGGTTCTCGAAACATTGAACGCGAATTACACCTTCGACGCGAAGGGGCGAATCGTCGGCGCGCATGATGGAGGGGTCTTGCCCCGATTCTTGCTAGGCCGAGCGGTGGAGGGATGTGTCTGGCGATTTCGTTTCGACCTCCGCCGGGAGCTCGTCGCCTCGCTCTCGCGTCTCGCTGCAAGGGAGCCGGGTGTGCGCTTCGATGGGGAATTGCCCGCGTCGCCGGAGCGATGGGCGATGCTCGAACGGCTGCTCCTGCCGCCCGAGAGTCGGCACGAACACGGACGAGCGCCGTCGGGTCGGCGCGGGGTCACACGTGCGTGTGTCATGGTCGGAGAGGTCTGGTGGATCGACTAGGCAGCCTCGACGGGCGGCGCACGACCGGCCGGAGTCGGATCCAATACCGCCATGGATTCAAAGGCTTACGGTTTGAGCGGGTTGCCCCGCTCGGTTAACGTCGCGCCACGATGGGGTCTTCTGGCCCACGGCATGAGGAGCAGCATGACTTCCGATCCGAAAGCTCCGCGCGACGGCACGACGCTCGACCTGGCTGCGCTGCGCGTGAAGTACCGCGAAGAGCGCGAGAAGCGCCTGCGCCCCGATGGCAGCGACCAGTTCGTCGAGGTCGCGGGCATCCATTCCCATTTCGAGCACGATCCCTGGGTCGACGGGGTCTTCGAGCGAGCGCCCGTCTCCGACGAGGTCGACGTCGTATCGATCGGCGGCGGCTTCGGCGGGCTCCTCGCGGGCGCGCGGCTGCGACAAAGCGGTGTCCAGAGCCTTCGCATCATCGAGAAGGGCGGCGACGTCGGCGGGACCTGGTACTGGAACCGCTATCCGGGCGTCGCCTGCGACGTCGAGTCCTTCTGCTACCTGCCGCTGCTCGAAGAGGTCGGCACGAGGCCGACCGAGAAATACAGCCGCGGGGCCGAGATCTTCGAGCATTGCCGGGCGCTGGCGCGCAGGTTCGATCTCTACCGCGACGCGCTCTTCCGGACCGAGGTGACGGAGCTGCGCTGGGAAGAAGAGGCGGCGCGCTGGCTCGTGTGCACCGACCGCGGCGACCGCATTCGCGCGCGCTTCGTCTGCCTCGCCGCGGGCTTCCTCGAGAAGCCGAAGCTGCCGGGCATTCCCGGCATCGAGCTCTTCGAGGGCAAGTCGTTCCACACCGCGCGCTGGGACTACGACTACACCGGCGGCGACGCGAACGGGAACCTCTCGCGGCTCGCGGACAAACGCGTCGGGGTCATCGGGACCGGGGCGACCGCGGTGCAATGCGTCCCGCATCTCGGGGCGAGCGCGAAGCAGCTCTTCGTCTTCCAGCGCACGCCGGCCGGCGTCGGGGTGCGCGCCAACCGTCCCGTCGAGACTGGCTGGGAGCGGGGCCTCGAGCCCGGCTGGCAGAAGCGGCGGATCGAGAACTTCCAGGTCCTGACGAGCGGGGGCTACGCGGACGAGGATCTGGTCGACGACGGATGGACCGAGGTGCCCAAGCGTGTGCACGATGCCGTGGTCGCGACGGGGAAAGCCGCGCTCTCGCCCGAGGAGATCGCGGCGATCGCGGAGCGAATCGATTTCGAAGCGATGGAGGCGGTCCGCGCCCGCATCGCCGCGACGGTCGAGGACCCGGCGACGGCGGAGGCGCTCAAGCCCTGGTACCGGCAGTTCTGCAAGCGGCCCTGCTTTCACGACGACTACCTGCCGACCTTCAATCGCCCGAACGTCACGCTCGTCGACACGCAGGGGCACGGAGTCGAGCGCATCACGAAGAAGGGCGTCGTCGTCGACGGTCGCGAGATCGAGCTCGACTGCCTGATCTACGCCACCGGCTTCGAGGTCGCCACGGACTACGCACGCCGCGCGGGTTACGAGCCGGTCGGATCCGGCGGTCTAACGCTCTCGCAAAAGTGGCGGGATCGCTACCGCACGTTCCACGGTCTGCATCTCCACGGCTTTCCGAATTGCTTCCTGATGAGCCTGGCGCAGTCGGGCTTCACACTGAATTTTCCCTATCTGATCGACGTGCAAGCGCAGCACATCGCCTACGTCGTCGGCGAAGCGCTCCGCCGCGGTGCGCGCAGCGTCGAGGCGAGTGCCGAGGCGGAGGCGGAATGGGGCGACACGCTTGCGAAGCGCGCGGCGTCCGCCGACCCGAGCTTCGCCGAGCAGTGCACCCCGAGCTACTACAACGGCGAGGGCATGCCCGACATCAAGAGCCTCGATCGGAACTTCTTCGTCGGTGGGCCAACGGAATTTGCCGAGGTCCTCGCGGCCTGGCGCGCGGAAGGCAGCATGCGGGGACTGGTGCTCCGCTAGGCTACGGCTCGCCAGGCCACTGCAATGGCGGACCCGTCGACGGCTCGACTCAGGCGAGCCGGTAGCGGATCGGAAGTCGCTTCACGCCGCCGACCGAGCTCGACTGCAGCCGTTCGACGGGACCCGCCTGCTCGACGAATGCGAGGCGGGTCGCGAGGGCGCGCAGCGCGCTCTGGATCTCCATCCGGGCGAGATGGGCCCCCAGGCAGATGTGTTCGCCGATCCGGAAGGCGAGATGCGGATTCGGGAAGCGATCGATCCGGAATCGGTCCGGGGCATCGAAGATCGCCTCGTCCCGATTGGCGGACGGCCAGAAGAGCGCGAGGGTGTCACCGCCGCGGATCGTGCGACCCCCGAGCTCGCAGTCTCGGTCAGCGGTGCGGGCGTTGTGGATGACAGGCGTCGTGAAGCGCAGGACCTCCTCGCAGGCCGATGCCGAGAGGCGCGGCTCCGATTGCAGATGCCGCCACTGATCCGGATGCTCGAGGAACGCCAGCAGACCTCCCGAGAGCGCGTTGCGCGTCGTCTCGTTGCCACCTCCGATCAGCAGGAGGCAGTAGGACAGGAGCTCGTGCTCAGGGAGCGGCAATCCGTCGGGGCGCGCGCGGGCGAGAACCGACACGCGATCGTCGCCCGGCGCGTGGCGCCTACGCTCGACGATCTCGGCGAAGTAGGCGAAGACCTCGGCGGTCGCGCGCAGCCGGGTCTCGGTCGGGGACTCGCCCGGGCCGCGGTACTGGGGATCGGTGGCCCCTGCCATCTCGTTCGTCCAGCGAAACAGTCGCGGCCAATCCGCCCGCGGCAGGTCCATCCGATGCGCGATCACGGCGAGGGCGAGTGGCGCCGCCACGGCCTCGACGAAATCGCACTCGCCGGCGGTGCTCTTCGCCTCGAGCTCGTCGAGGATCGTCGCGGTGATCGCGTCGAGGTCGGAGTGGAGGCCGCGCAGCGCCCGGGGTGTGAAGCGGGGGCTCATGAGGGCTCGGCGCTCGCGGTGACGCGGCGGATCCATCTGGACGATCGTCCGGGTCTCGCGTGGATCGTCCCCATAGTCGCCGCCCGCGACTTGGACGGGGTCCTCGCGGCGCAGGCGCGCAAACGTCTCGTGCGGATCGCCGTCGCGACCGTAGGCAGCGGGGTCGAAGAGCTCGGGGCCGGCGAGTCCGGCGATCGGCACGCCGCTCAGTCCGACGTCCGCGGCGCGGGGACACCCGCGCGTGTCCATCCCAGGGCCTCGACCATCGCGTGGTACACGTAGCTCTGCTCCTTTACGCCGTGGAAGAGCGCCGAACGCGTCCCCCCCGCGTAGATCGGGACGTCCTCGCCCGCGTGGGTCTCCTGCGGCATCGGAACCGTCGCTTCCTGGAGGTAGCGCGTGGCGGCCGTGTCGACGGTCGAGAGATCGGGGCGTCCCTGCGTGGCGCCGCGGTAGTGACAGGCGTAGGGCGGGCGGGCGTCGCAGGGGTCGTGGGGCAGGTGATGGGGACCCTCGGGCTGTGAGGTCGAGGCGCCGGTGTAGCCCGGGCCGTTGGCATAGGAGAGGGTCGTGTAGGGGCGGTCGAGGGCGTCGAGGCTGATCGAGACCTTCCCCTCTGTCAGCCAATCGACGGCCACGACCTTGCCGAGGATCGGATTGCCGCGCTTCGGGTAGCCCGAGATCGTGAGGGTGTGACTGTGGTCGGCGGTCACGACGACCAGGGTCTCGCGGGGATCGGTCTTCTCGAGGGCCACCCGCACCGCATCCGAGAACGCGATCGTGTCGGTGAGCGCATGGTAGGCGCTGCCGACGTGGTGGCCGTGGTCGATGCGTCCGCCCTCGACCATCAGGAAGAATCCGTCGGGATCGCGGGAGAGCAAGTCGATTGCGAGGTCGGTCATCTCGGCGAGCGAGGGCTCGCCCGCTCGGTCCGTCCGGCGCTCGCCTTCCCATTTCATGTCCCCCGGCTCGAAGAGCCCGAGCACGCGCGTCGTCTTGGCTCGGTCGAGTCCGCGGAGGCCCTCTCGATTCCAGACGTAGGCGGATCCCGGACGCCCCGCCTGCCATGCGCGGACGAGATCCCGGCCATCGAGGCGTCCGCCGCGCGAGCTCGGATCTTCGGGATCGACCTCGGAGCTCGGACGGAAATGCGTGCGTCCGCCGCCGAGGGCGACCTCGATGCCGTCGCCGTGAGGAAGCTCGACGAGCTGGCGTGCGATGTCCGGGAAGCCCGCCTTGCGCGCCTCTGGGGACATGCGTGAGTCGTCCTCCCAGAAGCGGAAGGGGACGTGGGCATAACACCCGGCGGGTGTCGCATGGGTCACGGTCGCCGTCGACACGATGCCGGTCGCGAGCCCGCGGTCCTCGGCCTCTTCGAGCAGCGTCGGGACGCTCGCAGCCTCGACGCTCTCGAAGCGGCCACGCTGGATCCCCTCGTCGACGCCGAGCACTCCGGTCTTCGTCTTCACGCCCGTCATCAGCGCCGTCATCGTCCCGGCCGAGTCGGCGACCTGGGAATCCGTCGTGTACGTCTTCGCGAGAGCGAGATGCGGCAGCGTCTCGAAGGCGAGTCGATTTTCCTCGCCCGGCTGGCCGCGCCGCTGGCCCTCGAGGATCCGGGCCGCGGTGACCGTCGAGACGCCCATTCCGTCGCCGACGAAGAGGATTACGTTCTTCGCGGCCGGCTCCCCCTCGACGAAACGCGCCGCGCGCCGCACGGCCTGGCGACCGTCGGCAAACCAGGCGTTCGCTTCGCGGGGATCGCTGCCTCGGCGGGCGGACGAGGACTGTCCGCCGCCTTCCGAGCTCGACGCTCCGAGAGGCTGCGCGCTGGAGGATCCGAGCGTGCGACTGCACGCGAGAGGGCCGAGGGCGATGGCGAGAATGAGCGACGAAGCGAGCCAGTAGGCGAGGCGCATGCGATCTCCAGGACGGGCGGATGGACTCAGACGTCGAGACCGACCGAACGCATCAGGGCGACGGCGTTGCTCTTCGTCACGACACCCTCTTTGAGGCGGTAGTCGAAATGCATCACGCCGGCTTCGAGGTGGTCCTCGAAGTGGACGTTGGCGAGCTTGCCGGCGGTCTCGGGCACACTCTGGGTGAGGGCGAGATCGTGGGTCGTCACGAGCCCCAACGCGCCATTTTCGACCAGGCCGCGGATCACGGCTTCGGCGCCGATCCGGCGGTCGTGGGAGTTCGTCCCGTGGAGGATCTCGTCGAGGAGGAAGAGCGCCGGCGGGGTCCCGCGCGAGATCTCGACGACCTGCCGCAGGCGCAGGATCTCGGCCATGAAATGAGATTGGCCGTCGGCGAGCGAGTCTACGATGCGGATCGAGGCCGCGATTCGAAGCGGCGAGAGGCGAAGCTTTTCGGCGCAGACGGGGGCGCCGGCGAGGGCGAGTACGGTGTTGCAGCCGATGGTGCGCAGAAACGTGCTCTTGCCGGACATGTTCGAGCCGCTGACGACCAGGGCTTGCGGCAGCGGGCCGAGGCGCAGGTCGTTGCGCACGCAGCGTGCGGGGTCGAGCATCGGATGGCCGAGGCCGCGGCCTTCGAAGCAGGGGCCGGCATCGACGACCTCGGGAAAGGGGGCCTCGGGATGCTCGTAGGCGAATCCGGCGAGGGCCGAGAGCGCTTCGATCTCCGCCGCCGCGGCGATCCAGAGCTCGAGTCTCGGGCCACAGCGCGCGCGCCATTGTTCGAGCGCGATGGCCACGTGGCTTCCCCACATCAAGAGGCCGGCGATCGGGGCGAAGAACTGGTTCGCCCGAAAATCGCGTCGATCGACCAGGGTTCGCAGCCTCGCGAGCTCCTGCGACGGGAGGTGTCCGGTCGATTCGAGGTCGCGGGCCAGCCGGGCCAGGAGCGGGGCTTCGAAGCGCTCGCGTTCCAGACAGGCGAGCAGCGTGGAGGTCTGCGCGAGGGACTCGACGGGAGTCTCTGCCGCGCGCAGGATCGGCGCGACGCGCGGTCGCAGCGCCAATCCGAGCCCGCCCTGGAAAATGAGGGCGGCGGCGAACGGGACGGGACCCGAAGCCGTCCAGATCCAGAGGCCGATTGCGCCGAGGGAGAGGACCGTCGCCGTGGCGCAGAGCAGGGGCAGCCAGCGCGGCAGCTTGTCGACGGGCGCTTTCGCCCAGAGCTCGAGCCGTGTGGTCGGGTCCGCGGCGGCGGGCGTCTCGCCCCCACATAACATCATGTCTCGGCGCAGATCGAGGCGCGGCCGGAGCTCCGCGACCGCGACCTGTCGCTCGCGGATCCGCTCCGGAGCGGCACCGTCGAGGAGCCAGCCCGCGAGCCGATCGCTTCCGCGTACCGTGCGGGTCGTCGCGAGCAGCTCGTAGAGGGAGCCCGGCCCGAACAGGTCGAGGTCGCGGGCGTACGGATGTTGCGGGTCGAGGTAGCGGAGTCCTGCGTCGCCCCGCCCCGCGAAGCGATGCTCGAGACGGGCGATCCCGTCCTCGTAGAAACGCCGGATGGACTCGGCTCGGACGGCGCGAGCGAGGATCCGATCGTGGGCGACGACCAGGGCGATGAAGGCGATCCCCGGGACGCCGAGCCAGTAGGCCGAGAGAGCGCGCGTTCCGAAGGCCAGCCAGGCGACGACGAGGAGCGCGGCGAAGCAGGCGAGGCGCGCGTTCGAAATCAGTCGCCCGCGCGAGGTCCAGAACATCGCCTGCACGGCAGCGCCGTCGAGGCCCGTTCGATAGGTGTTCGCCGGGGACTCCGTCGCCTGGCTCATCGGAAGGCCAACAGGCGAGCGCCGTTCGCGAGGGTGTGGGCCCGTCGGATCGCGTCCTTGACATAGCGCCGCCCTTCGACGACGGACGCCCGCAGCGACTCGCCCCGCGCGAGACCCGCTGCGATCGCCGTCGAGAGGGCGCAGCCCGTTCCGTGCACGGAGGCGCCTGCGATACGATCGCCCGCGAGCCATTCGCTCTCGATCCCGTCGCCGTCCGCCGAATCGTTGCGCCAGACCAATAGATCGCTGGCATCGCCTTCGAGGTGACCGCCTTTCAGGAGGACCGCGCCGAGCTCGAGATCGACGAGCAGCTGGCGCGCCGCGGCCTCGCCGTCGCTCCGCTCGGGGAGCTTCGCGTCGACGAGGATCTCCGCCTCGTGCCAGTTCGGCGTCAGGAGAGCGCGTCCGTGGATCAGGCCGCGCAGGGCAGGGTAAGCGCGCCGCTCGAGGAGCAGGGTCCCGTCGCTCGCCGCCAGCACGGGATCGATCACGACCGGCGTCTTCTCGTACCCGGCGAGGGCGATCAGGACGTTTCGCACGACGTCGTCGCTCGCGAGCATGCCGATCTTGATCGCGTCGGGCCGGACTGCGTCGAGGGTCGCCCGGAGCTGCTCGAGGACGAGAGAGGGAAACACGGGGAGCACCCGGCGGACCCGCAGCCCGTTCTGGATCGTGAGCGCCGTCGGCACGGCGGCCGCATGGATCCCGAAGGCCGACAGCACCTGACAATCGGCCTGGATACCGGCACCACCAGTCGGATCGGAGCCCGCGATCGAGAGCACACTCGGCATTGGCTTCGCATGGTAAGTTCCCGCCCCGGAGAACGCATCCCGTGAAACGTCTTCTTCTCGCTCGTCGGCAGGTCCTCGCTCGCGGACGCGTGTCGACCCGATTGTTCGTCGTCGCGCTCGGGATCGTGGTGGGTTGCCTCACGGCAGAGGGGGGCGAGGTCCAGGCGCAGGGAAGCGATCCGTCGCAAGCGGCTGCGCCGCGGCGTGCGGAGGCCCGCAAGCCGACCGTGATCCTGATTTCCCTCGACGGAACGCGCGATGCGGACGTGCGAGCGGGCTTGCCGAGTCTCGTCTCGCTGGGAAGCCGAGGGGTGCGCGCGGAAGGGCTCGTGCCCGTCGATCCGACGAATACGTTTCCCAACCACGTGAGCCTCGCGACCGGGGTCCGGCCCGAAGTCCATCGCCTGGTCAACAACAGCTTCGACGATCCGGTGCGCGGGCCGTATTCGAAGAGCATTCCGCCGCACCCCTGGATCGAGGCCGAGCCGATCTGGTCGATCGCCGAGCGACACGGAATACCCACGGCCTCGTTCTACTGGGTCGGCTCCGAGGGCCCGACGGTGAACGGTGTCCCGCCCCGCGAGACCCGCAAGTTCTCGTCGCGCACCCTCGAGAAGACGAAGGTCGACCAGATCCTGAAATGGCTGGCGATCTCCGATCCCGAGCAGCGCCCGCGCCTCGTTACGGCGTGGTTCCATGGCGCAGACCACACCGGCCACGACGAAGGCCCGGGAGCGCCCGAGGTCGCCGAGTCCCTGGCGCCGCAGGATCGCGAGATCGCACGCTTGATCCGCGAGCTCGATGCCCGCGGTCTGTTCGCGTCGACGACGCTGATCTTCGTCTCGGACCACGGCATGGTGAGCGCCGAGCGCCGGGTGAACCTCGGGAGCCTGCTGCGAAAGGGCGGGGCGCGGACCAAGGTCCTCGGCATCGGGGGCTTCGCCTCGGTCTACGCCGGGCCCTCCCGGCGCGACCCGCGCTCGCTGGACCGCATCGTCGCAATCGCGCGGAGTGCGGGCCTCGAAGCCCATCGACGGGAATTGGCGCCCCGGGACTGGCACGTCGGCGACGTGCGCTTCGGGGACGTCGTCGTGCGCGCGCCGATCGGGACGGCGATCGTGACCCCGACGAGCCTGATCGAGGGCTTCCACGGCTACCCGTCGAGCGAGCCTTCGATGGCGGGCATCCTCATCGCCTACGGCCGCGGCGTTCGTCCGGGAGCCCCGCTCGGCCGGGTCTCGTCGCTCTCGATCGCACCGACGGTCCTGTCGCTTCTCGGCCTTCCGATCCCGGCGCAGATGCAGGATCCGCCGATTCCAGAGCTGACCCGAATCGATGCCGATCCGCAATCGCGGCGTCGGCCGAGCAAGGAACGGAAGTCATCATGATCGACACAAGATTCGAATTCGACCGATCGCGCCGGAGCTCGCGCCGACCGTTGCGCTTCGCGGGATCGCCCGCCCTCCGCATTGGCGCGGCCGTCCTCGTGGCCTTCGTCGCGATGATCTTCCCCGCCGCCGCCGCCGAGCAGGAGCCCGCTGCAGCGGCGACGCCGAAGACCTGGCACGCGACCGTATTCTTCTCGAGCGGCGGGAGCTACCGGATCATCCACTACTGGTCCGAGGGCGCGATGATGCGCGCGGATACGCTGATCGGGGGCCACCCTGTCACGACGATCGTTCGCGGGGATCGGTATGCCGCCATCGATCGACTTTCAGGGAAGGCGATCGAGATCGAGCGCTCCCCCGCTGCAGTTGCGCAGGACCAGGGGCGAGTGCGCCCGTTCGGGATCGAGCTCGACGAGCTCAAGCGGGCGGGGGGGGAGCGGATCGAAGATTCGACGATGTCGGGTCAACCCGTCGAAGTCTGGCGCGTGACGGACGACACCGGTCGCCGCACGGTCTGGGTCTCGAAGAAGGCGCCCTTCGTCCCGCTTCGGGCAGAGACCTTCGTCCGTGGCTCCTCCCAGACCCTGATCTTCGACTACTCGAGCTGGGGCTTCGGCCTCGAGATCCCGGCCTCGTTCTTCGCGATCCCGAGCGACATCGCCGTCGAACGGTACGGATACGCCGAGTTCGAGAAGAAGAGCGCGAAGCAGGCCATCGGGCCCGCGCCAATCTTGTACCCCGACCTGCTTCACGGAGGCAAGCCCTAGATCCGGGTTCCGCTCAGTGCTTCAGCCAGGTGATGTTCGCATCGGCGATGGGCGGGCTCTGCACCGCGAGACGGGCGACCTTCCGCGCCACCTTTCCTGCGATGTCCCGGAATGCTTCGGCAGACGGCGAATCCGGCTGACCCACGACGATCGGCTTGCCGAGATCGCCGTCCGTCGCGACGCGCGGATCGATCGGGACTTCGCCCAGGAACTCGATCCCGAGCTCCGTCGCAACGCGCTCGCCGCCGCCTCGGCCAAAGATGTAGTACTTGCGTTCCGGCAGATCCGGGGGAGTGAAGTACGACATGTTCTCGACGATGCCGAGGATCGGGACCCCGACCTTGTCGAACATCTGGAGCGCCTTGCGAGCGTCGATCAGGGAGAGATCGTTCGCGGTCGTCACGATGACGGCACCGGAGAGGGGCGCCATCTGTGTCAGCGTGAGAGCCGCGTCGCCGGTGCCCGGGGGCATGTCGACGACGAGGTAGTCGAGCTCCCCCCACTGCACGTCCGTCAGGAACTGCTTGATCAGGCCGTGAACCATGGGACCACGCCAGATGACGGGGGAGTCGTCGGTCATGAAGAAGGCCATCGACATCAGCTTCAGGCCCTGGCCGAAGAGCGGCATGATCTTGCGGTCGGGGGTCGTGTCGGGGCGGCCGTGAGCTCCGGTCAAGAGGGCCAGGGACGGCCCATAGACGTCGGCGTCGAGGACGCCCACCTTGGCTCCACGGGCCAGCAGGGTCAGCGCGAGATTGATCGCGGTCGTGCTCTTGCCGACGCCGCCCTTGCCCGAGGCGACGGCGATGATGTTCTTGACGCCGGGAAGGCTCGCCATCTGGGATCCCGACGCTGCGCCGCGAACGGCCTGGCGGGTATTCGCGGTCATCGTGACGGCGACCTCGTCCACGCCGTCGAGCGCCAGCACGCGCTCGCGTGCGGCGCGTTCGAACTCGGCCTTGACCGGGCAGGCGGGCGTCGTCAGCTCGATCGCGAAGGAGACACTCGCGCCCTGGATCTTCAAGTCCTTGATGAACCCGAGCTCGACGATGCTCTTCTGGAAGTCCGGGTCGATGATGGGGCGGAGGGCGTCGAGCACCTGACTGGCGCTCACGGTCGGGGGCATGGGCTTTCCTTTCAAAGGGGCCATTCGAGGAGGCCTTTCGTGGAGGCC